>MDTE01065280.1_pt1 | contig 232935 bp, 200 predicted proteins | sample 811231 | NCBI WGS metagenome assembly MDTE01 (sample SAMN05326651, study PRJNA326480) | marine metagenome | isolation source: seawater | place: Indian Ocean: Red Sea | collected 2010
GATCTGCTCGTCCGTAAACCTCGTTCTCTTCATCATCCGTCCTTCGGTCAGGGCCGGACTCTAATCAAGACTGGAGGAAGTTTAGGGGGTCACGTCACCCGCGGTACGAAAAGGTGAAATAAGGAGCGAACCGTCGATGGAGCCTGAAGGCGATTAGGCGTGCGTTCGCGTCGGCTTGAGACCGCATCGCCTTTGGCACGCGCTCATTCCGCAAATATCCGGCTAGGAGGCCCTGCTGGACGATGCTGTTTACGAACGCCGCCTCATCATTGAGGTTGGCGTCACCCGTTTCGAACTCGATGACGAACACGCCACGCTCAGGCGTCGCGAACACGCGAGGATCGGCGGGATTAGACTGGAGCAGCGAGGTCAAGGCTCCAAGGCCACTGACTAAGCGAGACATCGTATCCGCATCAGACTCGGCATTGTTGGAGACGCCGTTGTAGTAGTCCTTGCTGGCAGAATGAATTGCTTCGCTTTGGTGCGGCAGCGCGAGTTGTGTGCGTGTGGTCGCGAAGCGTTCAAGCGCGCCTTTCCCGCTTCCTTGGGTACTCGTCTGGAAGCGATCGAACACTTCCGCCATGATCTCAAGGAAATCGCGGATCGAGCTGTCGGCGAGCGAAATGATCGTGTTGCTGCCAAACAAGGGGACTTTCCTCATTCGAAGCGACTGAGCGAGATGGAGCAGGCTGCCCAACTGCTTACGTCGGAGCCAGGCATTGAAGGAGTCGTCCAAAACCTGGCTCGCGAACGCGGCGATGCGCTTCACGTCGGCTTGCCCGATTTCCGTCTTGAATGTGTTTTCAGTGCCTTGCCAGTGCATGAGCAAGTAGGCTTCGTAATAGGGCGGCACCGCGTCTGAGGTGTACCGGCGGGGGATCGGAATAGACCGGTGGACCTTGCCGATTGCACGATGCAACTCCTTGGCGCCTTCTTCGACCAATCTCGCTGCAGGGCTCTTCGAGCGCCGCAAGAGCTGCTGGATAAGGCTGTTTACGCTGGCCTCCCCCAGCCGTTCGCCTAGCTCGAACATCGCTATGGGATCTTCTGAGCGATCTGGCCGCTGTTCAACGGGCAGCGCAAAATACAGCCGCAAACTGATCACTGACTGGCAGAGTTCGAAAAAATCCTTGTCGTTTCGGTCGTTAAGAGAACGAACGAGACGGTCAGCGTCAGTTAGCGGCTGAGCCTCCAGAAAAGTTTCGCTCGCTTCGGCAGCTTCGCCGACGGAGCTGATGACCCAGGAGATAGGACTCTTCGATAGCCGAACCAATGTGTTTAAGCTGCGGCGTTGCACTTCGCTCAACACCTCGCAGTCGTCGAGACAGAACTTGAGGCTAGTCTGTCGTGGCTCGTCCTCGCTTTTGACACGAACTGCCGAAATCAGGCGCTCAGAAAGGTACGCGAGTAGCTGGTTGGGTTCGCGAGGAGGAAGGCGCTCCATCAGGGCGACTGCGGTGCCGTTGGTGCAAGCCTCGCTCATTCGAGGGACGATGTTTCGAAGCAGCCTCGCAAGTTCCAGGAAAGTGCGGGGAGGCCGGCTCGCGAAATTATTGAGGGCCTCATACTCAGCGACAAAATCCTCAACGATCTGCAACTCTTGGCCTGACGCATAGGTGACCATGTCTTGCACGCGAAGGGCATGCAGCGCTTCTAGTGTTCTCTCCGCACAGACCAGCTCGACGGCGAGAGAGAAGAACCGATGATAAAGCAGGGCCGGATTGGCGGCCTGAGGAAACTGAAGCCGCCATTCGTCGTAGTTTAGTGACTGGGAGATATGGTCGGGGAAGCGAATGTAGATTCCGATATGCTCGAAGTCAGCGATATTGCGCTGCAGCCGAAGGGAATCGTTTCCAGCCAAATCTTCCCAGCAGATACTCTTGAGAATAGAGGTTTTCCCGCTGCCGCGACTGCCATAGATGAACACCGATTTAGGCGCCGCTAGCTCATTGGCAGTTTTCGTGAACCACAAAAGGGGCTTGCCATCGCGATGATGTTCCCACCGTGTTGGGCGGAAAGGATTTGTTATTTCGGTCATTAGATGTTGGCCCTGATGATCCAAGCACTCGGTGAAGAGTCGTAGTTTTCCACGAGGACGGACTCGTCTGCGATGAGAAGCTCGATCGCCTCTCGGGTTTGTTCTTCCACGTCAGTGGTGAAGATCGGCGGGTCAACGTTGATGAGCTCGGTCCAGTAAAGTTCCCGCTTTTCGAGCATGTAGGAGTAAATCTTGTTCAGCGTGGCATCATGTGAGCGGCGGCGTTTACCGAGTAGCGACACCGCCACCTTCTCAGCCGGATGGAGAATGCCTGACGCGTCGAAGCGCCAAGGCGTGATTTGGCATGAGAGGGGCATCCCGGAGCGCGTAAAAACGAAGTCCAACACATTGAAGCCGTCCACGGCCGCCGGCGCTGAAATGCAAATAAGCGGTGATGCTTTGGGGGCTGTGATGGTCTCGACCGGATCAACATGAATATGCCCGTGCAAATATACGACCGGCCGATCAAGCTCACCGAGCGAACCACGGATCGCCCCGGAGTTTACAAGCTCCGTATATTGCGCGATCCGAGGTTGCCGTTGGGGGAGGAGATTGTGGTGTGCCGCCACAACCAAGAGGGTCGAGGCATCTGCTGTCCGTCCGGATTGAACGAGTTGTGTGATGCTTGGCTCTGAAAAGGCAGGCGTGTCGAACTGACGATCGTAATAGGTCTTGAGAGCCTTCTCACCGCCTTTTGCCAGCGTTTCTTCAATTGCCTTGCCAATGCCCTCGCGAAAGTCCTCCGGAATGTATTCGCGCGCGCCGCAGCCCCAGCAGCTGTTCATAAGGTTGATCGAGAGTTTCGCTGATCCATTCGCGATGGGAAGGATCAAGCTTTGCTCGACTGGCAAAGGCGGCAGAGATGCCCGTCTAAGCGCCGCATTTAGGGGCTCGAATTTTGTGGTGATCCCAGGCTCGAGGGCCATGGGACGATTGATGTCGTGATTTCCCGGAACGATGCCGACAGGAATGCTGGCATGACGACGGCCTTCGCCTAACTGTAGGGAATGCGCAATAAACTGACTGGTTTTATCGTAGCCCTCGAGATCTCCTGCATCGGTCAGGTCGCCCATGAAGATGATGCCTCCAACTCCCCCTTTCTCAAGAATTCTATAAATCTGTCGAAAAACCACCTTGATCGGCAAGGAAGATATTAGGTTTCGAAGCTCGACCGAAAAGGCGGCATCCTTCTGGTCAATATTCCTGCCGCTCTTCATCGCAGAAGGAAGATGGACGTCGCCGATTTGCAGAATTCTGACCTGAAGGAGCATCTAATCCTCGTGCGAGACCTTAAACCATGCCGTGGTATCCTCGAACTAAGGATCGCTGGCGAGATATCAGCATTTGTGAACGGTAGGAAGTTGGCAACGCGGATAATAACTTAGCGGCGAGTCAGGTAAAGCCGACCGCGTGGTTTGCGCCACACGAATGGCGGGTTCGAACCAGAGCCGCCGCTCACGTCAACGACGCTGGATGTCTTAAACTGTCAACTGCTACTCCCTGCTGATGCTCCGTTGAACGTCCGCTTCAGCCATGCCACCGCCAAAACCTGCCAGTCCGCAGTCGGCCCCAAGCAGCCTCAAACGCCAGTAAGGCTGCAAATCCACCTGGAAGAGATGCGTTGCGCCGCAGGCATCTTGCACTGCTTTTCTGAACCCTCAGCCGTAACTGGAAACATGAGCACACCCTACCCCGCGAATTCGGGAAGCAAGTCTTTGGTTTATATAAATAAATGTGGTTTGGGCGAAAGTCACCCGCCCGCGAGTTGAGCGGGTTTGCGCTGATCCGCAGACAACTCACTCTGTTTTAAGGCATTGGGTTGGCGAGGCATTTTCTTTCGAGGCTGCGAGTTGCTTGTGATCCGTGAAATCTCGGCTGCGTCGATGTACCTTGGCGGCGCTCTGCTCGGAGGTGAGTTGTTGTCAGCGGCCATGACAAGCATCGCTTGGAGTGCTAAATGCCAGCCTCCAAAAAGGGCGCGTTGATCTCGCTTGTTCTCGGCTTTTTCCACAGAAGCGCGGAGCGCTGGGGGCCAGATTGGGGGCCTTTTAAATTGCTGCCTTCGAAAAGACACTTTAATTCAAGTTTTTATCGATCCTATTGGCTTCCCTTCACCGCTCCAGCGCCTCCCTGCTGGCAGCCGCGACCTTTCCATACCGGCGCGTCGAGCTTTCCGGCTCCATCCCCTATCCGGTTGAATTTTCGATAAACTGCATCTGAATTTGCTTGTCCTGCAACCGGTTCCGGCCAATGCATCTGGGACGGACAAATGGGGGGGCGAGTCAGCCATGAATTCAGGACGTATTTTCTCCGCTCTGCTGCTGGGCGCGAGTACGATTTCGGTGGCAGGCTGGCATGGCGAGGCGCGCGCGGACGCGACGCCCGGCTGCAACGCGAGCGAGGGGCCCGACGCCACGCTCGACACCAACGACGACGGGCTCGAATGCGGGGTCGCCTCCGAAGCGACCGGAGACCGGGCCGTTGCCATCGGCACGACGGCGAGCGCGACCGGCGACGGGTCCGTCGCGCTGGGCGAGCGTGCGCGCGCGTTCGGATCGACGACCATTGCCATCGGCTTCCAGTCGACCGCCGGTCTAAGCGGTGCAGTCGCAATCGGCGCTATATCGAGGGCGGGCCTCGATGCGGTCGCTCTGGGATACGGTGCGAACGCGGACTTCCCCAGGGGCGTTGCGGTCGGCCGAACGGCCTTTGCGACAATCGACGCCGTTGCTCTGGGAGCCAACACCGTGGCGAACTACGAGGGATCCGTCGCCTTGGGCAATAACTCTTGGGCCCAGGCCGAAAATACCGTCTCGGTCGGCAACGAGGATCTGCAGCGCCGGATCACCAATGTGGCCAGCGGTATCGATAACAGCGATGTCGCCACCATCGGCCAGTTGAACTCCGCCATTGCCGGCCTTGCCGGCGGGGGGTCGCAATATCTGATCGTCAACAGCACCGGCGGCGGGGCTGCGGCGACGGGCACGGATGCCATCGCCATCGGCAGCGTTGCGCAATCGGAGGCCGAGGGTTCGATTGCGGTGGGGCGTGCCTCTGCGGCCAGCAGCGGCGATGCGATTGCCATCGGCTCGGAATCGGTCGCGCAATTGTCCAGGGCGATTGCCATCGGGCCCAAAGCGAACGCCACCGGCCTGCGCGCCATCGCCATCGGGGGCGACGGTTCGGACGACGACGATCTGGGTGCGGTAAGCGATGGTCTGGGATCGGTCGCGCTGGGCAGCGATGCGAGCGTCACCGCCGACCGCGGCGTCGCGGTCGGGCTGGATGCCAGTTCCGAAGCGGTCGATTCGATCGCCGTGGGCGCGGACAGCCGGGTTACGGAACGGTCTGCGGTGGCAATGGGCAAACGCGCTGTAGCCGTAGGCGAAGGCGCGGTGGCGATAGGCGGCGAGGCGGTCGAAGGGTCGTTCAATGGGGCGCGTGCGCGCAACACGGGCGCGGTCGCCATCGGTGCCAGCGCGCTGGTCGATTTCAGGGCCGCGCAGAGCGTTGCCATCGGGTACCTGGCGCAGGCGAGTGCAGCGAACGCTATCGCCATCGGCGCGAACTCGATCGCCGACGAGGCCAATACGCTGTCGGTCGGATCCTCGACCAACAGGCGGCGTGTGACCAATCTCGCCGATCCGATCAACGCGAGCGATGCGGCGACCAAAGGCTACGTGGATGCGGTAGCCTCTTCGATCGGCGCCAATTCGGCCGAGCTGGCCTACTTCGCCAGCGGATCCTCGCAAGGCACGGCCATCGCCAGCGGGACCGACGCGCTCGCCATCGGCGGCGACGGGTCGGACGGCGATACCAGCGGGGCGCGCGCCACCGGCCAGGAATCGCTGGCGGTCGGCGCGGACAGTGCCGCCACCGGTCTGCGCACCACCGCCTTCGGCTACGGCGCGACCGCCAACGGAGTGCAATCGACCGCGGCAGGCGCGGGCTCTACCGCATCGGGTGTCGGCACGCTCGCTTTCGGAGCCTTCGCCACCGCGCGCGGCAATTTTGCCACCGCGCTCGGCTATTCGAGCTTCGCGCCCGGATTGCGGTCGACCGCGGTGGGCAATGGAGCACAGGCGACCGGCGAGAACGCCACCGCGCTGGGCCGCACGGCGTTTGCTCGCGCCAATGGCGCGACCGCGCTGGGTACGGGCGCCATCGCCGACTTCACGGGTTCGACCGCGCTGGGCGCAGGCGCGGTCACCACGGCGGCCAATCAGGTGGCCATCGGCCAGGCGAGCGGTACGGTAGAGGTCGCAAGCCTCGCTTCCTCCAGCGCGAAGCAGGAGGGCACGATCTACCTCGTCACCGCCGATGAGTCGGGCACGCTTGGCCGCACCGCGATCAGCACGAGCGCGGCCGGGGGCTTCCAGCGCGCACTGAGCATGCCGATTTCCGCCGTGAGCGACGCGCAGTTCAACGCGCTTTCCTCGGACGTGACCGCGCTTACCGGCAGGGTCGGCGCGCTGGAGGGGCAGTTCGCCGATCTCTCTTTCCAGCTGGAAGACCTCGATCGTTCGCTCTCGGGCGGGATCGCGGCGGCCATGGCGATGGGCAATGCGCCTATCATTCCGGGCAAGAACGTGTCGGTGTGGCTCAATGCGGCGACCTACAACGGCGAACAGGCGCTGGCAGGCAGCGTGAGCGGGCGGTTGACCGAAGCGGTCTACATCTCCGCAGGCGTCACCAGCAACACCGCCGACGACGAGTTCGGCGCACGCGTGGGCGTCGGCTTCGGCTTCTGACAGCGCAGCTTCGTTGCCTTGGGGGAGGGGCGGCCATTGCGGTCGCCCCCGCAAATCCCGCTAGTTCGATGCGATGCCTGCGGTAGCCATCTCGGCGGGGCTGACGACCCCGTCGCGGTCGGCATCGATAGCGTCGAAATTGCCCTGTGTGGCGATGCGGTATTCCAGCAGGGTCACCGCGTTGTCGCCGTCGCGATCGAACCGGGCGAGGATCGGGCTGGCGGCGATGGGCACAGCGTCGGGGTTGGCGAGGCGAGCGAATTCCTGCGGGCTGAGCGAGCCATTCCCGTCGCTGTCGAGCGAAGCGAACACGGCCTGGTTCTGTCGCAGCGCCTCCCGTTCTGCCGCAGCGCGCTGGCTGGCGGCGATCTCCGCTTCGGTAAGCACGCCATCGCCATTACCATCCAGCCGCACGAACTCGGCATCCATCTCGGCGATGAACTGCTGCCGGGTGATCGGTTGCGCGCCCGGCGGCGCATCTGCCGCAGCCTCGTTCTGCTGGGCAAGCACCGGCGAGCCGGTGGCGGCCATCAGCCCGGCCAGAATCACAATCTTGCGCATATCGTTCTCCGTCGCCGCTGCGCGCCTGCATAGCGGCTCGATAAACCGCACATCAACTGCGTAACGGGCATGTCCGAACGCGACGGCCCTTCAGAAAGTGTCGAGCCGCGACAGCGCGACGAAGATGAACCCGGCGCCCAGCACTGCCGACAGGCCGGCCCACACCTCGCTCGCGCCCGCCATGGCCCAGCGGCCGAAGGTCACGAAGCGCTCCCCCGCGGCAAGCAGCAGGATGCCCTTCACGACCAGCAGTCCACCGAAGCCCGCCATCGCGATGAACAGCCAATCATCGGGTCGCCACGGCGTCACCAGATAGACGACTGCGCCCAGCACCAGCACGATGATCCCCGCGATGAACCGCATGCCCGGCGACTGTTCGAAATCCGCCAGCATACCGTTCCATGTGCCCGGCATGCGCAGTTCGCCCATGGCGGCGGCGAAGGCATAGATGCCGAGAAACATGACGATCCAGGCGGGGAGGGTATCGGCAGTGGCCATGACGGGGGAGGTGCTCCTTGAAAGTGTTTTCTCGCCCTTGCCGTGCCGGTGGCCTGAAGGCTCAGCAGGAGAGGGTAGTCATGTCGCGCGGCATGGGTGGGGCCCAGGCCAGATACGTGGGCTCCTGCCTGTCAGATACCGCAAATCCGTTGCATCACAACGGCTTCTTAATGCGCGCGGATGCGGAAAACCAGAAGCGCCAATCTAACATATGTTTCAGGCGGGAACAGCGCCCGCACCTGCGATTAACGCCCTCGCGGGCACTCGTTCGGGCGGGAGCGGGTGCGCGGGCAGTGGCCGGGTGCGTCTCCCTTCCGGTCAGCCGCCCCCGGCGGCGATCCAGCGGTCGATCTTCTGTTCCAGAACCGGCAGCGGTAGCGCGCCTGTGCCCAGCACCTGTGCGTGGAAGTCCTTGATGTCGAAGGCATCGCCCAGCTCGCTCTGCGCCCGGTCGCGCAGTTCCTGGATCTTCAGCGCGCCGATCTTGTAGGCGAGCGCCTGCGACGGAATGGCGATGTAGCGTTCCACCTCGGCGACCACTTCGGTGCGCGTCATGCCCGAATTTTCGAGCATGAAATCGATCGCCTGATCGCGGGTCCAGCCCTTGGAATGGAGCCCGGTATCCACCACCAGCCGCATTGCGCGCAGCTGTTCGTCCTGCAGCGTGCCGTAACGATTCCAAGGGTCTTCGTAGAAACCCATCTCGTTGCCCAGCGTCTCCGCGTACAGCGCCCAGCCTTCGACGTAGGAGGTCGTCCCGCCGAAGCGCATGAAGGCCGGCAGATCCTCGTTCTCCTGCGCCAGGCTGATCTGGAAGTGATGCCCCGGCGCGCCCTCGTGCAGGTACAGCGTGACGTTGCCCGTCGTCAGGCGGCTGGGCAGATCATAGGCATTGAAGAAGAAGGTGCCGGGGCGCGATCCATCGGGCGTGCCCGACTGGTAGGAACCGCCCGCGCTGAACTGTTCGATCGACGGATCGTACGGCTTGATGACCAGATCGGTCTTGGGAACGAGCGAGAAGTAATTGCCGATCTTCGCGTCCACCTGCTCGCCGATAGCGTAGTAGTTCTGCGTCAGCGCCTCGCGGCTCTCCGGCTTGAACTGCGCGTCGGTGCGCACGTAGTCGAAGAACTCGGCCAGCGTCCCTTCGAAGCCGACTTCCGCCTTCAGCGCTTCCAGCTCGCCCTTGATCCGCGCGACCTCGGAGAGGCCGAGCTGGTGGATATAATCCGCTTCCAGCGGCAGCGTGGTCGTCTGCTCGATCAGCAGGGCGTAAAGCTCTTCGCCGCCCTTCATCGCGCCGAGGCCCACATCCTCGCTCGCCGCCGCCAGATATTCGTCACGCAGGAAATCGCGCATCTTCTCGTGCGCGGCATAAATCTCTTGCGTCTTGGCGCGGTAGGCTTGGGTCAGGCGCGCCCTGTCGGCTTCGGAGAAGCCGTCGGGGAACATCGTGACCGGCCCCATGAACTGTGATTCCTCGACCGGGATCGCCAGTTGGGTGTTGAACTGTTCGATCACGTTGCCGATCGTCAGCTTCGTTTCGACCACACCGCTTTCCATCCCTTCGCGGAACTTCGCAATCGCCCGGTCCGTGGCGGCGATGTAATCGTCGTGGCGGCTCAGATTGTCCTCGTAATTCGCCACGGTCAGGAACGGCGCCGCGCCCGTGCCGCTGGCGAAGTTCGGGTAGACGGTATGGAAGCCGCTGAAGTGATTGATCGGGCGCACTTCGGTCAGCGCGCGGATCTCGGGCGTGCTGGCCGCCAGCACCTGCTCCTGATTGTAGCGGAACACATCGTACGCGAGCTTGTCGGTCGCGGAGAGCCTGCTGCGGTCGATCTGCTGCAGCAGCGCGACGTTGAGCTGCGTGTCGCGCAGCTGCGCGTAATAGGCGGAATCGGTGAAGAAATCGCCGAGCCGGTCGGCATTGGTGTCGTCGCCGCGGAACAGGCGGCTGAGCGGATTGAGCTCGAGGTTGCGCTCGTCGGAATCGGCGAACAGCGCGAACAGTTTTTCGTGTGCCTCCTCTTGCGCGATGACGTCGGCGTTCGCGAGCGCATCGATGTCGGTTTGCGCGAGCGCGGTGCCTGGTGCGGCAAGAAAGGCGAGCGCGGCGGCTCCGGCTAGCAGGCGGCGATTGGCCATTGGTTTTCCCCCCTCGATTGGATCGCGCGCGACGATAGGCATGCGGTCGCGCCGCGCCAATCGCGTTCTGCAAAGGCCCGGCACGGTTCGACGGGTGCCGGAGAGGGCATGCCGGCAGGCCAATTCGCGCGCGGACGCGTGGAGAACACGCCTCGCCGGTTGTCGTTGCGCGCGCGCGATGTATGAGTCCGCCCATGCGAATTCACGAGAGGACCCCTATGACCCGCACCCTTCTTGCCGCCGCCACCCTGCTTGCGGGCGTTTCGCTCACCGCGACAGCGCAGGCGCGCCCGATGACGCCCGAAGACGTCGCGCAACTGGAAAGCCTGGGCGCGGTCGCGGTCTCGCCCGATGGCAGCCGCGTCGCCTATACCACCTCCAGCCTGCCCAACGTGATCGAGGGCGAGGATAATGGCAGCACCACCCAGCAGCTGATGATGGCCTACGGGCCCGACAATGCCCGCGTCTTCCTGCCCGAGGATGTGTCGGTTTCCACCGTCAAGTTCTCGCCCGACGGGCGCATGGTCACCTTCCTGTGGAAGAAGGACAAGGAAGAACGCGCCGTCTGGGGCATCCCGGTGGATGGTGGTGCGCAGGTGAAGCTGGCCGCGCTCGAGGATGCCGGCGTGCGCAGCTATGCCTGGGCCCCCGACGGCAACATGCTCTACCTGCTGGCATACCCTGCGCCCGACAAGGAGCGCGAGGCAGAAGACAAGGATGGTTTCGACGCCGTCGTCTACGAAGAGGAATCGCGCTTCAACCGCCTGTTCTCGGCGCGCGTGGGCGGTGACGAGATCGACGAGGCACCGGCGGAAATCTCCATCCCCGGCTACGTCACCAGCTTCTCGGTTACGCCGGACAACCGCTACGGCGTGATCGAAAGCCAGCCGACCCCGCAGATCGACGACACCTACACCTCCAAGCGGGTCAACATCCTCGACCTGGCAAGCGGCGAAGTGCTGCGCGAGGTGGCGACGCCCGGCAAGCTGGGCGATATCGAAATCTCGCCCGATGGCCGCCAGCTGTCGATGGTCGCCGGGATCGACGTGAACGATCCCGCCGCCACCACGCTGCACCTCGTCGATGTGGCGAGCGGCAATTTCCGTGCGTTGAACGAAGGCGCGGCGGAAGCGACCGGCGATACCGAGTGGATGGCCGATGGGCGTCTGGCCGCGATCATCGACAAGGGCGCGGACACGATCCTGCGGATCTACAATGCCGATGGCAGCGTGGCGCAGGAAGTCGATCCGGGCGCGCTGATCCTCACCAGCCTGGAGAACGGGGGCAGCGGCCGCATGTTCGTGGCCGCCAACAGCCCGCGCCACCCGACCGAGCTGTTCGCCTTCGATGGCAGCAGCTTTACCCGCTGGACCGATCACAATCCGTGGCTGTCCGAAATCGACTTCGGAGAACAGCGCACCTACACCTATGCCGCACGCGACGGGCAGCAGATCGAAGGCGTGCTGATCGAGCCGGTCGGCGGCGCGCCGCGCGGTGGCGCACCGCTGATCATGGATGTGCATGGCGGCCCGGAAGCGCATGAATCGAACGGCTGGGTGACCAGCTACAGCAATCCTGGCCAGGTCGCGGCGGGTCAGGGCTACGCCGTCTTCCTGCCCAATTATCGCGGCTCGACCGGCTACGGCACGGCGTTTTCCAAAGCCCATCAGGACGATTACGCGGGCAAGGAATTCAACGATATCGTCGATGCCAAGCGCGCGCTGGTGGACGAAGGGATCGCCGATCCGGAGCGTACCGGGATCACCGGCGGGTCCTACGGCGGCTACGCCAGCGCCTGGGGCGCCACCGCGCTGAGCGAGGAATATGCCGCAGCAGTGATGTTCGTCGGCATTTCCAACCAGATCAGCAAGTTCGGCACGACGGACATCCCGATGGAGATGTACAACGTCCACGCCCGCAAGTGGCCGTGGCAGGATTGGCAGGGCATGCTGGAAGTCAGCCCGATCTACCATGTCGACAAGGCCGAAACGCCGATCCTCATCATGCATGGCGACAGCGATACGCGCGTTTCGCCCAGCCAGAGCTACGAGCTGTATCGCAACATCAAGGTGCGCAAGCCCGATACGCCGGTGCGCCTGGTGCTCTATCCGGGCGAAGGCCACGGCAACCGCCAGGCCGCGGCGCGCTACGACTACAACCTGCGCATGATGCAGTGGTTCGATACCTACCTGAAGACGGGCGACCGCGATGCGGACATGCCCGCGCCGCGCCCCGAACTGAAGATCGAGGACGGCGAGGACTAGGGCGCAAGCCGTCCAAACAAAAAAAGGGCGCGCGGATCACCGTCCGCGCGCCCTTTTTCGTGTTTGAGTCCGGTACGACCTAGAACGTGTATCCGATCCCCGCGCCAACGATCCACTGGTCGGCATCGCCGCGCTGCGCGACGTAGGGCGAATCGGCTGCATCGCCGATCACCTTCGAATAGCCGCCCATGGCGAACAGCGCGAAGCCGCCATTCGTCAGGTCGCCATCCAGATCGAACGCGCCGAGCAGGGTTGCCCCGACCTTGTTGAAGCCGCCGTCGGCCTCATAGGCAGGCAGGCCGCTGGCCAGCGCCTGTGCGGGCGTGACCGAGAAATAGTAGGAATTGAAATCGTCATCGCCATGCTCTGCCGAAAGCGACAGGCTGACGGCGGCACCCCGGCTTACAGGCGTGAAGTAGGTAATCGACGGGCTGATCGTCATGCCTTCGTGCGCGCCGGCAATGTCCCAGCGCGCATCCACGTTCACGCCGATGCTGTCATAGGGATTGAGGAGCCCGGAATAGCTGATCCCTGCGCTCGGCCCGATTTCCACCGCCGTTTCCAGTTCGCCCGCCGCGGCGACCACCGGGTCTTCGATATCGCCTGTCCGGCTGGTGCGCAGCCGCAGGGCCGGGCCGAAGCTGAAGGATACGTCGCCATCGCCGTCGGGCACCACGTCGAGCGCGACGCCCGCCGCGCGCGGCTGGATGTCGATCCCGCCGATACGGCCCCGGATGAGCGGCAGCGGGAAGGCCTCGTAATCGTCCGAACCGTCGTAATCGGCCGAGTAGGCAACGCCGATCCCCACCTGGATATAGTCGCCATCCAGCGCGGAACCTTCCATCATGTCCGGGGCAGGGGCATCGCCTTCGCCGCTCTGGGCAAGGGCGGGGGCGGCGGGGCCGCCAAGGGCGAGTGCGGCAAGGGCGGGTGCGATACGGCGCATGGTTTCGGGGTTCCTCCTGTAGTGCATCCCGAACGGGCTGCGTGGCCCAATGTTCCGCAACTGCGAAGTGGGGCGGCCACTGCCCTCAAGGCCATTTGCACCTTTCAGCCCAGCGCCCTACGGCCAGGGCATGACACGGGCCACGCCGCGACCACGCGCCGACATTGCGATTATTGGCGGCGGCCTTGCGGGCGGGCTGATCGCGCTCGCGCTGCGCAGGGCCGATCCATCGCTGACGGTGCTGCTGGTCGAGGCGGAAGAGACGCTGGGCGGTAACCATCGCTGGAGCTGGTTCGAAAGCGATCTGCCAGAAGGCGGGGAGGCGCTGCTGGCGCCCTTCCGCAAGACCCAGTGGCCGGTCGGCTATGCCGTGCTGTTCCCCCAGCACACGCGCACGCTGGACAGTGTCTATTCCTCACTCTCATCGGTCGATTTCGACGCGGCGCTGCGGCGCGAGCTGGCGCAATCCACCATCCATACGGGCCGCAGGGTCGCAACGCTCGATGCGGGCGGGGCGACGCTCGAAGGGGGGGAGCGGTTCGACGCGCGCTGCGTGATCGACGCGCGCGGGTTCATTCCATCCGACGCGTTCGAGGGCGGCTGGCAGGTCTTCATGGGCCGCCATCTGCGTACCGACACCCCGCACGAGCTGGACCGGCCGATCGTGATGGACGCGCGGGTGAAGCAGCACGGCGCGTTCCGGTTCCTCTACACCCTGCCGCTTGCCGCCGACGAGCTGTTCGTCGAGGACACCTACTACCAGGACACGCCCGAGCTGGACCGTGCGGCGCTGTCCGCCCGGATCGACCGCTACTGCGAGGCGGTGGGATGGCAGGGCGATCCGCTGGCTTTCGAGACGGGCGTCTTGCCGGTCGTGACCGGCGGAGACCTTGCCCGCTACCAGCGCGAGGTGCGCGTGGACGGTGTGGCGATGGCAGGCGCCCGCGCGATGATCGCCCATCCGCTGACCAGTTACACGCTGCCCTTCGCAGTGGAGACCGCGCTGCTGGTGGCGGAAAACCGCGATCTGCCCGGCGAACAGATGGCCGCGCTGCTGGAGGCGCATGCGCGCCGCGTGTGGAAGCGCACGGGCTTCTACCGGATGCTGGGCAAGATGCTGTTCGGCGCGGCGGAGCCCGCCAAGCGTTACCGCATCTTCCAGCGCTTCTACCGCCTGCCGCAGCCGCTGATAGAGCGGTTCTATGCCGGGCGCTCTACCGCGGGTGACAAGATCAGGATACTCGCGGGCAAGCCGCCTGTGCCCGTTACGCGCGCGGTGCAGGCCCTGGCAGGCCATCGCCCGCCGCTTTCCATGAACGCCCAGACAATCGAAGAAGGATCGCAAGGACATGGCTGAAGGCCGCAACGCATGCGTGATCGGCGCCGGTTTCGGCGGCATGGCGCTCGCCATCCGTCTCCAGAGCGCCGGTATCGCCACTACCGTGATCGAAGGGCGCGACAAGCCCGGTGGCCGTGCCTATTACTGGGAGAAGGAAACCGACGCGGGCACCTTCACCTTCGATGGCGGGCCCACCGTGGTCACCGATCCCGATTGCCTGCGGGAACTCTGGGCGCTTAGCGGCCACGACATGGCGAGGGATGTCGAGCTGGTCCCGGTCATGCCGTTCTACCGCCTCAACTGGCCCGACGGGACGAATTTCGACTATTCGAACGATCACGAGGAGCTGTTCTCGGAAATCGCCAAGCTCAACCCCCGGGATGTGGAAGGCTACCAGCGCTTCCTCGAATATTCCGCCGGGGTGTACGAAGAAGGCTATTTGAAGCTGGGCACCGTGCCCTTCCTCGACTTCAAGTCGATGCTCAAGGCCGCACCCGCGCTGGCGAAGAAGCAGGCCTATCGCAGCGTCTATTCGATGGTTTCCAAATTCGTCGAGAACGAGAAGCTGCGCGAGGCGCTGAGCTTCCACACGCTGCTGGTCGGCGGCAACCCGATGAAGACGAGCAGTATTTATGCGCTGATCCACAAACTGGAGATGGATGGCGGCGTGTGGTGGACCAAGGGCGGCACCAACCGCCTGATCGCAGGCATGGTCCGCCATTTCGAGCGGCTGGGCGGCACCATGCGCGTGGGCGATCCGGTGACGGGGATCGAGGTCGATCAAAAACGCGCCAGGAGCGTGCGGACCGAAAGCGGCTTCGTGCAGGGGTTCGATGCGGTCGCCAGCAATGCCGACATCATGCATTCCTACCGCGACCTGCTGGGTCGCTCGCAGCGCGGCTGGAGCATGGGGCGCCGCCTCAAGCGCAAGAGCTACAGCCCCGGGCTGTTTGTGGTCCATTTCGGGCTGGAGGGAACGTGGCCCGGCATCGCGCACCACATGATCCTGTTCGGGCCGCGCTACAAAGGCCTGCTCGACGATATCTACAAGCACGGCGTGCTTCCGGAGGATTTCTCGATCTACCTCCACCACCCGAGCAAGAGCGATCCGAGCATGGCCCCGCCGGGGCACAGCACGTTCTACGCGCTGGTGCCGGTTGCCCATCAGGGCAAGCTGCCGGTCGACTGGGACGAGATCGGCCCGGTGCTGGAAAAGCGCATCCTCGATGAAGTGGGCAAGCGGCTGGTGCCGAACATCCACGAACGCATCGTGACCAAGTTCCACTACGCACCCAGCGACTTCTCGCACGATCTCAACGCGCATCTGGGCAGCGCCTTCAGCCTCGAACCCGTGTTGACGCAGAGTGCCTATTTCCGTGGCCATAATCGCGACGATGTGATCAGGAACTTCTACCTCGTCGGTGCGGGCACGCATCCGGGTGCCGGTATTCCGGGTGTGGTCGGCAGTGCCAAGGCGACCGCCGGGCTGATGATAGAGGATTTGCTGAAATGATGATGCTCGCCGCCTTGCTCCTTGCCGGAGCGACCGTTCCCGGCCCCGATGTCTCGCCGCTGGCCGAGGCCGATCACGTCCACGAATGGACCCAGGCTTATGCCGACGACGAAGGCACTCTCTGGGTAGATCCCACGTGGGACGCTTCGTTGGACGTCGAGGGCATCGAGCTACCGCTGTTTCTTATGCGCATGGAAATGACACCCGACGGTATGACAAGCCCCATCATCGCCGACATGGCGATGGCAGTGGACTGCGAGCGCGACCGGATGGGGATCGCCGGTTCATGGACCGAAGCTCCGGAAGCCGGGACGCAAGGTTCCGCATGGTTTGACGAGGTGGACATGAATGTCACCGAAGAACCGCTCGGCGACGACGATATCACAATTTTCCGGGCGGTCTGTGGACCGAACTGGCAGCCGTGAACCGCCTCGCCATCTATTGTGGATCGGCCACGCCGCCCGATCCGCGCTATATCGAACTGGCGCGCGAAGTCGGCAGCGACCTCGCGCGGCGCGGCATCGGCGTGGTCTATGGCGGCGGGCGACTGGGCCTGATGGGCGCGCTGGCGCAGGGTGCGCTCGAACAGGGCGGCGAGGTGATCGGGGTGATCCCGCATGCCATGGTGGAGCGCGAGTTCGCCAATCACGACTGCACGCAGCTGATCACGGTCGACACGATGCACCAGAGGAAGCAGCACTTCACCGATCTGGCGGACGGCTTCGTCACGCTGCCCGGCGGGATCGGGACGATGGACGAACTGTTCGAAGCGCTCAGCTGGGCGCAGATCGGCTATCACGAAATGCCGGTCGGCCTGCTCAACGCCTTCGGTTTTTACGATGGTTTGATCCAGTTCGTAAACCAGATGGGCGATACGGGTTTCATCAGGGCAACACATCGCGAGATTCTGCAGGTTGCGGACAGTTTGCCGGAACTGCTGGACAAGCTTGCGTCTTATGTTCCCAATACGCCGATCTATCGCATGAGTGCCGACCAGTTGTGAATCAGCCCCGCCCGCTTGTCCCCTCGCGCTTCGTGCGCCCGTCGATCCCGCGCCCCGGCGGCGGGCGAGACCGGGCCGCGCTGGTGCGAGAGGCCTATGAGGCGATTGCGCAGGGATCGCGCAGCTTCGCGCTTGCGTCGAAGCTGTTCGACCGGCCGACGCGCGAACGCGTGTGGATGCTCTACGCCTGGTGCCGCCGGTGCGACGATCTGGCCGATGCGCAGGACCTGGGCGGCGAGCTGGGCGACCAGGCGGGGATCGAGGATCGCGTGCAGGCGATCAAGGTGCTCACCCGCCGCGCGCTGGAAGGCGGCGCGACAGCCGATCCGGCCTTCGATGCGCTGGGCCAGGTCGCGGGCGAGGCGGGCATCACGCTGGACATGGCGAACGAGGTGATCGCCGGTTTTGCGATGGACGCGAACGGCTTCAGCCCCGCCAGCGAAAAGGAGCTGATGCGCTACTGCTACCACGTTGCGGGCGCGGTGGGCGTGCTGATGGCGCGGGTGATGTTCGCGCCCAACGACAGCTTTATCTACGATCGTGCCTGCGACCTGGGGCTGGCGTTCCAGCTGGCCAATATTGCGCGCGATCTGGTGGAGGATGCGCGGGCCGGGCGATGCTATCTGCCGGAAGACTGGCTCGCCGAAGCGGGGCTCACTTGCGAGAATTACGCGGACGAGGAAAACCGCTTTGCGCTTGCGGCCGTGTCCGCGCGGCTGGTCGACCGGATGGAAATGTACGAGGCCGCATCCCGACTGGGCGCGAAGCACCTGCGCTTCCGCCAGCGCTGGGCGGTCCTCACTGCCGCGCGTATCTACGGTGCGATCGGACGCAAGGTGCGCGCACGCGGCCAGCTGGCGTGGGATACCCGCACCTACGTTACCTTGCCCGAGAAGCTGTGGCATGTCGCCGCAGCCTTCGGCGAGGCGCTGACCAGGCGCGCGCCCGAGCCCGAGCAGTGGCCGCCCTACAAGCGCGAAGACCTGCGCCCGGTTGCCGGGTGGTAGACCTGCGCGCTGCTTGGCGGTAGCGGGTTGGCCATGATCCAGAAGCTCCTGATCGCCAATCGCGGCGAAATCGCCTGCCGCATCATCCGCACCGCGCGTTCGATGGGTATCGCCACCGTCGCGGTCTATTCCGATGCCGACGCGAAAGCGCTGCACGTGCGCTCCGCCGACGAGGCGGTGCATATCGGGCCATCGCCTGCTGCCGAAAGCTATCTGGTGGGCGAGAAGATCATCGCCGCCGCGAAGCAGACCGGCGCGAAGGCGATCCATCCGGGCTACGGCTTCCTTTCGGAAAACGCCGATTTCGCGCAGGCCGTAAAGGACGCAGGGCTGATCTGGGTCGGCGCGCCGCCGCAATCGATCCGCGCGATGGGTCTGAAGGATGCGGCCAAGAAGCTGATGCGCGAGGCGGGCGTGCCCGTTACGCCGGGCTACGACGGCGACGACCAGACGCCTGAGCGCCTGAAGCAGGAGGCCGACGCCATCGGCTACCCCGTCCTCATCAAGGCGGTCGCGGGCGGCGGCGGCAAGGGGATGCGCAAGGTCGACGCGGAGGGCGATTTCCTCGCCTCGCTCGAATCCTGCCGCCGCGAGGCCAAGGCGAGCTTCGGCAATGACGACGTGATCCTCGAAAAGTGGATCACCTCGCCCCGCCATATCGAAGTGCAGGTGTTCGGCGACAGCCACGGCAACCACGTCCACCTGTTCGAACGCGATTGCTCCTTGCAGCGCCGCCACCAGAAGGTGATCGAGGAAGCGCCCGCGCCCGGCATGGACGAGGCGACCCGCGAGGAAATCTGCTCCGCCGCCGTGCGCGCCGCCAAGGCGGTCGATTACGAAGGCGCAGGCACGATCGAGTTCATCGCCGACGCCAGCGAAGGTCTGCGCGCCGACCGCATCTTCTTCATGGAGATGAACACCCGCCTGCAGGTCGAGCATCCGGTGACCGAGGAGATCACCGGGGTCGATCTGGTCGAATGGCAGCTGCGCGTCGCGGCGGGCGAGCCGATCCCGAAGAAGCAGGAAGAGCTGAGCATTGCCGGCTGGGCGATCGAGGCCCGCCTCTATGCCGAGGACCCATCGAAGGGCTTCCTTCCCTCCACCGGCCCGCTCCACCATCTCGACCTCGGCCACGAGGGGCGGATCGAGACCGGTGTCGAAGAGGGCGACGAGATCAGTCCGCATTACGACCCGATGGTCGCCAAGCTGGTGGCCTGGGGCGAGACGCGCGACGACGCGATCGACCAGCTGATCGAAATGACCGACGGGGTCGAAATCTGGCCCGTCCGCACCAACGCCGCCTTCCTCGGCAATGCTCTGGGCGAAGATGATTTTGCGGACGCCGTGCTCGACACGGGCTTTATCGAGGCGAAGGGCGATGCCCTGCTCGCCGATCCTGACCCGGATGACGCGATCCGCGCCGCCGCTGCCGACATCGCGCTGCTAGCCGCGGGCGTCACCGAACAGCCGATGGCCGGTTTCCGCCTCAACCGCCCGCTGCGACTGACCGTGGCGCTGGGCCAGGGCGGCGAATTCACGACGGTCGATCCGGCCGAGGCCGCACCCTTCGAATCCCTGCCCGGCTTTGCGGATGACGAGCGCGTCGTGGTGTTTGCCGACGGGCAGGCGCACGAGTTCGATCTCGCGGCGCGTGGCGGCGGTGCCCTCGCGGCGAGCGACGGAGCGATCCTCGCCCCGATGCCGGGCAAGGTCATCGCGATCGATGTGGCCGAGGGGGACAGCGTTAGCGCCGGCCAGCGGCTGATGGTGCTCGAAGCGATGAAGATGGAACACGCACTCACCGCGCCGTTCGACGGGACCGTGACCGATCTTGCCGCAAGCGAAGGCGGGCAGGTGCAGGTCGAAGCGGTGCTGTGCGTGGTGGAGCCGGCCTCGGACTAAGCGTTAGAGCTGCAAGGGGCCAGCCTTATGCCGAGATTCTACAGGTGCTTGTCCGAGATAGTGGGACCGTTTCCCAACGAACCAGATATCGACGCGATTTCCCATATATCTTTCTGGATCACTCGACGTTCAGAAGAAGCCAGGGAAAGTGCTCGATCTAAATTCATGTCAAATTGCCTCGATAGGGGTTTCGATCTGGACTATAGTATTTTCTATAGCTCCAGAATCGATATCGAGGTTTGTTCGACCACTGCGATAAAATATCTTATCTGGAGGAAATCGAAGAATGGTCTCATAATATTGAATGAAAACGTTGACCTCCCTGACGATATGATCGGATATTCCTCTCCTGTTGACCGGCGCCGTTGAAAAGGCGGTCAGGGGCAGGTCGAGGCAATGCTGTGCGTGGTGGAGCCGGCCGCGTGATCGTCATCCCAGCGGAATCGCAGATGACCGGAGGCCAACGCTGGGATCGCTCACGAATTGGCGCGAATCCGATAGCGGTCCCAGCTTTCGCTAGGACGACGCCTTCGGCTCAATCCCCCGCAACCGGCGGGCCGAACAGCTTGCCACGCTCGGCATACAGCACCAGCGCGATGCAGATCAGCGCGCCGCCGAACAGCGCGCTCGCCAGTGGGACCGCCGTGCCGTCGTAGGCAAAGCCGATCCCCGCACCGATCAGCGCTGCGCTGACCATGCGGATGAAGGTCTGCGCGCTCGCCGCGGCGCCCGCCGTCTCGCGGAAGGGATGCATGGCGATGGAGCCGAAGTTCGCGCCGATGAAGCCCAGCAGCATCATGTTCGCCGCCATCAGCGGTACGAAGGTCCACAGGGTTTCCTCGGTCTGCGTGGCGACGAACAGCTGGATCGCGGCCACGAACAGGAACAGGAACAGCCCTGTGTGGCTCACCCGGCGGGCGCCGAAGCGCTCCACGATGCGCGAGTTGGTCCAGCTGGCAATCGCCATCGCGCCCGCGCAGCAGGCGAAGATCGCAGGGAACCACGGGCCTGCGCCGAACGCCTCGCCCACCAGCTGCTGCGCGGAGTTGATGAAGCCGAACAAGGCCCCGAAGATCACCGCGCTGCCCAGAGTATAGCCCAGCGCCTGGCGCATGGTGAGCGTCGCGCGCATGTTGCGGGCGATCACCTTCGGACGGATCGCCTGCTTGTCTTCGGGATGCAGCGTTTCGGGCAGGTTGCGCCATGCCCAGGCGCCCATCCCGACACCCGCGAACGCGGTGAACACGAAGATCCAGCGCCAGTCGCCCATCAGCATCAGCACGCCCTGTCCGATGCTGGGCGCGACGGCGGGGACCATCAGGAAGATGACGAAGATCAGGCTCATCATCCGGGCCATCTTGTCGCCGCCCACCCGGTCGCGGATAATCGCGGGCGGAAGCGCCACGATGCCCGCTGCGCCGAAGCCCTGCAGGAAGCGCAGCGCGAGCAGCGATTCGAAGCTCCACGCCAGCGCGCACAGGATCGAGAATGTGACGTAGAGCGCCAGGCTGGTGAACAGCACCGGTCGGCGGCCATAGCGATCCGCCAGCGAACCGGGCACCAGCGCGCCGAGCCCGGCGGCGAGCAGGTATGCGCCGACCACGAACTGGCGGCTGTTGCCGGTCGCGCCGAGATCGGTGGCGAGATTGTCGAGCGCGGGCAGGATCGCGTCGATCCCCAGCGCGTTGAGCGCCATCAGCAGCGCCATCATCCCGATCAGCTGGCGTTCGCCGATCCTCTTGCCTGAAGGGGGGAGTGCCGCCGGAGAGCGCACATCCGCACGCGGCTCCTGCCGGTCGATCGTCTCGCCGGTCGCATAATGTCCATTTCGCATCTGCACAAAACCGCAGATGGCGTCGTCGGTTCCGCTTGGCAACCTGTGTGCTATTCACAGGCCGCGATGAGCGAGGATGATGCACGGCCGGACGATGGCGCAGAAGAGAGCGCGGGCGAACAGCGCCAGCGCAAGATCATCCACGTCGATATGGACGCCTTCTTCGCCAGTGTGGAACAGCGCGACAATCCCGAATTGCGGGGCAAGCCGGTCGCGGTCGGGGGATCGAGCGGGCGCGGCGTGGTCGCCGCCGCCAGCTACGAGGCGCGCCGCTTCGGCGTGAAATCCGCCATGCCCTCGGTGACCGCCAAGCGCCTGTGCCCGGACCTGATCTTCGTGAAGAGCCGCTTCGATGCCTACCGCGAGGCGTCCGAGCAGATTCGCGCGATCTTTCGCCACCACACGGACCTGGTCGAGCCGCTCAGTCTGGACGAAGCCTATCTGGACGTGACCGAAAACAAGCTGGGTATCGCGGCGGCCACCCAGGTCGCGCAGATGATCCGGCAGGAAATTCGCGCCAAGACGCAGCTCACCGCGAGTGCGGGGGTGAGCTACAACAAGTTCCTCGCAAAGCTGGCGAGTGACCAGAACAAGCCCGACGGGATGTGCGTGATCCGCCCGGGGGAAGGCGCGGCTTTCGTCCAGACCCTCCCCATCCGCCGGTTCCACGGGGTGGGGCCGCGCGGGGAGGAGAAGATGGCGCGGCTCGGCATTGCGACGGGCGCGGACCTTGCGGCGAAGGACCGCGCGTGGCTTGCGCAGCATTTCGGCAGCTTCGGCGAGTATCTGTATCGCGCGGCGCGCGGCATCGACGAGCGGCCCGTGCGCGTGAACCGCATCCGCAAGTCGATTGGGGGGGAGCGGACCTTCTCGGCGGACCGGCACGAGGCGGAGGAACTGCGCACCACGCTCGACGAGATCGTCGAGATCGTGTGGGAGCGGATCGAGCGCGCGCAGGCGAGGGGCCGCACCGTCACCCTCAAGCTGAAATACAACGACTTCCAGCTGATGACCCGCGCGCGTTCGCTGCCGCGCAATGTCGATGGCAAGGTGGAATTCGCCGCGCTGGGGCACGAGATTCTGGAAAGCCTGCTACCGCTGCCAAAGCCCATCCGGCTGATGGGGCTAACGCTTTCCAACCTCGAGCGCGATGGCGACGAGGAGGCGCTGCGGCGCGATAGCAAGACCGGCCAGCTCTCGCTGCTGTAACTTCTTGTCGGTATTGCGAAACGGCATTATCGGATGGCGATGATCCGCTCGTTCCTGCCGCTTGCGGCACTCCTCGCTTCGCCCCTCTCGGCACAGGAAACCCCTGCCACGCCGCCCGTCAGCTACGACGACGCGGTTGGATGCGCCTTTATCGCCATGGGTTTCGTCATGCGCGACGATCTCTCGCCCGAAAAGAAGAAGGCGGCCGGCGCTCTTGGCACCCGCTACGTCGAGTATGCCAGGAGCTTGAGCGGTAAATCCACGGAGGAGGTGGTCGACGAAATGGCGGCCGCCGCGAAACCCATTCTTGCCGAGGCGCAACAGCACGCGAGGCCTGCAAAGCGCTTCGACGCGCGCTACGCAGACTGCGAAAGCAAGGCCAGGCTGTTCTAGCTTTCGGCGAGGATCGCGAGTCTGCGCCGGGTCAGCGCGCTGATCTGCCCGGGCACGCCTTCGGGCGCGAAGAAACGGGCTTCCACGACCTCGCGCCCGTCGGGCCGTGGCTGCGCGTTGGCCGTGCCCGCGAAGACATGGGCAGTCTGCGGCGCGCCCGAAACCGTCTCTTCGAACGTCGCCAGCAGGGCCAGATCGGGCAGGTCGAGGCTCAGTTCCTCGCGGATTTCGCGCCTCGCCGCCTCTGCGGGCGGCTCTCCCAGGACGATGCCGCCGCCCGGCAGCGTCCAGCCGGGCGGGCCGTAGGAATGGCGGATGAACAGCACGCGCCCCTGATCGTCTCGCACCAGCACGGTGACGGCATGCAGCTGCGGTTTTGCGATCTGCCGCCAGTGATGGCGCAGGCGGTTCGCAATGCGAAGGACGAACCGATCAACGGGTTTGGGGAGAAGGTGGCGCACGCTTGCCGAGGATAAAGCAAAGGGCCGACCCGGCAAGCACCGGATCGACCCATCATGATGTCTTGCGGGAGGTGGAAGCGGCGATCAGCCGAGGGTGGACTTGAGGAACCAGGCGCGTTCTTCCGCCATGTCGGTCCAGTCGTCCAGCAGGCCGTCGGTCGCGTTGTCGCCAGCCTCTTCGGCCAGCGGCTTCATACCCTTGAGGCGCTTGACCATCGCCACATTGTCGTCGTGCAGTTCCTTGACCATCGCGTCGCCGTCCAGATCGGTCGAATCCTGGTCCTTCACCTGCGTTGCGCGCGCGACCGACCCGATGGAGGTCAGCGTGACTTCGCCCAGCTTGCGCACACGCTCGCCGATCGCATCGATCTGATCGCGCAGTTCGATCGCCTGTTCGTCGAACAGCAGGTGCAGATCGCGGAAGCGGGGTCCTTTCACATGCCAGTGAAAGTTCTTGGTCTTGAAATAGAGCGCGAGGTGATCGGCGAGCAGGCCGTTGAGTTCCTGCACGAGTGCGGTCTTCGAATTATCGCCGGCTTGGGCCATGATCGGTCTCCTTTTTCTGGTCTTTTGGCTCGGTGCTCCAAGTGGGGTCTCGGAGGGTTCATTTCCACAACGGTCGGGCGCGCACGGGTTTCCCTCAAGAGCTTCGATCACAGTGATTGGTGCCGCATGGATCGGCGATACAGGTCTCCAGGTGCCGTCAGATCAGGCCGCGCGCGCCGAGGCCCAGCAGAAGCCCGCCGATCAGCACCATCGCGCCCATCGCCAGCCGGAAGCCCCGCAGCGGCAGCGCTTCGAGCTGGTCGCCCAGAGCCCATCCGCCTGCCAGCGCGAGGGCGGCGCCCGCCGCCCCGCCAAGCGCGACATATTCGGGCAGGGCCGTGGCCGCTGCCAGCGCGAACAGCAGGAACCGCGCCGCGTCCCCCCATTGCCGCGCCATCAGCACGACGAAGGCCGCAAACGGCGACCGGGTGGGCTCCTTGGGGCGTTTCTCCCGCGTTGGCCAGAACAGCTCCGCCGCCGCTACCAGAAGCGCGATGGCCACCAGCATCTGGCGCGCGGCCACCGGTAATAACTGGGCAATCGTATCGCCTGCCAGCGCCATCAGGCCTGCGGTAAAGACCGCAGCCAGCAGTGCGGCGAGCAGGATTCCAGCGCCAAGATGCTGGCTCAGCCGCGCCACCAGCAGCTGATCGCGCGCGCCGATCGTCAGCAGCAGGGCTGCGGCAAATCCGAAGAGGAAGGATGACATGCCCGGGGTTGTGCCCGACTCAAGCGGCGTCCCGCGCCGCGTCGCCGGGCCCGGCGCCTTCGACCAGCACCTTGTTGCGCCCGGTCTTCTTCGCTTCGTACAGCAGGTCGTCGGCCTTGCGCAGCGTGGCCTCGCTGGTTTCCGCATTGGCGGCGACCCCGGCGGAAAAGGTGATCGGGGACATTGGTTCGTCCGTTTCGCGCACCTTGAGATTGCGTTCGGACAGGGCGTCCTTGGCCGCCTCCACCTGCTCGGCAAGCTTTGCGGCGTCGGGCGTTTCGGCGAGGACGAGGAACTCCTCGCCGCCCCAGCGCGAAACGGGCCATGGCTCCAGCGCTTCGGTCAGCGCCTCGGCCACCAGCCGCAGTGCACGGTCACCCACTGCGTGGCCGTAGGTGTCGTTGATCGCCTTGAAATGATCGATGTCGATGATCGCGGCGCAATAGCGGACCTTGCGGATTTCCAGATCCTGGATCAGCCCGCGTGTCGCGCGGCGGTTGGGAATGCCGGTCAGCTCGTCCACCAGCGCCTTGTTGCGCGCCTCGTCCAGATCGCGCTGGAGGCGGTCGATCCGGCTGGAAGCGGTGGAAAGCTCTCGCTCGGCTTCGGACGCGCGGTCCAGAATTCGGCGGATTGCGCCCTTCAGGTCCTCCCCCTCCGCGCCCGCGCGGATCGCCTGGCTTTCCTCGGCAATGTCGCGCCCCACGCCATCGGCCTGCCGCTTGGTTTCGCGCGCCAGGTCTCCCGCAGCGTTGAGAAACATCTCCACCGCTTCGTCGCGTGCCGCAATCCGTTCTTCGGGATCGTCGGAGGCAGAGGCATGCTTGCCCATGATCTCCACGATCGTCTCCTGCTTCATCCGCAGGCCGTTCTCGATATAGGTGTCCGTCTCGTGGCAGATCACCTTGCTCGACCGGGTGAGGTAGAGATAGCCGAAGCGATAGTTCAGCGGTGTGGGATCGAGCAGATTCCCGGAAAGAAAGGCGAGTACGTCGCGCCCGATTGCATCCTGTTTCATGCGCCAACCATTATGTCTGCCCCCGCCGCGGGGGCGCCAATGCCGCCCGCACGAAGCGCAACCTTACGACCCGCAGGTGAATTTTTACTCAAGAGAATCCTTGAGCGCCAGAGGCTTGGGGCCCGGGAAAGGGGATATCTGCGCCGAGCGCGCAGGTGGCGGCGATGCGATGTCTGGCAATCGCCCCGCCGCCGTCATCGCCCTGCCGTCGTGTCAGAAGCCGAAACTGGCCGACACGGTGCCGCCGAAGCTGTCGTCGCCCGTGTTTCCGGAGACGCCTGCGGAGATATAGACCTTTTCCGAGACGCGCCCCGTCAGCGAACCGGCGAAGCCCTGCTGGCCGTTATAGGTCGCGCCCGCGACGGTGACCGAGAGATTGCTGTCGGGCACGATCCTGGCCTGGCCCAGTGCCATCGCCGCCGCGATCCCGCCCGAAAGCGCGCGGTCCAGTTCGTCCATCCGGAAATTGTTGAGCGTGACCTGCCCCTCCAGCGTGCCGACCCGGTTGCTGAGGCCGCCCACCTGCCCTTCCAGCGTGCCCACGCGGCTGTCGAGAGCGTTGAACTGCGCATCGGTGACCGCCGCGACGGGCATGGCGGCGGCGAGGCCACGCTGGAAACCCGCGCTGCCACCAAGACTGCTCATGTTGAAGGCGGTGCGTCCCAGCGTGCCCGACTCGTCGGCGGTGACGAGGTAGATCGTGCCTTCCTGCTGCGCGGTGGCATTGTCCAGGCTGGCGACTTCCACCGTGCTGGTCGACGTGCCGATGGCGATCTGGTTCGCCGCACTGGTGGTCGCGCCCGCGCCCAGCGCGGTGGAACCGGTAAAATCGGCGGTCGCGCCGGTGCCGAGCGCGGTGGCGCCATAGGCGCGGGCCAGTGCAGCGCGGCCCAGCGCGGTCGCGTTCTCGCCGGTCGCCTGCGCGCGATTGCCTACCGCCGTCGCCTGCAGTGCCGGGGCAAAGCTGGAATAGCCCAGCGCGGTCGAGAAATTGCCACGCGCCTGCGAAAATGCACCGAAGGCCAGCGCTCCGGTCCCCGACGCGCCCGCGCCCGAACCGAAGGCGGCGGCCTGCACGCCGCTGGCGGTCGTTCCCTGTCCCACAGCGGTCGTGTTGAGCCCGGTCGCCGAAGAGTTCGCGCCCATCGCCGTCGTCAGATCGCCGTCGGCCAGCGCCTGCCGACCCATTGCGACCGAATACTCGCCCGTGGACGAGGCATCGTTGCCGATGGCAATCGCTCTGTTGCCACCGGCTTGGGCGCCTTCACTACCAGCTTCACCGCCGCCGATCGCGATCGCATATGACCCGGTGGCCAGAGGCCCGTGACTGGCGGTCCCCCCGCCCAGAGCCACCGATCCCCGCCCTTCGGCCTGCGCTCGGACACCCACCGCAAGGGCGGTCGTATTGCTTGCGACAGAGGATTTCCCCAAGGCTAGGGAAGAGACCCCGCTGGCGGTCGCGCCCTGGCCCAGCGCAGTCGCTCCAATAGCGCTCGCAGTTGCCATCTGGCCGAAAGCGCTGGCGTTGGACCCCGTGGCTTCCGCACGCGTACCCATGGCGGTGCTCCGATCCCCTTCGGCCGCCGCGGAGTAGCCGACCACCGTCGTCTCGATGCCCGTCGCCTCCGAGAACGTTCCGATTGCAGTGCCGTTATCGCCGGTGGCCGACGCACTGGCACCGACTGCCACACTGTAACTGTCCGTCGCTTCGGAATTGCTGCCGATCGCGACCGTATAGCCGTCCGTGGCGCTACTTCCTTCCCCGATTGCGACCGCACCGGTCGACGTGGCCTGGGAATCGGCCCCGAAAGCAACGGCTCTGAGCGCCGCTTGGGCGGAATGGCCGATTGCGATGCCGTTGGCGCCCGAAGCGTTGGCGGTCTGTCCTATGGCGATCGCATCGCTGTCGCTGGCGCTGCTGCCCAACCCGATGGCGACCGCCTGCGTGCCCGAAGCCTCGGCGGTCCGCCCAATGGCAATGGCATCGCTATCGGTAGCCCTGCTGTCCATCCCGATGGCGACCGCTTGTATTCCCGAAGCGTAGGCCCGCGTTCCCAGCACGGTCGCGCCGATTGTTGCCTGTGTACCCGAACCCAAGGCGACAGCGTCGTTGAAAGCCGTGGCGCCAAAGCCGATCGAAGTGGCATTCGGGAGCGCCGTAGCGCCGCTGCCGAATGCCGAGGCTCCGGCGCCGGCCGCGAATGTCCGACCCCCGCCATTATTGTCCGAATCGCCGCCAACCGCGACCGCGCCGAGGCCGGACGCCGTCACATCATTGCCTATGGCCAGGGTGCCCGCGCCCCGGGCCGAGGCACCGTGCCCAAGCGCGGTGGCCCCGTCACCGTTGGTATTCTGGGGGTCCGCGACCGAATTGGTGCCGCAGGCCAGCGATTGCCCGTTGGATGTGCTGTCGTCGCTGGCCCCGCCGACCGTGTCGACACCGTCGTCGGCATCGCCGTCGCCATTGGTGTCGAGCAGGCACTCGCCTGCCGCGACTTCGCTGGTCGGCACGCCAAGCGATACGATAGCGGCAAAGCCGAAGGCCGCTCCGCCGATCGCCGTCCGCACCGAAAGTCCTGCCTTTTTGGAAATTGCCATCGTCAGTCTCGCTCCTGCTGGTCGTGATGGCGCGGCTTTTGTTAGAGGCGTGGGGGCGTGTCATATCCCGTTTGGGGTATGCGGCGGCGAAGCGGACACGACATGGAAGGACGCGATGCCCGATCGTGAAATCGACCTGGAGATCGTCTCCGCCTCCTGGCAGTCGCTGACCGACACCGAAGGCTATGATCGTATGATGGAGGCGTGGGACCGCAAGCTCGCCCATGCCGCGCGTTCTCCCGGGCTGCTCGACCGGATCCTCTCGCGCCAGTTGCACGCTATCGACGATCTCCTGTCGAGCGACATGGATATCAAGGTGGAGGACCCGATAGAGGCGGCGGTGCGCGAAACCCCGGCGCCCGCCATGGTGCTTTCGCCCGATGGCCGGGTCATCACGACCGGCGGCGGGGGAGAGCACTGGTTCGGGGTCAAGCAGGGTGCACTGGCGGGGACCGAATGGTTGCGCGACGATTCCCGCGGAAACTACGACGCCGTGCGGCGCACCGCAGGCGGACGCGGCAATGCAGCCTATGCCATCGTGCGGACGGTGAGCGAGAACGGGGCCGAACAGCTGGCCGAGGTCTATGCGCTGACAGTGCGCGGGCATGACCGGGGATACACCGTGGTCCGCTCGCTCGAGCTTGAATGGTATCCCGAAGTCTCCGCCAATCTGTCGCAGGCCTTCGGGCTGACCGATGCCGAGACCGAGATATGCAAGTTGCTGTTCCGGCTGCGCGAAACGCCGCTGATCGCGGACGAACGCGGCGCGCAGGCCGAAACGGTGCGCACCCAGCTCAAGCGGATCTACGCCAAGGTCGAGGTCGGATCGAAGGTCGATCTGGTGCGCATGCTCGGCCTGCTGTGCGCACGCGCCGCGCTCAATCGTGAAACGCGCTCCATGCACTATGCCGATCCGCTGGGGCGCGAGACGATCCTCCACCGCGCGGACCGCAGACGGCTTGCCTATACCTGGTGCGGGGCGGAACACGGGGCGCCGATTTTGTTCGTCCACGGCGAAATCCCCTACTTCGCGTTGCCGGAATCGACCCGCGCCATGCTGCGTGCGCGCGGCCTGAAACTGATCTGCCTGTCGATGCCGGGGCACGGGAATTCGGATCCCGATCCGTCCCGGGAGCAGATCGACGACGGCGTCGCCGCGATTGCCGAGTTCTGCGATCGCCTGGGGCTTCGAGGGTTCGGCGCATTTGCCAGCTATAGCGGGCAGTTCCCGCTCACCCGGACCGCGGCACGCCATCCGCACCTGTTCTCGGGCGTGATGGTGCTCGGCTTTCCGTGGAACCTGTGTGAGACGCGATTCAAGGCCATGCCGCTCGCCCAGCGTACGCTGGCCGGGCTGGCGCGCCGGGCGCCCGTGGCGTTCGAGCTGGTGATCCGTCTGGCGCTGCGACGCATGCTGGAGGAGGGGCCCGATTTCTATCTTTCGCGTGCATTCGACGGCACGCCGATTGATCTCGCCGCGATCCACGATCCCGAAATGCAGGCTCCGCTGCGTTCCGGCTGCCGTCATCTCGCCAATCAGGGCCACCACGCCTTTGTCCGCGAACAGCTGATGGTGGCGCATAACCATCTTCCGGACTGGTTCGGCGACATCGAATGCCCGGTGCATTACCTGCTGCCGCCGGACCTCGGCCGGTTCAGGCGCGAGGACTACGAAGCGCTCAAGGCGCTCGGCCCGACAGTGACGGTCGAGCAGGTGCCCGATGCGGGGGAGCTGCTGCCCTACCAGCGTCCCGAGCTATTCGTCGAACGGCTTGCCGATCTGACGGGCGAGGCACCGGGCCGCGTGTTTGCCGCGCGCGACAGCGGCGTGGCGGCGGCCTGACCAATCGCGGAAGGAGGGGCGGCGGAACAGCGTTCTCGCCCGGAATGATCGGCGTTTCGACCATCGCCATGGCCGCCGCGATCCCGCAAAGACATTTTATACTCGCGCGAGGCATCTGACAGGTCGGACACTCTCCAGAACCGGCAAATGGGAACACGGAAATACGAAGTATTCGTCTGACTCTCCAACAGGAAGTCTGCTGCCGGGGAGAGCAAGACCGGGCTGCGTGGGCGATCGACCGCCGCTGAACGGTTTACCTGTGGCCGCGAAACGCCTATCCAGAGCGCTTCCCCGGGGAGCCTGCCGCGCAAACGCAGGTTGAGAGCGGAATATACCGCGACCCGTCGAACCTGATCCCGGTAATACGGGCGGAGGGAGGGACGGCTTTCGGCACCCGGAAACCGCCTCGCTCCGAGATACTGACTGGAGAGAGACGCATGGCCGACATTCCCGCAAGAACCGAAATCGGCGTCACCACCGGGCCCATTCGCGGTAGCCGCAAGGTCCATGTCGCTGCGCGCACCGGCTCCGGCGTGCGCGTAGCGATGCGCGAGATCGACCTTGAGGGCGGCGAACCGTCCTTGCGCGTCTACGACACCTCGGGCCCCTACACCGACCCCAACGCCGCGATCGACATCAACGCCGGCCTGGCCTCACTCCGCCGCGAGTGGATCATGGGTCGCGGCGATGTGGAGGAATACGACGGGCGCGAGGTGAAGCCGGAGGATAACGGCCAGCTCGGCCCCGATCGCTCGGGCGGCGTACCGCAGTTCCCCAATGTGGTGAAGCGCCCACTGCGCGCGAAGGCCGGCCAGAACGTCAGCCAGATGCACTACGCGCGCAAGGGCATCATCACGCCCGAGATGGAATATGTGGCCGAACGCGAGAACTTGGGCCGCGAACAGATTGCCAAGGACCGCGACGGGCAGAGCTGGGGCGCGGCCATCCCCGACTTCATCACGCCGGAATTCGTCCGCGACGAAGTGGCGCGGGGCAGGGCGATCATCCCCAGCAACATCAACCACCCCGAAAGCGAACCGATGGCGATCGGGCGCAACTTCCTGGTCAAGATCAACGCCAATATCGGCAACTCCGCCGTGGCGTCGGACGTCGCCAACGAAGTCGACAAGATGGTCTGGTCGATCCGCTGGGGCGCCGACACGGTGATGGACCTTTCCACGGGCCGCAACATCCACGACACGCGCGAATGGATCATCCGCAACAGCCCCGTGCCTATCGGCACCGTGCCGATCTATCAGGCGCTGGAAAAGGTCGGCGGCATTGCCGAGGATCTGACGTGGGAAATCTTCCGCGACACGCTGATCGAACAGGCCGAACAGGGCGTCGACTACTTCACGATCCATGCGGGCGTGCGCCTGCCATACGTGCCGATGGCGGCCAAGCGCATGACCGGGATCGTCAGCCGTGGCGGATCGATCATGGCCAAGTGGTGCCTCGCGCATCACAAGGAGAGCTTCCTTTACGAGCGCTTCGACGAGATCACCGAGATCATGAAGGCCTACGACATCGCCTATTCGCTAGGCGACGGCCTGCGCCCCGGCTCGATCTATGACGCGAATGACGAAGCGCAATTCGCCGAACTCTACACGCTGGGCGAACTCACGAAGAAGGCGTGGGAGCAGGACGTGCAGGTGATGATCGAAGGGCCGGGCCATGTGCCCATGCACAAGATCAAGGAGAACATGGACAAGCAGCTGGAGGCGTGCGGCGAGGCTCCGTTCTACACGCTCGGGCCGCTCGTCACCGACATTGCGCCGGGCTACGACCACATCACCAGCGGCATCGGCGCGGCGCAGATCGGCTGGTATGGCACCGCGATGCTCTGCTACGTCACGCCGAAGGAGCACCTCGGCCTGCCCGACCGCGACGACGTGAAGGTCGGCGTGGTGACCTACAAGCTGGCCGCGCACGCAGCCGACCTCGCCAAGGGGCACCCGGCCGCGCAGGTGCGTGACGATGCGCTGAGCAAGGCGCGCTTCGAATTCCGCTGGCGCGACCAGTTCAACCTCTCGCTCGATCCCGACACTGCCGAGCAATATCACGACCAGACCCTCCCCGCAGAAGGCGCGAAGACCGCGCATTTCTGCAGCATGTGCGGGCCCAAGTTCTGCTCGATGAAGATCAGCCAGGAAGTGCGCGAATTCGCCGCCAGGCAGAACTCCGACAGCTATCTGGCGAGCGAAGAGCTGAAGGGCGAAAACTCCCCCGACCAGCGCGCCGAGAACGAGAAGGGCATGGAAACCATGAGCGAAGTCTACCGCGCCAAGGGCGAGCGGCTGTACCTGCCGGAAGAGGAAACGAACGAGGGCTGACGGCGCGCCGTTCAACCGATACCGCGTGGTCGAGCGGTCTCATCCCCGCCCGACCGCGCTCGGTACCGCTCACGGCTCATACATCGGGTCCTGCAAACCGCGTGGCTCCACCTGATCGAGCCCCTGCTGGATGCGCAGCGTCTGCTGGGTCATCGCCGACATCAGTGACTGGCTTTGCAGGATGAAGGTCATGAATTCACCGAAGTGTTCGGCGATGTTCTGTGCGGCGTCCTCGTCGGGCAGCGTGCCATGGTACGTCAGGTCGACCTGGTCGGGATGTTCGAACGACACGTCGAAATAGCGTGCCGTGAGCACGAACCAGCCGCCCATCGCCGCAAAGGTATCGCGCGGCGCGACGAACATCTCGAAGCTCGCGCCTTTTTCGGGCCCTGTCGGGGTCTGCAACCAGAGCCCCGCCACGCGCACCGGGCCGTCGCGCCCGGTGGCATCGGCGATGAAGGTCGCATAGCGCCCGCCCGCATTGTCGATCGCCTCGCTGAACATGTCGGGGATGGAGCCGGTCAGGTCACGGCGCGCGACCACCCTCGGCCCGGTCACGCCCTCATGCGCCAGCGCCTCGCGCAGTCCCTGTTCGAAATCGACCGACGCACCTTCCACCGTGAAGATTGCGGCACCGGCAAAGGCCGGATCGTCGGGCAGGATGCGATTGGAGGACCAGGCGGTCGGCGCGTCGTGCCATCCGGCCAGAATGGTGTGCGAGCCGTCGCGCTGCACGGGTTCGGGAACGAGCCGGGGGAAGTCTCGAGAAGCTGGGGTAGCTGCGCTCTCATCCGAGACGCCCTCCGACCCGTTCTGGGCCGATCCGCTTTGGGGCGCGCAGCCCGCTATCAGCAGCGCCAGCATGGCATAGCGCAACGAGACGGGCATGGACGATTCCTCTGGCAGGTTTGCTTCGGCGCGAGGCGCTAGCTATTTCTGCAGCCCGGGCAACAGGCGAATGGCGAGCCGTGGCTCGGGCCGGACGGCTGCCCCTGACGCAGGATGGGGCGGAGTAACCGCCCGATCCGGGCGCGCAGAACGAGAAGGGCATGGAAACCATGAGCGAAGTCTACCGCGCGAAGGGCGAGCGGCTGGACCTGTCCGAAGGGGATGCGGAATAGGGCGCGGGAGAATCCGGGGGCGGGCTGGAGGAGGGGGCGAATGGAAGAATACCTGATCTTCTTCGCCCTCGTCCTCGGCGTGAACATGCTGCCCGCCTTCGGGCCGCCGACCTGGTCGATCATCGCGCTCTATGCGTTCAACAGCGACCTCTCGCTCGCCGCGCTGGTCGGGACGGGTGCGCTGGCGGCGGCGAGCGGGCGCTTCCTCCTCGGCCACGCGACCCGCGCGCTGGGCACGCGCTTCCTGCCCGAGAAGACCCAGGCCAACCTCGCCGCCGCGCGCCGCGCGCTGGAAGAGCGGCGGCGCGGCGGCCTGCTCGCGCTGGGCCTCTTCGCACTCTCGCCCGTGCCCTCGGCCCAACTGTTCGAGGCTGCGGGGCTTGCGCGCCTGCCGCTGCTGCCCTTCACCGCCGCCTTCTTCGCCGGGCGGATCGTGAGCTACACGATCTACGGCCTCACCGCGAAGACCATCCGCGCGACGAGCCTGGGCGAGGTACTGCGCGAGGCGATCTCCAGCCCGCTGGGCATTGCGCTGCAGGTCGCTATGCTGGGCGCGCTGGTGTTGCTCGCGCGGATCGACTGGAGCAAACACCTGCCATCGCGCGACCCGAGCACGGGGGAGCGCGCAGGGGAGGACCATACGTGAGCGAGCAGCCGGACGAGACCGACGCGGAAGCGATCCTCGACGATCCCGAGGCGCAGGACCGCCGCGAACGCCGCCGCCTGCCGGTGATCGGGCTGTGGCTCACCGCGCTCTATGGGGTGGGGCTGGTGGTGTACCTCGCCGTGCAGGGGCAGAACCCGGCGGACCTGCGGCTGAACGAGCTGGGCGATTTCCTCGGCGGCGTATCCAGCCCGCTCGCGTTTCTATGGCTGGTGCTCGGCTTCTTCCAGCAAAGCCGCGAGATCCGCCTGAGCAACCAGGCGCTCCACCTGCAGGCACGCGAGATGCGGCGCAGCGTGGACGAGCATCGGCGGATTGCGGGTGGGGAGTGAAAATTCAATTAGCGCCGGTAAGCATGGTTCAGCAGTTCAATGGTCAAAAGAGACCTAGGTTGATAATATATATGAGAAGTTTCGCAAGTCTGACACCTTTCCACATCTCACTTGGTTCGACGTCCGAATTGACTTGATTTTTACGCGAAACTGCAAGAGCCGTCCTCGGCAAAATGAGGTGAGCGGCTTATGAAACTGTCGACGTCCGATGAAAGCGCGATTGTCGTTGCTATCGCAGAGATTTTGGATGAGGCTAAGGTTTCACCTTCCGGACGGCCCTTGTTCGCAAAAGGTCGTGATGCAGCGACGTCGATAAAGCCACAGATAGGAAGTGAACTTCATGACCGCATCGCGGATACCTGCGGCGAGCTCGGTCTTTACGATTTCGTCCGCCATTCACTAACACGTGAGTTGTTGGCACTAGATCTTAAACGTGGGCGGCGTAATCTTAGTAGTGTCGAAGGTTATGAGGACAATTTAAGAACTGCGAAGCGACTGTTAGAGAAACTACGGGAGTCGCCGCAAAAAATTGAGGTTATCAGTCCGCTTCCTTTAAGCTATAGTGGTATATTGCTTAACGGCGTCGACGAGCTGCAACTTGGCGACGGAGTCTCGATAAAGTCTGCCGAGAAGGCAGTGGGGGATTTGAGTAGAGAATTTGCTAGCAGAAATCTTCGTCAGAATATTTTAAGGTCGGTCGACCTTGAGAAGTTTCCGACAGTTGGCACGCACTTTTTTTGTACTTGGCATACCGCTTTCGTCGGTGGATTTGTCGGGAATCCGGCATTGCAGGCTCATCAAGACAAGCTTCGGTCTTTGCACGGCTGCTTGTTAGCTCTTGGTGTGGTTGAAGAAGACTTCTGGTTTGATCGTCACAGCCAATATGCAATACTGGGTGCCGATAATAGCTCAAGTGAAGGTGGTTCGATCGTAATCGCGGATAAGGTCGATACTGATTTGAGCTATTTTTATGAGAATTTCGACGTCACTCTTCCCTTTTTCAAAGAGCCCGAAACAAGCGAAGATGCCGATCATGATGATGATGGAGAGGCTAATTTTGAGAAGGAATGGGCTCTTTTAGACGAAGATGAGAAAAGGTTGCAGAAAAACACCATTGAAGATGTGAAAAAGATATTTCGAAAAGATGATCATTCTAGAAAACTTATCACATCATCACTTTGGCTTTTTCGGTCTTTTGTATCATCAAAATCACTCGATATAATACTTGAGTCGACGATCGCTCTCGAAGTATTGCTTGGGGACAGGAACGAGGCTAGTGGTATTGGCTTGACTAAGCTACTCGCAAACCGATGCGCTTATCTCTTGGGGGATTCGGACGAGAGTCGCCGTAGCCTGATGGAAGAATTTAAATCAATCTATGAGATTCGCTCGGGCATAGTTCATAGTGGTCTACATCAAACAGGTTCGAAGGCCTCCAAGGCAAGTGAGGGTGCTAGAGATTTAGCGGGGCGAGTACTTCGAAAAGAATTGGATATTGCGGCAGGGTAATGGAGAAGTGGGCCTATTTCCAATGTCTTCCAAACTTTTCTGTTTCCCGCAATATGCCCTAACTTGGGAGAAGAGCGCTCCCAGAAAAAGCCCGCCCACCTACCTACTGCCCGTCGATAAGTCCCCTACGTCGCGCCAGAAGTCCGCTGGACCAGATCCAAGATGACGGAGTTCCTGCGCGCTCTTGCGGCAAATTAGTGTGTCGCGGCTGCCGCGCGGGCCGTGGGCATAATTCGGCAGTCGGCCTGCAATCTGCGGAACCGGCTGAGGGCGCGTTCGACATCGCGTCGGAGTCGAAGGGCCAGTATGGCGACGATGCGCTGCACCGGGTCGCGATTGAGCGGGCGTTTAAAGGGGTAATTGAGCTGACCTTCCATGGATAGCAGGTTGGAGCCGGCCCCATTCCCGCTCCCCCGCCGTTACCCCTCAGCAGCACCCCGCTGCCGGAGTGCTCCTAAATGACCAAGCCCACCCCCAAGACCTGGCCCGAACTCGCGGTCGAAAGCTGGATGCTCGGTGCCGAGATGGGCATGGTCATCTGGCTGCGCTCGATCCGCATAATGGCGGGCGGCAAGCTGGCCGAGCGGGAGGCGGAGCGGATGGTGACCGAGAAGCTTACCGCCGCGATGACGCTGTGGCCCGCGCTGATGGCGGGCGGTTTCGACCAGTCGGCCGAGGAAACCACCGGCCGCGCGCTGGCGCATTACGGCAAGCCGGTGCGCGCCAATCGCAGGCGCCTTTCGCGCTGAGGCCAGCCGTCGCGGTCAGCCGCGCGAAAGCTTCACCAGCACCCGGTCGAGCGATTGCAGGAAGTTGGAGCGGTCCGCCTTGCCGAACGGTGGCGGGCCGCCAGTCATGCCGTCCATCCCGGCGCGCAGGTCCGCCATGATCGCGCGCGTCGCCACTGCGCCGCCGATGCTCGCGGCGTCATACTCGCGCCCGTCGTGTTTCAGGACGGTCGCGCCCGCCTCGATACAGCGCTGCGCCAGCAGGATGTCGGCGGTGATCACGATGGTGCGGGGCGATGCGTGCTCCGCGATCCAGTCGTCGGCGGCATCGAACCCGTCGCTCACCACCACACGCTTCACCCGTTCGCTCACCGGAACGCGGAAGGGGCTGTTGCTGACCACGCGGACATGCGCGCGGTGGCGCTGCGCCACGCGATAGATCTCGTCCTTGACCGGGCAGGCATCGGCATCGACCAGGATGGTGACGGGTGCTCTCGCGGGCGCGGCGGAAGTGTCCATGGCGCCCGCCCTAGCGAGCGCCAATGGCAGTCTCTACCCGTTCTTCATATTTTCCAGCCCCTTGATGCTACCGGGCTTGGTGCTGGGCTGGGAGGCGTTGGTCTTCACCTTTTCCTTCTTGGGCTTGCGTGCTTCGCGGCTCTTCTTGGCTTGGCCCTTGGCCATATCGGTTCCAGTAGGGGCGGTATGCCCCGGCGACCATCATACGCGCGTTCCGGGCGAAACCCCGCATCAATTCGGACATTGCCGCAATTGCCGGACGAGGCCGGCCTGCCGCCTCGCCATAGGTGAGCACGGCGCGCGGCATGAAAAAACCCGCCCCGGCCGATGGGCCGGAGCGGGTCTGTTCAGCCAGCGTCGGCTGCGCGGATTACATTGCCGCGGGCATTTCCGCGTCGGGAAGGTCCGCCAGCTGCTGCGCGCTCTGGGTGGTCTGGACGTCCATGTCCCGATCCATGTCGTCGTCGTCATCGGTTTCGGGACGCGCGACCAGATCGTTCATCGGGACGAGGACGTAGCGTTCGGTGCCTTCGAGTTCGACGACCAGACCTTCGACCGTGCCCATTGCGTTGCGGCGGACCTGCTCGATATCGCCCAGATCGTTGCCGTCGGCATCCACGAGGTCGGCATCGATCAGCTGCGCTTCGGTCATGCCGAGGGCCGCTTCTTCGTTGCCAGCTTCGGCTGCGCTCTGTTCGGCCTGCATCTCCATCTGGTCCTCGGCCATGTCGGCTTCCTGCTCGGCCTGCGATTCGCAGGCGGTGATCGCCAGAGCGGCCAGCGGAAGGACGACGAACTTCGAAAATTGCATTGGTTTCTCCTCTTGAAAGCGACAGAATGAGCCGCGCGCCCGTGCGTTCCTGACAAATGTTACGCAGAGCGGTAAGAAACCGGCGGGGCGAAAATCCATCGTTAGGTGATCGGGCCAAGGCATGCTAAAGAGCCCGGGCTGACGTCGAAATTTGCGACGGACTTCGGAATTTGCCTCGCCGCTTGCCACAAGAGCCACCAGCTCAGAACCGGCCCCGGCGTAAACCAGACGACGTTTTCCTTTCTTCGGACGACCTGATGCACGACCCAGGGGGCATTCTGCCTTGCGGGCAATCCTACGTTCTCGAAAGGAACATCACATGGCCAAGACTGGCACCGTAAAATTCTTCAACGCCGACAAGGGCTACGGCTTCATCCAGCCCGACGATGGCTCGCCCGACAGCTTCGTGCACATCACCGCCGTGCAGGCGGCGGGCATGCAGACGCTGGATAAGGAACAGCGGCTCAACTACGAAGTCGAGCAGGGCCGCAATGGCAAGGAAAGCGCGGTCAACCTTTCCGCCGCCGACTGATCGTTTTCGAGGGGCGTCGCATCGATCGGATGCGGCGCCCTTTTTATTTTCCCGACACTCCCCCCTCCAGCACGGAAGACAGCCCATGGCCCAGAGCTACGAATTCTACTGCCAGCGCGCGGACGAAGCCGCCGCTGCCGCCAGCGCCGCCAAGCTCGACATGGTGCGCGAACGCGAATTGCGGGCCGAGAAGACCTGGCGGGGGCTCGCCGAACACGCGCGCGGGGTGGCCGAGGAACGCGCCAAGATCGTGCGCGACAAGGCGGAAGCTGCCACCAGCGACGAGGCTGCCTGAGGGAGCCTGCCTGAAAAGCCTTTCCTACACCGGCCTTCTGGTGGCTTATCGTCCCCGATGATTGCGCTGCCAGCTATCCCGGATCCCATGGAGAATCCCGCGCGATAGGCCTGGCGCATCCGAGGCACTTTTCGCGTCCTGAACACTGTGTCAGGTGTGTCAGGCGGGGGCCTTCGCATTTGGCGTGGCCCGTGGGATGCAGCATTCCACGTGGGTCCGCCTGAACGCGGTCCCGACTACCTCCTTTAGTGCCATGTTGTCGCCATTATCGGAACATCGTTTGGCCCGATCCATTGGTTGGGTAGACGGCGCGACTATCCTGTTGCGCCGCGAACCCAAAGCCCCCCCAAACGACCCCGAGGATGACAAACCCATGAAAAAGCTAAGCATTATGCTCGCCTCTGCCGCAGCTCTCTCGCTTGCGGCCTGTGCGGAAACGGACACCACCGCAGACGATACCGCGATGGCGGACGACATGACGGCCGATCAGATGGCCGTTGACGACACCGCGGCCGGCACGATCGTCGAAGTCGCGCAGAACAATCCCGATTTCTCGACGCTGGTCGAAGCCGTGACCGCCGCCGATCTGGGCGAAACGCTCTCGGGTGGCACCTACACCGTCTTCGCGCCGACCAATGCCGCGTTCGATGCGCTGCCCGACGGTACGCTGGAAACGCTGACCACCGAAGATACCGACCAGCTCGGCTCGATCCTGACCTACCACGTGATCGAGGGCGAAACGATGGCCGGCGCGCTGACCGCGGCGATCGAAGGCGCGGGTGAGGAAGGCTACACGCTGACCACCGTAAATGGCGCCGAACTGACCGCGATGATGGAAGGCGGCAATGTCGTCCTGCGCGATGCGGCCGGCAACACCGCAACCGTGACGCAGACCGACATCGACGCCTCGAACGGTGTCATCCACGTGATCGATACGGTGCTGATGCCCGAATAAGGCACGCCGCCATACCAATGCAAAAGGGCTCCCGTACGGGAGCCCTTTTCGTGTGCGCCGTGCTCATGTTTCCCGCAAAGGGACGTGACTTGCGGCGGTTCAGTGACCCGCGCCACTGGTGTCCTGAACGACCGGGCGGGAGACATAGCGGACCTTGGCTTCGGAGACCTCCGCCGGGCGGTTGAGCTGAAGCGGGCGCTGCGCGGATGTCGTGGTCACGACCCGCGTCCGGGTGCCTCCGCTCCGCTGCTCGGCTTCCCAGCGCTGCTGGTCGGCCTGTGCTGCGCCAAAGTCGAAATCCTCGGCTTGCGTCGCAGGTTCGTAGGTCTCGAACGCGTCGGCGTAGCGCTTCTGGCGGTAGAGCCCGCGTTCGCGCAGCTCGGCCACGTCGTAGGTCTCGCCGTCGGTTTCGAGGGGGTAGTGGTTGGCGGTCAGCGCCCGCTTGCCGCTCGTCATGTCGATATCGCTGCTGGGGGTGGGCAAATGCGATGAATCGAAGATCTCGCGCGGGGTCGTGTCGATTGCGGCGCCTGCGACCGCGCCACCGATTGCAACGATCACGGCGATACCCGCGAAATAGGGCAGGACGCGCATGTTCTTGGACTCCCACAATGAATTGCCTTCGTGGACCCAACCGACACCGCGCGCCTGGCGTTCCCCGAAGGTCCCGAGTGTCGGCCCACTTCCGCTGCGCCGCGCGACACGATAGTGAACGCAATGCAAACGCCTAGCCCCGAGATTCTGCCGGAGAGACCCTGCCATGCGCCTGCTGCTGATCGCCACCTCCCTGCTGCTCGTCGCCTGCCAGACGGAAAACGGCGCGAACGCGCCCGGCAACTCGCCCGAAGGCTTCACTGGCATCGGCCCGGAGGAGACGATCCACTTCCTGGGCACGGAACCCTTCTGGGGCGGATCGACCACCGGCACGCAGCTGACCTACGAGACGCCTGAGAATATCGAGGGCACGACCTTCCCTGTCGAGCGCTTCACGGGGCAGGGCGGGCTGGGCTTGTCGGGCCGCCTCGATGGTGCGCCTTTCGACATGACCGTCACCCCTGGCGCCTGCTCCGATGCCATGAGCGACCGGACCTATCCCTACACGGTGACCCTGCGGATCGGCGAAGACATGCGCCGGGGTTGCGCCTGGACGGATGCACAGCCGTTCGAGGGGCCGGGAGAGCCCTGACGATAAAGCCTAGCGCTTCTTGCGGGCGACGCCTGCGCGGTCGAGCTCGGGGCCGAGCCGACCGCCGAGCCACAGGAAGAACATGCGGAAATCGGCTGCCAGGCTCCAGAGCGGATAGGTGAAGGTCGCGGGGCGATTGCGCTCCACCCTGAAATGCGCGATCCAGGCGAAGAAATACCCGGCAACCGGCAGCGCCACCAACAGCCACCATGTGCCCGTGGCCACGGCAACGATCGCCAGCGCGATCACCAGCGCAGTACCGATATAGTGGAGCGTGCGGGTGGCGGGCCGACTATGCTCGCGCAGGTAGAAGGGCCAGAATTCGGCGAAGGTTCTGTACTCGCGTTCGGCCATGGTCCTCTCCCTTCAAGTTTCGAAACGCGTCCGATGCTGGATTTGTTTCAATCTGGCGCGTTTATGCAGGCTGCGTGGAACGGCTGGGGCGCACCGTCGTTCAGCAAGTTCATGCTCATTCCACCCGCCGAAATACGGCTGAATCAACTGGATTTCTATGGCCGACTATCCTGAGGTGCCCAGCCAGGCCAGCACCAGCGATCCGCAGGCGCGCCCGCGCCGCGACATGAAGGAAGTCGGACAGGAGGATCGCTTCTCCGACAGTTCCGGCGTGCTCTTCGAGCAGGCGATGGCGCAGCCCCGCATGGCGGTGTGCCTGAGCGATCCCCATCAGCCCGATCAGCCGATCGTCTTTGCGAACCGCGCCTTTCGCCGGCTTACCGGGTACGAGGAAGAGGAAATCCTCGGCCGCAATTGCCGGTTCCTGCAAGGCGCGAAGACGGATCGCGATGCAGTCGCCCGGGTGCGCGAGGCCATCGAAAACGAAGACGTCCTGGTCATCGAGCTGCTGAATTATCGCAAGGACGGTACGCCGTTCTGGAATGCGCTCCACCTTGGCCCGATCTACGATTCCAAGGGCAAGCTGATCTACTTCTTCGGCAGCCAGTGGGATGTGTCCGATGTACGTGCAGCGCGCGCGGAAGAACGCCATGCGCGTGAAATGGCGCGCGAACTTTCGCACCGGATGAAGAACATGTTCGCCGTGATTTCCGGGATCGTGAACGTGGTGGGCCGGGTGCGCGGCATCGAGGATGCGACGGGCGAGATCAACAGCCGCATTCATGCCCTTGGCCGCGCCTATGAGACGACGCTGGACGAAGCGTCTGTCGGGGTGATCGAACTTGGACCGGCGGTAAAGGCGATCCTGGAGCCCTACGCGGTGGGCGAAAGGCTGAAGTTCCTGGGCAATGGCGTACAAGTACCGTTTTCGGCCATGTCGCTGATCGGGCTTGTGCTGCACGAACTGGCAGGCAATGCCACGCGCTTTGGTGCTTGGGCCGAAGAGGGCGATGGGCAGGTGAAGCTGGATTGGCAGCGGCATGGCGGGCAGGTGGTGCTGACCTGGATTGAAAGTGGTGGCCCGAAACCGGAGGGACCGCCGGAAGAGACGGGGCCGGGAGCGGTCATCATGGACCGGATGGTTGCCGCTGCGCGCGGTACGATCGACCGGGAATGGACCTCCGATGGCCTGCACGCCGTCCTCACCGTACCCATCGAGGGAGAGCAAGCGTGAGCGAAGGGTGCCGTATCCTGCTGCTGGATGACGAGCCGCTGATCCTGATGGATCTCGAGTTTGCGGCGGAAGACAAGGATTGTCTGCCGTTGACGGCCACCAACGTAAAGGAAGCCCTGGCCCATATCGAGGCCGGCGACGGGGTCTCGTGTGCGGTACTGGACGTGACCCTGCGCGACGGAGAAACCTGCGTACCAGTCGCGCGCGAACTGGAGCGGCGGTCGATCCCCTACATTCTGCATTCCGGCGATCTCAACCGGCAGGAAGGCACGCTGGCTTCGCTCGATGCGCAGCTGATCGCCAAGCCTGCCTGCTCGCGCAGGGTGGTGGATACGGCGCTGTCCCTTGCGGGAACCGAGCAAGCGAGCGCCAGCTAGGCCCGGAAGGGCATAGCACCGGGACCGGGCGCATGGCCGCCGGTGTGCCTAGAACAGGCCCGGTATCTGATACTGCGCTGCGGTCGGCGAATCCGATCCGAGAGTCTGGACGCGTCCTCCTCCTGCCGCACGCTGGGTTCCGCTGGCGGTGATTGGCGTGCAGGTCCCGCCGCGCAGGAACGTCAGCGAGGTCGCGGTGGAATCTTCTGCCACCGATCCCAGTTGATTGCGGTAATCGTCCTCAGCCGCGCAGGTCACCGGATAAACTTCGGCGAGGCCATTATAATAGTCTCCCCCACCAGCCGCGTTCACCGTGCGAAAGGCGAGAACGCGCAGCCGATCGTCGCATGCGGGGCGATCGCGCGCGATCTGACCGGAGGGTTTGCCGAAGGTATTGCTGCCGACCAGCGCGGTGTCGTTGCCCAGGTAGGGGATGAAGGCATTGCCGACCAGTTCGCTGGCCGAGGCTGTGGCGCCGGTTCCGATCAGCGCGATCCTGGTGGCAGGAATGGCCCCGGCGGCCGGTTCGAAATACTTGATCTCGTTGTTGTTCGAAAGCGATTGCCGGAAGAGCGTCTGGCTGAAGACGTTGCGATTCTGGGCAGGAGTCGCATCCGTTGTCGCCTTATCGGCGCCGAGCAGATCGCCGAGCAATTCGGCCACCGAAACCAGTCCGCCACCATTGTAGCGGAAATCGAGGATGACTTCGGTCACGCCCTGCTGGCGAAACCCGTCGATCGCGGTGCGCAGCTGCGGGCCCGCGCTTTCCACGATGAAGGTCCGCAGGTTGATATAACCCACCAACGTTCCGTTATTGTCGATCACCTGCGCCCCGTAGCGGTCGGAAATCGGATCCAGAGAATATTCGGCCTTGGTGACGGTCACGCTGCTTTGCGTGCCGCCGGGCTGCCGGATCGTGAAACTGCGCGTCACGCCGGGCTCGCTCGGCCCGAGAGCGGCGCTGAAGGCCGCAGAGCCGCCCGAGGCGAGCAGGCTGGCGGTCGTTTGATTATCGACCGAAAGGATTTCGGTGCCACGATCGAAACCCTGCGGGAAGGCGGGCGCATTCTCGAAGGCTTCCAGAACGAAGACGCGGTTGTTGACCGTGTCGTATCCGAGACGGAAACCGAACCCTGCCGAGGAGCCGGAATTGATCAGCTCCTGCTCTTCCTGGATCGAGGTTATGTAGGTGAACCCGCGATCGCGGCCCGCAGCGCGCGCAGGGGCGACGAGCGCATCGATATAGCTTTGCACCGAGGCGTAATTGTCCGGATTGACGTTGGTCGCCAGCAGATCGGGAAACAGATAATAGGTCTGCAGTTGATCGAGCACCCAGGCCTTGCGATCGGGAAGCGAACAGGCCGTGGGGGTCGGCGTGCCTCCGCCGCCGGCGGTCGGCGGCGCACCGCCTCCATCGCTGCCGCAGGCGACCAGGGCTCCGGCGAGCAGGATTGAAAGCGACGCGCGACCTGCGGACATAAGGAACAGCCTCTGTAAAGCCTTGACCTACAACCTATTCGCAGGTGCCGCGCATTGTCCATCACCAATCAATAGCGGGCCACCGGTTGAGCGTCGCAGCGCCACCCTTACATCCCGGAACACAAACGCCTAGCAAACCTATCAAGTTACGGAGAATCGACGCATGACCGACTGGCTTTCCGCCATTCTGCCCTCATCCTGCCCGGCCAATAGCGGGCTTGCCGTGGCCCGGCTCGCTTCGCGTGAAGTGATCGGCAAGGGCGGCTTCTCGCTTTCGAGTCCCGCTTTCGGGCAGGGCGAGGAACTGGACCCCTGCTTTACCGCGGACGAGGAAGACGCTGTCGCTCCGCCCATGGAATGGACCGCGCCGCCCAAGCTGGCGGAGGAAATGGTTCTCGTGGTCGAGGATGCGAGCACGGATGAACCCACCTGCCACTGGCTCGTCTGGGGGCTGACGGCCCAGCACGGCAAGCTGCTGGAAGGCGAAGCGCCGCCGCGCACGGGGAAGAACGACCAGGGCAATTCGGACTGGCTGCTCCCGCGGGTCGATCCAGAGGGCAAGCCGCATAATTTCGTGTTCCAGCTCTTTGCCCTCGACCTGCCGATCGCGCTGATGCCGGGCGCGGGCAAGGCGGAGCTGTTCGCTGCGATGGAAGGACACGTCATCGCCGCCAGCGTGCTGACCGCGACCTATAGCGGGTCGGACGAAGAGGACCTCGTCGATTTGGAAGACGACGCCGGAGGCTAGGCGCGTGTCGTGAAGGGCCAGTCGATCACGCGGCCTGCCCACAACGCGGCCCAGATGACGATCGGCTGCGCGATCATGCGGGGGATGTGGTAGGCAGGGCCGAGCCCGCCACTGCCGCCCAGATCGTCTATCATGTGCTGGATATTGGCGGGCCATACGCACAGTGCGTAGAGCGCCAGGCCGATGGCGGCCGCACGCCTCAGGCCAGGCGACGTGCCCTGCGCCAAGCCGATCGCACCGAGGATTTCGGCCACGCCCGTCCAGAACACGACCGTTTCGGGCAAGGGTACGAAGCGCGGCATGATGCCGAGGAACGGTGCTGGCACCGCAATGTGCAGCACCCCCGCCGCAAGGTAGGCGGCCACCAGGAACCAGCGCGTGATGATGCGTGCCACAGATCGGGTCCGCGATCAGGCGCGTCTGGGCGCCCAGCCGGGCGCGGCCAGTTCGAACCCGGCGAATTCGAAACCGGGCGCGACGATGCAGCTGACGAAGGCATAACCATGCGGGCCGGGCAGCGGTTGGGCAGCCTGCCACTGGCCTTCGGGCGCGACGCCCTGCCACAGGCGCACCGGGCTTTCGGTATCGCCCAGCACGAGTGTCTCCACCGCCGCGTCCTCGTCTTCCGCGATCCGCAGCGCGAGCGGATCGCCTGCATGCCACAGCCACAGCTCGTCGGCATCCACCCGGTGCCAGTGAGAGCTCTGGTCCGCTTCCAGCAGGAAATGGATCATGGTCGCGGTGGCCCGGCCATCGCGCGCTGGCCCCCGCCATGTCTCGCGGTACCAGCCGCCCTCGGGGTGGGGTTCGAGCCCGTGGGCCTCGATCAGGGTGCGTGCTTCGGTCATCTCGGTCTGCTGCTTTCTTTTTGCCCGCGCGGCGGTATGCCTAGCCACGAACGTGTCCGGGAGTCACCACATGCTGCATCGTTACACCACCAATCTTCTTGGCGCTTGTGCGCTTGCCGCTCTTGCGTGTGCACCGCTCGCCGCCCAGAGCCCCGAGGAAATCGCCGAGGCGGCGCTGGAAGCCGCGCCGGTGTGGGATGGTCATAACGATGTCCCTATCCAGCTGCGCAGCCGCGCGGGCAACGAGATCGAGGATTTCGACTTCGCGCATACCGATCACACGCAAACCGACACGCGCAGCGCGATGCATACCGACCTTGCGCGGCTGAGGGCGGGCAAGGTCGGGGCCCAGTGGTGGTCCGTATACGTACCCGCTTCTCTGGACGAGCCCGAAGCGGTGCAGATGACGCTGGAGCAGATCGACGTCACGAAGCGTCTGATCGCCCGCTATCCGGACGACATGTCGCTCGCGCTGAGTGCGGACGACGTGGAGCAGGCACGCACGCAGGGCAAGATCGCGGGTCTGCTGGGCATGGAAGGCGGCCACTCGATCGGATCGAGCTTCGCGGTTCTTCGCCAGATGTACGATCTGGGCGCCCGCTACATGACGCTGACCCACAGCCGCAACACGCCGTGGGCCGACAGCGCAACCGACGATCCCGAGCATGGCGGGCTCACCGGTTTCGGCAAGGATCTGGTGCGCGAGATGAACCGGATCGGCATGGTGGTGGACCTGAGCCATGTGTCCGAAGCGACCATGATGGACGCGCTCGATGTGGCGCGCGCACCCGTAATCTTCAGCCATTCCTCCGCGCGCGCGATCAATGGCCATGCGCGCAATGTGCCAGACGCGGTGCTGCGCCGCCTGGGCGAGAACGGCGGAATCGTGATGGTGGCTGCGGTACCCGGCTTCATCAGCGAGAATGCGCGTGTGTGGAACGCGAACCGCGAGGCGGAGGAAGCACGCCTCAAGGCATTGTGGCAAGGCCAGCCGGAAGCGGTCGCGGCGGCTCTGGCGGCCTGGGACGAGGCGAACCCCTATCCGCCTGCCGACCTCGGCGACATGGCCGATCATATCGACCATGTGCGGGCGGTCGCGGGGATAAATTCGATCGGCATCGGGGGAGATTACGATGGCATCCCCTTCGCGCCCGACGGGCTGGAGGATGTCTCGACCTATCCCGCACTCTTCACCGAACTTGCCCGGCGCGGCTACACCCAGGCCGACCTGGAAAAGATCAGCTTTCGCAACATGATGCGGGTGATGCGCGCGGTGGAGACGGCCAGCGCGGCGATGGCGGACGTGCCGCCCTACGAATATGCGATCGACGAGCAGCGCTGACCGGCGCTCCGGCGTGCGAGACTAGTCGTCGTCGGCTTCTTCGGGCAGGTCGTCCCGATCGGTCGACGCCATTTCCTCAAGCTCGTCCTCGGTCATGCTTTCGTACATGCCGACCGACGCGCCCTGAAGATCTGCCTTCTTCTGTTCGCCGCGCTTGGCGGCGAGCGCTGCGCCCGCCGCCTGCTGCTGTTTCTTGGATTTTGCCTTCGGCATCGTTCAGGTCTCCTGTGCTTCGATTTCGGAGCCCAGCTTGAGCACCTCGTCACCGTCGTCCTGCTTGATGAGGTAGGCCGGATTATCCTCGCTGCCCTGCTTGGTGATTTCGCTGCCCTGCAGGGTGCGCGTTACTTCACGTTCGAAGCGTTCGGTGATCTGGCCCTTGGCGGTTCCGTTGCCCCAGTCCCACTTGACGTACTGGTCGCTCTGGAAGCTATTGGAATTGCTCATCGAAATGCTCCTGGTCGCTGTCACGTCTCGACCGGGTCAACCCGCGTTCAGTTGGCAGGTTCCTCGCTGAAGCCTTCGTCGCCGAGGTCTTCTTCCAGGATGACGCCGTCTGTGTCGTTGCCTTCGCTGTCGCTTGTCGCTTCCATCGTCCCGGCAACGGTCGCTTCTTCCTCCGCATCGCCCTGCGTGAGCGCGGGGATGATCCAGATGAGGGACATGGCGACCACCGCGAGCACGAGGCCCACGCCAAGGACCCAGCGTACCACGCCTTCCTTGCTGCCCCCGCTTACGCGCTGCTCGTCGATGTGAATCTCGTCATTCTTGTTCTTTGTCATGGTCTTTCCTTTCCCGTCCACCGCGCCCATCCAACGGCCTGTAGCCCGCGCAGTTCCGCCGCGAGGGCTGTCAGTCGCGAAGCAACTCGTTGATTCCGGTCTTCTCGCGGGTCTGCGCGTCGACCGTTTTGACAATCACCGCGCATGCCAGCGCGGGGCCGCCATCCTTGGCCGGGAGCGTACCGGGCACCACAACCGAGTAGGGCGGAATATGTCCGCGTAAGACTTCGCCGGTCTCACGCACCACGATCTTGGTCGACTGCGTGATGAACACGCCCATGGCGATCACGCTGCCTTCGCCCACAATCACGCCTTCGACGATTTCGGAGCGCGCGCCGATGAAGCAGTTGTCCCCGATGATGGTCGGGTTCGCCTGGAGGGGCTCCAGCACGCCGCCGATCCCGGTTCCGGCTGAGATATGACAATTCGCGCCGACCTGCGCGCAGCTGCCCACGCTGGCCCAGGTATCCAGCATCGTGTTTTCGCCGACATAGGCGCCGATATTGGTGAAGCTGGGCATCAGCACGCAGTTCTTGCCGATAAAGCTGCCGCGCCGTGCGATAGCGCCGGGCACGACGCGGAAGCCTGCTTCGCGGAAGCGCTCCTCGCCCCAGCCGGCGAACTTGCTCGGCACCTTGTCGAAGGCGGGTGAGCCCACGGCACCGTCCATCAGGCGATTGTCGCTCAACCTGAAAGACAGCAGCACCGCCTTCTTGAGCCACTGGTTGACCTGCCAGCCGCCGTCTCCGTCCGGCTGCGCAACGCGTGCGCTGCCATCATCGAGGCTGGCAATCGCCGCATCGACCGCATCGCGCAGCTCGCCATCGCCGGTATCCAGCTCGGCACGATTGTCCCAAGCCTGTTCGATCACCAGCTGCTGGTCGTCACTCATCCTCGCATGCTCCTGTCGCTTGTCGCCCATAATCCGGGGTCCGCCCAAGCGTGCGCGAGGGCAGGGGCAGGGTGCTAGCCGCGCGGTTACAGCGGCACAAGCCGCCCTCGCGCGTCGTGATATTGTTCCGAACCTTCCGGACGGTATCGATGCGGAGCCGGGATCCGCGCCCGGCTGGTTCAGCCATCGTTTACCACACGGCTCTAGCGTGCGTACCAGCGTCGAAAAAACACTGGCACAATAGGGGCTTGTCTTGATCTCATATCACCGCGGAACGGTCTTGAAGACCGGCGTTGCCCTCAGCGCCATTGTGCTGCTGAGCGCCTGTTCCGGCGGATCGGGAGGCGGCGGCGTCTCCCCCCTGCCACCTCAGCCGGCCCCGGCACCCGCGCCCGCGCCTCCACCGCCTCCCCCTCCGCCGCCGCCGGCAACCAGCTTCGATACGCGGGAAGTGGAACGGTCCGACGGGCCGGAGTTTCACAATGCCATAACTCCCTGGCAGCAGGGCATCACGGGCCGGGGTTCCGCAATCGCGATTATCGACACCGGTATCGACAGCGATAGCCCCGAATTCACCGGCCGTATCCTGCCCGCATCGCGCGATGTCGCAGGATCGCGCGGTATCGACGGGGTGGACGATCACGGGACCAATGTCGCGCTGATCGCGGCCGCCGCGCTCGACAACGCGGGCATCGTCGGACTGGCTTACGAGGCCAGTCTGCTCGTCCTGCGTGCCGACCGGCCGAACAGCTGCACGGCAGACGAAGGCGACGGCGATCTCGCCGGGTGCAGGTTTGCCGACGCCGACATCGCCCGCGGGATCGATGCTGCAATCGCCGCCAACGCGCGAGTCGTAAACCTCAGCCTGGGGGGTGGGACGCCCAGTCAGGGCCTGGTGGACGCGGTCCGGCGCGCCGCGCAGGCAGGCATCGTCATCGTCGTGGCCGCCGGGAATGATGGCGACACGACGGACCCCGCGCTCGACCCCGATAATCCCGATCCCTTTGCGGTCGGCACGCTTGCAGGGGGCAATGGCGCGGTCATCATCGTCGGGTCGGTCGATGAGAATGGCCAGATATCCGATTTCAGCAATCGGGCCGGCAATTTCGCCACCGACTATCTCACCGCCCGGGGGGAGAGACTGTGCTGCGCATACGAGAACGGCGTCCTCAAGGTGGAGCAGCAGGGCAATTCCAGCTTCGTCACGCTGTTTTCGGGCACCAGCTTCGCCACGCCTCAGGTCGCGGGGGCGGTGGCTCTTCTGGCACAGGCCTTCCCCAACCTGACGGGCCAGCAGATCGTGGAAATCCTGCTCGATACCGCCCGCGATGCAGGGGCCGCCGGCACCGATGCGATCTACGGGCGGGGCATCCTCGATCTGGTCGGTGCCTTCGCTCCGCAAGGGGCTACGAGCATGGCGGGAACGCAGCGCCCGCTTTCGCTGGCAGACGATATCGTGATCGCATCGGGGCCGATGGGTGACGCGATCCGAGGGGCGTCGCTTCCGGGGATCGTTCTCGACAAGTACGACCGGGCCTATACCTACGATCTGGCATCGCGCGCGCGCGTGGCGAGTGCCGACCGATTGCTCGAAAGGGCGGCGCAGACCGGGTTGCGGCGCGTTGCGGTAGGCAGTGAGCAGGTGGCGATGGCCTTCACGCTGGACCAGCGGCGAATGGACGGGCGCGAAACGCCTCTGACACCCCTTCGCCTTTCGCATGAGCAGAGCGACGCTGCGCGCGTTCTGGCGGCCAGGGTGGCTCTGCGGATCGCGCCCGATACCAGCATCGGCCTCGCCTTTGCCGAGGGACCCGAAGGGCTTTCGGCCCAGCTGCAGGGCCGCGAGCGCCCGGCCTTCCTGATCGCACCGGGCGCTGCGGGAGAGCTGGGTTTTGCCCACCGCGACCGCCAGAGCGCGGCGGTTCGCCGCGATCTCGGCCCAGTCGCCATCACCCTGAGCGCGGGGACCGGCGAGGCGCTGACCGGCGCGGCACGGCAGGGGCGCGATATCATCGGCCTGCGGCGCGAAGGCTTCGGCCTGACGCGGGTCGGCTTGACGGCGGACCGGCAGTTCGGCCCGCTCGGCCTGACGCTGGGCGTGGACCTGCTGCGCGAGGATCGCACCATGCTGGGTGCGTATCTGCATGACAGTTTCGGATCGCGCGGCGCGCAGAGCATCTTTGCCGATGGGGCCGCCGCGCTCGATCTAGGCGATGGCTGGAGCCTTGGTGCGCAGGGCCGATACGGCACCACCAGCGCCACTGCCGGTGGAAACGTGGACGAGGGTACACGCTTCAGCAGTGTCGCCTTTTCCTTCGATGCCGGCAAACGGGGCCTGTTCCAGGCCGGGGACCGGCTCGGCTTCCGGTTTGCCTCGCCGCTGAGGGTAACGCACGGCGCTCTGGTGCTCGATCTGCCCGACAGTTACGATTACGCGACGCAAAGCGCGGATTTCGCCCTGCGTCGCGTGTCTCTGGCGCCCAACGGACGCGAGCTGATGGGCGAACTCGGCTGGACGGGCGAGGTGCTCGATGGCGTGCTCGCCACCAGCCTGTTCTATCGCAGCGAGCCCGGCCACATCGCCGCCGCGCCCGACGATGCGGGGCTGCTCGTGCGATGGAGCCGGGGTTTCTAGCGGATCAGTCCATCCCCGCGCGCTTGGCGAAGCCGTAGGCGGTCTGCACCAGCGGGCGCACGCGTTCGCTCATCTGCTTGGCGTGGGCCGAGGATGCCGTGCCGTCGATCACGCGTTTCTTGATGCCCTGGATGATCCCTGCGAACTTGAACAGGTTGAAGGCGAAGTACCAGTCCATGTCGGGCACGGGGTAGCCGGTCCGCTCGACATAGCGCTGCGTCACCTCTTCCGCCGACGGGATGCCGAGCTTTTCGATGTCGACCCCGCCCAGGCCCGCGCGGCCATCGGACGGATTGTGCCAGTTGAGCACGAAGTAGCTGAAATCCGCGATCGGATCGCCCAGAGTGGACAGTTCCCAGTCGAGCACGGCGGCAACCGAGTTGGCCTGCGGCTGGAAGATCATGTTGTCGAGCCGGTAGTCGCCATGGACGATGCCGCTTGCGTGCTGTTCGGGCACGGTTTCCGGCAGCCACGCGATCAGCGCTTCCATTTCCGGAATCTCTTCGGTTTCGGACAGCTTGTACTGCTTGGTCCAGCGGGCGATCTGGCGTGCGCAATAATCCTGTGGCTTGCCGTAATCGCCGAGGCCGATCTTCTGCGGGTCGGTGGTGTGCAGATCGGCGAGCGTATCGACCATGGCGTGGTAGATCTCGCGGCGTTCTTCGGGCGAGGAATCGGGCAGCGATCCATTCCACAGATTGCGCCCCTGGATCAGTTCCATGACGAAGAACTTGGAGCCGATCACGTCGGTATCCTCGCACAGGCCGAAAGTGCGCGGCACGGGAAAGCCGGTCGGACCCAGCGCGCTCATCACCGTGTATTCGCGGTCCACCGCATGGGCGGATGGCAGCAGCTTGCCGAAGGGCTGGCGGCGCAGCACGTAGTTGCGGTTGCCGGTTTCGACCTTGTAGGTCGGGTTGGACTGGCCGCCCTTGAACTTCGAAAGCGCGATCGGCCCTTCGAAATCGTCGACATTCGCTTCGAACCAGGCGGTCAGCGCCGCCTCGTCCAGCTTGTCGGCCTCGGGCACGTCGATCGTGCCGACCATTTCCTTTTCGTAGTCGATCTTCGCCATCAGTCGAACATCACAATGCTGCGCGCAGAGTGCCCCTCTCTCAATTTGTCGAAGCCCGCGTTGATGTCTTCCAGCCCGATCCGCTCGGCGATGATCGTGTCGAGATCGAGCAGGCCGCGCAGGTAGAAATCGACGAGGCGCGGCAGATCGACCGGGAAGTGGTTCATCCCCATGATCGCGCCCATCAGCTTCTTGCCGCCGAGCAGGTCCATCGCGCCGAGGCCCACCTTGCAGTCGAGCGGCATCATACCGAGCACCACCGCGGTACCGCCGCGTCGCAGACAAGCGACCGCCAGGTCCGCCGAGGCCTGTCTGCCGACCGCCTCGATCCCGTAGTGCACGCCGCCGCCGGTCAGCTTGACGATCTGCGTTGCCGCGTCCTCGGCCAGCGCGTCGATCGTGTGTGTCGCGCCCAGCGTTTCGGCGAGCGCGCGCTTTTCGGGGAGCGGGTCGGCGGCGATGATCATGCCCGCGCCCGCGATCTTCGCGGCGTTGATCGCGGCGAGGCCCACGCCCCCGCAACCGATCACTGCGACTGTTTCGCCCGGCGTGAGGCTGATCGCATTGAAGATCGTACCCGCGCCGGTGGTCACCGCGCAGCCGAGCACCGCCGCGCGATCCAGCGGCATGTCCTTGTCGATGGCGACGCAGGCATGTTCGTGGATCAGCATCTGTTCGGCAAAGGCCGACAGGTTGAGCAACTGGTGCACCGGCGCCCCATCCTTCGACAGACGCGGAGCGGCGTCCTTGGCACGCCGGGTACCCTGGCCAAGGCACAGCGCCATGCGACCGGTGACGCAGAATTCGCACTGGCCGCAGAAGGCGGAAAGGCAGGTGACCACGTGGTCGCCCGGCTTCACCATGGTCACTTCGCTGCCGACCGCGCGGACGACGCCGGCGGCTTCGTGCCCAGGGATCAGCGGCAGCTGGTGCGGATACTTGCCGTCGATGAAATGCAGGTCCGAATGGCACAGGCCGCACGCCTTCGTGTCGATCAGGACTTCGTGCGGTGCCGGGTCGGCGACGTCGATCTCGCCGATCACCATCGGTTCGCCGGGTTTTTCGAGAATGGCTGCTTTGGTCATTTTTCCTCCTGAGCCCCTCTTCTTCGCAAGGAGGGGCAGCGAGACTTGGCGGCGTGCTGCTTTGTCGCAGTGGGGTGGTGCGCGGGTCGGCTCTGACCTCCACCCCCCCCCGACCCCCTCCTCTGAAGAGGAGGGGGTGAGCTGCGTTAGCGCGTGGCGCCCATGTCGCCCGAGCTGTAGGTTTCCATCTCTTCCTCGGTCGGAGCGTGGCGGGCGAATTCCATGCGCGCGATCGAGCGGGCGTGGACCTCGTCCGGGCCATCCGCCAGCCGCAGCGTGCGCTGGTGGGCGTAGGCCTGCGCGAGGCCGAAGTCGTTCGACACGCCCGCGCCGCCATGGGCCTGGATCGCATCGTCGATGATCTTGAGCGCCATGGTGGGCGCGGCGACCTTGATCATCGCGATTTCCTGCTTGGCGGCCTTGTTGCCGACCTTGTCCATCATGTCGGCGGCCTTGAGGCAGAGAAGACGCGTCATCTCGATATCGATGCGGGCCTGCGCCACGCGCTGTTCCCAGATCGAGTGCTTGTAGATCGGCTTGCCGAAGGCTTCGCGCGCCTGGAGGCGCTTGCACATCTTCTCCAGCGCCTCTTCCGCTACACCGATCGTACGCATGCAGTGGTGGATGCGGCCCGGCCCGAGGCGGCCCTGCGCAATCTCGAACCCGCGGCCTTCGCCCAGCAGCATGGCCGAGGCGGGCACGCGGACATTCTTCAGCGTGATTTCCATGTGGCCGTGCGGCGCATCGTCGTAGCCGAATACCGGCAGGTAACGGTCGATCGTCACGCCTTCCGCGTCCAGCGGCATCAGGATCATGGACTGCTGCTGGTGACGCTGGGCGGACGTATCGCTCTTGCCCATCACGATGGCCACCTTGCAACGCGGATCGCCGGCGCCGCTAGACCACCATTTGCGCCCGTTGATGACGTATTCGTCGCCCTCGCGGATGATCGAGGTTTCGATGTTGGTCGCATCCGAGCTGGCGACCTGCGGTTCGGTCATCAGGAAGGCGCTGCGAATCTTGCCGTTCATCAGCGGTTCGAGCCACTGTTCCTTCTGCTCGCGCGTGCCGTAGCGGTGGAGCACTTCCATATTCCCGGTATCGGGCGCGGAGCAGTTCATCGTCTCGCTGGCAAAGCCGATCCGGCCCAGTTCCTCGGCAACCATCGCGTATTCAAGGTTCGTGAGGCCGGGGCCTTCGAACTCGAAGCTTTCATCCACGTGGTGGTGGCTGTCGTTGCGCGGGGGCATGAACATGTTCCACAGGCCCTTGGCCCGAGCCTTTTCCTTCAGCTCCTCGACCACCGGGATTACCTTCCAGCGATCGCCCTCGGCGTCCTGCTGCTGGTATGTCGGCACTGCGGGGCGCACTTCCTTCTCGATGAAATCGCGCACGCGGTCGCGCCAGTGGGTTTGCCGTTCGGTCGGTTGGAAATCCATGGATGGCCTCTCTTGTTTCGGACTGTCTTCGAATATCAGGTATGCGATCAAAACGTCTCGTGGCAGAGCCGCGCGCCTGCGCCAACCCTGTTGCATCAATTATGGCGGGAGCACCTCGCCTTCCGCGTCGGCCCGTGCCGCATCGTCGAGGAGAGCGAGCCGCGCCTCGTGGCTTTCGCGCGTGATCGGGAAGCGGGCGAGCCAGTAGGCGGCGATCACCGCGAGGATCAGCGATACCCCTCCGTAAAGCAGGATCATCGGGCTCAGCACGTCCATCCCGACCTCGCCGGCCTTGGCCTTTGCGGGCATCTGGGCGAGCGCGATGATCTGGCCGGAAATGAAAATCCCCGCGCCGGTCGCGCATTTCTGAACCAGCCAGTTACCCGCATAGAACTTGCCCTCCGCCCGCTCCCCGGTGCGTTCTTCGAACAGCTCGATGATCTCGGCCACCATCGAGGACGCGGAGATCATCGAGACGATGCCCGATGCGTTGGCGAAGACCAGGAACAGGTAGAACAGCATGGTCGAATTGAGCGTGCCGACCTGCGGCCATGCGCCGAACAGGAACAGCATGTAGGGGATGAAGGCGAGCACGAAGGCCGCCAGCGCGCCGCCCGCGGCGGTATAGGCCTTGCCGAAGCGGCGGTGCAGCGGGCTGACCACGATGAACATCAGTACCGCGCTGAGGAACAGCACCAGCGGATAGGCGGTCAGCCCGGTCAATCGGATCGGCAGGCCGGGAATCTCGACCTGGTCGAGCTGCCAGACAAACACGTTGAGGTAGTTGGAGATCGAAAACGTGGTCCCCTGGCTGATATAGGCCGCCATCGCCCCGGCGGCGAAGATCAGGAACGCCTTCTCGCCGAACGCCTCCTTGATCTCCGCAAAGACATCGCGCCAGCGGAACGGGGGCGGGCGCTTGGCAGGCGGATGCGCCACCAGCTTGTGCAGGCCCAGCGCCGATCCGACGACGGAAAGCGCCATGATCGCGGCGCCTGCGATGCCGAAGCCGACATAGCCTTCCGGCTCCAGAATCCCGTCCGGCCCGCGCATGAAAACGGTGTAGGCCAGCACCATCATGAGGATGCCGCCGCCCCAGCCCATCAGGTAGCGATAGCGGAACAGCGTAGTCCGCTCGTCATAGTCGGCGGTGATTTCGGGCAGCAGGCTGACCTGCGGCACTTCGCATGCCGACAGCAGCACGCGCACGCCCACGGCGATGCCCAGCAGGCCAAGGAAGCTGGGTGCTTCGCCGCCCGGCGGCGACCACAGCAATATCCACATGATCGCCAGTGGCCACGGCGCGATGTACAGCCACGGCAGGCGACGACCCCAGCGGGTATAGGTCCGGTCGGAGAAATAGCCGATCAGCGGATCGAGCACCGCGTCGAACACCAGCGCCAGCATCAGCGCCAGGCCGACCAGCCCTGCGTCCATCCCCAGCACCTGATTGTAGAAGATCAGAAGGAAGAAGGAAAAGCCGCTGTCCTTCACGCCGAAGGCCATCGCGCCAAGCCCCTGGGTCAGCCGCAGGCGGATCGGCAGCGGGCCTTGGGTGAAAGCCATGGTGTGAAAATCTCTCCCGGCGGCGCTTTTCTGGCCGCGTCTTACGTGCACGTAACACTAAGGGTTGTGTCGTTGCGTGCAAGCGCAATCCCCCTGCCGCTACGGCATACCCGTTTTACGAATGTGCGCTTGCAGCAGGGGCTTGCTTGCCTTTACGTAGGCGTCAGCAAAAGCATCGGCGGCGAGAGTCTACGACCGCTCCGCCGCGTACCGAGGAGAGAGAAACATGGCCGATCTGGAGCAATTCCGCGCGGAAACGCGCAGCTGGCTCGAAGCCAACTGCCCGCCCGAAATGCGTGAGCCGGTGGAAACCGATAAGGACGTCTACTGGGGCGGACGCAACGCCACCTTCAAGAACGACGCGCAGAAGGCGTGGTTCGAAGCCTGCCGCGACAAGGGCTACACTGTCCCGATGTGGCCCAAGGAATACGGCGTCGCCGGACTCTCCGCGCCCGAGGCCAAGGTCCTGCGCGAGGAAATGGAGCGGATCAACGCGCGCCCGCCGCTGAGCTCCTTCGGCATCTGGATGCTCGGCCCGGCACTGCTGCACTTCGGCACCGAAGGCCAGAAGCAGCGCTTCCTGAACGAGATCGCACGCGGCGAAATCCGCTGGTGCCAGGGCTATTCGGAGCCGGGCAGCGGATCGGACCTCGTCTCGATGCAGACCTATGGCGAGGACAAGGGCGATCACTGGATCGTCAACGGCCAGAAGATCTGGACCTCCTATGCCGACGAAGCGGACTGGATCTTCTGCCTCGTCCGCACGGACAAGGACAACAAGTACCAGGGCATCACCTTCATGCTGTTCGACATGGCGGGTGACGGGGTTTCGACCAAGCCGATCAAGCTGATCAGCGGCAACAGCCCGTTCTGCGAAACCTTCATGGACGATGTGAAGGTGCCCAAGTCCTACGGCGAAGATGTCCCGGCCTATGTCGGCGAGATCAACCGCGGGTGGGACGTGGCCAAGTACCTGCTCGGCCACGAACGCGAGATGATCTCCGCCACCGGCGGCGTCGACCGCGCATCCTCGCTGGGCGCCGTGACCAGCCGCCAGGGCGAGCTCGACCCGGTCCTGCGGTCCGAGATGGCGCTGTTCGATGTCGACGCGCTGGCCTTCACCGCGATGAGCGAGAAGTTCCTCGACGAGGTGAAGATCGGCAAGGGCCATCCCGCCCAGCCCAACATGCTCAAATATGCGGGCACCGAAATGAACAAGCGCCGCCACGAACTGCTGATGGCGGCGGGCGGCTCCCGCACCCTTGAATGGGAAAGCGAGGAGACCGAAAACGGCAAGCCCGCGCGCAGCTGGCTGCGCACCAAGGCGAACAGCATCGAGGGCGGCACGTCCGAAATCATGCTGAACGTCATTTCCAAACGTATCCTCGAACTCCCGGGAGCCTGACCCATGCCACTTTACTACGACGACGATCAGGCGATGCTGGCCGACAGCGCCAGCGATTTCATGCGCGAGGAAGGCGCGATCGCCAAACAGCTGCGCCACTGGCGCGACCGCGACTGCAAGGATGGCTTCGGCCACGGCCTGTGGGAGCAGTTCGGCGAGATGGGCTTCACCGGCATCCTGCTGCCAGAAGAGGACGGTGGGCTCGGCATGGGCCAGGTCGAGGCGAACATCGTGCTTGAGGAAATCGGCGCGAACCTCACCCCGTCGCCTTTCCTTTCCAGCTCCGTGCTCGCCGCCACCGCCCTGAAGCACGGCAGCGACGATACGCGCGGCCGCTGGCTGCCCGATCTGGTCGCGGGCAAGAACGTCTACGCGGTCGCGATCGACGAAGGGCCCAAGCACCGGCCCGAACGCATCGCCTGCAAGGCGGAAAAGTCGGGCAACGGCTTCAAGCTGACCGGCAAGAAGGACTTCGTGGTCTATGGCGCCAGCGCGGAGATGATCGTGGTCGCCGCCCGTACCTCGGGCAGCGATAGCGACACCGACGGCATCACGCTTTTCGCCGTGCCGCAGGACGCGGACGGGATGAGCCATGACAGCGTGCGGCTGGTCGACTCTTCGATGGCCAGCCACATCACTTTCGACGGCGTCGATCTCGATGGCGATGCGGTCATCGGCGAGGTCGATGGCGGGCGCGAAATTCTCAACGCGATGCTGCGTGCGGGCCGCGTCGGCGCGGCTGCCGAAGGCGTGGGCGTGGCGCGCGGGGCGATGGACATGACGGTCGATTACCTCAAGCAGCGCAAGCAGTTCGGCACGCTGATCGGCACGTTCCAGGCGCTCCAGCACCGTGCTGCGCACCTCTACTCCGAGGTCGAGATTGCGCGCGCTGTGGTGCTGAAGGCTGCACAGCTGGTCGATGGCGAAAGCGAGAAGGCCGAACTGATGACCTCCGTGGCCAAGGCTAAGGTCGCCAAGGCGGCGGGCCTTGCGGTGCGCGAAGGCGTGCAGATGCACGGTGGCATCGGGATGACCGACGAATACGACATCGGCCTGTACATGAAGCGCGAGCGCGCGCTGCAGGAATTCCTCGGCGACATGTACTACCACGCGGGCCGCGTTGCGGAACTGAGCGGGTATTGAGTCTTTCAATCCCCCTCCTTTTCAAAGGAGGGGGTCGAAGGGTGGTTCGCGACGCTCCAGCGTCGCTTCGCACAAAGGCGCCACCCCGTTGCGACTAGGCGGCGCGCCGCCAAGTCTCACTGCCCCTCCTCTTGGGAGGGGGTAAGGGAGAGAAAACAATGATGAAACTCACCGACCTTTTCGGTCTCGAAGGCAAGATCGCGCTGGTTACCGGCGGCAGCCGCGGAATCGGCAAGATGATCGTGGAAGGCCTGCTCGAAGCGGGCTGCGCCAAGGTTTATATCGTCGCCCGCAAGAAGGAGCAGGTGGACGAAACCAGCGCCGAACTGGGCGACAAGGTCATCGGCCTCGTGGGCGACCTGTCGCAGATGGAAGGCATCCAGAAGCTGGCCGATGAACTCGCTGCCCGCGAGGACAAGCTCGATCTGCTGGTCAACAATGCGGGCGCCGCCTGGGGCGAACCCTTCGAGGATTTCACCGAGGCCGGCTGGCACCGCACGATGGACCTGAACCTGAAAACGCCGTTCTTCCTCACCCAGAAGCTGCACGGCCTGCTGAAGGCGGCGGCGACGCCGGAGCGCCCGGCCAAGGTGCTGATGATCGCCAGCATCGACGGGATGAAGTCCAACCCCTGGGAAACCTACCCCTATCAGGCGAGCAAGGCGGGCCTCATTCACCTCACGCGGCGGATGGCCGCGCGCCTCATCAACGACAATATCGTGGTCAACGGGATCGGGCCGGGCGCCTTCCCCAGTGCCATGAACCGCGCCGCGCGCGACAATGCGGAGACCGTGAAGCGGGGCATTCCTTCGCGCCGCGTGGGCGTGACCGAGGATATGGCGGCAGGCGCGATCTACCTGCTGAGCCGCGCGGGCGACTACGTGGTGGGCACCACGATCCCGATCGACGGCGGCGTGGTCAATGCCAATATCGGCGCGGGCAACTTCGCCGATGCATCCGGCGAATAGCGCCCCGCCTGACACACCTGACACAGTGTCCAGGGGGTGAAAAACCGCTGCCCTTGCGAAGAGGGCAGACCGCGATTTTTCCAGAAGGGGGCGGGCCGCAAGGTTCGCCCCTTTCTGCGTAAAGCGTGCCAACGATGCGAAAGAGCCGACCCCATGCCTAGCGCAGCTGCGCGAAGTAGGAAAATCGGCGCGCAACAGAGGGAGCGGACCTACAAGGACCCGCTCCCCGCTCGATCAGAACGCCTTCTGGTAGCCCAGCGTCAGCATCCAGTCGCCCGCCATCTGCGGGCCGTTGAGGTCCTGATAGACTGGCGCGCCGATCTCCAGCGCCAGGCGATGGCCGGCCAGCGGCCCATGCGTGCCGACAAGGTTGATCCCGCCGATCAGATCGATGCGCTCACCGCCCTGGAAATCCGGATTGGCGGTCTGCACCGGCCCCATGATGTTGGGATCGATCCCTTCGACCTGCCCCATCGTGCGGCCCTTCACGCGGCCCGAGACACTGAGCCACTGCGCGGGGCGATAGCTGAGCCATGCGGTGCCTTCGTAGACATCGCCGAACGCATAGCCCCACTTGTTGTCGTCGAGCTTGATCGAGGCGCTGGCCTGCGCACCGAAGCCGATCTTCCCGCGACGGCCCTTGTAGGTGACCGCCGGTTCCAGATCGAAGGTGCCGGTCCCCATCTGCATCATGTAGGGCGTGCGCACCGTCGGCGTGGTTCCCATGGGCGTGAGGATCTGCGCGGTCTCGTCGGTCGATCCGGTCGGCAGGCTGACGCCCGCCTTCAGGGTCAGCTCGTCGGTGTCCATGGAACCGGCCTCCGGGTGGCTCAGCAGCGGGAACAGTGCCGAAACCTTGGTGTCGCCCAACGCCTTGGGGTTGGTCTGGAACGTGCCCCGCACATTCGTGCCCATGCCGCCCATGTAGGTGGTGTGGTCCATCTCCTTCTCCAGGTAGTTGGCCATCACCATCAGCGTCACCGCGTCGGCCGGGGCGTACATTGCGCCCAGCATCACCATGTCGGTACGCATCTCGGTCGGCACGATCCGCAGGGTCGGCGGCTGGCCGGGCGTACCGGCAAAGCGGTTGGGCACGGTGGTGACGATGGTGTCGGGCGATACCTCGTCGGTGCCGATCTGGTTTCCGCTCATCTCCATGTGCATGACGCGGGCAGAGATCATGAACTCGCCCTTCTTGTGGGCATGATCGCCCATCACCCCGATCGGAGCGTGATCGTCGGCGTAGACATCGTGCGCAAAGGTGGCGGTGGCATTGGCGGACAGGGCGAGAGCCAGCGCGGCCCCCGCCAGATACTTGACGGTCTTCATGTGATATTTTCCTGTCTGAATGGGAATCGAAACCGGCATTCGCGCCGGAAACGGCTGTCAGACAGCGGGCGGCGGCCCGGTGGATGGCGGAAGCCTGGCGGGAAAGATTCCGGTCAGCGCATCGGGCAGCGCGGGCGTCTCCATCGCTGGCAATGCTACGGTTTCCGGCAGCACGGGGCTATCGGGCAGGGAGGCAATCGCGGCGACTGCGTAGTTGCACCGCGTTTCATGGTCCGAAGAGGTGTCCGGGCTGTCGCCGGTGGCATGGCTGCCACCATGCATCGCCATGGCGCTGGCTTCATCGGCGGCGCCGTGGTCCATCGGCATCGTGCCGTCGCAGATCCGCAGCACGAACGCGCCGTTCTGCGCCCGGTCCGGCATGTAGCCGAACGGCATGCTCGCCAGCGAGACGATTGCGAGCATCGAGAGGAGGGTAAGGGCGCGCAGCACGACCGGCCCGCTAGCCGGTAGGCGCAGGGATGGCCAGCCGGGCTCGACGAATTGCCGCGGGTGTTGCGTGCCTAACCCATCAGATCGCGCACGAAGTCGATCAGCCCGGTCTGCCGCTGGCGCTTCATCCGCTCCGCATTAAGGATTTCACGCACCTTGGCAAAGCATGTGTCGACATCGTCGTTGACGACCACATAGTCGTACCCATCCCAGTGGCTGATCTCGGCACGCGCGCGGTCCATGCGGGCATCGATGATCTCCTGGCTGTCCGTTCCCCGGCCGGTCAGGCGGCGGCGCAGTTCCCCAAGGCTGGGCGGGAGGATGAACACGCGGACCACATCCTGCTGGTCCTTCTGGTAGAGCTGCTGGGTGCCCTGCCAGTCGATATCGAACAGGAAATCCTGCCCGTCCTTCAGCGCGGCGCGGATATGGCCCTTGGGCGTGCCGTAGCGGTGGCCGAAGACATGCGCCCATTCGTAGAAGCCGTCTTCTTCCAGCAGCCGGTCGAACTCCGCATCGTCCACGAAATGGTAATGCACGCCGTCTTCCTCGCCCCGGCGCATGGGGCGGGTGGTGGCGGAAACCGACAGCTTGATCGCCGGGTCCGCTGCCAGCAGCATGTTGGAGATGGTCGTCTTGCCCGCGCCCGAGGGGGAGGAGAGGATGAACATCAGCCCCCGGCGGTGCAGGGTATCGGGGGAAGCGCTGGTTGCGGGAGTATGCGAAAGCTCGGCCATGTCCGCCATTGGACGCCGCAAGGGCCATAGATCAACCCTGCGTTTGGCCGCGCTCCCCCGCGGGATCAGTCTTCGGCGGCGCGTTCCAGTATCTCGGCATCGCCCTTGGCGCGCGCCTTCTTGGCCTGCCGCCGATCATAAAGCGTCTTGGCCAGCATTCCGCTGCCGACCATGATCGCACCCGAGGTGGAGCGCGAGGCCATCTTGGCAAGGGCAAGCGAAGTCAGGGTGGAGCCGAGTCCCTGATTCTCTGCCGCCGCATCGGCGGTATCCTTGCCATAGCGGTTCCGAAGCATCCGTTTGTCGACCGCCTTGCGCAGCAGAATGGAGCCCGTGCGCACGATCGCGTTGGCCATGATCAGATTGCTGGCCGGATTGGGCGAGAGGCCGGTCACAGGCTCGCCCCGCGCGCGAGCTTGGCCGCGGGCGACTTTCCTGCGCAACTCTTCACGCTTCTTGCTCATGCTGGTGGCCCCCATGCTGGCGGGCCGTGCGCACCGATCGCGGCGCGAGCCCTATTTCTTGCGACCGAAATCGACCGTCACGACGTTCGATCCGTCTTCGCTCTTGCCAACGGGCTCGCCGCCCAGGTGTTCCGACTCGTCCCCATCGTTCTGTGCCGGGTCGGTCTGGGCGGGCGGCTCCTCGGCGGCGGTCGCCTGGAACTGCAGGCCGAAATCGACCGCCGGATCGACGAAGGCGGTAATGGCGGAGAAGGGCACCACCAGGTGCGAGGAAATCTTGTTGAAGCTCAGGCCCACCGAAAAGCCGACATCGGTGACGTTCAGGTCCCAGAACTTGTTCTGGAGCACGATCGTCATCTCGTCGGGGAAGCGCTGGCGCAGGTGATCGGGAATCTCGACGCCCTGCACCCCGGTCTTGAAGGTGATGTAGAAGTGGTGGTTGCCCGGAAGGGTACCGCCGCCCGCCTCGATCTCACCCAGCACGCTGCCGACCACGGCGCGCAGGGCCTCCTGCACGATCTGGTCGTAGGGGATCAGGCTGTCGGGCGCGTCATCACTCATAGTGGGGTTTAGGTGAAGGGGAGCGGGCGTGTGGTCAAGCGCAGAATGCTTGCGCACGTGCCTTGCGGGAGATAGCGCGCTCACCATGCGAACAGGCTCGATCGAACGCGATACCAAGGAAACCCGCATCCGCGTGGCCGTGAACCTCGACGGGACGGGGAGCTACGATGTGCATACCGGGATCGGCTTTCTCGATCACATGGTCGAACAGTTCTCCCGCCATTCGCTGATCGACGTGGAAATGCGCGTCGAAGGCGACCTGCATGTGGACCAGCACCACACGACGGAGGACAGCGCGATCGCGCTGGGCAAGGCGCTTTCGCAGGCGCTGGGCGACAAGGGCGGGATCGCGCGCTACGGTCAGGCCTTCTCTCCCATGGATGAAACGCTGGCACGCGTGGCGCTGGATATCTCGGGGCGGCCCTGGTGCGTGTGGCGCGCGGGCTTCAGCCAGACGAAGCTGGGCGAATGGGATACCGAGCTGATCGAACACTGGTTCCAGTCCGTCGCGCAGACCGCCGGGCTGACGCTGCACATCGAGCTGCTGTACGGCAGCAACAATCATCATATCTGCGAAGCAATCTACAAGGGCTTCGCGCGCGCCATGCGCCAGGCGGTGGAGATCGACCCGCGCAAGGGCGGGGCCATTCCCTCGACCAAGGGCATCCTGGGTGGCTGAGGCTGTCGCGCTGATCGATTACGGCGCCGGGAACCTGCATTCGGTCGAAAACGCGCTCAAGCGCGTGGGCGCGCAGGTTTCGCTGGTGTCGGACGGCGATGCGCTCGCGCGGGCGGAGCGGATCGTGCTGCCGGGCGTGGGCGCGTTCGGCGCCTGCTACAACGGGCTGGCCGGCCTGCCCGGTGTGATCGACGCGCTCGAACAGCGGGTCTTGCGCGATGGCGTGCCCTTCCTCGGCATATGTGTGGGCATGCAGCTGCTCGCCGACCGCGGGCTCGAGCATGGCGAGACACCGGGGCTCGGCTGGATCGGTGGCACGGTGCGCGCGCTCGAGCCGTCCGAACACGTGAAGGTCCCGCACATGGGCTGGAACGATGTTGTCGTGGCCGACGATGCGTCGGGCCTGATCCATCCGGGCGAGGCCTATTTCCTCCATTCCTACGCCTTCGATGTCGCGGATAACGCGCACGCCGCCGCGCGCACCGACCATGGTGGATCGGTGACGGCGGCGGTTGCGCGGGACAATATCCTTGGGGTGCAGTTCCACCCGGAGAAGAGACAGGCCTACGGGCTGGCGCTGCTGGAGAGGTTCTTGAGGTGGCAACCATGATCATCTTCCCCGCAATCGACCTGAAAGCAGGCAATGTCGTGCGCCTCGCGGAGGGCGATATGGACCGCGCGACCATCTACGGTGACGATCCGGGCGAACAGGCCGCGCGCTTCGCCATGGCGGGCGCGAGCTGGCTGCACGTGGTCGATCTCGACGGAGCCTTCGCGGGCGAGCCGGTCAACGCGCATGCGGTCGAGAGCATCCTCACCCGCTTTCCCGGCAAGGTGCAGCTGGGCGGCGGCATCCGCACGCGCGAGGGCGCGGAGCGCTGGCTCGACCTCGGCGTGGCGCGCGTGGTGATCGGCACCGCGGCGCTGAAGGACCCCGAGCTGGTCAGGGCGCTGGCGAAGGATCATCCGGGCAAGGTGGTCGTCGCAGTCGATGCGCGCGACGGGATGGTGGCGACCGAGGGCTGGGCGAGCGTGTCCGACCTGCCAGTGGAGGATCTGGCGAAGCGCTTCGAGGATGCAGGTGTCGCCGCGCTGCTGTTCACCGATATCGGCCGCGACGGGCTGCTCAAGGGCTGCAATGTCGAGGCGACTTTGGCGCTGGCCAAGGCGCAATCGCTCCCGGTGATCGCCAGCGGCGGCGTGGCAGGGATCGAGGATATCCGCGCGCTTGCACCGCATACGGGTGACGGGATCGAAGGCGTGATTACCGGTCGCGCGCTGTATGATGGGCGGCTCGATCTGGCCGAGGCGCTGCGGCTCGGGGCAGAGATGTGACCATCGCCGATATCGCCCTGATTGCCACGGTCGTGATTCTCTGCATTGCTGCGATCGACGCGGTGCGTGGGAAGACCGCGCTGGGGAAGTTCCGGCTGAGCAAGAAGGACGAGGACCCTACGCGCTTCTGGTTCGCCATCGTGCTCTATATCAACATGGCGTTCGGCATGTTCTGGCTGGCGGGGCAGGTGCAGCAGGACGAGCCGCCGCAAGCCACGCCTGCCGACGAATCCCCCACCATTACCGTAACGGCAGCCAGCCTATGACCGTCCGCATCCGCGTCATCCCCTGTCTCGACGTGGCCGAGGGCCGCGTGGTCAAGGGCGTCAACTTCGTCGATCTGCGCGATGCGGGCGATCCGGTGGAGCAGGCGCATGCCTATGACCTCGCCGGGGCGGACGAACTGTGCTTTCTCGACATTTCCGCCAGCCACGAAGGGCGTGCGACGCTGGCCGATATCGTCCGGCGCACGGCTGAAGTCTGCTTCATGCCGCTGACCGTGGGCGGCGGGGTGCGCAGCGTCGAGGATGCGCGCACGCTGCTGCTGGCCGGGGCGGACAAGGTTGCAATCAACTCCGCCGCCGTCGCGCGGCCCGAACTGGTCGACGAGATCGCGCAGCGCATGGGCAGCCAGTGTGTTGTCGCGAGCGTGGATGCGCGGAAGAACGAGAGCGGACGCTACGAGATCTTCACCCATGGCGGTCGCCGCGCCACGGGGATCGACGCGCTCGAGCATGCGAGAAAGCTCGCCCGGCTCGGCGCGGGCGAACTGCTCGTCACGTCGATGGATCGCGACGGCACGAAGGACGGTTACGACCTGGACCTGACCCGCATGATCGCGGATGCGGTCGATATACCGGTGGTCGCCAGCGGCGGGGTCGGCACGCTCGATCACATGGTCGCAGGCGTAACCGAAGGCCATGCCAGCGCGGTGCTCGCCGCAAGCATCTTCCATTTCGGCCACTACAGCATTGCACAGGCGCAGGATGCACTGCGCGCGGCGGGCTTGCCTGCGCGCCACCCGGAACCCTACGCAGGCACGCGCGCTTGAGCCGAAGCGCAAAACCAGAAAGAGGCCCACTGCCCATGGAAACTCTCACCCGCCTTGAACAGATCATCCTTGAACGTCGCAGCTGCGACCCGGAAACCAGCTACGTCGCGCTGCTGAAGCGCGAAGGGCGCCCCACGATGGCGCGCAAGCTGGGCGAGGAAGCGGTCGAGGCGACGGTTGCCGCGCTTTCCGGCAGCGATGAGGACATGGTGGGCGAAGCCGCCGACGTATTGTTCCACCTGATGGTGCTGCTGGCCGACCGCGACATCGCGCTGGCGGACGTCATGGCCGAACTCGACCGGCGCGAAGGCATTTCGGGGATCGAGGAAAAGGCGAGCCGCCCGAAGCAGGGGGAGACGACGAATGCCCATTGATCCGACCGCGCCCTACGACGACGACAATATCTTCGCCAAGATCCTGCGCGGAGAGATTCCGTGCACCAAGGTGTACGAGGACGACTGGGCCTTTGCGTTCGAGGATATTGCCCCGCAGGCCGAAATCCACACGCTGGTGATCCCCAAGGGCAGGTATGTCAGCTGGGACGATTTTTCGGAGAAGGCCTCCGACGAAGAGATCGCCGGTCTGGTGCGCGCGGTCGGCACGGTGGCGCGGGCCAAGGGCCTGGTGGAGCCCGGCTACCGCCTGCTCGCCAACGTGGGCGAGAACGGCGGGCAGGAAGTGCCGCACTTTCATGTGCACATCTTCGGCGGGCAGAAGCTGGGGCGGATGATCGCCTGATCGATGGCATCCGGCGCACTCGGCGCGCCAGATCGCTCCCACACTGCGACAGGCCGCGCGATAGTGATTGCCGCGAAGACTCGCTTTGCCGTAAAGGCGCGGCCTGCATGACCAGCTCGACCAATCCAGTGGCCCCGAACCCTCCGGGTGGCGTATTCGACGGCACGCTGCACCTCTATGCCGTGCGGGTCTATTACGAAGACACCGATCTTTCGGGCATCGTCTATCACGCCAATTACCTGCGCTGGTTCGAACGCGCCCGGTCCGACGTATTGCGCATGCTGGGAATAGACCAGCGCGCAGCGATCGAGGCGGGGGAAGGGGCCTACGCCCTCGCGGATGTGCAGCTGAAATATCTGCGCCCCGCTTTGCTGGACGACGATATCGTCATTCACACGCGGTGCAGCGAACTGCGCGCAGCAAGCGTGCGGATGGCACAGGAAGCAAAACGCGATGGCGAAACGATCTGTACCGCTGAAATGCGGGTCGGCTTCGTCGCACCCAATGGCCGCCCGCGCCGCCAGCCCGAGGCGTGGCGCGATGCCTTCAAGAAGATTCTCGATGATCGCTCACCAGGGGAGCATGCCTGAATGCTGTTGTTAGCCCTGCTTGCCGCCGCCACGCCCGCTTCGGTTCCGGCGCCGCCGACCCGGCTCGAACCGGTGGAGCTGTTTCTCGATGCCGATATCGTCGTGCAGGCGGTGATGGCGGGGCTGCTGCTCGCCTCGATCTGGAGCTGGATGATCATCATCTCCTTCGCGCTGAAGATCGGCGGGGCGAAGAAGCGCGCGCGCAAGTTCGAACAGGACTTCTGGGCCTCGGAAAATTACGAGGAAACGCTCGACGCCTATCGTGACCGGGATGTGGCTCCCGCACGCATCGCGTGGGGTGCGATTACGGAGTGGAAGAAATCCACCAAGGGCGGCGTGAAGGACGTGCGCGGTGCGCAGGGCCGCATCGCGGCGGTGATGGACAGCCATGTGGCCGAAGAGGCGGACCGGCTTGCCAACCGTCTGACCTTCCTTGCAACGCTGGGCTCTGTCGCCCCCTTCGTGGGCCTGTTCGGCACCGTGTGGGGCATCATGAACAGCTTCTTCCAGATCGGCGCGCAGCAGAACTCCTCGCTCGCGGTGGTGGCGCCCGGTATTTCGGAGGCGCTGTTCGCCACCGCGATCGGGCTGTTTGCCGCCATACCGGCGGTGATTGCCTACAACCGCTTCGGTGCAAGCGTGAACCGCTACGAGGCGATCCTCCAGCGCTTTGCCGACCGCTTCAACGCCAACCTGGGCCGCGAGCTGGAGCGCGTCTGACATGGCGATGGGCGTTCATACCCACAGGCGCGGGCGCAATGCCAAGCGCGCGCCGATGGCGGAGATCAACGTCACCCCGCTGGTCGACGTGATGCTGGTGCTGTTGATCATCTTCATGGTCACGGCCCCGCTGCTGACCGCCGGCGTGCCGGTCGATCTGCCGGACAGCCGAGCCAACGCGCTGCCGCAGGAAGACGAGCCGCTCAACGTGGCAATCGCCAGCGACGGGACGATCTACGTGGGCGAGGATGCGGTGCCGCAGGGCGAGCTGGGCGCGGCGCTGGCCGCCGCCAGCCAGGGTGTTGCCTGCTCCGAGAGGGAGGTTGTGCTGCGCGCCGACCGCACGCTCGACTACGGCCGGGTGATGGGCGTGATGGGCGAGCTGAACCGCATGGGCTGCAACGCGATCTCGCTGGTCACCAACAGTTCAAGCGAATCGCTTTAGGCCGACAGGTCGATGCAGGCGAAATCGTCTCTTGGCCTCGATGCCGTTGCGCTGATTGTCGCAGGGCTCCTGCATGTGGCGCTGATCGCGGTGCTGCTGGTGCAAGGCGCGACGCGCGAGCCGATTCCTGTCCCGGAACGGATCACCGTCAATTTTGCCGAGGAGGTCGGGATGACCTCTGCCGCGCCCGATCCGGTGCGCGAATCGCAGGCTTCCGTCGCGCCCGAACTGGGCGAGCAGGTTGCCCCGCCGCCGATCGAATACACGCCGCCTCCGCCCCTGCCGCAGCCCACGTCCGCCCCGCCGCCGCGCCCCCGGCCGACCGCCCGCGCAACCAGCCGTCCGGAACCCCGGCCGACCGCACGCGCGACCTCTCAGCCGCGCCCGCAGCCCCGGCCAACAGCCGAGCCAACGCGTTCGGGCGGAAGCCGTGTCGGTAGCGATTTCCTAGCCGGATCAGGCAGTTCTACGACCACGTCGGATACCCGCATTCCCGCTTCACAAGTCGGCGCGAGTGCGCGCGCGAGCATCGCCGCTGCGATATCCCGCCAGTTGAAGCCGCATTGGCAGGGGCGTGCCCCCAGCGGTGCCGATGCAGAACAGCTGGTCAGCATCATCGCCTTCGATCTCAACCCCGATGGCTCGTTGAGAGGACGTCCGCGCCTGGTCTCCCAACAGGGTATCACGCCGGCCAATTCGGCTCAGAAAGAGCGTCACGCCGAAGTCGCGATCCGTGCGGTCCAATTGGCCGCCCCCTTCGATTTGCCGCCCGAATACTATAACGCTTGGAAGACGATCAGCGGCGCCCGATTTGATAGGAACCTATCTCAATGAAACTGATCTACGCTTTGTCCCTCCTTCTTGTCGCAGCCCCTGCCGTGGCGCAGAACGAGGATCTGGGCGCGGCACCTCCCGCCGGTGGAGAGGTCGAAACCGTACAGACCGAGAGCAGCGAGGCGGAAGAAGGTGGCCTCACCTTCACCGTCACCGACGAAAGCGCGCTCGACAATCTCGCCATGGCCATCCCCGCCTTTGCGGCGGAGCGCGATGTGGCGACGGCAGCCAATGCGCGTGGCACGGCGGCGCTGGGCGCGGAACTGGCGCGCGTGGTTACGGCCGACCTGCAGAACAACGGCCTGTTCGATCCGACCGGGCCGGATGCGCTGCCCCGGCCTACCTATCCGCAGATCACCGATCCCGTGTGGGGCATGTGGAGCATGCGCGGCGCGGAAATGCTGGTGCAGGGGTACGTCCGCCCGCGTCCCGACGGCAAGCTGGTGGTCGGCTGCTATCTCTACGATGTCGCGCTGCAGGACGAGCTGGTCCGTTCCGGCTGGGTCGTGCCGCCTTCCGACTGGCGGCGCGCGGCGCACAAGTGCGCGGACCTGATTTATTCGCGGCTGACCGGCGAAAGCCCGTTCTTCGACAGCCGGATCGCCTATATCGCGGAGACCGGCCCGAAGGATAACCGCACCAAGCGGCTGGCCATCATGGACAGCGACGGGGCCAACCATCGCTTCATCACCACGGGCCGCGCCACCGCGCTGACTCCGCGTTACTCGCCCGACTACCGCAAGCTGATGTATCTCAGCTATGTCGACGGCAATCCACGCATCTACATCTACGATATCGGCACCGGCCGCCAGACGCTGGTGACCGAAAGCGCCAACCCCACCTTCGCCCCGCGCTGGAGCCCGGATGGCCGCTGGGTGCTCTATTCGATGGCGGTGAACGGCAATACGGACATCTATCGCGTTTCCGCCAATGGCGGATCGAGCGAGCGGCTGACCACCGCGCCCGGCATTGACGTGGGTGGGTCTTATTCGCCCGATGGCAGCCGGATCGTGTTCGAAAGCGATCGTTCGGGCGAACAGCAGATCTACATGATGAATGCCGATGGTTCGAACCAGCGCCGGATCACCTTCTTCGGCGGGCGTGCGGCAACGCCCGAGTGGAGCCCGCGCGGCGACCAGATCGCGTTCACCTACATTCCGGGTGACTTCAACATCGCCACGATGAGCCCCGATGGCCGCAATTTCCGCAAGCTGACCGACGGCTGGCAGGACGAGGCCCCCACCTGGGCGCCCAATGGCCGCGTGCTGCAGTTCTTCCGGACCGAGCGCAACACGGGCCGCACCGCGATCTATCAGGTGGACCTGACGGGCGAGAACCTGCGCCGCCTGCCCACCCCGGTGGATGCGTCGGACCCCGCCTGGGGCCCGATCCTGCCCTGATGCGTTAGGGGGACCAGACGCTCTTTCGTGGGGTCGCACCGACGAATGAAGGCAATTTAGTGAGGAGAGACCTATGAATTCTCGTATTGCAGCAGCGATCGTCCTTTCGGCCACCGTGTCGCTGGCGGCCTGCAAATCCAGCCCGCCCGACCAGCTTCCGCCCGAACCCGGCGTGAGCCAGCCCGACACCGGCGGCGATTACACCAGCGGCCCGCGCGAGGGCACGCAGGAGCATTTCGTCGATGCGGTGAACGGCCAGAACGTCATCTATTTCGACACGGATCGCTATAACATCGACACCGCCGATGCTGCCGCCCTGCAGACCCAGGCGCAGTACATGGCCCGCTATCCCAATGTTACCGTCACGATCGAAGGCCACGCCGACGAACGCGGCACACGCGAATACAACCTCGCGCTGGGCGAGCGCCGGGCCAACTCGGCGAAGAACTATCTCGTCAGCCTTGGCGTTGCGGCCAACCGCATCCGCACCGTGAGCTATGGCGAGGAACGCCCCGTGGCGACCGCCTCCACGCCGCAGGCATGGGCGCAGAACCGCCGCGCGGTGACGGTCGTTATCGACTAGGCACCAACTGCTTTACAATGAAAGGCGGGCGGTCCGGCAGGGGCGCCCGCCTTTTTTGTCCGCCGTTTCGACAACGCAAGGTTGCGAGATGGCTGAGGCAGCGTAGATTGGACCGATGGCCAGAGCACGCAGATCGAACGATTGGGGTTTCCCGCGCTGGCGTGGCTACGAGGAAAGCCGCGAGGCGGCGACCGTGCGCCTGTGCGATCGCCATGGCTGCGAGGAAAAGGGCGATTGCCCCGCGCCCAAGTCTCCCAATAGTCCGGACCGTTGGTATTTTTGTCAACGCCACGCGGCGGAGTACAACAAGGGTTGGGACTACTTCGAAGGGCTGGATAAGGAGCAGGCCGCAGAACGCGCGCGTACGGAGCAGCGCGACAACGCGGGCTATGCCGAAGCATCGCATTATAGCTGGGGCGGATCGGGCGATGGATCGCGCTCTGCGGACGAGATGCGCGCGCTCGACGTGCTCGAGCTCGAAGCCGATGCCGATTTCGCGACGATCAAGCGCGCATGGCGTGAGAAAGCCAAGACCGTGCACCCGGACGTGAAGCCTGGCGACAAGGAAGCCGCCGCCGAATTCCAGAAGCTGCAGGTCGCCTACGAAGTGCTCAAGGCCGCCGAAGCGCGGCGCGAGTGGATGGGGTGAACTCTCGCGGTCGCCCTAACCGGGGCGGGGCTTTCGAGACATGGACGGTGCGCCTGCTGCTGCCGGCACTGGTGCTGGCGCTACCGGCCTCGCTGCTGCTGGGCTTCAGGGATAGTCCACTGGTCGACTGGCGCGCGTGGTTCGACGGTCCGGAGCGCGGCACCTGGCGGGCTCTGACGATCAACGACGATGAGGTGTTCCAGGAGAAATTCCTCGTCACGATAGCCGATGGCGAGATCGTAGCCGGGCGGGACGGGTGCAATTACTGGGGCGTGAGCGGGATCGACGAGCGCACCGGCGAACGCATCTACACCAGCACGCTGGCCGCTTGCGCCGATACGCCCGCGAGATCGGCCTACCGCGTGCTCACGCATGGCGCGGCGGACATGACCCTTTCGGGCGAGGACCGGCTGATCCTGGCTTCGGGGAAGTGCCGCGCGGAATTGCGCCGCTGGACGCGCGAGGACGAGGATGCGGAGCAGGCCCGTTATGAGGCGGAGATGGCCGCCCAGCGCGAGATCGAGCAACGCCGCGCGAGAACTGATCCGCCGCCCGCCGCAGTTCCGCCGCCGGTCGCCTCTTCACCAGGGTCCCCGCCGCCACCTCCGCAGATACCCCCTCCCGCGCCGGACGGGGTTGCGATCGATTGCTAGACCGCCGCGGCGCGTCGATATTTGCAGGAAAAACGGAAGGCTTCACCAAAGCGTAACCCGACAGACGCGGTTCGGTCATGCGACCGGCCTAACGCCCCTTCGCACACGCAGCATAAGGGGTCTCGCCATGCGCTCTTCGTCCATTTCCACAATCCGTTTCGTCCTGCTCGGCACCGCCGCGCTTCTGCCCGCCGCCGCGCTCGCTCAATCGCCCGTCGCGCCGGAGGGTGACGAAGCCGTGCCCGAAAGCGTGGGCAACGAAATCGTCGTCACCGCGCAGAAGATCGAACAGCGCGCCCAGGACGTGCCGATCACCATCAGCGCGCTGACCGGAGAGCATATTTCCGATCTGGGCGTGACCGATCTGGACGAGCTTTCCAACTACGTTCCCGGTCTCAACATCCAGGAACAGAGCGCCAATAATCCCGGCATCGTGATCCGCGGGATCACGTCCGACAGCGGTTCGGCCCAGCAGGGCCCGCGCGTGACGCTCTATTACAACGGTGTCGATATCTCGCGTTCGCGCGGGTCGTACCAGGCGATCTACGACATGGAGCGGGTCGAGGTCATCAAGGGCCCGCAGGCTACCCTGTTCGGCACCGCATCGGCGGTAGGCGCGATCAGCCTGGTCTCCGCCAAGCCGAAGCCCGGCCTTTCCGCCGCGATCACCGGAGGCACCGGCAACTATGACGCGACGCTGCTTTCCGGCTTCATCAATGCCGGTTCGGATGTGGTTGCCGGGCGCATTGCCTTCGAATGGCGCACGCGTGACGGCTATGTCGAAAATCTGTCCACCAGTCAGACCGAAGACCTGTACGCGAAGAACCAGTTCGGCGCGCGCGGTTCGCTGCGCTTCACGCCCACGCCCGACATCACCATCGACCTGATCGGCACCTACGACCAGCAGCGCCACGGCGGCACGCCCTTCATCTCTGGTTTCTTCCCGGCCTTTGCCGGCGCGCCTGGCGGCGCTGCGAACGCGTTCGAGGATGCGAACCTGGGCGGCTATCCTGCCGGGGCCGCAGCCCTGGGCGGCGATCAGCTGGGCCTCGACCGCGAAGTGTACGACATCAACCTGACGGCCGAATGGGTCTTCTCCGACAACTGGAGCTTCACCACCGTCAACGGCTACCGCAAGTTCGACAGCGACGAGATCTTCGACGCCGATGGTTCCGCCGCGCCGTTCCTCGAATTTGCCGAAATCTCGAAGGGCGACCAGTTCAGCCACGAGGGGCGCTTCACCTATATTGGCGACCGCCTGCGCGGTTCGTTCGGCTGGAACGTCTTCACCGAAGACGGCATCCAGAACGTGCCGTTCGCGACCGAGGAAGGCCTGTTCATCCAGTGCCTCACCACGGTCTTCGGCGCGCCCGCGGTTCCCGGCGTCCCCTGCGTTGCGCCCGATGGTTCGTCGCCGGCGACCGGGCTCACCGCGGCGCTGACCGGCGGTGCGCTCAGCGCGCTGCCCTATGCCTCCGTGTTCGAGAACCAGGGCCAGAACGACAGCTATTCGGTCTTCGCCGATGTCACCTTCCTGCCGACCGACAGCCTGGAGCTGACGGCGGGCGTGCGTTACCTGTGGGAAGACCGGTGGTCGGGCTTCCGCGCCGACGTTCCGGCACCGGTGTTCCCGAGCCTGCTGCCCGCGGCTCTGCGCACGCAGCTGCTGACCGCTCTACCCAGCCTGGCGGTTTCGCTGATTCCCGGCCAGACCGACACCGGCGGGCAGACCATCACCGCCGAGGAAAGCTTCGATGCGTGGCTGCCGCGCTTCAACGTGCTCTATCGGATCAGCCCCGATGTGAACGTGTTCGCCACGGTTTCGAAGGGCCGCCGTTCGCCGGTGGTGCAGGTCGATGCCGGTGGTTTCGCCGCCGATGGTTCGGACCTTGTCGCACAGGAGACCGTGTGGAACTACGAGGGCGGCCTCAAGCTCGCCACCGGCCCGCTGTCAGGCTCGCTCGGCGTCTATTATCAGGTCTACGACAACTTCCAGGTGTCGGTCGAGGACCCGAACAACCTCGGTTCCTTCATCACGCAGAGCGCCGGTAGCGCGAGCAACCTGGGTGTCGAGGCGGAGATCGCGGTGCAGGCGTCCGACTGGTTCAGCCTGTTCGGCAATGTCGGCTATATCGACGGCGGGATCGACGATGAAGCGGGCAATGGCCGGTTCGCCGGCGCGCGCTTCCGCCTGCAGCCGGAATGGCAGGCTGCGGGCGGCTTCACGCTCGATGTTCCGATCGGCGATGGCGCGCGCTTCTTTGCCACGCCCAGCGTGACGTACCGGAGCCGGATCGTGTTCGAACTGCCCAGCGCGACCCGCCCGGACCCGATCTCGCAGGGGCCGGTCACGCTGGTCAATGCGCGTGCGGGCATCTCGATCGACCACGAGCGGTTCGAGATCGCGGGCTTCATCCACAATGCCTTCGACGAGAATTACCTGCTCGACGCGGGCAACACGGGCGGCTCCTTCCGCATCCCGACCTACATCCCGGCCGAACCGCGCCTGTTCGGCATCGAAGTGACCGCGCGCTTCGGCGATTGACGCAAAAAATGGGCGGGGGCCCGAAAGCCTCCGCCCATTCATTTTCCTTCTTCGAAAGGATCAGACCGCTTCGAGCGCCTGTTCGAAGTCGGCGATCAGATCGTCCGGATCCTCGATCCCGATGCTGATCCGCACCAGGCTATCGGTAATGCCAAGCTCCTGACGGCGACCGTGCGCGACCGAGAGGTGCGTCATGCTGGCGGGATGGCTGGCGAGCGTTTCCGTACCGCCCAGGCTGACGGCAAGCTTTGCCACTTTCAGCGCGTCGAGGAAGCGGAAGCTTTCCTCTTCGCCGCCTTTCAGGAACAGCGAGAAGGTGGAGCCTGCGCCGAGGCAGTGGCGCGCGTAGATGTCCTTCTGCCGCTCGTCCTTCAGCATGCCGAGATAGCCGAGCCCTTCGACCTTGGGATGCTTGGCGAGGAAATCGCACACCTTCTCCGCATTCTCCCCCGCGCGCTGCATCCGCAGCTCGACGGTCTCCAGCGAACGCAGCAGCATCCAGGCGGTGTTCGGATCGGCGATGCCGCCCATCGTGTTGCGGATCATGCGGACCGGGTTCATCCACTTCTCGTCGCCCGCGATGCTGCCCGCGACGAGGTCCGAATGGCCGCCGACATATTTGGTCAGCGAATAGCACACGATATCTGCGCCATGTTCCAGCGGGCGCTGCCACAGCGGCCCGAGGAAGGTGTTGTCGATGGCGATCGGGCAATCCGGTGTAAGCGCCGCATCGCGCGCATCGCGGACCATCTCGATATCCACCAGCGCGTTGGTCGGGTTGCCCGGACTTTCGAGGTAGATCATGGCGACCTTGCCGCCGTTCTCGCTCGCCATGTCCTTCGCCTTGGAGAGAACCTCGTCGAATTCCTCACGCGTGGCGCCAGCGGGGAAGTCGATATACTTGACGCCGAACTTGCTCAGAATCTTGGCCACGAAGCCTTCGCTGGCGGCATAGAGCGGGCCGGAGTGCACGATCACATCGCCCGCACTGCAATAGGCCATCATCATCACGCAGATCGCGGTCATCCCGCTGGAGAAACACAGCGCGTCCTCCGCGCCGTCCCAGATGGCGAGGCGATCCTCCAGGATTTCCTGGTTGGGGCCGTTGAAGCGCGAATAGACGAGGCCTTCCGCGCCGCCTTCACGCATGCCGGTGATGCCTTCGAAGTGGCGCTTGCCCGCGGCCGCGCTTTCGAAGGCGAAGGTGCTGGTGAGGAAGATCGGCGCCTTGAGCGATCCTTCGGACAGCGCGGGGTCGTAGCCATGGCCCATCATCAGCGTGGACGGCTTCATCTTGCGCCCTTCGATCTTGGTGATCTCGGGCTTGGGCTTGCGGCGGGGGGTTGGGGTTTCGACTGCGTCGACGGCGTCGGTCATGCGAACGGCCTCCTCAAATGCACCCCCAGGGAGGCGGGGGCTCGGGTTCGAGGCATGGCCGGAGGCGGCCCGTTCCTAACCTCCGCAGGAACGCATCTCCACCGGCTGCCGATTGTCGAACGCGCGACTAGCCGGGCGGGTTTCCACGATCAAGTGGCCTGCGTCACACCAGCGATGCGACGGCCCAGACCACGCCCACGATCAGGACTATGCCAAGCAAGTCCAGCACCAGCCCGGCAGTTACCATCCGGCCGATCCGTATGCGCCCGGTGGACCAGGCAATGGCGTTTGGCCCGGTCCCGGCGGGCAGCATGAAGCCCCAGCTCGCCGCCAGCGCGACCGGCAGGGCGAGCAGTTCGGGCTGCGCGCCCAGCGCCACGATCAGGCTGGCGACCACGGGGACGATGGCCGACGCGGTGGCGACGTTGCTGGCAAACTCGGTGATGAGGATCACCAGCGCGACTACGCACAGGGCCACCAGCAGCAGGGGCACGGCGGCCAGCGGCAGCAGCGCGTCGCCCAGCCAGGCGGCCAGCCCGCTGGCGGTCATCCCCGCGGCCAGCGCCAGCCCGCCGCCGAACATCATGATGACCCCCCAGGGCGCACGGTTGGCCTCCTCCCAGTCGAGCAGCGCGCGGCCTGTGCCGTCCGGCAGCAGGAACAGCGTCAGGCTCGCGGCGATGGCGATGGTCCCGTCGGTCAGCGATCCCTCGGGGAGCAAGGGGCCGAGCAGCGGCTGGCCCATCCAGAGGAAGAAGGTGAGGGCGACCACGGGCACGAGACGCTTTTCCGGCGTGCTCCATGTCCGCTCGACCGGGATGGCAGCGCGCGCCGCACCTGCATCGAAGGCCTGCGTGCCCACGCGCTGCACGCGTGCGATGATCGCGGCAGCCAGCGGGATGCCGAGGATCACCACCGGCAGGCCGTACAAGGTCCACACGGCAAAGCTGATCTTCACCCCGATCGTCTGGTCCAGCAGCCCGACCGCGATGGCATTCGTGGGCGAACCGACCAGCGTGCCGAGCCCGCCGATACTGCACGCAAAGGCAATGCCCATCGGCAGCGCGCCTGACAGGCCCTCGGTATCCCCCTCGGCCAGCCCGGCACTCGCGATCACGGCGAGCGCGACGGGCATCATGATAAGCGCGGTCGAGGTGTTGGAGATCATCATGGAAAGGATCGCCGCGCTGGCCATAAAGGCCAGCAGCAGCTTTCCGGGGCCGGCGCGCGGGCCGGCCAGCCGCAGTATGCCGAGCGAGAGGCGGCGGTGCAGGCCGACGCGTTCGATGGCCAGTGCGATGAAGGCTCCGCCCAGCAGCAGGAAAAGGATCGGCGAGTAGTAGGCGCTGGCCGTCTCCCGCGCGTCCATCACCCCGGCGAAGGGGAGGACGAGGAAAGGCATCAGCGCGGTCGCGGTCAGCGGCAGGGCTTCGGTGATCCACCATGCGGCCATCAGCACGACCAGGCCGGCAACAATGAATCCTTCGCGCGACAGACCCTCCGGTGTCGGCGCGAAGGTCGTCACCAGCAACGCGCCGGCTCCGATCGCCAGCCCCGCCTTGCGAACCATGTTCCCCTCCCTCTGCGCCGTCCGTGATAGGGTTTCAGGCGGTTCCGGCAAGAGCCGCTGGGGATAGCGCGGGGTGCGCGGGCCGGGCGTTCAGCGCGGATGCATTGCCCGTCTGCCAGGGCGGGGGCCATGAAAAGACGCAATTTCCTGATCGGCGCGGGTGTCGCCGCGACCTGCTTCGCTGGCGCGGCAGCGACGCCGGGCGCCATGCTCATGGCGCAGACCGCAGACGCCACATGGTCGATCGGCCCGACGGTGAGGGGCAAGAACCATTCGCCCGGGCTGCCCGCCACCATGCGCGAGACGCCCGAGGGGGCGGCGTTCGATTTTCCCTACCCGCGCGCGAGCGCAGGCCATGTGCACTATGTCACCGCGCCTGCCGGTTCGCTCGCCGGAGCAAGCCGGATGGTGATCCGCTACCGGATCGACGCGGCACCCGGCACGCGCTTCGTGCCGCAGGAAGATCCGCAGGGCACGGCGACGATCTCGCTCTATTTCCAGCGCGCGGGCGACACATGGACCATGCGCACGCCGCGCTATCGCTGGTATTCGCCCGAGGACCGGCTGGTTCCGCTCAGTCCCGGCACGCACGAGATCGCCATCGATTTCGATGAGGAATGGCACGCGATGACGCACGAACGGCGCTCAGCCATTCCGGGGGCGTTCGAGGCAGCATTGGCCCGCGCCGAAAGAGTGGGCTTCACCTTCGGCTCCGCGCCTCTGCGCGGGCACGGCGTCTACGCCACCGGCCCTGCGCGTTTCACACTGCTGGATTTTCGGGTGGAATAGCCGGCTGCATCAGCCAGGTTCGACATCGAACTGGCGTATGTGCCAGCGCAACTGATCGGCGGAGGCACCGGGCACGTCGTTGACCCGGCTCAGCACGATTTCGCCCGTCAGCTCCTGGCCGTTCGATCCGGTGATCGTAATGGGCGCGCTGTAATAGGTCGTGCCTGCCGCGCCCTCCAGCTGGCCGCCGGGTGCGGAGACGCTGATCGTGCCGAAATCGGCGAACTGTTCGGTCAAATCGGCGCCGCTGGTGCTGTCGCGCGCCTGGCCGCGCATCAGCCCATAGGCCTGGTCGAATTCCTTGAGCTCCAGCGCCCGCACGAAGGATTGCAGGACATTGCGCGCACCCTTTTCGCCGCGCTCCGCCTCGCCCTCCAGCGGCGCCGGGGTCAGATCGGGATAGCCCTCGTTGACGCCCGAACCATCGGTGTAGCCCGGCGGCGGCGTTTCGCTGCTCGGTTCTTCGTCAGAGGTGGGCGTAGCCGTCGCTACCGCGCCCGCATCATCTTCGATCGGAGGCGAAGGCTGCGGGGCATTGGCCGCATCGCATGCGGCAAGCGACATTGCGGAGAGGCCAAGGCAAAGGGCGGCGAGACGGCGTGCAGTGTTCATGCGAACTCAATTCGCATCCTTTGGCATCCGTTCCGCCGCCGCGTCGGGCTATCCGATTGCCGGGCTTACTTGGGCGCGAGAACCATCAGCATCTGGCGGCCTTCGAGGCGCGGGAACGCTTCGACCTTGGCGATTTCCTCCACATCGTCGCGGACGCGGTTCAGAAGGTCCATGCCGATCTGCTGGTGCGCCATTTCACGACCGCGGAAGCGCAGGGTGACCTTCACCTTGTCGCCGTTCTCGATGAACTTGTTCACGTTGCGCATCTTCACGTCGTAATCGTGCGTGTCGATGTTCGGACGCATTTTGACTTCCTTGATGTCCTGCGTCTTCTGCGTCTTGCGCGCGAGGTTCGCCTTCTTCTGCGCTTCGTAGCGGTGCTTGCCGACATCCAGGAACTTGCACACGGGCGGGTCTGCGTTGGGCGAGACCTCGACCAGGTTCAGGCCCACTTCCTGAGCGCGCTCGATCGCTTCGCGCGTGCTGAGGACACCGATGTTCTCCCCGGTGTCGTCGATGACGCGGACCTTGGGGCTCTGGATAAAATTGTCGTAGCGCGGGCCGCTCTTGATAGGCGGCTGAAGGGAACGACGGGGGGGACGTGCTATGGGATGCTCTCCTGAAGTCTTTCGAATGGAGCGCCGTATTTAGGTCTTTTTTGCGCGATGCGAAAGGGGGGTAGGGCGGCGCACGCGCGAAATTGCGCCGTGCGTTGCAATCAGGCTGCGCGTTCCTCCGCCCGCCATAGCGGCAGGCGGACCAGCCGGTCGCGTACCGCGCATGCCGCCTCGATGGTTTCGGCGGGGCTCAGACTGGCGCGAATCGCTGCGTGCGCGGCGTCCATCCCGCCCGTGAATGCGCCGAATGCGGGCAGCACCATGCGCGGGCCATATCCCTCGTGCCGAGCGACCACGGCACAGGGGCGGCGGATGCGGCGCCCGCGCACCGTCACGTCGAGCTTGGGGTGCCAGTGGCCGGAAAGCTCGCGTCGGGTCTCGCCCGGGCGGGCCTCGTGGCGACAGATCACGCCGCCGATTTCGATCTCGACGAATTGCTTGCCCCCGCATTCGGCAGGCGCGCCGTCGGCGTGGGTGCAGGCATCGTGGTTGCCCGTAACCCAGATCCATTCCACCTCGTTCGTCAGGGCATCGAGCAGATCGCAGGCGGCAGGTTCCAGCCGCGCCGCCCCGTCGGGATCGTGGAAATTGTCGCCCAGCGTGACGACCCGCCGTGCCCCCGTCTCTGCCACGGCCCGCGCGACCCGGTGCAGCGTTTCGCGGCTGTCGTAGGGAGGCAGCGGCTGGCCGTGTTGAGCGAAGAAGCTGGCCTTTTCGAGGTGCAGGTCGGCAACGAACAGCGTGTCCTCGCGCGGCCAGTAGACCGCGCCGTCGCCGCGCAGAAGCAGCTCCGCTGTGCCGAACGAAAGGAGAACCATGGCCCTCCCTTGCCCAAGGCTGGCAGGGTTGGCAAGGGGAGGGGGCGTAAAGTATACAACGACAGGAAGACGATGCCCGACTGGTCCGAACAAACCCGAGAAGCCCGTGGCTGGTTCGAGGACCTGAGGGACCGGATATGTGCCGAGTTCGAGGCGATCGAGCGCGAGGCAGGGTCCGAAGCGGCCTTCGAATACACGCCCTGGAACCGCGAGGAGGAAGGCAATGCCGATCCCGGCGGTGGCGTTCGCGGGGTGATGAAGGGAAAGGTGTTCGAAAAGGTCGGCGTCAACGTGTCGACCGTGCAGGGCAGTTTCGCGCCGGAATTCGCCAAGACCATCAATGGGGCCGAGGACGATCCCAGCTTTTCCGCGACCGGCATCAGTCTGGTGGCGCACATGGCGAACCCGCACGTGCCCGCCGTACACATGAACACGCGCTTCCTCGTCACCGCGAAATCGTGGTTCGGCGGCGGGGCCGATCTCAACCCGCCGATCCCCTACGAGGAGGATACGCAGGAATTCCACGCCGCCTTCCGCGCCGCCTGCGCCAAGCACAACCCGACCTATTACGAACGGTTCAGCAAGTGGGCGGACGACTATTTCTACATTCCCCACCGGGGCGTGCATCGCGGGGTCGGCGGGATATTCTACGACCACCTCGAGTGCGACAACGAAGCGGCCTTTGCGCGCAACCTCGACTTCACCAAGGATGTTGGCGAGACGTTTCTCGACGTATTCCCGCGCATCGTGCGCAGGCGGATGGAGAGCGACTTTACCGAGGAAGACAGGCGCACCCAGCTCGACTGGCGCGGGCGCTACGCCGAATTCAATCTCGTCTACGATCGCGGAACGCTGTTCGGGCTCAAGACCGGCGGCAATGTCGACGCGATCCTGATGAGCCTGCCACCCCACGCCACCTGGGCCTGATCCGTCCCGTTCAGCCCAGCTTATAGCGGGCTATGTCAAATGCCGTGCCACGCTTTTTATCCGGAGAACTCCATGCGCATTGCCGCAGCAGCCCTTGCCCTTTCCCTCACCGCAACCGCCTGTACCACGCCCGATGCCGCTTCGCAGTCGGCCAGCACGACGCAGCCCATGGTCTCGCCGATCCTCACCACCGCGCAGGCCTTCGACGACCAGACTTACGCGCAGCCGCAGGTCGCGCGGGTGACGCATGTAGACCTCGATCTGGATCTCGATTTCGAGGGCCAGCAGGTCGGCGGCAAGGCGACGCTGGATGTTCTGGCGCAGCCGGGTGCGAAGGAAATCGTGCTCGACAGCAATGGTTTGCAGATCGCTTCCGTTACCGATGGTGCCGGTCGCCGGCTGAGCTATTCTGTGGGCGCAATGTCCGATGATGGCGGCAAGGGTGCGCCCCTGACGATCCAGCTCGACGGTGCCGAACGGATCGTGATCGACTATCGGGCGGCGCCGAATGCCGCCGCGCTGCAATGGCTGACGCCCGAGCAGACCGCAGGCGGCGAATATCCGTATCTGTTCAGCCAGGGGCAGGCGATCCTCAACCGCACGTGGATCCCCACGCAGGACAGCCCCGGTATCCGCCAGACATGGGAAGCGCGCATCACCGCGCCCAAGCCGCTGGATGTCGTGATGAGCGGCGTGCGCCAGGGCGAGCCCGAAGACCTCGGCAATGGCCGCCGCGCCTTCCGCTTCGTCATGGACAAGCCCGTCCCGCCCTATCTGATTGCGATTGCTGCGGGCGATATCGATTTCCGCGCCATCGGGCCGCGCAGCGGCGTGTGGGCGGAGCCGGTGATGCTCGACCGCGCATGGCGCGAGGTCAACGATACCGAGCAACTGATAGAGGCGGCGGAGGAGCTTTACGGCGACTATCGCTGGGGCCGCTACGACATGATCGTGCTTCCGCCCGCCTTCCCCTACGGCGGGATGGAAAACCCGGTGATGACCTTCCTGACGCCCACCTTCATCGCGGGCGACAAGTCCAACAACGGTCTGATCGCGCACGAACTGGCGCATAGCTGGTCGGGCAATCTGGCGACCTATTCCAGCTGGCGGGATGGCTGGCTGAACGAAGGCGTCACCTCCTATTTCGAGAACCGCATCACCGAACAGGTCTACGGCGAGCAGCGGGCGGAGCAGGAATATGCGCTCAGCTATGCTTCGCTGGTGGAAGGGATCGAAGAGGCCGGGGCCGACAGCCCCACCACGGCCATGCGTTCGCCGGATTCGATCAGCCCGTTCGAGACGGAAGGCGTCGCCATCTACGACAAGGGGACGGTGTTCCTGCGCACGGTCGAAAACATGGTCGGCCGCGAGAAGTTCGATGCCTGGCTGACCCAGTGGTTCGACAATCACGCCTTCGAACCGGTGACGTCCGAGATGTTCCTGGCCGATCTGCGCGAGAAGCTGATCGGCAACGACGCGCAGCTGGAGCGGCGCCTGATGCTGGACGAATGGGTTTACGGCACCGGCCTGCCGTCCAATGCCCTGAAGCCCGATCCGCAGACCTTCGCGGCGGTGGACAATGCGGTGGCGGCCTACGCGGCCGACGGCACGCTGCCCACGGCCAATACCTGGACCGGCTGGACGGCGGCGGAACAGCGGCGCTTCCTGGAGCGGATGCCGGAAGAGCGGACGGACGAACAGCTGGCCGCACTCGATGCGAGGCTCGGCCTGTCCGAGGCGGGCAACAACGAAGTGCTCTTCCTCTGGCTGGAAGCCGGGCTGCGCAATCAGTACGATCCCGCCGTGCCGCAGGCCGAACGCTTTCTGTCGCAGGTGGGTCGCAACAAGTTCGTCAGCCCGCTGTTCACCGCGCTCAGCGAAAGCGACTGGGGCAAGCCCATCGCGCGCCGCATCTATGCCGAAACGCGCGACAGCTACCATTCCTACACCCGGGGCCGGGTGGACGCCACGCTGGGGATGACCGCGGGCGAGTAACCGGGAAGCGTCGGCGCGCAGCGGTTGCCTGCGCGCCGACATTCGAAAAACGACAAGCAATTAACGCGTTGCAATAGTTTGTACTGCACCGCACATCTGAAGAGCGATGCTGAGGCAGTACGAACTTGTTGAGCGGGTAAAGGCCTACGACCCGGACGCCGACGAGGCGATGCTGAATCACGCCTATGTCTACACCGTGCAGAAGCACGGCAGCCAGAAGCGCGCCAGCGGCGACCCCTATTTCAGCCATCCGGTCGAGGTTGCGGGCCTGATGACCGACCTGAAGCTGGATCAGCAGACCATCGCCACCGCGCTGTTGCACGACACGGTCGAGGATACGCTCACCACGATCGACGATATCAAGGCCAATTTCGGGCCGGAGATCGCGCGACTGGTCGATGGCGTCACCAAGCTCTCCAAGATCGAACAGATGCCGGAGGACGAGCGCGCGGCGGAAAACCTGCGCAAGTTCCTGCTGGCGATGAGCGAGGATATCCGCGTTCTGCTGGTCAAGCTGGGTGACCGGCTGCACAACATGCGCACGCTCCACTTCATCAAGAACGAGGACAAGCGCCGCCGCATCGCGCGCGAGACGATCGATATCTACGCGCCCCTGGCGGAGCGTATCGGCATGTACGAATACATGCGCGAAATGCAGGCGCTGGCGTTCGAGCATCTCGAACCCGATGCCTTTGCCACGATATCCGGGCGGCTCGCGCAGATCCGCGAGCAGGAAGGCGGGCAGGTCGATGCCATCGCGCTGGCGATCAAGCAGGCGCTGGCCGAAGCGGGCCTGAAGGTGGAGGTGCAGGGGCGTGAAAAGCAGCCCTATTCGATCTGGCGCAAGATGGCCGAACGCCATGTCAGTTTCGACCAGATCACCGACATTTTCGCCTTCCGCGTGCTCTGCGAGAAGCCGGAGGACTGCTACTTAGCGCTGGGCACGCTGCACACGACCTGGCAGTTCATCCCGGGGCGATTCAAGGATTACATCTCCACGCCGAAGAACAACGGCTATCGCTCGCTCCATACCGCCCTGATCTACTCGGGTTCGATGCGGGTGGAGGTGCAGATCCGCACGCAGGAAATGCACCGGACCAACCATTTCGGGCTGGCCGCGCACTGGGCCTACAAGCAGCACGACGAGCCCGACGGGCAGGTCGCCTGGCTGCGCGACCTGATAGAGATCGTGGATGCGAGCCATGATCCCGAGGAGCTGCTGGAGAACACGCGGCTGGCCATCTACCAGGATCGCATCTTCGCCTTTTCCCCCAAGGGGGCGCTGTTCCAGCTGCCCAAGGGAGCGACCCCGGTCGATTTCGCATTCGCCGTCCACACCGATCTGGGCGCGCAGACGATTGGCGCGAAGATCAACGGGCGGCACATGCCGCTGCGCACGCCGCTGGCCAATGGCGACGTGGTGGAGATCATCAAGGGCGGCGATGCCGAACCGCAGCTTTCGTGGCTGGGCTTCGTCGTGACCGGCAAGGCGCGCGCCGCCATCCGCCGCGCGGTGCGCCACAAGGAGCGCGAGGAAGTCGCCGAGCTGGGCGCCAAGCTGTACGACCAGATCGCCGCGCGCACGCCCGCCAAGGTGGGCAAGAAGGCGCTGCGCGAGGCGCTCAAGCGGCTCGACATGGATGAGGAAGAAGACCTCATGTATGCCATCGGCGCCGCCAAGATTTCCGACCACGAGGTCATGGAAGCCCTGGTGCCGGGCAGCACCGCCGATTTCGAGGACAACACGGACGACCGGCATAACCGGCAGCCCATCTCGATCCGCGGCCTCAAGCCCGGCAACGCCTATACGCTGGCCGATTGCTGCCATCCCGTGCCCGGCGACAGGATCGTGGGCCTGCGCCGCAAGGGCGAGAGTGTGGAGGTGCACAACATCCAGTGCCTTTCGCTCGCCAGCGGTATCGACAACGACTGGCTCGATCTGGACTGGGGGGAGCGATCGGGCGTGGCGATCGGTCGCTTGGTGGTGACATTGTACGACCGGCGCGGGACCATTGCGGAGATGGCCAATATCGTCGCGCGCAATCACGCGGACGTGCGCAGCCTGGAGCAGGTGCGGGTGGAGAACCCCTTCGCCACCTACGAGATCGACGTCGAGGTGCAGGATCTGGCGCACCTCACCCGGCTGCTCAGCGCCTTGCGCGCCAGCGATGCGGTGGCGCAGGCGGAGCGGATCTAGGCTCTTGCGGGTTCAGGCCGGGCGTCACTCGCCCTCGTCGACGATCTCGAACCGGCGCACCGGCACCGGGATATTGCAGATATCCGCGCCGCCCGCGGGCACGATGAAGAACGGATCGCGCCGGTTGGCGCGCGCATCGGCGTAGGCGGCGAAGCTCTCGCTGTCGGTGGAGAGATATTCGAAACGCGGCTGTTCGCCTTCCGGCAGGTCCGCGCCTATGCGAACCGAGACGATCGGCACGCGCTTCGCCGGGTCCTCGTAGAAGCCGAGCGCGCCCTTGCCGCGCGGTAGGCTGGAGAGGTGCTCGATCCCTTCGACGATCCGGCCCACGACCGCGATATTGCGGTCGAGATGGCGCGGCGCGTGGCCGATCACGGTGTAGAGCTGCGATCCGTCGCCGGTATCGGGCGACATGTTCCGCCCCACGCCAACCATGCCGTAGCAGTGAACGGGCCATGTTGAGAGGACGCGTGTGTCGCCGCTAATGTTGCCTGCGATCGGCCAGCCGTCTTGGAAGGATGCGTAATCGGCATAGCTGTCGATCAGGTCGGGTTTTGGGTGCCAGAGAACTATGGAATCGGCCTCGCGGCCGCCGGTATAAGTTTGGACATAATCCCCCTCGTCCATCACGTTCAGCCCCTCGGGCACCGGCTTGGGCTCGACGCCCATGTCCGGGTCGGGCTGGCCCCACTGGACGACGTAATTGTCCTGCACCCGCAGGATCGCGCTGCCATCCCAGTATTGCGCGCGGGCGAGGGTGCGGATGTTCTCGACCCAGCCTTGGCTGAACGGTTCGGAGATCAGCTGCATCACCACCTTGCGCTCGGTGCCATCCGGCAGGGGAGGCAGCGTCATCACCACGAGGTCTTCGGGATCGATAATCGTCCAGTCCTCGGTCGGCGCAGCGTTGACTATCTCGCCCGGAGACGGTGCGGGCGCTTCGGCCTCCTGGGCAAAGCTCGCATTTGCGAGGGCGAGCGTGGCGGCGGCGGTGAAAAGGATACGCATGAAGTCCCCCGTCATTGCGAGCCCGGCCAAAGGCCGGGTGCGGCAATCCAGAGCGGATCGCGCGACGGCCCCAGATTGCCGCGTCGCTTCGCTCCCTGCAATGTTCAAATGGGTAAGGACGAAGGGGAGAAGGGCTACCCCGCCATATCCTCCAGCGCGTGCATGTCGTCGTCCGACAGGCCGAAGTGATGGCCGATTTCGTGGATGACCACATGGCGCACGAGGTGCTCCAGCGTCTCGTCCCCGCGCTCGGCCCATTCGTCGAGGATCGGGCGGCGGAACAGGCGGATGCGGGTGGGCAGCGTGCCGGACATCTCGATACTGCGTTCGGTCAGTGCGTGGCCTTCGTACACGCCTGTCAGCTCGAACGGGTTTTCCAGGCCGAGATCGCGCAGCGTTTCCTCGTCCGCGAAATCTTCCACGGCGAACACCACGTCGCCCAGCTGTTCGCGGAAGGCATCCGGCAGGCCGGCAATCGCCTCGCGGCCGAGCTCTTCCATCTCTTCCAGGGTGACGGGCGTGCCGAAGTTTCTCATCGCCAAAGGTCTAGCGCTCCATCACTGCCTTGCGAAGCGATCACATCGCGGCTAGGTGCGCTGGCTTCCCGAACGGGCGATGCGGAGCGGTGGCCGAGTGGTCGAAGGCGCACGCCTGGAAAGTGTGTATACGGTAACCCCGTATCGAGGGTTCGAATCCCTCCCGCTCCGCCATTCGCCTGCCCGGCCTTATCCAAAGCCCTCCGAGACATCTGCTGCCAGAGACACGGTCTATAACCCTGCCGACAGCCGCAGGCTTCATCTGCACGTATCATCGAGCGGGCATAAAAGTTGGCGCTTCAAATAGCGCTTCGAGAAGAAGGAGCAGCTGCTCACTCCGGGTGCTTATCCGGAGGTATCGCTCGCAGATGCGCGTGAGAAGCGCGACGAAGCGAAGAAGCTGCTTCGGGCGAGTCGCGACCCTCGGCACGCTGCTAGACGGGGGCGTGTGGTGGGCGATGGGAGTTCGACAAGGAGCTTCGAGGCAGTCTCACGTGATTGTCATGGCCTGCATCCGGGTCGCTGGAAGCCCGTTCAGGCCCAAGATGTCATCACCAGTCTCGAGCGCGATATCTTTGAAGACCTAGGGGCCATGCCCATGGCGGAGATGCTGCCGAGACGGCTTGCTCTTACCGCCCGGAGACCAGGCATGGTCCGGTTCACGGCGTGGGACGCTGGCCCGGGACCGACTGGGAGGATGCCGACGCCCACAGCAGCGACGCCCGATGCCAATATCCAGCTAGTCAGCTGAGGTGTTGCAATAGTCCCGTCGCCTCAGTCCCGGCTGGCCAATATTCTACCTCGGATCGAACGTAGGGGGGCGATATCTCATCGCTGGGTCGCGAGATGAGTTTCGGTCTGCGAGCGTGCCAGGTCCAGCAGATTTCCCATGACCAGGTTTATGTCGATCAAGTGCAATCCCATCGCAGGGTTAAGCTTGCCGTCGGTGTAGATATCGCCGGTGATGTCGTCGGTTCGGGGGTCGGAAGGATCCGCGTTGATCGAGATTGCCAGGTATTGTCCTGCCTCGTTCGATACGCATTCGCCGCTCAACAATCCCGGTACCGAAGCGAACGGCGTTTCGATCGCGCGCCCATCGGTCACAAACCGCGGCGCTGGCCCGCCCATCAAAGCGTCGGTCGTGAGGTAGGAATGCAGCATGGCCTGGCCCCCGCCCGGCGCGGCGGGATTGACGCAGGCGATCTCCATTCCCGGGCGCTGGGTCGCTGCGTAATCGTTGACGGGTCCGCTATCGGCACGAAAGCTGCGATAAGCGACGATGCATTGGGTTTGATCGGAAGACCGGCACAGGGGCATGGACTTGAACGTACCGCCGACATCGCGACCTTCGGGAACTACCACGCTCGTCCCGTTGAGATAGGCCGCGACGATCCGGGCCTGCACAGGCTTGCCATCGATCTCGTCCTTGATGAGGTTGACCAGCATGCGCGAGCCTTGCGAATGGCCGATCAGGATTACCCCGCGCCCGTTGTTGTAATTGGCAAGGTAGTGATTCCAGGCCTCCTTCACATCGCCGATCGCTACGCGGTAGAGATCAGCGACGCTTTCGCCGGAGCGCCCGCTAACTCCCAGCATGGTGATCTGCCGATACTTGGGGGCGTAAACCTTGCAGACGTCGGCAAAGCGCGCGAGCTGCTGATGGATGACGCGCCCTTCTTCCGGCCCTTCGTTCCAGTCGGCGTTCCCGGACCGGTCGAGCGACAAGGTGGGATAGATGTAGAAGCAGTCGATCGGCTGATCGTCTGATGGGTCGAACAGCTCGCGCGTCAGCGTCCCATCGGCTGAGACAACCGTGGTGGTCAGGTCCTGGTCGCAGGTGTCTTCTCTGCCCGGCAGGCAAAGCCATTTGTCGGCATCGGCATAAAGCCCCTCTGCAGCGGCAGGTGCGGCGGCGGATTGCGATGCTTCGACACCGGAAGCGTCCGCACATCCCGTGCCGAGACATGCGAGTATCGCAAACAGCGCAAGGGATTTTCTCATGGTTCGGGCTTCCTGTATTACGATGCGAGCAGAGCGGGCGCGAGAATTTCCCAGGCACGCTGAGGTGTGAGCGGTGGTCGGCCGAAGCCCATGGTGGCAACCACCAGGCGGCGCTCCGGCACGACGAAACAGTACTGGCCAAGCGCACCGGCGGCGTAGAACATGGACCGCGGCGCAGCGGGTATCTCCCCGGTGGTATTGAGCCACCACAGGAAGCCGTAATCCGGATTTCCGGGTTACGGACTTGTCGCCGCATCGACGAATGCGGCATCGAGAAGACGGGTTGAGCCCCAGCGACCTCCCTGAAGATAGAGCTGGCCCAGCCGCGCCATGTCGCGACAGCTGATGAGCATCGAACCCCCGATGCGGATATCCCCGTTGGAATCGACCCCCTCGGGTTGATAGCCTGTATTGCGGCAACCCAGCGGTTCGAGAACCTCGTTCCGCATGAAATCGAAGCTGCGCATCCCGGTCGCCGCGGTCACGATTTCGGCCAGGTGATCGGCCGCGGCGCCGTCGTAAAAGAACATCGTTCCGGGTTCGAGATCGATCCCGTAGCCTTCCGGCGCGCGAGGCTCCTTGCTCTTGCCTTCCGTACGAACATACTCATCGGGCGGCCCGGGCGGGGTTTGATCGTTCAGTTTCCGAGGCGGATGCGAACTCGGCTTGACCACCAGACTTCCGCCGGAGCTCATTGTAAGCAGATGATGGATCCGCGTGGCCGGATGCAGTCCGGTTATCGAGGGGTCCACATACCGGCTCGCCGGATCGTCCAGCGCCAGGTGGCCAAGGTTGATCGCCCGGCCCACCATCGTGGCCCCCCAGCTCTTGCCTGACGAAAAGGACACGTTGCGCCAATCCGGTTCGGCGCGATGATAGTCGTTCGCCCAGTAGCGTTCGAAAACGAGCGCTCCATCGCGCACGACGACCAGGCCTTGGCGCTCGCCGGCCTGCCCCATCGCATGGGCCGCCTGCTCCAGCGCTTCCTTTTTCAACCCTACGCTTGCGGGCGATGTCTGCGGCCAAGCGCCGGATCTAGAGGGCGGCGCCATGCGCGCCGCGCAGCCTCCCGCCAGAACCGCGCCCGAAGCGGCCATGCTGCCGATGACGTGGCGCCGAGTGAGCCGAACCACGTCAGTCGTCCGCCAGACTGCGGAATCGCCCGTTGCCGGTCTGAGTGGAGGGGTATTGCGCCATGAATTCGCGCTCGGCCTGGTAGGGATCGTTTTCGACATGCGGCGGAACGTCGAAGATCATGGTGGTGCGATCTGAGGTCTCGTAGGGGCGCCACTGTGGAATGGCAGCGTTGTTGGGATTGCCCGAGCGTGCAAAGGCCAGCCAGGTTTCGGCCATCGTGTTGCTGAGCGCGGCCGTGTCGCTGGTTGGCGGGCCGACCATTCGCGGACCCGATCCCTTCGTGACGTTGTCGAACACGAAGGGCAGATCGAGCGAATGGGGGCTGATACGCTGCCCCTGATACATCGGCGCGGGCCAGTCCAACTTGTACAGCCAGGTCCGTTCCCTGCCCTGCGCAGCACGCGCTTCTGCCATCAATGTCGCATCCCGGTCGTAAGCGCGACCGGTAGCAATGCGGAAGAACAGTTCGGACGGTGTCGCATCGGGATCGACGGCGCGATACGCCTTGAGCGCCTGGGCCTCGTTCCCCTGTCCGACGAAAGGTTCGATCGCCGCCGGAAGATCGGCTTCGCCCAGCGCGAAAAGCTTGCGGTCGCGGGCTCCCAGTTGCGCCGCCAGCTCTGTTCGTGCGGTTCCCACCATCATCGGAACATGGGCGCTGAACTGGGGGGCGCGCGGAATGAACGGCTGCTCCGGGATCACGATACCATCAAGCGTCGGCTCGAACCGATACCCTGCCTTCGTAATGGCGGCCAGATTGGCTTCGCTGAGGGGTTTCTGCTCGATAAGCGGCAGCTTGCCCGCGTCCCCTTCGCCCAGCCCAAGCTCGCCAAGCAGAAGCCCGACCAGCGCATCTGCTTTTTCGGGCGTGTGAACCATCAGGTGCGACCCGCTCTGCACGATACCGCGTTGAAACGCTCCGGCCGCCAACGGGCTGGCGTAGCACATGGACACCTTGCGGCCCCCACCCGACTGCCCGAAGATAGTGATGTTGGTCGGGTCTCCCCCGAAAGCGGAAATGTTTTCCCGCACCCACCTCATGGCCATCGCGAGATCCATGACGCCGGCATTGCCCGAGCTGCGATATTCGTCGCCAAGCTTCCGCGAAAGGTCGCAGAATCCGAAGACATTCAGCCGCGAATTGATCGTGGCGACAACTACGTCGCCCCGCTTGGCGAGGTTGGTTCCGTCGTAGAGCGCGGACGAACCCGCTCCGACTTCGAACCCTCCGCCATGAAACCATAGCATGACCGGGCGACGTTTCGCGTCGGATGCCGGTGTCCACACGTTGATCCGCAAGCAGTCCTCGCTCATCGGCTCGTCGCCGGCGATGGCATTCGGAGTCTGCGGGGCCTGGTCGCCGTAAGAGGTGGCGTCGAATACGCCGGTCCAGGGTTCGGGCGGGCGCGGAGGCAGAAATCGGCGAAGCGTCGTGTCGGCACCGTAGCGCATGCCCTTGAACACGTGGACGCCATCGGCCTCCGTGCCCCGGACGAGGCCTCTGGCTGTCGCTACCGTGTTGCGCGAGCGGGTTTGCGCCGCAGCGACGCCCGGGCAGGCAACAGTCACACCAACGGCGGCCATGGAGCGCATAAGTTCACGCCGGGTTGGGCTGTACCCCATGCATCATCTCCCTGTTTCCCGCCCGTGACCGGGCGTGGTGCGGTTCGAACCGAAACGAATCTCGCGATCTTTTCTTTGCCTTTGTTGGACGGAATCCGAGCCGATTGCAAACTTTCAAACAGGCTTGACTGTTTCCTTGTCTAGAGGCACGTCCCGTTCAACGGCCTCCAAAAGAGAAGCCAAAAGGGGAGAGGGATATGAAGAATCGGTCGCGCGGCATGCTGCTCGTCGCCACTTGCATGCTGGCCTATGGGTCGCCGCTGAGTGCGCAGGAGGTGCCCGATCCCGCGGGGCCGGAAAACGTCGAAGAGGGAAGTGATCAGGTCATCGTCGTGACCGGATCGCGGATCGCCCGCCGCGATTATACCGCAGAGAGCCCGATCCTGACGATCGACGAGGAATTCATCGAGAATTCCGGCCCCGTGACCGTCGAGCAGGCGCTCAACGCACTGCCGCAGTTCCAGGCTTCGCAAGGCGCACAAACCTCGTCGATCGGGGCGGCCGGCCCGGGCTCTTCGGTCGGTCGCGCGACCGCGAACCTTCGGGGGCTGGGCCCGGAACGCACCTTGGTGCTGTTCGATGGTCGACGTCTGCAGCCCAGCGACCCTTCCGGCACGATCGATCTCAATACCATCTCGCCGGCGCTGATCTCCACGGCAGAGGTCATCACGGGGGGAGCATCTGCGGTCTACGGTTCGGACGCGGTCGCAGGGGTGGTCAATTTCCGCTTCAACGACAGGTTCCGGGGTTTCGAATTGAGCGCCGATGCCGGAATTAGCGATCAGGGTGACGCAGCCACCTATTCCATCGCGGGAACATGGGGCGGCTCGTTCGCCGACGATACCGCGCGCCTGTTCCTGTCCGCATCCTATTACAACCGCGGCACGGCGTCGGCCAATTCACGAACCACTGGCGAGGCCGACGCAGGCACCTCCACGCCGACGAGCGGGCTTCTGGTGCAGAACCGGAGCAACCTGTTCGGCCTGCCTGCAGCCAACGCCCGCTACCTCGCCTACCGGAACCTGTTCCTCAATACCTATGGAACGGCGCTGCCCTCGCTGGCGAGCAGCTATCTCGTCAATCTGGATGGCACCATCCTCAGCTCGCAGGGCGGGCTCAACCTGCGCGACACGGCCACCACGGGGTACAATATTACCGAAACGGGGCAGGTGCGGCAGCGCTTCGACAATGATTCGACGCTTTATCTGCCGCTCGACCGTTATACCGGATTTGCGCGCGGCGAGTTCGACATCAGCGATAGCATCACCGCGTACGCGCAGCTCAACTACGCAACCTATTCCACCGATCAGCTGTCCAGCCAGGGTGTGACCCAATCGGTGGTCGAACCTGTCACGATCAGTGCGGCCAACCCCTTCATCACGCCCGACCTGCGCGTCCTGCTCAACTCGAGGCCGAACCCGAACGGGCCGATCACTTACTATTTCAATACCGGACGTCTCGGCCGACTGCGGGTGCAACAGGATTACGACGTCTGGCAGGGTCTGCTCGGGTTCAAGGGGCAACTCACCGACAACCTCTTCTTCGATCTGTACGCGAGCTACGGCCGGACCGATCAGGATGCGACCGCTCTCAACCAGGTCAGCCGCAGCCGCTTCCTGCAAGTCGTGAACGCGCCGGACGGAGGGCGCAGCCTGTGCGACGGCGGTTACGACCCGTTCGGCTTCGCACCGGCTTCGGCCAGCTGTCAGGAGTACCTCACCTTCAGCACGACGGATCGTAACAGTTATGAGCAGAAGATCGTGCAAGGTACCATTACGGGCGATCTGTTCGAGCTGCCCGGCGGCACCGCCGGTTTTGCGATCGGCGGGGAATATCGCGAAAATTCCTACGTAGTCGACATCGACCCGCGCAACAGCCCGACGCCCACCTCGGTCCCGGGCGTCACCACCGCCCCGGAAACCTTCGGCACCTCGGGCGCACGCAGCACGCGCGGCGATCTCAACGTCAAGGAAGTTTACGCCGAGCTCCTGCTCCCCCTGTTGTCCGATACCCAGTTCTTCGAACGGCTCGAGGTCGACCTCGCCTATCGCTATTCCGACTACAACCGGTTCGGCGGCGTCAGCACCTACAAGGCCGGCGCCAACTGGGAGATCGTCCGTGGCATCACCGCGCGGGGCGGGTATTCGCGCGCGATCAGGGCGCCCAGCCTCGGCGATCTGTTCTCCCCGCAAGCGGGAACCGCGGGCATTATCGGCCTCGCTTCCACCGGATCGGGCGATCCGTGCGACGTGAACGGCCTTGCGCGGCGGGGTGAGCTCACCGGCGTCGACCCGGCACAGGTGCGCCAGCTGTGTCTGCAACAGGGCGTCAGCCCTGCGCTCATCGACCTGTTCGCCTATCCCGGTGCGGCAATCTCCGCCCTGCGTGTCGGCAACCCCGATCTCACCGAGGAAACGGCCGACAGCTACACCATCGGGGCAGTCTTCCAGCCTTCCTTCACCCAGAGCCTGTTCCGCTCCTTCGCAGTTTCCATCGATTATTATGACATCACGGTGGAAGACGCGATCGGTTACATCACCAGTCCGATCGCGCTGCGGGAATGCTTCAACCTGACCGGTCAGAACCCGAACTACGATCCGAACAACATCTTCTGTCAGCAGATCAACCGCGACAGCAACGGCTTCCTTTCGAACGTGAACGAACGGCTGGCGAACCTTTCGACCTATCAAACCGCCGGGCTCGACATGCAGTTGGACGCATCGGTCGGGCTTGGGGGAACCGGCTTCCTCTCGTTCAACAGCGCTGTCACCCATGTGATGGATTACAAGATTCAGTCGGTTTCTACCGATCCGCTGCTCGAATACGCCGGGACGATCGGCAACACGCAGATCGACGGTTTTTCCTCAACCCATCCGGAATGGAAGGCAGTCACCACCGCCACCATAGGCGACAGGAACACCTCGCTTTCGCTGCGCTGGCGCTACATCGGCTCGATGACCGCTTCCAGCAACGTCGGCGTGGACGGCGCGAACGAGCCGGGCGTGCCTGCAATCAGCTATTTCGACCTCATTGGCCGGGTCAGCGTCGACGACGATTTCGAACTGCGTCTCGGTGTTACCAACCTCACGGAACCCGATGCGCCGCTTTACGGAGGAGGGATCGCGACCTCCGCCTATGACATCATCGGTCGCCGGTTCTTCATCGGCGTGAGCGCGGGCTTCTGATGCTGGTCGCTTTGGCAGGCCGCAAGGCCGCGATCGCCCTCTGCCTGTCACTGGCGGCGACTGCTTCGGGTGCGGGTTTCGCACAGGAATTTTCCGGCGACCCGCGCGCCGCGGTGAAGTCTCCGGCGGCCGCTGCCCATTCCCGCGCCCGTCTGGCGGGCCTCCAGGCTTTGCATTTGTGCACCGGCATCTTCACGTCCGAAATGACCGAGGAAACGGTGCGCGCCAGTTTTCAGCCCGGTACCCGCCCGCAGGAGCCGATCCGCGAGATCATCGACCGCGAACGAAAGACGGTGTCGGTCGCGTATGCGGACGACATGCCACCCCGCATTGCCGTGTGGCGCCCGTACCAGGGTTGTACCCAGCTACCCATCGGCGCCACCGACGCGGCGGCTGCCTCGCTCAATCGATTCCCTGCGGGGGTCGCGCCCCCCGCTTTGCACGACAGACCCTGGCCGCTAGGCGACGCGCAGGCCACTGGACGATTGAAAGCGGCACAGAAAAAAGCGCTCTCTTCGATTCTGGACGCAGCGTTCGCGGACGAGGCGGGGGACTACGAGGGGCAAACCTGGGGCGTCGTCATATTGAAGGACGGCAAGATCGTCGGAGAGCGGTACGATCCCGGCTTCGGGCCGAACATTGCCGCCCGCACGAATTCGATGTGCAAGAGCCTTTCTGCGACGCTGGTCGGCGCGGGAGTGCATAAAGGGCTCCTGGACCTTCAGACCCCCGCGCCGCTCGCGGAATGGCGGCGTGCCGGCGATCCTCGGGGCGCCATCACCCTCGATGACCTGCTGCGAATGGCCAGTGGCCTTTACACGACAGGCGACAACAATCCTCAACCCGAGCTCTACGGCGCGGGTGCCCCCGCTTACGAGATCTCGGCACTCAACATGATGAGCAGTCGTCCCGGCGAAACCTTCGTCTACGCGGGATCCGACACGATCCTGGCGACCCGAGCGCTAAGGCAGGCAGTCGCCGACGACACCGATTTCGCGGTCTGGCCCTATCGCGAACTGCTGTGGAAGCTGGGCATGACCCGCACGGTGATCGAAACCGACTGGAACAACGACTTCCTGATTTCCGGGCAATGCTGGAGCACCGCTCGCGACTTTGCGCGCCTGGGCCAGCTCTATCTCGACGATGGGGTCTGGAACGGGGAACGCCTTCTGCCCGAAGGCTGGTCCGATTACGTTTCCACCGCCGGACCGGCTCAACCCACTTCGCGATTTCTTGCAGACAGCAAGTACGGCGCTCAGTTCTGGATATATGACGATCGCGAAGGCCTGCCTGGGAAAGCCTATGCCGCAGCAGGCGCGTTTGGGCAGTACGCGATGATCGTGCCGTCCCAGAATCTGGTGATCGTGCGGCGCGGTCTGGATGGGCGCAAGGGCTTTGCTATAGCCCGATTTGCAGCAGACGTGGCGGCGGCGTTACGCTAAGCGCCCCGTCAGAGAGGCGGTGCTGGCACAAAGGAGACGGAATAGCCAAATGAGCCAGCAGGCAAACCACGAAACGAAGGTGCGTCGTACCCAGGCGGATCGTACCGCGGATACGCGGCGCCGTGCGCTCGACGCCACGATCCGCTGCCTTGCCCGCGATGGCTACGCCGCGACCACCACCACCAAGGTGGCCCAGGAAGCCGGGATCAGCCGCGGCGGAATGCTGCACCACTTTCCGACCCGTGCGGAGCTGCTGTCCGAGACGCTGAAAGACATAGAAATGACTTTGCGTCGCAAAAGGATCGAGGCGCTGAGCAAGCTTCCGCCCGATTCAGACATGTTCATCCCGCTCACCCGGATCGGATGGGAAAGCTACCAGAGCGAAGAGGCGATGGCGCTGATCGAACTGGCTATAGCAGCGCGCGGTGATGACGATCTTGCCGCGGAGCTCAGGACGACACACGGATCTGTCCATGGCTTCCAGCTGGAAGGCTCGCTCCGGGTCGCACGCCGTGCGGGGATCGAGAATACGGAAATGGTGGAAGCGATGCATCTGCTTCATACCGCTGCCATGCGAGGATTGCTCATCGAACAATCTGTCGGCATCGACCCCGCCCGGATCGATGCCGCAATCGAACTGCTGGTGCTGTACAAGGAATGGTTCGCCGAACGGTTCTCCTAGGATGGGCCTCCTAGCCATGACCTGCGCAACGGCCCGGCGCGATCTCGATCGGTTCCGGGCGATTCAACGATCAGTCGCGCATTGACTGTTTCTTCTCTCAAACTCCGTGTTTGCCAAGTCTAGGCATGGCTGCTTCGCGCCCCGACCCTGCCGTACTGAGGATCGCGGGGAGCACCCGAAAGCAGCCGGAAGTGCAATTATATTCGTGGTGGGTGCGTCCGTGGATACGGAGCGGACTGCGGGGCTGAATATCCGTCAGCCTGCTTTCGGGCTCATCCGATGGCGGTCTCAGTGAGAGGATGTCGCTGGGCAAGAAAGGTGGCGCGCAGCGGTTCGAGCGCATCGAGCGCGGCGAACAGATACTCGACTCGCGCGTTGGGCGACCCGACGATCAGGAGGCGGCAGGGCGCGTCGCCCTGATGGGCATCGATCTCGGCGAAGATCGATGCTCCGCTTTCCTTCGCGGTCTGCGCTGCTTGCTCGGCCGCTTTCGGTTCTACGGTGATTGCGATCTGGCGCATGATTACCTCGACCTTTTGCGAGTGGTCCCAGTCTTGTGCAGCCGGTCGATCCGGAAGGATGGCCAGGCTTCACTCGCCGTATTCAGCCACGGCTTCTGGTCGATAAAGATTGCACACGCCGTTTCGCCGTCGATCGGCTGGTCGTTCGGCCCGGTCCAGTTGACCAGAAGACAGGTTCCCTGATCGGAAAGACTGGCCCACGCAAGGCGGGCTACCTGTGCGATTTCCTCGGCAGACAGGAAATACAGGATTTCCGACAGCACGATCAAATCGAAGGTGCCTTCGGGCCAGCCGCGCGGCACTTCGGCTTGTGCGAGCGAGACATTGTCGAGGTCGCCGACGCGACTGGCGGCCAGTTCGAGTGCAACGTCGGAAATGTCGATCGCGAGCACGTGGTCGCAGATAGTCGCTAGCTGCGCCGTGAGGACGCCATTCGCGCAGCCTATTTCGAGCCCCCGACCGAATCTGTCCGGGAACAGCACGGCGAGAGTGGCCTTCCGCTTGAGCGCTTCGTAGGCACTGCTCTCGAAGTCCCACGGATCCGGGTCACCCGCGAAGAGGCGGTCGAAAGTCCGGCGACGGTCGGAGGGTTCATCGCTCATGGAAAAAGATTTCCGGATGGGTCGCGAAGTGATCGAACAGGGCGGAGGGCATGACGAAACCATCTGGGTCGTCCTCGATCAGGTTCGTCATTTGCGAGGCATAGGCCTGCATCGCTAGGCGCTTTGCATCGCGGTGCAGGCCATCGGAAAAGACCCGCAGATTCTCCGGGACCGGACGTTCGCCGAAGCGGCCCCATACCGGAAAACTCCACAGGTTCGCTCCGGTCCTGTCGGCGAGCATCCTTGCCAGAATTGCAGCCGTCCGATGGTCGCAATGGGGATCATGCGCCCAGGTCGACCAGATTGCGTCAGCGCGGGCAATACAGGGATCGCCGAGAAGCCGGTCGATGATCTGCGCGGCGTCCCTGGCCTTGCTCCGTCCATCGGGCAGCCTTGCCCGCACGACGGGGACCGACCTTTCGGGAACGAGGAATGACAGCGCTGCCTCGAATTCAGCCTGACGCAGGGCAACCCGGCTCTCGCGGTCGAACTCCCGTGAATTGGGATGCGAGCCTTCACCATCAGTCAGCAGGAGGATCGCGACCTCGCGCCCCTTGGCGCAGGCGGCAGCCAGCGCCATGCCGCAGCCCAGCGTTTCGTCGTCGGGATGGGGGGCGATGATAAGCAATCGGTGACCCGGCACCAGTTCGTCGAGCGAGGCATCCTGGCCGACCTGCGCGGCGCGCAGCACCGCACCTTCTGCAAGGGATGGCACGCTCACAGATGTTCGGGCCTTGCCCTGCGTCCAATCAGCGTGCTCGCAGCGCGGTTGCGCTTCGCATCGGGTGCAGCCTGACACAGGAACAGCCGCAGGTCGCGCAGCATGCGATCCGTGAAAGAGCCGCCGATATGCGCGGGTATGCCCATCGCGCGCTCGATCGTCTCGGCCACGCGGCGACAGGCATCTTCTGTCACTTCGCGCGCCATGAGCGACAGTGCCGCTTTCTCCGGCTTCGCGCCGGCCGCTTCGACTTCGCCTGCGGCACGCACCAGCCACAGGCGCGCGGTTTCGATCGCGGTTCCGGCCGCGAAAATCCTTCGTTGCTGATCGATGTCATCGGCCCGGTTGTTCTGAACCAGATGTTCTAGCATTTCGCTATAGAGTGCTTCCGCGGCCCCAAGATGCGCTGCGCAATAGCGCCAGACGCCCCCTTCGAAATGGGGTTCGCGATGATAATCTCCCGGTGCGCCCAGAAGTGCGCTGGAGTCGAGCTCGATCCCATCGAAATCGTAGCGGCCCGATTGGGTCGCACGCATCGCGTCCATCGCCCACGCCGAGTGATCGAACCGATCCGGATCGTCGGTCGGCACCAGCAGCATCTGCGGACCATCTTCGGTAGCGACCGTAACGATGGCCTTGCGGACCAGCCCCAGACCCGAAGCGAACCTCTTTTTTCCCGAGAGTGATAATCGCTCGCCCCGATTCTCGTAGCGAACCGGCTCATGTGGGTCGTCGGCACCCCACACGCCGAGAAGGGCCCCGGCCTCGACAACCTCGGCTACCTTGCGTTGTTCTGGATCGCCACCATAGAGCGCGACGAGTTTTACAGCATTCATGTGGCCCTCGAACAGCCGCGCTACCGAGAGATTTGCGCGCCCGAGTGCGCGCAGCACATTGAAGGCGTCGAGAGCGCCGACCGGCTCGCTCCCCCATCCGTCTCCACCCCAGCGGATCGGCATGCACGCGCGCAGCCAACCGAGATGGGTCAGGAGGGCTATCTCCTCGTCAAGCGTGCCGTCCTGCCGATCGGACGCCGGAGCCAGCTTGCGAAGCCTGGTTTCGATTTCGAGCAGATCCGCTTCAGGGCGCATCGATCAGTCCGTAGGCAGCGGCCATTCTCCTCGCGCTCGCGAGTTCTTGCTTGATGGTGCTGAATCGCATCGGGTCGTGGTCTTTCGGCATCGGGCAACGCCTGCGACCGGTCGCGCTGTCGAGTTCGAGCCACAGAGTCGCCTCATCGTATAGGAGCGAAACGGGCTTCAAATGTGAATCGCAAAAGGGATCCTCGGACGCTGCGCGATCCGCCAGGGCATCTCCGCAACCCCCCGCAGCACGACTTGTCAGGCGAGCGGATGTACGCGTTCCGCCGTTCTTCAGCGCTTCGACGACGAGGCCGGAGCGGACCACCAGATCGTGTAGCGCGCGATCCTCGCCCACCGCAGGCAGCGGCAGACCGCCCAGCGACAGATATGCCGAAGCGGTGATGGCCAGGCTGGCACCCGACGGACGCGCCGCCAGCTGGCCCGCACGGCCGAAGGTCCAGTATCGCCACAGAAGGTCGCAGAGATCGAAATAGGCGCGCTCCGCAGCGCCGACTTCTCGCACCTGTCTCGGCAGGGCCGAAAGCTCCTGTTCGTCGAGCTGGACATCCTCGCACACGAGATCGCTGCCAGCAGCAACCGACTGGATGCCGCGCTCAACCCATGCTTCGCCCACGGTCGTATCTGCGTCGGTGGTGAAGAGAATGCCATGGGGGACGGCTCTCGCGGCAATATCGAGCGCAAGCCGGCGCGCATGGGGCGCATTTCTGATCGAAGCGGAAAAGGCGACCTCAACGACCAGTGCTGAGATGCGCGAGCGCCGACTCCATTGCGCGATCACATCTGCAGAGCGGTCGTCGGTGTCGTTCACGACGAACACGGCACACCCCGGGGTCCTAACCGCTCGCATCGTCACCGCCAGCGCATCGAGCGTGGCGGGAAGCCGCCGCTCTTCACTGCGCACCGGGATCGCCACGACGTAACGGCAGCCGCGCTCCAGGGAGCCCCTGCATGCGAGAAGCTTCGTCTTCGCTGCGAAAGGTGGGCAAGCTACAAGAGCGGCAATGGCACCCGCGTCGGTGTGGAGCGCGTCTCCGCCGAGTGCGGGGCTGCGGGCGAGCTCTGCTGCCGGCGCGGACCGGACGTGCACGCGCCCGGCCTTTGCTGGTTCGGTCATTTCGCGGCCAGGTTGAGGCTGCGCTCTGCCAGATCGCTCATGTTCTCGTCGGCGTCGTAAATGTCCTCGGTGATAGTATCGAGTTTTTCGACGTGCTCAGCCTTGCCGAGCGCCTTTGCGAAGGCCTTGGCGGTGCCGAAGCCTGCAATGCCGTAGTGGCACATGCGCTGATACTGCGCGACGATCAGGACATCGCGCACATCGGAATCATCGATATCGGCGTCGAGAGCGTGCTTGCGGGCCTCCTTCACGAGGCCTTCCATGCCCTTGCAGTGCTCCTTTTCCTCGACCCCGCAATCGTGGAGCAGCGATTTCAGACTGTCTGTGTGTTTCGCGATGCCGTCCGCTGCATTGCTTAGCCGCCGTGCAAGGGCTTCGTCGCCGGCCTTTCCGGCCAAGTCGCGAACGACCTTTTCCATCTGATCATTGGCCGACCACAGATCGGCCAGTTCCTCGGTATAGCAATCCTTTAGGTTTTCGGGGGCGGACATCGCGTGGGTTCCTTCGTTCGGATTCTGCTCGGCCGCTATTCACAGCTGCTAGGATCAAGAACGGGTGGAGACAAACGGTTCCTGTTAAAACTTATGTTTCAATCGATTGCTGGTTATTAGCTTTTGATAAGTCTCTCCATCGCGTCGGCATAAAGTAACATTCGTTAATATTGGCTGAGATCGAAGTATTTTATATCCTGAGTGCAACAATATGCAGCGCACCTCGTTGGAATCGACATCGCCCAGATTACGAGGAGCAGGCAATGGCCAACGAATTCGAACTGTCCGACGGGGGTGCAAACCACCAGAAACCGAAGGGCGACGACGATGTGATGACCACCGCCCAGGGTCATCCGGTTGCCGATGATCAGAACTGGCTCACCGCCGGTCCGCGCGGGCCGCAACTGCTTGAAGACCAGATCGCGCGCGAGAAGATCTTCCATTTCGACCATGAACGCATCCCCGAGCGCGTGGTTCACGCCCGCGGTTACGGTGTGCACGGTCACTTCGAGCTGAAGAAAGCGATCCCGCAATATTCGCGCGCGCGGATCTTCAATGAAGAGGGCGTCAAGGTGCCCACCTTCACGCGCTTCTCGACCGTCGCGGGCAACAAGGGTTCGCCCGATCTGGCGCGCGACGTGCGTGGGTTTGCGACCAAGTTCTACACCCAGGAGGGCAACTGGGACCTCGTCGGCAATAACATCCCGGTGTTCTTCATCCAGGATGCGATCAAGTTCCCCGACCTGATCCACGCCGCCAAGCCCGCGCCCGATCGCGGCTTCCCCCAGGCGCAGACCGCGCACGACAATTTCTGGGACTTCATCAGCCTCAGCCCCGAAGCGATGAACATGGTCATGTGGATCATGTCCGATCGCACGATCCCGCGCTCCTTCCGGTTCATGGAAGGCTTCGGCGTGCATACCTTCCGGCTGGTCAACGAAAAGGGTGAGAGCCACTTCGTCAAGTTCCACTGGAAACCGAAGCTGGGCCTCCAGTCGGTGGTCTGGAACGAAGCGCTGAAGGTCAACGGGATGGACCCCGACTTCCATCGCCGCGACATGTGGGATGCAATCGATGCGGGCGATTTCCCGCAATGGGACTTGGGCATCCAGGTGTTCGACGAAGAATTCGCCGAGAAGTTCGATTTCGACGTCCTCGACGCGACCAAGATCATTCCCGAAGAAGAAGTGCCGGTGGAGATCATCGGCACACTGACGCTCGATGCCAATGTCGACAATTTCTTCGCCGAGACGGAGCAGGTTGCGTTCTGCACGCAGAACCTTGTGCCTGGGATCGATCATTCGGACGATCCGCTGCTGCAGGGGCGCAATTTCAGCTATCTCGACACGCAGCTGAAGCGGTTGGGTGGCCCGAACTTCACGCACCTGCCGATCAACGCGCCCAAGTGCCCGGTGCGCCACTTCCAGCAGGATGGCCACATGGCGATGACCAACCCCAAGGGCCGCGTGAATTACGAGCCCAATAGCTGGGGCGATGGCGACGGGGCCGAGGAAGATCGCGGCCCGCGCGCCTGCCCGATGAAGGGGTTCCAGAGCTATGAAGCTCCGCTCGAAGGGCCCAAGCTGCGCGTGCGCAGTGAGACCTTCGCCGATCACTACAGCCAGGCACGCCAGTTCTATGTGAGCCAGACCCCGGTCGAGCAGACGCATATGGCGAACGCGCTGACCTTCGAGCTTTCGAAGGTCGGCCGCATGAGCATTCGCAAGCGGATGATCGGCCACCTGCGGCATATCGACGAAGGTCTGGCGCAGGAGGTTGCCGACGGCATCGGTCTTCCCGAACTGCCCGAAAAGGTACCGGCAGCGCGCGACCCGATCACCGATCTGGCCGAAAGCCCCGCGCTCTCGATCCTCAAGAACGGCCCCGGCAATTTCAAGGGCCGCAAGCTGGGCATCTACATTGCCGAGGGCGCCGACGCGGATGTCGTCAAGACGCTGAAAGACGCCGCGACCGGCGCTGGCGGAATGGTCGAAATCGTCGCACCGCACGTTGCCGGTGCCACGCTGTCCGACGGCAAGATGATGGAAGCCGACGAGAAGATCGATGGCGGCCCCTCGGTCACCTACGACGCGGTGGCCGTGGTGATGAGCGAGGCTTCGGCCAAGCGCTACAACACCGACAAGCCGAGCATCGACTTCGTCAACGATGCCTTCGCCCACGCCAAGTTCGTTGCCTACGTCCCTGCCGTGAAGCCGCTCTTCGAAACGGCGGGCGTGTGGAACTGGATGGACGACGGTTTCGTCGACGTCTCCTCGGGCAAGGATGCGGCCAGCGCTTTCATCGAGAAGTGCGGCGAGCTGCGCTTCTGGGACCGCGAAAGCGTGAAGCAGGACTGAGTGGGAAGGATACCGACATGAAACCTAATCGACAAATCGGCATTGCAGGCACCGTCGCGGCGGCGGGCGTTGCGCTGGGGGCAGCTGCCTTCGGCGCCTTCCTCTCCCGTCGGCACGATGGCGGCGGGGACGATGCGCCCCAATTCGCGCGCCGCAGCAATCACGGCGACCACGCGCTGGTCGGTCGCACGGTCACGATCCGCAAGCCTGCCGCAGAACTCTATGCATTCTGGCGGGATTTTTCGAACCTGCCGCAATTCATGGAAAACGTGGAGAGCATCGCCGAGCAGGGCGGCGCAAGAAGCCGCGCCACATGGACGATCAAGGCGCCGGGCGGAACCACGGTCGAACTCAGGACGGAGATCGTCGGCGAGACGGAAAACGAGCGCATCGCATGGGCCTCGGTCGAAGGCTCCGACATCGAGACGCGGGGCGAGGTGACCTTCACCCCCGCTCCGGGCGATCGCGGCACGCGGGTATCTCTGCATATCGAGTATGATGCCCCCGGCGGCGCGGTCGGACGCGCGATAGCCAAGGCCTTCCAGCGCGAGCCCGAGGTTCAGGCCCGGCACGATCTCAAACGCTTCAAGATGCTGATGGAAACCGGCGAGATCGCCACTTCCGCGCGCCGCAAGAGCGAGACGCGCGCCGCCAAACAGCAGGAGAATGCATGATGCGCGCACTCACATGGCAGGGAACCCACGATGTTCGAGTCGACAGCGTTCCCGACCCCGAAATCGTCAACCCGCGCGATGCGATCCTGAAGGTCACATCGACCGCGATCTGCGGCTCCGACCTGCACCTTTACGATGGGGTCATCCCCGGAGTGATCCCGGGCGACATCCTGGGCCATGAGTTCATGGGCGAGGTGGTCGAAACCGGCAAGGACAGCACGCTGAAGAAGGGGCAGCGGGTGGTGGTGCCCTTCACGATCAGCTGCGGCGGGTGCTTCCACTGCAAGATCCAGCAATATTCGGCGTGCGAGAATTCGAACCCGGCGGAAAAGCAGGACATGTCGGCGACGCTCTACGGCCACCCCATGTCCGCGCTGTTCGGCTATTCGCACCTCACCGGCGGCTATTCCGGCGGCCAGGCAGAGTACGCCCGCGTGCCGTTTTCCGATGTCGGGCCGATTGTGGTTCCCGATCATCTCGACGACGATCAGGTGCTGTTCCTCTCCGACATCCTGCCGACCGGCTGGATGGGGGCGTAGAATGCCGAGATCCAGCCCGATGACACGGTGGCGGTGTGGGGCTGCGGCCCGGTCGGCCTGTTCGCTGTGCAATCTGCGCTGATCATGGGTGCGAGCAAGGTCATCGCGATCGATCACTATCCTCACCGGCTGGAACTGGCGAAGCAGCTCGGCGCGGAGGTGATCAACTTCAAGACCACCGACGTGCGCGAGGCGCTGATGGAAATGTCCGGCGGAATCGGCGTGGATGCGGTGATCGATGCCGTAGGCATGGAATCGCACGGCTTCGCGGTCGATAACATGCTCGACATGGTGAAGCAAAAGGTCGGCATGGGTGCGGACCGGGCCAGCGCGCTCAAGCAGGCGATCCTCGCCGTTCGGGCGGGCGGGCGCGTTTCGATTCCCGGCGTCTATGGCGGGATGACCGACAAGTTTCCGCTCGGCGCGCTGATGGAGAAGGGGCTCAAGGTCAATTCGGGCCAGACCCATGTCCAGAAGTATACCAAGCCGCTGCTCGACAAGATCGAGGATGGGACGATCGATACGACCTTCCTGATCTCGCACCGCCTCCCGCTCGAGGAAGCGGCGCGCGGTTACAAGAACTTCCGCGAACAGCAGGACAGCTGGACCAAGGTGGTCCTCAAGCCCGGGACGCAAAAGGAGCAGGCGGCATGAGCAAGAACCCGATCGACAAGCTGTCCGGCTTCTGCGTCGTGACCGGCGCGTCTTCCGGCATCGGTCTTGAGCTCGCCAAACTCGCCGCGAAGGACGGCTGCGATCTGCTGGTCGCGGCAGACCGCGACCTTGCTCCTGCCGAGGCCGAGCTGCGCGAGTGCGGCGCAGCCTCGGTCGAGCGGATCGAGGTCGATCTTGCGACCCGCAAGGGGATCGAGGACCTGATGAACAAGATCGGCCCGCGCGAGGTTGATGTGCTGATCGCGAATGCGGGGCAGGGGCAGGGCGGTGCCTTCCTTGCCGAGCGGTGGGAGGACATCAAGGCGACCATCGACACGAACGTGACCGGCACGGTATCGCTGGTCCACAAGATCGGGGGCCGTATGGTCATGCGCGACGAGGGCCGTATCCTCGTGACCGGGTCGATCGCTGGCAAGATGCCGGGCGCATTCAACCTGATCTACAACTCGACCAAGGCTTTCATCGACGATTTCTGCGTCGGGCTCGCAAACGAGCTCAAGCACACGCCGGTGGTGATCACCTGCCTGCTGCCCGGCGGCACCGACACGCAGTTCTTCGAGCGCGCCGATATGGAGAAAACGAAGCTGGGCCAGGCGGACAAGGCCGACCCGGCGAAGGTCGCGCTCGATGGCTATCAGGCGCTGCTCAAGGGTGAGACGCAGGAGGTGAGCGGCTTGATGAACAAGGTGCAGGCCGTGTTCGCCGATATCCTGCCTGCCGAGACGGTCGCCCAGATGCACCGCCGAATGGCCAAGCCCCGCGGCTAAGCGACGCGGTGCGGATCATGCCAAAGGTTGAAGGCCCCCGGGCTGGTTCGCTTTAATTTCGAGAAGCCCAAAGCGACGGCCGCGCTTCGCGTGATGGCACTCTCATGAACGACGCACGCTGCCAGCCTCGTAGACATTGCGATCATATCGGTAGGTCTGCAGCTCTCTTCTGACCCCCGGACCTCTCAACTTTCCACCCGATCGGACTGGCTCGGCTAAGGCAGCTGCGATCGAGAGGATTGAGAGCTTTACTCAGTAATGACGAGGTTAATGCCGCCATCGCGTAACATGGCGATATCCGCGTTGCTGATGCTGGAGTTGGTCACGACCGTGCTAATCGCGTCGAGCTTGCAGACGATGCCGCCCGAGGATGTGGTGAACTTGTTTGAATCGACCAGCAGGATCACTTCGTCGGCAAGCTCCAGAAACCGGCGCTGGCTTGCTACCAGCACGGCATCAGCCTGGAAGATGCCCCGAGCGCTGACTGCAGCGGCGCCCAGAAAAACCTTGCTGGCATAGAAATTGGGCATGCTCGCTTCGCCGGAAGGGGCGAGGATGATGTTCTGTTCGCGGAAAATGTTTCCCGAAGGGACCAGAAGTTGTGTGACCCGCGCCGAGCTTGTCCGGCCGGATCCGTCTGAGGATGGTGAGGTCACCGGACTGATCAATGCGCGGGCCGATGCGGCCAGGCGGTTCGCCGAGACTCAGCAACGCAACTTCGGTCGTCGCCTCGAGCAATTGCACGACGAGGGCGAACGGCGCGCGTCCAGCATGGATGTGAGGATGGCCTATCAGCAATCGGCGCCGCGCGGTCGACCAGGGGATCTTTTCGGCCAAGTGACATCGGGTAATCTCGCCAGCGAAGTCGACTACGGACAGATGTTCCCTTCGTCCTTCGCGTTTGGGGAGCGACAGTCCTCGGCGGCCGGCACCCATGCCCAAGGATCTGGTTCGTCGGCCTACGAGAGCTCACAGGAAAGTCCCTACGCCATCTGGTCAAACGGGTTCGTGAACTTCGCTGAAGACAGCGGCGGCATGGTTGACCTTGACTCCACCATGGTCGGCGTCAGCACCGGGATCGACTACCGGTTCTCGAACAGCTTTGTCGGCGGCGTGGGTGTCGGATATGGACGCGACCGAACCGAGATCGGGGCGAACGGCAGCCTTAGCCGTGCAGATGCCTACAGCATGGCGCTCTATGGCAGCTATACGCCGGCGGCGGACCTGTTCATCGACGGCGTGCTGGGCGGCAGTATGCTGGACTTCGATTCGGTTCGCTTCGTGACCCCGACAGGGCTCATCGCGACTGGAGACGTGGGCGGTACTCAGGTCTTCGGCTCGTTCACCTTTGCTTACGAGCGGCGTGACCATGGCTGGATGGTTTCTCCCTACGGACGGATCGCATTCTCGCGTTCGCGCATCGAGGGTTTCAGAGAGTTCGATGCGGGTGTTTACAGCCTTGCCTATGGAGACCAGCGGGTGGACAGTCTTTCGGCGAGTTTGGGCCTGCGTGCGTACGAGACGATCGAACTCCCCAATGGCCTTCTGCGGCCCGAGCTGCGCGGGGAATACGGCTATGATTTCGCAGACCGGTCGAGCCTGCTGCTCGGGTATGCGGATCTGAGTTCGCTGACCTATTCCACGGTGCCCGGTCGAAACGCGCGACACCATTTCGATCTCAGCTTGCTGCTCGACCTGCGAATGTCACGAGGCTGGGGCATCGGCATAGGATACCGCACCAGAGTCGGGTCGGGTTCGCGGATGAGCCATACTGTGGACGTACGTATCGAAGTGCAGTTTTAGACCGAGATCAATGACCGTGCGGTAGACAGATGCTGCCGATGGTCATGGGCTTGGGTCCATGACCAAGCGGGGCAGGCAGGATAATCGGGGGCGGCCTTGCGGTGGCGAAGGTGCCAAAGAACCCAGCCTTTTCGGCTGGAGGAGGGCTCCCTGCCGCTCCGCCATTCTTCTTACGTCGCGGCGGCTTGCTTCGCTGGTGCGCGCAGATCGGCCCATACGGGGAGATGATCGGACGCGCGCGAGGCCAGAGGGCTGTGGTGCACGCCGAAGTCCACTGCCTCCAGCGCGGGCCCGTGCATGATCCGGTCGAGCCGCCCGAGCGGGCGCTGGCTGTGAAAGCTGCGGCCGCAATCGAGCAGCGTGAAATGGCGCGCGAATTCCTTCAGGCAGCCTCCATTGGGACGCCATTCGTTGAGGTCGCCGGCCAGCAGGGTCGGCCTTTCCTGCTGCGCCGCCTGCGCCAGTTCGGCTATCGCTCGCGCCTGTCGCACGCGCCAGAGGCCGGAGAGGTCCAGATGCATGCCGAAGACCGAAAGTTCGGCTCCGCCGGGCAGTTGCAAGGTGGCGGTGACGACGCCGCGCGGTTCCAGGTACGGGATGTGGAGGACATCGTGATCGATAACGGAGATATCGCGCCTGACCATGATCGAGTTGCCGTGCCAGCCCATCGAATCGTGCTGCACGTCGAAGGGAACCGGCACATAGTCGCTATGCTGCTCCACCAGGAAATTGGGCAACGTACGGTCGCGCGTGCCGAAGCGCCGGTCCGCTTCCTGCAGCACCACGATATCCGCATCGACCTCCGCCAGCACTTTCAGGATGCGCAGCGGATCGCGCTGCCGATCCGTGCCGACGGCCTTGTGGATGTTGTAGCTGGCGAGCTTGAAGGTGGGGGCTGACGCGGAATCGTTCATCGGTTCAGATAATGTCGCTCATCATGCGCGCTGCGTTTTCCAGCACCTTTTGCGTAAGGGACCGGCTCTCCCACTTCTCGCGCGAGAGGCTGGTGGAGCGTTCGAGGTACCCCTTTTCCAGATGTTCGAGCTTCCCGGTCAGTTCCCGGTCGTAGCATAGAAGATCGATCTCGGCGTTCAGTTCGAAAGAGCGCACGTCCATGTTGCTAGACCCCAGGATCGCGACCTCGTGGTCCACGCGGCAATGCTTGGCATGCAGGAACTCGGGGCCGAACAGGTGGATCTGCGCGCCGACCGAAAGCAGTTCTTCGTAATAGCTGCGCTGCGCCAGCCCGGCGAGAAACTGGTCGCTGTTGGCCGCCGTGATCAGGCTTACCCGCACCCCGCGCAGCACCGCGCCGCGAATGGCTGTCAGCAGCGAATCGTTCGGCACGAAATACGGCGTGACGATCACGATCTCCTCCGCCGCGTTGTGCATTGCCTGCGTCACGATCAGGTCCATGCCGCCCACCGGATTGTCCGGCCCCGTGGCGATTATCTGCGCGGCCAGTCCGGGGCTCGCCTCCATGGGAGGAAAGAGCGAGGTATCGGCCAGGTCTTCGAGCGTTTCCAGATACCAGTCGCACACGAAGATCGCCTGCAACTGGACGACGATCGGCCCCGTGACCCGGACCGTCAGCTCGCGGTTCGCCGCCCGCCCGTGGTCCGAAGGCTCCCAGACATTCTGCGAGCCGGTGTAGCCGATCCGTCCATCCACCACGACGATCTTGCGGTGATTGCGCAGGTCCACCCGCGAACTCGTAAGTCGGCGGCGCAGCGGCAGAATGTCGTGTACCTCCACGCCAGCCCCTTGCAGTCGCCGCTTGATCGCCGCGACAGAGCCGTAGGAGCCTAGCGCGTCGATCAGCAGGCGGCAGGTCACGCCGCGCGTGCTCGCCCGTTCGAGCGCCGCCATCAGCCGTTCGCCCACCCGGTCGTTCCGGAAGATGTAGAATTCGACGCTTACGTGATGCCGGGCGGCGTCGATATCGGCGATGATCCGGTCGTAGGTGGCGCCGTAGTCGCTCAAGGTCTCGATCCGGTTGCCATCAACCGCCGGGAACTGCCCCAGTCCACTCGCCAGGTTTGCGACCGAAAGATTGTCCTCGCACAGGCTGGGCGCGAATTCTGCCCTTTCGATCCCGGTTTCCGTCAGGATTCGCTCAAGAATTCGCGGCAGGTCCTCGTAACGCTGCTGGCGCAGCTTCGCATATTGCGGGCGGCCTATCATCCAGTAGATGAATACGGCCACCCACGGCAGGGCGAAGAACAGCAGCAGCCAGTTGCGAGCCTCTGCCGGTGGACGGCGGAAGGGCACGACGACGAAGGCGATCAGGGCGATGATCCAGCCTGCGAGCACCAGCTTGTTGTCCCACAGCCAGGCGAGAGCGCCATCGATCACGCTGGCGTAATCGATCATCGCGTTTGGCTCGCTGGTTTCACAATCAACTCGGACATCTGGCACCCTGTCGTTAGCGCTAGTAGCCGCCAAGATCGCGCGCGATCAATGTTTCTCGGTCCTGCTGGGGCTTTCGCGGGTCTCCGACACCAGACAACGGACGTCCGCTCCGGCGCGAATGCCGGTTTGGGCTTCGTGCAGCGAGGCGAAGCCTCTGGCGCGTTCGTAACTAGTCCTCGATCAGGGCGAAGGGCCCCCAGACGGAGGGTTCGTCAGCACCGGGAAGCGCGCTATCGGTTCGCAGGGCGATCAGCGCCTCGCGCAAGGCACGCGCCTTGTCCCCGTGTTCGCGCCAGTTGCGCAGTGTCTCGCGCGATACGAAGGCGGCCACGTCGTCGCGCCCCTGCCAGTGCGTCACCAGCAGGGCCCCTGCGCCGGCGGATCGGAAGGCCTGGGCGAGGCCCGAAAAGGCGGGCTGCCCGCCGCGCATCCCGGCAGCGCTGTCGCAGGCCGACAAGATGACCCATTCGGCCGCGAGGTCCAGCTCGGCCACCTCGCTGGCGGTCAGCACGCCATCCTCGCCCCCCTCACCGGCAGGCGCGGCCAGCACCAGCGCGGGTTCGGCCACCCCCTCGATCTCGCCTGCAACCAGACCGTGGGTGGCGAACAGGATGACGTCCGCTTCCCGCACGCTGGCCTGTGCCAGCGCTTCCTCGCTAGCTTCCGCGCCCACCAGGATGGTCGAGCTTGCAGGGGCGAAGAACCGGGCAACATCGCGTACCTCTGCCAGCGTGGCTTCCAGTCGTGGCAGACGTGCCAGGACCGACTTATCGGGGCCATCGCGGTCGAAATAGCTCGATATGCCGCGCGTGGGCTCGGCAGGCTGGGGAGTGGTCGCGCCACCGAAGGGTGCCGGATCGGCAAACCCCACGAAGCGCGCCAGCCGCCTGTCCTTCGGCTCCGCCCGGCGAACCGCCTGGAAACCGCTGCGATTGGAGATGGCGAACCGGTCGACCAGCTTCTGCTGCGTTGCCCCGCGCTCCTCCGGCCAGTCGAGCAGCGAGAAGGGTAGTGAAGCGAGCGCGCCACCGGCAATGATCCTGAGCGATGACTTGTCCGAAAGCCGGTCACGCACGCTCCGGGAGAAAATCGCCCGGGACAGGGCACGTGCCGTCCGATCGAGACCGTTTCCCGTCACCGCGTCGCCCCGAAGATCGCGCGCAAGCGAGAGAATTCCCGCCCTGCCGCCTGCGGTCGCGGAGGCCAGAGCGCCGTCGCGATCGACCACAAGCTGATAGGTCCCGGCATAGGCCGGCATCACGGCAAGAATGGCCTCGCCTTCGGCCAGCGAGGCGCGCAGGTCGTCGAGGCCCGGATCGCGTCTGTCGGCATCGGTGGACGACCACGCGGGAAAGTCGGCGGCCAGGTGTGATCGCGCCGACTCGTGCCGTGCCATCGCCTCGGCATGGGCCGCGCGCGCCTCCTCGGTCTGGCGGCCTTTCAGCAGCGCCGCCAGAACCGCCCCGTCGGCACGCTCGACGGCGTCGTTGGCGTCCTGCAGCGCGCGGATGGCATCGGCAAGCCGGGGGTCCGCTTCCTGCCTCCGGGCATCGCGCCGCAGCGTAGCGGCCGAGATCTCCGACGCGTCGAGCAATTGGATTGCCGACAGCATCAGATCCGCATCCCCGGCGATCGCCGCAATTTCCATCGCCAGGTCGAGCGCTCCGCGGATCTCTGCCGAGCTGCTGCCGTACATCCGCGCGGCCCCTCTGCGGGACAGCAGTTCGACGATGGCATTCGCCTGCGCGACGGCTTCGTCCGTCGCATCCGGATCTTTCGCCGCCTTCGATCTTGCGATGAGCGTGTTGGCGATCCGCAGAAGCAGCGCGTCGGGCTGATCGGATTCAAGCAGGCTCGCCCGGAAAGAGGTGGCCACCGCCAGTGCGCGGTCGGTCGCGCCTGTGGCGATGAGTGCGCGGACATATTCCGGCGCGATCCGGCGCCGCATGTCGATATCGGTGCTATCTTCGCCGAGCCGCGCTTCCAGGGCCTGGAACCTGCCGACCGCCTCTTCCGGGCGCCCTTCGACGAAATCGATCTGGGCCGCATGGGCGAGCGAGCCCACTGCGTAGGGGCTGCCTTCGCCCTGTTTTTCGCGGAACAGGGCCTCTGCCTCTACGAACAACGGCGCGGCGGCCGCGTAGTTTTCCCGCTGCAGTAGGATCGTGCCCAGATTGTGTATGCCATAGGCGAAGATCAGGTTGTCCGGCCCTTCGTGCACCCGCTTGAGTTCCAGCGCGCGGATCAGATAGTCGGTCGCCTCCACCGGCCGCCCGCTGCGGGAAAGAACGATGCCCAGCATTTCCAGCGAACGCGCATAGGTGGGGTGCGAGGGTTCGATGTGTGCCACCGCCCTTTCCACTGCGATTCGGGCCATTTTCTCGGCCTCGTCCATTCGACCGGCACGCCGCAGGGCACCGGCATAGCCGTAATAGCTCGCAATCGTATCCGGGTCTGTAGGGCCTAGCGCGGCTTCCCGCGTGTCGAGGCTGGCCTTCTGGTAGACGAGCGATTCCGCTGCGCGGCCCGTGCGCGAGGCAATCTCGGCAAGCGCGAACTCGAGGTTGGATTTGGCCATCGCCGGGCCGTTGAGGCTGCCCGGCGTAATCTCGACGGGGCCGATGGCCAGATATTGCTCGTAACCTTCGCGCACGAATTCCCATGCCGCGTCGGCATCGCCGTCCTGCGTCATCAGCACGCCGAGCAGCGCGAGCCCCTCGGCCCATTTCGCCGGATAATAGGCGCGATAGGGACGCAGACCCTCGATCGCGGTCTCCAGCTCGGCGCGGGCCTGCGCATTCTCGCCCAGCGTGTAGAGCTGCGAAGCGGCAGAGATTCCGGCAGCGTGCTTCAGGGGGTGTGGGGCGCCGCCGTCGACCAGCGTGGTGCTCGCCGCATCCTGCAAGGCCCGCCAGGCCACGATGATTTGCGTGCGAACCTCGGCATCCTTCTGCGGGCGAGACATCAGGCCGACGGCGCGATCTTCCAGTGCGGCAAGCTCGGCGAATTCGGGGCGCTCGGTATCGTAGGGATTGCCGCGCTGCGCTGCCGCCGGAACGGTAATCGAGGCAAGCGCCAGGGCAGCGCCACACCGCGCGGCCGATGCAACCAGATCGCGCCTGAAGCCCATCGCCTGCGCCCTATTCGAAGCTTATGAAGTATCGCACGGCGGCACGCCTGGGATTGTCGATCCGGATCACGTGTCGCTGGGTGTAAGGCGGCGTCCAGCGGCACGCCATGCGCGCCCCGGACTTCGCGCAAAGACGTTTCGCACGCCCGTCGAAGACCTTCAGCGCCACGGGGTGGCCGCCATGAGTGCGCAGGGCGATGCTGGCACCCTGCCCGGCGAGGAAGGTCTGTTCGAGTTCCACCATGCTTCCAGCGGCCAGCTCGCCGGAGCGAAAGGCCGGGCCGAGCGCCCGCCCGCGCGAAGGCGCAGGCGCGTCAGGCGCGGCGCTTTCCCACTTTTCGAGCAGGGTGGCGCTGGCGGGATCGTCCGGCTGCACCCCCAGGGCGTCGAGCGCGTGCATCGCGCGCGCGAGCCCGTCCGTATCGCCATTTGCAAAAGCCACTTGCGCCGTAGCGAGAGCGTCCACCGTGCGCGACGCCGCATCGTCCTGCAGCGGAACGGCCCCGGCGGCGATCGTATCGGGTGCGCCGGCGGGCGCCTGGCAGGCCGTGGCGAGAACAGCCGCAATCACGAGCACTGGCAACGACTTCATGCCGACCCCCTCCCGACCCTGAAGCAGGCTCCCTTATCGGCAGGTTGAAAGGTGATCGTCAATCCATGACGCTCTGCAATAGCCTGCGCGAGCGCGAGGCCGAGGCCGCTTCCGGTCGGCCCGGCGCTGCTGCTCCCGCCGCGGTAGAAGCGTTCGAAGATGCGCTCGGCCTGATCGGGCGCGATCCCCGGGCCATCGTCGCTCACGGTCAGGGTGGGGCCGGGCTCCAGCGTCAGGGTGATCTCGCATCCGCCCGGCACGTATTTGAACGCATTGTCCAGCAGGTTGGTCATCAGCCGGGTGAGCTGCGATTCCTCGCCGTCGATCCAGACATCGGGCGTGATTTGCCATGAAAATCCGTGGCCCGATTCCTCGGCACTGTCGGCGTAGAGATTGCAGATGCGATCCGCGATCTCGCTCAGGTTGACGGGGTGCAGGCCATGCAGATTGCCCTTGCGCGCCTTGCTCGACGCGATGTCGAGCAGGGATTCGAGCATGGCGACGAGCCGGCGGATTTCCATGCGCGCCTCGATCAGCTTCTCCGCCACGCTGTCGGGCAGGGGTTCGGCCAGAGCCTTCACCAGCCGCTGGTCCAGATGCATCAGCGGCGTGCGGATCTCGTGCGCGACCTGATCGGAGGCTTCCCGGTGCGCTTCCAGCAGGCGGCGCACACGCTCCAGCGCCCTTGCGCTATGATCGGCGAGTTCGTCGATCTCGTCGCCGCGCCGCGCGGGCCCCGGCGTGGCAACCGTGCGCACCGTATCGGGCATGCGGAAGGCGGCGTTGATCTGCTCGATCCGCGATTGCAGGCCCCTGGCGGCATGGCGCCCGAACAGGCCGACCAGCAGGACGAACAGCGCGCCGCCGATCAGGAAGACCAGTGCCACGCGTCGCAGGACAGGACCGGCCTGATCGCTCTCGTAAGCAACGACCAGTCGCAGGTCGGGCCCCAGCTGCGTCGCACGTGCCAGCACCGGCACGCCATCGAGCACGCTGACCGCGCCGCGTTCGGATACCTTCGGGTCCAGATCCGGCCAGCGATCCAGATCGCCCGTGATCGGGTTTCCTTCGCCATCGGTCAGCAGGTAGTGCGGCTGGCTCCGCCCGGCAGGCGTGATGGCGAGGCGATCCTCTATCCGCTGTTCCAGCTCCGGCTGTCCGCCGCTGGCGTAGATATCGACCAGGCCCGCAAGATCGACATCCACCGCCTCTTCGGTGGAGGTGCGCGCCGCGTCGCGGATGGTGCGATCGGTCGTCGCCCAGAGCGCGAAGATCAGGACGAGCGAAAGCGCGATCGCGAGCCAGACGATCCGGGAGAATATGGATCTGCGTGCGATGGCCCTAGCTCCCGTCCAGGAGACGGTAACCCGAACCCCAGATCGTCTCCAGCGCCGGGGTGTCGAAGCCTTCTTCCAGCTTGCGGCGCAGGCGACCTATGTTCACGTCGACCACATTGGTCTGCGGATCGAAGGCCATTCCCCACACATCGCGCAGCAGCATGTCCCGCGTGACGGTTTCGCCCGCGTTTTCCATGAAATAGCGGAACAGCTCGAACTCGCGCGGGCTGAGCGCGAGGTGCCGGTTCTGGCGGAAGGCGGTGCGCGCCTTCACGTGGCATTCGAATGCGCCGTACAGGATCACCGCGCTGTGCTGCTGCCCCGCCGACCTACGGTGCAGGGCCTTGATCCGTGCGAACAGCTCGCCCGCTTCGAACGGCTTGGCCAGATAATCGTCCGCCCCCGCATCCAGCCCTTCGGCCCGGTCGCTCGTCCGCCCGAGGGCGGAAAGCATCAGGATCGGCGTGCCGACCCCGCTTTCACGCAGCCGCTGGATGATCGTGATACCTTCGATATCGCCGAGCATGCGATCGAGTATGATGACGTCGAACGCCTCCATTCCGGCGCGCAGCAGACCGGCCGAGCCGCTCTGTTCGCACACGATCCGCGCCCCGCGCGCCACTGCCAGTTCCTGCACCTGTGCGATCGATCTTGCATCGTCCTCCACGTAGAGGAGGCGCAGATTCTCGAGTTCAGCGCCCATGCATCCTCCGGCAGCGCCCTGCGATGGCACCATGGGTGCCACCGCCGGGCCGTCCGGACAAGCGCCCGCTGCCTCAGCCAAGGTCTTCAACCGAGACCCAGCCTCTGGTGCCATAATTGTCCTCGACCTCGATAAACAGGCCGTCGCGGGTTCCGGTCGGCGTCAGTTCGGTGCCTGCGCGCAGCGAGCGGACTTCCTGCGCGGTGGCGCTGGGGGCGGAGCGCAGGATGGTGTCGATCGCGGTGACGGCGGCGGGCTGGGCCGGCGCGGCGGCGGCGGCGGCCTGCATCTTCGGCACCGACCGGATCGTCTCGCCCTGCGCGACGACTTCGTTGAAGGCGATCACGAAAGCCTCGACCAGCATCTTGCCTTTCTTGCTGTCGCCATAGCCCGCTGCGGCGGCACCCGCAGTCCAGCCGCCCGCTCCCCCGAAGCCGATCGAGGATTTCTTCACCTCGCCGCTGCCGGTCACGATGGTGAGACCGGACGCGGGGCTGAGCAGCTTGATGCCCGCGGCCACCCGCTTCTTCTTGCCGCCGAAGCCACCGAACATGCCCAGCACCGCGCCTGCAACCGGCACCTTGGACAGCACGGCGGACGCCGCGCCGGAGCGGACGAGACCTTCCATCGCGGCGGACTTCGCCATCTCGATGGACTGGTCCACTTCCTCGCTGTTGCCCGCCACGACGTTCAGCAGATAGTCGGCGGGCACGCCACCGGCGGCGGTGTGCGGGGTGAAGCAGCCCGACTCCACCGCCAGCGAATTGATCAGTTCGCGCGGGGAGCCAAGGCCGTATTCCGACCAGCCCTGCGTATCGCCGTCGACCACCGCAATGGTGCCCATGCTTTGCGCGCAGGTCGCCAGCGTGAGGTCTTCTTGCTTCTTCTTCGCCATCGCCGGAGCGGGTACGGCCAAGGCAAGGGCCACTGCCGAGGCGGTCAGGATGGATGCGTTCTTCATTGCGAGCTCCCCTGTTGCAATCGCGCCCGACCATGCGGCGTCCGCGTCTCGCAGCCCACTGACCAAGCCTGTGAGAGAGGTGACAATGTCCGTTAGGGCGTACCGCCCGGGCATGCCCGCGGGCGATCCATCGACCAGCCACCGTCATGGATCGACCTACGGCAATGGACCTGTTTGACCGACCTGCTAGCTTCGGGCCCATCTTCAGGGGAATTCCAACAATGCTCGAACTGGCCAATGTCACCCATGTCTATCCCAACGGCGTACGCGCGCTGGATGACGTGAGTCTGTCGATTCCCAAGGGCATGTTCGGGCTTCTGGGGCCCAATGGCGCGGGCAAGTCGACTTTGATGCGCACCGTGGCCACGCTGCAGACGCCCACTTCGGGCAGCATCCGGTTCGGCGAAATCGACGTGCTCGAAAATCCTGAGGAACTGCGCAAGCAGCTCGGCTACCTGCCGCAGGATTTCGGCGTCTATCCGCGCGTTTCCGCTTACGACATGCTCGATCACATGGCTGTCCTGAAGGGCGTGTCCTCTGCCTCGGACCGCAAGGATACGGTCGAGACCCTGCTCAACCAGGTGAACCTGTGGAATGTGCGCAAGAAAGCCATCGCGGGCTTTTCCGGCGGCATGCGCCAGCGCTTCGGCATCGCACAGGCGCTGATCGGCAATCCGAACCTGATCATCGTGGACGAACCCACCGCCGGGCTCGACCCGGAAGAGCGCAACCGCTTCCTGAACCTGCTGGCCGAGATCGGCGAGAATGTGGTGGTGATCCTGTCGACCCATATCGTGGAGGACGTGGCGGACCTGTGCCCGCGCATGGCGGTTCTGATCGATGGGAAGATCAGCCTGCAGGGCGCGCCCAGGGACCTGATCGAGAAAGCGCGTGGTACGGTGTGGGCGAAAGCCATCGAGCGTTCGGAACTCGACGCAATGCGCCAGAGCCACGAGGTCATCTCCACCCGATTGTTCGCGGGGCAGACGATCGTTCACGTGCTGGCCGAGGGCGCGCCGGGCGCCGGGTTCGAGCCGGTCGAGGGCGGGCTGGAGGATGTCTATTTCTCCACCCTTGCCACCGCGCGCCGCACCACCACCGACATCGCAGCGTAAGGGGCGGTCAGAATGTTCGGCAAGATTGCTCTGTTCGAGCTGCGCTATCAGCTGCGCAATCCGGTATTCTGGGTCGCGGCGGTCATCTTCTTCCTGCTGACTTACGGCGCGATGGCGAGCGACGACATCACCATCGGCGGGGGCGGCAACGTCAACCTCAACAGCCCCGTCGCCATCGTCACGACGCATTTGGTGCTGACGATCTTCTTCATGTTCGTGACCACCGCCTTCGTCGCCAACGTGATCGTGCGCGACGAGGAAAGCGGTTTCGGGCCGCTGATCCGGTCCACGCAGGTCAGCAAGTTCAGCTATCTTCTCGGGCGGTTTGCCGGGGCCTTCATAGCCGCCGCGCTCGCCTTTCTGGTGGTGCCGCTGGGTATCTGGCTCGGCTCGCTGATGCCCTGGCTCGACCCCGAGACGATCGGGCCGAACCGTTTCGCCTACTATGCGGTCGCCTATTTCGTGTTCGCCATGCCGTCGGTGTTCATGGTCAGCGCGCTGTTCTTTGCGGTCGCCACCATGACCCGATCCATGATGTACACCTATGTGGCCGTAGTCGGCTTCCTGGTGCTGTACATCGTGCTCAACGCGATCATGGGCAGCCAGCCCGAATACCGCGACCTGGCAAGCTATGTCGAACCCTTCGGTCTCGCTGCGTTCGGCAATGCCACCCGCTACTGGACGGCGGCGGAATCCAATTCGATGATCCCGCCTGTCGATAGCGTCCTGTTGGTCAACCGGGCAATCTGGCTCGGCTTCGCGGTGCTGATGCTGGCGCTTGCCTACTGGCGCTTCCGCTTTGCCAGCAAGGCGATCTCCGCGCGCAAGGCGCGCAAGGCGGCGAAGAAGGAAGCGAAGCTCGCCCGCAAGGAGCCGAGCATCGTCGATACCCTGCCCGAACCGACCCCGGAGAGGGCCGGGTGGGCGCGGCTGGTCGCACGCACGAAATTCGAGATGGGGCAGGTGCTGCGCAGCCCCGCTTTCTTCATCCTGCTGCTGATGGGCCTTTTCAATGCCTTCGGTTCACTGTGGTTCGGGAACGAGATCTACGGAACGCCCGCGCGCCCGATCACCTTCTCCATGATCGAGCCGCTGATGGGCAGTTTCACCATCATCCCGATCATCATTGCAATCTACTACGGTGGGGAACTGGTCTGGCGGGACCGGGACCGCAAGTTCCACGAGATCGTCGATTCCACCTCGGTCCCCGGCTGGTCCTACATGGTGCCCAAGACCATCGCGGTCGCCTTCGTCCTGATCGCCACGCTGCTGATCTCCGTGGTCGCCGCGATCCTGATCCAGGCGGGCCGTGGCTATACCGATTTCGAGATCGGCAAGTACCTTGCGTGGTACGTGTTGCCCTTGTCGGTGGACATGCTGCTGATCGCGATCCTGTCGATTTTCGTCCAGGCGCTCAGCCCCAACAAGTACGTCGGCTGGGGCATCATGGTGCTCTATACCATTGCCACCATCGTGCTGGCGACGATGGGCTTCGACCATCCGCTCTATCTCTACGGCAGCACCGGCCAGATGCGTGTGTCGGACATCAACGGTGCGGATGTCGGCTGGGCGACCGGCTGGTGGCTGCGGCTTTACTGGGGGGCGATCGCGCTGGCACTGGCGGTACTTGCCCACATGCTGTGGCGCCGTGGGGCGGATGCCGCCCTGCTGCCCCGTCTCAGGCAGATGCCGCGTCGCCTGGTCTCGCCCGCGGGCGGCATTCTTGCCGCGTCCCTGCTGGTCGCCGCCCTGAGCGGAGGGTGGATCTTCTACCAGATGAACGTGCTGAACGAGTACCGCACGCAGGACGATGTCGAAGCCGCGCTGGCAGCGTACGAGAAAAAGTATCTCAAGTACGAAACGCTGCCTCAGCCCACCGCGACCGATGTGCGGCTGGCGGTCGACCTGTACCCCGAGGAAACGCGGATGCAGGCGCGCGGGCGGATCGCCTTTGCCAACAACACCGAGGCGCCGATCGAGCAGCTGCACCTTCGCCTGCCCGATCCGAACGCGGAAATCCTCTCGCTCAATGTCGCCGGGGCCACGCTGGCCATGAACGACGAAGAGAATCTCTACCGCATCTATCGCTTCGAGGAACCGCTGGCACCGGGCGCGACCGGAGAGTTCACCTTCACCACCCGCCGCTGGCAGCAAGGGCTGCGCGCGCAGGGTGACGATACGCGGCTGGTGCGCAACGGCACCTTCCTGAACAACAGCGAGTTCATGCCGCAGATCGGGATGGACCGTTCGGGCCTGCTGCAGGATCGTGCGACCCGCCGCAAATACGGCCTGCCGTCGGAACTGCGCCAGGCGAAGCTGGAAGACGAAAGTGCGCGCAACCGCAACTACGTGGGCAACGCGCCGTGGGTGACGTCCGACATTACCGTCTCGACGGTGGCCGGCCAGACGCCGATCGCGCCGGGCGATCGCGTTGCGGACGATGTGGAAGGCGACCGGCGTGTGGCGCGCTTCGTGGCGGAGCAGCCGATCCTCGGCTTCTTCTCCATCCAGTCGGCAGACTACGAAGTCGCGCGGCGCGAACACGATGGGACGACGCTCGAAATCTATCACCACCCGACTCACGACTTCAACGTGGAGCGGATGCTCGACGCGATGGAAGCGAGCCTGGATTACTACGAAGCCAATTTCGGCCCGTACCAGTTCGATTACGCCCGCATCATCGAATTCCCGGGCTATGCCAGCTTTGCGCAGGCCTTTGCCGGGACGATCCCGTTTTCCGAAAGGATCGGCTTCATCGCCGATAATGGCGATGCGGAAGCCATCGACTATGTCACCTATGTCACCGCGCACGAGCTGGGCCACCAGTACTGGGCGCACCAGCTGATCAGCGCGGACCAGCAGGGCGGCACCATGCTGGTGGAGACCATGGCGCAATATTCCGCGCTGATGGTGATGAAGGACCTGTATGGCGAGGATAACATCCGCCGCTTCCTCAAGTACGAACTGGACAATTACCTGAGCGCCCGTGGCAGCGAGGCGATCGAGGAACTGCCGCTCGAGCGGGTCGAGAACCAGGGCTACATCCATTACCGCAAGGGCGCGGTGGCGATGTACCTGCTGCAGGATCGGCTGGGCGAGGATCGCGTCAATGCGATGCTTTCGGACCTGCTGGAGCGCTACAGGTTCAAGGGCGCGCCCTTCGCCAATTCGCGCGATCTGGTCGGGGGGTTCGCCTCGCTCGCCCGCAACGAGCGAGAGAGCGACCTGGTGGAGGATCTGCTGCGCCGGATCACGCTCTACGACCTGAAGGCTGAAGAAGCGGTGGTCCGCGAAATGGACGATGGCCGGTTCGAAACCGAGATCGAGATCGAGGCCGACAAGTTCTACGCCGACGGCAAGGGTGAAGAGCGCAAGGCCATGCTCGACGATGTGATCGAAATCGGCCTGTTCACCGAAAGGCCGGGGCTGGGTGCCTTCGATGCTGACGACGTCATCCAGATGCGCCGCTATCCCGTACGGTCGGGCGCGCAGACCGTTCGCATCGTCACCGAGAGGCGGCCCGCTTTCGCCGGGATCGATCCCTACAACAAATATATCGACCGCAATTCGGACGATAATATCGTTGCGACTGAGTAGCCTGGCCGCATTCGTGCGGCCCGGTTCCCACTGCACGGCGCTATCGGGTTATTGACGCGGGACCTTCGCACTTGCGAGATCGTTCCTGTTTCGAAAACCAGGGAGTGAACGTGAGCGCCAAAGCCAATCTGACGAGTCTCGACGGTCTTACCGAGCGGTTGCAGGCGCTGCACCGCCGAACGCAGGAGACCCCGCTGTTCAATCCCGTGTTCCAGCTCTCCCACGAGCTGTCGCGCGGGCTGGAGAGCGGTGAGCTGACGCTGGAAGGGCTTTCCGGTCTGGTCGACGAGCTGGTCGACCGCTCGCTGGGGGCACGCGCCGCGCGCCTGCGGCGCTTGCTGGAGCCCGAGACGCATCGTGCGCGGCTGACCGCGCTGGCTGGCGATCCGGACGGCGATTTCGAGGCGTTCCGGGAGGCCTGGTCGCACCCCCGCATGCACGCGGTGTTTACCGCTCACCCCACCTTTCTGCTGACCCCCGCGCAATCGGATGCCGTCGCGCAAGGCGCGCTGACCGGCGATACACCCGCGCCCGACAAGGATGCGGCGGCTCCCGAGATCACGCTACGCTACGAGCATGAGCGGGCGATGGCGGCGATGGCCAATGCGCAGGACGCGCGCGACACCATCGTGGCGGCGGTTCTGCGCACCGCGCAGGACAGGTGGCCCGATCGCTGGCAGGAGCTCGATCCGCTGCCCTTCCGCTTCGCCACTTGGGTCGGCTACGACATGGACGGGCGTACGGACATTACCTGGTACACGTCCATCGCGTTCAGGCTGGCGGAGAAGGCGCAGCGGCTCGGCCGGTATGCCGCCTTGCTTGAACGGATCGACACGAGCCACGAACTGCTCGGCACTCTGCGCGCGGCGCAGGAGCATACGCAGGACATTTCCGATGCCTTCGCGGGCGATCTTTCCGATCCCGCCGCCCTGACCCAAGCGGCCGACCGGCTGACGCAGGAGCATGAGGCGCGGTTGCTCTCTCTTGCGCCCCTCATCGCGCGGCTGGAAGGCGATGCCCGCGATGCCGAGCCGGAAAAGGCCGTGGCGCTACGCACGCTGACCGCGGCGATGCGCGCGGACGGCCTCGGCATGGGGTGGATACATTTCCGCGTGAACGCGAAGCAGTTGCACAACGCGATCCGCCGCGAACTCGACGATCCCGAGATCGACCTGTCCAGCCGCGGTGCCATGGCGGCGCTGCGCGACCTGCTGGACAATGCGCAGCCGCAGCGCGCCAACTTCGCCAGCCTGGCCGTCGAGAGCAGCACCGCCGTGCGCCAGTTCCTGGCGATGACGCAGATCCTGAAGCATATCGACGGCGATGCGCCGATCCGCATGCTGGTGGCCGAGTGCGAGCAGCCCGCGACCGTGCTCGCCGCGCTCTATTTCGCGCGGCTGTTCGGTATCGAGGACCGGATCGATGTTTCGCCCCTGTTCGAGACCGAGAGCGCGCTGGAACATGGCGGGCGCTTTCTCGACTCGCTTCTCGCCGAGGAGAGCTACCGCACCTATGCCCGCAAGCGCGGACGGATCGCCATCCAGACGGGCTTTTCCGACGCCGGCCGCTTCGTGGGCCAGGTTCCCGCCAGTCTGGCGATCGAGCGGCTGCAAGGCCGCATGGCCGAGGCGATGGCTGCCAATGACCTGACGGATGTGGCGGCGCTGGTGTTCGACACGCATGGCGAGGGGATGGGGCGCGGCGCGCATCCCGCCAGCTTCGCGGACCGGCTCGAATGGCCGCTCAGCCCATGGGCGCGGCGCCGCTTCGCGCGGGCCGGGATCAGGCTGGAGGCCGAAGCGAGTTTCCAGGGCGGGGATGGCTACCTGTTCTTCGCCGGGCCGGAACTGGCACTCTCCACCCTCACGCAGATCGCGGCGCTGACGCCCAAACTTGCGGACGCAGATGTGCCGGTCGATCCCTTCTACCGCCGCACGGACCTGAGCCTCGATTTCTACCGCGCGATCAAGGAGCATCAGCGCGATCACCTGGAAAGCCGCACCTATTCGCGCGCGATCACCAGCTTCGGCCTGGGCCTGCTAGGGCAGACCGGCAGCCGCAAATCACGCCGCCAGTCCGACATCAATGCCGAACGCGAGATGAGCCTGCGGCAGATCCGTGCGATCCCCCACAACGCGATCCTCCAGCAGCTAGGCTATCCGGTGAACATCATCGCCGGGATCGGGAGTGCGTCCGACGGCACGTACGAAGATATCGCAGCCCTGCTGGCGGAAAGCCCGCGCGGGCGACAGATCATGCGGCTGGCCCGCGCATCCGACGCGCTTGCCAGCATCAAGACGGTCGCCGCGCATGGCGAGCTGTTCAATTCGGCGTACTGGGCAAGCCGCACCTATCGCGGGGCGGAGAGCCACCTCGCGCGATCGTGCGAGGCTTTGGCCGAATACCTGATCGGTGATGACCGGACGGGCGTGTTCCGTCGGCTTGCCTCACGCCTGCGGGTGGATGCGCTCAAGTTCCATCGCCTGCTGGACCTGATGGAACAGGAAGCGGCCGACAGCGATGACCGGACCGAGCGAGAGAGTGTCCGCCGCACCATCGGCGCGTTGCAGGCGGTCCGCCTCGCGCTGTTGCAGCAAATGTTCCTGAAGGTTGTCTCCGTCCCTGCCTTCAGCCGCGCGAACGACATCAGCCGCACCGACGTGCTGGAAATGGTCTTTTCGCTGCGGGTGGACGATGCGCTGGCGCAGCTGCGCCGCGCCTATCCTACGGAAATCGCACGCAAGAGCGACTTCCCGGTGGCTGAGGCAGGCGACTACCCGCGAGGGGAAGGAGATGGCTATGCGGCGATCCGGCGCGAGTACATCGAACCGATAGAGCAGGCCTACGATCTATGCCTGCGTATCTCCACCGCTATCGCCAACCAGTTCGGCGCGCATGGCTGAACGCGCCTGCGCCGGGCTTCATGCCTGACATTTGGTGGAGCGGGAGGTGTAGCCGTCGTACCGGAAAATGGCGTGCGTATCGTCTATCCGCTCCACTTCCCCCTCCCGCACGAGCGGCGGATCGAGCCGGACCGTGTCGGGCTCGCCCATCTCGAACTGTTCGGTGATGCTCTCTGTCACCGTGGTGCCCGACGCCTCCCACGTGCCCGCTTCGCTGTCGGTGTGCATGGTGCCGTCAGCGTCATAAACCGACACGAAATCGGAGGCGCAGCTTCCATCGTGGGACCAAGTGCCGACCAGCCATTTGTTCAGGGCCTGCCCGGCGGGTTCGGCGGTCTGGATTGCCATTACAGTGGGCACGAGCGACTGATCGAAAGCCGGTACGGCGTCGTCGCGCGCTCCGTCCTTCTTCTGCTCGGAACATCCCGCCAGGACGAGGCCCATGGCGATCGCGGTACATGTGGCAAGACGCATGATCCATTCCCCGATAAGACCGATGGATTGCGCTGCGATCCTGCAGCCGAATTCGCGCAGCGTCTACCCCGCAATTCTTCGCCCCCCGATCGGCCGCCTCAGGACGCTCCGCAACCGCCGCCGCCCGGCGTCAGGATGACGAAGCTGTCGCCCGGCTCCATGTCGGCTGATCCGGTCGCGGCCAGATCCTCGCGCGATCCGTCGCTGCGTTCCACCCAGTTCTGGCCGGGGAGCGCATCCTCACCGCCAAGGATGCCGCGCGGGGGCACCGCGCGCCGATTGGCAAGGATGTTGGCGCGCATCGGCTCGAGAAACGTGATCCGCCGCTCTACCCCATCGCCGCCACGATGCGCTCCTTCGCCGCCCGACCGGTGGCGGATGGCGAAGCTTTCCAGCCGGACGGGCAGGCGGGTTTCCAGCACCTCCGGGTCCGTCAGGCGCGAATTGGTCATGTGCGTCTGTACGGCGCTGGTGCCGTCATGGTCCGGCCCCGCACCCGATCCGCCGGCGATCGTTTCGTAATACTGGTGCGCCTCGTTCCCGAAGGTGAAGTTGTTCATCGTGCCCTGCGATGGCGCAAGGCGGCCTGTGGCGGCAAACAGGCAATCAGTGACGACCTGGCTCGTCTCGACATTGCCTGCGACCACCGCCGCGCCCGGCATCGGATTGAGCATCGAGCCTTCCGGCACGATCAGTTCAACAGGGCGCAGGCAGCCATCGTTCATCGGGATCGGATCGTCGATCAGCGTGCGCAGCACGTAGAGCGCGGCAGCCCGGGTGATGGAGCGGGGCGCGTTGAAATTGTTGGGCTGCTGCTTGCTCGTCCCGGTAAAGTCGAACACTGCGGAGCGGCTGGCATCGTCGATCCGGATGCTCACCGTGATCTGCGCGCCGTTGTCCATCGGATAGGTGAAGCTGCCGTCTTCAAGCTGCCCCAGCAGGGCGCGTACGCTTTCTTCCGCATTGGCGAGAACGTGGCCCATATAGGCGGTGACCATCTCCGCCCCGCGCTCGCCCGCTGCCTGGTGCAGCAGTTCGCTGCCGCGCGTGCACGCGGCCAGCTGGGCGCGCAGGTCGGACAGGTTGCGGTCGGGATTGCGGGCCGGATACTTCGCGTCGGCCAGCACCTGCCGCACCGCGTCCTCGCAAAACGTGCCCTCGTCGACCAGCAGGAGATTGTCGATCAGAACGCCCTCCTGCTCGATCGTCGTGCTCTCCGGCGGCATGGAGCCGGGGGCGATCCCGCCGATATCGGCATGATGGCCGCGCGCTGCGACGAAGGCATCGGGCTTGGTTGCCGCATCGTCGTAGAATACGGGTACGATCACGGTGATATCGGGCAGGTGGGTGCCGCCCCGGAACGGATCGTTGACCGCATAGGCATCGCCGCGCCGCAGCCCGCGCCCGTCGCGCGGCTTTCCATCCTCGCCCGGGCCACGCACTTCGAGCACGCGCGCGACACTGTCGCCCATGCTGCCGAGGTGGACGGGGATGTGCGGCGCGTTGGCGATCAGCGCGCCGGTCGCATCGAACAGCGCGCAGGAGAAATCGAGCCGTTCCTTGATGTTTACCGAGGTTGCGGTGTTCTGCAGCACCACGCCCATTTCCTCGGCAATCGCCATGAACAGGTTGTTGAAGATCTCCAGCCGGACCGGATCGACTTGCGTCCCGACCGCGCGCGCGCGTTGCAGTGGCGCGGTGCGTGACAGCACAAGGCTGCCTTCATCGGCCAGCTTCGCCTCCCACCCTTCGTCCACCACCGTGGTCGAACCCGGATCGATGATCAGGGCGGGGCCCGCCACGGCTTCGCCCGGCTTGAGTGCGCTACGCCCGCGTGTGGGCCAGTCGCCCGAAGCTTCGCCCCGCGTCTCGACCGGGTCGACCTGCGCATTGCCGAGCCCGCCCGACAGGCCGCTGGCTTCGACGCTCAGCGCTTCGATCACGATTTCGGCATCGGCATCGGAATAGCCGTAGCGCTGGCGGTGCTGGACGCGGAAGGCGGCATCCATCGCGTCTTCCTGGGCGCATTCGACCGTGAGAAGGGAATCGCTGCCGCGAAAACGCAGCCGCGCACGCGAGACCAGCGCGATATCAGCAGACGCGATGCCCTGCTGTGTCAGCGCCGCCCGCGCCTCTTCCTTCAGTGCGCCAAGCTGGTCGGCGAAACCTTCGTGCAGCGGGCGAACAAGGCTGACCTCGTGGATCGCCTTCACGGGGGCAAGGCCGATCCCGAAGGCGGAAAGGATGCCTGCCAGCGGATGCACCAGCACCGTCTCGATCCCCAGTTCGTCGGCCACCTTGCAGGCATGCTGTCCGCCCGCGCCGCCGAAGCAGGCGAGCGCATATTCGGTAACATCGTGCCCGCGCGCGACCGAAATCTTCCGGATTGCATTGGCCATGTTGTCGACCGCGATGGACAGGAACCCTCGGGCAATCTCATGGAGCGGCCTTGCTTCGGGCAGGGCGGCGGCGATCTCTTCCAGCCGCGCCTCGGAGGCAGCCGGGTCGAGCGGTTCGTCCCCCTTCGGGCCGAACACGCTGGGAAAGAAGGCAGGGTCGATCCGGCCGAGGTACAGGTTGCAGTCGGTCACGGTCAGCGGCCCGCCCTTGCGGTAGCAGGCAGGGCCGGGGTTCGCGCCCGCGCTTTCCGGGCCGACGCGGAAGCGCGCGCCATCGTAGCTGCAGACCGAGCCTCCGCCCGCGGCCACGGTGTGGATCTGCATCATCGGTGCGGCCACCCGAACGCCTGCAACCATGTTCTCTGCCGCCAGCTCCAGCTCGCCCGCATAATGCGCGACGTCGGTGCTGGTCCCCCCCATGTCGAACCCGATCAGCTTGTGATGGCCAAGCGCTTCGCCCGCCTTGACCATGCCGACGACGCCCCCCGCCGGGCCCGAAAGGATCGCGTCCTTGCCCCGGAACGCGCCGACCTCGGCCAGCCCGCCATTGGATTGCATGAAGCGCAGCCGTTCGACCGGCGGCAGGTCCCGCTGAAGGCCATCGGTGTAGCGCCTCAGTACTGGCGAAAGGTAGGAATCGACCACGGTGGTATCGCCGCGCGGGATCAGCTTGATGAGCGGCGCGACCTCGTGGCTGACGCTGACCTGCGCGAAGCCGATCTCACGCGCCAGGGCGGCAAGTTGCGCCTCGTGCTCTCGGTATTTCCAGCCGTGCATCAGCACGATGGCGATGGCATCGAAGCCTTCCTCGCGCAGGGCCGCGAGGCTGGCGCGCGCCGAGTCCTTGTCCAGCGGCGCAAGCACGGTGCCGTCCGCACCGATCCGCTCGTCTATCTCGATAACTTTGGCAGGCAGCTGCTCGGGCAGGATGATGTGCCGGGCGAAAATCTCCGGACGGGCCTGCGTTCCGATCCGCAGGGCATCGCCAAGGCCGCGCGTGGTGACGAGGGCCAGGCGCTCCCCCTTGCGTTCGAGCAGCGCGTTGGTGGCCACCGTGGTCCCGATCCGCAGTTCGGCAATGGGCGCGTCACCATGTTCATCCATCAGGCGCCGCACCGCTTCGGTCGCGGCGTCATCGTAATGGCCCGGATTCTCGGACAGCAGCTTGTCGGTCACCAGCTGGCCGTCGGGCGTGGTTGCGACGACATCGGTGAAGGTTCCGCCGCGATCGACCGCGAAGCGCCATGCACGGGATGTATCGGTCAAAATCTATCGCTCGCCTTGCCGGTGTGGGAGTAGAACCTGCGTTCTAGGCGCAAGCTCCGACAAGTCCAATCGCGCTGCCCGAAGGTGCGGCGATCGGTGTCAGTCGACCGGCATGGTCGCCAGCACCCTGTCCGGGGTCATCGGGTAATCGAAAATGCGCGCACCGCTTGCGTCGAAGATCGCGTTTCCGATGGCCGCCGCGCCTCCGCACATGCCCAGTTCGCCGATACCTTTTGCCTGGATCGGGCTGGCCGCCGGGTCGCGTTCCTCGACCATCAGGACCTCGAGATCGGGCACGTCGCGATTAACGGGCACGTGATATTCGGCGAGGTCGCAGTTCACGAGGTGCCCGTCGCGCGGATCGAACTCCAGCGCTTCGGTCAGCGCGGCCCCAATGCTCCAGGTAATCCCGCCGATGCACTGCGAGCGGGCGGTCTTGTGGTTGAGAACGCGGCCGAAGCCGAAGGCGCCGAGCATCCGGTCTACGCGGGTTTCGCCGGTGAAGCGGTTGACCCGGACCTGCGCGAAGAACGCCCCGAAGCCCGAAGCGGTGAAATCGGCGGCGATATCGCCGGGCTCGTAGTGCCCTTCGCGCGCCATGTCCTTGCCACCCAGAAGATCGGTCAGGGTCTGTCCGGTCTGCGTCCTGCCGTTGGACAGGTCGAGCTCGTCTTCGGCGATCCCGGCACGCCGGGCCAGTTCTTCGCGCAGCGCGGTGCAGGCGACGTAGACTGCGGAACCGGTCGAGGCCGCGCCCCAGCTGCCGCCCGAGCCCGAGCCCCTGGGGTGGCGCGTATCGCCAAGCTCGACCAGCACCTTGTCCGGATCGAGCCCCAGCATCTCGCCCGCGATCTGCGCCAGGATCGTATAGGTGCCGGTGCCGATATCGGTCATGTCGGTTTCGACCAGCGCCGTGCCATCGGCTTTCAGCGTGACGCGCGCCCTTGCTTCGCCGACATTGTGCACGCGCGCCGCGCTGGCCATGCCGGTGCCGACCCACCATTCGCCTTCGCGCGTGTGGCGCGGTTTGCGCGGGCCGGGGTCCCACCCGAACGCTTCGGCGCCCTGGCGCAGACATTCTGCGAGCTTGTGGGAGGAGAAGGGCAGGCCTTCTTCGGGATTGTCTTCCGGGATATTGCGCAGGCGCAGCTCGACCGGGTCGATCCCGATTTTCCGTGCAAGCACATCCATCGCCCCTTCGAGCGCGGGCATGCCCACCGCCTCGCCCGGCGCGCGCACCGATCCGGCGGTCATCCGGTGGATGCGCGCGAGCTTGAGCATCAGCTCGCGGTTCTGCCCTGCATAGAGGAAGTGCGAGGATTGCAGCACCGGCTCGGCAAAGGACTCGCCCGGCAGGTTGGAGACCAGCGCTTCGTGCCCGAAGCCGGTCAGCCTGCCATTCTCGTCTGCGGCCAGCCGGAAGCGCTGCGTCGTTTCCGAGCGGCGCATGATGCACTGGAGCACCTGCTGGCGCGACAGCACGACCCGCACCGGGCGGCCCAGCTGCATGGCGGCGAGCGATGCCGAAACCACGTCTTCGCTGATGCCCAGCTTCGATCCGAACCCGCCGCCCACGAAGCGCGAGATCAGGCGAACCTTGCTTTCGGCCAGCCCCACGGCATCGGCGAGCTCGGTGATATTGTAATTCAGCATCTGGAGCGAGGCATGGACCGTCAGGCACTCGCCATCCCATTGCGCGATCGCGGCATGCGGCTCCATCGCTGCCGAGGAGTGGCCCTTGGTGGTAAAGGTCACGTCCACGCTGTGCGCGGCCTGAGCCATGGCGTGCGCCAGGTCGCCCTGGTGGACGGTCTCGCCCTCCTGCTCTTCGGGCTCGACCGCGTCGGGGGAGAGCGGGGCGCCTTCATCCTCGCGGTATTCGACCTTCAGATGCTTGGCCGCGTCGCGCGCCTGTTCGAAGGTTTCGGCCACGACCAGCGCGATGGGCTGGCCCCAGTAGGAAACGCTTTTCGGCTTCTGCTGCGGCGCTTCGTTCGCAGTGCCCTGCGCGGGGCGGGTAATCAGCCGCTCGTCGTCGATCACCGCGATCACGCCGGGCATGGAAAGGACGCTGTCCTTGTCGATCCGCGTCACTTCACCACGCGTAATCGTCGAAGTGACGAGCACGCCCTCGGCGCAGTTCTCCACCGGGTATTCGGCCGCATAGGGCGCCGTACCGGTGACTTTCGCCATGCCCTCGACGCGCGGCAGCGGCGCGCCGATCACGCCCTGCTTCATGTCGTCGAGACGGTTGGAAGTATCGGGCTCGTCCTGCTTGAAATGTACGCTCATGCCGCGTTCTCCGATGCCTGTTCCAGCACCGCGTGCAGCGTGCGCCGGGCCAACGGTATCTTGAAATCGTTTTCGCCGTGGCCCTGCGCCTCCTCCAGCAGGATGTCCGCAGCGCGGTCGAAAAGCTGCGCGGATGGCGCATTGCCGACGAGCGCCTGCGCAATGCGCGGATCGTGCCACGGCTTGTGGGCAAGCCCGCCGAAGGAGAGGTCGGCGCGGGTGAAGACGCCGTCCTGCATCTCGACAATCGCCGCGACGGAGACGAGCGCGAAGGCGTAGGAGGATCTCTCGCGCACCTTGCGGTAGAGCTGCGTTCCGCCGACGGGCGCGGGCAGCGTTACCGCGGTGATGATCTCGCCCGGCTCCAGCACATTGTCGCGCCACGGCGTATCGCCGGGGAGGCAATGAAAATCGCGCACCGGGATGGTGCGTTCCATACCGTCGCTGCCGGTTATCTCAACGCTGGCGTCCAGCGCGCTCAGCGCCACGGCCATGTCGCCGGGATAGGTGGCGATGCATTCACCGCTCGCACCCAGCACGGCGTGCAGCTTTGCGATTCCGTCCAGCGCGCCGCAGCCGCTGCCCGGCTCGCGCTTGTTGCAGGGCTGGTCGATATTCATGAAGTAGTAGCAGCGCGTGCGCTGGCACAGGTTGCCGCCGGTCGTCGCCTTGTTGCGCAATTGCTGGGTCGCCCCGGCGAGGATCGCGCGGGACAGGACGGGGTAGTCGGCGCGCACGCGGGGGTGGACTGCAGTGGCGGTATTGGTGGCCAGCGCGCCGATGCGCAGGCCGCCGCCATCGGTGTCCGCAATCTCGCCGAGGCCCACGCGGTTGATGTCCGCCAGCTTGCCCGGCGTTTCCACCTGCAGCTTCATCAGGTCGAGCAGGTTCGTGCCGCCGGCGATGGCCATCGCATCCTCGCCCTGCGTGATCTGCACGGCGTCGGTCAGCGTCCGGGCGCGGTCATACTGGAACGGCCTCATGCGCCTTCCTCCGCAGCGACGCCCCGGATGGCGGCGACGATATTCGCATAGGCACCGCAGCGGCACAGGTTGCCGCTCATCCGTTCGCGGATTTCATCGCCGGTCGCTTCGATCGGTCCGTCGAGCGTCTCGCTCGCATCGCTTGGCCAGCCATTGGCGATCTCGCCCAGCATCGCGGTGGCGGAGCAGATCTGCCCCGGCGTGCAATAGCCGCACTGGTAGCCATCGTTTTCAAGGAACGCCCGCTGCATGGGGGAGGGGGCGTCCGGCGTGCCGAGGCCTTCGATGGTGGTCACCTCGTCGCCTTCGTGCATCGCGGCCAGCGTAAGGCAGCTGTTGATGCGCATGCCGTTGACGATCACCGTGCAGGCCCCGCACTGGCCGTGATCGCAGCCCTTCTTGGTGCCTGTCAGCCGCAGGTCGTGCCGCAGGAAATCGAGCAGGGTGATCCGCGGATCGTCGGGGATCGGATGGGCGGTTCCGTTGATGGAGATCGTTTCGGCCAAGGGTGCCTCCTTTGACCGACCAATTCACGGACGCATCAAAAAGGTCCGCAGTTCGCCTATTGTTAAGGCCGCGAATCCTTCGAACGGCCCCGTAAGGCCCATGAATATGAGAGTTTTGGTGCGGTCGAGAAGACTCGAACTTCCACGGCCTTGCGGCCACAACGACCTCAACGTTGCGCGTCTACCAGTTCCGCCACGACCGCACACATGGCCCGCTTTTCAGGGCCTGCATTCAGGGCGTTCCGCTTGGGACGCCCCGTGAGGAAGCGGCGCCCTAGCAGGGGTGTACGCGCCTCGCAAGCGCATTTGCGAAGGGTTTTTGCACGCCGCCTGGCAGAGGGCTCAGGACGGGCTCCAGCCGATCTCCGCGAATTTCGCGGATTTGGGCAGATCGGTGATCGCTTCGTTGATGCTGAGCGTCTCGCCCGGCTGCAACCGGCCCTGTCGGGGCAGGATTTCCCAGTTGTACACCTTGCGGTTGCGCTCGTCGTACAGGACGATCAGCACCGGCGGCACCGCCTTGGTTTCGCGCCCGACATTCTTGATCTCGCCCGCGACGCCGAAATACTCGCTGCCATCGGGCAACGTGCGCCGGTCCTGCTGGCTGGCCGGAAATTCGAGCACCAGATCGGGCTCGTTCATGGCGAAGGTCGGCCGGCTGACGGGCACCCAGTCGGGCAGGCCGGCATAGCTGACCGCCGCGATCGTCCCCACGGAAATCACCGCGAACAGGCTGGCCGCCATGCTCCACATCTTCACCGGATTGCGCCGCGGCCTGAACGGCGGCTCGGCCGAAAACTGCGAGCGGTCGTCGCGCGATGCCGCATTGCGCTCGTCGGAATTGCCGATCGGCGGGACGTCGTGCCACGGCTGGGGTTCGCGCGGGGCAGCTTCGGTCTTCGCCGTGCCTTCCCTTTCCAGCGTTTCCAGGTCCAGCTCGCTGCCTTCCTGGAACCAGCTGTGCCGGCACCGCGCGCAGCGTACGGTGCGGCCATCCGCGCCGATGGCGCTGTCGGGCACGGCATAGCGCGTGTCGCAGGCTGGGCAGACGAGGATCATAGTGACAAAGCCATTACGCCCGGCAAGCATTGCTAGGCAAGCGCCCCGTCGGTGGACGGGCAGGTTTTGCGCCTTTTGTCCACACTCGATGCACCCTATATCCCGCTGCGTGTTAACCACGGGACGGGTCGGACAAGCATGAGGCAGCACCATGTCGGGAGGTGACGGGGAAGTCGCGTTCTTCGACAATGTCGGCCTGCGTTACGGCACCGGCAAGGAAATCCTGACGGACGTCAGCTTCTCGCTGTGGCCGGGAAGCTTCTACTTCCTGACCGGCGCCAGCGGTGCCGGCAAGACCAGCCTGCTCAAGCTGCTCTACCTCTCTCAGCGACCCTCGCGCGGGATCATCCGCATGTTCGGCAGCGATGTGATCCCCCTGCCGCGATCCCGCCTGCCGGGCTTTCGGCGGCGGCTGGGGGTGGTATTCCAGGACTTTCGCCTGGTCGAGCATCTCTCCGCGTTCGACAACGTCGCCCTGCCGCTCCGGATCGCGGGCGTGGACGAAAGCGAACTGGTTCAGCCCGTGTCCGACATGCTCGAATGGGTGGGGCTGGCCCACCGCGCCGAAGCGAAGCCGGAAACGCTGTCGGGGGGCGAGAAGCAGCGCGTCGCCATTGCGCGCGCGGTGATCGGGCGCCCGGACATGCTGCTGGCGGACGAGCCGACCGGCAATGTCGATCCGGAAATGGCGCTGAAGCTGATGCGGCTGTTCGAATCGCTCAACCGGCTGGGAACTACCGTGATCGTCGCGACCCACGACGTGCATCTGCTGCAGAACGTGCGCAGTTCCACGATCATGCGGCTCGACAAGGGGCGCCTGGCGGACCCGACCGGCGCGCTGCGCTATCCGCCGCGCAGGCCCGTACACGCGGGGGGAACGCGATGAGCACGCCGCCCCTCACCGACGCCGCGCGCAGCGGCCAGCGCAGCTTCGAAGGTGCCAAGGCGCAGGCGCTGATCCCGCAGGCGCGGCTGGCCGGGCCGATGCCATGGGTGCTCGCCATTATGGTCGCGCTTACCGTCCTTGCTGCAGGCGCGGGTCTCTCGCTCGGCAATCTGGCGGGCGATGCGCGGTCCGAACTGTCGGGCGGGGCGACGGTGCAGATCCTCCAGGCGGACCCCGCCACCCGTGCGGAGCAGGCCCAGGCAGCGCAGGAAGCCCTGCAGGCCATGGCGATGGTGGAACAAAGCCGCCAGATTCCGCAGGACGAACTCGATGCCTTGCTGGAACCCTGGCTCGGCGAATCGGGCGATGCGGAAACCGTGCCCGTGCCCGCGCTGATCGACGTGCGGCTGGAAGGGCGCGCGGACGATGCGGCGATCGAACGCCTGCGCCAGCGGATCCTCCAGGTGGCCCCGGATGCGCGGGTCGATGCGCAGTCGGACTGGCTGCAACCTGTCTTCAGTGCGCTGACCTCGCTGCAATACGTCGCGCTGGCGCTGGTCCTGCTGCTGGCGGTGACGAGTGCTGCGGCGGTTTTCCTCGCGGCGCGCAGCGCGCTCGGCAATAATCGCGAGACGATCGAGATCGTCCACCTGCTGGGCGGGACGGACGGCCAGATCGCCCAGCTTTTTCAGCGCGCGATCCTGCGCGATTCGATGATCGGCGGGGGCGTGGGGCTGCTGCTGGGCCTCGCCGCCGTGCTCGGCCTCGGCTATCAGTTCGCCGCGCTCGACAGCGGCATGATCGGCGGCGGCGGGCTCGACTGGCTCGACTGGATCCTGATCGCGCTGATCCCTGTTCTGGGCGTGGTGCTCGCGGTGGCAACCGCGCGCTTTACCGTCCTTTCCGCCGTCAGGAGAATGCTGTGATCTGGCGTACCGGTCTTCTTGTCGTAGTGGCGTGGCTGCTCGGCTTCATCTGGTTTTCCGGCTGGCTGCCCGGTCCGGCGCCGATGGAGCGGACCGACGCCGTCACCGTGCCTACCGGGTTCGCGGGCCGGATCGGCCGCGGGCTCGAGGTCGTGCAGTCGGATAGCGCGGATCGGCTGCTCGTCACCGGGGTCGATCCGGAAGTAACCCCGGCGGAATTCGCGGCGGAATTCGAAGTGCCCGACGAGGTGATGGCGTGCTGCGTCACGCTGGGTTTCGCGGCCACCGATACGCGCGGCAATGCCGAGGAAACGACGGAGTGGGCGCTGGAAAACAACATCAAGAGCCTGCGCCTCGTTACCAGCGACTGGCACATGCGCCGCGCCGCTGTCGAGCTGCGCCGCGAACTGCCGTCCGATGTGAGGCTGGTGGAGGATGCGGTGCGCAGCGAACCGAGCCTGTGGCTGCTGTTCGTCGAATACCACAAGTGGCTGGTGAGCCGCACCGTCGGGCCCCTTTTTACCTGAGCCGACCGCTGACATGAACATGCTCCGTAGCCTTGTCTTCTATGCCCTGTTCTATGCCGGCACCCTGGGACTGCTGGTTCTGGTTCCCTTCCAGCGAGGACCGGCGATGCGCCGCCTCGCCAACGCATGGAGTGCGTGGCACCGCTGGTGCGTGCGGCATCTGCTGCGCATCCGGGTGATCCAGGAAGGCGCGCCGATCCACGGCCCGGCGCTCTACGCCATGCGGCACGAGAGCTTCTTCGAGGCGATCGACGCGCCCTGCGTATTTGGCGAACCGGTGATCTTCGCCAAGCAGGAGTTGCTGGCGCTGCCGCTATGGGGTTCGGCGGCAAAGAATTACGGCATCATCCCGGTAGCCCGTAGCGAAGGCGCCAAGGCCCTGCGTGATCTGATGCGCGCGGCGAAGGCGGCGAAGGAAGAGGGCAGACCGTTCCTGATCTTCCCTGAAGGCACGCGCACGCCGCACGGGAAGGAAGGCGCCATCGTGTCCGGCTTTGCGGGGCTTTACAAGCTGCTGGGCCTGCCGGTGGTGCCGGTCGCGGTGAACAGCGGGCCGCTCTATCGCGGGTCGATCAAGCGGCGCGGGCAGATCACTTACCGCTTCGGCGATGCCATACCGCCCGGGCTGGACCGCGCTGAAGTGGAGCGCCGCGTGCGCGAAGGGATCAACGCGATCAACGGGTGAGCGGTTTTCTGGAGGGGCCAGCCGCTTGCGCGGCCTACTGCAGCAGCGCTGCCTCGATGGCCTTGCCTACCTCGTCCATCTGGTCCTCCTGCCCGATGGTGATCCGCAGCGCCTCGCCCAGACCCTGCCCGGGCAGGTGGCGCACAGCGTAGCCGGCGTCGGCGATGGCATCGCGCACGCGTTCCGCTGTCGGCTGGTCGCGGAACCGCACGAGCACGAAGTTCGCCTCGCTCGGCACCGTCGAGACGCCGCGATTGCCGAGCTTGGCCAGCCGCTCCACGAACATCTGCCGCACGCGCCGGTTCTCCTCGCGCGAGCGGGTCACGAAATCCCTGTCGCCCAGCGCCGCCAGCGCCGCAGCCTGCGATGCGCCCGCCACGTTGAAGGGCCCGCGGATGCGGTTGAGCGCGTCGATCAGAGGAGGCGCCCCGGTTGCCCAGCCGACGCGGGCCGAGGCCAGGCCGAAGATCTTGGAAAAGGTCCGCGTCACCAGCACGTTCTCTGCCTCGTCCGCCAGCGCGAGGCCCGGCGCGCCTTCGTCGGGCAGGTATTCGGCATAGGCCTGATCGAGAACGAGCAGGACCTCGCCCGGAAGGCCATCGTGCAGTCGCTCGATTTCGCTGTGCGGCAGGTAGGTGCCCGTCGGATTGTTGGGATTGGCGATGAACACGACCCGCGTCCGCTCGGTCACCCTGGCCAGCAGCGCATCCACATCCGCCCCGAAATCCTTCGCTTCCGCCTCTACGGGCGTTGCGCCCACGCGGCGCGCCGCGATCGGGTACACCGAGAAGGAGAAGCGCGGCATCAGCACTTCGTCTCCCGCTCCGGCAAAGGCCTGCGCGGCGAGGTTGAGCAGTTCGTCGGAACCCGTGCCGCACACGATCCGCGCCGGGTCTATCGCGTGCAACCCGCCCAGCGCAGCGCGCAGCGCGGTGCTGTCCGGATCGGGATAGGTCGCCATATCGGGCGCCGCGCCAAGCGCGGCCCGCGCCGCTGCGCTGCTGCCGAGCGGATTCTCGTTGGCGGACAGCTTCACCAGCGTGCGTCCATCCGCGCCTTTCGACTTGCCCGGCACATAGGGCGCGATGTCGAGGATGTAGGGTTTGGGCTGAGGCGCGGTCGATTTCATGAACGGGTTCGCAGATAGGGGAGCCGTGCTTCGGCGGGCTCGGCCCGGGAGGATTTCAGGAGAAATTCCCCTAACCGGTCGCGCTGAGCTTGTCGAAGGGCAGTTTTTCCTCTTTCAGGCAGGTCGAGATGCAAGACCCCGAGACCGCCCTCACGCTGCCCGATCCGCTGCCGCTGGATAGCGGTGCGGTGCTCTCGCCCGTCACCATTGCCTACCAGGAATACGGGAAGCGGGCGGCGGACGGCAGCAATGTCGTGGTGATCTTCCATGCGCTGACCGGCGATCAGTTCGCCGCGAGCCCGCACCCCGGCACCGGTCGCCCCGGCTGGTGGGACAGGATGGTCGGCCCCGGAAAGCCGATCGACACGGACCGGCTATGCGTCATCTGTGCCAACGTGATCGGCGGGTGCATGGGGTCGACCGGCCCGGCGAGCGAGCAAGCTGACGGGGCAAGGTATGCCCAGAGTTTTCCGGTCGTGACGATCCACGACATGGTTCGCGCCTTTGCCCGGATGCTGGACGAATTGGGGATCGATCGGCTCCATGCGGTCGTCGGCGGCTCCATGGGCGGGATGCAGGCACTGGCCTTCGCATCCGATTTCCCCGACCGCGCCGAACGCGTGCTGGTGCTGGCGAGCGCGGCGCGCCAGTCCGCCCAGAACATCGCCTTCCACGAAGTCGGACGACAGGCGATCATGGCCGATGCCAACTGGAACGGGGGCGATTATTACGGCGGTGCGCATCCCGATGCAGGCCTCGCCGTGGCGCGGATGGCGGCGCACATCACCTATCTTTCCGAAAAAGGGCTGACCGAAAAGTTCGGCCGCCGCCTGCAGGCGAAGGGCGACGGCAAGCCGGGCGAGAAGTCCTTCGGGTTCGACGCCGACTTCCAGGTGGAGAGCTACCTGCGCTATCAGGGCAGCGGCTTCACGCGGCGCTTCGATGCCAATTCCTACCTCTATATCACCCGCGCGATGGACTATTTCGATCTTGCCGAGGAACATGGCGGCCGGCTGGCCGACGCCTTCGCGCGGGCGAGCGCGCGCTTCTGCATCGTCAGTTTCGATACCGACTGGCTCTATCCCACGGCGGAAAGCCAGCATCTCGTGCGCGCGCTCAACGCGTCGGGCGCCCCGGTCAGCTTCGTGGAGCTGTCCTCCCCCTTCGGACACGACGGCTTCCTGCTGGAGACGCCGGGGCTGGACGAGGTGGTTCGGGGTTTTCTGACATGAAGCCGCACGGCACCGCGCTGGCCGATCTGCGCCCCGATCTTGCCGCCATCGCCTCGGTCATCCCAGAGGGTGCGCGGGTGCTCGATATCGGCTGCGGGGAAGGCACGCTGCTCGCCGCGCTGGCCGCACACAAGCAGGTCGACGCGCGCGGGCTGGAGATCGATCCGGAGCGTGTGGCCACCTGCGTCGCGCGGGGGCTTTCGGTGGTGCAGGGCGATGCGGAGCGCGACCTTGTCCATTACCCCGACGATGCGTTCGACTACGCGATCCTGGGACAGACCATCCAGATGGTAGACCGCCCGGCAGACATTCTGGACGAACTGTTGCGGGTGGGGCGATCCGCCTTCGTCAGCTTCCCCAACTTTGCCCACTGGCGGATGCGGGTTGCCCTGGGGCTGGGCGGACGCATGCCGGTGACGCCCGCTCTGCCGGAAACCTGGCATGCGACGGGCAACATCCGCAATCTGACCGTGGTCGATTTTCGCGCGCTGGTGGCCGAACGCGGGGCCCGGATCGAGCGGGAGTGGCACTTCGCCAAGGGCCACACGATCCGCAAGCGCGGGGCCAACCTGCGGGCCGAATTCGCGCTGTTCCTCGTTGGGCGTTAGCGCGGCGGCGACAGGACCTTTGCGCGCCTCGCCCGCTGGTGACGGGGCGGAAAAGCCGAACTCCTCCGCCCCGTGTCGATCAGCCTTCGTGGATGGTCTTGGCGACCATGCAGTGCATGACGCCTTCGGCCCCGTCCTCACGCCCGAAGCCGGACCATTTCACACCCCCGAAGGGCGCATCCGGGGCGCTGACATTGGCGCCGTTGATCGCGAGCATCCCGGCTTCCACATCGGCGGCAAGGCGGCTGCGCAGAACCGGGTCGTTGGTCCACGCATAGGCGGCGAGACCATAGGGCAGACGGTTCGCCTCCTCGATGATCGCATCCGCGCCCGCCATGGGGTTGATGAGTGCGATGGGGCCGAACGGCTCCTCGTTCATGATTTCCGCCTCGGTCGGCACTTCGGAAAGGACGGTGGGTTCGAAGAAGAAGCCCTGGTTGCCGATCCGCTCGCCTCCGGTGTCCAGCTTGGCGCCGTGGTTCTTGGCATCAGCGATCTTCTTGGCAAGCCCTTCCGGCCCGCGCTCGTTTGCCATCGGGCCCATGCGGGTATCCTTGTCGAACCCGTTACCGACCGCGATCTTCTTCGCCCGCTCCACGAAGCCGTCGCGGAAGGCGGGGAACAGGTCTTCCTCCACCAGGAAGCGCGTGGGGCTGACGCAGACCTGCCCGGCGTTGCGGTAGGCCGCGCCCACCATCGTATCGAGCACGGTGTCCACATCGCTGTCCTTGAACACCATCACCGGGGCATGGCCGCCCAGTTCCATGGTCGTCACCTTGAGATCGTCCGCCGCGAGCTTCACCAGGTGCTTGCCCACAGCGGTCGAGCCGGTGAAGGTGACCTTTCGGATCACCGGGCTGGCGAGCAGGTGGCGGCTGACCTCGTCCGGCACGCCGAACACGCACTGGCACACATTGCCCGGCACACCGCCATCCAGCAGCGCCTGCACCAGCGCGATGCCCGCAGCAGGCGTTTCCTCGGACGGTTTGACGATGACGGAGCAGCCGGCCGCGATCGCGCCGCCGACCTTGCGCACCACGTTGATCGCGGGGAAGTTCCATGCCGCAAAACCGGCAATCGGGCCGACGGGCACATAGATGACCCGGGCGGCCTGGCCTGCGGGGCGGACCAGTTCGCGGCCGTACGTGCGCTTCGCCTCGCCGGCGTAGAATTCCAGCAGCATCGCGCAGTAGACCACTTCGCCGATCGCTTCGCGCACCGGCTTGCCCTGTTCCCTGGTCAGCAGCTGGCCGATGTCGCTGGCGCGTTCGCGCAGGAGCGTTGCTGCCTTGTTGAGCGCCGCGGCACGCTTGTCCGCGCTGGTCTTGCGCCATTCCTGAAAGCCGCTTTCAGCATTGGCCAGCGCCAGATCAAGATCGTCCTTGCTGGCATGGGGCAGGGCACCCAGCACTTCGGCCGTGGCGGGGTCGACCACGTCCTGCGTTTCGCGGCCACCGCCGGAAATTTTCTCGCCGCCGATCAGCAGGTGGAGGGAGGTATGGTCAATCATCGGGGCAAGCTCCTGTTATGCAACACTTCGTCCTGTTTCCTGCCGCGCTTCCCAGAAAGGAGGCGCGACACGCGCCGCCATCAGGTATAGGCCTTGGCCATGATCGCCAACCTCCTGCCGTTCGTTTTTGTCGCCCTCCAGCCCGTCTCCGGTATTGCCGCGCCCGCGGAGGAGGTGAAGGAGGTCGCCCCGCTGCCCGCAAACCAGCAGGGGGCGATCCGCTGTTCGGCAGCCTTCGCGCTGATTGCCGAACGCCAGCGCCTGGGGGACGAGGCGGCGCTGCAATATCCTCCGCTGGGCGAGCGCGGGCGCGAATTCTTCGTCCGGGCCAGCGCGCAGGTCATGGATGAATCCAAGCTCGACCGGGAGGCGATTGCCGCGCAGCTGAACGCTCAGGCAGTCAGCATTATCGAGGAAGGATCGCTGGAGCAGATCATGCCGCCGTGCCTGATGCTGCTGGAGGCGTCCGGCATTTAGGGCGGTCTGCCGAAGCTTTCGTCGCAAGCATCTGGATTTGCGCGAAGCTATGCCCCATCTGCGCTTTGCATGTGGACCCTCCACCAGTTTCCTCTCTGCCCGTTCAGCCGCAAGGTACGCATCCTGCTGCGCGAAAAGGGCGTGCCCTTCGGCCTGCAGCGGCTCGACCCGTGGAAGGCGGACGACGACTTCTTCGACATGAACCACGCAGGCCGCGTGCCCGTGCTGGAAGAGACCGAGAAGGGCATCGTCCTCAATGATTCGACCGCGATCTGCGAATATTTCGAAGAGACGGTCGACAAGGCGCCGATGATCAACGGATCGGCGCTGAACCGCGCAGAGATCCGCCGGCTGGTCGCGCTATTCGAGGAAAACCTGTTCGGCGATGTGACCATGCCGATGATGCACGAACGCATGAAGAAGCGCCTCGTCACGCGCGAGCCGCCCGATTCGCGGATCCTGCGCGAGGCGATGAAGCTGGCGCACGCGCATCTCGACTATCTCGACTGGCTGCTCGATCACCGCGCCTGGCTCGCCGGGCCGCAGATGAGCCTGGCCGACATTGCGGCTGCCGCGCAGCTTTCGGTCGCGGATTATCTTGGCGGGATCGACTGGAAGGACCATCAGCCCACGCGCGACTGGTATGCCGCGTTCAAGAGCCGCCCCAGCTTCGGCCCGCTGCTGGCGGACAAGATGGACGTGATCCAGCCGCCCGCGCATTACGCCCAACTCGACGATTGAGTGGATCGCTCGGGCTGGAACCGATCCGCGCAAGGGCCATATCGATTCCCTGAAGGAGTCCCTGTTATGACCGATACCACGACCGACAAGCTCGACCTGACGCAGGACCAATGGCGCGAGCGGCTGAGCCGCGAGCAGTTTCATGTTCTGCGCGAGGGCGGCACCGAACGCGCCTTTACCGGTGCGTACGACAAGCTGAAGGATGACGGCGAGTATCACTGCGCCGCCTGCGGAAACCTGGTTTTCCTCAGCGATCAGAAATACGATAGCGGATCGGGCTGGCCCAGCTTCTATGCGCCTGCCGATGGTACCGCGGTCCAGACCAGGGAGGATGTCTCCCACGGCATGACCCGTACCGAAGTGCTCTGCGCCAAGTGCGAGAGCCATCTGGGCCATGTCTTCCCCGATGGCCCGAAGCCCACGGGCCTGCGCTACTGCATCAATTCCGTCGCGCTTGAATTCGAAGCGGCGGGGCAGTTGCCCGCGGGGAACTGATCGCGAATTAAGGCGAAAAAATGTCGTTCATTCGCCATTGAGCTTGGCCTATGCATAGCGGCACTCTTCAAGGGCGCATGCATGCGCCGCAGGCCGGGATGAGAGCATTTAGATGGCGAGAATTCGCACCGCGCGCAAGCAGCGGGAAAGCCGGTTTCCCGGAGCCGAAACGTGGGAAAAGACACCTCGCTGGCTCCGCCTGACGATCATGTGGGCGGGCGGGCTCGCTTCGCTCGCGGTTCTCTTTCTGCTGCTTGCGGTCGCCTTCGCGGCGCGATCGCTTCCCTCCTACGAAGAGCTGAAAGCCGCGCAGACCGCGCAGACCATCGTCGTGCGCGCCGCGGACGGCAGCGAAATCGTGGAGCTGGGGCCGAGTTACGGCGAATGGCTGGACAAGGAAGAAATTCCGGCCGTCATGAAGCAGGCGATGATCGCGGTGGAGGATCGCCGGTTCTATTCGCACTTCGGGGTCGATATCTGGCGCACCGGCGGTGCGTTCCTGGAACCGATCATGGGTTCGCGCGCGCGCGTCGCCGGGACCTCGACCATTACGCAGCAATTGGCGCGCAACGTCTTTCTAAACTCCAACCGCACGATCGACCGCAAGCTGCGCGAAGCCGTGCTGGCGCTGGCGCTGGAGGCGAAGTTCGACAAGGAGCAGATCCTCGAACTGTACCTCAACAAGGTCTATTTCGGCGGCGGCGCCTATGGCGTGGACAGCGCGAGCCGCAAGTTCTTCAGCCACCCCGCGACCGAGCTTTCGACCGCAGAGGCCGCGATCATCGCCGGGCTGGTCAAGGCGCCCAGCCGCTATTCCCCCACCGCCGATGTCGATGCCGCCGTGGGCCGCGCGCAGGTGGTGCTGCGGCTGATGCGCGAACAGGGCCGGATCACCGCCGAACAGGCATCGGTCGATCCGTCGGCGGTTAAGCTGAAGCAAGAGGCCGGACAGAACTCGGTCCGCTATTTCACAGACTGGGCCCTGCCCCAGCTCGATATCCTGCTGCCCAACACGCTTGAGCCGATCGAGGTGTGGACCACCATCGATATCGGAATGCAGGGCGCGGCCACCGCTGCGATCAAGTCCAACGCGCCTGAAGGGGCGCAGGGCGCGCTGGTCGCGCTGGACCGGGACGGAGCAATCCGCGCGCTGGTCGGCGGGACGGATTACGTGACCAGCAATTTCAACCGCGCCACGGTGGCGCAGCGCCAGCCGGGTTCGGCCTGGAAACTGTTCGTCTACCTCGCCGCGCTGGAATCGGGCTATCGCGTCGATGACACGGTGGTCGATGCGCCGATCACCATCGGCGACTGGAGCCCGCGAAATTACAACGGCCGTTTCGCCGGCGAAATGACTGTGCGCCAGGCCTTCGCCTATTCGGTCAACACCGTGGCCGCGCAGCTGGGCAACGAAGTGGGCTTCGGCACGGTCGCTTCGATGGCGCGACGCTTCGGCATCACCTCGGAAATCTCCACCTTCCCCTCGATGGTCTTGGGCAGCTCGACCGTGCGCCTGCTGGACATGACCCGCGCGTTTGCTGCCGTGTCGGCAGGCGGAATGGCGGTGGAGCCCTACGGGATCACCAAGGTGACCACGACCGGCGGCGAAACGCTTTACCAGCACGAACAGTCGCGCGAGGTCCGCCTGGTTCCGGATTACGTCGCCACGCAGATGACCGACCTGCTGCAGGCCGCCGTGCAGACCGGCACGGGCCGCGCCGCGCAGATCGGACGCCCGGTTGCAGGCAAGACCGGGACCACCAGTTCGAACAAGGACGGATACTTCGTCGGCTTCTCCTCCGGCATCACCACCGGCGTGTGGATGGGGCGCGACGATAACAAGGCGGTCTCCGGCCTGTCGGGCGGGCGGGCGCCTGCCCAGGCCTTCGCCGCCTTCATGCGTTTTGCGGTGAAGGATCGGCCGGTGGAGCCTTTCAACACCGATACCGACCTGCCCGAATGGCAGATCGAGCCGGACGAGGAATTCTACTACGGCGACCCGGACGATTATTACTTCATCGACGAACAGGGCAACCTGATCGAACCCGGCCGCGGCGCGGGCGAAGCTGGTCCGGCGAGCGAAGGCGTGACCGAGCGGCCCCGGCCGCAGCCGGGCGAAGGCGCGGATGGCGAGCCGCAGGCGGCGGACGATGACTTCCTCGACCGTGCAATCGGCGGCGGCAACCAGGGCGGGCAGGGCGCGCGTAATCAGCCGCCCCAGCAGCAACAGCCTCCCCAGCCACGGCCATCGCCGCAACCGGCCCAGCCGGGCCGGGGAGATGCGCCGGCCCTGCCGCCCCAGCAGCGCGAACAGATCTACTAGCCAGCGCTGGCACCCATCCAGCACCGACAAGAAAAAGGCCCCGCCGGATCGCTCCGACGGGGCCTTTTTGCGTGATGGGGCCTGGCGGCTTACTGGATGCGCACGGCGACGTAGCCTGCGGGCCCGCGAATGCGCTGGATGCGCAGTACGATCGCCTCGCGGCCTTCCTCTTCCGCCTCGCGCACGATGCTCTCGAGCTGCTCGGTCGAGGTCACGGTCTGGTAGTTGGCCGAAAGGATGATGTCGCGGCGCTGGATGCCCTTGCGCGCGGCGTCCGAATTCGGGTTCACCGCCGCAATCGCAAGACCGCGCGTATCCGCCGAAACGCCCAGCTGGCGGGCAATCGCCGGGTTGATAGCGACCGCGCCAAGGCCGAGCTTCTGTGCGAGGAACTCGTTGCCGTCGAGCGGCGCGTTCATCTGGTCTTCCGCATCGTCTTCGCTGAACATCTGCGATTCGCGCAGCTCTTCCGCGCTGGGCCGGGTGCCGACCGTCACATTGACCGTGCGGCGCTGGCCATCGCGGATCAGCGTGATCGGGATGGTCGTGCCCGGCTTCACGTTGGCGACGAGGAAGGACAGCGTCTGGTCGGGCGTGACGTCACGCCCGTTGACCGCGATCACGACATCGCCCGGTTCGATACCGGCACGTGCCGCCGCTTCGTCGTCGACGACCGACTGCACCACCTCGCCACGGTTGCGTGGCAGGCCGAGTGCGGCGGCGAAATCGTCCGTCACGGGGCCGATGCCCACGCCCAGATAGCCGCGTTCGATGGTCTCGCCCCGGCGCAGCCGCTCCACGATCGGCGCGGCGGTGTCTGCGGGGATGGCGAAGCCCACGCCCACGCTGCCGCCCGAAGGCGAGAGGATGGCGTTGTTGATGCCGATGACGTTGCCCTGCATGTCGAACAGCGGGCCGCCGGAGTTACCGCGGTTGATCGCGGCGTCGGTCTGGATGAAGCGGTCGTAGGCACCGGCACCGGCGGTGCGCAGCACGGAGGAAATGATCCCGCTGGTCACCGTACCGCCGAGGCCGAAGGGATTGCCGATCGCAACCACCCAGTCGCCTGCGCGCGCCGAAGCGGAATCGCCGAACTTCACGAACGGGAAGGGCTCGCCGCGGCTGATCTTGAGCACGGCGAGGTCGGAATCGGCATCCTTGCCGACCAGCTCCGCCTCGTATTCCGCGCCGTCGGGCATGGTCACGGTGATTTCCTCGACCGTGCCGTTGCCCTGCGGCGTAACCACGTGATTATTCGTAACCACATACCCGTCGGCCGAGATGATGAAGCCCGAGCCGAGCGACTGGCCTTCGCGCGTGGTCGGCTGGCCGCCACCACGGCGATCGCCGAACAGGCCTTCGAAGGGCGTGCCCGCGAAGGGATTGGCGCTCTGCACCTCGACCCGCTGGCGGGGGGAGATGTTCACCACCGCCGGGGCGAGCTGTTCGGTCAGGTCGGCAAAGCTGGCAGGCGCACCGGCGCGCGGCACGGTGGTCTGGATCCGGCTGTCGTCGTTCTGGGCGACCTGCGCGCCAGCGGGCTGGCCGGTCACCAGGGAGATGGTCGCGCCACCGATCAGCAGCGCCGAAGTCAGGCCATAAGCATATCGCACGGGTCTCACGTCCTTCTTGTTCCTCTTCTTGTCTCGGCCCCGCTCGCGCAATCAATGCGCGAGCAGCCGTTCTCTATCCCGCGCCGACTGAAGGCGGCGGGCGCTTAATCGCGATTGAACGAGCCCGGGCCACTCTGCCGAGAGGCCACAGGGATCGACCAGCGGGCATCACCGCCCGCGGAATTGCCGCAGATATTCGTTGTCGGGCGACAGGATCACCGAGCTTTCGGCATTGTCGTTCATGAACGTGGTGCGGTAACTCTGCATCGCGCGGTAGAAATCGTAGAATTCCGGGTCCTTGTTGAAGGCTTCGGCATAGATCTGGGCGGCCTCGGCGTCGGCTTCGGCGCGGATGATCTGCGCATCGCGGCGGCCGCCCGCACGGATCGTCTCGGCTTCTTCCTGCCGGTCCGACTGCATCCGGGTGAAGGCAGCTTGCAGCGGCGTGCCCTGCGGCAGGTCGGCGCGCTTGATCCGCACGTCGAGCACCTGCGCCCCGTACTGCCGGGCTTGCCGGTCCAGCGCGTTACGGATGTTGGTCATCGCGTTGCCGCGTTCGGGCGTCAGCAGGCTGGCGAAGGTCCGCCGGCCAAGCTCCTGCCGCAGCACGGAGGTGAGGATCGGTTCGAGCTGGTTGCGCAGCTGCTCTTCCGTCCCTGCGGCCTCAACGAACAGCACCGGATCGAAAATCCGCATCCGCGCATAGGCGTTCACTTCCAGACGCTGCTGGTCGTTTGAGAGGACGGTTTCGCCCTCCATGTCCAGATCGAGGATGCGCTTGTCGACCAGCTGCACCCGCTCGAGGATCGGGATGCGCAGGATCATGCCGGAGCCGGTCTGGCCATAGCGTTCGTCCGGATCGAAATTGTTCGCCACCCGCACGGGCTCACCCGTCCGGATCACCACGGCCTGATGGGTTTCGGGCACGATCACCACGCTCATCAGCAGGATGACGATCAGCGCCAGCACCGCGATCACGGCGCCCTTGTAGTCGTTCCAGATACGGCTCATTGGCTGCCTCCCGCATTGTCGGCCGAGGGCGCCGTTGCCGGTGCCGGCTGCGCCTGCGCGCGGCGGCGGATTTCGGGCAGCGGCAGATAGGGGGTCACGCCGCTATCGGTTTCGACGATGGTCTTGTCGGTGGTCGACAGCACGCTCTCCATGGTCTCGTAATAGAGCCTGCGCCGCGTCACTTCGGGCGCGAGACGGTACTGTTCGTAGATCTCGTTGAACTCCGCCGCGCTACCCTGCGCCTGCGCCAGCAGCTGCTGTTCGTAGCGGCGTGCCTCGTTCAGGTTGCGCTCTCGGTCCTGCCGGGCGGCGAGCACGTCGTTGAACGCCTCGATCACCTGCTGCGGAGCCTCGGTCCGGGCGATCTCGACGCCCTGCACCGCGATCCCCGCGCCATAGGCGTCCAGCAGCGTCTGCATCCGCTGGCGCACCCGCGTCTCGACGGTTTCGCGCCCTTCACCCGAAAGGACGGTGTCCAGCTCGGTCTCGGCCACGGCGGCGCGCACCGCCGATTCGGCCACCTCGGTCAGCGTTTCTTCCGGCTCGGCGAGCGCGAAGCGAAACTGGACGAGGTCCTTGATGTTCCAGCGCACGAGGTAGGACAGGTCGACCAGGTTCTGGTCCCCGGTCAGGATCAGGTTTTCGCCCCCTTCGCCGATGGCGTTCTGGCGAATCTCGCTGACATTCTCGATATCGACGACCTGGATCGGCCACGGCGCGGTGAAGTTGATGCCCGGCTGCAGCGTGCGTGAATATTTGCCGCCCAGCCATGTCACCACGCCCTGCTCGCGCGGGCCGACCTGGTGGGTCATGGTGACGGCAAGCCAGATGATCGCGACGATCGCAATGATCACCGGCACCCAGCTCTTGCCGCCGGGACGGTCCGGGAAACGGAAATTCGGGCCGCCCGGGCCGCCGCCGCCGGGCCGGCGGCGCGGGCCTTCGGGGCCGCGGTTCTTGAAGATATCCTCGATCGAGGCAGAGCGCCGTTCGCCGTCGCCGCGCCGGTCGCCGCCCTGCGGCAGCCATGGGTTGCGCGGACCGGAGGGCTTGCTGCCTTTATCGCCGCTCTTGTCGCCCTCGGGCCGGTCGGAACCGTCGCCATCGTCCGATGAGCCACCGGATGAACCGCCCCATGGATTCTTGCCGGCCATGGCCAGCCCAATTTTCGAGTGAAACCCGTCCAAGATTTTCATGCCTGCCGTTATAGGTACACCGCGCAACGAAAAACAGGGGTTGCCCGCGCATTTTTGCTGTTATTGACGCCCGCGTGACACAGGAAGAAACAGTGGACGTTGGCAAGGTGAGGGCGGCGCTGCGCCCCGGGCTTGCGGATCGGCTGGCAGCGGTGCGGGTGCGCGAGGGCGCGATCTCGCTGGTTGTCGAAGGAACCGGGCTGGACGCGGCGGCGCGCGGCGCGGCCGAAACCGAGCTGAAGGAAGCCCTGGACGACCTCGCCGATGGCAAGACGGTCGCAGTCGCCTTCATGGGCGAGCGCGTGAAGCGGCGAATCGTTGCCATCGGTTCGGGCAAGGGCGGCGTGGGCAAATCCACCGTCACCGCCAATCTCGCGGTCGCGCTGAAACGGGCGGGGGTGAAGGTCGGCGTGATCGACGCCGATATCTACGGCCCCTCGCAGCCGATCCTGCTCAAGAGCGAGGACATGAAGCCCGAGGCCGAGGGAGAAACGCTGCAGCCCGTGGTCGGCGCGGCGGAAATCCCGATGCTGTCGATGGGGCACCTCGTGAACAAGGGCCGCGCGCTGGCGTGGCGCGGGCCGATGGCGGGGCGCGCGCTCGCGCAATTGTTCGAAGCCAACTGGGGCGATGCGGAACTGCTGCTGGTCGATCTGCCGCCGGGCACCGGCGACGTACAGATCACGATGCTGCAGAAATTCCGCCCCGATGGGGCGGTGATCGTCTCCACCCCGCAGGATCTGGCGTTGGCCGATGCGGCGCGTGCCGGATCGTTGTTCGATCAGGGAGAGGTGCCGATCCTGGGCCTGATCGAGAACATGGCGGGCTATGTCTGCCCCCACTGCGGCGAGGCGAGCGATCCCTTCGGCAGCGGCGGAGTGGAACGTGCCGCCGGGCGGCTCGATCTGCCGTTCCTCGGCCGCATTCCGCTCAGCCTTGCCATCCGCGAGGCGAGCGATGCGGGTACGCCTATCGCACTGGGCGACACGCCCGAAGGCGCGGCCTATCGCGCTATCGCCGACAGGATATACGAAGCGCTGAGGACCGGCGCCGCATGAGAATCTCGCGGCGGGGGGTGCTGGCGGGCGCGGCGGCGGGCGGTGGCCTTGCCATTGCCTTCGTCCTCATGCCCCAGCGCTTCGGCGCGCCGCTGGCCCCGACCGAGGGTGAGGCCGGCTTCAACGCCTGGCTGAAGATTGCCGCCGACGGGGTGGTGACGGTCGCGATGCCGCAATGCGAGATGGGGCAGGGCGTCACCACGCTGCTGCCGCAGATCGTGGCGATGGAGCTCGGCGCGGACTGGCGCCAGATCGCGGTCGAACCGGCCCCGCCCACGGGCGCCTACCCCAACGTGCCGCTCGCCGCCCACTGGGCGCAGCTGTGGCTGGCAGGCGGCGCCGATATCGCGGGCAGCGAGGATTCGCTGCTTGCCCGCCGCTTTGCCGAACGCACGCGGTTCAATGCCACCGCCGCCGGGACCACGCTGGCCGCTTACGAAGGCCCGGCACGCGAGGCGGCGGCCACCGCGCGCGCCATGCTGATCGCGGAAGCCGCCGCGCGCTGGGGCGTCTCGCCTGAAGAATGCAGAGCCACGGACGGCTTCGTGCTTGCGGGCAAGCGCCGCCTGCGCTTCGCCGAGCTGGCCGAAGGCGCGGCCCGGCGCGATCCGCCCGACATCGCGCCGCTCAACAGCGAACCGCCCGCCGAGCCACCGCGCGGGGCGGGCACTACCGCCGAGACTGCCTTTCCCCGGGTCGATCTGCCGGCCAAGGTCGATGGCAGCTTCCTTTTCGCTGGTGACGTCCGGCTGCCGGGCATGGTGCATGTGGCGATCCGCCATGGTCCGGCCGATCGCGCGCGGCTGAAGCGATACGACGCGGCGGCGGCTGCGAACGTGCGCGGGCTGGTCGGCATCGTCGAAGGCAACCGCTGGCTCGCGGCGGCGGGCGAGACATGGTGGGCCGCCGAAAAGGCGCTGCAGGCGATGAAGCCGGTGTTCGTCACGGGCGCACCGGTCGACAGCGACGGGATTGCAAGGGCGCTCTCCGAAGGTCTCGAGGAGGGCGCGGCCGAGCGGGTCGTGCTGGTCGGCGCGGGCGAAGTGCTCGACGGAGAGCCCACGCTTGCCCGCCGCTACGATATCGCGCCCGCGGTCCACGCCCCCCTGGAAACGGCGTCGGCCACCGCCTGGCTCGACGATGGCAAGCTGACCCTGTGGATGGCGAGCCAGGCGCCCGAGCGTGCGCGGGTCGCGGCGGCCCGCGCGCTGGGCATCGGCGTGGAGAATGTCGTCCTCGTGCCCATGGCGGCAGGCGGCAGCTTCGATGCGCGGCTGGATCATACGCACGCGATCGAGGCTGCGGTGATCGCGCGCGAGCTGGGCCGTCCGGTACAGCTGGTCTGGTCGCGCTGGCAGGAAATGGTCGCCAGTCCGCCGCGTGCCCCCGCCGCCGCCGAGCTTTCCGCCCGGCTGGGGCGCGATGGCAGCATTATCGCATTGACCAGCCGAATCGCGATCCCGCCCTTCATGCGCGAACAGGGCGCCCGCCTGTTCGAAAATCGGACCACCTGGGCCGCGCGCGAGAACACGCGGGGCGAGAGCGATCCGCTGGCAGTGTCCGGCGCAATCCCGCCTTATGCGATCCCCAATCTGGCGATCGATCACGTGCCCGTTGCCATCGGCCTGCCGGTCGCGCGCATGCGGGGCGGCGGCGATGCGATCACCGCGTTTTTCACCGAGTGCTTCATCGACGAGCTGGCAGAAGCGCTGGGGCGGGAGAAGCTTTCCTACCGCATCGCGATGCTGGGGCAGGACCTGCGCATGGTGGAGGTGCTGCAACGCGCCGCGCGGCTTGCCGAGTGGAGCGGCGGAGAGATCGCCAGCGGGCAGGGCCTCGCCTGTCACCGCATGCAGCTGGGCAATCGCACGGGCCGCATCGCCTGCGTGGCGCAGGCCAGCCGGGGCGAGGGCGGGGTGCGCGTCACCCGGCTGAGCGTGGCGGCCCACATCGGGCGAATCGTCAATCGCGATCTTGCCCGCCAGCAGATCGAGGGCGGGCTGGTCTACGGCATGTCGCTCGCGCTGGGGTCCGCCATCGGCTTCCGGCGCGGCCTGCCGACGGCCAGCCGCCTTGCCTCGCTCAACCTGCCCACGCTTGCCGACTGCCCGGAGATCGCGATCGATTTCGTTGGCAGCAGCGCCGACCCGTTCGACCCCGGCGAGCTTGGGACGGTGGTGGCCGCGCCCGCCATTGCCAACGCGCTGGCTTCGGCAACCGGGCAGCGTTCGCGCAGATTGCCGCTCGACGCGGCATCCGGGCAGTGATCCTCGAAAGGGGGCTGCCCATCATGGTCATCTTGACGAAGCCTGCCATACGGGCATGGCGCAGCGCATGACCTGGCAAGATCAACAGCTTCCCGAAGACCATCCCCCCGTGCGTTCGGGCAAGGTGGGTGTTCTCCTCGTCAATCTCGGCACGCCGGAGGCGCCCACGGCCAAGGCGGTGAAGCGTTATCTGGGCGAGTTCCTGTCCGACAAGCGCGTGATCGAGATCCCGCAGATCGCCTGGCAGCCGATCCTGCGCGGCATCATCCTGAATACGCGACCCGCCAAATCGGCGGAGGCCTACAGCAAGGTGTGGAGCGACGAAGGTTCGCCACTCGCGGCGATCACCAAGGCGCAGGCCGAAGCCATGCAGCGCGCCTTCGGCGATGCGGTGCAGGTCGACTGGGCGATGCGTTACGGCGCGCCTTCGATCCCGGAACAACTGAGGGCCCTGCAAGAGGCAGGGTGCGACCGCATCCTGCTGGCGCCGCTCTATCCGCAATATTGCGCGGCGACGACCGCGACCGTGGTCGACAAGTCGAACGAGTGGCTCGCCGCGCAGCGCTGGCAGCCGAGCCTGCGCACGCTGCCGCCCTACCACGACGATCCGCTCTATATCGACGCTTTGGCTGCCGATATCGACCGCCAGCTCGGCACGCTGGATTTCGCGCCCGAGCTGATGTTGATGAGTTTCCATGGCATGCCCGCCCGCACACTGCAGCTGGGCGATCCCTACCACTGCCATTGCCAGAAGACCGCCCGATTGCTGGAAGCGAAGCTCGCCAGACCGGGCCTGCGCTTTCGCACCAGCTTCCAGTCGCGCTTCGGCCCTGCCAAGTGGCTGGAGCCGGCAACCGACGCGGTGCTGGAGGAAGAGGCGCGGGGCGGTACGAAGCGCCTCGCCATCGTCGCGCCAGGCTTTTCCGCGGATTGCCTCGAAACGCTGGAGGAACTGGCGATTCAGGGGCGCGAACAGTTTACCGATGCAGGCGGGGAGCAGTTCGCGGCGCTATCCTGCCTCAACACGTCCGACGCCGGGCTGGCGATGCTCGAAGCCCTGCTGAAGCGCGAGTGTGCGGGGTGGATTTGAGCGGCTGGATTCGGCCCGGAAAATAACTTACATTGGGGTCAATAAGGAGAGAGGACACCCCATGGCCACGCTAGCCGCCCACCAGCCCGCAACAGCGCGCCCCACGCACTGGAAAGAGGATAATCCGGACCCTTCGGACCTCTCGCACATTCCCGGCGAGACGGGCCTGCCCGTCGTCGGCAACACCTTCAGGATGCTGGCCGATCCGCCCGCCTTCACCCGCGCGATGGTGGAAAAATACGGGCGCGTGTACCGCAACAAGGCGTTCGGCGGGACGACCGTGGCGCTGATCGGCGCGGACGCGAACGAACTGGTGCTGTTCGACCGCAAGAAGATTTTCTCCAGCGAGCAGGGCTGGGGCCCGATCCTCGACAAGCTGTTCCCGCGCGGGCTGATGCTGATGGATTTCGACCATCACCGGGCCGACCGCAAGGCGCTGTCGATCGCGTTCAAGCCAGAGCCGATGCGCCACTACGTCGGCAGCCTCAACCGCGGCATTGCCGACCGTATGGAGGAATGGGGCGCGGGTAGCATGAAGTTCTACCCCGCCATCAAGCAGCTGACGCTCGACCTTGCGGCGGACAGTTTCATCGGCATTCCCTTCGGCGAGGAAGCAGACAAGGTGAACCAGGCCTTCGTGGACATGGTCCAGGCCTCCGTCGCGCCGATCCGGCATTCGCTGCCCTTCACCAAGATGAAGAAGGGCACCGACGGTCGGAAATATCTGGTCGAGTATTTCACCAAGGAAACGCAGCGCCGCCGGGCCGAGGGCGGCGGGCAGGACATGTTCAGCCAGTTCGCCACCGCCACCCGCGACGATGGCGAGCTGCTGCCGGTCGACGAAGTGGTTGACCACATGAACTTCCTGATGATGGCCGCGCACGACACCATCACATCGTCCGCCACGTCGCTGGTCTATTACCTCGCCAAGAACCCCGAGTGGCAGGAAAAGCTACGCGAGGAACTGCGCGCGATCACCGGAGGGGAAGGGCGCGCACTGGGGTACGAGGACCTGGCAAAGGCCGAACTGACCGAAATGGCGTTCAAGGAAGCGCTGCGGATGATGCCGCCCGTGCCCTCCATCCCGCGCCGCGCGCTGGAGGAATTCGAATTCCACGGATACCGCATTCCGGCGGGTACGCCGGTGGGCGTGAACCCCACTTTCGTCCACAACGACCCGGAAATCTGGGATAGCCCGGAAAAGTTCGATCCGATGCGCTTCACGCGCGAGGCGGAAAAGGCGCGGCACAAATATGCGTGGGTGCCGTTCGGCGGCGGGGCGCACATGTGCCTGGGCCTCCACTTCGCCTACATGCAGGTGAAGATCATGATGGCGCACCTGCTGACGCGCTACCGGGTCGAGGTGGCGGAAGGCTACACGCCCGACTGGCAGGCCTGGCCGATCCCGCAGCCCAGGGACGGATTGCAGATCGTGCTGAAGCCGCTGGCCTAGAGCGCTGTCCTAGGCGTCAGAAATCGATGGCGATCCCGTCCTTCACCCAGTCGCCATAGCGGGTGGGGCTGAGGCCCTTGGGGTCTTCCTCGCTCGCGTCTATGGGTTCGGGCGCGGGTGCGGGGTCGTCGCTCCAGTGCGCAGGCTTCTTGAAGTCTTGCGGGCGTTCGGTAGCGCGTCTCATATGAAAGAAATGATCCTGTTCGCACCCGGTTTCAAGCATGACTAAAGCCGGTAAGCCCAAAGCCGGGGGCGATGTGCCCGGCCTGCCAGCCCGCCGCGCGGCGCTGCGCATGCTCGATGGCGTCCTGCGCCGGGGCGAAACGCTGGAGCAGAACGAGACGGCGGCGCTCCATGGACTGCCTGCGCCCGACGCGGGGCTCGCCCGCGCAATTGCGGCGGAAACGCTGCGTTGGCTGGTCGATTTCGACGCCCTGATCGACAGCGCGACGCGCGAGGTTCTGCCCGAGGATGCCAAGCCGCGCACGGTGCTGCGGCTGATGCTGGCGCAATGGCTGCGGCTCGACACCCCGCCGCATGCGGTGGTCGCGACCGCGCTGCCGCTGCTGTCGGGCGGGCCCAAGCGGCTGGCGCATGGCGTGTTCGGAGCGCTGGCGAAGCGCGGCATCGAACTGCCTGCGGCTCCGACGCTGCCCGACGCCGTGGCCGAACGCTGGGGCGACCGCGCCGGAGCGATTGCCGAAGGTCTCGCCGAACCGCCCCCGCTCGACCTGACGCTGAAGGACGCATCACACACCGCCGAATGGGCGGTGAAGCTGGGCGCGGACAGCCTGAAGCCCGGCCACCTGCGCCTCTCGCGCGGGCAGGCGGTGCACGGGCTCGAAGGGTTCGAGGATGGGGCGTGGTGGGTGCAAGACCTCGCCGCCTCGCTCCCCGCGCGCCTGCTGGGCGAAGGGAATGGCCGCCGCGCGCTCGACCTTTGCGCCGCGCCGGGCGGCAAGACGCTGCAACTGGCGGCGCAGGGGTGGAGTGTGACCGCGCTCGATATCTCGGCCAAGCGGTTGAAGCTGCTGGAGGAAAACCTCAAGCGCACAGGCCTTTCGGCGGACGTGATCGCCGCCGATGCCTTCAAGTGGGAGCCTGAGGCGCCGTTCGATGCGATCCTGATCGACGCCCCCTGCACCGCGACCGGCACCGCGCGCCGCCACCCCGACGTGCTCCACCGCATCGGCCCGCGCCAGATCGCCGACCTCGCCGAAGTGCAGGAACGCCTGATCGAGCGCGCGAGCGGCTGGCTCACGCCCGGCGGGATGCTGGTCTACGCGGTGTGCTCGCTGGAGAGCGAGGAGGGCGAAGCGCAGGCCGAGAAGGTCTGGCTCACCAAAGAGCCGATCAGCGCGGAGGAATTGCCCGCAGGCCTGTCCCCCACGGCAAAAGGCACCCTGCGCACCGACCCCGGAATGCTGCCCGAGCACGGCGGCCTCGACGGCTTCTTCGTCGCGCGCTGGAGAAAGAGTTAGCCGCAAACCTCCCCTCCCATGGGGGAGGGGTTGGGGGTGGGGGCTCTGCGCCAATGGCAAGGCGCGACCAAAGCCGCTTTCGCCGTACGCCCCCACCCAACCTTCCCCTCGAGGGGAGGAGCAGGACGCTCAGCCGGCCATATCGACCACGCCCTCGTCCTCGCCGTAAAGTTCGGCCTCGCTGGCGGTCACCTTGATGATCAGCACGCCGTCCTGTTCGTCGGGGCCGTGGCCGAACCACTTCTCGATATCGGGCGTCCAGTGCTCCTTGATGAGCTCGGGATCGTCATGGACGCTCGCGGTGCCGCGGATGGTCAGCCATACGCCCTCGCTCTGGAAATCGAGCGCCACGTGATCGTCGCGCTCGATATCGCGCAGCTTGCGTGTCTCGGGCGCGGTGAAGAAATAGCTGTCGCCGTCGTAATCGACCTGCGCATTGTTGCTCATCGGGCGACTGGTGAGCGTGCCACCCTCGCCATGCGTCGTCATCATGCAGAGATCCATGCTGCGCATGGTCTTGGCGATCATCTTCTTGTCAGGCTTGGGCATCCGGCAGATTCCTTTTGTATCTGACGGACTTAACTTGCGGCGAGGACGCTACGTTCCTCATATTCGACATGGGTCTGCCGAGGTCCCGGTGGGGCTTTGTGGGTAACCTATCGGCCCGAGTAAACGTGCTCGATCCAATAGTCGTTCATCCAGTCTTCGTAGCCGAGCAATTCGCCCTGCCGCCGCTCGTGGTCGGCAGTCCAGCGATCATCGCCATCGATCAGGGCGAGATAGGCGTCGACGCGCCATTCCTCACCGGGAAGCGTGAAGAATATCCGGTGCGCCATATATGTTCGTACGCCTGCACCGGGTCCAAGCCGATCGGCGCGGACAAACCGTCCGCTCGTCACATGCCTGTCGAACAGCCGGATGTAGCGTGCAACGACTTCGGGAAAGCGGTCCTTGCCATCAACGAACACAGCCATCGGCTTGCGGCCCGCCATCATCAGGCCGAACTCGCGGTTCGTATGGACAAGATAGGGGAGGGAGCGAAGCAGGCTGTTGAGCACGTTTCGGGTCTAGCGCCCGTTTGTGGTCAAAGCCATGCGCGTCCAACCCGGGCACGCTCGAAGCCCGAAAGCACGTGGGGCGCTGGGCGCATTGCTGGACGGTTAACATCCTGCGCCTGTCTCCCCTCCCTTGGGGGAGGGGCTGGGGGTGGGGGCTCTACGCCACCGGCCTTGGCACACCCCCACCCAGCCTCCCCCTCGAGGGGGAGGAGAAAGGGGGTGGTCCTTCTGGCGCGATGGCGGGCGGATAAGAAGTGACTGCTACGGGGTGGCAAGCGGAAATCCAGAAAGCTAGACAATCGAGGCTATGAACCATCCTCAGATGTTAACTGAAATTGACGTCAGCCAGCTTGCAGACGCGTTTCCCACGTCGATGAGGACAGACGCGGTCGAAGCCGGAATTGTGGTCCATGGCCTCCTGAATCCGCGACAATGGGCCGACCAAGTCAGTCTTTTAGTGGGCGGCGAGAAGATACTCGTGCCGCGACGATTGCTATATAACGAGGCCCAGAGCGGACCCTCGAATGGCGGTCGCATCGAGCAAATGGTCGCCTGTCTTCAAACTCAGAGTTGCGACGGCTTTGACCGGCAGCGTGCTTTGCAATCGCTTTTGCCCTCGGTGCAGCCATGGTCCGCACCTTTTGTGGTAGCCTTGATTGGTGAGTATGTTGTCGAGATAATCGAGGACATCGCTGCTGCGACATCTCCGTCAAATGTTGACTCGATAATCTCGTTCATCTCCGAAAATAGTGAATATTGGAAACTGACTAAGCAGCGCGTGGCGAGCTACTGGAACGCCTACTACAGGCATAAATACACAAAGCGGAACTACCCCGGATTTCAGTTGGTGAAGACACTTGAGACTGGGTTACGAGCACGCGCTTCGTGATGCCCGGAATGGGGTCGCAACCTGCCGACTCCCAAAGAAAAACGGCCTCCGGGCATTCGCCCGAGGCCGCTTCTCGTGTCCAAAAAATCCGCCCGGATCGGACGGAGTTCGTGGGTCCTCAGGCCGCATCAAACTGCGGCCCGTCACAAGGTTCGCGCGGGTTACGCGGCTTCCTTGATCTCGACCAGCGTCACGCCGAAGGTCAGGTCTTCGCCTGCCAGCGGGTGGTTGCCGTCGGCCTTGACCGAGTTTTCCTGCACTTCGGTGATGACGAGCTGGATCGGCTGGCCGTCCTGGCCCTGCGCGGAAAGCTGCATGCCCGGCTGCGGGGCGGGCTCTGCGGGCAGGTTCTCGCGCGGTACGTCGATCACGAGTTCCTCGCGGCGCGGGCCGAAGGCGTTGTCGCTGTCGATCTTGACCTGCTGGACCGAGCCGACTTCCATTCCGTCGAGCGCGGCTTCGATCTGCGGGAAGATTTCCTGCTTGCCGAGCGTGACGACCTGCGGGCCGCTTTCCTCGGTGTTGCCGACCACTTGGCCTGCTTCGGTCTTGACCACGAAATCGATGGCGACGGTGTCGCCGTTCTTGGCTGTAGGCATAAGCTATTTCCTCTCTGACTGAGGGTTGGGGCGGCAGTATCATTGCGGCCACGGGAATATTCGATGCGCTCCAACGTGGGGCCATCCGCGCGAGGCGCAACCCCGAAGTTCGAATCCGCCTATGAACGCGCTGTCCTACAGGCACGCAGCCGTGCCATCCTCGCGCCATGCGTCACGATACGAAAACGCCGGTCCGGGTCGTCTTTTTCGACGTCCGAACCGGCGGTGGTTTTTTGGCCCCTGAACACTGTGTCAGGTGTGTCAGGGGAGGGGGCAGGCGCCTTTTCCGGTCGGGCGACTCAGGCGTCGTCCTTCACGTATTTCTGGAAGCTCTTGCGCAGCTTCATCAGCTTGGGCGGGATCGTCGCCTGGCAATAGGGATTGCGCTGGCCTTCGCCGTCCCAGTAATCCTGGTGATAGCCTTCCGCCGAGTACCAGGTGGCGGTCTGTTCGCCATTGGACATGCCCTCGATCGTGGTCACCGCCATCGCGCCATTGGCCGCGTTCCAGCGCCCGATCGCGGCTTCGGCTTCTTCCTGCTGCTTCGCATCGAGCGGGAAAATCGCGCTGCGGTATTGCGTGCCCACGTCGTTGCCCTGCCGGTTCAGCTGGGTCGGGTCGTGCGTCCCCATGAACATATCGAGCAGTTCGGCATAGCTGATCGTGTCGGGATCGTAGGTGACCTTCACCGCCTCGGCATGGCCGGTATCGCCGCCACACACCTGCTTGTAGGTCGGGTTCTCCACCTTGCCGCCGATATAGCCGCTCTCGACGCTTTCCACGCCGATCACGTCCTTCATCACCGCCTCGGTGCACCAGAAGCAGCCGCCTCCGAAAATCGCGGTCTCGCTCATACATCAATCTCCTTTGGCAACGGAGGTAGGAAGCATGCGCAAGATTGCCATGCTCGGCCGCCTTTCGGCACCCTTGCCATGCGAGGGCGCGCTTCTAATGTGCCTGACATCGAAGAACACCAGGGGAGAATTCACGATGCGCCTTGCCCTTCTTGCCACAGCCGCCGGGCTCGCTCTTGCGACACCTGCCATCGCCGACGATCACATGGGCGTGACCGCCGAACGGCACCAACATCACGCGGCACTCAAAGCTGCGGTTGCCTCCGATGCGCGGGGCGAGGATGCGCAGCGCGACCAGTGGCGCCACCCGTTCGAAACGCTCGACTTCTTCCAGGTGAAGCCGGGGATGACCGTTGTGGACTACATGCCCGCCGGCGGCTGGTACACGCGCATTCTGGTGCCGTACCTCGGCAGCGAGGGGCGCTATGTCGGCCTGACGCCCGACCCGGCTGCGGCGGATGCAGCGCGCTTCGGCGAGTATTTCGGCGGCCTGCCCGGCAAGTTCGAAGAGGCGAGCCCGGGCTGGAACCTCACCGGCGCGCCGATGAGCGTTTATGCCTCGCAGGATGTCCCCGAAGCGATGGCAGGCACGGTCGACCGGGCGCTGATCTTCCGCGAAATGCACAACCTGCTGCGCTCTGGCGTGCTCTATACCGAACTCACCCGCATCCGCTCGATGCTGAAGGACGACGGGATGCTCGGCATCGTGCAGCACCGCGCGAACGAAGATGCGCCGGGCGACTATACCAATGGCTCCAAGGGCTACCTGCGGCAGGAAGACGTGATCGCTCTGGTCGAGGCGCATGGCTTCGAACTGGTCGGGATGAGCGACATCAACGCCAACCCCGCCGATCCGGCGAACTGGGAGGGCGGCGTGTGGACGCTCGCGCCCAGCAATAGCGGCGATGTGGCCGAGGCGGCGCCGGTGGGCGAGAGCGACCGGATGACGCTGCTGTTCGCGAAGCGCTGAGCGTATGCAGGCAGCGTTCATTCGCGCGTGGTCAAGCCTGCGGTTTGACGTCGTAACAACGGGATGATTGCCGTGCGAAAGACCTGCCTGCCCCTGCTCGTGACGCCGCTGGCGCTTGCCGCCTGCAACGAAGCCTACGACCCGCGCGGGGTCGACCGCGACGAGACACTCCTGTCGGTCAGCGCGACGGGTGAGTCCGAAGTCCGCCCCGACGAGGCGTTCTTCCAGGTGGGGGTCGAGAATTTCGCTCGCACCGGCAAGGCGGCAAGCGATGCCAATGCGCAGGATATCCGCGAAGTCGTGGCGGCGCTGCGCGAGGCGGGGGTGCCTGCGGACGATATCCAGACGCGCACCGTGGGTATCCAGCGCATCCAGTACGGCGACCGCAAGGGCCAGTACCAGGCGAACAACATCGTCGCGGTGACCGTGCGCGATATCGAGAAGGCGGGCGATGCGGTGACCGCCGCGACCGAAGCGGGCGCGAACGTCTTCTCCGGCCCGGACCTGCGCATCTCCGACAGCGAAAAGGCCGCCAACACCGCCTATGGCGAGGCGTTCAAGGCCGCGAAGGCGCGCGCGCAGGCCTATGCCGATGCGGCCGACATGGAGATCGCCCGCGTGCTGACCATCCGCGATGGTGGCGGCGCGCAGGGTGGCCGGTACATTCCCGGCGCGCCGCCTCCGCCGCCGCCGCCCGTCTCCATGCCGGTGCGCACGCAAGCCATGCCCGAGGAGCAGGCGGGCGGGGTGATCCAGCCCGGCCAGACGACCAGCCGCGTCTCCGTGCAGGTAGACTTCGCGCTGGTGCCAAAGTAACCGGCGGCCATGCGTGAGATTACCGTAGCCGCGCTCCAGCTGGCGCTGGGCGCACAGAACGAAGCAGAGAATATCGAGGCGGTTTCTTCTCTGGTAGAGGAAGCTGCGTCTCGCGGTGCGCAGGTGATCCTGCCGCCCGAACTGTTCGACGGGCCGTATTTCTGCAAGGTGGAGGACGAGGCGCTGTTCGCCCGCGCCGCCTCCACGGCAGAGCATGCCAGCGTGCGCGCGATGGCGAAACTGGCGAAGAAGCTGGGCGTGGCGATTCCGACCAGCTTCTTCGAGAAGGACGGGCCGCACCACTACAACTCGCTCGCCATGATCGACCCCGATGGGGAGATCATGGGCGTCTACCGCAAGAGCCATATCCCCGACGGGCCGGGTTACGAGGAGAAGTACTACTTCCGCCCCGGCAATACCGGGTTCAAGGTGTGGGATGTGTTCGGAACGCGCATCGGCGTGGGTGTCTGCTGGGACCAATGGTATCCCGAAACCGCGCGCGCGATGGCGCTGATGGGGGCGGAACTGCTGTTCTATCCCACCGCGATCGGCTCCGAACCCTACGACGCCGAATTCGACACCAGTCGCATGTGGCAACGCGCAATGCAGGGGCATAGCGTATCCAACTGCATGCCGGTGATCGCGTCCAACCGGATCGGCGTGGAGGACGGGCAGGCCTTCTACGGCCACAGCTTCATCACCAACGAATGGGGCGACACGCTGGTTGAATTCGGGCGCGAGGAAGACGGCGTGCTGGTCGCCACGCTCGACCTCGATACCGCAGCCACACACCGCGCAGGGATGGGTTTCTTCCGCGACCGGCGGCCCGAGCTGTACGGCCGGCTGGCGCAGGACGTGTGACCTGAGCGAGGCCTACCTCATCGCGCTCGGTTCCAACCGCCGACATGGCGTCTACGGAGGTCCGCGGGGGGTCGTGCTCGCGGCAATGGAAGAACTGTCGGCGCTGGGCACCGTGCGTATCCGCAGCGCGGTGATCGACAGCGCCCCGATCGGCCCGGCGCGGCGAACCTTCGCCAATGCGGTGGCGGCGCTGGAAAGCGATCTCTCGCCGCCCGCCCTGCTGCGCGCGCTCAAGCGGCTGGAGCGGGAGTTCGGACGCAGGCGCGGCAGGGCCTGGGGCGACCGGGTGCTGGACCTAGACATCGTGCTGTGGTCGGGCGGAGCGTGGAACGCGCGCGACCTGCGCATCCCCCATCCCGGGCTGGTGGAGCGCCCCTTTGTGCTGGACCCCGCAACCGCCATCGTGCCGGAGTGGCGAGATCCGGATACCGGGTTGAGCCTTCGCCAGTTGCAGGCCTGCTTGACCCGCCCGCGCCCCCTCCTTAGGGAGCCGGCTTGGTCGGGCCGTTAGCTCAGTCGGTAGAGCAACTGACTTTTAATCAGTAGGTCGCTGGTTCGAACCCAGCACGGCTCACCATCCTTCCCGCCATCTCGCGCCGCTCTAGGTAGAGCCCCTGAACTGACAGGGGCGCAGATTGCGTCCAAGCTCCCCTCCGGGCCGCATACCTACTCGGGGGGAGTAAGATGGTGAATTCACTGGCTGCGGCCCTGTTGATCGCAAGTCCGGTACCTGTTGCAGATGGCCATATTGTCGAGCCGCCTGCGCCAGTTCGGGAATATCCGGTCGTTTCACAAGAGCTGGCTGTTTCCAGCGGTGCACAAGCCGATATGGCAGCCGCGCCGAGTGGAGCGACCGGCGATCTGCAAGACAGGCCTGCGCAGGTCCCTGCGTCGGAGCCTGGAGATGAAGGCGGCGATACCCCGCAGCCGAGCCGGACGGTTTCTGCCGTCGAAGAGCCGAACAAGGACTTCATGGGGATCAAGTTCGGCGTCGGCGTTGCTTTCACGCTCGACTGGGGCGGGCAGAGCCGGGTCAAGGATGCCGAACTGGTCAACAACATCGTTCGGGTAACGGAAAGCCAGGACGGCGAGGCGCGCGTCCTGCTGGAGGTGCACCATTTCTGGCCGATTGGCGGTGCTACGAGAGAAGAGGCGCTCTACGGCTTCGGGCCGTTCGTCTCCGTCCAGCCCGGTTCCGACGACGTAATCGACTCGCTCGGGATAGGCGTAATGGTGGGCATGCGGCGCAGCCCCAAGTCGGACAACAGCCTGAACATCGGGTTGGGCCTTATTGTCGATCCGAACTCGCAGCTGCTGGGAGACGGCATCGTGGCCAACCAACCGCTGCCGGCCGGCGAGACTTCTATCCGCTACAAGACCGAATACGAGACAGGCTTTCTGCTGATGGCCTCGTTCTCTTTTTAAGGCGCACCTCATCCTGAGGGTGGCGGACTTGTCGCCACCCTCAGGGCGGGCTGAGTGTCGACGGGCGCGCTGCTAGTAGCCGCTGGCCTGTCCGTCCTTGCGCATTTCCGTCGCGCCGACATAGACGCCGGTTTCCGGATCGCGGGCGATCGCCTGATAGCCGCCGAACGGGATGCCGGTGCTTTCGACTTCCACCTTGTGGCCCATCGCGCGCAGCGCCTCGACCGTAGCGAGAGGAACGCCGGGTTCGACCATCAGCGTGCCCAGATCGTCGATCTCGACACTGTCGGCCCGGCTGCCCGCCAGCGCGTCGGTCGGCTGACGGCCGCCATCATGCATGAGCCGCGCGGCATCGCCTGCTTCCTGCAGGTTCATGCCGTAGTCCACCAGATTGACCAGGATCTGCACGTGGCCCTGCGGCTGCATTCCTCCACCCATCAGCCCGAAGCTCATGAAGGGCCTGCCGTCCTTCTTAACGAAGGCAGGGATGATCGTGTGGAAGGGGCGCTTGTCGGGCGCGTAGGCATTGGGATGCGCGGGATCGAGGCTGAACAGCTCGCCCCGGTCCTGGAACATGAAGCCCAGCCCCGGCGCGACCAGCCCGCCGCCCATGCCGCGATAGTTGGACTGGATCAGGCTGACCATCATGCCGTCCTTGTCGGCGACGGTCAGATAGGTGGTGTCGCCCTCACCCTCCAGTTTGGGTTCGCCCGGACCGAAGGCAGGCGTGGCGCGCTTCGGATCGATCAGGGCGAAGCGTTCGCGGCCATACTCGTCGCTCAGCAGGCCTTCCGGCGCGGGCGCGAAATCCGGATCGGCGTAAAACCGGGCCACATCTTCGAACGCCAGACGCTTCGCTTCGGTGATGTAATGGATGACCTGCGGCGATCCGCGATCCCACTGCGCAAGGTCCACGTTCTTGAGGATATTGACCATCTGCAGCGCGGCAAAGCCCTGCCCGTTGGGCGGCAGCTCGCACAGCTCGTAGCCCTTGCGGTAAGCGACGCAGGATACGTCGACCCATTCGCTGTCGTGTCTGGCGAAATCTTCCAGCGTAAAGGCGCTGCCCTGTTCGCGCAGATAGTCGACGATGACCCGCGCGGTCTCGCCCTCGTAATACTCGTCGCGGCCATTGGCTGCGATCCGTTCCAGCGTGTCGGCGAGGTCGGGATTGCGGAACATCTCGCCCGGTTCGGGTGCATCTCCGTCGGCGAACCAGGTCGCCCGGGCATTTTCGAAGTCGAAATCGAACCTTTCGAGGCGCGATTCGTAAGCGGCCAGTGAGCGCTCCAGATACATCGAAATCACCGGGGCCACCGGGTGGCCTTCGCGCGCGTACCGAATCGTGGGCGCAAGATTATCCGCCATCGGCAGCCTGCCGAACCGCTCGTGCAGGTCGAACCACGCATCCACCGTGCCCGGAATCGTGATCGGCAGCGGGCCGACAGCCGGAATCGATGTGGCTCCGCGGCCAAGCTTTTCTTTCAGCTGGGCAAGCGTTTGGCCCGATGGGCTGCGGCCCGACCCGTTGATGCCGTAAAGCCGGTCTGTTTTCGGATCGTAGACGATTGCAAACAGATCCCCGCCGATGCCGTTGCCGGTCGGCTCCATCAGGCCGAGCGCCGCATTGGCCGCAATCGCCGCGTCAACCGCGCTGCCCCCGGCCTTCAGGATATCCAGCGCGATCTGCGTGGCGAGCGGATGTGCGGTCGCAGCCATGCCGCTCGCAGCGGTAACGGGAGAGCGACTCCAGTCCGCGCCGACCGGCCTTGCGCCGGGGCCGATGCCCTGGGTTGCCTCCTGCGTTGTGTCGGCGGTGTTGGTCGCAGGCGGCGTGGCCTCCTGGGCGATGGCGGGGCAGGCGATTAGCGCGCTTGCCGCCAGTACAGTCGAAATAGGTCGCACGACACCTCTCCTTCGTAAGGGCTGTGGGCGCAGGCTAGGGCATGGGTGGGGTTTACAAAAGGTCGCGATGCAACAACAAGCGGGCCAGCCTTGGCCTGCACCTTCGCACGCGCAACATTTCGCATTGAAATTTCGCGTGCCATGGCCAATGCTATTATAAGGATGCGCCGGAGGGGGCGCTGACTTTCCGAAACGCTAATTTTGACGCTTGAAACTGGGCCGGTCCGATAGAACGTAATTCAACCAATAAATTCGTCGAGCGCGAACAGGCCTATCCGGCCAAGCGCGCCCCCGAAAGCCGTCGCGCCGACTTCCTGGAGATCGGCGCGCCTTTCGCGGACGAAGAGGCGCAGCGCCAGGCGGGCCGCTGCTCGCAATGCGGCGTGCCTTACTGCCAGTCGCATTGCCCGCTGCACAATCACATTCCCGACTGGCTGCGCCTGACCGCGGAAGGCCGCCTGCGCGAAGCCTACGACCTGTCTGCACGCACTTCCACCATGCCCGAAATCTGCGGCCGCATCTGCCCGCAGGATCGCCTGTGCGAAGGCAATTGCGTGATCGAGTTTTCCGGCCATGGCGCCGTCACCATCGGCAGCGTCGAGAAATATCTCGGCGACAATGCGTGGAAGGAAGGCTGGGTTCGCCCGATCGAGCCGGGCCCTGCAACCGGCCAATCGGTGGGCATCATCGGGGCTGGCCCTGCGGGGCTGACCGCAGCGGAATACCTGCGCCGTGCGGGGCACGAAGTGCATGTGTACGACCGGCACGACCGCGCAGGCGGATTGCTGATCTACGGCATTCCCAACTTCAAGCTCGACAAGAGTGTGGTCGACCGGCGCGTCGCCCGGATCGAAGAAGGCGGCATCCATATTCATCGCGGAGTCGAGGTGGGTGCAGATGTGACCCTGTCCGAATTGCGCGAACGGCACGATGCCATCTTCGTCGCAACCGGCGTGTACCAGTCGCGCGAGCTGACGGTCGATGGCGCGGACAAGAACGGCGTGATCCGCGCAATCGATTTCCTGACCGCGTCCAACCGCAGCGGGCTGGGCGACGAAGTCGCCGCGCACGCCGATGGCAGCCTGCTGGCCAAGGATCGCAACGTGGTCGTGATCGGCGGGGGCGACACCGCCATGGACTGTGTGCGCACCGCCGTGCGCCAGGGCGCCGCCAGCGTGAAGTGCCTCTATCGCCGCGACCGGGAAAACATGCCCGGCAGCCGCACCGAGGTCGCCCATGCAGAGGAAGAGGGCGTCGAATTCCTGTGGCTTTCCGGCCCCGCCTCGATCGAGGGTGGCGAACGGGCGGAGAAGGTCCAGGCCAACCGGATGCAGCTGGGCGAACCCGATGCCGATGGCCGTCGCCGCCCGGTGGTGGATCCCTCCAGCAGCTTTGCGCTCGACGCCGATCTGGTGATCCTGGCGCTCGGCTTCGAACCGGAGCCGCTTCCGGCGATTTTCGGAGAGACCGGGCTGAACGTGGACCAGTGGGGCACGCTGGAGTGCGATGAAAACATGATGACCTCGCTCCCCGGCGTATTCGCGGGGGGCGATATTGCGCGCGGCGCCAGCCTGGTGGTGTGGGCCGTACGCGACGGGCGCGACGTGGCCGAGCACATCGAGGCCTATCTCGCCGCCGAACGCAAGCCGAGCGCAGCAGCAGCATGACCAAGCAGGAACTGGAAGCGCTCCGCCTCGCGGCGGAAGGAATGTACCATGCCGATAGCGAGCACGATGCCTGCGGCGTCGGGCTGATCGGCGAGGTGTCGGGCAAGCCGACGAGGCGTGTGGTGGATGCGGCGATCGATGCGCTGTCCTCCATCTGGCATCGCGGCGCGGTGGATGCCGACGGCAAGACCGGCGACGGGGCAGGCCTGCTCCTTGATCTACCGGTCGATTTCTTCACCAGCGCGATTCACGCCAGCGGGCACGACGTGCGCGACGGCCGGCTGGCGGTCGGCGTGATCTTCCTGCCGCGCACCGATCTGGGCGGGCAGGATGCCTGCCGCACCATCGTGGAAGCGGAACTGATCCGCGCCGGGCTGTTCGTTTATGGCTGGCGGCAGGTGCCGGTCGACATTTCGGTGATCGGGCGCAAGGCGCGCGAGACGCGGCCCGAGATCGAACAGGTCCTGATCGCCGGACCCGAGCCCGACGTGCAGTCGATCGACGAATTCGAAAAGCAGCTTTACGTCGTGCGGCGGCGGATCGAGCGGCGCATCGTGGAGGCTCAGTTGCAGGGCTTCTACATCGCCTCGCTGTCCGCCCGTTCGATCGTCTACAAGGGCCTGTTCCTCGCCGAAAGTCTGCCGACGTTCTATCCGGACGTCATGGACCCGCTGTTCACCAGCCGGATGGCGATCCTGCACCAGCGCTATTCCACCAACACCTTCCCGCAGTGGTGGCTGGCCCAGCCTTTCCGCACGCTGGCGCATAATGGCGAGATCAACACGATCCGCGGCAACAAGAACTGGATGCGCCCGCACGAGATCAAGATGGCGAGCCTGTCCTTCGGTGGCACGGCGGAAGACATCAAACCGGTGATCCCGGTCGGTGCGTCGGATACGGCCAGCCTCGATGCGGCCATCGAGCTTCTGGTGCGTTCGGGCAAGGCCATGCCCACGGCCAAGTCCATGCTGGTGCCCGAAGCGTGGCAGGCTTCGCCTGACATGCCGGACGAGACCCGCGCGATGTATCAATACATGGCTTCGGTGATGGAGCCGTGGGACGGGCCCGCCGCACTCGCGATGACCGACGGCCGCTGGGCGGTTGCCGGGCTGGACCGCAACGCACTGCGCCCGCTGGCTTTCAACCTGACCGATGATGGCCTGCTCGTTGTCGGTTCCGAAAGCGGGATGGTGTCGCTGGAAGATAGCCAGGTGGTCGAAAAAGGCCGGCTGGGACCGGGCCAGATGATTGCCATCGACCTGGAGGAAGGCCAGCTTCTGCGCGACGAGGAGCTGAAGTCCCGCATCGCGCGCGAGGCGCCTTATGAATCGCTGGTTGCAGGCTTCCGCGGGATCGACGATCTGCCCGATCCACCGGAAAATGCCACGCCTTCCTTCGAGGGCGACGATCTCAGTCGGCGCCTGACCGCAGCGGGCATGACCACCGAGGATATGGAGCTGATCCTCGATGCGATGGCGCTCGACGGCAAGGAGGCCATCGGCTCCATGGGCGACGACACGCCGCTTGCGGTCATCAGCGACAAGCCGCGCAGCGTCAGCCAGTTCTTCCGCCAGAACTTCGCGCAGGTCACGAACCCGCCGATCGACAGCTTGCGCGAACGGCATGTGATGAGCCTGCGAACGCGCTTTGCGAACCTGGCCAACATCCTCGAGGAAGACGACCAGAACGACAATGTTCTGGTCCTCGAAAGTCCCATCCTCACCTCGCGCGACTGGGCACGCCTGCGCGCAGGCTTCGGCGATACCATCGGCGAGATAGACTGCACCTTCGACGCGCCCGGCAAGCCGGTCGATCTGCGGCTGGCGATAGAGCGGATCCGCAATGAGGCCGAAGCGCTGGTGCGCGACGGCAAGGCGGAGATTTTCCTGACCGACGAGGCCACGGGGCCCGATCGGATCGGCGTGCCGATGATTCTGGCTGCGGCGGCGGTTCACACCCACCTGACCCGCGTCGGCCTGCGCAGCTTCACCTCGGTCAATGTCCGCTCGGCCGAATGCCTCGATACGCACACGCTCGCGGTGCTGATCGGTGTGGGCGCGACCACGGTGAACCCCTATCTCGTCGAAGCCGCGCTTCTATCCCGGCACGAGCGCGGATTGTACGGCGACATCAGCCGCGAACAGGCGCTCGCCAATTTCCGTGTTTCGCTGGAAGATGGCCTCCTGAAGATCATGGCCAAGATGGGGATTTCCGTAATCTCCAGCTATCGCGGCGGCTACAATTTCGAGGCGGTCGGCCTCAGCCGTGCGATCACGGCGGACCTGTTCCCCGGCATGCCCAACAAGATTTCCGGCGAAGGTTACGAATCCCTGTTCCTCAGCGCGTCGGACCGGCATCGGCTTGCCTACGCGGTGTGCGATGCGCAGCTGCCCATCGGCGGCTTCTATCGCCAGCGTTCGGGCGAAGAAGTGCATGCCTGGAGCGCGGACGGGATGCACGCGCTGCAGACCGCCTGCGCGACCGGCAACGAGAAGCAGTGGCGCCGGTTCGTGGACGTGGTGGAGAACCAGCACCCGATCTATCTGCGCGACCTGCTGGGTATCGACGAAGCCGACGAGCCTCTGCCGCTCGATCAGGTGGAACCGGTGGAGAAGATACGCACGCGGTTCCTGACACCGGGGATGAGCCTTGGTGCGCTGTCGCCGGAGGCGCACGAAACGCTCGCCATTGCCATGAACCGCATCGGCGCGAAGGCCGTTTCGGGTGAAGGCGGCGAGTCCGCAGAGCGCTTCACGCCGCGCGCCAATGGGGACCTCGCCAATAGCGGGGTCAAACAGGTGGCCAGTGGGCGCTTCGGCGTCACCGCGCACTACCTCAACAATTGCGAAGAGATCGAAATCAAGGTCGCCCAAGGGGCCAAGCCGGGCGAGGGCGGGCAGCTGCCTGGCTTCAAGGTGGATGAAGTGATCGCCAAGCTGCGTCATTCGACGCCCGGGGTGACGCTGATCTCGCCTCCCCCGCACCACGACATCTACTCGATCGAAGACCTCGCGCAGCTGATCTACGACCTCAAGCAGATCAACCCGCGCGCCCGCGTGTGCGTGAAGCTGGTCAGCGCGGCGGGTATCGGCACGATTGCGGCGGGCGTGGCCAAGGCGCACGCGGATGCGATCCTGATCTCGGGCCATACCGGCGGCACCGGTGCCAGCCCCCAGACCAGCATCAAGTTCGCCGGTACGCCCTGGGAGATGGGCCTGGCCGAAGTTAACCAGGTGCTTGCGCTCAACGGGCTGCGGCACAAGGTGAAGCTGCGGGTCGATGGCGGCCTCAAGACCGGTCGCGAAATCGTGATCGGTGCGATCCTGGGGGCCGAGGAGTTCGGCATCGGCACGATGAGCCTGGTGGCCATGGGCTGCATCATGGTGCGCCAGTGCCATTCCAACACCTGCCCGGTGGGGGTCTGCACGCAGGACCCGCGCCTGCGCAAGATGTTCGGCGGGAGCCCCGAAAAGGTGATCCAGCTGATGGATTTCCTCTCCGAAGATGTGCGCCGGATCCTCGCCAAGCTGGGCTTTTCCTCGCTCGACGAGGTGATCGGGCGGACCGAACTGCTGCGGCAGATCAGCCGCGGGGCCGAGCATCTGGACGATCTCGATCTCAACCCGATCCTGCAGAAGGTGCAGACCGACGAGCCGCGCGTGTTCTCCATTCCCGAACATCGCAATCCCGTGCCCGACAGCCTCGATGGCGAGGTTCTGGAAGACGCGCGTGCGGCACTGGAAAAGGGCGAGCGTCTGACGCTCAGCTATCCGGTGCGCAATGTTCACCGCGCGGTGGGCACGCGGCTTTCGTCGGAAATCGTAACTCGTCATGGGCCCGAAGGCCTGCCCGACGGCACGCTCGATCTGCGGCTGACGGGCAATGCCGGCCAGTCGCTCGGCGCGTTCCTTGCGCGCGGGATCCGTCTGACGATTGCCGGTGACGCCAACGACTATGTCGGCAAGGGCCTGTCGGGTGGAGAGATCGTGCTGCATCCGCCCCAGGGTGCCCCGCGTGAAAGCCAGCACAACGGCATCATCGGCAACACCGCGCTTTATGGCGCGACCTCGGGCGCGCTGTTCGCCTCCGGTAAGGCGGGCGAGCGGTTCGCGGTCCGCAATTCAGGCGCGACCGCCGTGGTCGAAGGCTGCGGCGCAAATGGCTGCGAGTACATGACGGGCGGGACGGCCGTGATCCTGGGACCGGTGGGCAGCAATTTCGGGGCCGGGATGACGGGGGGCATGGCTTTCGTGTTCGACCCGGAAGACCGGTTCGAGCGCATGGCCAACCCCGGATCAATCCTGTGGCAACGCATCGCCACCGATTACTGGCACGATCACCTGCGTGGTCTGATCGAACGCCACGTGGACCTGACCGGTAGCGATTTCGCGCGAACCCTGCTGCGTGACTGGGAGAGTACCCTGGCGAAGGTATGGCAGGTGTGCCCGAAGGACATGCTCGACAAGCTCGACCATCCGATCAACGGCGAAAGCCTCTCGGTCGAAGCGGCGGAATAATTGGCTCTGGAAGCGTGCCGATTTCGGTCACGCTTCCAGAACGACCTCGACAATAGCGCCCGGACTGGCAGGTCATTCGGCGTGATTTGGCAGGAGGTTTCAATGAAAATGCTTACGGGATTGGCCGGTATCGCGATCATGGCTGTCGCAACCCCGGCCGCGGCTTACAACACTCCGCCCGAAGGCGAGCCCACCGGCACGCGTGGTGGCGGCTCTACCGAAGTGCCCGCACCGCCCGTGGCTCTGCTGTTCGGCCTCGCCGCCGGCGCAATCCTGGTCCGCCGCAAGATCGTCTGACCGCGAGGAGAGCCGGGACGCGCCATCACGGTGCCATGGGCTCTCCGCCATGATCGATCTGGGCGCGGTCCTTGCCGCGCCATTGCTGAACGCGGGCCGCGGCGCGCATCTGGATGATCGCCAGCGCGGGGATCAGCAGGATCAGCAGCGCGGTCCCGAACAGGACGCCGAAGCCCAGGCTGGCGGACATCGGGATCAGGAACTGCGCTTGCAGGCTGGTCTCGAAAGTGATCGGGGCTACCCCCAGGAAGGTGGTGATCGCGGTCAGCATCACGGGCCTGAAGCGTGATTTGGCCGCTTCGATCATCGCCTCTTCGGGCTCCATCCCGTTGTCCAGATTCTCGTTCAGGAAGTCGATCATCACCAGCGATCCGTTGATGATGACGCCCGACAGCGCGATGATCCCGAACATGGAGAGGATGCCCAGCGGGATGCCGAGCAGAAGGTGCCCGATCAGCGCACCGATCATGCCAAAGGGGATCGCCGCCATGATAATGAGCGGCTGGATGTAAGAGCGGAACGGCACCGCCAGCAGTGCATATATCACGAGCAGCGCCAGCAGGAAGGCACGACCCAGGTCGCCGAAGCTTTCCTGCTGCTCTTCCTGCTCGCCGCCGAACTCGTATTGCAGCGCGGGGTAATCCGCCTGCAGGTCCGGCATGATCTTCTCGTCCAGCAATTGCGCGACTTCCTGCCCGGTAATCGTGTCGCCATCGACGTCGCCGGTGATCGTGGCGATCCGGTGCCCGTCCTCGCGGCGGATCACCGACGGCGCCTCGCCGAAGGAAACGTCCGCTATGCTCGACATTGCGACCTCGCCGCCCGGCACGCGCACGCGGTAACGTTCGATGTCGGCGATGCTGTCGCGCTCTTCCTCCGGCAGGCGGATATAGACGCGAACGTCCTCTCGCCCGCGCTGGACACGCACGGCCTCGGCCCCGAAGAAGGCAGCGCGGACCTGGCTGGCGACGTCCTGAAGCGTGACGCCAAGCGTTCTGGCGGAAGGCTTCAGGCGTAGCTCGACTTCCTGCTGACCGGCATCCTGATCGCTTTCCAGATCGAAGACCCCGCTGACGCGGCCCAGTTCGGCCATCAGGCGGTCGCCCGCCTGATCCAGCACCGCATCGTCGGGATGGTTGAGCTGGACGTTGATGGGCGCCCCGACGCCCAGCAGGGAAGACGATATGGACAGCGAGCGGGCCTCGGGCACCTCACCCAGTTCCTCGCGCCATGCCTCTTCGATCTGGACGGCAGACACATCCCGCTCCGCGGAAGGGACAAGGCTGAGTTGCACATTGGCGAGGTTCGGTCGCAGCGTGGTCTGCGGCCCGCCCGGGCCGTTCGTGGATCGCGCCTGGCCTATCGTGGTGTACACCGCTTCGAGGAAAGAGGGGCTGGCGCTGCCGTCGGCTTCGGCAGCGTCGGCGGGAGTGTCCTGATCGGCGAACCGCGCCATCGCGCGATCTGCGGCTGCCTCTATCCGCTCGGTGACTTCGGCAGTGCGTTCCACCGTCGTGCCCGATGGCATTTCGAGCGCGGCGACCACGATGTCGCCCTCGATCTCCGGGAAGAAGGAGAACTTTATCAGGCCGCCCGGGATCATCGCCATGAACACGACCAGCAATGCAAGCCCGCTCGCCACGATCAGGTAGGGCATCGCGACGACGAAGCGCAGTGCCCTGTCGAGCGGCCCGTTCACAAAGGTCTGGAACCGCGCGTCCACCCAGGCTTGCACCCGCGCGAAGAAGCGCGTGACCGGGTTGCCCGGCTTGTGCTCGGGATCGGGCAGGGTGCTGAGGTGATGGGGCAGCACATACAGCGCTTCGATCAGCGACAGGCTGAGCACGGCGATCACCACCAGCGGGATGTCCGCCAGAATCTTACCGATCACACCACCAACGGCCAGTAGCGGCAGAAAGGCAGTGACTGTGGTGGCCACCGCGAAGAACACCGGAATCTTCACGCGCTGCGCACCCGCGATGGCCGCGCCGATGCCGGTGCGCCCCCGCTCACGCTCGGCATAGATGTTCTCGCCCACCACCACCGCGTCATCCACCACCAGCCCCAGCGCCAGGATGAAGCCGAACAGGGAGAACATGTTGATGCTCGAGCCCGCCCAGTCGAGGATGAAGATCGCACCCACGAAGGTTGCGCCTATCCCCACTGCGGTCCACGCCGCCAGCCGCAGGTCGAGAAACAGTGTCAGCGCGCCCAGCACGAGGATAAGGCCGAAAGCGGCATTGCGCAGCAGCAGGCTCAGCCGGTCTTCCAGCAGTTCGGAACTGTCTTCCCAGATGGCATAGGATACCCCCGGAGGCAGATCGAAGTCCTCGGCGATCAGCGTCTTGGCCGATTCCGCCACATCCAGCACGCGTTCGTCGCTGGTGCGGTAGATATCCACGAAGGCTACCGGCTCGTCATTGAACCGGGTGATGAGGTCGGCATCCTCGAACCCGTCCCGACCCTCCGCGATGTCGCCCAGCCGCAGCGTCGCGCCGTCGCTGGTGGTGAGAACGACGATGTTTTCGAAATCCTGCTGGTCGTAGTTCTGGCCGATGGTGCGCACGCGCACCTCTTCGCTATCGGTCTCGATCGCGCCCGCCGGGCTGTCGAGGCTGGACTGCCCGACCGTCTGCGCCAGCTGCGGCAGCGAAAGACCCAGCGCGCGCAGGCGCGATTGCGGCACATCGGCGTATATCTCGTAATTGCGAACCGCCGAGGTCTCGACATAGCTGATTTCGGGGAGGGCAGCGGCGGCGTCTTCCAGCCGATAGGCGGTTTCCTTCAGCGTCCGCTCGTTCACGTCGCCGAACAATGCGATCCGCAATGCCACCTGACGGGTGGTCAGTTCCCGGATATCGGGCTCTTCCGCCTCTTCCGGGAAGGTCTGTATCTGATCGACCTCGGACTTCACCTCGTCCAGAGCGCGGGCAATATCGGTGCCCAGGTCAAGCTCCACATTGACCGAGCCCCCGCCTTCGGAGGCGGTCGAGGAAATCTGATCGACCCCGTCGATCGCCTCGACGGCTTCCTCCACCTTCAGCAGGATCGATTCCTCGATCTCCTCCGGCGTTGCGCCGGGGTAGGTGACCGAAACGGTGACCGTATCCAGGCTGTTCTCCGGGAACACCTCCTGCACGATGGTGGTGTAGGAGAAATACCCCGCCATCAGCATCAGCAGGAGCAGCAGGTTCGATGCCACCCCGTTGCGCGCCATGAAGGCAATCGGCCCGGTGCGATCGCGCGCCCGGTCGGTCGCTTCGTTGCCGTAGCGGTCGACCGCTGCGGACTTGGCCTGCGGATCACTCACCGCGCGATTGCTCCGGTGTCGGACCCGGCGAGGGGCGCGTGCGCGCGTTCATCCGCACCTGCATTCCGTCGGTCGGCGCGCGCAGATTGCTGGTCACGATCTGGCCGCCCACCGCGAGGCTTGGCGTGGTGACATAGGCGATCTCGTCCGTGCGCTGGATCACGCGCACCGGCAGGATGCGCAGGCGCCCGTCGCGTACCACCCATACCTCGTTGCCGGGGCGCAGCGCATCGATCGGGATACGCGCGAACGGCACCGGGATTTCGCCCACGATGCGCGCTTCGACGAAACTGCCCAGGAGCAGGGGAGGGCCCGGTGGGGCATCCTGTGCATCGCCCACCGGCTGGCCGGCCTGCAAGGGGCCCGGAACCTGAAGGAAAACGTCGATCGTCCGTGTTTCGGGATCGAGGATCAGATCCGCGCGGTCGACGAAAGCCTCCCACCGGTAAGTAATACCGCCGTAGTCGAAAGTGACGCTTGCCGGGATGCGGCCCGCGCCCGGACGCAGCAACGAGGGGATCAGGGCCGCCTCGTCTTCGGTCAGCGCAACGCGGACCTCGAAGGCATCGGTGGCCACCAGCGTGCCGAGCGTCTGGCCGGGCTGGACCAGCGTGCCCACCGCCGCGCTTTCTTCCCGCACGAGGCTGCCGAAAGGCGCCGCGATGCGGGTACGCGACAAGGTCAGTTGCGCCGCCTCCAGATTGGCGGCCGCGCGCTCGCGTGCGGCCTGGGCGGAGCGCAGCTGCGGCTCGCGAGTCGCAAGACGGCTGGGGCCGGAGGCTGAAGTCTCGTTTCCGGCTCCACCGAACGCCTGCCGTGCAAGCACCGTGGGCGGAAGAATGCGCGCGGCGTAGTCGTCTGCATCGATCCCCGCCTGCAGCACGTCGCGGGTCTGCTGCCGCTGGGCAAAGCGCTCCAGCTCGTCGCGTGCGATCTCGACCTCCTCGCGGGCTTGCAGCACCGCCACGTCCTGCGCCGCGACATCCGCGCGCGCGGTGCGGACCTGGTTCTGGTAGTCGACCGGATTGACGCGGAACAGCGTGGCGCCGCGCGGGACGATGCGCCCCTCCTGGAAAGCGGGATTGACGTAGACCAGTCGGCCGGAGACTTCCGCGCCCACAGTCACGGTCTCGCGCGGCTGGACCGTGCCGCTGCCGCGCACTTCCAATGCGCCCGAGCTTTGTTCGAACGGCACGGTCTCGACCAGCGGGGCCTGCTCGACGCGTTCCTGTTCCTCCGGTTCGGGGCGCAAGGTCACCATAAGAACGGCGATCAGGATGGCTGCGCCCAGCACTCCGAGGGCGAGGATGAGCTGACGGCTCATGGCTGTAATCCTTCCTGCGGCGCGGGGACCATGGTGACGGGATTGGAGCGGACCGGTTCCGGCGCGATACCCTGCGACCAGTCTCCGCCCAGTGCGCGGTGCACGCCGAGCCGCGACAGGGCCACGGCTCGCCCGGCGGAGGATAGCGCCGCCTCCACCTGATAGAGCGCACGCAGCGCGTCGAGATAACTGACGTAATCGCCGATGCCTGCCTCAAACCTGCGGGCCTGCAGGTCGGCGGAAAATTGCGCTTCCTCTAGCTGGGCAAGGATCAGCGCATAGCGCTGCCGGTTTTCCTCGTAATCTTCGATCGCGCTGTTCGCCTCGCGGTAGGCGGTCAGGACGGTGCGCGCATAATTGGCCGCCTGCTGATCATAAGCGGCGCGCGCGGCCTCGATATTGGCGGAGATGCGGCCGCCCTGAAAGATCGGTGCGGTAAGTCCGGCAGCCAGATTGAGCGCCCAGTTGTTCGCAATGTCGAACGCACCGGCAACGTCGCCGCCCTGCGTTCCGGGAGAGGCGGACAGCGTGATCGAGGGGAAACGCTCTGCACGCCGCGCGCCGACGCGTGCGCGCGCAGCCTCGAGCCGGGCCCAGGCAGCGGCGACGTCCGGCCGCTGGCCGAGCAGATCGGCGGGCAGGCCCGCGGGCACCTCTTCGAAGACCAGCCTCGGCGTGAGCGGGCGGGCGAGCCGGCCCTCCATCGCTTGCGGGTACTGCCTGACGAGCAGCGCCATCCGCCCATGCGCGTCGTCGAGTGCAGCTTCCTGCTGGGGCAGAGAGGCTTGCGTGTTCCGCTGGTCCTGCTGCACCTGATACAGTTCGAAGCTCTGGGTCAGACCGCGGCGGAAGCGCTCTTCGGTCTGCGTCGCGCGCTCGGCAAGAAGGTCGATCGTTTCCAGCGTCAGCTCGATCTGACGCCGCGTGTCGACGATTTCGAAATAGGTGCTGATCGTTTCGGCGGCGGCAGCCAGCTGCACGCTGCGATAGTCGTATTCGGCGGCGATGGCGTCGGCACGCGCGGCGGCAAAGTCGTTCCGCGCGCGGCCGAACAGGTCGATCTCGTAGGATGCACCAAGGCCGAGGGAATAGCTGTCGTTCTCGATCCGGGTGGGGCCCTGCTGTCCGCCTCCACCGCCTCCGGCGAGCCCGCCGAAGGCGCTGCCGCTCAGTGGCGTGTTCGAATAGCTGGCGTCGCCACTGGCGTTGATGCCCGGGAGCAGCGCAGAGCGAGCCACCCGCGCCTGGGCTGCGGCCTGGGCAACCCGTGCGGATGCTTCTGCAATGTCGAGATTGTCGGCCAGGGCATCGCGCACCAGTGCATCGAGCACCGGATCGTCGAACGCGGTCCACCATGCTTCGGGGCGATAGTCTCCCACGCTTTCGCTGTTGGGAAAGTCCGACGGGATCTGAGCGGTGAGTTCGGGCTGAGCGCGGTCGGGCGCGAGGTTCGCGCATCCGGACAGCGGGACGGCCACGAATGCCACCGGGAGCCATGGAGGAATCACGCCGCGCATGGTCCACCTCGATACCCTCCGATTCAGATCGTGACGAGGGTATCGGACAAATAAGTTTCGATTGGCGACGGAAAGGGGCGCTCCGGCGGCTTCAGGGGGTCAGCCACCAGCGCAGGATATAGGCGACTATGCCGAGCGCGCCGACACTCATGGCCCAGATCGCAGCCATCCAGCCGAGCCGTTTCCACAAGGGGGCGTTGGTTTCTCCCTGACCCATCAGTGGTAGCCTTCGTCGCCCACCTTGCCGCGAAACACCCAGTAGGCCCAGGCCGTGTAGGCGATGATGAGAGGCATGGTGATCGCCACGCCGATCAGCATGAAGACCTGGCTGCGCACCGGTGCGGCGGCTTCCCAGATCGTGAGATCGGGCGGCGCGACGTAAGGCCAGATCGTCACACCCACGCCCGCCGTGCCGAAGAAAAACAGCAGCAGCGCCAGCCAGAAGGGCTTGGAGTGGCGATCGCGTGAAAGCGCGTGCCACATGAACCCGGCGACGATCAGCGTGGCGATGGGAATCGGTGCGACCCAGTAGAGTTCGGGCGCGGTCAGCCAGCGGTCGGAATATTCGGGCCGGACGAACAGGTTGAGCAGGCTGACCCCCGCCATCAGCGCCAGCGTTGCCAGCGCGGCAATCTTGCCGAGCTTGCGGGCATGGGCCTGTCCTTCGCCGTCGAGCTTCCAGACCAGCCACGTCGCGCCCAGCAGCGCATATCCCGCGACCGTGCCCAGGCCCGTGAGCAGCGTATAGGGCGTCAGCCAGTCCCACCAGCTGCCCGCGTAGGCGCGCCCGTCAATCTCTATTCCCTGCAGAAGCGCGCCAAGGATCATGCCCTGCGCCATCGCGGCGATCAGCGAACCGCCGGTGAAGGCGGCATCCCAGAAGCGCCGGTGCGATGGATCGCGCCAGCGGTATTCGAAGGCGACCCCGCGGAAGACGAGGCCCAGCAGCATGGCGATAATCAGCGGATAGGTGGCAGGCAGGATGATTGCGTAGGCCAGCGGGAAGGCGGCAAACAGCCCGCCGCCGCCCAGCACCAGCCAGGTTTCGTTACCATCCCAAACGGGCGCAATGGAATTCATCGCCCGGTCGCGCTCACGCCCCGGCGCGAATGAAGGGAAGAGGATGCCGATGCCCAGATCGAAGCCGTCCATCACCACATAGGCGAAGATGGCGAAGGCTATGATGAAGGCCCAGATGACGGTCAGGTCGATCATTCGCCGTCCTCCTTGCGTGCGGGCTCGATATCCTGCGGCTCGACATATTCGATCGAGCTGAGCGAATCCGGGCTCAGGTTGCCCGGGTCCTGCGTGGGCCCGGGGGTGATGCCGGCGGTGCGGATCGGGCCGGTATCGCCGCGCTTCACGCCGGTTTCGTGCGCATGCGGCGGCTGGCTCATCAGCTTCAGGATATACCAGGTGCCGGTGCCGAAAACCGCGAAATAGACCACTACGAACGCGATCAGCGAAGAGCCGACCGCGGGCGCGTCCAGCGGGCTCGCAGCGTCGGCGGTGCGCAGCAGGTTGTAGATGACGTAGGGCTGGCGGCCGACCTCGGTGGTGATCCACCCCGCGATGACTGCGACGAAGCCGGATGGGCCCATCACCAGCGCGGCCTTGTGCAGCCATGGCCAGTCATACAGCTTGCCGCGCCACCGCGCGATCAGGCTCCACAGGCCCACGCCCAGCATGGCGAAGCCCAGGCCGACCATGATCCGGAAGCTCCAGAAGACGATGCCCACGGGCGGCTGTTCGTCGAGCGGAATGGTGTCGAGCCCGTCGAGCGGGGCGTCGGCATCGTGCTTCAGGATCAGGCTGGAAGCCTTGGGAATCTCGACCGCGTATTTCACCTCGCGCGCGTCGCTGTCGGGAATGCCGAACAGGATCAGTGGCGCGCCGTCGGGGTGGCTTTCGTAATGGCCTTCCATCGCCATCACCTTTTGCGGCTGGTGCTCCAGCGTGTTGAGCCCGTGCAGGTCGCCCGCGAAAATCTGCACCGGCACCACCAGCGCGGCCATCCACATGGCCATGGAGAACATCCTGCGCGCGTGCCCGTTGGTGCGATCCTTCAGCAGATGCCATGCGCCCACGCCCCCGACTACAAAGGCGGTTGTCAAATAGGCGGCCAGCACGGTGTGGAAGAGGCGGTAGGGGAAGCTGGGATTGAAGATGATTTCCATCCAGCTGTCGCCGGGAAGGAACTGACCATTCGCCCCGATTTCGTAACCTACGGGCGTCTGCATCCAGCTGTTCACCGACAAGATCCAGAATGCGCTGATGAAGGTGCCCCCTGCCACCATCAGCGTGGCCACATAATGCAGCTTCTTGCCCACGCGGTTCATGCCGAACAGCATCACGCCGAGGAAGCCCGCCTCCAGAAAGAAGGCGGTTAGCACTTCGTAGGCCATCAGCGGGCCGATGACAGGACCTGCCACGTCGGAGAAGACCGACCAGTTGGTACCGAACTGGTAGGACATCACGATGCCGGAGACGACGCCCATGGCAAAGGCGATGGCAAAGATCTTCAGCCAGTACTTGAACAGGTCCATGTAGACCGGCTTGCCGGTCTTGAGCCACAGCCCTTCCAGCACCGCGAGATAGCTCGCGAGACCGATCGAAAAGGCCGGGAAAATGAAGTGGAAGCTCACCGTGAAGGCGAACTGAATTCGGGCTAGCAGGATTGCGTCGGTGCCTTCGAACATTCCCGCGATCTACAGCAAAGCCCAGCGCGCTTCCAGCGTAGGTTCGGCACCGGCTGTTGCGCCTAACGCAACATCTGCGGGTGGGCTTCCTCAGGCGGCGAGCGATGGCTGGTAGCGCGTCCCGAACCCCTTGCCAGCCTTCTTCGCGGCATAGAGCGCGCGGTCGGCAAGTACGTGCAGCTCGGCAATGCCGGTGGCATCGTCGGGATAGCAGGCAAATCCTGCCGTCACACCAATCTGTACCAGGGCTTTCCCATCGACCGCATAGGGCGTGTCGGAGACTGCGGCGATGACGGCTTCAATCCTGGCATTGGTCGCCTCGGCCCCTTGTCCCGGCAGCAGGGCGAGAAATTCATCCCCGCCGATCCGGGCCAGAACCTGGCCCTCCTCCAGAGCATTGCGCATGCGCTCGCCCACCTCGCACAGCAGCCGATCGCCCGCCGCATGGCCGAACCGGTCGTTGATGGGCTTGAAGCCGTCCAGATCGAAACACACGAGCGAAAAAACCCGGTCGCGGGAGAGGTCTTTCATGACACCTTCAAGGCCGTGACGGTTGAGCAGACCGGTCAGCGGATCGTGCCGCGCGCGCTGGGCATTGACCAGTTCCGCGCCGAGCGCTGCCAGCATCGCGCTGCGGTATTGTGCCAGAATCTGCAGCGCGCCGAGGAGGAAGCCGGGAAGGAGTAGAACCAGGGCCAGCATAAGCGGCTCGCCCGTACTCGCTGCTCCGATGACAAAAGGCGCGACACACAGCCCCACGAGCAGCAGCGCGAGTCGTGGTGCTGCATAATTGCGCGCGCACAGCGGGCCGACCAGGCCCATGCAGTGCGCGGCGGCGAGGACCATGAGCGGGGTGCTGCCGGTTCGAATGGCGAAGAAGAACAGCGCACCCTGGAGGCTGCACCAGATAATCGACAGCGTTATCGGCGTGTCGATCGCCGGAACTCCACCGGCCTCGCGGATCGACTTCACCCGTTTGAGACTGACGAGCCGTATGGCCAGGAGTATCGCCTCGGCGATCATGATGATGGCGAATGCGGTGCCGCCGATTGCGAAATGGGCGAGGCCCGCGACGAACAGACCGTTGAGAGCGCCCAGCACCACCGAACCCGGCGAGGAAAGCAGCGCGCCGCACATGGCCGGCCGCAGTTCGTGGGGGGTTTTGCTCCCCCATCGCATCAGCCAGGGGAGCGGGCCAGCGCCTGCCCGCAGCCGCCCTTGCGGCCTGACCGTCGAGAGCAGGGCTGTTTCGTCGTTAAACGTCATCCTGCCAAGCTAGCGCGCCTTTGCGTAGGAAAGGTAAAGGCGCGAAGGTCCGGGGGGATGGCGGTGTGGGCGGCAATCCCGATAAACGCCGGCAGCGGATACGAAAAAGGGCGACCCGAAGGCCGCCCTCCCGTTTCCGTTCGGGACTGAGCCCCTATTCGACGACGTCCATTTCCTCGATCAGGTTGGTCGCGCCGTCGACCTTTTCCATCACCCACAGCATGTAGCGCGAGTCCACATGGATCGAGCGGGTGGTGCGCGGGTCGAAATCCCAGTCCGAGTTCACGCTTTCGAACGTGCCGTCGAACAGCAGGCCGACCAGTTCGCCCTGTGCGTTAAGCGTGGCCGAGCCGGAGTTGCCGCCGGTCACGTCGAGGTCGGAGAGGTAGTTCACCGGCACCGAGCCGATCGAGGCGAGCTCGTAGCTGCCGTAATCCTGCGCCTCGATCAAGTCGAGCTGGCGCTCCGGCGCGTTGAACGGGTCTTCGCCGGTGTCCTTCTGCGTGATCCCTTCGAGCGTGGTGAAGGGCAGGTACTGCATCCCGTCGAAGGGCGATCCGCCCATGACGTTGCCAAAGGTGATCCGCAGCGTCGAGTTGGCATCGGGATAGGGCAGCTGGCCCTGCTCGCGCTGCCACTGCGTGATCGCCTGCATGTAGGCGGGACGCAGCGCCAGCGCGCGCCCGGCGCGTTCCTCGCCTTCGTTCTCCAGCCCGCGCTCGTAATCGTAGAGCGCGATTGCCAGCTGCATGAAGGGATCGTTGCTCGCCTCCAGATCGGCGACGCTTGCATCCATGAGCGCGAGGCGAGTCTCGCTCTCGTCGAGCGAGGTGTTCGCGTAGTAGCTGTCGAGGATCGCATCGATCTGCTTGGCATCGTCGACACCCGTCAGCCCCAGCGCTTCGTCGAAAACGGCGACACGCTCGGCTTGGGGCTGATCGAGATAGCCATCGAGGAACAGCTTCCATTCGGCCTTGTCGACGCTCGCGTCATAACGCCGGTCGAGCGCCTGCAGGCCCTGGCGGAAGAAGGCCATGTCGCGTTCCTGATAGCCGGATTCGCGCTGCGCATTGGGCTTCTCGCGCTCCTTGGCGAGGCGATAGAGGCGCTGTGCCACGCCCAGCAGCTGCGCGCGCGTTGCGTTTCCGTACCAGAAGCTGGTGCGCGCGGCGGTGGCACTTTCCTGCGAGAGGTCGGAAAGGTCGGCAATCGCCTTACGGTAACCAGCGCGCGAGGGATCGGCGGCGATCCATGCTGCCAGCGCTTCCTCACGCTCGCGGCGACGCTCGATCAGGCCGACGCGGCGGGCGCCCTCGATCTGCCCGCGCAGGTTCTTCTCGTAATTGTTGAGCCCGGCGAGGCGCGATTCGTACTTCACCCGCGCGTCCGATCCTTCGGGGGCGGCGGTCTCGATCGTGTCGATCCAGTCGGTCAGCAGCGTCTGGAAGGTCGGGTACTGCCAGCCGAACGTATTCTCGACTTCGGCGAGCATGGCGTAGCGCGAGGTCGAGCCGGGATAGCCCGCGACCATCACGAAATCGCCATCGTCGAGGCCCGCCGCGCTCACCTTCAGGTGATGGTCGGGCGCGTAGGGCACGTTCTCTTCGGCATATTCGGCGGAGGAGCCGTCGGGCGCGACATAGGCGCGGTAGAAGGAGAAGTCGCCAGTGTGGCGCGGCCACATCCAGTTATCGACGTCGCCGCCATACTTCCCGATCGAATCGGCCGGCGCGTAGACGAGCCGGACGTCCTTCACCTCGAGCTGCTTGATCAGCTTGTATTCCGCGCCCCCGTAATAGCTCGCCACGCGGCAGCGGTAGCCGGCATCTTCCTCGCACTCGGCGGTGATGTCCTTCATGCGCTGTTCGACCGTGTCGTAGCGTTCGTTCGGGGTCAGGGCCTCGGTTCCCTCGCGCACGCGCTGGGTCACGTCGCTGAACGCGGTGGTCACGTAGATGCGCGAACCCGGAGCGGCGGGAAGTTCGGCGCCCATGGTCTTCGCCAGGAAGCCGTTTTCGAGATAATTGTTCTCGGCGGTGGAATTGTACTGAACCGATCCGCGCGCGCAGTGGTGGTTTGTGACCACGAGACCCTGCGGCGAGACGAAGCTGGCCGAACAGCCGCCCAGCGATACGACCGCGCCCATCGGGAAACCGGTCAGGTCCGAGAGCGCTTCGGGGTCGAGTTCCAGCCCGGCTTCGCGCAGATCGTCTGCGATTTCGGGCAGCTGTTCTGGCGTGAACATGCCTTCCTTGGCGGCAAGCGGCTGCGCTGCGACGCTCGCCAGCAGGGCGGCGAGGGTGATGGTTCTGGTACGCATTGAGGTCCCCTGGAAATTTGCGATCGGCACGGGATCACGCCGATGTAATAGTGTCACTTGCTATTCTCCCGCGCGCGGCAACGCAAGCGCTCGCATGTCGTTGATCGATCAGCGTCGGCCTCTGATCGGAGCCCCGATCGCGCCGGGCTCTCGCTTGCCAGGTCGCCAAGCGGCGGGAGATGGGTTAGCTCGTTGCGACAAGAAGAGCCTGGGAAGGAGAGCCAAGCGCATGAGCGAATTCATCCAGCCGCCACGGAGCGCCGTCACCAATTGCACCGCGCAAGACTACGAAGCGGCCTACGCCCGCTCGCTGTCCGACCCGGACGGTTTCTGGCTGGAACAGGCGAAGCGGCTCGACTGGATCGATCCGCCCACGAAGGGCGGCGAATGGTCCTACGACCCGGTCGAGATCAAGTGGTTCGCCGATGGCACGCTCAACCTGTGCCACAACGCGGTCGACCGGCATCTCGCGGACAAGGCCGACAAGACGGCTCTGATCTTCGAGCCCAACGATCCCGATGGCGAAGTCCGCACGCTCACTTACGCGCAATTGCATGCCGAGGTGGTAAGGATGGCCAATGCGCTCAAGGCGATGGGCGTCACCAGGGGTGCGCGCGTGACGCTGTACATGCCGATGGTGGTCGAAGGCGTGGTCGCGATGCTCGCCTGCGCGCGGATCGGGGCGGTCCATTCGGTCGTGTTCGGCGGCTTTTCTCCCGAAGCGCTGGCCGGACGGATCATCGATTGCGACAGCGAGTTCGTGATCACCGCCGACGAAGGGCGGCGCGGCAACAAGTCGATCCCGCTCAAGGCCAGTGTCGATGCCGCCGTGGACGAGCACGATACGCGGGTGAAGGGCGTGCTGGTGATCGCGCATACCGGTGCCGACATCGCGATGAAGGACGGTCGCGACCACTGGTACGCAGACCTCGCTTCCGATGAAGACTGTCCGTGCGAGCCGATGAACGCGGAAGACCCGCTGTTCATCCTCTACACCTCCGGCTCGACCGGAAAGCCGAAGGGCCTGCTCCACACGACCGGCGGCTATGGCGTGTGGACCGCGGCCACGTTCCACTATGTGTTCGACCACCAGCCGGACGACATCTTCTGGTGCTCCGCCGATATCGGCTGGATCACCGGGCACAGCTACGTCACCTACGGCCCGCTGCTGAACGGCGCCAGCCAGGTGATCTTCGAAGGCGTGCCCAACTATCCCGACCACGGGCGGTTCTGGCAGGTGGTCGAGAAGCACAAGGTCAGCATTTTCTACACCGCGCCGACCGCGATCCGCGCGCTGATGCGCGAGGGCGATGATTTCGTGACTGCACACGATCGCTCCTCGCTGCGCCTGCTGGGAACGGTGGGAGAGCCCATCAATCCCGAGGCGTGGCGCTGGTATCACCGCGTCGTGGGCGAGGGGCGCTGCCCGGTGGTGGATACCTGGTGGCAGACCGAGACCGGCGGCGTGATGCTGACCACGCTACCCGGCGCGCACGCGATGAAGCCGGGCAGCGCGGGCTTGCCGTTCTTCGGCGTGCAGCCACAGTTGGTCGATGCCGAAGGGCAGGTGCTGGAGGGCGCGGCAGAGGGCAATCTGTGCATTACGTCGAGCTGGCCGGGCCAGGCCCGCACGATCTACGGCGATCACGATCGCTTCGTGCAGACCTATTTCAGCACCTACAAGGGCAAGTACTTTACCAGCGACGGGTGCCAGCGCGACGCGCGGGGATACTACCGCATCACTGGCCGGGTCGACGACGTCATCAACGTATCCGGCCACCGCATGGGCACCGCCGAGGTGGAGAGCGCGCTGGTGCTGCACCCCGATGTGTCCGAAGCCGCAGTTGTCGCCTTCCCACACGACATCAAGGGACAGGGCATCTACTGCTATGTCACGCTGAATGCGGGACTGGAGGGGTCGGACGATCTGGCGGCGGAACTTCGCCAGCAGGTCCGCAAGGAAATCGGCCCTGTCGCCACGCCCGACCGGATCCACTTCACCGACGATCTGCCCAAGACGCGCAGCGGCAAGATCATGCGCCGCATCCTGCGCAAGATCGCGGAGAACGATCATGGCTCTCTGGGTGATACATCGACGCTTGCGGACCCATCGCTGGTGGATCGGCTGATCGAGGGACGGATTGACGGATGAGGGTAAGGATGCTGCGTTGCGGAACAAATCCCCGATGTTGGCGGTTTGGATCTTATCGCCGGTCGAGGGACCGGGAATAAGACATAAGACAGATCAGGAAGGCCCGGGACCGAATTGAGCTTCGACGAAATGCTAGGATCGGGCGGGGGCAACGGCGAAGATATTCGTCCGGCCTACCAGGCATTTCGCCAATGGCTCGATCGGCAGCCCGATAATCGCGTATTGCGCAAGTCCGAACAGGCGGAAAACTTCTTCCGCAAGATCGGCATTACCTTCAACGTGTACGGCGAGGACGAGGCGGACGAGCGGCTGATCCCGTTCGATGTCGTCCCCCGCGTTCTTTCGGGCAATGAATGGCGCAAGCTTTCCAAGGGGATCGAACAGCGCGTGCGGGCGATCAACGCCTTCCTGCACGATATCTACCACCGGCAGGAAATCCTGCGGGCGGGGCGCATCCCGCAAAGCCTGATCGCCAATAACGATGCTTTCCTGCCCAAGATGATGGGCTTCGATCCGCCCGGCGGCATCTACACGCACATCATCGGCACCGACATCGTGCGGACCGGGCCTGACGAGTTCTACGTGCTGGAAGACAATGCGCGGACCCCGTCCGGCGTGTCCTACATGCTCGAGAACCGCGAGATCATGCTCCAGATGTTTCCCGAGCTGTTCGCGGAAATCCCGATCTGCGAGGTGAGCGACTATCCCAGCTGGTTGCGCCGGTCGCTTTCGGCCTGCGCTCCGCCCGCCTGCATGGGCCGCCCGACGGTCGCCGTGCTGACGCCGGGCACCTACAACTCCGCCTATTTCGAACACAGTTTCATCGCCGACCAGATGGGCGCCGAACTGATCGAGGGATCGGACCTGCGGGTGGTCGACGGGCGCGTCGCCATGCGCACCACGCAAGGCTACAAGCCGGTCGATGTGATCTATCGCCGGATCGACGACGATTTCCTCGATCCGCTCAACTTCAATCCGGATTCGATGCTGGGCGTGCCCGGGATCTTCGATGTGTACCGCGCCGGCGGAGTGACCATCGCCAATGCGCCAGGCACGGGGATCGCCGACGACAAGGCGCTCTACAGTTACATGCCCGACATCGTGGAGTTCTACACTGGCGAGCGGCCGCTTCTGCAGAACGTGCCGACCTGGCGCTGTTCCGAGCCGGACCAGCTGGCCGAAGTGCTCGACCGGCTGGAAGAGCTGGTGGTGAAGGAAGTCCACGGATCGGGCGGTTACGGCATGCTGATCGGGCCGGCCGCCAGCAAGGCCGAGATCGAGGAATTCCGCGCCAAGCTGAAGGCGAAGCCGGATGGCTACATCGCCCAGCCCACGCTGGCGCTGTCGACCGTGCCGATCTACACCGAACAGGGCCTCGCCCCGCGCCACGTCGATTTCCGGCCCTTCGTGCTGATGGCACCCAATTCGATCGACATCGTGCCCGGCGGCCTGACCCGCGTGGCGATGAACGAGGGGTCGCTGGTGGTGAATTCCAGCCAGGGCGGCGGCACCAAGGATACGTGGGTGCTCGATGACTGATCGCTCTGCCACACTTTTTCGGGGGCCACGCGATGCTCGGTAAGACCGCCTCCGGCCTGTTCTGGATGTTCCGTTACCTGGAACGCGCGGAATCGACCGCCCGCCTGCTCGATGCAGGCTTTCGCATCGCGCTGACCCGCGCCGGGTCCTCGCGCTCGGAATGGGAATCGGTGCTGACCACGACCGGCCAGCTCCAGGGCTTCCGCCAGCGTCATGGTGAGGCGACGTCCACCACCGTCATGGAATATCTGCTGAGCGACAGGAGCAATCCCGCCAGCATCATCTCCATGGTGAAGGCTGCACGCGACAATGCGCGGGCGGTGCGCATCGCTCTCACGCGAGAGGTGTGGGAGGCCACGAACGAAAGCTGGATGACGCTCGACAAGCTTTTGTCCGGCCGCATTCCCGAGGCCGATCTCCCCGATACGCTGACCACCATCCGGCAACAGAATGCGCTCGTGCGCGGGGCCACCAACGGCACGATGCTGCGCAACGACGGGTATAATTTCCTGCGGCTGGGCACCTTTGTCGAACGCGCGGACAACACCGCGCGCATCCTCGACGTCAAATATTACCTGCTCCTGCCTTCCATCAGCCAGGTCGGTTCGACGCTGGATATCAAGCAGTGGGAGACGATCCTGCGATCGGTTTCCGCCCTGCGCTCCTACACCTGGCTCCACGGCGCGACGGTGAACCCGCGCGACATCGCGCAGTTCCTGATCCTGCACGAACAGATGCCGCGCAGCCTCGCGTTCTGCTACAACAAGATCTGCGATAATCTGGGCTATCTGGAGAAGGACTACGATAACCGGACGCAAGCCTGCGAAATGGCCGAAGCCATCCGGACCGACTATCTCGGACGGTCGATGGAAATGATTTTCGATGACGGCCTGCACGAGTACATCGAGGACTTCCTCGCCAGCAACTCACGGCTCGCCAAGCAGATTACGGCTGATTACTCGTTCGAGGTGACGGCATGAGGCTGCGGATCGAGCACGAGACGCGCTACTGCTACGATGCGCCGGTAGCCTATGGTCTTCAGCAGGTGCGCTTGCGGCCCAAGGATACGCGGGGCCAGTCGGTTCTCGACTGGAAGATCTCCATCGAAGGCGGCGCGCCCGAACTCCACTACGAAGATCACAACGGCAATGCAGTTGACCTGATCGGGATAGAACGCGGCACCACGGAAACCGCAATCCGCTGCGTCGGACTGGTCGAGAACACGAACAGCGATGGCGTGCTGGGCAAGCATCGCGGCTTCCTGCCGCTGTGGCATTTCAGACGCTCGTCCGATCTGACGAAGGCGGGCGAGGGCGTGCGCGAGCTGGTTGGCAAACTGGCCGATGCCGATATCGCCGAGGTGTCGACCGGGCATCGCCTGTCCGAGGCCATCCTCGATGCGGTGGGTTACGAGGGCGGCAACACCCATTCGGGCACCACGGCGGAAGAGGCGATCGCGGGCGGCACGGGTGTGTGCCAGGACCACGCGCATATCTTCTGTTCGGCGGCACGGCTGATGGGCCTGCCTGCACGCTACGTGTCGGGCTACCTGATGATGAACGACCGGGTGGAGCAGGATGCGAGCCATGCCTGGGCGGAAGCTTTCTTCGAAGGGCTCGGCTGGGTCGGGTTCGACATCTCGAACGGCTATTCACCCGACGAGCGCTATATTCGCATTGCCACCGGCATTGATTTCCGCGAGGCGGCGCCCGTCAGCGGCATGCGGATGGGGGGAAGCAACGAGGGCGTGCTTGTTTCCCTTCGCGTCGAGCAATAAACCGGTCGCGCTGACCTTTCGCGAGAAACGAATTCAATGACCTATTGCGTTGGCATGCGGCTGGACCGCGGCCTGATCTTCATGTCCGACACCCGTACCAATGCGGGCGTGGACGACGTCTCCCAGGTGCGCAAGATGCGCCACTGGGAGAACCCGGGAGAACGCGCGATCACGCTGCTGTCCTCGGGAAACCTCGCCACGACGCAGGCGGTGGTCAGCCTGCTGGACGAGCGCAGCAAGGCCCCGGCGGAGCGTGATCCCTCGATCCTGTCGGCGCCCTCCATGTTTCAGGTGGCGACCATCGTGGGCAATACGCTGCGCGAAGTGATCGCAAACCTGAAAGGCGAAAAGCAGCAGGCGGCTGCCTCGCCCTTTTCCGCCAGCCTGATCGTCGGCGGGCAGATCAAGGGAAGCGAACCGCGCCTGTTCCTGATCTATCCCGAAGGCAATTTCATCGAGGCGGGCGACGATTCACCCTTCTTCCAGATCGGCGAGACGAAGTATGGCCGCCCGATCATCGTGCGCACCTTCGACCCGGCCATGCCGTTCGAGGATGCGATCCGCCTGCTGATGGTTTCTTTCGATTCCACCATCCGGTCCAATCTGGCGGTCGACCTGCCGCTGGACCTCTCGATCCACGAGCGCGATGCCTATCGGGTTGGCAGGCAGCAGCGGATCGAGGCGGACGACCCCTATTTCCGCCGGATATCGGAACAGTGGAGCCTGTCTCTGCGCGAAGCCGTCAACCGGCTGCCACCCTTCCAATTCGAACAGAACGACACGGGTGAAGCCCGATAGCGTCGGGCAGAAACGCAACCAAATCCGGCCCTCGCTCGTTGAGCCCCCAAGACAAGGAGGGCCCATGGCCGCGCGTGCATATTGGCAGGGGCAGATCAGGCTGGCGCTGGTCTCGATCCCGGTAGAAATCTATTCCGCCTCGCAAAGCGGAGCGAAGATCAGCTTCCGGCAGATCCACGAGCCGTCCGGCAAGCGCATTTCCTACGAAAAGGTGGTCGAGGGCGTGGGCCCGGTCGATCGCGACGATATCATCCGCGGGTACGAGCTTTCGAAGAACAACTACGTCCTGCTGGAAGACGAGGAGATCGAGGCGGTCAGGATCGAGAGCAAGAAAACGCTCGAGCTGGTCCAGTTCGTGGACCATTCCGAGATCGATCCGCTCTATTTCGAAAAGCCCTATTACGTCGTCCCGCAGGACGATCTTGCCGAAGAGGCCTTCATCGTGCTGCGCGAGGCGTTGCGGGCCGCGAAGAAGACCGCGCTGGGGCAGCTGTCGGTGCGCGGGCAGGAAAAGCTCGTGGCGATCAAGCCCTGCGGCAAGGGCATGTTGCTGGAAACCCTGCGCTATGCGGACGAAGTGCGCGAAGGGCAGAAGTTTTTCGGCGGAATCTCGGACGACGAGCCAGAAGACGAACTGCTCGACCTTGCCAGCACGCTGATCGAGAAGAAGACCGCGCCGTTCGATGCGGGCGAGTTCGAGGATCGCTATGCCGAGGCGCTGCGCAAGCTGATCGACAAGAAAGCCAAGGCGAAAGGGGACAAGAAAATCCTCGAGGATGTCGAGGAGCCATCCGGCGATGGTTCGGGCAACGTGATCGACCTGATGGCGGCGCTGAAGAAATCGGTCGATGAGGAGAAGCCGAAGAAATCCTCGCGCAAGAAGAAGAGCGCCTAAGCCGTGGCCGGGAAGAAGGATCCGCTCGCCGAATATAACGCAAAGCGCGATTTCTCGCGCACGAAGGAGCCTGCGGGAAAGGCTGGCAAGAGCGGCAAGGATCGCATCTTCATGGTCCAGAAGCATGATGCGACGCGGCTGCACTGGGATCTGCGGCTCGAAGCCGACGGCGTGCTCAAGAGCTGGGCGGTCACGAAGGGCCCGTCGCCCGATCCGGATGTGAAGCGCCTCGCCGTGCGGACCGAGGATCACCCGATGGACTACGCCACCTTCGAAGGGACAATCCCGGCGGATGAATATGGTGGCGGCACGGTGATGCTGTGGGATCGCGGCACCTGGCACCCGATCGAGGGCAAGAGCGCCGACGATATCGAGGAAGGCCATCTGCACTTCGTGCTCGATGGAGAGCGGATGAAGGGCGAGTGGCTGCTGATCCGCATGAAGCCGAAGAAGGGCGAGAAGCGCGAGAACTGGCTCCTGCGCAAGCTGGATGACGACTATGCCGAGGAAGGCGACGCGCTGGTGGAACAGGCGCTCACCAGCATCGACACCGGGCGCTCCATGGCGGAGATTGCGGCAGGGCGCGAACCCGGGGATGCGACCGGCGAGGACGCAGCGCTCGAAGAACTTGCCGAAATGAAGCATGCGCGGCGCGGCGGCAAACCGGGCGAGCCGCCGAAATTTCGCAAGCCTCAGCTGGCGACGCTGGTCGACGAGGTGCCTACCGGCAATGGCTGGATGCACGAGATCAAGTTCGACGGATACCGTGCGCTGATCGCCGTTGCTGGCGACGACGTGACGATATGGACGCGCAACCAGAAGGACTGGACGGACAAGTTCGGCCCCTTGGTGGAAGCCATTGCCGCGCTCGACCTGCCGCCTGCGCTGATCGACGGCGAAATCGTGGCGCTGGACAAGGACGGAAATCCCGACTTCTCTACCTTGCAATCCGTACTCAAGCGCGGACATGGCACGCAGGGCCCTTCGGACAAACTTGCCTTTTTTGCGTTCGATCTTCTGGAAATCGACGGCGCAGACGTCACCGGGCAAAGCAATATAGAGCGCAAGGAACGGCTGGAAGCGCTGCTGCGCGATGCACGCCCGCCCATCCATCTTGCCGATCATGTGATCGGGGCGGGCGAGAAGCTCTACGCGCAGATGTGCAAGGCGGGGCAGGAAGGCATCATTTCGAAAGGGATGGAGGCGCCCTATCGCCACAGCCGAACCAAGAGCTGGGTGAAGGTCAAATGCGTCCAGCGACAGGAGTTCATCGTGGTCGGCTGGTCCGAAAGCTCGGCCAAGGCGCGCCCCTTCGCCTCACTGCTTCTGGCAACCAGGGACGGCGACGATCTGGTTTATCGCGGCAAAGTCGGCACCGGATTCGACGGCGACGATCTCGATCGCCTGGCCGGCAAGCTCGACAGGCTGGCACGCAAGACGCCTCCGCTCGATGTGCCCAAGGCGGACGCGCGCAAGGTGCACTGGGTTACACCCAAGCTCGTGGCCGAGATCGCCTTTGCCGAACTCACCAGCGAGGGGCGCGTGCGCCACGGCAGCTTCCTCGGCCTGCGGCAGGACAAGGACGCCAGCGATGTGCAGGACGAGCGCAAGACGCCTGCGCCCGAGGCCAAAGGTGATGTGGAAATTTCCAGCCGCGACCGGGTGATCTTCCCCGGCAGCGGCCAGACCAAGGGCGATCTGGCGGACTACTATGCGGCGGTCGCGCCCATCATGCTCGCATTCGCTGCCGAACGCCCGCTCAGCCTCGTGCGCTGCCCGCAGGGGCGCGCGAAGAAATGTTTCTTCCAGAAACATGACAATGGCGGCTTCGGTGATGGTGTGAAAGCGGTGCCCATCAAGGAGAAGGGCGGCGGGACCGAGGATTACCTTTTTATCGAGGATGCACGCGGCCTGCTGCAATGCGTCCAGATGGGCACGATCGAATTCCACGGCTGGGGCGCCCGGTCCGGTGCGGTCGAGAAACCGGATCGGATGGTGTTCGATCTCGATCCGGATGAAGGGCTTGATTTCGCGCAGGTACGCGACGCTGCGGGCGATCTGCGCAAGCATCTGGCGGACATCGGCCTCACCAGTTTTGCAATGGTGACCGGCGGGAAGGGCGTGCACGTGGTCGTCCCGCTGACGCCCGGCCATTCGTGGGATGCGCACAAGAGTTTCGCTGAGCGTTTCGCCAGGGCCCTGGCCCAGGCCGAGCCGGACCGCTTCACCGCCACGATGAGCAAGGCGAAGCGCGAAGGGCGGATATTCATCGACTGGCTGCGCAATCAGCGCGGCAGCACGGCCGTAATGCCCTATTCGGCCCGCGCGCGGGAGGGCGCCCCGGTGGCTGCCCCCGTCGCCTGGAACGAACTGAAGGACATGGAAAACGCGCGCGGCTTCACGATCGGCGATGCCAAGCGCCTGCTCGACCGTGCGCAGTCGAAGTCGCTTGCCGGGTGGGGCTTCGCGCAGCAGCGGCTGCCCGACGTCTAGCGCCTCGCGCGGTATGCGCAGCGCCCTAGTCCCAGCCTCAATCCAGCCGCCCTTCCTCCGCGACCACCTGCGCCACTTCGGCGTAGAGCCCTGCAAAGGCGGCGTTCGCTCTCCAGGCCGCGGCCACGCTGCGGTACTGGGCCCAGCCAGCCGGTTCGGCGATCCGCACGACATCGAGCCCACCGGCTTCTGACCGGATGTAGAGTTCAGGCAGCATTGCGAGGCCGACGCCCGAGCCGGCCATCTGCTGCAGGGAATCCAGACTGGTGCCCTCGTAATCGGCCAGGATGGTGGCTCCCAGCTGCTCGCAGATTTCGGTTAGTTGGCGGTGATAATGGTGGCGGTGATCGAGTGTCAGGAAGGTCCTGCCGGAAAAGTCGGCCTCGGTCAGAGTGTCCAGCGATAGCAGAGGGTCGTCGGGCGGGGCGACGATCCTGAGAGGTTCTCGAAACAGCGGCTCCACATGCAGGCCGCGACCGCGCACCGGCATGGGGGAGAGGATCATATCCAGTTCGCCGGCAGCGAGGTCGGCCTGCTGAAGCGCGGGAATGCCTTCGCGGATGAACAGGCGAAGGTCCGGATGGCGGCGGTGAAGCACCTTGATGACCTTGGGCATCAAATAGGGACCGATGGTCGGCGTCACGCCGAAGCGGATCGATCCTGCCAGCCGGGCGGCCACATGATCCGCCGTGTCTCGAAAATCCCGGTTGGCGCGCAGGACGGCCCGGGCGGGCTCCAGGATGTTCCGCCCGCTGGGCGTGAGCTGCATCCCCTTGGGCACGCGCTCGAAAAGACGCAGCCCAAGGCGGCCTTCCAGCGCCCGGAGCTGCTGGCTGAGCGCGGGCTGCGTAAGGCCAAGCGCCATCGCGGCTTCGCCCATGTTTTCCATCTCTGCGAGACGCACGAAAATCTCGATTTGGCGCAGGGTCGGCATGGAGCGATATTAGAAGAGCTTATCGATATCGCGCAAGCATTCGAATTGGATTATCGTGGGCAGGCCTCGCATATCGTTCCCATAGAATGCTGGAGAAAAGCGATGATGGCATCCCCCGAAGAGCGGACCGCGATCCCCTACCTGCACAAGCTGGTCCGCGAGCATCGCGCGCTTAACCGGCGGATCGACACCACCAAGACGGTCGGCGCGCGGGAAGACATCAAGGTGCTCAAACGCCGCCGGCTGCGTCTGAAGGACGAGATCGCCGCGCTGCAGCACCGCTATCACGGCCGCGGCCTGACGAGCTGAGCAGGCGGTGGGCGGCCGGGCCGCCCCCTCGGCCCTGCCGGCCGCCGCTTCCTCGGGCAGCCTGTTCCCGCTCGCGCTCCAGGGCACCTTGGCTCGCGTCGCCCTGTCCCGCCCCCGGGGCTGCCGACTGACACACCTCAAAACGAAAGCTCTATGACCCAATCTTCCGCTATCCGGAATCTGCGCGCCTTTATCGCCAGCGAGAGCGCGGGGGGCATCATGTTGATCGTCGCCGCCGCGATTGCGCTTGGCGTCGCCAACTCGCCTCTGCTGGGGGCGTATCAGGGCTTCCTGTCCACGCCGGTCGTCTTTGGCGCGGGCGATTGGGTCTCGATCGACAAGCCGTTGCTGTTGTGGATCAACGACGGCTTGATGGCGCTGTTCTTCTTCCTGATCGGGCTGGAGGTGAAGCGCGAGATCGTGACCGGCCAGCTGCGCAGCTGGAAGCAGGCCTCGCTGCCGGTCTATGCCGCGCTGGGCGGAATGATCGTCCCGGCGCTGGTCTTCGTCGCGATCAATGCCGGGTCGCCGGAGAATATTCGCGGCTGGGCCATTCCTGCCGCCACCGACATTGCCTTCGCGCTCGGCCTGCTGGCCCTGCTCGGCAGTCGGGTGCCGGTGGCGCTCAAGGCGCTGCTGCTGGCAATCGCCATCATCGACGATATCGGCGCCATCGCGATCATCGCGCTGTTCTATACCGAGAACATGAACATGGGCGCGCTGGGCCTCGCCCTGCTTCCCGCGGCGGGCCTGCTGCTGCTGAACCGGGCGGGCGTGGCGCGCACCATTCCCTATTTCCTGCTCGCTGCCGTGCTTTGGATTTGCGTGCTGAAATCCGGCGTCCACGCGACCCTGGCGGGCGTGCTGACCGCAATGTTCGTTCCCATCGCCACCGGCGAGGAACGCCCGCTGGAGCGGCTGGAGCATGCGCTGCACCCATGGGTGGCGTTCCTGATCCTGCCGGTCTTCGCCTTCGCCAATGCCGGTGTCTCCTTCGCCGGGGCGGGAATCGACGCGCTGCTCGCACCGCTCTCTCTGGGGATCGCGGCGGGGCTGGTCGTGGGCAAGCAGATCGGGATCTTCGGCGCGTGCTGGATTGCCGCGAAGGCCGGGTTCGCGACCATGCCGGAAGGCGTGACCTGGCGCCACATCTACGGCTTGTCCTGTCTTGCCGGGATCGGCTTCACCATGAGCCTTTTCATCGGCGGCCTCGCTTTCGCCGACCCTGCCCAGGTCGATGCGGTGAAGATGGGTGTTCTGTCCGGCTCGCTGATTTCGGCCCTCGTCGGGATGGCCGTGCTGACAGGTGCGCGAACCCCCTCGGATCGGGCCACGCACGAAGCGCCCACCGGCTCCCACCCACCACAGATGTTTGAATCAAGAAGCTAGGAGAAAGCGTGATGAAATATGTTGCAATCGCTGCGGCCCTGTCTCTCGGCATATCGAGCGTTGCGCTGGCGCAGGGCAAGGACTGGACCTTCGGTGACGGGGAAACGCCCGAAGCGTGGGGCGCGATCAACGCCCAGTATGCCTCCTGCGATATCGGCAAGATGCAGTCGCCCATCGATCTGACTGATCCCGACGCGATCGGCACCCTCAAGCTGACCACCAATTTCGGTGAGGCCAGCGGAAAACTGTCGCTGGGTGAAGAGAAGGTGCAGATCGACTTCGATCCCGGCCAGAACAAGGGCATGATGAGCGGAGCCAAGGCCTTCAACCTGTTGCAGGTCCACTTCCACACCCCGGCGGAGCACGCCGTGAACGGCGAGCGCTATCCCATGACCGCGCACTTCGTCCACGCGACGAGCGCAGGCGAACTGGGCGTGCTGGGCGTCTTCTTCACCGAAGGGGACGAGAACGACGCGATCGAAGATCTGCTGGACGCCCATGCGCAAGGCAACGGGACCGCGCTGTCGATAGACATAGACGACATGCTGCCCGAAACGATCGAGGTCTATCGCTACATGGGATCGCTTACGACGCCGCCGTGCAGCGAAGGGGTCAACTGGCACGTGGCGAACGTCCCGGTCGAAGCGAGCGCGGACCAGATCGCCAAGCTGCGCGGAGCGCTGGGCCCAACGGCGCGTTCCATCCAGGACCGTAATGGTCGCCTGCTGGTGGCGCCGGAATAATCCATGCGCAAGGCATTGCTGCCAATCGTCGCCGGGGGTGCCATCCTCGCATCCCCGGCACACGCGCGCGACGAGCAGTTCGAGCTGTGGCTCAACCCCTCGTTCGAGACCGATCTGGACGGGAATACGGGCTTCGAGCTGGAGACCGCCCAGCGTTTCCGTGACAGCGCGCAGGGGCGGGTGGACACCTATTTCGTCCGCGGATGGCTGAAACAGGATATCGCCGACGGTGCGACGCTCGCGGGTGCGCTCGAGTACCGCGTCAATGATGGCGGCTCTGACGAGGTGCGCACGATGCAGCAGCTCTCCACCAGCCACGGTATCTTCAAGACCCGGCTTCGGCTGGAACAGCGCTTCGTCGATGGGGCGGATCGCATGGGGCTGCGGCTGCGCCCGCGGATCGGCATCGGGCTGGACCTGAGCGACGATGGCCGGTGGTCCGCGGGGGCGGATGCCGAACTCTTCTGGACCCTGCGCGGCAACAACGTGGGGAGCGACACGGGGATTACCGGGCTCAGGACGACCATCGGCGTCGATTACGCGGTCAGCGACACGCTGACGCTCGGCCTGTCCTATCTCCGCCAGCAAGACTTCGAAGACAATGCCCCGGACGAGATCGGCCATGCCCCGCTGATCGTCCTCGAACAAAGGTTCTGAGTACTCATGGACCAGCTCACCGCCACGCTGCTGTCTGCGCCCGTCCTCTTCTTTGTCCTCGGCGCGCTGGCCGCTGCCGCGCGATCGGACCTTTCCGTGCCCGAGACGATCGCCAAGGGCATGTCGCTGTATCTCATGGCTGCGATCGGCCTGAAAGGCGGGGGGGAGGTCGCCAAGGCGGGGATCGGCCCCGAACTCGTCACCGCGCTCGCCGCCGGGCTGGTGCTGAGCGCTGCCATACCCTTCCTGGTCGCGCCGGTGCTCTCGCGCATCGGCGGGCTCGACCGGACGAACACGGGCGCCGTGGCCGCGCACTACGGATCGGTCAGCGTCGTCACCTTCGTTACGGCGAGCCAGGTTTACGGCGACAGCGGCTTCGTGATCGCGGGGTTCATGGTCGCGGTGCTGGCGATGATGGAAACCCCAGCCATCCTTTCCGGCCTGTTCATCGCGCGGCGCGAAGGCGGCAAGCTCATGTCGCCCGAATTGCTGAGGGAGGTGCTGTTCAACGGATCGGTCGTGCTGCTTCTGGGCAGCTTCGTGATCGGCATGCTGATCGGAGAAGACGGGTTCGAGCCGGTTTCCCCGCTGTTCCGTGCAGGCTTTACCGGCGTGCTGTGCCTGTTCCTGCTCGACATGGGGCTTATCGCCATGCGCCGCATCCTCAAGACGCGCGCGCTCACTGCAAGGCTGGCGCTGCTGGCCATCGTCTTCCCGATAGTGAACGGCACGCTGGGCGTGGCAACAGGCACGCTGATCGGGCTCGATGCGCCGTCTGCAGCCGCGCTCGGCATCCTTGGAGCGAGCGCATCCTATATCGCAGTGCCTGCTGCAATGCGGCTTTCCTTGCCGCAGGCCGATGCGGGGCTCTACCTCGCCATGTCGCTTGGGGTGACCTTCCCCTTCAACATCGTGCTCGGCATACCGCTGTTCCGCTGGATGGCCGAGACCCTGGGAGCCGTGGCATGATCGAGACGACGACACGAACGCGCATCGAAGTGCTGGTGGACGCCCCGCTTGCACCTCGATTGGCAAGGCTGGCCGAGCAGGCCGGGATCACCGGCCACACGCTGATCCGCACCGAAAGCGGGCGGGGGCGCCACGGCGAGTGGTCGGAAGACCTCATCAGCGGCGCTACCGCCAAGTATGTCTTCCTGACCGTTGCCAACCAGGAGCGTGCGGATGCGTTTCTGGAGGCACTCGCCCCGCTGCTCGAAACGCATGGCCTGGTCGTGCTGCGCTCCAACGTGGACGTGATCCGCCCCGACCGGTTCTGAGCGGGAGACGATCACGATACCGCAGAGTCCGGTCCCTGCCTGGCGGGCGAAGCCAAGCCGCGGTCAGACCGCCTTCAGCCCCTCGTCCAGCTGTGCGATCAGATCTTCCGCATCCTCCACCCCGCAGGAATAGCGCAGCAGCGTTTCCGAAATGCCCAGTTCCGCGCGCTGTTCTGCCGTGCATTCCACATGGCTGGTGACAGAGGGCGGGCCGATCAGCGTGTTGACCGAACCGAGGCTGGCCGCGCGATGGACGTATTTCAGCCCGCCGACAAAGCGCTTGAGTGCGTCGAAATCGCCATCGACCGAGAAGCTGAGCATGCCGCCGAAACCGGACATCTGGCGCTTGGCCACATCGTGCTTGTCGTGGGTTTCGAGGCCCGGATAGAACACGCTGGCGACCTTGGGGTGCTGGTTCAGGAAGCGGGCGACGGCAAGGCCTGTCTCGTTCTGCTTCTTCACCCTGAGGTCGAGCGTCTTCATCCCGCGCAGCAGCAGGTAGGCGGAAAAGGCGGACAGCACTGCGCCGCAGATTTCGCGGTGCTCGTACACGGTGCGCACCAGGTCTTCGCGCCCGATCAGCACGCCGCCCATCGCATCATCGTGCCCGCCGAGATACTTGGTCGCCGAGTGCAGCACGAGGTCGGCGCCGAATTCCAACGGGCGCTGGTTGATAGGGGTGGCGAAGGTGTTGTCGACCACCACGATCGCGCCGCGTTTCTTGGCCGCGCGGATCGCCCGGTCGAGATCGATGATCTTGAGCGTCGGATTGGTCGGCGTTTCGAGATAGACCAGTTCGCAGCCCTTCGCGATGGCCGCATCGATTGCGTCGGCATCGCTGGTTTCCACCAGATCGACCTCGATCTGCATGCGCGGCAGCGTATCCATGAACAGCCGGCTTGTACCGCCGTAGCTATCCTTGATCGACACCACCCGGTCGCCGGGTGAGAGCAGCGAGAGCAGCGTGTTGGAAATCGCGGCCATGCCGCTGGCGAAGGCAATAGCCTTCTCCCCGCCTTCGAGAATCCGGCATTTCTCCTCGAACACGCCCACCGTGGGATTGGTGTTGCGCGAATAGATGTAGCCTTCGGCCTGGCCCAGCGCGACTGCCGCCCATTCGTCCATATCCTCATAGGCGAAGGGTGCGCTCTGCACGATCGGCACCTGCGCGGCGCCGAAGGCGAGCGGCTTTTCCTCGCCCCCCCAGACGGCGATGGTCGATGGTTTCTGGCTGGTGATCGCCATGCGGTCCGCACCGTCCGGCGACGCATGGGAGGGCGTGTAGTCGGCCATTTTCGTTCAGTCCTCGTTGGCCAGCGTTTCGTCGGCGTAAATCGCCTCTTCCGCCGGGTGTTCGCTGCTGGCCGCGCCCCGGTACATTCCTTCGGTGTTCATCGCGAAGGCGATCCGGCCCATCGCGTCCATTGCGATCAGTCCGCCATCGCCGCCAAGCGCGCCGATGGAACCGATGGTGTCGTCCGCCGCCTGCGCGATGGTCTGGCCGTGCCAGGCGACCCGGTCGCACACCTGCCGCCCGGCGCTTTCGCGGATGAAATATTCGCCCGTCCCGGTGCCGGAGACCGCGCATTTGCCGTTGGCGGCATAGGTGCCCGCGCCGATGATGGGCGAATCGCCGATCCGTCCCCAGCGCTTGCCGGTCAGCCCGCCGGTGGAAGTCGCGGCGGCAAGGTTGCCATCCTTGTCCAGCGCCACCGCGCCCACGGTGCCGAAGCGATGCGTGGGATCGAGCGCGAGCGCAGAGAGGTTGTCCTTGCGCCACTCCTGGATCTGCTGCCAGCGATGCTCGGTACGGAAATACGAGGGATCGACCTGTTCGATCCCCTGTTCCAGCGCGAACTGGTCCGCACCCTCGCCCGACAGCAGGACATGGCGCGAGTTTTCCATGACCGAGCGCGCGAGCGTGACCGGGTGCTTGGTGGTGCTCACTCCGGCCACGGCGCCTGCATTCAGCGTGGCTCCATCCATGATCGAGGCATCGAGCTGGTTGCGCCCCTCGGCATCGAACACCGCGCCGCGCCCGGCGTTGAACAGAGGGTCGTCTTCGAGGATGCGCAGCGTCGCCTCCACCGCGTCGAGGCTGGTGCCGCCCTTTTCGAGAACTGCGGAGCCCGCCGCCAGCGCCGCCTGCAGGCTTGCGCGGTAGGCCGCTTCCATCTCGGGCGTCAGGTCGCCGCGCTCGATCACGCCGGAGCCGCCATGGATGGCCAGCGACCAATCACGCCGCTTGGCTTTCGGTTCTTCCGACAGCTTGCCTTCGGTCACCCGGATCGTTGTCATGTAGGCTGGTTCCGATACCGTCATGGTGGCCATGTCGAACCGGGTTTCGGGACCGATGGCGATAAGCTGGACGGCATCCCAATTCAGTGCGCCCGATTCACCGAAGCTCGGCGTCGCCAGAGGCTGAACCAGCCAGGCATTGCCCTCGCTGGTGCTGTATAGCCGTGCGGTGCCGTCGGCTTCGACGGTCAGCGCTGTATCCTCGTCGATGCCGAGACCGATCGTCTGCCCGCCCTGCGCTGCGCGGGCCTGGGCGAGGAAGGCCACAAGCCGACCCAGCCGATTGCGTTCGCTGAAATGGGTGTCGGTGATGATGTTCCCGAGGAAAGGCATCTCCAGAAAGTCACTGACGAGCGTGACCTTCGGGCCCTTCGGATCGGCGAGGGCTTCGGGCGAGTCGACTGCTTCTTGCGCAAGCGCGCCGTATCCCGTGCCGCCCAGGATCGCGAGCCCTGCGCTGGTGCCACCGATCGGGCGCCCAGCCGCGACATGCGCGTTCAACGCATCCGAAACCGGCGTATCCTTCCAGAAGCGGACATATTTCGACTGGTCGCCGCCGGCGATGAAAATGCCGTCCGCTTGCTGGAGAATTTCCGCGACGCGCGGTTCGAACGCGGCCTCGCGATCGGAAAATACGAGCGTCTGTACGGAGGCGAGCCCGCCGATGTGCTCCATCAGCCACTCGCCATCGCTGCCGTCCCGCGAAGCGCGCAGGATCACCAGATGGCCTTCGCCTGCCTTGCCCGCAAACCAGCGCCAGGCGGGCTCGCTCCAATCCGATCCGCCGATCAGCAACAGGCCAAGCTCAGGTGTTTTCGGAGTGGGCGCGGCGAGATCGCCGGTTTCATAGTAGGTGTACCCGACCCCGGCTTGCACCTTTGCCTGGGCGGCGCCTGGCAGAAGCAGCGCCAGCGAGGCGAGCGCCGCGACAAGGAATGATCTGGCAAGCATGAATGAACCCTCCGAGCTTGGCCGTCTTGCCCCATGCGAAAACGGCGAGACGATCCCTTGTCTCCCACGTCGTCCCCGCGATGTGAAAACGATTCGACCATCGCTAACTTCGCAGATAGACAGGGCGATATCTGTACGATTGAGGCGGAATAGGACTTATTCTGTCGCCTAGGAGGCGTGGGAGGACAGGTTGAGGAAAATCGACGCGGCGGACGCGCGGCTGCTGGAGGCTGTTCAGCAGGATGCCCATCTCACGGCCGAGCAACTGGGGGCCGCCTGCGGATTGTCGCCCACCGCTGCGCTCAAACGGCTCAAGCGACTGCGGGCGGACGGTATCATCGAACGCGAGGCAGCTCTCGTTTCGCCCCGCGCGCTGGGCTACGCCATCATGGCGGTGGTGATGGTGACGCTGGACCGCGAGGATCGCGGAGTGATCGACCGTTTCAAGCAGGACATCCGCAACACGCCGCAGATCACCAGCGGCTACTACATCACGGGCGATGCGGATTTCATTCTGACGATCGTCGCGCGCGACATGGACGAGTACGACGACTTCACGCGCGAATTCTTCTACGACCGCCACCCCACCAAGACCTTCAAGACCTGCGTGGTGATGTCGGCAGTGAAGACCAATGGTGCGCTGCCCGTTCATGATTTGGCGCAATCTGTAATCTGACAGGGCTGCCACGACAGAATTTGTCGCCGTCTCGCTTGTATTGTGCAAAAGTCGCCGGGTGAGCGCGATATAGTTTTCGCACAAGGTCCAATGCGTTGCGCATGCGAACACCAGCATGCCGCCGCACGGGGAGGGGTCGCCGGATTGGCGAAGTCAACATGTTCGCGGGCGTTCACCGCCCGAGGGGGGACAATAACATGCGCCGTATCTCAATCGCCGTCGCGCTCGCCGGCACCAGCCTTCTAGCCACCGCCGCCGCCGCGCAGAATGTGCCTGCCGCCAGCGAGGCGGATGCAGGCGACGAAACCGATGAGAACGCCGAGGACACGGCTTCCACGCAGTCGGACACGATAACCGTCGTCGGGTCCCGCATCCCGCGGATCGAGCAGGAAGGCCCGGCGCCCGTGGTGACGATCACCTCGGACGATATTCTGGAACAGGGCTACGCGGACGTGCCCGAAATCCTCGCCTCGCTTTCGCAGAATAATGGCGAGACCCAGACCGCGCAGGATTTTGGTGCGAACACCTTCACGCCGGGCGCGCAGCAGGTCGATCTGCGCGGGCTCGGGCCGAACCATACGCTGGTCCTGGTCAACGGGCGCCGGATCGCCAACTTCCCCATGCCCTATGGCGGCAACAGCAATGTCGCCGATATTTCGAGCATCCCGGCAGGCTTCATCGACTCGGTCGAGGTGCTGAGCGGGGCGGCTTCCGCCATCTATGGTTCGGACGCTATCTCCGGTGTGGTCAACTTCAAGCTCAACGAGGAGGTCGAATACACCCGTGTCGATGCGCGCGTCGGATTGACGGGGCGCGGCGGCGGCGAATCCTACCGTCTGTCCCTGACGACCGGCTTCGAGACCGACCGGTTCTATACGCTGATCGGCGCCCAATACAGCCACCAGGAACAGCTGTTCGGCTTCGAGCGCGACATCCAGGATTCGGGCCTCGACAACCCCACCTCGGATCTCGCCTATCGCAACTTCCTGCGCACGGATTCCGACGGCTATTACATAGATCCGGGCCAGGCGACTTGCGACTCGCTCTCGTTCACCAACCAGGGCTCGACCTACTACGCCAGCCGCGAAGGCTACGGCTTCGAATATCCAAGCTATGCCACCACGCCGGGCTATTTCTGCGGCAGCCAGGAAGCCTGGGGCTACGGCGCGATCACATCGGGCTGGGACCAGTTCAACGTCTACAGCTCCTCCGGATACGAGGTGAGCGACAGCATCGACCTCTTCCTCGATGCGCAGTTCGGCTATGTCGAACGGCAGGTGCTCAACGGTTTCAAGACCTGGTACTATCAGGCCCCCGACGGCGATGAATCGGGCCTGTTCTACAATCCCGACTATATCGACGTCACGAATTCCTACTGGGACGACGGGCTCGATTACTGGCAGCGCATCTTCACGCCGGAAGAAACCGGCGGCTTCGAAAACTCGATGATCAAGGCGCGTTCGTACACGTTCAACATCACGCCCGGCATCAAGGGGACGTTCGATCCCGGTCTGGGCGAGGAATGGAATTACGAGGTTTACTACAACCACGCCGAGTACCGTTCGCGCATCTCGTGGCCGGAGATCGTCATCGACGCGGCCAACGACTTCTTCCTCGGCCAGCCGGTCGACGATCCGACCAACACCAGCGGATATCAGCGCTTCGATGCCGATCCTTCGCGGCTCTTCACCGCGCTGACGCCTGCGGAATACGCAAGTATCTCTGCCGATACGGTCTATAATCCCAAGACCTGGGTCAACAATTTCCAGGCAACCGTGAGCACTGCGGAAATCTTCCAGCTTCCCGCTGGCCCGGTCGGTTTCGCAGCAGTGGCAGAAATCGGCGATGCGGGGTACGAGATCAATCCCGATCCCAAAGCGCTGACCCAGTATTACGTCGGCATTCAGGATTCCGACGGCGCAGGGAAGCGCGATCACTGGGGTGTGGGCGCGGAAGTCCGGGTTCCGGTCTTCGATTTCTTCCAGCTGACCGGGGCCGGACGGTACGACCGGTACAAGTATGCCGACAATGATTTCGGCCAGTTCACCTACAACCTGGGCGCCGAACTGCGCCCGACCGATACCCTGCTGCTTCGGGGCGCAATGGGCACCGGTTTCCGCGCGCCGGACCTGCACTACGTCTATCGTGGGCAGGGCACGGTGAATTCTTCGGGCGCGGATTATTACAATTGCCGCGTCGACGATGCTTCGGCGAGCGCCAATGATTGTATCTATTCCGATTGGTCGAATTTCGTGGGCCGCAGGGGCGGCAATCCCGACCTGCTGCCCGAAACCGCGGAATCGATCACCGCGGGCATCGTGTGGGCGCCCAGTTCGCGCTGGCAGTTCTCGGCCGATTATTTCCGGGTCGAACTGAACGACGAAGTGCTCAACCTCAGCACCGATCTCCTTCTGCGCGACGAAGCGGCCTGTCGGCTGGGCACGACGTTCGATGGCACGTCGGTCGATGTGAACTCGCCGACCTGTCAGGACGCACTGGCGCGGGTGGAACGGTACGATAGCGGGCCGCTGGCGGGCGATATCCGGCTGATCGATGTGCTGCCGGTGAACACCGCTCAGCAGGTCACCGACGGGCTCGATTTCTATGCGGACGGCTGGTTCTCTCTCGACGAGGTCTGGGATCTGTCGCTTGGCGGGTCGTTCACCTACGTGTTGAACCACACGCTGCTGCAGTATCCGGGCGACCCGGTGATCGACAAGTTCGATGTTTCGCAGGGTTACGGCGTGGCCCGGGAAAAGGGCAAGGCCTGGGCCACGATCAGTACGGACGAGTTCAAAGTATCCCTGACCGCGCTCTATACCGGGGAGCTGACCAACTGGAACTGGGATGGGCGGATCGACAGCAGCGTGTGGTACAACCTGTCCACGCAATATTGGGCGACGGAGAACATCCGGCTGAACTTCTGGATCAACAACCTGCTCGACAGCGATCCGGTGAAGGACCCGACGCACGCCTCTTACCCGTATTACAACAGCTCGTGGTACAACAGCGTGGGTCGGGAGTTCTACTTCTCCGCAACCTTCTGGTTCAAGTGATCGGCGGGAAAGCAAGGGCCTGACCATCGCCAAGCTTGACCGGCCCTGTGGCCCGACGGACAAGAGGGGCTCCCGATTATGAAGGAGCCCCTCCTCGTGTCCTCTCTCCTGCGTGCCGTTGGCGCTGTAATCGCCTGCGCCGCACTTGCTGTCACTACCACCGCGCAGGCCAGCTACGCCTATTACGTCGGTAAGGATCTGACCGAGGACGGCAGCGTGATGCTCGGCGGCACGGGCGAGGAGGTTTCGAGCCACTGGCTGGAAATCGTACCGGCGCAGGACCACCCGGCCGACGCGAGGATCACCGTGGGCGTCACCGCCGATGCGGTCATTCCCGGTGAGCTGATCGAAATCCCGCAGGTGGCGCACACGTTCCGCTACATGCAGATGGCCTACACCGATTTCGAAGGCTTCCCGCCGCCGCTGACCAATGGCGGCGTGAACGAGCATCAGGTGGCGGTGCGCGACGTATGGGCGCCGAGTCGGCAGGAACTGGTAGACATGACCCCGCGCCCGCAGCGCGGCCTGCAATATTCCGATCTCGCCCGCATCGTGATGGAGCGTGCCCGCACCGCGCGTGAAGGGGTGGAGATCATCGGCGACCTGATCGCGCAGCACGGCTTTGCGACCTATGGCGGCAACACCCACCTGATTGCCGACCCGAACGAGGGCTGGGTCGTGTGGGAGTTCGCGGGCGGCCAGGGCCTGTGGGTGGCCGAGCGGCTGGGAGCGGATGATGTCGGTGTGCTCTACCCCGGCGGGATCGGCGAGATCCCGACCGATCTTGAGAATGATCCCGATTACCTCGCGTCGGACAACTTCATTGCCTTCGCCGTGGGGCAGGGCTGGTACGATCCGGCTTCTGGCAAGCCGTTCAACGTGCAGCACGTCTATGGCGACCAGAGCATCCGCGACTATCACGATCCGGGCATCAAGCTGATGTCACCCGCCGCGATGGAAGCCGCGACGCGCGCGATGGCGCCGGTGAGCGAGGCCGACCTGATGGAGCGCGTACGCGACCCGCGGGTGGTCGACGACGACAGCGGCTACGGACAGGTGGTCAGCCTTCGTTCCGACCTTTCGGACCCGGACCTGATCCGCGTCTGGAATGCGCCAACAGGATCGGTCACGGCGCCGTTCAACGTCTGGTGGCTCGGCGGTCAGGACGTGCCGATGGAGTATGCCCAGCACCGCTACCTGACCAAGGATTCGGCTTCGACCTTCCTCAACCCCGATTACCAGATGCAGGAGGCGACGCGCTTCGCCGGGCGCACGTTCAAGCGGGTGATGTACTACGCCTGCTCCGACCCGAAACGCCTGCTGCCGCCCGTCACCGATATGCTCAGCGCCTTCGAGGCAGAGACGATGGCCGATCTGGGCTGGGTGGAGCGCAGCGCGGTGACCCTGATCGCGCAGGGCGACCGCGATGCCGCCCGCAAGCTACTGACCCACTATGCGGGCAACCGCGCGCTGGCGGCCCTCGACATGGGAGAGACGATGGCCGAGGCGCTCGATGCCTATACGAGGCTCATCCCCGGCCGCACCGCGCCTGCGGGAAGCGAGATCAATACTTTCGACCCGACGGTGAACTGCCTGGCCGATGGCGACCCGGACGTGCCAGAATAGGTCGGGCGAGGCGCGTGCGCTCCGCGCCGCCGGGCTCTATTTCGCGTGGCGGGACAGGCGAAAATCGGCAGCGGGATAGGTGCCGATCACCCGCAGCGAATCGGTGTAATGCCGACATCCCTCCAGCAGTGGCTGAACCGCCGGTTCGGATGTTTCGAAATCGATCTGGAAAGACGAGCATTCGAAATTGTCACCAAGCAGGCCGCTCTCCAGACGAGACACATTGACACCATTGGCGACAAAGACCGTGAGGAGCCTGAACAGGGCGGAGGGAACGTTCCTGGTCTGCGCGATGATGGAGGTGACGAAAAGTGCGTCCTCAGCCGCCGGACGGCAGGGATATGGTGTCTTCGAGAACGCGACGAAGCGCGTGAAATTGTTCGTCTGGTCGGCCACATCTGAACGCAGCACGTCCAGCCCGTACAGCTCCGCGGCGAGCGACGATGCGAGCACCCCGCGATGGCGATCCCGGTCTTCGGCCAGCGCTTTCGCCGATCCCGCCGTGTCGCCGGCCGCGAAGCTCTTCGCATTCAGCTCCCGGATCAGCTTGCGGCATTGCGCCAGCGCGTGGACATGACTGGCGATCGTCGTGATGTCCGCGATCTTCGCACCGGGTACGCCCAGCAGTTCGAACCGGATGGGCTGATAATGCTCGCCCACGGCGTAGAGATCGATGGAGTGAAGCAGCTGATGAACATCGGCCACCCTTCCGGCAAGCAGGTTCTCCACCGGCAGCAGGGCGAGCGATGCTTGCCCGCTCGCCGCTGCTTCGAAGGCATCGTAGAAGCTGGGGCAGGGCAGGGGGGTGAAATCCGGCGCGTATTCGCGGCAGGCCAGATGCGAAAATGCCCCGGGTTCGCCCTGAAAGGCAATCGAACCAGCTGCGGGCGCTTCATGGTTCAAGGCATTCTCCGTGCAACATGCGAGGGAGCGGCGTTAGCTTGTCGTGCGGGAAAAACCACTTTCAATCGCGGCCGGGCACATTCGAAAACCTGTCGTGCCTATTGCCACACGCACGCAATGCCCATAACTCACGCGCGGAATTGCGGCATCGATTTTACTGGCGAGTCCGCCCGGCCCGACCACCCAGGGTATCTTGATCGGTCATCCGCCTGCGCAAGCGAGTACACCCGACGTTGGCACACTCCGGCGATCCTCACGACGGACTAGAGGCGGTTTTCCTGGCAAACAGGGAAACACTGCTCCGCTTTCTCGTCGCGCGCGGGGCGGGCGACGATGCCGAGGACATATTGCAGGACGTCTGGTTGAGGATTTCGCGGGGGCAGGCCGGGCCGATAGCGGCGCCGCTCGCCTATCTCTATCGCGCGGCCAACGCGGCGATGATCGACCGCTATCGCTCCGCAAGGCAGGCGCAATTGCGCGATGCCGCGTGGACCGAAGGACACGGCGGCGCGACCATCGGCGTCTCCGACAGTCCATCGGCCGAACGGGTGGTTGCGGGCAGGCAGCTTGCAGCACGCGTCGAAGAAGCGCTGGCCCCATTGCCGGAGCGGGCGGTGGCGGTGTTTCGCCGCACCCGCATCGACGGCGTGACCCAGCGGGTGATCGCCGGGGAATTGGGCGTGAGCATCAGCACTGTCGAGAGCGATTTGCGGCTTGTCTATCGGGCTCTGGCCGAATTGCGGGAGCGGCTGGATGAGGTATGATGGCAAGGACTCCGTCATGTTGCCAGGAGCATTCGTGAATGGCGGTTGATCAGCAAACCCTGGATGAAGCCGCGATGTGGGCGGTACGAACGTCGGAGCCGGACTTCGCGGACTGGGCCGCGTTTACCGACTGGCTGGAGGCCTCACCCGCGCACGCCGAGGCTTACGACCATGCGATGGTTGCGGCGGAGGACGGGGCCCGGGCACTCGGCTCGATCCCTGCAAACGATCCCGAATGGTCGGAGGAGGAAGAGGAAAGCTCGCCACGCCGCTGGCTCGCGCCCGCGCTTGCCGCGTGTCTCGCAATCCTTGCCGCGCTATGGCTATGGCCCGCCGGGGATGCCGGGATGACCTACACCACCGCGCCGGGCGAAACGCGCAAGATCGCGCTGGAGGATGGCAGCACGGTCTTCCTGGCGGGCGATACCGAAATCGTGATCGATGGCGAACGCCAGGCGCGCCTGAACAGCGGGCGCGCCCTGTTCGAGATCCGGCACGACGAGGCCGCTCCCTTCCGTCTCGCGGTGGGCGATGCGCAGCTCGTCGATGCGGGGACCGTGTTCGAGGTTGCGATCCGCGAGGCCGCGGTCGCGGTGGGAGTCGCCGAAGGCGCGGTGATCTACAACCCCGGTGGCCCCGCCGCGCGCATCGACCCCGGCGAGGTCCTGCATTTCGATCGCGGGGCGGGTTCCTACCGTATCGAAACCGTGCCCCTGGAGCAGGTCGGCGAGTGGCGGGAAGGGCGCCTCACCTTCCGCGATGCGCCGCTGGCGCAGGTGGCGAGCGACCTCGCGCGGGCGACGGGCATTGCCTACCGAACCGCCGAACAGGGACGCGACCGGTCGATTTCGGGGAGCGTTGCGATCGATCCGCTGCGCCGCGATCCGGCGGCGCTCGGCCCGCTGCTCGGGATCGATGTCCGGCAGGACGGCGACGTCTGGATTCTCGACGGAAGCTGACGATGCGCGCGTATACGCTTCTTGTCGCAGCCCCGGTCGCGGCCCTCGTGGCGAGCGCCCCCTGCCCGGCCAGCGCGCAGGAGCGGCGCATCGATGTGCCCGCCGGAACGCTCGCGGAATCCGCCATCGCGCTGGCGCGCCAGACCGGATCGAGCATCGTCGTCAACGGTTCGGGCCTTTCTTCGCGGCGGGTCGCCCGCATTCGCGGCACCATGTCGGTTCAGGCAGCCGTGCAGAGGCTGGCCCGGGCGGCGGATGCCCGCGCAGTCCGCATCAGTTCGAGCGCGTGGCGGCTCGATCCGCTTCCCGAACGCGCCGCCCCCGCGCGCCGCACGCCACCTCCCAAGCGGGTAGAAGCAAGGCCCGTCCCGCCGCCTCCGCCGCCGCCCGCCGTCCCGCCTCCGGAAATCGTGGTGACCGCCAGCAAGCGCGAACTGCCCCTGAAGGACATGCCGGCGCAGGTCGCCATGCTCGAGGGTGAGGAATTGTCGCTGGGCGGCGTGGGCGGGACCGAGAAGATCACCCAGCGCGTTGCCACGGTTTCGTCGACCTATCTGGGCAGCGGGCGCAACAAGCTGTTCATCCGGGGCATCGCGGACTCCAGCTTCACCGGGCCTACCCAGGCGACCGTCGGGCAATATCTGGGCGATATCAGGCTGAGCTACAACGCGCCCGATCCCGATCTCAGGCTGTCGGATCTGGACCGGGTGGAAGTCCTCGAAGGGCCGCAGGGCACCTTGTATGGCGCAGGTTCGCTAGGCGGCATCATCAGGCTGGTGCCCAACAACCCCGACCTTGGCAGCACATATGGCACGGGCACGCTGGGTGGGGCGCTGACCGAACACGGAGACGCCAGCGGCGATATCGGCCTGGTCGCCAATCTTCCGCTGAAGACGGACAGGGCCGCGCTTCGCGTCACCCTCGATGCGGTGAGCGAGGGTGGCTATATCGACAAGCCCTACCTTGATCGTGCCGACGTCAACCGGACCTCGATCCTCTCCGGTCGAGCCATCCTGCGGACCCGGCTGGCGTCCGACTGGACGATGGACCTCATCGGCCTCGGCCAGACCACGCACGCGCGCGACAGCCAGTATGTCACCCGCGACCAGCCCGGCTACGACAGCGCGGCGAGGGTCCGCGAAGGCTCGGAGGCGGACTATCTGCACGGCCAGCTCGTGATCGACGGTCGCATCGGCACCGTGCGCTTGCGCTCGTCCACCGCCATCACCGGGCAGACCCTGCAGGAACGATACGACGCCACCACGGATGTCCAGCGCGACCGGGTGTTCGTGCAGCGCAACGAAACCCGCATGATCGCGCATGAAACGCGGCTGTGGCAGCCGATCGGGAACAGGTTCGGCTGGGTTGCCGGGATGAGTCTGGTGGACAACCGGACCGAGCTGAGCCGCAGCCTGCAGCAGGCATTGCTCCGTGCCGCCACGACCGGGGTTCTCAATACCGTAGCCGAGGGGACGGTCTACGCGGAGGGCTCCTATCGGTTGCACGACAATCTCACCGCCACGCTGGGTGCCCGCTATTCGCTGGTGCGACTGGGCGGCAGCGCGGAGGATGTCTCTGCCGCGCTGGCGATGGAGCGCGCGGCGGTGACGGCGAAGCGCGATCAGTCGGCCTTCCTGCCGTCGGCCTCGCTGCTCGCCCGGCTTGCACCGGAAACCAGCCTCTATCTGCGCTATCAGGAGGGCTTTCGCCCGGGCGGGCTGGCGATCGAGGGCGATTTCGTGCGCAGGTTCGATCGCGACGATGCGAAAACCTTCGAGGTGGGGGTACGTCACGGGCGGCCGGGCCGCGATCCCTTCGATCTCGCGCTCAACCTGTCCTATACCAGATGGAACGACATCCAGGCCGATTTCATCGATCTCGCCGGGTTGCCCAGCACGGCCAATATCGGCGACGGTCGGGTCTGGACGATCAGCGCGAGCAGCGGGCTCTATATAACCCCCGATCTGCGTGTGAGCGGCGGGGCCAGCGTCAATCGCAGTTCGATCGACGAGCCGCCCTTCAACCTGATCCTTCTTCTCGGGCGGACCTCCCATGTGCCCAATATTGCGGAATTTTCCGGGCGATTGGGTCTGGAATACTCCCGCCCCATCGGCCCGGGTCTCGATCTCGATGCGCGCGCGTGGGCCAGCTATATCGGGAAGTCGCGGCTGGGTATCGGCCCCGAACTGGGCGATTTCCAGGGGGACTATCTCGATAGCGGGCTGACCGTCCGGGTAGGGAACGATCGGATCGGCGGTACGCTTTCGCTCACCAACCTGGCCGACGCGAAGGGCAACCGGTTCGCGCTGGGCACCCCGTTCGCGGTCGTGCGTGCGCAGGAAACCCCGCTGCGTCCGCGCACGATCAGGCTGGGTGTCGACTTCGCATTCTAGCAGCAGGGGGCGCCTGAGATTTTTCTCGCCCGGGCCCAAGGGAAGATCCGGCTGGCTCCGTCCTCCCGTCTGACAACAGACGGAGGAATGCATGTATCGTTATCTTCTGGCCGGAACCGCGCTTGCAGCCCTTGCGGTGCCCGCGGCGGCCCAGACCACGGTCGATTCGAAGCGTACCCAGCCGGTTCGCACCTCGCAGCTCGACAACGGCGCGGGCGACGACGTCAAGGTGACGAGCAACGGTTCGATCGAGCTGACGAGCGGTTCGGGCATCGTCATCGACAGCGATCACGACGCGACCAACGAGGGCAATATCCTGGTCTCCAACGCCGATGGCGCGAGCGGGATCGAGACCACGGGCGACCGCGAGGCGGACATCGTCAACTCCGGCACGATTACCGTCGACGAAACCTATACCCCGGAAGATGTCGACAAGGACGGCGATCTCGACGGTCCCTTTGCGGTGGGCACGGACCGCGCAGGCATTCGTGTCCGCGGCGACCTGACGGGCAATATCGTCAATTCCGGCAAGATTACGGTCGAAGGCAACGACTCGGCCGGCATCACGGTGGCGGGCACCCTCGACGGCAAGTTCGTTCATGACGGCGAAACGAACGTCCTCGGCGACCGGAGCGTGGGCGTGGAACTGCACGATGTGACGGGCGACGTCCGGCTTGCCGGTACGGTGACGGCCAAGGGCGAGGACGCCGTTGCAGCGCGCTTCGCGGGCGATGTGGACGGCACCCTGCAGGTGCAGGGCACGATCGCTGCCACCGGCTACCGCTCCACGACGCTGCCTTCCGATACCAGCAAGCTCGATGCCGACGATCTGCTGCAGGGGGGCAGTGCAATCGTTGTCGAAGGCGATGTCGCCAAGGGCATCCGCTTCGCCGTACCGCCCGCCGACGCGGACAAGGACGATCCCGACGAGGACAAGGACGGGATCGAGGATGCCAAGGAAGGCACCGCGAAGATTACGTCCTTCGGTGCTGCACCGGCCGTCGTCATCGGGGCCACCGGCAGGGATATCGCGATCGGTGCGCTTCCAGCGACAGCCTCCGGCTTCGGCATCATCATCGACGGGTCGATCACCGGCACGGGCGTCTACGCCGGGGTCGATGGAAACGGGATGGTGATCGGCGGGCGCGGCGGCGATGTTTCGGTTGCCGGGGGGATCGCGATCAACGGGTCCGTGACGGCCGCATCGAGGGACAGCAATGCCACCGCGCTGCGGTTCGGCGCGGGCGCGACCACCCCAGAACTGCGCAATGCGGGCACCATTTCCGCATCGGGCGGGGCCAGCGATACAACGCAGGCGACCGCGCTTTCGATCGATGCCGGGGCAAATCTGCCCTATGTACGCAACAGCGGCAAGATCACCGCGACCGCTCTCAAAGACGCAAGCTCCGCCGTCGCGATCGTGGATCGCAGCGGCACACTGCAATTGGTCGAGAACAGCGGGAGTATCAGCGCCAGCGGCGCGAAGGCCGGTACGGGCCGGAATATCGCGATCGACCTTTCGAGTGTCGGCGCCGGAGCGGTCGTGCGCCAGACGGTGGTCGGATCGGGAGTGACCGCGCCCTCCATCACGGGCGACATCCTGTTCGGTGGCGGCGCCGACCGGCTCGAACTGCTCGACGGGACCGCCGCGGGCGACGTATCTTTCGGCGCAGGCGTGGACCGTTTCGTCATGTCTGGCGATGCCAGCTTCTCCGGCAAAGCGAGCTTTGGCGGCCAGGCCGACGAGCTGATCCTCTCGGGCACATCGGCCTTCGCGGGCACCGCCGATTTCGCGGGCGGGACGGGGACTCTCACCCTGGGCGACAACGCCCTGTTCAAGGGGCGTCTCGCCGGTAGCGAGAACGTAGCGGTCACGGTCGACGGCGGAACGCTCGATCTGGGCGTGCCGACCACCTTGTCGACCCTTGCGGTGGGGGCGAACGGCGTCATCGTCGGCACGCTCAGCAAGGACCCGGCTGCGGGCACCGCCATCACCGTGACGGGGAATGCCAGCTTTGCCGAGGGCGCGAAGCTCAAGCTGCGGCTGACCGACATCGCGCAGGCAGAGGGAACCTACACCGTCATCAGCGCAGGCAGCCTGACCGGCGCGGGAGACCTCGACTCGGACGTTGCCCTCGTGCCGTTCATGTACGACGCGCTGCTGGCCGTGGATCAGGCCGCCGGCCTGGTGAACGTCGACATCGCTCGCAAGGCGACCGAGGAGCTCGGCCTCAACCGTGCGCAGGCGAGTGCCTATGATGCGGTGTACGCTGCTCTTGCGGATGACGACGATGTGGCGGGCGTCTTCCTCGGCATCACGGAGAAGAACGCGTTTCGTGCAGCCGTCGCGCAGACGCTGCCCGATCATGCGGGGGGCGCGTTCGATGGTATCAGCCTGGGCATCCGGACCTTCGCCCGCAGGCTCGCGAATCCCGACGGGCCTCTTGAACGCAAGGAAAAGCTGAGCATCCTGTTCGATGCAGCGGCCTGGGATTCCTCCAAGGACGAAGGCGAGACCGCGCAATACGATCTTGACGGTCTCGGCTTTTCGGGCGGTGCCGAGCTTTCGACCGGGTTCGGCACGCTCGGTGCCACGGCCACCTGGCTCTGGAACCGCCACGATACGCTGGCCGAGAACAACATCATCTCCAACAGCTACGAAGGAGCGCTTTACTGGCGCGGCACATGGGGCGCGCTCTCCGGTTTCGCGCGCGGTTCCTACAGCTTCGCCGACTTCGATGGAGCGCGCTATTTCTCCGGCGCCAATGGCGAGGAGACGGTCCAGCGCACGATCGATGGCCAGTGGTCGGGCAACGCCACCAGCTTCATCGCGGGGGCCTCGCTCGAAGCGGGATCGCAGTTCTTCTTCGTCCGGCCGTCCGTCACGCTCGACTACATCCGTCTGAGCGAGGACGGATATGTCGAGACGGGCGGTGAAGCGCTGAACCTGACCATCCAGGATCGCACCAGCGACGAAATGGCGGTCAATGTCGGCAGCGCGGTCGGGTTCGACCTTCTTGGCATGCGCCGGCGCGACAAGAACTGGCTGCGGATCGAAGCGGAAGGCGGCTGGCGCGAAATCCTCTCCGGAGAACTGGGTGCGACGACAGCCCGGTTCGGCGACGGCGACAGTTTCACGCTGACGCCCGAGCAGCGCGCCAGCGGGTGGTACGCGGGGCTGCGCGGGTTGGGGGGCACCGCCTTCTATACGATCTCGGGCGAAGTCTCGGCCGAGGAGCGTAACGAGCAGATCGGTTATGCGCTGCGAGCTTCCATCAGTTTCGCGATGTAGAAAGGCCGCAGGGCTCACGAGATGGGTTCGGCACCCGGTCCAGACTCCTTCCCACGGAAGGGCCGATCGAACCCGGAACCCGGGCGCCTCATCAGGGGCGCCCGGGTTCTTCGTTCTCGGGCGCGTGCGGGCATGGTCGAGGAACTCCGGCTGGGACGCTTGGCGGCACTGCTGCCGTCGGTCAGCCCCGCGCGCGCGATGGCGATCCCTCGTCCGGGGGGAGTGTATCCGGCGCGCTGTGCAATTCCTCGCCTCGCAGCGCGCTCCGCCGCCCGGTTGCCGCGGCGCTCGCCAGCGCCATGCCGCAGCCGAGCGTTTCGTCGTCGGGGTGGGGCGAGACCTGCATCATGCGCCGAATCCTCGGGCGTTCCAACCACGTCAGCGCCGTGGGGGGGATGTGGGCCGGCGCGACCTTCCTCTGGAAGCCACGTTAAATCAATGATCTACCAAGGAAGGTGGCGGAGACGGAGGGATACGATCTAACGATCCATAATCCTTTAACTAAACAATAAAAGGTATAGAGCGTTTACGTGGCACCCCCATTCATACCCCGCTTTATACGATGAAGTTTATCATCTGAGTTGCCGAAATCGCCCACGCACTTTGGAACTTCGCAGCACACCGTACGCAGCCTAAGCTGCATTTATGGAGCAAAACCTAGTAAAAACAGATAGTTCGAAATTTCTAACCCACCGGCAATCTGTGGGTGGGCAAGGCACAGCCGTCACCCACAAACGCCAATCCAATAAGCTGAAACTGACCGGTCATGTGGCCCGTCGAGCCTCACTTCCGCTCGGGATTACATGGGATAATGAACTGCCTGGCTTCGGACTGCGCAAGCGCAAGTCCGGACACCTTAGCTGGATAGTGAAGTACAGGCCCCGAGGCGTGCAGAGGATGGTGACGCTGGGACGCGCGGGAGTGGCGGCAGGTGCGCTGGGCGCTCCCGCCGCGCGCGCTGCCGCGCGCAGATTGCTCATCAGGGCTACGCTTGCCGACCTGCCGTCTGCGCCCGAGCAGAAAAAGGTCCCGCTCTTTGTCGACTTCGCCGAGGAATTCTGGACCGACTATTCGCCGCACTGGAAGCCGTCGACCAGGACGAGCTCGCGCTCGCGCATCGATCAGCTGCTCATTCCGCATTTCGGCGAACTTCCGGTCGACATGATCGCACGGTCAGACATCAACCGCTGGCGCGACACCATGACAAAGAGGGAAGGGAGCTTCAATCGCACCATCCCGATCATGTCTGTCATGATGCAGTATGCGGAAAAGCTCGGGTATCGCGCCAAATGCTCCAACCCGTGTCGCGGTGTGTCCCGCTTCAAGCGCGAGCTCCCGGAGCGCTACCTTTCCGCCGACGAATACCGCAGGCTCGGGCGCGCGTTGGCCAATCACGAGTTTGCGAACCCGTTCGTGATCCCCGCGCTTCTCTTGCTCGTTTACACGGGTGCACGTGCTTCGGAGATTGCGACCTTGCGCTGGCGCTACGTCCAGATTCCTCGACTTGCGCTACCCGACAGCAAGACCGGCCCGAAGACCATTTATCTCAACCCGCAAGCGATCGAAATTCTGAGTGGCCTCGACCGCCGGGCCGACGACCAGCTTGTCTTTCCGGCGTTGCATCGGGAGGGACCAATCAATCTTGGAGAACACTGGATCAGGATCAGGCGCAAGGCCGCTCTTCCCGATGTCCGGCTCCACGATCTTCGCCACAGCTTTGCCTCAGCGGCCATTGCCAAGGGCATTCCACTCGCGACCATCGGCAAGCTGTTGGGGCACGCGCTTCCCGAGACGACCGCGCGCTATGCGCATCTTGCAGACGACATCATCTCGGAGAGCGCCGACCGGATTTGTTCGAGCCTCGCCGGTGCGCTGGGCATCGCGGCGTGACCGGATACGATCTGAAGCATATCCTGGCCGAGGAACTCGCGCGCGTTGTTCCGGGAGAGGCTGGGAAGCGCCGGACGAGGTTTGACTACGTGCTTCCGGGCTTTGGCGAGCGCATCCACCGCTCAGGACGCAAGAGCTACGTCCTCCAGCGGACCATCGGTGGCAAGCAGCGGTTGATAACGATCGGCGATGCCGCCATCCTTACCGAGCGCATCGCGAAGGATGTTGCCCGCCGGCTGATCCTCCGGATCGAGCTCGGGCAGAACCCGGCAGACAAGAAGAAGCGCGGCACGAAGACGCCGACCTATGCGGCGTTCCTTCAGTCGTATTGGGATGTGGCGGCACCGACCTGGAAGAAGTCCACGCGCGAGATCCAGGACATCTACCGCCGCACCCATCTCGACCATGCGTTTGCGGGCAAGTTCATCGACGAGATCGATCATGCCGATGCGGTGCGCTGGCACGCGGAGGTAACGCGCTCGGCAGGGCCGGGCGCGGCAAACCGCGCCATGGAAATTCTGAAAGCCATGTTCGCCAAGGCCGAGGCCTGGGGCTATATTCCGGAGCATTCAAACCCCTTTCGAGGCGTGAAGAAGAACAGGGGGCGCAAGATCGAACGGTTTCTGAGCGACGCCGAGATGGCGCGGCTCGGGAAAGCCCTTGTCGACCGACGCGCTGACCAGCCCGTCGAGGCGGCGGTAGTCACACTGCTCACGTTGACGGGATGCCGACGCGGCGAAATCCTCAACCTCACCTGGGGCGAGGTTCAGGGGCGGAAGCTCAAACTGACCGATTCCAAGACAGGTCCGCGCATCGTCTGGCTTGGCCAGGAGGCGAGGGCGGTGCTCGATGGATTGCCGCGTGGGAAGAAGGATGAGCTAGTGTTTCCGTTCAAGGGGCAGTCGGTTTCAGCGATCGACTGGTTCTGGCGCAAGCTTCGGCGTGATGCCGGTCTGGATGACGTCAGGCTCCACGATCTGAGGCACAACTATGCCAGCCTGGCAGCGCGATCATCCGAGACTTTGCCGATGATTGGAAGCCTCCTTGGCCACAGGCAGGTTTCGACAACAGCTCGGTATGCACACTTGGATGATACCTCCCTCCTTGAGGCTGCGACCGAAATTGGTGATGAAATCGCGTGCAGACTGGCGCTATCCGAAGCCCCCTGGCGTCAGTGAGATTTCGCGCTCCAGAGATTCGAATTCAATGTCGTGGGGTCTAATTCGCTTGGCAGCAATGCGCCCTAATAGCGGCCATAAAGTCAGGCGAGGACAAGCCTGAAAGCTGCCGTTCCATAGTTTCGTCTGATTGAGGAAAATAAGCCTTCAATCGCAATAGGTCGAAAAATTTTTTTCGCGATGCGTCTTGGTCGCTGAAGTGCGGCGTATGAAATCCTCATTAAGTTCGGCTTTGCCGTAACGTGACCGTGCACGAATTAAGTTGCTCCTTCATTATGATTTTCGGATGAGCACCACCCCAGCAATCACAAGCGCGCCGCCAGCCAGAAGCCAGGATTGATCGACAAGCAATGCGCTAGCCACGATCAATGCGGCAGCTAGAGGGCCTTTCAAGGACTGACGCTCATTGCGAAGTCCTGCGAGTTGCTCGATACTGAGCGGATCGAGCTGAACCGGCACATATCCTGACTTTGCGATCGAGTTCGCAGTGGCAAGTATGTCGGGCAAGGACGCCGACAACCCCAGCAGCTGACCGCGAAGTTTCTTCAAACCCGACCGAGCGCTAGCGAGCGAGAACCGCTCGGCGAAAAGCTCCGTCATGATCGGCCGGGTGTCCTCGGCAATGTTATAGTCGGGTGCCAGTGATCGGACGACACCCTCTGCCGTAAGCAAGGTACGCAGAAGGATGGCCAGATCGGGTGGCAGGACCAGTTGATAATCCCGCAAAAGATCGAAAACGCGGGAAAAAATTTGCGAGAACTCGATTCCAGAAAGCACGGTCCCCCTGAACTCTCCGATCAAATGATCGAGATCCACCGCGAGCGCATCGCGATCCACCTTCGGCGCCCCCGCCCATGCGAGCAGGACATCCGCGACTTCGCTCGTTTCCTCGCCAGCGATCGCAAGCACGAGCCGAACGATCTCGTCGCGCCTCGTCTTGGTGAGCGTCCCGACTGATCCGAAGTCGATGAAGCCGACATCCTGCTCGCCGATCAGGAAAACATTGCCGGGATGAGGGTCGCCGTGGAATTCGCCGTTCAGGATGATCATGCGCAGGACAGCGTTGGCATAGCTTTTAGCGAAAGCCGCCACCGGCGGGTCGCCGGATGGGCTGCCCAGCGAAGACGCGGGCCTGCCGTACAGGCGTTCCTGAACGTTCACCCGCAGCCCGGTCAGTTCCCAATGGATGGCCGGGGTCCTGACGCCGATGGTATCGAGATATGCGCCGATCCGCTCGCAGGCTCGGGATTCCGCAGCGAGGTCCATCTCCCAGGCTAGATTGCGGCCGAAGGTCCGCAGAAACTCGACTGGCCGGTAACGCGCGATGTCAGGCGAGCGTGCTTCTGCGATCTCGGCAAGACGCACAAGCAGGCGCACATCGGCTTCCATGCGCGCGGCGGTGCCCGGGCGGCGAACCTTCACGATGACCTCGCTACCGTCCTGTAGCTTGGCGGAATAGGTCTGTGCAATCGAGGCGGACGCCAAAGGCTGTTCGTCGAACTGCGCAAAGTCGTTCCGCCAGTCCTCACCCCAGCTTGAAGCAAGTACGGGCTCGATATCTGCGAAGCGCACTGGCGACACCTGATCGTGCAGGGTTGAGAATGCCGTGATCCAGTGTTCGGTAAACAGATCGCTTCGGGTGGCGAGGAGCTGCCCCAGCTTTATACCAACTGGCCCGATGTCACGGAGGAACGCGACAACTGCGGCCGGACGAAATTCGCGAGGATCGATGACATTGCTCGAAGAGGGAATAAATCCGAGGGCTCCGGCGAGATTTTTCGCGCCGTGCCTCATTAGGATTTGGCCGATCTCCGCGGCGCGAGCGATGCTGCCGATAGGCTTATCCGGGGGCGATGCCATGATTTTACTCAGCCTCGGCCCGGAGTTGGTCCAGATTTTTCGATACCCTTTCAAGAATCTGCTGCAACGTTCGCTTCTCGTCGGCGGCAATGTCGCGCCAAAGAAGATCATGAAGCCTATCCGCGGAGCCTCTCAGTTCGGGCAGCAGATCGTCAAGCTGCTCCGTGAGGATGAGCTGCCACGCTCGCCGATCCGTCTCAGCTCGAAGCCTTTTCATCAGCCCGCGTGCGCAAAGACCTGCAACCGCCTGGCCGATGGTCGCCGATTCCAGTTCCAGTTTCTTGGCGATTTCAGCCTGCGTAAGGGCAGGATCGCGAAGAAGTTGTCCGATGATCCTCCACTGTGTCTGATTGAGACCGATCCTGGCGACCCTCGCATCGTACACTCTGCGCGCGCCGCGACTGATCTCGTCCATAAGATAGAGAATGCGGTCATCATCGGTGATGACCTTCTGCCGACGCTGAGACCGTGACATGGTATCTGGTTTTTCATCCATAGCGCTGTGTAGTCGGATAGCCTCGGATGCCCAAATGCAAACTGCTAAACGCCTTTACTATTTGACTCACGGCTCATAGGGCGCGAGACGCGTTCACCTTTTACTGAGGCTGCCGAAAGAATCAGATGACCGATAACTCCAACCAACCGGAGCAGGAGGGCACAACCCCAACGAAACCGCAATCGCGGCGTGGCTTGCGCATCGTGCTAATCATCGTTGGTCTTGCCGTGCTGCTTGGCGGGATCTGGTGGTACTACCGGCACGTAACCTACGGACAGTACATGCAGTCGACCGATAACGCCTATGTCGCTGCCGACAGCGTCGTTATCTCTTCCAAGGTAGCGGGATACGTCGAAGAGGTCTTCGTGGGGGAGAACGAGCAAGTTGCTCGCGGCGGAGCCCTCGTACAACTGGATCTGCGGGATTATCAGGCGCAAGCGCAACAGGCGCGCGCACAGATCGCTGCGACCCTGGCCGGTGCCGACACAATCCGTTCTCAGGTAGCCGAACAGGATGCAGCCATTCGCCAGGCGCGGGGCCAACTCGCCGCCGCGCGCGCAGCACTCGACCTCGCGAACGACCAGGTGGCGCGATATCGGCCCCTTGTCGCGACAGGAGCCGAACCGCGGGAAAAGCTAGACCAGTATGAGGCGCAGGCGCGGCAGGCGCGGGCCGAACTCGCCGCTGCGCAGGCGGCGGTGGCTGCCGCGACCGCTCGCCGGGGGACCCTGTTCGAGCAGATCAGCCAGACCCAGGCGCAGGCGGACGCTGCTCGCGCTCAGCTGGAAACAGCCGACCTTACGGTTGAATCGACCTTGCTGCGCGCCAGCAAGGCCGGCCGCGTCGGCGATCTCTCGGTGAGGGTGGGCCAGTTCGTGCAACCGGGTCAACGTTTGATGACGGTTGTTCCGGTGAGCGCGATCTACGTGACCGCGAACTTCAAAGAAACTCAGGTCGGCCTCATCCGGGCCGGCCAGAGCGTCAGGCTCGAAGTTGACGCCCTGCCAGACCTTGAGATCGCGGGACGAGTGGACAGCATATCGCCAGGAACGGGCGCGGAATTTTCCATCCTCCCCCCCGAAAACGCCACCGGCAACTTTACCAAGATCGTTCAACGGATACCCGTCCGCATCGCTATCGATGCTCCCCCTGAAGTGCGTAGATTGCTCGTTCCCGGCATGTCGGTTGTGGCTGTTGTCGACACCCGGAATGCTGCCGGCGAATTGGAAGAGATCTCGAGTCGGACTCAATGACCGAGATACTGGCAGCGCAGGACACTTCGATCGGGCCGGCCGGGAGCCGAAAGAACGCAGACGCTACCGCCTGGGTCGCTGTGGCCGCGGGCGCGCTTGGCGCCATGCTCGCCACGCTGGACATCTCGATCGTCAATTCGGCTCTTCCGGTCATTCAGGGCGAGATCGGGGCCAGCGGGACAGAAGGAACCTGGATCGCAACTTCGTTTCTTGTCGCTGAAATCGTCGTCATTCCGCTGAGCGCCTGGCTGGAACGGCTGTTCGGTCTGCGAACCCTTCTCATTATAGCGGTCAGCGCGTTCACCGCTTTTTCGGTGCTATGCGGGGTTGCCACCGACCTTACTACCATGATCATCGGCCGCACGGGCCAGGGCTTCACGGGCGGTGTCCTCATTCCGACCGCAATGACTATTGTGGCTAAACGATTGCCGCCGCACCAACAGCCAATCGGAATGGCCCTGTTCGGCATGACTGTGGTTCTTGGCCCCGTGATGGGGCCATTGATCGGCGGCTGGCTGACCGAGAACCTGAGCTGGCACTATGCCTTTTTCGTCAATGTGCCAGTCTGCGCAACCCTGCTGCTCCTGCTGTTTATCGGGCTGCCTCACGAGAAGCCCAAGTGGGAATATCTCACGGACGCCGATTGGGCTGGCATTCTCGGGCTGATCCTCGGACTGGGCGGTCTGACTGTTGTACTCGAGGAAGGGCACCGTGAGGAATGGTTCGAGTCCTCACTCATTCGCTGGCTAACGGTGGTGACCATTATCGGCTTTGCCTGTTTGATTTACGGACAAGTGAAAGCAAGCAAGCCGGTCTTGAAACTTCGGCTTCTGCTCAATCGACAGTTCGCCAGCGTCGCGATCATGGCGCTCGCCCTGGGCATGGTGATGTATGGTTCGACCTATGTCATTCCGCAGTTTCTGGCGATCATCTCTGACTATAATGCTTTTCAGACGGGACTGGTCATCTTCTGGATGGGTGTCCCGGCCTTTCTCCTGATGCCGGTTCTGCCCCTGATGATCCGCAAGGTGGACATCCGCATTGCCGTCGGCACCGGAATGCTGCTGATGGCGATCAGCTGCTTTGTCAGCACGAGTCTGACTGCCGAATCCGGCGGCGCTGTCTTCACTGAAAGTCAGCTTATCCGCGGGGCCGGAATGATACTTGCGATGATGTTCCTGAATCAGGCAACGGTTGCGTCGGTGGCCAAGGAAGACGCGGGCGATGCCTCGGGCATTTTCAACGCGGCCCGCAATCTTGGCGGATCATTCGCCCTTTCGGCCCTCGCTTCGTTCCAGGACCAGCGAATTTGGCACCATACGAGGCGCATGGAAGAAACGCTGAATGCGAACAGCGTTTCGCTGCAGACCTATCTCGACGGACTGGCGCGAAGCCTGGGCGATATGGAACGAGCGATGGCGGCACTCGGCGGCACTCTCCAGCGCGAAGCGTTCATCATGACCTACAATGACGTCTTTCTGGTGATGGGACTTCTCACACTCGCGACGGTCCCGCTTGCCCTGTTCCTCAAGCCGCTCCCGAAAAATGTCTCCCTTTCGATGCACTGAGCCCGAGATTATGCGCCACTTGCTACCTCCGCTTGTCACTTTCGCCTTGCTAGCTGGATGCACGGCAGGGCCCGATTATGCAGGCCCCCCGGAAGTTGTGTCAGCAGACACGGGCGCTCGCTTTGTGCGCGCTGGCAGCGATGTGAGCGCATCTGATCCGGTTGTCGCTCAATGGTGGCTGCTGCTCGGCGATCCCGAGTTGACGCGGCTGGTGGAGGCTGCGCTGTCCGGCAACCCCTCGCTCGCCGCAGCGCAGGCGCGCATTGCTCAGGCACGGGCATCCATCAGGCAAGACCGTGCGGGTCGAATGCCAACGCTTGGGGCACAGGCCACTACCGTGCAGGGCCGGCTTCCTGGTCTCGACCTTCAAGGCGGGGCGCCCCCCCCGTCAGAGCAAACCAATCCTGACGCAGAAACCGATGACTCGCTCAGCTTTTACAATGTGGGCCTTAACGCGAACTGGGAGCTGGAGTTTGCCGGTGGCTCGCGCAGGCGTATTGAGGCCAGCAATGCCCAAGCTGCTGCAACGGTAGCCAATGCAGAGGACGCAAAGGTCCAGTTGACTGCCCAAGTGGCCAGCACCTACGTCAATTTGCGGGAGGCCCAATTCCGCGCAGAGCAATTTGAGGCGCAGATTTCGTTGCAGGAAGAGATCCTGGCGCTGACATACCAACGCTATCAGCGCGGTGCATTGCCGCTTTTCCCGGTAGGCACCGCGAATGCCGAACTGGAGGTGCTCAAGTCACAACTTGCCGAAGCTGAAGCGGATATCGCAGTCCTGTCTGATGCGCTCGCTATACTGACCGGACAGGTGCCGGGATCAGCTGATGCAGCGCTCACGACTGTGCGCTCCATTCCCATGCCGCCAGAGCAGGTCGCGATTGGCGATCCGGCAAGCCTGGTGGCGCGTCGGCCTGACATAAGGGCGGCCGAACGGTCTCTTGCCGCGTCGACGGCGCGGATCGGGGTGGCCGAGGCGGCGCGGTTCCCGAAATTGTCCTTCACAGGGATCCTGGGCCTCGGCGGATCCTCGTTGGACGACGTTGTCGATGTCGGCGAATTCTCCGCACTCGCGATCCCGCGCCTCCAGTGGAATTTTCTGGATTTCGGCAGGGTAGAAGCTGCGATCGACCAAACCGGGGCGGCGCGCAACGAAGCAGTCGCCAATTACCAGCAGACGGTGCTTCTGGCACTGCAAGACGCCGAACGTGCCTTGGCTCGCTTCGGCCAGCAGCGTGTTGCGCTCGCTGCCAGTATGCAAATCAAGAAGCAGGCTGACGTCGCGGCGGACCTGAACCGCCAACGTTTTGCTGCAGGAGCGATCTCGAAGGCTGACCTCAACCGGGCCCTGCGAGAACAGCAGCAGGCCTCAGCAGACCTCGTCCGGGCAAAAGGCGCCCTTACGCTGGCGTGGATTGCGCTGCAGAAGTCGCTGGGCCTTGGGTGGCAAGAGCCTGTTCGAGATCAATAGTCCCGCCGCGCTGATCAATTGATCCGGTTGACGAGAAGTAGGCGCCCCTGCCGCTGGCGACCAACTTGCCGTCGGGCTCGAGAACCCGGGTTTCCGCCACCGAAATCTGTCGCCCGAGCTTCACGATCTGTCCGTGAGCAGTGAGAGGTCCTGAGGTTGCAGAACGGTGGTAATTGACATGCAGATCGGCCGTCGCTCTCGCCGCGACGCCCGCCGCAAGCAGAGTATAAAGCCCGGTGAGGTCGACCAGTGAAGCCAGGATCCCTCCATGCGCCGACCCAATCATAGGGTTCGACACGATCTCTTCGCGCCATGGCATGGTGATCGCGATTCCCTGGTCGGAGCATGTTGCAATCTCCAGCCCAAGCCATCGGTGAAACGGCGCTATATGCAGCATTTCCTGCAAGCGCTCTCGATCGATCATAGCTCCCTCGTCCCCTGTGGCTGAGCCGTATCGCGAGAGTGATGGCGCCCTAGGAAATCGACGATAGCGGCGGAAAAGGCATCGTTCGCATCGCCCACGACCATGTGCGTGGCATCGGCAATATCGGTGTATTCTGCATGGGGGACGAGTTGTCGCAGATGCAAAACGGCCTCTTCGGAAACAAGATCGCTAGAGCCGCCTCGGATGAGGTGAAGCGGAAGCGTGAGATTCGCCGCAGCTTGGCTCAGCATTGCCGATTGACGTTCTTGGCTGTCTGGGTCGCCTTGTCTGGCTGACATTATATTACGGATAAACACAGGGTCCCAGTGCCAATAGAAGCGCCCATCCGGCTTCTGCCTCAGATAGTTTTTCAGACCATCGCTCGCGCCCCGCCTGGGACGATGCGGCATGTAGCGAGCGATCACGTCGGCCGCCTCCTCTGGTGAGGCGAAGCCGCTATCGACATGCTCTTCCATGAAACCAACCACGCGCATCACACCGCTAGGCTCCATGCGCGGGGCAATGTCGACCAATGTGAGTGAAGCAAAGCTACCTGGAGCAAGCTCCCCTGCGGCAATCAGTCCGGCGAGCCCGCCCAGTGAAGCGCCGACCAGCGCTGGCTTCTGGTCCAGGCGCGGCGCTGCAGCGACCAGATCCGCCGCGAAGTCGCGCATTTCATAAGCTCCGCATGGCGACCAATCGCTGTCTCCGTGACCGCGCATGTCGAAGGCGATTGCGCGAAAGCCGGCTTGAGCCAGCTCGCTGACCACCCTTCTCCACGCGCGCCGTGTCTGCCCGCCGCCGTGCGCAAGAAGGACGGGTATGGCGTAGGCATCCCCCTCAGCCTCGGCTGTAAGAGAAATTGCGCCTGCGCCCTCAATGGTAAAGGTTTCTCTCGCCATCACTGGATGGTAGGAAAGGCGCGCTAAATAGTAAACCGATTTACTTTGTGGCTCTCGGCTCCGTATTGGCTGTCCTGCAAGTGCGTTTTAACGACGGCAAAAGTCTATTCCAAGAGGGGTTTCTCCAGACCATTCTCTAATGCACCGGCTTGCGATTCGGTCAGCAGTCGCTGTCCGCTTAATCCGCTCAAAGATATAAAAGCTGCCTTTCCGCTTCCGGCCCCAATTGTGGTCAGGGAGTAGTCTTCTTCCCAACGGCGAGCAGCCGCTCGGGTTTTGCGGGAATACTTTTCTTGATGCCTAATGCCTTCTGGCCGACGATAAAAGCGCGATGGAGGAACACCTCTAGCGATGAGAGCAGTTCGGAAACCTCCTGACTGTCGGGCTCCCAGCCGCGATGCGCAGCCGCATTACCCGCATCCGTAACAACGCCGAGGATGTCCCGCTCAGTTTGCCCGATCCACCCTCCGTTGCGCAGCTCGTTCAGTTTCTCATCAAATGTCTTGGCCGGGTCGATGCCGATGACTTCGGTTGCACGGTCCAGTGCCGTTCTGAGTCCTATCGCCGTGAGGATGTGTGCCTGGTTGTCGTGCGCTACGTACATCTGGCTCAGGATATTGCGCAGCTGGGGGTCAGCCTTTTGCATGGCGTCGAACCATACCGGCTTCGTCTTGGCCTCTGGCTTCGGATAAGTTTGTATCTCCCTCGGATGCTCATACTGCTCCTGCCCCGCCGCATCGTAGTAGTGATCGGTGTCTTCGCTGTTCCAGCTGGAAGTTTCGTAGAAGACCGTCTCGCACCCTTGACATTCGAGCAGAGAGTGGTCGACACCGCCGTTGACCGAATGGCCATATTGCTTGTCCTCCCAGTCCCAAGCCTTGTAGATCGAGCCGTGGATTTCGCAGGTGCGCTCGCCATCGCAGGTGGGACAGTGCCCCTTCTTCGTTGCGTTTGTTGCTGTTGGTGTCGTGGCCATAGAGCCCGATAGCGAGCACTGACGAACTTTTCCAACAGTGTGCGTGTAAGTCGGCGCATCCTAAGTCCGCTTTTTGGGTTTGGCCGCTCTAGAGCCGCCATTCTGCTTCCGGCCCACAGTCAGCCAATGGAGTTCGGTTGCGGAAAGGTCAGGAAGTGCGCCGGTTGCGGACTTTAGCAGTGACAGCAAAAACCTAGAGTAGTTCAGTCACCAGTGTCATCGCTTAGATCTAACCCGGGTGGAGGGGCCAGCGGCATGCGGGGCGGGGCCGTGCGCCACATGAGAGCAACTTCCTCGTCGGTCAGGCCATAGGCGCGCTCGACCATGGCAGCGAGGCTGCGCTCATGGTCCAGCAATTCGATCCGTGCCTGCCGGGCAGGCTCGGCGGTCTCGGCAAACGCTTCGCGCAGCCGACGGAGTTGGGTCGGGGTCAAGCCTTCACGTTTGGGCAGGGCGGCGCGGACCGCTGAGACAAAGCCGTCGCTGTCGAGCTTGCTGGCCTCGGAAAGGGCGGTGCTAGTAACTCTTGGGAACTCGAACCCAAGCCAGTCAGCAATGGCTCGATCCGCTTTTTCCACGATGGCGGTGTTCGTCTTAATGCACTCAACATTATCTTGGAACGCTTCCCGCTTTCCGTGTTCAAGCTGCGGAATTGGGAACTCACGGATATAAGGAATATCAAAAGCGAGCGCCTCATCCTTCTTGTGCGGGAACTTTTTGAATTGGAAATCCCAGCCGATCGGTGAGTTGAGGCAGGCGACGATCCATTCATCAACGGTCGGCAGTATCAAAGCTGAGTCATTGACCATGTATTGGCCTTGGTCAGTGCAGACTTGGGCATAGAAAGCGATGCGCCGCAAAAGGACCTTCGGGCGGTCAAAATCCTCAAAGTAGTCGACAGCATCCTGAATCTCATACCAGCGATAACTTCCGGCCTTCCGACCTGGCCATTTCGCATCCTTCTTCGGAGGCTGCCAATTAGCTGGTTTGGGTTCTAGCTGTGTTCGGAAAGACTCGAGATGCCGAAGTACGCTCGGATATTCTTCAATGTCGATACCTCGCCGAGCGAAGATCATCCAGAGCCCGTTCCACTCCGGCAGCCAGCGGCCAATGTCCTGACCGCGCAGGTAGGGCTTGATGATGTCGGCTGCTTTCGGGTCATCGCCAACAAGCTGATCGCGTGTGGCGGTGTCGATCAGAAATGCCTCATTGAAGCCCGTCTTCACGCCGTAAAGCGGACTAGCCCCGGCATATTCCTCAAGCGATACGCCGCGCTCACGAATCTTCTTGAGCAGGGCGGCTACGTCTGGCGGCTCCAGCACCCATGCTTCTTCGGTCAGGTCGGAGCGTTCGGCACGATAGGTCGCGGCGTGGACTGCTGCCGACAGACCCTCACGCGGAACATCGTCACGCGGGATTACCGCAAGATCGTATTGCTCGGGCACAGCGTCTGCATCGGGCTTCTGCACTGCGATGACGCATGGAAAGACGTCGGCATCCGGGAACAAATGGCGCGCGTGGCCGAAATCGGCCAGAAATTCGACCCACACATCCTCGGCGAACATCCGCCGAAGCTTCTCTGCATAGCCAGCCTTCAACCACTTGTTGGTGACGACATAGCCTGACGTGACCCCCAGCTTCCCTCCAGCTGGGATTAGAGCCGAGCCGCTTTGTTGCGCATGAGCGCGGTTGAAGCAATGGGCTGCGTAGCGGAGCCCGTA
>MDTE01170552.1_pt1 | contig 227474 bp, 203 predicted proteins | sample 811231 | NCBI WGS metagenome assembly MDTE01 (sample SAMN05326651, study PRJNA326480) | marine metagenome | isolation source: seawater | place: Indian Ocean: Red Sea | collected 2010
CCCATTGCTTCAACCGCGCTCATGCGCAACAAAGCGGCTCGGCTCTAATCCCAGCTGGAGGGAAGCTGGGGGTCACGTCACATTTTCAAAGATCGCAGCGCATTTGGGCAAGCATTAGATAAAGCGCTCAAGGCAGGTGATGTCAAAGTTAGAGCGCCACTAAAGAAGGCGATTTTGGCAGCGTTAGCTGAACGTGATGAAGCGGCGGAAATTTGCAGAGACAGTCAGGGGCAACCGGAACCTGACCCAGACCTGCGGGATCACGAGCAAATTGGCCTTCATCAAAACGTCGAAGAATACTTTGATGCGGAAATACACCCATTCTCGCCTGAATCTTGGATTGATCAAACTTATGTCGACGCCAAAGACAAGAAGGTTGGTCGCATTGGATATGAAATTCCGTTCAACCGTCACTTCTATTCCTTCGAGCGCCCTCAGACCGTTGCAGAAATAGATAGGTCACTTGGAGAGTTAAGGGATACGGTCGCAGATTTGCTGAAGGAGGTCGCATGACCATAACCCTTCAAGAGCAAGTCTCAGGTTATAATCCACCAGAACACTGGCAGCCGCAAAAGCTGAAATACATTTTGCGATTGAGGAAAGGTAATAAGAACGATGGCCTGACTGAGAAAAATCTCCTTTCTCTCAGCTATGGCAACATTATCCGCAAAGATATTGAACAGACCGAGGGCTTGGTTCCAGCTTCTTACGAAGGATACCAAATTGTAGAGCCAGGAGATATCGTACTGCGCTTGACCGATCTTCAGAACGACAAGCGTAGTCTCCGCCAAGGGCTGGTTCGAGAACGCGGAATTGTCACATCGGCCTATGATGCTGTTTACTCTGGACCAGAACATGATCCCGAGTTCTGGTATTTCTTCCTCTACGCTCTCGACATCATGAAGTACTATTATTCTCTTGGTGGAGGGGTCCGGCAGTCGATTAGCTTCAAGGATTTTCCGAACGCGTGGATTTTGGCCCCAGATAAGAGCGAGCAGGAGGCTATCGTACTCGAGTTGAAGAAGTCCTTAGAAGCGATGAATTCAATTGTGGCGCTTATCGGCGGGAATAGGTCGGCTCAGGTCGCCGAGCCCGACTCTTTGCTCGATTTTCTGAATAAGCGAAAGCAGGCTGTAATCGTCCAAGGTATTATGGCTCCACAAATGTCCGAAGAGTTCAAGATTTCTGATGAGGCGCTTCGCCAAGCTGTCTCTTCTCAAAAGGACCTTCCAGGGGGGCTATGATGAACCAGCATACGGCCTCAAACCTTCACAAAGAAGATGTGCTTCAGGAGCACTTGATCGAGCAGCTTGTCTCGACCCAAGAATTCGAGAGGCGCGTAGGCTCGGAGAAGAGCCGCACTTACGAAAGCGAAATTCACTTCGATAGGTCGCTCGCTATGGATCGCGAGCTTGTTCTGAGATTCCTCAAAGGCACTCAAGCGGGAGCCTGGGAAAAGCTCGAACAACACTACACGGGCTCCGCAGAAGACGTCTTTTTCAAGCAGCTCGATAGGGCTCTGAAAGATCGAGGCCTTCTTGATGTTCTTCGTCAGGGCATAAAAATCGTTCCAGGTATACCGTTCGTGCTTTGCTACTTCCGACCTGCCAGCGCGTTGGAGCCAAAGCGTATCGCTGAGTATGAAGCGAACATTCTCAGCGTCATGGATGAGGTTGCTTACTCAGAAAAGAACGGCAACCGCATCGACGTTGTTCTCTTCCTAAATGGCCTTCCGATTGCGACAATCGAAGCGAAGAACCTCCTTACCGGAACCACATTCAGACACGCTGAAAAGCAATACCGCGCAGATCGTTCGCCTGCTGGCGAGCCGCTCCTTACTTTCAAACGTGGTGCGCTCGTTCACTTCGCAATTGACGAAGATAATGTGTCGATGACGACGCGCCTACAGAACGGGAAAACCCGTTTCCTTCCATTCAACCGTGGGCGTGATGGCGGCGCAGGAAACCCTGACGTCGAGAACGAGCACCGCATCGCTTATCTGTATAGCGATGGTGATTGGGGAACCGCGATCTTCTCGCGCCCTGTTTTGATCGACATTATCGGTCAGTTCATGACGCTTGAAACCAACGGGAAGAGTGAGGTTCTTATTTTCCCGCGCTTCCAGCAGCTTGACGCTGTTCGCAAGATCATGGCTCACGCCAAAGCGCATGGTGCTGGTCAAAATTATCTAGTCCAACACTCCGCTGGTTCAGGAAAGTCCAACACCATCGGTTGGCTCGCACACCACGCCATCAATCTTCATGATGGAGATGACGCTCAGGTATTCCATACCGCGATCATCGTAACAGACCGGATTGTCTTAGATCGGCAGCTTCAAAACACGGTATCTCAGTTTGAACAGACGCAGGGCGTCGTCAAGAAGATCGACGGCACGTCGAAGCAGCTAAAAGATGCGATTGCAAAGGGCGCTCGTATCATTGTCACGACGATCCAAAAATTCTCGACCGACCACTTGAAAGAGCTGTCTGGACAAGGCGCTCGAAATTTCGCCGTCATCATCGACGAGGCGCACTCCAGCCAGTCGGGCAAAAGCGCACAAGCCATGACCGACGCACTTACACGCGAGGCTTCATCGAGCGACGACATCGAGGACCTGATTGCTGAATACCAAAAGGCTCGCGGCCCTCAGTCCAACATCAGCTTCTTTGCGTTCACAGCTACACCGCGAAATGTGACGCTAGAGCGTTTTGGAATTGCAGGGCCAGATGGCCTTCCTCAACCTTTCCATCTCTACTCGATGCGACAGGCGATTGAAGAGGATTTCATTCTGGACGTGCTCCAGAATTACATGACCTACAAAGCCTATTATCAGCTTGAAAAGACCATCGAAGACGACCCAGAGCTGAGCGGGCGACGAGGCCAGCGAAAGGTTGCCAGATACGCCAACCTGCATGCGACTGCGATCGGTCAGAAGGTCGAGATCATCGTCGAGCATTTCCGCCGCCACGTGATGGGGATGCTGAACGGCCAAGCCAAAGCCATGATCGTCACTCAGAGCAGAGAGCATGCTCTCCGCTATTATTTCGGCGTCAAGAAATACATTCGCGAACAAGGATATGAAGACCTGAAAGCGCTTGTTGCATTTTCAGGCGATCTGGAACTGGATGGGGAGACCTACACAGAGGCGGACCTAAACGACTTCTCCGAAACCGAACTCCCAGGGCGCTTTGACGGCTTCAAGCCAGATGGCACTCCATATCCGACCACGTATCAAATCCTCATTGTCGCAGAGAAATATCAGACGGGCTTCGATCAGCCCAAGCTCTGCGCAATGTACGTGGATCGCAAGTTGGCAGGCCTTCAAGCCGTTCAGACACTATCTCGACTAAATCGAACACGCGCTGGCAAGACAGAGACTTTCATTCTCGATTTTCAGAACACTATCGAGGACATCCAAGAGGCGTTCAAACCGTTCTACGAAGCTACAACGGTTGAAGCCATGTCAGACCCCAACATGGTCTATGACCTCGAGGGCAGGCTCTTCAAATTTGGGTACTTAGACAAAGACGAGATCGAGCGTTTCGCTGAAACCTATTTCCGTGGGGCATTGAGCGGGGCCGATCGAGCCCGATTAGAGGGCTTGGTCAGGCAAGCGGTAGGCCGCTTTGAAGCAGATGACGATGAAGGCCGACAGGAGGAGTTTCGTCAGCTTCTGCGAAGCTTCGCACGGTTCTACAGCTTCATCGCACAGATTATGAGCCTAGAGGACACTAGTCTCGAAAAGCTGGCATCCTATGGCAATTGGCTTGGCCGACTCCTGCCGAACCGCGAAGTCCCGCCAGAGATTGAAATCACTGACGAGATGCTCCGGTTGCAAGCGTTCAAGGTAGAGCAAAAGGAAGCCGGCAGCGCCTCGCTTAGTGCTGGCGATGCCGAAGCATTAAAGGCGATTAGCGAGTTTGGCGCGAAACCCTACACCGAGGATGAGAAGAAAGAGCTCTCCGAGATTCTTGAGGCCTTCAACGAACGTCACGGCACGGATTTCACGGAAGCGGACATGATCCGATTTGAGCAAGTGAACCGAGAAATTCTCGATGAAGATATGAGCGAAATGCTCAGAAATAATCCGCCTGATGTCGTCTATTCCGCGTTTCGCGATGCCTTTTTCCAAGGCGCGATCCGCATGTTCCAACGTGACAATGAAATGCGAAATATCGTGCTTACCGATGCAGAGGCCCGCGACAAGGCCACGCGGCACTTCTTCAATCGTGCGTTGCGTGAAGTGCGTGAGGAGGGACGGCCATGAGGCAGCATGTAGCTACATTCGCTAATTTCGTTTGCCGTTTCGGCGGCGAAAAAGTCATGCTTGATTACATCGATGAGATTGTGATTCCTGCATTCGTCGATGACAAAATGATCCGAAGCTATGGCCGCACGCACTTCTTCTTCTACGAAACAAAGTTGGTGGTCCTGGACGACAATCCTGAACAGCCTGTTATGGGCATATCAGGCCGCTTCATTAAAAACACACAGCTGACGCGTGAGCAGATTTTTGACCGTGAGAAGGGCCTAGTCCAAGATGAAGCGTCAATGCCCTCGGCCCCTTCTGCATTCTTCATATTGGTCTTGGATACACATCGACTAATCTACTTTCCTGAGACTGCGCATGCGCCTGACCTAAGCGCATTTCGATCCACCGCCTTATCCTTCATTCGCAAGAAGCACTCTGACTTTATCAACCGGCGATACGTTGAACTTCGTAAAAGCGAAAACAAGGTCACCAAGAAGCAGCTTAACATCGATCATCCATCACCCACGTTGGAGGTGGTTCCGATCTCGGGCGACGACGAAATCTCGGAATTTGTTCGGCGTTATGGCGTCCTCAAGAAAATCGAAATGCGGCTCATCGAGCCCAATGACGAGATCGATGGCAAAGAACTTTTCGACGATATTCGAAGTTACCTTGGTCCGCTAAATCCTGACACGACAAAGCTCGAAATCCGAAATTCTGACGGCCTCGACATCGATGAAGCCGTCCCAAAGATTAAGGAAGCAACCGAAACAGCAAATCAGGAAGTGAAGCTCAGCGGTACGGACCAAGATGGGAATAGGCTTACAGGTGACAACCACTCATTCAAAGTTGGTGCTCCGATTGAGACCATCCCTCCCACCCGTAAAGGCCTTACAGATAAGCTGTACTCCACCTTTCAGTCTCTCAAGACCTCTGGGGTGATTAAGGTCGGGACATCGACCGCTACTGTCACTGGGGTCATGAAAAAGCTGAAAGATCTAATGTGAGATGAGCACCGATTGGAAGGACGAGATATTTGCTCAAAAGAGCCTCTGGGAGGTATATCGCACGTCCAGATCGGCCTTACCTAGGCCAAGAATTAACACTCAAATTTTTTGGACTTCCGTCGCGATTGTGGCGGCGTTCCTCGTTTCCTTGGCCGTAGACGGCGGTGAAAACTTCACTGACCAAGATGCGGTCTCTTTTCTCCGCTTCGTCGCAGGTCAAGGAACCTCTCTTTCAATCGGTATCTTGGGCTTTTTGGTTGCTGGCTTTGCGATATTCGCGAGCGTAACTCGTGCAGAGCTATTCATAACCCTCGCAAAAATTCCATATAAACGCGATGGTGTGGAAACAGGAATCAATCGCCTGCAATTCGTCTTCTTCAACTTCATGAACGTTTTTACGGTCTACATTGGCCTCTTGGCGTTGTGTCTCGTTATCGTTGTTTTTTTTGCTGATCGATCGCCATTGCTAGTGGCGGCTTCGAACACAGTATCACCACATCCACTCGTCCCTATCTTGGCGATTGGCTCAATTACATGCTTGCTTCTCCTGGCGCTCGTTACGGCGATCTTGAAGCTGAAGTCTTTTGTTTGGAATTTGTATCAAACGGTTCTGGTGACCATCGCGACGGAAGCCCAAATTGCCGAGCTCGAAGCTGCTCCTGACACCGAAGAATAGTCTATCCTTGTCGTTGCCTTCGGCCCGCGCTCTATGCGTATTGCACGCACCGAGCCTGTCGTCTCGGCCCATTCGGGTGACGATCGCTAACGGAATTGGCAAGGTCAATGTGAGCCTATGAGCATCTCTACAAACGAACGAATTCTGTCCCAATAAATCTGCGTAGGCGAGAAGCTACGCGCCAAGTTTGGAGCTTCTTTGCAATCTTTGACACGCCCAGATGCGATCTGCCGCAGTGCCGCCAATGCGCTCAGAAAAGTCTGGTGCGAGGGTTGCCCGCACCGACATTCTCGATAGCCATCGTACTCCGAAACTCGGCCCAAATTTTCCATGAATCTGAGAATCTCGGAGCTCCTTGCCATACCTCTTCGGTACGCCAGAAAGACCCACGTTCGGTCGCAATCCATCTTTTTCGTGCGGCATTTTCGGCAGACGATCTCTCTATCTTTCAACAGAGGATTTCCATCTTGCTAAGGCCAGTTGGTAGCCTTGGGCCGATTTCGCCTAGAGTCCCGCTCTGTCCCGATCAAATCCACATGCTCCCGCTCCAAAAATAAGGCAAAAAAGTCAGTACATTGGACGGTTCTTCCAAGTTGCCGGAGCATCCCGCGCATATTGGAACTTGACAGCACACCGTACCCCGCGAATTCGGGACCTATCTACCTATTATCATTGCGACATTGCGGTTTGGGCGAAAGTCACCCGTCTACGAGTTGAGCGGGTTTGCACCGAACCACTGGCAACTCGCTTCACGATAAGCATCTGTAAAAGCGCGGTATTTCGTCGCACTCGCGCGGGTCGCAGAAGAGTTACGGATTTTGAGGCAATCGCTCAGCGCTTCGCGGTTTTGATCGGCACCACCTGAGCCCCTGCTCGAAGCTTATCGAGGTAGTCGCTCCACCATTGCGCCATCTTCACGCGCTCTTTCCAGTGGGCGCCGCGATGATAGGCGGCGCGGACCTTGTCGCTGTCGCCGTGGGCCAAGGCGCGCTCGATGGCGTCGGGATTCCACTTGCCGCTTTCGTTGAGCAACGTGGACGCCATCGCCCGGAAGCCGTGGGCGGTCATTTCATCGGTGGTGTAACCTAGGCGACGCAGGCCAGCGTTGATTGTGTTGTCACTCATCGGACGCCTGCGAGTGCGGACGGACGGGAAGACATAGCCCTTAGGACCGGTCAGCAGTTGGGCCTCCTCCAGTATCTTGATCGCCTGGCGTGAGAGCGGGACGAGGTGGTCCTTGCGCATCTTCGTTTTGATGGCCGGGATCGTCCACAACGCGCCATCAAAGTCGAATTCGCTCCATTCTGCATGGCGAAGCTCGCCCGGCCTGACAAACACATGTGGAGCGAGTTGCATGGCAAGCTTGGTGATCGGTTGGCCTTCGTAGCCATCGATTGCTCGAAGCAACTCCCCAGCCCCGTCAGGATCAAGGACCGCGCCGTAATGCGTCACGGTAGGGTTCATCAGCGCACCCCTCAAATCGCGTGTGGGATCGGATTTGAGGCGCGCTGTGGCGACCGCATAGCGAAAGACCGAACCTGCCAGTTGCAGAGTCCGTTTGGCGCTCTCCAGCTTGCCCTTGCTTTCGATCCGGCGAACGGCAGTAAGGATGTCGGCAGGCTCGATGTCTGCAATCGGCAGATTGCCAATCGAGCTGTTAAGTACCGAGAGCAGATATTCGCAGCGCTTCGCCGTGGCGGGCGCCCATGCCCGTGAACCATCATTCCGGCGCTTCTCGCAGAACTCGGCAGCCATGGCAGCAAAGGTATTTTCGGCATCCAGCCTCGCACGCGCCTTCTCACGCTGTTTTTCGCGTGACGGGTCCTTGCCCTGTGCCATCTGCTCTCGCGCCGCATCGCGCCTTCTCCGAGCCTCAGCCAACCCAACTTCCGGGTAGGTTCCGAGACCCAGTTTCTTTTCGCGGCCATCGACGCGGTACTTCATTCGCCACAGTTTTCCGCCGCTTGGCTGGACCAGGAGGAAGAGGCCTGACGAGTCGCCCATTTTATAGGGTTTCGGACCGGCCTTTGCTTTACGAATTGAAACGTCTGTTAGCGCCATGATTTCAGAGCCTTACCCGGTATGTGGCCCCCAGACTGGGGGCCACTCGAATTGGCGGAAACCCATCAGGCCCCCAAAGTGGCCCCCATTTCATCGGGATTTGGCGAGACTATCCGAGCAAATGCGGGATAATCGAATGCCATAAATCCCCGGATTTCCGAGGGTTTTATAGCGTTTCCGGGATGTTTTGGGAAGACGGCGCTGGAGCGGGTGAAGGGAATCGAACCCTCGTCGTCAGCTTGGGAAGCTGCTGCTCTACCATTGAGCTACACCCGCGCTTCAATGACTTGATCGTCATCGCAAGCGATCTTTTACAGTGCTTTTTACAGCGCGAAGGCAGATGTCTTAGTTACCGGGCTGCGTCAATCGCTTTCATCTACGGATCGGTTGCGCCGGATTCTTCCGCTCGGCTCCGAGTGGCAGTTCATGCTGTCATCTCGCAATCCTTGGCGGAGCGGCGACAGCTTCGCGCGCAGACCCCGGCTATCCACCCAACCCGACTCCAGTCTGTTCACCCGATCACTGGGTGGGATAGAGCTGGTGAATGCGGGCAGGATCGGCCCAGGGGATCGTCCCGCGTTTCGCCATAGCCAACATGCTCGATAGCGGACATCTGCGTGTGCTGGACCCGGCGCAAACCTTCACCGAACCATTTCACATCGTCTATACCGGCCGGGCGGCAAACCTTACCCGACGGGTGGAGTTCGTTATCGACTTTATCACCCGGCATGGGAAAGTCGGGTGATGCGCCGCGTCCGCACCCGGGCCGGAGGTGGACCGTCCGATCCGGGGTGATCCAACTCCGCAACGCCGCGATCATGGCCCGGCCATACGATGCAGAAGCTGGCGGTCGATCCGCCGCGGTAGTCGCCAGGCGTGCCCCTGGCGGGGCCCGGTTGTCCGCCCCTGTTGCATGCTGTGCCCCACCCGCAATTTCGGAACCCGATACCCCCGGGGGGTGTAGGACCCGTAGAGGAGGCACGCATGGCACACGAAAACGCAACCACGAACGGACACGGGCAGGGCAGCAAATGGCCCACTTTCGCGGCGATGATTGCGACCTCCATCGTCACGATGTTCGTGCTCAAATATTCCAACGTCTACGACACGGGGCACATCTGGTTCAGCCAGACGCGCATGTGGATGGCGCTGATGATGGGTATGGCCATGATCGTCATCATGCTCGGCTTCATGTGGGGCATGTATCGCACCTTCATGACCAAGGTTCTGGTCATGATCGGGGCGGTGCTGGGCTTCGCGCTGTTCCTGTTTCTGGCCCGCAGCCAGACGACGGTGAACGATCAGGCCTACATGAAGGCGATGATCCCGCACCACTCCATTGCGGTCCTGACCAGCCGCCGGGCTCAGATCACCGATCCGCGCGTGCGCGAACTCGCCGATGCGATCATCGAGGCGCAGGTGAAGGAAATCGCGCAGATGGAAATGCTGCTCGAGGATATCGAGGAGAATGGCGAGCAGGGTAGCGGCGAGCTGCTGGCCCCGCGCACCGCCGAACTGACGGCCGAATTGCGCCGGAAGGCGCGCGAGGATGCCGGTCTGACCGGAGCCGACTAGGCCTCAGCGCCGCTTGGCGAACAGGTCGACCAGCTCTTCGAATTTCTCGCGCTGGTCGGCTTCGTCGCCGCTGGCGATGGCTTCGGCCACGCAGCATGCGGCGTGATCCTTCAGCACCTGCGTCTCCACCTTGGCGAGCGCGGACTTCACCGCCTGCATCTGGTGCAGGATGTCCATGCAGTAGCGATCGTCCTCGATCATCTGCGCAAGGCCGCGCACCTGGCCCGCGACCCGGTTCAAGCGATTGATCTTTGCGGTCTTTGCGTCGTTGGTTTTCGTATCGCTCATGGTCCAAGGTCCGATTGTAATACCCCGTGGGGGTATATATAGGGGTGGTTCCCCGATCAATCCTTTGCAGGCGCCCATGCCCTCCCTTACCCGTCGCGGCCTGATCCGCAGCACCGCCGCCCTCGCCGCTGTCAGCGCTCTTCCGATGCCCGCCTGGGCGCGCGGGCAGTCGCTCACCCATGCGAAGAACGGTTTCGGCGAAGTCGCGGGCGAGGATGTCGAGCTCGCCATTCGCAACCACCATTTCAGCACCGGCGGCCGTTCGGGCCACGCGGTGGCGGTCAACGGCACCGTGCCCGGCCCGCTCGTGCGCCTGCGCGAAGGCCAGAACGTGCGGCTCCACGTCACCAACCATCTCGAAGAGGACAGCTCGATCCACTGGCACGGCCTGCTCGTGCCGTTCCAGTTCGACGGTGTGCCCGGCGTCAGCTTCCCCGGCATCCGCCCGGGCGAGCGGTTCACCTACGAATTCCCGATCCGCCAGAGCGGCACCTACTGGTGGCACTCGCACTCGAGCCTGCAAGAACAGGCGGGGCATTACGGGCCGATCATTGTCGAGAGTGCCGATCCCGATCCGCGCTACGACCGCGATTACGTCGTGCTGCTGAGCGAGTTCACCCCGATGCATCCGCACGAGATCATGCGGAAGCTCAAGGTTGGCGAGCATTATTTCCAGCGCCAGATGCTGACCGCGAACGAAGGCGAGATGTCGGGCGAGATGCGACGCATGTGGGGCGAAATGCGGATGAATCCGCGCGACATCTCCGACGTGACCGGCAGCACCTATACCTTCCTCGTCAACGGCCACGGTCCGGCTGACGATCTGCAGCTCGCGTTCAATCCGGGCGAGCGGGTGCGCCTGCGCTTCATCAACGGCTCGGCAATGACCTTCTTCAACGTGCGCCTGCCCGGCGTGCCGATGACGGTGATCGCGGCGGACGGGCAGGACGTGGCCCCGGTCGAGGTCGACGAATTCCAGATCGGCGTGGCCGAGACCTACGACGTGATCGTGACCCCGCCCGATGGCAGCCACGCGATCGTCGCCGAGGCGATGGACCGCAGCGGCATGGGCGTCGCCAGCCTGACCAGCCACAGGGGCCACCGTGCGACCCCGCCTGCGCTGCGCGAGATTCCGACGCTGAGCATGGTCGATATGGGCATGATGGACCATTCGGGCATGGCCGGGATGGAAGGCATGAACGGGATGGACCATTCGATGCGCGACAAGTCCCTCGTGCCCGACGACGTGAAGGTCGGGCCGGGTGTGGACATGATCGCGCCCATGCCGATGGATCGCATGGATTTCCCCGGCCTCGGCCTCGACAAGGTGAGCCACCGCGTGCTGCGCTACACCGCCCTCAAGGCGAAGCGGATGAACCCGCACCGCGAAGTCGACCGCGAGATGGAAATCCATCTGACCGGCAACATGGAACGCTACATGTGGAGCTTCGACGGCAAGAAGTTCACTGCCGTCACCGACGATCCGATCCGCTTCGGTTACGACGAGCGGGTGCGCGTGAAGCTGGTCAACGACACGATGATGGCGCACCCGATCCACCTGCACGGCCATTTCTTCGAACTGGTCAACGGCGCGGACCACATGCACCAGCCGCTCAAGCACACGGTGATCGTGCAGCCGGGCGGTACCGCCACCTTCGACCTGACCGCGAACGAGCCGGGCGACTGGGCCTTCCACTGCCACCTGCTCTACCACATGCACGCCGGCATGATGCAGGTGGTGACCGTGCGCCCCTTCCCCAACGGAGGCGAGGCATGATCCGCACTGCGATGCTCGCCGGGGCCCTGCTGCTGCCCACCCCACTGTCCGCGCAGGATCATGCGGCGCATGGCGCCGAGCCCGAGGCGCAGGCGGAGATGGATCACTGCGCCATGGGCCATCTCCCGCCCGAGCAGTGCCCGCCCAAGGGTGAGCCCGGGGAAGACACGCCGACGGCTGCGGACATGGCGGGTATGGACCATGGTTCGCATGGCGACATGGCGGACAAGGCCGCTCCGGGGGCAGAGCCGGAAGATGCCGTGCCCCCGCGCGCGCTCCGGGGGCCGGAGCATGCCGCCGACGCGATCTGGGGCAGCGACTCAATGGCGCCCGCGCGTCGCCAACTCGCGCGCGAGAATGGCGGCATGACCACCGGCATGGTGCTTGTCGAGCGGCTCGAGGCGCGCCTTGCGACCGACGGCGGCGAAGATGGCTACGTGTGGGATGCGCAAGCCTGGTATGGCGGCGATATCAACCGCTTCGTCCTCAAGACCGAAGGCGAGGGCGAGTTCGGGGGCGCGCTGGAAGACGCCGAAATACAGGCACTCTACAGCCGCGCGATCGGCCCGTTCTTCGATCTGCAGGCGGGCGTGCGGTTCGACCCGGAACCCGATTCGCGCACGCATCTGGTGCTCGGCGTGGCGGGCCTTGCGCCATACATGTTCCATGTCGATGGGGCGCTGTTCCTGTCCGACCGTGGCGACCTGACCGCGCGGATCGAGGCGGAATACGATCAGAAGATCACGCAACGCCTGATCCTCCAGCCCCGGATCGAGGCGGAATTTGCCGCGCAGGACATTCCCGAGCGCGAGACCGGCGCAGGGTTCACGGGCATCGAACCGGGGCTGCGCCTGCGTTACGAGATCGTGCCGGAATTCGCGCCGTATATGGGCGTCGAATACGAGGCGAAGCTGGGCGGAACGGCCGACATTGCGCGTGCGCGAGGGGCGGACCCCGAGGGTTTCAAGGCCGTCATCGGGCTGCGGACCTGGTTCTGAGCCCCGGCCCCGAGAGCAAGCCCCGACCCCCCAGGGCCGCCATGGGCCCTACAGGATTGCCACGATCGGCGCCTCGCCCGCCCGCGCGAGGGCGCGCTTCATACCCGGCGAGTTGAACGGCATCACGCATCGTCCCGCGTGGTCCAGGGCGATCAGGCCGCCATCGCCTCCCTTGGCGGCAACCGCGTCGAGCATGCCTGCCGCCGCCTGTTCGAGGGTTTGGCCACCATAGGTCATGCGTGCGGTCACATCGCGCGCACCGCCTGCGTGGATGAAGCTCTCGCCAATACCGGTGCAGCTGATCGCGACCTTGCCGTCGGCCCAGTTGCCTATGCCGGTGATCGGCGTGTCGCCCACGCGCCCCGCCTGCTTGCCCAGCAGCCCGCCGGTGGAGGTGGCCGCCGCCAGCCTGCCCTCGCCGTCCAGCGCCACCGCGCCGACGGTTCCGTGGACCAGGCCCGGATCGAGCCGCGAGAGATCCTCCTGCTCGACCCCCACGGGCAAGCGGTAATGCGCTGCCGCATCGCCGACCCGCGCACAGCCATGATCCAGCGCAAACCGCCGCGCGCCATCGCCCGCGAGCAGCACGAAGGGCGTTTCGTCGAGCACCAGACGCGCTGCACGCACCGGGTTCGCGATCTCCTGCAAGGCACACACCCCGCCCGCCTTGCCGCTCGCCCCGTCCATGATCGCGGCATCGCATTCGACAAATCCGCGATCATTGGGCGCAGAACCGCGCCCTGCAACATAGAGCCCGCTCGCCTCCAGCTCGCTCACGGCCCACTCGACCGCGTCGATCGCGCCGAGCCCCGCGCTCATTTTGTCGGCGCAGCGGGCGATCAGGTCGGCCAGATGGTCTTCGACCTCGCGGTAGTCGCGCGCGGGATCGACCCCCGCGCCTCCGTGCAGCGCGATGGCGTAGTTGGCGGTCATTTGTCCTCGATAGGCTGGATGGATACGGAAATCGGCTCGATGTCGAAGCGCACGCCCGAAATGGAATAGGCGGCCTTGCCATCTTCATCCCGGCCCCATGCGGCGCGCGAGGCATCGGTTTGCCCGAAGCGATAGGCGACGCCCAGGTCGCCGCTGAAGGAATAGCGCACGACTTCGTCCGCCTCCGCATTGTCCATCAGCGCTTCGCCGATCACATCGGCCAGCATCGTGCCCGGCACGGCCATCCCCCCGCCCGGCGTTGCAGCCCGCTCGAAATATTCGCGTCCCTTGGTGTCCTTGCGATACCAGGCGGGCTTCACCGATCCGTCGGTCAGGTCGATTTCATCGCCATTGCCTGCAAGGCCCACGACAAGCCCGGTGATGCGCGCGTGCTCTCCCGGCGAAGCGGTGGCCTGGGCCGCGTTGAGCACGGTCACATAGCCTGCCCCCAAAATGGTTGCGCTGCGCTGGCCCGGCGCGACGACAAGTGCCGTATTCTCGTCGATACCAAGGCCGATGGGCAGCGCCTTCTTCAGCCGGATCAGCGCCACCGCCAGCCGCCCGAACCGGGCGCGCTCGCCGAAATGCTGGTCGATAAGATTGTTGCGCAGGAAATGGAGACCGCGCGCAAGGCCGACATCCTCGCCCGCATCGCCGGGCAGCAGTGCGCCCATGGAATCGCCCTGCGTGATCATCGCCCCGCTCATGATGGCCGCTCCCGCCGACGTCCCGCCGATCACCGCCCCTTCCGCATAGCGCGCGCGGATGGCGGAGAGGTACGGCGTGTCATCACCGGCTTTTGTCAGCAGCAGCCCGGTGATGCGCGACTGGTCGCCCCCGGTGAACCAGATCGCGCCCGCGTTTTCGAGCCGGGCCAGCTCCTCCTCGCTATCGACATTGCGTGCCCAGCGGCTTTCATCGACGGTGCGCGTGCCCGGATCGTCCTTCATCGCGATTTGCGCGATGGCGATGTCTGCGACGCTCGCGCCATGTTTCACCAGCGCATCGCGCGCAGCCTCGGCGGAGGCGCTGGCTTCGCCCGATGCCGCGGGGATGATGACGATCCGTGGCGTCCCTGCCGGGCGCGCATCGAGAAAGGCGCGGTAGACGGCTGCGTTTTCCGCCTTCAGTCCGCCGCCCACGATGACGAGGTGCCCCTCGGCCAGGGCGGCACCGGGCAGTGCCGCAGCTACGAGAAAGATCAGGGTGGTGAGAAGGCGCATCAATATCCACTCCCGTGCGCTGCGAGGATCACGATCGAAGCGATGCCCATGAGGACAAGCAAGGGTTTCCACACGAAGGCCAGCCAGTCGGTATAGCTGACGCGTGCGGCGGCAAGGCATCCCATCAGCCCGGCGGACGTGGGGATGACCAGGTTGGTCAGGCCATCGCCAAGCTGGAAGGCCAGCACCGCTGTCTGGCGCGTAACGCCGGAAAGATCGGCCAATGGGGCCATGATCGGCATGGTGACGCTCGCCTGGCCCGATCCCGAGGCGATGAAGAAATTGATCGCGCTTTGGGCGACATACATGACCCAGGCGGTCATCCAGTCTGGCGAAAGCGCGGTCAGGGACGAAAGGCCGTCGAGCAGCGTGTTCATCAGCGAGGCAGCGGTCGGCTCGTCGCCTCCCAGCAGCAGCAGGATACCCTTCGCCACGCCGACGATCAGCGCAGCGGGCAGGAGCTGCGCCGCACCGTCGCGGAACGCATCCATCATGGCGTTCAGGGAGCATCCCTCCAGCCCCGCAGCCCGCGCCACCAGCGCAACGAAAATGCCCAGCGCCATGAACTGCGCCGAGAGTTCGGCGAGGTAATAGCCGCGCGCGCCCACGCCCCATGCAACCCACGCGATGGTCGCGGCGATGGCGATCATGATCGCGATGCGCGCTTTGCCGAGGCCCGGATCCTCCTCGCCCTGCGCCTCGCTGGCCGATGTGACGGTGCGCAGGCCTGGGCGCTCGCCCAGTCTCACGCTGCGGGCATAGCGCCAGGTGAACAGCGCAGCGAGAAGGGTGAAGCCGGTCCATACGCCTATCCGCACCCCCATGCCCGATAGCGGCGGAAGCCCCGCGATCGACTGCGCGACGATCACGTTGAACGGGTTCATCCAGCTCGTCGCAAAACCGATCTGCGTGCCCACGATCGTCACGAGCAGGGCTGTGATCGCGTCGTAGCCGGCCCGGGCAAGCGCAGGCGTGAGGACCAGTGTAAGCGCGATGGCCTCTTCGGACATGCCGAAGACCGCGCCAGCCAGCGAGAAGCCGATGAACAGGCCCACCACCAGCCTTTCGCTGCGCGCCTTGCCGCCGGGCAAAGCAGCGATCAGCGAAGCGTCGATGGCGCGTGTGCGCGAGATCATCCCGAACACCCCGCCGATCACGAGGATGAAGGCCATCAGGCCGACGGTCGCGGAGTAGCGATCGCCGCTCACCAGCCCGGCGAAGAAGAAATCGAGGAAGCCGACCCTCTCGGCATCGCCGAGGATGGGGGCTGGCGCGGGGCCTTCGGCGGCGACGAAACTGCCGGGCACGATACGCGCCGGATCGCCCGCGACCGAATACGCGCCGGGCGTGAACACGAAAGTTGCTGCCCAGGCGACCAGCGCGAGCACGAACAGGATAAGCAGGGTGTCGGGCACGCGCCATGCCGCTGCGGGCGTCGCGCCGTCGGGGCCTGCCTCGTCCATAGGGTCTGCCATTGCCGATGCTTCCTTTGCCGGTCTGCCCCGGCGCGGGCTTGCCTGGGCAAGCCGCCGGGACAGACCGAAAATGACCTCTCGCGGCCGCCGAGCCTAGAACCGCTTGGTTACACGCACGGTGGCATACCGTCCGATGAGATCGTGATTGTACAGATCGACATTGGATGACGAACCGAGCACGCGCGGCGGCTCTGCATCGAAGATATTGCGCACCGCCAGCTGGATGTAGCTGTCCCGCGCGAAGTCGTAACTCACGCTGAGATCGAAGGTGACATGATCGTCGACGAAATAGTCCTCCCCGGTGGGCAGGCCCAACGCCTCGAGCGTGCGGTCGGAGGGATCGTCGCGGTACCCGCTGGTATAGTAGCCCGCGACGGAGGCGCGCCAGTCCCCCTTGCGCCAGCGCAGGCGGCTCGAGGCGATCCAGTCGGGATAGAGGTAGTCGCCTGCCAGCTGTTCCACCGGGCTGGCGGGCGAACCCTGCCGTTCGAAGTTGAAGATGTGGGTTACATCCGCGGTCAGGGTGAACCGGCCCGCCGGGCCATCGGCGAAGCGATGGGTGTAGGCAAAGTCGATCCCGTCGGTCTTCTGGAAGCCCAGATTGGTGATCTGGAAATGCGCATCGGTGACGAACCCGCCGGTCACTTCTAGCCCGGGGGTGCCGGTCGGCAGTTCGCCCGGCCCGACCACGGGGAACTCCCCGCCAAGCGCGCGGCGGATGAAATCGTCCTCGTCGATGCCGACCAGGTCTTCGTGGCGGATATTCCAGTAGTCCACGAGGAATTCGATGCCATCGCCCGGCTGGATCACGATCCCGCCACCGAAACTGCGCGCGTTCTCCGCGCCCAGCGCGGGGTTGCCGACATCTTCGGACAGCAGCGCTTCGCCATCCTCGGTCGCATCGCCATCGCAAGCGCCGGGCGTCGCCTCGCAATCGACACGGTAGGATGACAGCAGGACACCCGCCCCGCTCTGCGCAAGCGAAGGGGCGCGGAAGCTGGTCGAATAATTGCCGCGCAGCGCAAGCCATTCTAGCGGCTGCCAGCGCGCCGCGATCTTCGGGTTGAAGTCGCTGCCGAAGCCCTGGAAATCATCGAAGCGCCCGGCAATCTGCACATCGAGCGTATCGGCTAGCGGAATGTAGAGTTCCCCGAACGCAGACCAGGAATTGCGGCTTGCCTCGGCGCTGGTGGACGAAAAGCCGAGGATCGGCTCGGGATTGTTCGCACTCGCCACCGCTACGCCCGAGGGTGTGTCGTTCAGCGTTTCACGGCGGAATTCGCCGCCGAGGGCAACCTTGACCATCCCGGCGGGCATTTCGAACAGGTTGCCGTTGACGAAGCCATCCACTGCATAGAGCCGCGACTTGCCCGTACGTTCGGCCTGCGTTTCGAGCAGATCGAGCACGCCGTCTTCCTGCGTCGCCTGTCCGCCGAAGGGATTGTACCACAAGGTGGTCTTGCCCAGCGCCTCGCACGTGTCGCCCACGAAGTCGGCGTCGGGACGCTCCGGATCGACGTCCCAGCGCTCCACGCGCGTGCCATCGGTGCAGATATTGCCGAGGTTGAGGTCGTAGAAGTTCTCCGAGAGATAGAGGCCGGACAGCCCGCGCTGCACCCGGTCGTTTCCACCGAACAGGAATGCCACGTCGAACTGCCAGTCGTCGGAAATGTCGCCCTTTAAGCCCGAGGTGATCCGGTAGCTGTCGGACGAGATTTCGACCGCGCGCGGCTCCGGTATCTTGCCCCAGGCGAAGATCGGGAAGCCGAAGAAGTCGCTGAAATCCCCGACGCCGCCTTCATCGACGATATCCTGCTGGAGCGCGGCGGGCCAGAACGGGTTCTCGGGATCGACCGGCGTGCGCGAGAAGTTGGCGGGCGAGCTGATCCCGCGCGATTCCACGTGCTGGTACAGAACGTCATTATACCATGTCAGGCTGTCGCTGATCTCGAACTGGTGCGTGAACAGGCCCCCGATCGTCTCGAGCCGGTCCTTGGCCGAGACGAAGGCATTGGTGTTGACCTCGCAGAACTCGCCCAGATTGCCGACGCCGAAATCGTCCGCTGGGCAGCCGCCATCCTGCGGCTCCTCGGTCTGATCGTTGGCGTCGACCAGGAAGAAGAGGTCGTTGAAGCTCGGGTAGAAGCCCTGCTGGCTCGGCCGGAAGCTGTCCGCGCTGATCGCCCGGTCGCGCAGGAAGAACGGATTGCGCTTGAAGTAATCGACCACCAGCATGACGGAGTTGCGCTCCCCCAGGCGCGTGCCGACCACGCCGGTCAGGTTGAAGCGGCCCTCATCGGTGTCTGCGGTCGAATTGCCGTAGGAGCCTGACAGCTCGATTCCTTCGAAATCGCTGCGCAGCACGTAGTTGACCACGCCTGCCACCGCGTCTGCACCATAGATCGCCGAGGCGCCCGAGGGCAGGACCTCGACGCGCTCGATCGCGGCAAGCGGGATCGAGCTGGCATCGATGAAGCTCTCCTGCCCGCGCGCAAAGGCGCTGATCTGCGCGCGCCTGCCGTTGATCAGCGTGAGCGTTGCCGAGGCCCCGAGCCCGCGCAGCGATACCGCCGAGGCACCCACTGGCGTATCCGATGACAGCGCGCCTGCGGTGGCGGTGGAGAATGTCTGCCCTCCGCCGGTAGTCACGGGAAGATCCTCGAGAACCTCGATCAGCGTGCCCGCGCCGCTTTCGATGATGTCCTGGCGCGTGATGGTCTCGGTCGGCACCGGGCCGTCGGTGGGCAGGCCGGGAATGCGCGTGCCGATGACCGTGATGATCTCATCGTCTGCATCCGGCTCGTCGGCCTGATCCGTGTCGGGGGCGGTGCTTTCATCCGTCTGCGACGCGGTTTGCGCCAGCGCCGGGGTTGCCGAACCGGCCATCAGCAGGGCCAGAAACACGCCGCAGCGCGCAGTGAAACTCTTGGTGTTCGTGATCATGACTGAATCGTTCCCTCCGCAAGGATACCTCGTCGTCCACGCGCAGCGCGCATGGCGATGTATCGCTCAACAGGGCGGGAGCCGGATTTGGGATATTGCGCCCGATTGCGGGGCGCAGATTGTCTGTCCTGTCTCGTCAGCCCTTAGAGCGCGAGAGAGAGATCATTCATCGAACCAGTCGGTCAGGTGAAATTCGACCGAACGGCGAACGGCAATCAAGCCGGATGGTGGACAGAAGAATCTGTGATCCATTTCGAAAATATTTCATGGAATCGAGGATTGCGCAAGATGCATGCGCAAAACCACGCAACTGCGAACGAAACTGCGCACTTCGGTTCGGCACGGTGCGTGTCTGTACGGCTGGTGATGCCGGGGGCGCACCTGTCTGGAGGGCAATCTCGAACCGTCGACACGCCCACCTGAAACCCGGCATGCAGGTGATTGCACCTTCGCCCAATGATCGGCAGGAATGCCGCAGCGGCCGAATGCATCGTTCAAGGTCGCGCCCCTTTTCGCCGGAGAAGCCCGCCCACATGATCTACAGCGACACCATCATCTTCGGCATTCTCGCCGCAATCCTGGGCATTCTGTTCTTCCTGCGCCAGCGCGGCGGCGTGTGGGACAAGGTGTTCACCTTCGTGCCGATCATCCTGCTCGCCTATCTGATCCCCTCGCTGATGGTCAGCTTCGGGGTGATCGACGCCAGCGAATCCAACCTGTGGACCATCGCAAAGGATTACTTCCTCACCGCGGCGCTGGTGCTGCTGACGCTCAGCATCGATCTTCGCGGCATCCTGGGGCTTGGCCCCAAGGCGCTGATCATGTTCTTCACCGCCACGCTGGGGATCGTGATCGGCGGACCGATCGCGCTGTGGACGGTCGCGCAGTTCGAGCCCTCGATCATCGCGGGCGAAGGGCCCGAGGCCGCATGGCGCGGTTTCGCCACGCTGGCGGGCAGCTGGATCGGCGGCGGCGCAAACCAGACCGCGATGCTGGAAGTCTACGGCTATGATATCGAGCAATATGGCGCGATGGTCGCGGTGGATATCGTGGTCGCGAATATCTGGATGGCGTTCCTGCTCTATGGCGCGGGCATGCACGAGCGGATCGACCGCTGGCTGGGCGCAGATGCAAGCGCCATCGCCCGCCTGCGCGATTCCATGGCCGATTACAGCGCGCAGGTCGAAAAGGTGCCGAGCGCGAACGAACTGATCGTGCTTGCGGGCTTCACCTTCGGTGCGGTCGCCTTCGCGCACTGGAGCGCGGGCTGGCTGTCTTACTATTTCACGTCCGCGCTTGGCGCAGAGGCGGTGCTGGCGAGCGAATTCTTCTGGGTCGTCGTGATGGCGACCACCATCGGTCTTGCCGCAAGCTTCACCAAGGCGCGCGAACTGGAGGGCATCGGCGCCTCCAAGATCGGCACCGTGTTCATCTTCCTGCTGGTCGCGGTGATCGGGACCAAGATGGACATCTTCCAGCTGGGCGATGCGCCGCTGTTCATGGCGGTGGGCCTGATCTGGATGACCATCCATTCGGTGCTGCTGCTGAGTGTGGCGAAGATCGTGAAGGCACCCTTCTTCTTCGTGGCCGTGGGCAGCAAGGCCAATGTCGGTGGCGCGGCCAGTGCGCCGGTGGTGGCCGGTGCGTTCCACCCCGCCCTCGCCCCCGTGGGCGTGCTGCTTGCGGTGCTCGGCTACGCGCTGGGCACCTATGGCGCGATCCTGTGTGCGGAAATGATGCGCGCGGTCAGCGGGGGCTAACCGCCGCGCGGGGAACGCACGGGCGCCCGGTCGCTTGATTTATCAGGCACCACGGCGCTAGCGCGCGTGGCACAACGACAACCCCCACGGAGAGCCCCCATGCGCCAGATCGACCATCACCTCGCCACCGGCGTCGCCGCCGGCGAAGCCGCCCGCACGCACAAGGTGTGGAACCCTTCCACCGGAGAGGTTCAGGCCGAAGTCGCGCTGGGCGACGCCGCGCTGCTCGAACGCGCGGTCGCCAAGGCCAGGCAAGTCCAGCCCGAATGGGCCGCCACCAACCCGCAGCGCCGCGCACGGGTGATGTTCAAGTTCAAGGAACTGGTCGAAGCGAACAAGCAGGAGCTGGCAGAGCTTCTTTCCAGCGAGCACGGCAAAGTCGTCGACGACGCGCATGGCGACGTGCAGCGCGGGCTCGAAGTGATCGAATATGCCTGCAGCATCCCGCAGGCCTTGAAGGGCGAATACACGCAAGGGGCGGGCCCCGGCATCGATGTCTATTCGATGCGCCAGCCGCTGGGCATCGGGGCGGGCATCACCCCGTTCAACTTCCCGGCAATGATCCCGATGTGGATGTTCGGCATGGCGATCGCGGCGGGCAATGCCTTCATCCTCAAGCCTTCGGAGCGCGATCCTTCGGTGCCGATCCGGCTCGCCGAACTGTTCGTGGAAGCGGGCGCGCCCGAGGGGCTGCTGCAGGTCGTCAACGGCGACAAGGAAATGGTCGATGCGATCATCGCCCATCCGGACATCCCCGCGATCAGCTTCGTCGGCTCGTCCGACATCGCACAATATATCTATTCGCACGGCACCGCGAACGGCAAGCGCGTGCAGGCCTTCGGCGGCGCGAAGAACCACGGCATCGTGATGCCCGACGCCGATCTCGACCAGGTGGTGAACGATCTGGCGGGCGCGGCCTTCGGCTCGGCGGGCGAGCGTTGCATGGCGCTGCCCGTGGTGGTGCCGGTGGGCGAGGATACGGCGAAGCGCCTGCGCGAAAAGCTGATCCCCGCGATCAACGCCCTGCGCGTCGGCGTCTCCAACGACCCCGAAGCGCACTACGGCCCGGTCGTGACGCCCGAGCACAAGCAGCGCATCGAAGAGTGGATCGACACGGCCGAAAAGGAAGGCGCGGAAGTCGTGATCGACGGGCGCGGGGTTACCTTGCAGGGGCACGAGAAGGGCTTCTTCGTCGGCCCGACCCTGCTCGACAATGTCACCACCGACATGGAAAGCTACAAGGAAGAGATCTTCGGCCCCGTGCTCCAGATCGTGCGCGCGAAGGACTTCGAAGAGGCTGTCCGCCTGCCGAGCGAGCACCAGTATGGCAACGGCGTCGCCATCTTCACCCGCAACGGCCACGCCGCACGCGAGTTCGCGCACCGGGTGAACGTGGGCATGGTCGGCATCAACGTGCCGATCCCCGTGCCGGTCAGCTACCACAGCTTCGGCGGGTGGAAGCGTTCGGGCTTCGGCGACATCGACCAGTACGGGCAGGAAGGCCTGCGCTTCTGGACCAAGAGCAAGAAGGTCACCCAGCGCTGGCCCGACGGCACGGCGGATGCGGACAACAAGGATGCCTTTGTCATTCCGACCATGGGATAAAACCGGATTGCGGCGCATTGGGATGGGCATGAACACATTCGCCCCCCTTTGCGTCGCGCTTCCGCTGGCCCTGCTCGCCACCGCCTGTACGCCCGCCCCCGACCAGCCGACCGAACCGGCCCCCACCGAAACGGCTATTCCTGTCGAACCCGATGGCGGGATCGGCGATGGAGCCGGTCCGCCCATCGGTTACGATGGGAGCGAGGCAGAAGAACCTTCCGCCTTCGTCCAGACCTTCCCCGTGGCGATCCGCGGAAAATGGAGCGCGACCGATGGCGATGCGGTCACGCGCGCCGAATGCGACGGCTATGAGAGCGCGAACATGGGCAAGGTGCTCACGGTGCGCGAGGACAGCTATTCCTACTTCGAAACGGGCGGCCGTTTCATCTCTGTCTCGGCCCGCGAACCGGGCCGCATCCGCGCGCTGTTCGACACGACCTATGCCGACGAACCCACGCGCGACGAGCTGGAATTCCGGGTCGATCCCGTGGCCAAAACGCTGACGGTCGAAAACTTCGACGCAGGCGAGCGCGGCACCGTGACCTACCGCCGCTGCCCGAGCGGTTAAGCGCCAGAACGTTTCGGCTTCGCGGCACGTTGCCGGCAGCAGCCTTCTCCCCAGCAGGCAATCGCATTAGCCCTCCCCCTTGTATCGGGTCTGGAGGGACTGGAATGATGAGCTTCTTTCGTGCGGCGGTGCTGGCCATCGCGGCGCTTTTCGCAACGGCCACCGCCAGCGCGCAAGAGACGCTCGGGGGCGAAAAGCGCGTGGCGATCACCTTCGACGATATTCCGCGCGCGCCCGGCCCCTGGCTGGAGGAAGACGATCGCACAATCCTGCTGCTCGCCAATCTCGAACGCGCTGGCGTCGATCAGGCCGCCTTCTTCCTCAACCCGGGCCGGATCGCGCAGCGCGAGGGCGCGAAAGAGCGCATCGCTGCCTATGTCGCGGCAGGCCACGTCATTGCCAATCACACCGCCACCCACCCGCGTCTCTCGCAGGTCGGGCTGGAAGCCTATCTCGCCGATCTGGACGCGGCGGAAAGCTGGCTGCGCGGGCAGGAGGGGTATCGCCCCTGGTTCCGCTACCCGTACCTGGACGAAGGCAGCCGCGACAAGGCGAAGCGCGATGCCATGCGCGCCGCGCTGGCCGAACGCGGTCTGCACAACGCCTATGCGACAATCGATGCGAGCGACTGGTTCTACGAAGGTGCGGCCAGGAAGGCGGTAGCGGCGGGCACCCCGGTTGACCGTGACGCACTGCGCGATCTCTATGTGGAGGCCCATGTCGAGGCCGCCGAGTTCTACGACGGAATCGCACGGCAGGCATGGGGCCGCTCGCCCGTCCATGTCCTGCTGCTGCACGAAACGGACATCGCGGCCATGTGGATCGACGATCTGGTTCGTGCGCTGCGCGCGAAAGGCTGGACCATCGTGAGCGCGGACGAAGCTTTCGCCGATCCCATCGCCGCGGACGCGGCCACCTACGATACGCCATTTGCGCAAGGCACGCTGACGGAGCAGGTGGCATGGCAGGAAGGTGTGCCCGCCCCGCGCTGGTATCGCGGCAACAATACCGATCTCGCGCAGGAATGGTTCGACGCCCGCGTACTCGCAAGGTCCGCCGACGACGAAGACTGAACCGGCGGCGTCGCGCGCAAGCGGGGGCTGCCCGCCGGGTTTTGTGAATTCCGGCTTTCTTGCTAGCCTGCCGTGACGATCGGGCGGACGGTCAGGGGCCGCAGCCTGCACAAGAGGGGGAAATCATGCGGAAGATCTTCGCCATCGCGTCGGCAACGCTGCTTGCTCTCGCCGGTTGCGGCGCATCTGCCAGCGATACCGAAGCAGCCGAAACCGGGGACGCGGGCAAAGCGCAGGCCCCGGCCCGGGATGAACAGGCGAGCGATGCGAACGGGGACGAACCCTCCGTTTCCATTCCGGCGGACTTCCGCGGATCGTGGGACATGCGCGCGTCCGACAGCTGCACGCCTGGCGAGCCTCGCTATGTGGTCGGCGAAAACTGGACCAGCGCCTGGGATGGCGAGCGCAACCGCGTGGTCGACGTGAGGATCATCAACGCCAATACCGTGGAACTGCTCGGCGAACCGGACCCGAACGCGCCCGATGCGGACCAGCGCTTCGGCCTTGCGCTGAACGGGAACGGGAATGGGATGACCCTGTTCGCACCGCAGATGTCCTCAACCAACTTCGTGCGATGCGATGGTGAAAGCGCAGCCGCCGCCCGCCCGGATCAGGCGGCGGGCAACACCATCCCGGTACGCTATCGAGGGACCTGGGGCGGGGAAGGCGATCACATGGCCTGTGCCAGAGAAAACTCCGGGCACGACATGACGATCACCGCGAACCGGATCGTCTATTACGGGTCCGGACGGGTCGAAATCTCCAGCGTTCGCCGGGTCAGCGCGAACACGATCGCGGTTGAAGGCCGGTATGGCGAAAACGGTAAACCGACCACCGAACCTGTAAGCCACGAGATCGAACTGTCGGACGATGGCGATCGCCTGAGCGAGCTGTTCGATGGGATGGAGCCGTTCGACTACAACCGGTGCTGACGCCCACGCCGCCCGGACAGGCCTATCGCTAACTCGGCCGGATTGCGGTAGAAGGTCCGTATCGCGCGGTTCGGGACAGGGAGACGGCGCATGAGAATTACCGCTGTAACGATGCTGGCATGCATGGGCCTGTTGAGCGCATGCGATACCCAGGCGCCCGCGCCGTCTGCCCAGCAGACGACGGCCGCGATCGACGGCGAGGAAATCGACATCGCCGCGAGCGAGATGGCGCCTGCGCCCTCTCCGACCGACGCCCCGGAAGGGGCCGTCGCCGTCGGCCCCGAAGACGGCGAGAGCCCGGCGCCCGAACCCACGCTGTACAACCTGCCCGACGTTCCGGCGGGCGACGTGGCAGAGGATCGCGCCGCGCTAACCGCGATCCCGGCGCGCTTTCTCGGCCAGTGGGATGCCCCCGACGGGCCATGCTCGCCCGAATCGGAGATGTTCATGACCATCCGGCCGGGCACGATCACCTTCTACGAATCGCAGGGCGAAGTCCTCGCCGTGCGGCGCGGGAGGCCCGGCATCGTTCTGAGCCTGGCCATGGAAGGCGAAGGCGAAAGCTGGACCAGTCAGTACGCCATGAACCTGGGCCAGAATCGCGAGCAGCTTGCAGTGCGCGAAGTCTCACAATCGGGCCCGGGCACGACGCGCCGCCGCTGCCCCGCGGAACGCACCGACCCTTCGTCCTGACCCGGCCTTGGCAGGGTTCGCCCCTGCGCTCTCGCGCGCCCCCTTTTCTTGCCCGGCTGGCGGGGCTAGGCCGCAGGCCATGACCGGACAATTTCAGCTTTCAGACGACCAGCTCGCGATCCAGGACATGGCGCAGCGGTTCACCGCCGACAACATCACGCCGCACGCGGGCAAGTGGGACGAGGAAAAGATCTTTCCCGTCGACACGATCAAGCAGACCGCAGAGCTTGGCTTCGGCGCGATCTACGTGTCGGAGGAATCGGGCGGGATCGGCCTCGGCCGCCTCGAAGCTGCGCTGATCATGGAGGCGATGGCCTATGGCTGCCCCACGACGAGCGCGTTCATCTCGATCCACAACATGGCCAGCTGGATGATCGACCGTTTCGGCGGCGCAGGGGTGAAGGAGAAGTACCTTCCCCAGCTGGTGACCATGGAAAAGCTCGCCTCCTACTGCCTCACCGAACCGGGCAGTGGGTCGGACGCGGCGGGCCTGAAGACGCAGGCCGTGCTGGATGGCGACCACTATGTGCTCAACGGCACCAAGCAATTCATCTCGGGCGGCGGCGTCAACGATGTCTACGTCACCATGGTCCGCACGGGCGATCACAAGACCAAGGGCATCACCTGCCTGGTGGTCGACAAGGACACACCCGGCGTATCCTTCGGCGCGCCCGAGAAGAAGCTCGGCTGGAATGCCAGCCCGACCGCGCAGGTTATCTTCGAGGATGCGAAGGTGCCGGTGGAGAACCGCGTCGGCGACGAAGGCGAAGGCTTCCGCTTCGCGATGATGGGCCTCGACGGTGGCCGCCTGAACATCGGCGCCTGCTCGCTCGGCGGGGCGCAGCGCTGCCTCGACGAGGCGGTGAAGTACACCAAGGAACGCCAGCAGTTCGATCAGCAGATCGCGGACTTCCAGAATACACAGTTCATGCTCGCCGACATGGCGACCGATCTGGAGGCGGCGCGCGCGCTGCTCTATCTCGCGGCGGCGAAGGTGACCGATAATGCGCCCGACAAGTCGCGCTTCTCCGCAATGGCCAAGCGGCTGGCGACCGACAACGGCTCCAAGGTCGTCAACGACGCGCTGCAGCTGTTCGGCGGCTACGGCTACCTCAAGGATTACCCGATCGAACGCTACTGGCGCGACCTGCGCGTGCACTCGATCCTCGAAGGGACCAACCAGGTCATGCGGATGATCGTGGGCCGGGATCTGCTGCGGCAGTGAGGTTGGTCACGATCTTTGCGGGTTATCTCTTGGCGGCAATCATTGCGACCTGTGTGTTTTTGGCAGGCGGAGCGGCACTGGACGACTTTAGCGTGATGGGCATCGGGGCCGGTGCCCGCATTTTTTCGTTCTTTATAATCTACGTTTTGATTCTGGCGGCACCGATTGCGCTGCCATCGATTCTTATCTCTGAGATGCTGAAGGTCCGCAGCCTTATTTTCTTCGGCGTCGCGGGTGCGCTGGCATCAGTCGTTCCCTTAGCTTTTCTTGCGGTTGATGGGATCAATGCGGTCCTGACGATCATCGGCGCATTGTTTGTCGCTTCGGGAGTGACCGCAGCAGTTTCCTACTGGTGGTTCGCTTGGAAGCTCTTCCCGCCCCATGTTGGTGGCGAGACAGGAAAAATTGGATAGCATGACCGATCAACTCAACATCCACGCCCACCAGAACGTGGGCCACATCTCTCTCAATCGCCCCAAGGCGATCCACGCGCTGACCACCGAGATGTGCGTCGCCATGGCCGATGCACTGAGCGACTGGGCCGACCATGCCGGGATCGCGGCTGTCATTATCGACCATGCCGAGGGCCGCGGCTTCTGCGCAGGCGGCGATATCGCCATGCTGCGCAACTCGGCACTGAACGATCAGGGCAAGACGGGGCGCGAGTTCTTCCACGCGGAGTACCAGCTCAACCACCAGCTGTTCACCTACAAGAAGCCGGTGGTCGCCTTCATGGACGGGATCACGATGGGCGGCGGGGTCGGCATCAGCCAGCCTGCGGCTTTTCGCGTCGCCACGGAGAACACCAAGTTCGCGATGCCCGAGACCGGCATCGGCCTGTTCCCGGACGTAGGCGGCGGCTGGTATCTCAGCCGCCTGCCCGGTCGCATCGGCCAATTCCTCGCGCTCACAGGCGCGCGGCTCGACGGGGCGGAGTGCCACGCCATCGGCCTCGCCACGCACTACATCGCGAGCGAAAAGCTGGCGCGGGTGAAGGCCGCGATCATCGACGATCCGGCCAATATCCAGGCGATCCTCGACGATGCGTCCGAAACCCCGCCGGAGGCACGCATCCTCGCCAATCGCGAGAACATCGACCGGCTGTTCGCGGGTCGCACGCTGGAGGAGATCCTCGCCGCGCTCGAAGCCGACGATTCCGAATGGGCGGCGAAGGAGCTCAAGACGCTCCGCTCCAAGAGCCCGCAAAGCTGCAAGGTCGCGCTGCGGCAGCTAGCCGACAGCCTGACGCTGGGCAGCTTCGCCGACGAAATGCGGATGGAATACCGCATCGGCAGCCGCGTGCTGGTCAGCCACGATTTTGCCGAAGGCGTGCGCGCGGTGATCGTCGACAAGACCGGCGACCCGCAGTGGAACCCCGCCACGCCCCAAGGCGTAACCGACGAACGGATCGAGGCGATCTTCGCCGCCCTGCCCGAGGGCGAGGAGTGGACGCCGCTGACTTGAGATAGCGCGATTGCCTCCTTCCTCGTCATTGCGAGCGGAGCGAAGCAATCCAGAGCGTATCGCGTCACGGCCCTGGATTGCCGCGTCGCTTCGCTCCTCGCAATGACGAATACGGAGAGACAATTGCCCTACGAAACCATCACCACCGAGACCGACGGTGCCGTCACCACCATCACGCTCAACCGCCCGCAGGCGCTCAACGCGCTCTCCAGCGTGGTGCTCGACGAGCTGATCGATGCCTTTTCCGCCTACCAGAACGACGACAGCCAGCTGTGCGCGATCCTGACCGGCTCGGGCGACAAGGCCTTCGCCGCGGGTGCGGACATCAAGGAAATGTCGGACAAGGACGCGGCGGATTTCTATCTGCAGGATTTCTTCGCCAAGTGGACCAGCCACATCGTCGAAGCGGTACGCAAGCCGTGGATCGCCGCGGTCAACGGCTTCGCGCTGGGCGGCGGATGCGAGCTCGCCATGATGGCCGACTTCATCATCGCCAGCGACAAGGCCAAGTTCGGCCAGCCCGAGATCAAGCTGGGCGTCGCGCCTGGCATGGGCGGATCGCAGCGGCTCACCCGCGCGGTCGGCAAGGCAAAGGCGATGGAAATGTGCCTGACGGGCCGGATGATGGACGCCGAGGAAGCCGAGCGCAGCGGCCTCGTCGCGCGCGTCGTGCCGCATGACACGCTGATGGAGGAAGCCCGCACCACCGCCGCCACCATCGCCGGAATGCCGCCGATGGCCGCGATGGTGAACAAGGAAATGGTCAACGCCGCCTACGAAACCTTCCTCGGCCAGGGCCTGCTGCACGAACGCCGCCTGTTCCAGATCCTCACCGCGACCGAGGACAAGGCTGAGGGCATGAAGGCCTTCATCGAGAAACGCGACGGGCAGTGGAAGGGGCGGTAACCCCCTTAGCCCTCTCCCCGTGCGGGGAGAGGGTTGGGAGAGGGGCCTACAAGCCATCGGCCTAGGATCGCCCCTCTCCAACTTCGGCTAGCGAGCAGGCTCGCAAGCCTGCGTATCCTCTCCCCGCACGGGGAGAGGGCAATTGGAGAGATGCTATGAAAATCGCCTTTATCGGCCTCGGCAACATGGGCGGCGGGATGGCCGCGAACCTGGTCAAGAACGGCCACGACGTGCGCGCGTTCGACCTTTCCGAAGATGCGCTCGCGAAAGCCAAATCTAACGGCTGCGAGACCTTCACCGATGCCAAGGAAGCGGTGCAGGGCGTCGAGGCGGTGGTCTCGATGCTGCCCAATGGCGGAATCGTGAAGTCGGTCTATTCGGACAGCGTGATCGGCCATGCGCCCGAGGGCGCGGCGCTGCTCGACTGCTCGACCATCGATGTCGCCACCGCCAAGGAAGTGACCGAAATGGCCACCGCCAAGGGCTACAAGATGGTCGACGCGCCGGTCAGCGGCGGGATCGCGGCAGCGGATGGCGGCACGCTGACCTTCATGGGCGGCGGCAGCGAAGAGGCCTTCGCGGCGGCCAAGCCGATCCTCGAAAGCATGGGCAAGGCCGTGATCCATGCGGGCGATGCAGGCGCGGGCCAGACTGCCAAGATCTGTAACAACATGCTGCTCGCGATCTCGATGATCGGCGTTTCCGAGGCGATGCAGATGGCGCAGAAACTCGGCCTCGATCCGCAGAAGTTTTACGAAATCAGCTCGCAGTCGAGCGGCTATTGCTGGTCATTGAACGCCTATACTCCGCTGCCGGGCGTGGGCGTCGAAAGCCCCGCCGACAAGGACTACCAGGGCGGCTTCGCGACCGCGCTGATGCTCAAGGACCTGCGCCTCGCGATGGCTGCGGCTGAAGAGGTCGATGCGGGCGTGCCGCTGGGTGCACGCGCGGCGAGCCTGTACGAGGATTTCTCGGGCGCGGGCAATGACGGGCTCGATTTCTCGGCGATCATCAAGACCTATAAGTAAACCCGTCATTGCGAGCGTAGCGAAGCAATCCAGAGCGTCGCGCGACCAATTTCTGGATTGCCGCGCGGCTTTGCCGCTCGCAATGACGATCAGTGGTGGATTTGCGCGATCCCCCGCGCGAGCCATTCGCGCGGGGCTGTGCGCCTGCCAACATCCGCAACGAATTCTTGCCCGCGGCTGACCGCGATCAGACGTTCTCGCTCGGCCCAGCGCCAATCGGCATCATGATACGAGAGGTCGCCGCGCCGCAGCCACTTCGGACGCACCCACCGGCTGAGCGCTTCGCCCGGCGCCGTCAGCCGCAGCGCGTCTGACGCGCGCGCCGCCATGCACCCCGGCCCGACATAGAGCGTGTCGTTCGCCCCGTGCAGGCCCAGCGCGTGGGGATGGCCCAGCGCCGCGTACTCGGCACGCTCCGCTTCATCGCATGCGGTCAGTTGGATCACCTGCTCGACTTCGAGGTATCCGAAGATCCGGTGATGCGCGCCATGCCCCTCACCATCGAAGCGCCCGAAGAACACGAACACATCGCCCCGCCCCACGCCGTGGTTGGCGAGGTGCGTCTGCGCCGCGCCGACCTGCCCGAAAATGCAGCGGCGATCGCTCGTGAACATCGGATCGTGGTGGCAGAGGCTGTCCGCGCCATACGCGCCCCTGCTCGCCCGTGCGGCATGCTCGCCCAGGCCCAGGTCGCCGTAGGTCGTCCTCGCGATCCGCTTGCTGTCCGGAATCGGCAGCGAGACCGGGCGACCATCCACGATCGGCGAAGAGCCGCCGCCCGATCCGCTGTCGAAGCCCTTGCGGCCGAAGACGATCTTCATGCCGCGCGAACGCTACTGCCCGCCGATTTCGCTCGGCACCGGCTTGCCTGCGGGGGCCAGCTCGCCCTCCCACGCCAGCACCGGCTTGCGCGCCGCCTGCGTTTCATCGAGCCGACGGCGCGGCGCGAAGTAGGGCGCGGCCTTCAGGCTCTCGTCGCCAGCCCTCGCCCGCTCCGCAACCGAGCGCAGCGCGGCGATGAACTGGTCGAGCCCCGCCTTGCTCTCGGTCTCGGTCGGCTCGATCAGCATCGCGCCATGGACCACCAGCGGGAAATACATGGTCATCGGATGGAAACCCTCGTCGATCAGCGCCTTGGCGAGGTCGAGCGTGGAAATATCCGCGGCAAAACCTTCGTCTCCGAACAGCGCCTCGTGCATGCAGGGGCCGCTCTCGCCGTAGGGCGCGAAGAGCAGATCGTCGAGCGAGCGCAGGATGTAGTTGGCGTTGAGCACCGCGTCTTCCGCCACCTGCGCCAGCCCGTCCGCCCCGTGGCTGAGCATGTAGGCCAGCGCACGGGTGAACATGCCCATCTGGCCGTGGAAGGCGGTCATCCGCCCGAAGGCGTCCGAATGGCCCCATTCGCCGGCGTTCTCTTCTTCCACCAGATGCACCGTGCCGTCCTCACCCTTCGCGGTGAAGGGCAGCGGGGCGTAGGGCGAGAGCGCTTCGGACAGCACCACCGGGCCGCTGCCCGGCCCGCCGCCGCCGTGCGGGGTGGAGAAGGTCTTGTGCAGGTTGATGTGCATCGCGTCGACGCCAAGGTCGCCCGGGCGCACCTTGCCGACGATCGCGTTGAAATTCGCCCCGTCGCAGTAGACGAAGCCGCCCGCTGCGTGGACCGCGTCGGAAATCGCCTTCATGTCGCGTTCGAACAGGCCGCAGGTGTTCGGGTTGGTGATCATCACCGCCGCGACATCGGGGCCGAGGCGCGCCTTCAGCTTTTCCAGATCGACGCGACCCTCGGCGGTGGCGGGAATATCCTCCACTTCGTAGCCCGCGAAGGCGGCGGTGGCGGGGTTGGTGCCGTGCGCGCTTTCGGGCACCAGCACGACCTTGCGCGCATCGCCGCGCGCTTCCAGCGCGGCGCGGATGCACAGGATGCCGCACAGCTCGCCATGCGCGCCCGCCTTGGGACTCATCGCAACCGAGTGCATGCCCGTAAGCGTGACCAGCCAGTTGGCCAGTTCGCTGACAACTTCCAGCGCGCCGCGCACCGTATCCGCAGGTTGCAGCGGGTGCACGTCGGCGAAGCCGGGCATGCGCGCCACCTTCTCGTTCAGCCGGGGATTGTGCTTCATCGTACACGACCCGAGCGGGAAGAGGCCGAGGTCGATCGCGTAGTTCTGGCGGCTGAGGCGCGTGTAATGACGCACCGCTTCAGGTTCGGCGAGGCCGGGCAAGCCGATCGCTCCGCTCCGCTCCATCCCCCCGAGGCGGTTGGAGGTATTCTCCGGCACCGGCGGCAGGTCGACCCCGGTTGTGCCGGTCCGCCCAATCTCGAAGATCAGCGGTTCTTCCAGCATCAGCGCGCGGTTGCCGGTGGTGGTGGGGCTTTCGCCGTCTCCGGTTACGGGCGCACTGGGCTTCCAGCCCGACTTGTTGGGCGCGTTCATGCCAGCACCTCCTTCAGGGCAGCGCAGAGGGCGTCGATATCCTCCTCGCTGGTGGTTTCGGTGAGCGTGACGAGCAGCCCGTCCGACAGGTCGTCCGCATCCGGATAGAGGCGCCCGAGCGATACGCCCGCGAGGATGCCGTCCTGGGCCAGCTTGCGCACCACTTCGCGCGCGTCCTGTCCCAGCCGGATCGTGAATTCGTTGAAGAAATGATCGTTCAGCACGGTGACGCCGGGCACCTGCGCCAGCTTGTCCGCCGCGATGCAGGCAAGGCGATGGTTCTCCGCCGCCAGCCGCCGCAGCCCTTCCTCGCCCAGCAGCGTCATATGGACGTTGAAGGCGAGCGCGCACAGCCCGCTATTGGTGCAGATATTGCTGGTCGCCTTCTCGCGCCGGATATGCTGCTCGCGGGTGGAGAGCGTCAGCACGTAGCCGCGCTTGCCCTCGGCATCGGTGGTTTCGCCACAAAGCCTCCCGGGCATCATGCGCACGTGTTTCTGGTCGCGGACCGCGAACAGGCCGAGGTAGGGCCCGCCGAATTGGAGCCCGACGCCCAGCGCCTGCCCTTCCCCCACCACGATATCCGCGCCCATCTCGCCGGGCGATTTGATCGCACCGAGCGCCACGGGCTCCAGATTGACCGCGATCACCAGGGCGCCCTTGGCGTGCGCGGCCTCGGTGATTTTCTCGAGGTCGCACAGGCGCCCGAGGATGTCCGGGTACTGGACCACGACGCACGACGTATCCTCGTCGATCCGGCTCACCAGACCATTGACATCGGGGCTTGCCCGCATCGTGGGCAGCGCATCGGCGATCTTGTCCTCGGTGAACTTCGCCATGGTCCGGATGACCTCCGCATAATGCGGGTGCAGCGCGCCCGAGAGGACGACCTTCTTGCGCTTGCCGCGCGCGATCCGCCCCGCCATCGCAATCGCTTCCCAGCACGCGGTCGAGCCATCGTACATCGAGGCATTGGCCACCGCGCAGCCATAGAGGCGCGCGACCTGGCTCTGGAACTCGAACAGCATCTGCAGCGTGCCCTGCGCGATTTCCGGCTGATAGGGCGTGTAGGCCGTCAGGAACTCGCCGCGCTGGATGATGTGATCGACGCTGGCCGGAACATGGTGGCGATAGGCGCCCGCGCCGAGGAAGAACGGCGCGTCTGCTGCCGCGAGGTTCTTCTTGGAGAGCGCGCGCATGTGCCGCTCCACCGCCATCTCGCTGGCGTGCATCGGCAGGTCGTGGATCGGGCCGTCGAGCCGGGCCTCTGGTGGCACATCGACGAACAGGTCGTCGATGCTGGACGCACCGATCTTGGCCAGCATTTCGCCGCGGTCGGCATCGGTCAGGGGGAGGTAGCGCATAATTTCTCCAGTCACCCCCTCCCCTTCAGGGGAGGGGCAGTGAGACTTGGCGATGCGAAGCAGCGCCTAGTCGCAGCGGGGTGGGGCCAGTCGCACGACGAAGCCCCACCCCCCAACCCCCTCCCCTGAAGGGGAGGGGGCTTCAGGCATCAAAGCCCCTCGACAAAACTCTTGTAGGCGGCTTCGTCCATCAGGCCTTCGAGCTCGCTTTCGTCGGCGACGGTCAGCTTGAAGAACCAGCCGTCTTCCTCGGGCGAGGAGTTGACCAGCGAGGGGTCGTCCTCGAGCGCGGAATTGCTCTCGATCACGGTGCCGGTGATCGGGGCGTAGACGTCGCTCGCCGCTTTCACGGATTCGACGACCGCCGCATCCTTGCTCTTTTCCAGCTCGGCGCCTTCCTCGGGCAGTTCGACGAACACGATGTCGCCGAGCTGCTCCTGCGCATATTCGGTGATACCGACGGTGGCGGCTTCGCCTTCGACTTCGATCCACTCGTGATCTTCGGTGTAGTAACGGGACATTTGCTCAACTCCCTCGGTAATAGCGATGGGGGACAAAGGGCATTTCCGCGACGCGCGCGGGGAGGCGTTTGTTCCGGACCTGCACCTCCAGCGAAGTGCCGATCTCGGCATGGGCAGCATCGACATAGCCCATGGCGATGGGATGGCCGAGCGTGGGCGAGAAGCCACCGCTGGTGACGGTACCGACCTGCGTGTCGCCCGCGAAGATTTCCGCCCCCTCGCGCGCGGGCAGCCGCCCGTCGAGCACGAGGCCGATGCGGGTGCGCTGCGAACCGTCGAGCAGCGCCGCACTGATCCGCTCGTGCCCGTGATAGCCGCCGGTCTCGCGCCGCTTCTTGCTCAGCGCAAAAGTGAGGTCGGCGCTGACCGGATCGATTTCGGCGGTGAGGTCGTGCCCGTAGAGCGGCAGGCCCGCTTCGAGGCGCAAGGAATCGCGCGCGCCCAGCCCGATCGGCTTGACGCGCTTGTCTTCCACCAGCGCGGTGGCGAGCTTCTCCGCATGCTCGGCGGGGACCGAAATCTCGAACCCGTCCTCGCCGGTATAGCCCGCGCGGCTGATCCACAGCGGCACGCCGTTCCAGTCGTAATAGCCTGCGGTCATGAACACGAGTTCGGCGGCGCCCGGCACCAGTTCGCCCAGCGCATCGACCGCTTCGGGACCCTGCAATGCCAGCAGCGCCTGCTCGTCATGGTGGGTCAGCGTAATCTCGTCGGGCAGGTGTTCGCGCAGGAACGCGATATCGTCCCACTTGCATGCGCCGTTGACCACCAGCGCGATATGCTCGCCGGTATTGGTGATCATCAGATCGTCGAGGATGCCGCCATCTTCCGCCAGCAGCAGCGAATAGCGCATCTTGCCGGGCTTGAGGCTGGAGACGAGACCGGGGACCAGCGCTTCCAGCGCTTGCGCTGCACCGTCGCCGGAGAGCGTCAGCTGGCCCATGTGGCTCACGTCGAACAGGCCCGCGTGGGCGCGCGTCCAGTCGTGTTCCGCCACGATGCCTTCATACTGGATCGGCATCTCGTAGCCCGCGAAAGGAACCATGCGCGCGCCATGGGCGCGATGCCACGCATCGAGGGCCAGGGCTTCGGGCGGAGTTTCGGTCTCTTCTTCGCTCATCATTTCATATCCGACAGTCGCGGGAAGACGCGCGGTATCGCGCATCCTTGCCGCCAGCCCCCTCTGTCGGAAAACCTGAGAGCGTACCCCTTCGGTGGCCTGCCTTGTCGGGCGAGGCGCTTTCCAGAGTGTCCGTTCGGCGCGCGCGGTTCGTCGTGCCTGAGAGTTTCCGGGGCGGTTGCTCCTTCGGCGCCGCCGGCCTTTCGGCCCGCGATCTCTCCCGCGCGCTCCGCCGCAGGTTTGCACCTGCGAAGAACAGCCCTGCCATGGGGGATTCACAGCCGGGGGTCAATCGGCCAAAAGGCGATACCGGCGACCGAAGTGTTGCCCGCCCCGCCATCAGCACCACCGGCTGCGGATCGGCATGTCGGGCGAATAATAGTTGAGATACTGCACCAGCCGCGGCCGGCCGGAGCGATTGGGGCTTGCCCCGTGCGGCAAATCCTGTCGCCAGATGATGAGGTCGCCCGCGTTCGCCGCGATGCACTTTTCCTCTGCCGAGAGATCGACCTCCCTGGGATCGGCGGCACCGATCCCGTCGAGCCACGCGTCTATCCGCTTGTGAAACCCCGGTACGCAGCGGAAGGCACCCTGATCCTCGCGCGTGCCGGTAAGATAGAGCAAGCCCTGCGTGCCGAAGGGAATCGGCCGGGCGAGGCTGACATCCCAGTGCAGATCCGATCCCCTGAAACGGTATCCCGCGGTTTGAGGCGGATTGAAGCCGAGCCTGTCGATCGTGGCCCAGAGATTTTCGCTCTCCCAAAGCTGTGCGAACGCCTTGTGGATACGCACGCTGCCTCGCGCGGCAGCCATGGCAGGGTGGCGGTAGACAGGGATCATGATCCCGTCCGTATCGCCTCCATACCAGCTCGAAGGATCGTCGGGGGAGGCGTCCAGCCAATCCCATATGACACGGCTCAGCATTTCGGCGTGTTCGGGTTCGATCGCCTGGCGGAGCACCACATAGCCCCGATCGTCCCAGAAGCGCAGCGCCGCCTCGTCCAGAACCGGCGGCATTGCGGCGATCAGGCCAAGGCGCGCACTCGCATCCCTGTCGAGGGGCCGATCGTGAAGCCACGCGTGATAGCGCGTGAGGAGCGCAGGATCGGGCTGTCCTGCCGTGGCGATGATCCACGCGCGAAATTCTTCGAAGGACGGCCTCTCGCCATGAAGGAAGCGGTAGACCTCCTTGTTGCCCAGCGCGAGCGTGTCGAGCAGCAGTTTGCAAACCATCTCGCCCGGCGGCGGCCCACCTCGCACCTGCGCGGCGTGAAACTGTTCGAGACAGGCGATCTCGGGGAGGACGTCCGGCCCGGATGGATGGTGTCCGCCCTCAGCCATCGTTCTGCACTACGCTGATCGATGGTCCTTCAGATCCTGCGCCCGTCATCCCGGCCGGCCTCGACCGACGGAGAATGCTCGACGGACCTTCACCGGCTCTCCACCGGGGCTCGACTTCGCCGGCGCCGGACCACATAAAGTAACGGGCGCAAGAGAAGCGAAGAGAGAGGATCAATACATGGCAGATAATCCGAATTATCCCGTCGGGACGGCAAGTGTCGGATGGACCGACAAGTCGGGCGCAGGCCAGCTGCACGTCTTTTCGACCGATGGTTATGAAGTGATCGAACGCTACTGGAACGGATCGGGCTGGTCGACGGGCGACTTCAAGCAGCCCGGCTCCCAGGTTTCCGCCACGGGTTTCATGGGCGAAGACGGGTTCCATATTCGTGTCTACTGCACATCGGGCAACAAAACGACCGAGTGGTGCAAGGACGGCGACGGTGCCTGGTTCCAGGGCGGCTACACCACGGAGTAGGCGAACAGCGATAAACATCTAGTCGAGGTTCGGCCTCAGCCACCGCTCCGCCGTGGCGAGGTCGACCTCGCGACGCTTCGCGTAATCCTCCAGCTGGTCGCGGCCGATGGTGGCAACGCCGAAATAGGCGCTTTCGGGATGCCCGAAATAGAGCCCGCTGACGGCTGAGGTGGGCCACATGGCGAAGCTCTCCGTCAGGGAAAGGCCCGTGTTCTCTTCCGCGTCCAGCATGTCGAACAGGATCGGCTTCAAGGAATGGTCGGGGCATGCAGGATAGCCCGGGGCGGGCCGGATGCCGCGATACTGTTCCTTGATAAGCGCTTCGTTGGTGAACTGTTCGTCGGGGGCGTAGCCCCACAATTCCTTGCGCACCTTCTCGTGCAGCGCCTCGGCGAAGGCTTCCGCGAAGCGGTCCGCCAACGCCTTGAGCAGGATGTCCGAATAATCGTCCTTGGCTTCTTGGAAGCGCTTCGAGGGCTCGTCGATACCATGGATGCCGACCGCGAAACCGCCGACCCAGTCGCCCGCCGGATCGACGAAATCGGCCAGGCACATGTTCGGGCGTTCCCGGCTCTTCTTCACCTGCTGGCGCAGCATCGGCAGGCGCGCGCTGCGCTCGTTCGTGCGGTCGAGATCGGGGATGGCGCCGTCCTCGTAATGGCCGCCATCCTTGCTGACCACGTCGTGCACGTGCCGGTAATGGATCACCAGATCGTCGCCGTCGCGATGGCACGGCCACAGGCCCGCAACGCCGCGCGCCTTGAGCCAGTTTTCCTCGACGATCGTGTCGAGCATGGCCTGCGCATCGTCCCACAGGCTGCGCGCGCTTTCGCCCACGGTCTCGTCTTCCAGGATCGCCGGATAGTTGCCGTGCAGTTCCCACGCGCGGAAGAAGGGCGTCCAGTCGATATAGTTGCGCAGTTCCGCAATCGACCAGTCGTCGAACACATGCAGGCCCGGCTTGATGGGCGCGCGCGGCTTCTCGGAAAAGTCGATCGGCGCCGCGTTCTCGCGCGCCTCCTCGATCGGCAGCAGTTTGCTGGGCCCCTTGCCCGCGCGTTTTTCACGCACGGTGTGGTATTCTTCAGCCGTATCGCTGACGAAGGCATCGCGCTGCGTATCCGACAGCAGACGACTGGCGACGCCGACCGCACGGCTCGCGTCGAGCACGTGGATCACCGGCCCGTCATAGGCCTGGTCGATCTTGAGCGCGGTGTGCACCTTGCTGGTGGTCGCGCCGCCGATCAGCAGCGGAATGTCCATCCCCGCGTCCTGCATTTCCTCGGCCACGGTCACCATTTCGTCCAGCGAGGGGGTGATCAGGCCCGACAGGCCGATTATGTCGGCATCGTTCTCGTTGGCGGCCTTCAGGATGTCGCTCCACGGTACCATCACGCCGAGATCGATCACTTCGTAGCCATTGCACTGCAGCACGACGCCGACGATGTTCTTGCCGATATCGTGCACGTCGCCCTTCACGGTCGCCATCACGATCTTGCCCTTGGCCTTGGCGTTCTCGTCCTTTTCCTCCTCGATGAAGGGGAACAGGTAGCCCACTGCCTTCTTCATCACGCGGGCGGACTTGACCACCTGCGGCAGGAACATCTTGCCCGATCCGAACAGGTCGCCGACCACGTTCATCCCGTCCATCAGCGGGCCTTCGATCACCTCGATCGGGCGCCCGCCGCGTTCGGCGGTGGCGGCGCGCATTTCCTCGGTATCGTCGATGATATGTGCGTCGATGCCCTTGACCAGCGCGTGCTCCAGCCGCTTCTCGACCGGCCAGCCGCGCCATTCTGCGGCTTCCTTTTCCGCCTTCTTGTCCTTGCCCTTGTAGCTTTCGGCGAGCGCGATCAGCTTCTCGGTCGCGGTATCGTCACCTTCGACCTCGCGGTTGAGGATAACGTCTTCGCACGCCTCGCGCAGTTCGGGATCGATATCGTCGTAGACGTCCAGCTGGCCTGCATTGACGATCGCCATGTCGAAGCCGAGCGGAATGGCGTGGTACAGGAAGACCGAGTGCATCGCCCGGCGCACGATCTCGTTGCCGCGAAAGCTGAAGGAGAGGTTCGAAAGGCCGCCGCTGGTCTTGGCGTGCGGGCACTTTTCCTTGATCTCCTTCACCGCCTCCAGGAAATCGAGCCCGTAGCGATCATGCTCCTCGATCCCCGTTGCCACAGCGAAGATATTGGGATCGAAGATGATGTCTTCGGGCGGGAAGCCGATTCCCGTCAGCAGCTTGTAGGCGCGGGTGCAGATTTCGACCTTGCGCTCCTTGGTGTCCGCCTGGCCGACCTCGTCGAAGGCCATCACCACCGCGGCGGCGCCATAATCCATGCACCTGCGCGCATGATCGAGGAATTCCTCCTCGCCTTCCTTCATGCTGATCGAATTGACGATCGGCTTGCCGGACACGCACTGCAGCCCGGCTTCGATCACCTCCCACTTGGAGCTGTCGACCATGATCGGCACGCGTGCGATATCGGGCTCTGCGGTGATCAGCTTGAGGAACGTGGTCATCGCCTCGACCGCGTCGAGCAGGCCTTCGTCCATGTTCACGTCGATCACCTGCGCGCCGTTCTCCACCTGCTGGCGCGCGACTTCCACGGCGGCGGTGTAATCGCCATTCATGATGAGCTTCTTGAACCGGGCGGACCCGGTCACATTCGTACGCTCGCCGATATTGACGAAGCTGGCGGTGGCTTGATCTGTCATCAGGCTGCAATCTCAAAGGGTTCGAGGCCGGCCAGCCGCATGGCGGGCTTCGCTTCGGCCAGAGTGCGCGGGGCAAGGCCATCGACGGCCCTGGCCATCGCGGCGATATGTTCGGGCGTGGAGCCGCAGCATCCGCCCAGGATGTTCACATTGCCGTTGGTGGCCCACTTGGTGACGAGTTCCGCCGTCGTTTCCGGCGCCTCGTCGTATTCGCCCAGCTCGTTGGGCAGGCCCGCATTGGGATAGACCATCACCAGCGTATCGGCGAGCTTGGCCAGCAGCTGCACATGCGGGCGCAACTGCTCGGCGCCGAAACTGCAATTGAGCCCGATGGTGACGGGCTTTGCATGGCGCACCGAATGCCAGAACGCCTCCACCGTGTGGCCCGAAAGATTGCGGCCCGAAAGATCGGTCAGCGTCATGGACATCATGATCGGCACCTCATGGCCGACCTCGCGCTCCAGCTTCTTCACCGCGAAGATGCCCGCCTTGGCGTTGAGCGTATCGAACACGGTCTCGATCAGGATGAAGTCCGCCCCGCCCTTGACCAGCGCGGCGGCCTGTTCTTGGTAGACATCCACCAGATGATCGAAGGTGATCTCGCGGTAGCCCGGGTCTTCCACATCCGGGCTGAGCGAGAGCGTCTTGTTGGTGGGCCCGATGGCACCGGCAACGAACCGCGGGCGCCCGTCCTTCTCGGCATATTCCTGCGCCAGTTCGCACGCGATGCGCGCGGATTCGACATTGATCGCCTCGACCTTGCCTTCCGCGTTGTAATCCGCCTGGCTGATGCGGTTGGCGGAGAAGGTGTTGGTGGCAACGATATCCGAACCGGCGTCGAAATAGGCGCGGGTAATGTCTTCGATCACGTCGGGCCGGGTCAGCGCGAGAATGTCGTTATTGCCCTTCTGGTCCGCCGTCAGGCCCAGATCGCCCGCGTAGTCCTTTTCTTCCAGCTTGCGGTTCTGGATCTGCGTGCCGAAGGCGCCGTCGGAGATCAGGATGCGCTCGGCCGCTTCGGCCATCAGTCTTTCGCGGGCGCCATCGCCCCTGGTGCTAGCGTCGGTCATTGGCCGGTCTCCTGGCCGCCCTTCGGCCGCATCCCCAGCAGGTGGCAGATGGAATAGGCCAGATCGGCGCGGTTGAGCGTGTAGAAGTGATAGTGGCGGATGCCGCCCGCGTAGAGGCGGCGGCACATCTCGCCCGCCACCGTCGCGGCGACGAGCTTGCGCGCGGAAGGCCGATCGTCCAGCCCTTCGAACAGGTCGTCCATCCAGTCCGGGAACTCGGCCCCGTTCTGACCGGCGAAAAGGCGCGCCTTGGCGACGTTGGTGATCGGCAGGATGCCCGGCACGATCGGCACGTCGATCCCCGCCTTGTCGGTCTTCTCGAGATAATCGAAGAAGGTGTTGGGCGAGAAGAAGAACTGGGTGATCGCGCGGCTGGCGCCTGCATCGATCTTGCGCTTCAGATAGTCGATCTCCGTCTGCTGGTCCTGCGCATCGGGATGCATCTCCGGATAGGCGCTGACCGAGATTTCGAAATCGGCCACTTCCTTCAGCCCGTGAACCAGCTCTTCGGCGCTGTTATAGCCGTCCGGATGCGGCTCGAACGGGCCGAGGGTGCCGTCTTCCTGCGGCATGTCGCCGCGCAGCGCGACGATGTGGCGCACGCCCGCTTCCCAGTACTTTTCGGCAATGCGCTGCGTGTCCTTCTTAGAGGCGTTGACGCAGGTGAGGTGCGCGGCGGCGGGCAGACCCGCCTCGGAGATGATCCGCTCCACCGTCTTGTGCGTGCGCTCGCGGGTGGAGCCGCCCGCGCCGTAGGTGACGGACACGAAATGCGGATCGAGCGGCTTCAATTCCTGCACCGCGTTCCACAGCGATTCCTCCATCTTCTCGTTCTTGGGCGGGAAGAATTCGAAACTGGCGTCGATATCGCCCGGCAGGCCGCTGAACAGCGGATCGTCCTTGGCGCGAGTCTCTTCACGAGCGGGATCGAGCGCGGGAGTGGGTTGGGCCGTCATCGTGCCGCCTTTCGCTTGGTGTCGCGGGTGCCGAGCACATCGACGCGCCGTGCCACCCAGATTTTTACGGTAAGGGTTTCGCCCTCGAGCGCGCGCGGAGGTTCGGGCATGAAACCGATCTGTTCCAGCGCACTGGCAATGTGGTCGTCCTCGAAGCCCAGCCGCGCATGCTGATAGCGCTCGCGCAGCTCCTCGTGCCCGTGCGCAGCGAAATCGACGATCGCCAGCCGACCGCCGGGGCGCAGTACGCGCGCCGCTTCGCGCAGGGGTACCAGAAGGTCGGTCGCATAGTGCAGCACCTGGTGGAACAGCACGGTGTCGAAGGAACCGGCGTCGAACGGCAGGGCGTGAAAATCGCCCTGGACCAGTTCGATGCGGTCGGCGGGCAGGTTCTGTAACTTGGCCCGCGCAACCCGGAGCATTTCGAGGCTCTTGTCGAGCGCGACGACACGTTCGGCATCGGCCCCGAACAGTTCGGCCATCCGGCCCGTGCCGGTTCCGATATCGAGCATTTCGCCCAGCGGCTCGTGGTCGAGAGCGCTTCCGAGTGCGGCCTCCACCTGCTCGTCGGGGCTGTGGCGGCGGCGCAGGTCGTCCCATTCGCCCGCATGGCTTTCGAACCAGTCTGCGGCCTTGTCTTCGCGCGCGGTGCGAATCGCCGAAAGCTGGCGCCGGTCCTCTTCGCACTGTTCCGCGAACTCTGCGTCTTCCTGCTCGGCAATGGCAAGGAACCGGGCGACCGCCCCCGTCAGCGGAGAGGCGCCGGTCCCCGAAGGCGCGGCGCGCAGATAGATCCAGCTACCCTCCCGCCGGCGCAGCGCCAGCCCGGCGTCGCACAGGATCGACGCATGGCGCGAAACGCGCGGCTGGCTTTGCTGCAGCACCTGCGAAAGCTCGCCCACGGCGAGCTCCATGGTGCCCAGCAGACGCATGATCCGCAGCCGTGTGTTGTCGCCGAGCGCGCGAAGGATGGCTTCGGTCCGCATGAGCCGGGACATATAAAGATATTTTTATATCTACAAGTCTTGCGGGCCCCGTGGGCGCAGACGGGCGATGAAGCGAGACTGCGCCCCCGTTCAGCCGCCCTCGATCTGCCGCAGCAGCCGGAGCTGGGAATGACCCGCCTGGCTCAGCCGCCAGCTCTCCCCGTCGTGCAGGACCAGCCCGTCGGCCACCAGTTGCGCCTTTTGCGCGTCGCTGGCGTTGTCCCCTTCGGGCATCACGCGCCCGTAGCGGCCGCCGTGATAGATCAGCGGTTCGGCGGGGGTGCGTTCGAAATCGACGACTTCGCCCAGGAAAATCGCGTGGTCTCCGCCTTCGTATTCGAAACGCGCCGTACACCCGAAGCGCGCGGCACAGCCTTCGAGGCGGGGCGCGCCTTCGGGCCCGTCGCCGCAATTGAGACCGCCGAACTTGTCCGCGCCCCGGCTGGCGAAGCGGTTGGAGAGTTCCTGCTGGTCGGCGGCCAGGATATGTACGGCCCAGGCCCTGGCGGTGCGGAACACCGGCAGGTTGCGGCTGCCGAGCGAGAGGCTCCACAAGACCATCGGCGGGTCGAGCGAGACGGAATTGAAGCTGTTGGCGGTCAGCCCGGTCGGCTCGCCCTCGGCATCATAGGCGGTCACGATGGTGACGCCGGTCACGAAGGTGCCGAGCGCATCGCGGAAGGCGGATTGATCGATCACGGATGGAGCGAGTAGGCAGGCTGGCGAACAAGCGCAAGCCACTCGATGAGCGGCTCCGACGGAAGACCGCGCGAACAGCGGGCACGCGCCCGGCCAACCTGTCCACCGATTCTCGCCCACCTGCCTCGGTTCGCCGCCCGCGCACTTTGACTGCGGCCGCACGGTGGCTAAAGCGGTCCGCGAAAGAAACTCGCGTATCCTCTGGCAACGCGTGCCGATCCAGAAACAAGGACTATACCGCCCTATGAAAACCCGCGCCGCCGTCGCTTTCGAAGCCAAGAAGCCGCTCGAGATCGTGGAGCTGGATCTCGAAGGCCCCAAGGCGGGCGAGGTACTGATCGAGATCAAGGCGACCGGCATCTGCCATACCGACGCCTACACGCTAGACGGGCTGGATAGCGAAGGTCTGTTTCCCAGCGTGCTCGGCCATGAAGGTGCGGGAATCGTGCGCGAGGTCGGCCCGGGCGTAACCAGCGTGAAGGAAGGCGATCACGTGATCCCGCTCTACACGCCCGAATGCCGCCAGTGCAAAATGTGCCTCAGCGGCAAGACCAACCTGTGCAGCGCCATCCGCGAGACGCAGGGCAAGGGCTTGATGCCCGACGGCACCACGCGGTTCTCCTATCAGGGCAAGCCGATCTACCACTACATGGGCTGCTCCACCTTCTCGAACTTCACCGTCCTGCCCGAAATCGCGGTCGCCAAGATCCGCGAGGACGCGCCGTTCCACACCAGCTGCTACATCGGCTGCGGCGTGACGACGGGCGTCGGCGCGGTGGTCAACACCGCCGATGTGCGCCCGGGCGACAACGTGGTGGTGTTCGGCCTTGGCGGGATCGGCCTGAACGTGATCCAGGGCGCGCGCATGGCAGGTGCGGACCGGATCGTTGGCGTCGATATCAATCCCGAGAAGAAGTCCTACGCCGAACATTTCGGGATGACCGATTTCGTCAACCCGAAGGACGTCGACGATGTGGTCGCGCATCTGGTCCAGATGCTCGATGGCGGGGCGGACTACTCCTTCGATTGCACCGGCAATACCGATGTGATGCGTCAGGCGCTGGAGTGCTGTCACAAGGGCTGGGGCACCAGCATCATCATCGGCGTGGCCGAAGCGGGCAAGACGATCGAGACGCGCCCCTTCCAGCTGGTCACGGGCCGCAACTGGCGCGGCACCGCATTCGGCGGCGCAAAGGGCCGGACCGACGTGCCCAAGATCGTCGACTGGTACATGGACGGCAAGATCCAGATCGACCCGATGATCACCCACGTGCTGAAGCTGGAAGAGATCAACAAAGGCTTCGACCTGATGCATGCGGGCGAAAGCATCCGCAGCGTCGTCGTCTATTAAGAACACACAGGGAGAGAGAAGAATGTTCAGCCACGTGATGCTCGGCGCCGACGATATCGATGCCTCGAAAAAGTTCTACGACGCCTGCTTCAAGGCACTCGGCGGGCGCGAAGGCTCGGTCGATCCCAAGGGGCGTGTGATCTACATGCACAACGGGGGCGTCTTTCTGCTCACCAAGCCGATCGACGGCCAGCCCGCGAGCTGCGGCAATGGCTCCACGATCGGCTTCGCCGCCTCCAGCGAGGAAATGGCGGATGCCTGGCACGAAGCGGGCGCGGCCAATGGCGGCACGCCGATCGAAGACCCGCCCGGCATGCGCGAGGGCGCGGGCATGAAGCTCTACCTCGCCTACCTGCGCGATCCGGCCGGCAACAAGGTCTGCGCGATGTATCGTCCGGGGTGACGGCGTGACGATCGAGACCCTTTCCGAGAACAAGGCCTTCGGCGGCACGCAGGGCGTCTATCGCCATGCATCGCGCGCGACGGGCACCGACATGACCTTTTCGGTGTTCGTGCCGCCACAGGCGGAGCGCGGCCCCTGCCCGGTGCTCTGGTATCTCTCCGGCCTGACCTGCACCCACGCGAACGTCACCGAAAAGGGCGAGTACCGCGCTGCCTGTGCAGAGCACGGCATTATCTTCGTGGCGCCCGATACCAGCCCGCGCGGTGACGGCGTGGCGGATGACGACAGCTACGACATGGGTCAGGGCGCGGGGTTCTACGTCGATGCGACGCAAGAACCGTGGACCCCGCACTTCATGATGCGCAGCTATATCGGGGAGGAGCTGCCCGCGCTGATTGCCGGGCAATTCCCGGTCGATATGGCGCGGCAGGGCATCACCGGGCATTCGATGGGCGGGCACGGGGCGCTCACCATCGGGCTGCGAAATCCGGGCACCTACCGCTCCATCAGCGCCTTTGCGCCCATCGCCAGCCCGCTGAACTGCCCCTGGGGGGAGAAGGCGCTCTCCGGCTATCTGGGGGATGACCGTGCGGCGTGGCGCGAATACGACGCATGCGCGCTGATCGAGGATGGCGCCCGCGCCCCGGGGCTTCTGGTGGATCAGGGCACGGCAGACCAGTTCCTGGAAGAACAGCTGAAGCCCGAACTGCTCGAAGCGGCGTGCAGCAAGGCGGATATCCCGCTGACGCTGAACCTGCGAGCGGGATACGATCACAGCTACTATTTCATCTCCAGCTTCATGGCCGACCATGTCGCCTGGCACGCCGAGCGGCTGAAGGCCTGAGGGGCCACGCATCTGCCGGACCGATCGGCTCCGTCCCGCACGGCGAATCGGGGCGGAGTATCATGCCGATTCGCCACCCGAAACTCGATTTCGGCCGCCCGCGTAAGGCAACTGCACGCTTGACTTCGAAGAATCGCGCCACTCCCGGCGCGCCCTTTTCTTGCCTTATTTGCGCCACCGACTCGCCGGATCACCGTCGATTCATCGATGAAGCGCAACGCCTCGCCGAACCTTGACACATTTACGCCTTAATCCGGCAGACAGAAACCGCCCTGCACCACCGCCAAGGAAGATTGGCAAAAGGTACACGGACAATGGAAAATGCGGTTCTGTTTCTATGGGACAGCTGGACGGTTCTGGGGCGCGTCGTCGCTTTGCTGGCGATCATCGTCTTCGTGCTCGGCTGTGAAAGCATCGCCATAAAGCTTGCGGCGGATTTCCTGCGCTGGCGCCATCGCCGCAGCGAACCGACGATCGAGATGATCGTGCGCAAGAGGGAGGATCGCGCCGCGATCCTGATCCCGATCACCGGCCCTGCCCCGCTTGCCGGAGCCATGCTGGCGAGGATCGGGCTTACGCTCGATTACGAGAATTACGTGATTTTCGTCGGCGTGCGGACGCATGACGAACAGACCCTCGCCGCCGTCCAGTGTGCGGCGCGTCGGGACAGCAAGGTGCAACTATGCCTGCTGGAGCCGGGCGATGCCGTGTCGGAAGGGCGTGTTCTCAACGCGATGTTCGCCGCCGCGCGACAGTTCGAACATGCGCACGACGCCGACTTCCGGACCTATTTCCTGCAGGGCGCGGAAACCGCGATCCACCCCCTCACGCTCAAGCTGGTCAACTGGCACAGCGAACTCGCCAGCGTGGTCCAGCTGCCCCTGCTCACCGCCCCGCGCATCAGCCTGCCGACGATCCTCGGGGGCGGGATCGACGATCTGGGCGAGCAGCGCGCGCGCGAGCTGCAGCTGCGCTCGCGCGTCGTGCACCACCTGCCGGTCGGCAATGTGGGCCTCGCGCTGCGGCGCGATGCGCTCTGGACGTTGCGCCATCGTGGCGAGGTGTTCGACACGCGCAGCGAAAGCCCGGTGTTCGACGCCGTACGAAGACTGAACGAACGCGGGCACCTTTCCACCTTCGTCTGGCAGCATGATCGGCAAGGGAGGGTGATTGCGGCAGAAGCACTGGCGCCGCGTACCTATGGCGAAGCGGTCGGCGCCAAAGCCGCGCGACTCTCGTCCCGCGCACTGTCCGGCTGGCAGCCGCTTCCCGGCAATCAGGGCGGCCTCTGGGCGCAGTATTTCAACTATCGCGACCGGCGGATCGTGCCGGTGGCAGCCACCCTCGGCTTCGTGGCACTTACGGCGTTGGCGGCGGGTGCCCTCCTTCTTGCCGGGCAGGCGACTCCCGGGTTCGAAAGCACGCCCGGCCTCATCGAGGCAACTTGGGTCTTCGCCCTGCTGGCGACCAACGCTGCGCTGGCAGTGGCGGCTCTGGTCGAACGGGTCATCCTGACCGCGAAGACGCGCGGGTTCGTCGCCGCGACCATACTGCCCGTGAGCCTTGCAGCTTCCGCGCTCGTGACCACTCACGCCGTGCTGCGCGCCTCGCGCACGAGCAAAGGGAAGCGCAATGAGAATTGCGACCCGGAAAAAGGCAGCGCCAAGCCTTCACGGCCCGGCTCCGCCCTTACGCTGGGCAAGACCAGGATTACCGATATCCTTGTCCACTCGGGCGCCCTCACACCGGAGGACGCGAAGGCCGCGCATGCCTACACCAGCCGCACGGGGCGGCGGCTTTCGCTCGCCCTGCAGGACCTGCGGCTGGCCAACCCGGCGACCATCGCCAAGGCGCTGGGCGAAAAGCTGGGGCTGGAATTCGCGCATCTCGACGGCCCGCTGGACAGCCACAACCCGGTGTTTCTCTCGCGCCACGAGGCAGAGCGATTCTCTGCCTTCGCGCAGCGGGTTCGGGACGGCGGCGTGGATGTCTATGTGGGCGAGGACTATTCGCCGCGCGAATGGCGTGCGCTCAGAGCCGCCCTGCGGCGCGCCGAAGTTTTCCGGCCGTGCTTCAAGATCGCCCCGCTGGGAGAGATTGCCTACGCGATCCGCTTTGCCGGAACCGCGCAGGAAATGGCAATCGAGCAAGCGATCGCGGTCAGCCTGATGGACGGCCCGATCATCGAAGGCACGGACCGGAACATTCGCCGTCAGTTGCGCGGGCCGTACCGCAGGCTGGAGGACATGCTGGTGGAACGGGGGCTGATCGCGCCGCGGCGGATGCGGATGGTGCGGCAGCGGATCGGGGTCGAGGGGCCGGGGCTGGAGGAGTCCGTCTGCCGGGACCGGCGCATGCCGCCCTTCACGCTCGCGCAGACGGTGCGCGAATTCAACGAGTGGCGCCCCGCCATCGCACTGCCGACCTCGCCCGCGCCGATCGCGCGTTGCAATGCCCGCAGGCGCATGCCCGCCGATCCCCGTCTGGCGGCGTGATCGCGACAGACAGCGGGCTTGTCCGGACTGGACGGTCAGCGCCGGGCGAGAGCGTGAGCGACGAGATTTGATGCTGGGCAATCCCAAGCCGACGCCGGCCGCAGGCACGGGTCTGCCGGGCACCGATCGGCTGCCCTGAGCGGGTTGCGCGAAACGAACCTCCCTGTGCAATTCTGCGAATGTTGCCAAAGTGCTACAGTCTGCGGACAGCTTGAAAAATCGGCGTGCCAGCCCTTCTCATTTGCCCCCTTCTGCCGCAGGAAAACCAGGTGAATTATTCCGTGGGGAGATTTTGAATATGCGTGGCTTCAATACTCAGCGTCGGGCAGGCCTGCTCGTAACGACCGCGATTGCCTGTGTGGCAGGCAGCGGCGTGGCACATGCCCAGGTGGCCGATCCGGTCGGGCCCGAGTTCGCAATCGACTCGGCCCACGGCCAGCAGGCGAGCGGGGCCGCTTTCGGCGCACCCGAAATCGCAGAAGATACCGCACAGGACATGCGGGTGAACTACGTCACCGCAACCGGCGCGGCACCCGAAACCGCGATCGACGACCCGCGGATCGTGGTGCCCGGTCCGGGCGAAGGCTATTCGCCGAACCCGGGCGACGAAGGTTCGCTCTACGACGATGCCGTGAACGTGACCGGCGTGGGCCAGTTCTACAACGACTTCACCGGCGGGGTTTGCACCGGCACGCTCATCAACCCACGCACCGTTCTGTTCGCGGCGCACTGCGTGAACGATTACACGCCCGACAGCTATGGTGCGGAAGGTGGCGCCATCCCCGCGGCTTTCGCGTTCGAGGCGGACGCCTTCCCGGGGCTCCTGAGCTGGGTTCTCAACGACTACCAGACCAACGAAGACCTGTTCGTCTACAACATCGCGCAGATCCTCTATAACGAGGAATCGCTCGCCAATCCGCAGGCTCAGGGCTTCCTCGAAGCCGACATCGCGCTGGCCGCGCTCGATACTCCGGCAGCCAACGTACCGACCTGGGCAATGCTGTTCTCGCCGCTTCCGGTACCCGACGGCATCACGACCGAAGGTGGCACGGGCTACAATGTCCGCGTGACCGGCTACGGCCGCTCCGGCGTGGGCGACACCGGCGATACCAACGGCATCGATTTCCGGCGCCGTGCGGCGGAAAACGTCGTCGGCATCCTCGGTTCGCTGAACGATCGCAACGAGTTCCTGTTCGGCCCGGGCGATTATGGCCTGCCGCAGAACCTCTACCAGACCGATTTCGACGATCCGAGCCGCGAGAATCCGTTCGACTTCAACCTTTTCCGTGACGACGCGCGCGATCCCGAAGGCAGCACCGCGGGCGGCGACTCCGGTGGCCCGCTGATCCTGACTGACACGTTCGCGCGTGAGTTGATCATCGGCGTCCTGTCCGGCGGCTCGCGCTTCTTCCAGGCGCAGCCCAGCTCGTCCTACGGCACGTCGAGCCTCTATCAGCCGCTCTACGCATTCTGGGACTGGATCGCCGAGAACAGCCCCTATCGCTACACCCAGACGGTGGCTGGCGACGGCGACTGGATGGACCCGACGCACTGGCAGACCGCGCTCGATCCCAACTTCTACATCATCGACGAGAACGGAAACGCCGTGAACGGCGTGCCCGAAACCGCCGGTGAAGGACGCGGGGCGACCAGCGGCAAGTTCGGCCAGGTCTGCAACGGCGCTTTCTGCCTTGACCTCGCGACGCGCGACATCGTCGACTATGACGGCAACATCCTCGAGCCCGGCACGCCGATCACCGAAGAGGAAGGTGCCACCGACCAGAACAATCTGGGCACGGTCGAGGCGCTCAAGCTGCTCGCCGACTATTCGGCCGCCCAGGGCATCGACCCGAGCGAGCTGGACGAAGCGATGGCGATCGCGCCGACCGTGGAGAACGGCCTGCCCGGCGCCACCGGCTTCGTGCCCAACAACCAGGACTTCAACAACGGCTTCAACGGCCTGCCGCGCGTCGATGCGCGCTACTACGACGTGACGCTCGCAGCTGCGGGCACCACCACGCTCGGCAGCACCGTGGAAATCGACAAGCTGACCATCGCCGGTGCCGACTCCGCGCTCGACATCCAGAGCTCCGGATCGCTCACCAGCCTGATCGACATCACGCAGATGGCCGGTACGATGAATGTCGACGGCACCCTGACCACGCCGGGCGACTACCTGCTGTTCACCGGTGCGCTTAGCGGCTCGGGTACCGTCGTGGCGCCCTACTTCACCAACATGATGGGCATTGTCGCGCCGGGCACGATGGGCTCCATCGGGACGCTCGATTTCAACGGGAACATCATCCTCACCTCGGGCAGTGTCTACGGCATCGACCTCGGGCCGAACGGCGCATCCGACCTGATCCGCGTCAACGCGACGCAGTTCGAAACGCAGATGACCCCGCAGGGCACCGAGGAGGAAGTCCCGCTGGACGGCATCGCCAGCATCGGCGGCACCGTGATCCTCAACGCGGTCGATGGCTACGCCGTGCGCGACGGCGACACCTTCACCATCCTCACGGCCGAAGGCGGTGTGGACGGTACGTTCGAATCGCCGGACCTCAGCGCCATTCTGACCTCGGAGTTCACCTATGGTCCGCAGTCGGTCCAGCTGACGATCGAGGCCGGATCCTACCTCGACGTGATCGATCCGGCTTCGACGACGCAGGTGGCATTCGCCGGTCTGCTCGACCGGAACCGCGCGTTCTACGACAACCTCGCCGACCTTTACGGTCCGCTGGACCGGCTCGATGCGGCCGGAATCCGCAACGCGCTGGAAAGCTTCGCGCCCAGCGACGTTGTGGCCGGCGGTTCGCTCGGTATTGCAGCGCTGAACAACAACAGCCGCCTGGTGAGCAACCGCCTGGCGCGGCTCGGCCGGGACCGGAATGAGGGCGGCTCGCTTGCCGTGATGGGCCAGCCGACCGGCGTTGCCAGCCTCGCAATGGCGAGCTCGGGCGTTGCCGCACAGGCGGCGATGGGTGCCGACGGTACGGATTACGTACGCGAAGGCGCGCTGCCCGACACGCTGTCCGGCTTCATCGCAGGCGGCTATATCGACGGGGAAAGCACGGGCCTTCCCGCCTCGGGCAACTTCGAAGACAAGTTCGACGGCTTCTTCATCAGTGGCGGTCTGGAAAAGGTCTTCGATACCGGTGCGCTCGGCTTCGCCTTCACCTACACCGATCTGGACAGCGACAATCTTGGCGCCAACCGTTCGGCCGAAGGCCAGCTGTATCAGGGCACGCTGTACGGCGTGAAGGACTTCTCCGGCCTGCGGCTGGACGCCCAGGTCAGCGCCGGTGCCTACGACATGAGCACGCTGCGCAATGTCTCCTTCGGCACCAGCTCCTTCGCGATCGAGGGCGAGGAAACGGCCTTCACCTTCTCGTCCGAAATCGGGCTGGGCAAGGTGATCGATCTCGGCTCGTTCGACCTCACCCCGCGGGTGGCCGGCCGGGCTGCCGTGATCGACTTCTCCAACGTCGCAGAAACGGGTGGTGGCCCTGCCCTGACCTACGACCTGGGCACCTATGACAGCATCCAGGCGCGGGCCGGGCTCAACCTGGTCGGCAAGGCGGCGTTCCGTCCCTTCCTGAATGCCGAATACGTGCACGAGTTCGAGGATCGGCCCGCTCTGGTCGGCGTGAACTTCGTCGGTGGTCTGGCCCCGGCGGCGGGCTTCGCCCTGCCGGGTACGGACAACGACTGGGTCGAACTGAGCGGCGGTATCGGATACCAGGCGGGCAATATCGGCCTGTCGGTCTCCGCAGAGACCACGCTGGAACGTGAAGACGTCTCGTACCAGAGCTACCAGGCGACCGCGACGTTCCGCTTCTAAGCGGACCGATCGGAAACAAACGGGGCGGCCCTCCTTCGGGAAGGCCGCCCTTTTTTTGCCTCCGGATCGGCGCCTGCTCATGCTATCCTTGCAGCACAACACGGGTGCCCGATGATGAAACCATTCTTCCTTTTCGCCCTTGCCGCGACCGTGCCCGCGCTGCCCGGTTGCGCTTCGGCTATGCATTCCCCGCCGCAGGAACGGTTATCGCTGATGGAACAGAGCACCGATATGCTCACGCAAAGCGAAGAGTGGATGGCGTCATTCGAAGAGATGGCGGTGCAGTTCGGTCGGCCGCTCCCGCAGCTCGAGCCGGACAGCGCCTTCAACCGGCACATCGCGGCGCTGCGGCGCTACCGGAGCGATCTGCGCGAACCCGGTGCCGATCTCGACGCACTGGCTGCGCGAGAAGAGGCGCTGGTCCGATCCCACGAACGCCTGCAGGACGCCTATCGCAACATGGTACGTCTGGCTCGGGAGGGGAAGTTGCGCCCCGGTCCCGAATTCGCCGAAGATACGCCGCGCTAGGAGCCCGAGCTCCCGGCGGAAAGCCGATCAGAATCGTCGAAAATCAGGCTCCTTGCCGCTGCGACATCGCACCGGCGGCGCCGTATCACTCGTGCCTCAGCGCCTCGATCGGGTCCAGCTGGGAAGCGCGGCGCGCCGGGTAATAGCCGAAGACGATCCCCATGAAGGCGCAGAAGGCGAGCGCGAGGATATTGATCGTCGGATCGAAGACGAAGGGCACCTCGATTGCCGAGGCGAGCGAGATCGAGGCAAGAAAGGCAAGGATCAGGCCCACCAGTCCGCCCAGCGCGCACAGCACCACGGCCTCGGTCAGGAATTGCAGCCGCACCTCGCGCGCCAGCGCTCCGATCGCCAGGCGGATGCCGATTTCCCGGGTCCGCTCGGTCACGGAAACGAGCATGATGTTCATGATCCCGATCCCGCCCACCAGCAGGCTGATCGAGGCGATCACCGCCACCATCGCGGTGAGGGCCCCGGTAACAGAGCCGAGCGCATCGTTCACCTGCGCGGTGTCGATGACGTTGAAGTCGTTGGCTTCCGCATCGCGCAGCAGGCGCCGTTCGCGCAGCAGGTCGACCAGGGAATCCTGAATCGCGGAAGAGGCATAGCCCGCGTCGTACTTGAGGACGAAGAAATCGAGATCGTCATTGCCCCGAAACCGCCGTTGAACCGTCTTGAGCGGCATGAACACCGTGTCGTTGTCGTCCGCGCCACTGGCACCCTGCCCGCGCTCTTCCAGCACGCCGACCACGATGCAGGAGACATCGTTCAGTCGCATCTGTTCGCCCAGTGGAGAGACATCGGGCAGGAAGATCTCCTCGCGCACCTTCAGACCCAGCAGGCACACGTTCTTGCCCGCCGTCTCCTCGTCGCGCGTGAAGGCCCGGCCCTCCGTCACCTCAACCGTCTGCGCCTCCAGGAAAGCCCTGTTCGCGCCGGTTACGCTCGTGTCCCAGTCCTGCCCGTTGTGAAAGGCGGTGACATTGGCGGTCACGTTGCCCGCCGCCACCGTCACCCCGGCGATCTGGCGCTGGACCGCGTCGACATCGTCCTGATCGAACGGGCGCAGCGTGCCGCGATCGGTGCGCACGGGGAAGACAATGAAGTTGCTCGCCCCCAGCGAGGAAATCTCGTCCTGCACGCTCGCGGTCACGCCATTGCCCAGCGTCACCATGGTCACCACCGCGGCGACGCCGATGATGATGCCCAGCGTCGTCAGGATAGAGCGCAGGATGTGGCGCCGTATCTCACGCAGGGCGAGCAGGAAGGTTGCGCCCAGCATCAGGCGGGCACCTCCATGCTGCGCGCACCGCGTTCGATCCTCTCGACCAGTCCGTCGCGGAAATGCACGATGGTCTTGGCGAAGGCCGCCATTTCTTCCTCGTGCGTCACCATCAGCACCGTGATACCCTCGGCATTCAGCCTGCGCAGCAGTTCCATGATCTCGACGGAGCGTTCGCTGTCGAGATTGCCGGTCGGCTCGTCCGCAAGCAGAACGTCCGGATCGGTGACGAGCGCGCGGGCGATGGCCACGCGCTGTTGCTGGCCGCCGGAAAGTTCCGCCGGGGTGTGGCTGGCCCACGGGCCAAGCCCCACCGCATCGAGGCTGCGCATCGCGGCCTCCTGCCGGACGGACTTCTTCTCCCCGCGATAGAGCAGCGGCAGCTCCACGTTCTCGAGCGCGGTGGTCCGTGCCAGCAGATTGAAGCCCTGGAACACGAAGCCCAGATACTTGCGCCGCAACAGGCTGCGCTGATCGCGGTCGAGCTTCTGAACCTCGACGCCCTTGAAGCGAAAGATACCGTCGGTCGGCACGTCGAGGCAGCCCAGAATGTTCATGGTGGTCGATTTGCCGGAGCCCGACGGCCCCATGATCGCCACGAACTGCCCGCGATCGATTTTGAGGTCCACACCCTTGAGCGCCTGGAACGCGGCGCTGCCGGTGCCGAAGACCTTGGTGATGCCTTCCAGCTCGATCAGCGGCTCCGGGGGCGATGGCGCGCTCATGTGCCCGCTCATTCGCCCAGGGCCCGCACCCCGGTGACGACCTCCATGCCCGGCTTGAGATCGGCGGAGCGAACCACAGTGCGGCGGCCGTCGCTCTGCCCGGTAACGACCTCGATTGCCCGCAACGTGCCGTCTTCCTCGATCACGTGCACCTGCTGGCGACTGCCCGCACCGATGCCGGACTGCTGTTCCTGTTCTTCCAGACCGATCTGCGGGTTGAAGACGCCGCCACCGCTCGCCTGCTGCTCGTCCGGCCGGAAGCGCAGCGCGGCGTTGGGCACCAGCAGCGCCTGGCCGGTGGACTGGGTGGCGATGGTGGCCGTGGCGGTCATCCCGGGCCGCAGCAGGCCTTCGGGATTGTCCACCGCGAGGCGCGCCTCGTAACTGACGACCGAGTTGGTGCCCGCGGCCGCGCCTTCCACGGTGTTGCCCGACGCAAGATCGACGCGCTCCACCCGCGCCGGGAAGCGGCGCCCCGGATAGGCGTCGACGGTGAAGCTTGCGCGCTGGCCGGCCTCCACCTGGCCGACATCCGCCTCGTCGATCCCCACGCGCAGCTGCATCGCGGACAGATCCTCGGCGATCACGAACAGCGTCACCGTGTTGAAGCTGGCAACCACGGTCTGCCCCGGCTCGATCTGGCGGGCGAGCACCACGCCGGTGACGGGCGCGCGTATCACCGCGCGGCTGCGGGTGGTGAGGTTGGCCTGCAGGCTGGCCTGCGCGGCCTCGATGTTGGCCCGCGCGGAGGCGACCGCCGCCCGGTCGCGCGAGACGGCGGCCTGCGCCTGCTCCAGTTCCACCTGCGAAGGCACGCGCCCGTCGGACAGTCGCCGGACCTCCTCCAGGCGCTGCAGCTGCGCGGTGTCCACATCCAGCGTGGCCCGGGCCTGCGTCAGGCTGGCGCGGGCTGCGTTGAGGTTGGCGCGCGACTGCGCGATCTGCTGATCGATGATCTCCGTGTTGATGACCGCGATGACCTGGCCGCGCGTGACCCGGTCGTTGACATCGACCAGCACGCGCTCGACCGGCCCGTTGACTTCGGAGCCGACCGTCACCTGGTTGGTCGGCCGCAGGTTGCCCGTCGCCGTGACCGTCAGATCGAGCGATTCCCGCTCGACTTCCTCGGTGATGTAGGTCGGGCCTTCGCTACCTCCGGAACAGGTCGATACCAGCAGCACCAGCGCGATCACGATCAGCGCGGGCAGCCAGTATTTCATCCACCGACGCCAGCGCGGGCGGGGCTTTTCGCCGAGAAATTCGTCGACCTTTTCGGGCGAGGCGGTGTCGGGATCGGTCATGGCTGTTGCGGTCCTGTGGCGATATCCGCCTCGATGGTCTGGGGCGAGCGCCAGCCGCCGCCCAGCGCACGCGCAAGGCTGACGAAGGCGATCGCGCGGGATGCTTCTGCGGAAACTTCGGCGGTGCGCGCGCCAAGAAGGGAGCTCTCGACGGTGAGCAAACGCTGAAAGTCGATCAGCCCGGCCTCGTACTGGCTGCGGGCGAGGATGGCGGCGTTGCGCGCGCCATCGCTCGCCTCCACGAAGGCGGCAACGCGCTGATCGCTGGCGTCCAGATCGACGGCTGCGGTCTCGACATCTTCCAGCGCGACGAGGATGCTCTGCCGCCACGCGGCGAGCGATCCGTCCGCGATGGCCTCCGCCGCGGCGATCTGCGCACGGGTGCGCCCGCCGTCGAACAGCAGCTGGGTCAGCCCAGCGAACACATTGCCGGTAATGACATCGAGCAGATTGTCGATCCCCAGCGCGGTGCTGCCGACCGATCCGGTCAGCCGCAGCGCCGGGTAAAGCTGCGCCCGCGCGATTCCCGTGCGTGCCAGATCGCCTGCCAGCTGGGCTTCGGCCGCGCTCACGTCCGGCCGGCGGCGCAGCATGTCGGCAGGCGCTGACAGGCCGACCGTCAGCGGGGGCACGGGCACCTCGCGCGGCTCGGCAACCAGCTGTTCGTAGACCGCACCCGGCGGCTCTCCGATCAGCGTCGAAATGGCGTTGGCTGTCGCAACGAGATCGCTTTCGAGCTGGGGGATGGTCGCCAGCGTCTGCGCGCGCTGGGTGCGCGCCTGCTCCACGTCGAGGCTGGAGACCAGCCCCGCCTGGTTGCGCCAGCGCGCGATCTGCAGATTGTCGTCCTGATTCGCGAGCGTGTCGCGCGAAATCTCCAGCTGCCGGGCGAGCGAGCGGGCGGTGATCGTCTGCGTCGCAACCGAGGCGACGATCACGCGTTCCAGATCGGCAAGCGAATATCCGGCGGCGCGCAGGTCCGCCTGCGATGCATCGACCGAGTTCGAAATGCGACCGAAGAGGTCCGCCTCCCACGCAATATCGGCCCCGAGCACCAGTTGCAGATCGTCCTGCGCCAGGTCGCCCACATCGCGGCCGACGCCCGCGTTGGCGCTGACCGAGGGGAGACGGCCCGAACGCGACTCGCGCAGGCGGGCACGAGCCGCACGCAGACGGGTGACGGCCTGCGCGAGGTCCAGATTGTCGGACCGGGCGCGCGCCACGAAGTCATCGATCAGCGGATCGTCCAGCAATTGCCAGTAGGACTGCAGCTCGATCTCCGGCCCCGTGGCGTCGGCTATCGCCCAGCTTCCGGGAACGGGCTGTACTTCCTCGATCGGGGGCGGCGCTTCGGACAGGGTGGCGCATCCGCCAAGGGCAAGGAGAATCGCCACGGCCACGAGTGGAGCCGCACGGCGCCCCCCGATCCTCGTCGCGCTCATGTAATCCATTCCCACTGCCCCCCCTAAGGATCGGGACAATGGCAGGCTCTGACAGGCAATCAAGCCGGGCATTTACGGTTTGTCGAAAATCGGACCTGCTTGGTCGAGCGATACCGCCCCCGAAATGCCCCTTATCCGACAGGACATGGTTCGCGGCCCCTCCCGTACCGGCGCGGATGCCGCGAGGCCTTGAAAGCCGGGTATTTCTATCCGGGCAAACGCCCGCCCCGTTTCACCTGCCTGCCGATCTGTGGCACCGGTCCCGGCGATGATCGGAACATTCCTTCTCTATCTGCGGTCCTTCTTCGCGATCGACCGCAAGGGCGTTCTCGTCGCTACGGCGCTGACCCTTGCGGGCGCGCTGGTCGAAGGTCTGCTTGCGCTCTCGCTGGTGCCGGTGCTGGAGATCTTCCTCGGTATCTCGGGCAGCGGTACGGGCGATCGTGTGGCTGGCTTGCTGCGCCGCTCAGGCTTTGGGGACGAAAGCGCGCTGATCTTTCTGGCCGGCGCGGTCTTCGCCGTACTCGTCCTCGCCCGAAGCGCGATCGCGTGGTTCCGCACGATGCAGCTGGCGCGGGTATCGCAGGGCTTCGTGAGGCACTGGCGAATTCGCCTGTTCGCCGCGCTCGACCGGGCCGACTGGCAGAACGCGCTCGATCACAAGCAGTACGAGATACAGCATGTGCTCACAGAGGATGTGGGCCGCATCGCCTATGGCGCCGAAAGCACGATCCGCAGTTCGACCGGAGTGGTATTGATCCTTGCCCAGATCTGCGTGGCGTTCGCTATCGCTCCCGCTCTGGCGGCGGTGTTTCTGGCGACAGCGATCGCCGCTCTGCTGGCCTTCCGGAAGGTGCTGCTGACCACGTCCAGGAAGCGCGGTGCGACGCAGGTCGAGAATGCACGGCGCCAATACAGCGATCTCAACGATTACCTTGCCGGGCTGAAGACGACGAAAATCCATCCCCACCGGGATTTCGGGCGTCGGATGAAGCAGATCGCCGAGGCGATATCGGACAATATGCTCGCTTTCGCCAAGAACCAGGCGAACGTGCAGCTGGCGTTACAGCTGGGATCGGCAGCCCTTCTCTTCGTGCTTCTGGCGCTGGGGCTGCTGGTGTTCGGCACCGCCCCTGCAATCCTGATCGTTTTCCTCGCCATCATCCTGCGCATTACCCCGCCCGCCTTCGCCCTTGTCGGCAGCGTGCAGGCCATGGCGAACACCCTGCCCGCGTTCGAGAATGTGATCGCGGTCGATGCCTCGCTGAGCGCTTCGATCCGCGATCACCCTGCCCCACGGGGTGAACCGACGCGGTCCTCTCCGCCGGAGGGGGCTATCGGTGTGGAATTGCGCTCCGTCTCGTTTGCCTATCGTTCGTCGGGCGCCCCGGTGCTCCAAGACCTTTCTTTGAAGATCGAACCCGGCACGATGGTGGCGCTGCTCGGCCCGACGGGGGTGGGAAAGACCACCGTGCTCGATCTGGTCACCGGGATCGTGCGACCCGATGCCGGCACGGTGCGGGCATGGCGCGCCGGGGGGGAAGAACTGGACCGCGATGGGCTGCGCGCCGCGCTTTCCTACGCCACGCAGGACCCGGTGCTGTTCGATACCAGCATCCGTGAAAACCTGCTCTGGAGCGGCAGCGAGGCGAGCGACGAGGAAATCCTGAACGCCCTCGATATCACTGCGGCGAGGGACTTCGTCGAAGGCCTCCCGCAAGGTCTGGATACGCGCGTCGGCGAGATGGGGATGCAGCTATCGGGCGGTGAACGCCAGCGGCTTTTCCTTGCCGCGATGATCCTGCGCCGACCCGGCCTGCTGATCCTCGACGAAGCGACCAGCGCGGTCGATTACCGCACCGAGGCGCGCATCCTCGCCAATCTGAAAAGCCTGACCCGGGCGATGACCATCGTCGCCGTCACCCATCGCCCCCCCGATCCGGCGATCTTCGACCGGACGATCGATCTGGCCGCGCACCGGGCGCGCTGAACCCCGCACGCGAGCCTTGCCGCGCTCCCAATCCGGCAGGGGCGGCCTGCAGGGATAGCCATTGCAGCAGGTGTTCTTCGAAGCGCGTGCTGCCGGTGCCTGCCTTCACCAGCCCGGAGCCGTGGCCGCCGTCCCAGAGTGCTGGTGGGCAAGGATGCGCGGCTGGCGGAGAAATCCAGCGCCTGCCGCCGACACACTACTGGAGCATTATCGGCCGCAGCTGAGCACCCGCCCCGGCCTTCCCGATCCATCGCACCGCCCCCGCCTTGCGCATGACGCGGCATGAAACCTCGCGCGTGCGCCAGACGATCCCTTGTTCCTTTTCGAAAACTAGGTATGCTCTCCTGCGAACGCACCGAAGTGCGTCGCATGGGAGAGATTCGAGATGGCTTGGGATTTCGAGACCGAGCCCGGCTTTCAGGAAAAGCTGGACTGGATGGAAAGCTTCGTGCGCGAAAAGGTCGAACCGCTCGGCCTGCTCGGCATCCATCCCTACGATGTCAAAAATCCGCGCAGAAACGAGCTTGTTCGTCCGCTGCAGGACGAGGTGAAGCGCCAGGGCCTGTGGGCCTGCCACCTCGGGCCGGAACTGGGCGGACAGGGCTACGGCCAGGTCAAGCTGGGCCTGATGAACGAGATTCTCGGAGGGGCGAGCTTCGCTCCGATCGTGTTCGGCTGCCAGGCGCCCGACACCGGCAACGCGGAGATCATCGCCCATTGCGGCACGCCCGAACAGAAAACGCGGTATCTGGAGCCGCTGCTTGAAAACAAGATCGTTTCGGCCTTTTCGATGACCGAACCGCAGGGCGGATCGGACCCGACCAGTTTCGTCACCCGAGCCGAGCCCGACGGCGATGGCGAGAATGGCGGCTGGAAGATCAATGGCGAGAAGTGGTTCTCCACCAACGGCAAGTGGGCCGACTTCCTGATCGTGATGGCCGTCACCGATCCCGATGCACCGCGCCACCAGCGGATGAGTATGTTCATCGTGCCGGTCGACACGCCGGGCGTGGAGATCGTGCGCAATGTCGGCGTCTACGGGCAGGAAAGCGGATCGGAGAGCTACATCCGCTACACCGATGTGCAGGTGCCGGCCGATCACCTGCTGGGCGAACGCGGCGGAGCCTTCGCGATCTCGCAGACCCGGCTGGGCGGCGGGCGCGTCCATCATGCGATGCGCACCGTGGGCAGCTGCAAGCGCCTGCTCGACGCGATGAGCCGCCGCGCGGTCAGCCGCAAGACGCGCACCGGCACGATTGCCGATTACCAGAGCGTGCAGATGCAGATCGCGGACAGCTATATCGAGCTGGAGCAGTTCAAGCTGTTCGTGCTGAAGACCGCGTGGATGATCGACAAGCACCAGGATTACCGCATGGTGCGCAAGGACATTGCGGCGATCAAGGCGCTGATGCCCAAGGTCTATCACGACATCGCGCAGCGCTGCATCCACATCCACGGATCGCTCGGCGTGTCGAACGAGATGCCCTTCGTGGGCAACCTGATCGGGTCGATGGTGATGGGCATCGCCGACGGCCCGACCGAGGTCCACAAGGTGACCGTCGCGAAGCAGCATCTACGTGCCTACCGCGATATCGAAGACCCGATCTTCCCCGACTACTCGCTGATCGAGCGGCGCGCGCGGGCCGAGCAGATGTACGATCCGATCGAGGAAATTACCGAGGCGGCTGAGTAGCGCGATGGCCACTACCGCCCCCTCGCCAGATTTGGCCCCCGCCCCCGCCTCCGCCCCGCCGATCACGCGGATTCACCGGCTCAGCTTCGGCTTCGGCGCGGTCGCCAACGGGGTGAAGAACGCAGCGTTCTCCACCTACCTGCTGCTGTTCTACAACCAGGTGCTCGGCGTGCCCGCCGCGATCGTATCGGGCGCGATCGCGCTGACGCTGCTGGTCGATGCCTTCGCCGACCCCTTCATCGGTCGCTGGTCCGACATGACCCGATCGCGCATCGGGCGGCGTCATCCCTTTATCTTCGGCTCCGCGCTGCCGACCGCGGCGTTCTTCGTGCTGGCATGGTTTCCGCCAGCCGGGCTCAGCGACATGCAGATGGGGTTCTGGATCTTCGCGCTCGCCTCGCTCACCCGCATGTCGATCAGCGCGTTCGAGATCCCGACCAGCGCGATGGCGGCGGAGCTGACCGACAACTATTCCGAACGCACCGGACTGTTCGGCCTGCGCTATTTCTTCGGCTATCTCGGCACTTTCGGGTTTGCCGCCTTCTCGCTCGCGGTGTTCTTCGTCGCCACGCCCGAGATTTCGCGCGGGCAGCTCAACCCCGAAGGCTACGTCAAGTTCGCCTGGCTCGGCGGGGCGCTGATCCTGATCGCCATTCTGGTGTGCGGCTTCGGCACCCTGAGCCGCGTACCCAACCTGCGCCAGCGCGACGAACCGGGCGAAGGCGCCACCCCCGCATCGCATTTCAAGGAGATGTCGCAGGCGTTCCGCAATCGCGGCTTTCTGGCGATTTTCGGCTTTGGCGTGTTCAAATATACCGCGATCGGCCTGTACGCGGCGACCACGGTCTATTTCAGCACCTATGTCTTCAAGCTGGAGGCGGACCAGCTGGCGCTGCTGACCTTCGACAGCCTGATTGCCGCCGTCCTCGCCGCCCCGCTCGCGCCGCGCTTCTCGCGCTGGCTGGGCAAGCGCAACACGTCGATGTTCATGGCCATCATCGGCATCACGCTGGGCATCTCGCCGCTGTTCCTCACCCTGATCGGCGCGTTCTTCGAACCCGGCGATCCGCTGCTGCTGCCGACCCTGTTCGTGATCGGCGCGGTCTATGGCGCGATGATCGCGATCTCGCTGATCAACACATCCTCGATGCTGGCAGACGTGGTGGAAGACCACGCGGTGCGCACCGGCCAGCACACGGCGGGCGTGTTCTTCGCGGCATCCAGCTTCATGCAGCAATGTTCGGCCGGGCTCGGGATCATGATGGCGGGCATCGTGCTCGAACTGTCGGATTTCCCGACCAAGGCCGATGTCTCGCAGATCACGCCCGCGATGGAGCACAGCCTGATCATCCACTACATACCGTTCTCGCTCGGCCTGTGGATCATCGGCGCGCTGTTCCTCCTCTTCTACCCCATCACCGAAGAAACGCACCGCGAGAACGTGGAACGTCTGAAGGCGCGCGAGGCACAGGCGCGCGAACAGACGATCCGCGACGGCGCCTTCGGCTCCCCGGCAAGATAGGTTCCCAGCTATGGTCACGGACCCAAGCGCGCCGAAACTCGGCCTGCTCACCAAGTTCCTCTACGGCACCGGCTCGATCGGTTACGGCGTCAAGGACGTCGCCTTCCGGTCCTTCCTGCTGCTCTACTACAACCAGGTCGTCGGCGTTCGCGCGGAACTGGTTTCCTTCGCGATCCTGGTGGCGCTGGTCGTGGATGCCATATCGGACCCGCTGGTGGGCCAGTGGTCGGACACGATCCGCACCCGCTGGGGCAGGCGCCACCCCCTGATGATCGCTTCCGCCATCCCGGCGGCCGGCAGTCTGCTGTTCCTGTTCTTCCCGCCCGGGGGCATGAGCGACACGCAGACTTTCTGGTACATCCTGGTGGTCGGCTGCTGCGTGCGCACCTTCATCACCTTCTACGAGATTCCCAGTTCCGCCCTCGCGCCCGAGATGACGAGCGACTATGATGAGCGGACTTCCATCGCCAGCTACCGCTATTTCTTCGCCTATCTCGGCGGGGTCGGCATGGCGTTCCTGACCCTGCTCGTCTTCCTCGCCCCGACCGAGGAATATCCGGTGGGCCAGCTCAATCCCGCCGGTTACGAAACCTTCGCCATCGTGGGCGCGATCCTGATGCTGGTGGCGATCCTGCTGTCGAGCTTCGGCACGCTGCACCGGGTCAAGTATTTCAAGATGCCGCCCGAGCGTGAGAAGATCGGCCCGGTCAAGACGCTCGGCCAGATGGGCAAGACATTCTCGAACAAGGGCTTCCTCGCCATCCTGTCCTTCGGCGTGCTCAAATACACCTCGGTCGGGATGACCTCGGCGCTGAACATCTATTTCGGCACCTATTTCTGGGGCTTCAATTCCGCCCAGCTGGCGATCCTGACGGTGGATTCTCTGGCGGGTGCGTTCCTCGCGCTGTTCTTCGCGCCGCTGGTTTCGAAGAAGTTCGGCAAGCGCAACGCGGCCTTCTACCTCGCCATTCTGGCAGTGATGTTCGCCAGCACGCCCTACCTGCTGCGCTTTGCCGGGCTGATGCCAGAGAACGGCGAGCCGGGCCTCGTCGCCGCGGTCTTCGCGTTCTCGATGCTGTTCCAGCTGTGCGGCGTTTCCTCCGCAGTGCTGACGCATGCGATGATCGGCGACATCGTGGAGGAGAGCCAGCTGCGCACGGGCCGCCGGTCCGAAGGGCTGTTCTACGCGGCGAACACGCTGATGCAGAAATCGACCTCCGGCCTCGGGGTCTTTGCAGCAGGCATGCTCGTCGCCGTCGTCGGGATCGTTCCGGGCTCGGACCCGCGCACCCTCGACCCCGAGATCCCGCGCATGCTCGCGCTGGTCTACGTGCCGACGCTGATCGTCCTCTACATCGGCGGGGCGGGCTTCCTGTTCGCCTATCGCATCGACCGCAGCAGCCACGAAGCGAACGTGGAGGAGCTCGCCCGGCGCGACCGCGCGAGTTCGGTCAACGCAGACGAGGTTCCCGATCCCGCGCAATAGCGCGGAGACCCGCCCTTCAGAAGAAACAGACCGACCAAGGAGCAACACATGGCCACCCAGCTAGAACCCGAGGCGCGCGACAGCGCCGACGTCTTCCGCGAGGAAGTACGGCAATTCATCGCCGACAAGTTTCCCGAAGAGCTCAAGGGCAAGAGCGTCTCGCTCAGCGCGACCGAAGGCCCGATCAAGGAAACCGACGCGCAAAAGGCGTGGCGCGAGGCGATGGGCGAGCGCGGATGGGGCACGCCCACCTGGCCCAAGGAATACGGCGGCGGCGGGCTCAACCGCAAGCAGGCGGCGATCCTGAACGAGGAGCTGGCGCGCGCGGGCGCCTACAACCCGATCGGCGGGATGGGTGTGATGATGTTCGGCCCTACGCTGCTCGAATATGGCAGCGAAGAGCAGAAGCAGGAACATATCCCGCCGATCTGCCGCGGCGAGATCCGCTGGTGCCAGGGCTATTCCGAACCCAACGCCGGGTCCGACCTCGCCAATCTTCAGACGATGGCAGAGGACAAGGGCGACCATTACCTCGTCAACGGGCAGAAGACCTGGACCAGCGGCGGCCAGTGGGCGGACAAGTGCTTCGCCATCGTGCGCACCGATCGCAGCGACAAGCACAAGGGCATCAGCTTCCTGCTGATCGACATGGATTCACCCGGCGTCGAAGTCCGCCCGATCACCATGATCAGCGGCACCAGCCCGTTCTGCGAAACCTTCTTCACCGATGTGAAGGTGCCCAAGGAAAACCTCGTGGGCGAGGAAGGCCAGGGCTGGACCATCGGCAAGCGGCTGTTGCAGCACGAGCGTACCAACCTGTCGGGCGCGGCCCCCGGCGGCCGCGCGGGCGCAAGCCTCGCGGACATCGCCAAGAAGTACGGCCGGACCAACCAGGATGGCACGCTGGCCGATCCCGTGCTGCGGGACCGGATCGCCGATTTCGAAATTCGCTGGACCAGCTTTCTCCACACCGCGCGCCGTGCGGTCGAGGAAAGCAAGGCGCAGGGCGGCGTCTCCGAAATCAGCTCCGCGCTCAAGAAACTCGGCACCAAGCTGGGCCAGGAACGCGCCGAGATGACCATCGAGATCATGGGCCTGCAGGGCCTCGGCTGGGAAGGCGACAACTTCAGCCCGGTCGAACTCCAGGGCGTGCGCGCCTGGCTCTACGGCAAGGCCACCACGATCTACGGCGGATCGACCGAAATCCAGAACAACGTCATCGCCAAGCGTGTGCTCGGCATGCTCGACCATCAGTAAGATACAGGACCGATAGAACATGGCAGTTCTCAACGAAGAGCAGGAAATGCTGCGCGACATGGCGCGCGAATGGGCGACCAACGAAAGCCCGGTAACCGAATTCCGCAAGGTCCGCGCTAGCGGTGAACCGGAAGCGTTCGACCGCGATGCCTACTCAGCGATGGCGGAAATGGGCTGGGCCGGGATCATCATTCCCGAAGAGCACGGCGGATCGGATTTCGGCTTTATGTCGGTCGGCCTCGTGGTCGAGGAACTGGGCAAGACGCTGACCGCGAGCCCGCTGATCGCCACCACGCTCGCCGCCAGCGCGATCATGCTGGGCGGCAGCGACGAGCAGAAGGCCAAGTGGCTGCCCAAGCTCGCCAGCGGCGAGGCCATCGCCACGCTCGGGATCGACGAAGGCCCGCACCACGATCCGCAGGCGATCGAGGCGAGCGTCTCGGGCGGCAAGCTGACCGGCACCAAGGCCTTCGTCGCAGAGGCGCACGGCGCGGACCTGTTCGTGGTCGCAGCCAAGGACGGCCTCTACCTCGTCGAAAAGGGTGACGGCGTCACGCTGACCACCCGCCGCCTGACCGACCAGCGCAGCCATGCCGACATCGCGTTCGACGGCGCAGCTGCGGACAAGCTGGCCAATGGCGGCGACGACCTGCTCGACAAGGTGCTGGATCGTGCTCGCGTGCTGACCGCTGCCGAAATGCTCGGCATGGCGCAGATCGTGTTCGACACCACGCTCGCCTATCTGAAGCAACGCGTGCAGTTCAATCAGGTGCTGAGTTCCTTCCAAGCGCTGCAGCACCGCATGGCGGACCTGTTCGCCGACCTCGCGCAGATGCGTTCCGCGGTCGAGGCGGGGCTTCAGGCGGTCGACAGCGGCGCGGGCGTGTCGCGCGCGGCGATCGTCGCCAAGGCGGAAGCCAACCGCGTGCTCCACACGATGAGCAACGAGGGCATCCAGCTGCATGGCGGGATCGGCATGACCGACGAATACGACATCGGCCTCTATCTGAAGCGCGCACGCGTTCTTGAGGCCGCATGGGGCACCAGAAGCTACCTCAAGAACCGCTTCGCAACCCTGGGCGGCTACTGAGGTCTTGGATCCGCTGGAGGATCCGGAAGGACTGGACGACAAGGCCGGCGCGCAGCGACGCGCGCTGGCCGAACATGCGCGCTTCGTCGATGCGAACCTGAAGCGCAATTACACCGCCAACTTCATCCATGGCGTGCTGGGGATGACCGGCTTCCGGCTGATCTACGCGCCCACCATCATCCCCGCCTACCTGCTGCTGCTGACCGGCAGCACTGCCGCCGTGGGGCTGGGCGCAGCGCTGCTGCAACTGGGCGCGACGATCAGCCCCATCGCCAGCGGATCGCGGATCGAGCATCGCAGCCACATCCTGCCCTATGCGATCCGCGTCGGATCGCTGATGCGGCTGATGATCCTCGGCCTTTCGCTGACGGGCTATTTCCTCACCGGCAACGTGCTGCTGATCGCGACCTTCGCCTGCTTCCTGCTGCTCGGTTTCTTCACCGGCGCGCAGCGGGTCGCGTTCCAGATGCTGATGAGCAAGCTGATCCCGATCAGGAAGCGGGGCCGCCTGCAGGGCTACCGGAATTTCGCCGGAGGACTCATCGCCGCGGTGCTTGCATGGGTGGCGGGCAATTATCTGATCGCGGACGAGTGGCTGGGCAACGGATACGCGACCACCTTCCTGTTCGCCTTCCTGCTGACCAGCGCCGGGCTGGTGGTGCTCAAGACCATGATCCGGGAGCCCGCGGCGCCGATTTCCCGCCCGCAAATGCCGATCATGCAGCGCATCCGCCAGTTTCCCGAGCTGCTGGAAGACCGCGACTTCGCGTGGTTCCTTGGCGTTCAGTGCTTTTCGACCATGGCCCGCGTGGGTGCGCCGTTCTGGACGATCTACGCCGGCACGCAGCTGGGGCTGGATGGTGCGCTGATCGGCGGGCTCAGCTTCGTGTTCCTGGGCTCGGACACAATGTCCAACGTCCTGTGGGGTCCGCTCGGCGACCGGTTCGGTTTCAAGATCATCTACGTGCTGGCGCTGTGCAGTTCGGTATGCGGCGTCGCGCTGCTGATCCTGGGCAGCACGGCGGTGCCGATCTACGCGGCCTTCGTGCTGCTGGGGGTTGGAGGATCGGGCTGGATGCTCGCTTCGACCACCATGGTGCTGGAATTCGGAGAGCCGCAGGATACGCCGATGCGGCTCGCCTTCGTCACCACGCTGGAAGGCGCCATCGCCGCGAGCGGCCCGGTGCTGGCCGGCGTTCTGGTGGCGCTGAGCGGGTTCGTGCCGCTGTTCGTCATCGTGCTCGCCGCGCAGGTTGCGGCGCTGGCGCTGCTGGTGGTGAAGGTGCGCGAACCGCGTCACCGCGCCCCGCTGTTCTGACGCTCGGCCGAGCCCAAGTCAGCGACGTTCGGCGAGCATCCCTTCGCTGAGGACCGACAGGTAGGTTTCTACCGCCCGCTCCGGATCGTCGAACCGGGCGGCCCAGCGGCGCGCCTCGTATGCGCCGTTCAGCGTCGACATGATGATCTGGCTGGCCACCAGCGGATCGACCGCGCGCACCGATCCATCGCCCCACCCGTCGATAAGGAAGCCGGCGAAACGCCGCGCGAGGCGGTTGGACCGCATGACCACGTCCGTCTTGTGCTCGCTGTCGAGCGCCTGCAGCGCGGTGGTGCGCAGCAGTGGCATGGGATCGAAGAACTGCAGTTCGAGCAGCTCGTTGAGGATGCTCGACAGGCGCGTCCAGTACGATCCTTCTACATCGCGCCCGGCCATCTGCACCTTGGACAGGCGATCATAGCTGCGCTGGAAGCACTCCAGCACCAGGTCGTCCTTGGCGTCGTGATGGTGGTAGAAGCTGCCCTTGGTGACATTGAGCGCCTCGGCAATCCGGTTGACCGACGCGCCGCGATAACCGCGTTCGTTGATCATCACCGTGGCCGCGCGCAGGAACTCGTCGTTCTGCTGGGGCTGCGCGTTCTCGTGCGTGCGCCAGCCGTCATCTTCGAGCGGCAGGGGATCCCATTCGCCGCGTGTCGCGGGAATGCCGAAGCACAGGATGTCGACGATCTTGGTTTCGACCCGGGCAAAATCGAGCACCGAGTAGCGCCGCGACCAGACCGGCCACCACAGCATCGCCTCGATCAGGATGTGCGCCCTGGCAGAGAACAGCGCGCGCTGCGTTTCATCCGCCGGTTCGCCGAAGAAGGCGCGCACCTCGTTCACCATCTCGCGATAGGCGAACAGCAGTTCGTCCTGCTGATCCTGGTCGAGCGAGCGGATTTCGGACAGCGCGGTCATCAGCCCGCGCTCCCCCCGGCGGATGCGTTCGCGCAGCGCCACATGCAGATGCACGTATCTGGCGATACGCTTCTCGAGGCTGTCCTCCACCAGCGCTTCCTGCGCCATCGACTTCAGCAGCGCGATGGTTTCGGCATAGACCGAGACGATAAGCTGGTCCTTGCGGGGGAAGTAATAGGTAACGCTGGTCGCGTTCAGCCCGATCGCGCGGGCGACCTTGGTCAGCGTGGTGGCCTGCACGCCCGTATCGTTGATCAGCACCGACGCGGCGTGGACGATGGCGCTGCGCTTCTCGCCGAACTTCTTCGTGACGTCGGGCTTCTTCGCCATCCGCTCCCCCAGCATCGTTATCCGCCACCCGCGCACCCGATCGATCCGGAGTGCGGTAGAGGCTTCAGAAGAAGCTCGAAAGCTCCTTCTTCAGGATCTTGCCATTGGCATTGCGCGGCAAGGTCTCCTTCGAAAAGGCAATCTTCACAGGCACCTTGAACTTCGCGAGCCTCTCCGCAACCCATTCCTGCAGCTCTGACTCGGTAGCATGCATGCCGGGCGCCAGGTGGACGACTGCGGCAGGCTCTTCGCCCAGCTGCTGGTGCGCGATGCCGACCAGCGCCGCATCGGTTACGGCCGGGTGATCGTAGAGCACGTTTTCGACTTCGGACGAATAGATGTTCTCGCCCCCGCGGATGATCATGTCCTTCGCGCGGTCGGCGATGTAGCACCAGCCCTCTTCGTCCAGCCGGGCGAGGTCGCCAGTGCGCACCCAGCCGTCGATGAAGGTCTCGGCGGTGGCTTCGGGGTTGTCCCAATAGCCCTTCACGATCATCGGCCCGCGCGCCCACAATTCCCCGATTTCGCCGGTCGGCAGTTCGCGCGTGCCATCCTCGCTCATGATCTTGAGGTCGGCGACCGCCACGGCCGGGCCACAGCTGTCGGGGCGGTTGAGGTAATCCTCCGAGGAATGGCCGGTCACGGTCGCCATCGTTTCGGTCATGCCCCAGCCGCTGCCGGGCAGCGCGCCGAATTCCTGGTGAATCCGGCGGACCAGCTCGGGCGCGGCGGGCGCGCCGCCATAGGCGATCGCCTCTATGCTGGAGAGGTCGTAGTTCTTGCGTTCGGGATGTTCGAGCAACTGCCACGCAATCGTCGGCACGCCGCCGGTGGAGTTCACCTTCTCGCGCTCGATGATCTGGAAGGCTTCGACCGGGTCCCAGCGATACATGAAGATCATCGTGTTGCCTGCGGCGATGGCGCCCATCAGCCCGGCCGAACAGGCGGTGACGTGGAACAGCGGAATGACGGTGAGCGTGGTCTTGGGCTGCGGCGCGGGGATTTCCTCCCCCCGGCGGAGCACCGCGCAGGCGGCGCCGAAACCGCTCGACATGATGTTGGTGCACAGGTTGCGATGCGTGCCGAGCGCGCCCTTGGGCTTGCCGGTCGTACCGCTGGTGTAGAAGATCGTCGCGTCGTCTTCGGGCGCGATGTCCACCTCGGGCAGCGTGCGGGTAGGCAGGTCCTTGTAGGTATCGGGCGTGCCGAGAATGTCTTCGAGGCGCGATGCGTCTTTCAGCTCGCCCTCGTGACGGGTCACCAGCACATTTTCGAGCTCCGGGCACTGGTCGCGCAGTTCGGCGATCCGTTCCCAACGCTCCTCGTCGCAGACGAGCAGCTTGGTGCCCGAATTGGCGAGGCCGTAGGCCAGCTCTCCGCCGGTCCACCACGCGTTGAGCGGAACGCAGATCGCCCCGATGGTCACCGCAGCGAAGAAGACGACCGGCCATTCGGGCAGGTTGCGCATTGCCAGCGCCACGCGGTCGCCCTTGCCGATGCCGCGCGACTGGAACTCGTGCGCGAGCGTCGCGACCGCGCGGAACCACGCATCGTAGGTCATCCGCTCGCCCTGGTAGATCACGAAATCGCGGTCCCCGTGCGACTGGCCGAGCAGCGCGATGGCGCGCAGGTTGGGCGGCGCGTTCTTCCACACGCGGGTCTTCACGCCGCGAATGTCCACCTCTTCCATCTCGAACCGCATGCCCGGCGCGGTCAGGATCGCCTTGCATTCAGCGCGGCTGCGCGCGGGCCAGTTCTCGGGCGGCGTCCAGCCGATGGCGGAGGCGAGGTCTTTCGGTTTCGCGTTGCTCGCCATCACAGGACCTCGAACAGACCGGCCGCGCCCATTCCGCCGCCCACGCACATGGTCACGACCACATACTTCACACCGCGCCGCTTGCCCTCGATCAGCGCGTGGCCGACGCAGCGCGCGCCGGTCATGCCGAAGGGGTGGCCGATGGAGATCGAGCCGCCGTTGACGTTGAGCCGATCGTCCGGGATGCCCAGCTTGTCACGGCAATACAGCACCTGCACCGCGAAGGCCTCGTTCAGCTCCCACAGCCCGATATCGTCGATCGACAGGTCGAACCGTTCGAGCAGCTTGGGGATCGCAAACACAGGCCCGATGCCCATCTCGTCCGGCTTGGTGCCCGCGACCGCCATGCCGACATAGCGGCCCATCGGCGTGAGCCCGCGCGCCTTGGCGACCCCGGCCTCCATTAGCACGCTCGCGGCCGAGCCATCGGCCAGCTGGCTGGCATTGCCGGCGGTGATCGTGTGCCCCTCGCCCATGACGGGATCGAGCTTCGCCAGCCCCTCCAGCGTGGTGGTGGGACGATTGCATTCGTCCATCGCGATGGTGACGTCCTTTTGCGAAACCTCGCCGCTCTCGCGGTCTTTCACGTCCATCACGGTGGAGACTTCGATGATCTCGTCCGTCAGCTTGCCCGATTCCTGCGCGGCGGCGGTGCGCTGCTGCGACTGGAGCGAGTAGGCATCCTGATCCTCGCGGCTGATGCCGTAGCGTTTGGCGACGACCTCCGCCGTGCCGATCATCGGCATGAAGATATCGGGATGCATCTTGAGCAGCTCTTCGTCGCGCTGCGGCTTGGCAGTGTTGTTGCGGATCGCAGTGATCGATTCGACGCCGCCCGCAACGCAGATATCCATCCGGTCGACGATGATCTGCTTGGCGGCGGTGGCGATCGCCATCAGCCCGCTGGAACACTGGCGGTCAATGGTCATGCCTGCGACATCGACGGGGAGCCCAGCGCGCAGCGCAATCTGGCGGCCGATGTTGAACCCCTGCGCCCCGCCCTGGCTGGCGGCACCGAAGACGACGTCTTCTATCTCTGACCCGTCGAGCCCGGCGCGCTGGACCGCCGCCTCGACCGACCAGGCTCCCAGTTGCACCGGATGGGTGGCGTTGAAGGCCCCGCGGATCGATTTCGCAAGCGGGGTACGGGCGGTGGACACGATGACTGCGTCGCGCATGGTTTCAGACATTCCTTTCCCTCGTGCCGACTCGTGCGGCTTGGCCACCAATCTAGCCTTCGCGGGAGCCGACAGGCAAGCGTCGTGTGAATTTTTCTGAAAGAGGGGTATGAGCCTTCACATCCGCGCAAAATCCGTTACCCCGGCACGGATAAAGATAAGGTACGCTGCGAGAGAGCGCCAAAAGCGATGGAGAGAGCAATGGAACTGGCCAACCCGGAAGACCGGGGGTTCGACGGCGAGAGATTACAGCGGATCGACCGCTTCCTGACAGGATCCTACCTCGACACCGGACGCCTCAAGACCATGCAATTGCTGGTCTCGCGCGACGGGAAGCCGGTGCATTACTGGCACGGCGGCACGCTGCGCGACGACGGCACGCCCATGCGCGAGGATGCGCTGTTCCGTATCGCGAGCATGACCAAGCCCATTACCTCGATCGCGTTCATGCAGCTGGTCGAGCAGTGCAAGGTTGCGCTGGACGATCCGGTCGCGCGCGTCTTGCCCGAGTTCGAAGGGCTCGGCGCCTATGCGGGCGGCGGGGGTGATCTGCCCTTCGCGCCGACCAGGCCGGGCCGCCCGATGCGCTTCGTCGACCTGATGACCCACATGTCCGGGCTGACCTATGGTTTCCAGAGCCGCACCAGCGTCGACGCCGCCTACCGCAAGGCGCGGCTCGACCTGTCGCGCGCGGCCATCACCTCGGACGAATATGTCGCCACGCTTGCGAAGATCCCGCTCGAGTTCGAGCCGGGCACGCGCTGGAACTACTCGGTCGCAACCGATGTGCTGGGCGTGTGCGTGGAGCGGATCAGCGGCATGTCGCTCGGCGATTATTTCCGCGAGAACATCTTCGCTCCGCTGGGGATGGAGGATACCGGGTTCGATATCGACCCGGCAAAGCAGGATCGACTGGCCGACGCCTATCTCTATCGGCCAGGCAAGCCCCCGCGGCTGACCGACAAGGCCGCCGAATCGCGCCTGATGGAGACCGCGACCTTCCATTCGGGCGGCGGCGGCCTGATCTCGACGCTGGCGGACTACGACCGCTTCTGCACCATGCTGGTCAACCGGGGGGCCCACGAAGGCGGGCAGATTGTCGCCCCCAAGACGCTCGATCTGATGACCGCCAACCACCTGCCCGGTGGCGCCGACCTGACGCAGATGAGCGAGAGCATGTTCAGCGAGGCGAACAATGCGGGCACCGGTTTCGGGCTCGGCTTCGCCGTGGTAACCGACCCGGCACGTACGCTCATGCCCGCAAGCAGAGGCGAGTATTACTGGGGCGGCGCCTATTCGACCGCCTTCTTCGTCGACCCGGTGGAGCGGATCACGATGGTTTTCATGACCCAGCTCTATCCCTCCTCCACCTATCCCATCCGCCGACAGCTCAAGACGCTGATCTATTCGGCCCTCACCCACTCGAACGCCTGAAGGAGTATCGAACCGATGACCTCACCCATTAGAACCGAACGCCACGACAACGTGCTGGTGATCATTTCCGACAATCCACCGGTCAACGCGCTGGGCCAGGCGGTGCGCGCCGGGCTGGTCGACGGCATTGCCGAGGCACTGTCCGATGACAGCGTCGAGGCGGTCGTGATCCGCTGCGACGGACGGACCTTCTTTGCAGGCGCCGACATTACCGAGTTCGGCAAGCCGCCGCAGGGCCCGAGCCTGCCCGAAGCGCTCGACAAGCTGGAAGCGAGCGACAAGCCGGTCGTCGCCGCGATCCACGGCACCGCGCTGGGCGGCGGCTGCGAGGTTGCGCTGGCGTGCCACTACCGCGTCGCGGTGCCGAGCGCGAAGATGGGCCTGCCCGAAGTGAAGCTCGGCCTGATCCCCGGTGCCGCGGGCACGCAGCGCCTGCCGCGCCTGGTCGGTGCGGAAGCCGCCCTCCCCCTCGTCGCCATCGGCAATCCGATCTCCGCGAAGAAGGCCAAGGAGATCGGCCTGCTGGATGAGCTGGTGAGCGAGGACAGCCTTGCCGCCGACGCCATCGCCTTTGCCAAGTCGAAGATCGGCCAGCCCGTTCCGCGCTCCAGCGAGGGCGACGCCAACCAGGACGGGATCAAGAACCCCGATATCTTCGACGAATTCCGCGCCAAGAACGGCCGCAAGATGCGCGGTTTCGACGCGCCCAATGCCGCGATCGAAGCGGTCAAGGCGGCAGGCGAGCTGTCTTACGCCGAGGGCGTGAAGAAGGAACGCGAGCTGTTCGGCAAGCTGATGACCGGCACGCAGTCCAAGGCAATGCGGCACTATTTCTTCGCCGAACGCGCCGCGAACAAGGTCGACGACATTCCCGCCGATACCCCGCTGATCGACATCAAAAAGGTCGGCATCATCGGTGCGGGCACGATGGGCGGCGGGATCGCGATGAACTTCCTGTCCGCCGGAATCCCCGTGACCATCCTCGAGATGAAGCAGGAAGCGCTCGACCGGGGCACCGGCACGATGCGCAAGAATTACGAAGCGACCGCGAAGAAAGGCCGGATGACCGCCGATCAGGTCGAACAGGCGATGGGCCTGCTCACCCCCACGCTCGAATATGACGACCTCGCCGATTGCGATCTGGTGATCGAAGCGGTTTACGAGAGCATGGACGTCAAGAAGGACGTCTTCGGCAAGCTCGACGAGGTGGTGAAGGAGGGCGCAATCCTCGCTTCCAACACCAGCTATCTCGACATCAACGAGATCGCGACCGCCACCAAGCGCCCCGGCTATGTGCTGGGCCTGCACTTCTTCAGCCCCGCCAACGTGATGAAGCTGCTCGAAGTCGTTCGCGGCGAAAAGACGCGCGACGACGTGCTGGCGACCGCGATGAAGCTGTCCAAGAAGATCGGCAAGGTCGCGGCCGTCTCGGGCGTGTGCCCGGGCTTCATCGGCAACCGCATGCTCTCCAAGCGGCAGGAGCAGGCGAACAAGCTGATCCTCGAAGGCGCGAACTACTGGGACGTCGACGACGTCTTGCTCGAGTTCGGCTTCCCCATGGGGCCGTTCCAGATGGGCGATCTCGCCGGGATCGACATCGGCTGGCACCGCGATCCGTCCAAGGTCACGACCATTCGCGAGGCGCTGTGTGCCGTGGGCCGCTTCGGCCAGAAGGCGGGCAAGGGCTTCTACGACTACGACGAAGCGCGCCAGCGCACCCCGTCGGACGAGGTGAAGCAGATCATCGCCGACTTCGCGGAGAAGGAAGGCACCGAGCAGCGCGACATCTCGAAGGACGAGATCCGCGAGCGGCTGCTCTATCCGATGGTCAACGAAGGCGCGAAGATCCTCGACGAAGGCATGGCGCAGCGCGCGAGCGATATCGATGTGGTGTGGATCAACGGCTATGGCTGGCCGCTCTACACCGGCGGCCCGATGTTCTGGGCCGACACCATCGGGCTCGACACGGTAGTCGCCGGGCTGGAAAAGCACGGCCTGCCGGTGAGCGATTACCTGCGCAAGAAGGCCGACGCGGGCGAAAGCTTCAACTAGGCTCCTCCCTCACCCGGATACGAAAAGGCCGGCGCCCCACGCGGGACGCCGGCCTTTTTTGTGAGCTCGATCAGAGTTCGCTGGGCAGTTCGCGAATGTCCTTTTCCGGATCGTCTACCAGCTGCGGCGTCACATCCAGCTCCATAACGTTGCGACTGGCGGTCGTGTAAGGCTTCCATTCGGGCAGCAGTTCACTCGACGGAGTACCGGTCTTGGCGAAGGCAATCCACGCATCGCTCATCATGTCGGCCATGATCTGCGCGTCTTCGCCGGTCCCGACGAGCGCCGCGCTTTCTACCGCGTTGTCGAACATCAGCGGAATGTCGAGTGTGTGCGGGCTACGCAGCATGCCCCCGCCGATCGGGGTCTCCCACGTCAGGCGGTAGACATAGACCGGCGCGCTCGCGGTCTTGGCCTGCTGGTCCGCCAGCAGATAGGTGCCGCGCACGAAGCGGGTGCCCATCGCGATGGCCGCGAGGTGCGTGGGCGAATAATCGGGATAGCGCTTGCGATAGGCCGCGACCGCAGCCACCGCCTGTTCGCCCATCGCGCCGGTCATCGCGCTGAGCGTTCCTTCGGTCAGCCGCCCGAACCACGGCTGCGCGGCGACGAACAGCGTCATCTCGTCCTTGTTGTAGCCGATCAGCACCGGGATATCGCGCGACTGCTCGGGCGCGGCGGGCAGGAAGGGATCGCGCGGGATGATCGTGCCGTCGGCAATCGGCCCGAACTGCGGTCCGCTGCCCATGGCACCCGAAGGCGTGGCCTTTCGCACCGCTTCCACGATCTCGTCGCTCCGCACGTTACGCAGATCGTCGAGCGTTTCGACGCCCGCCGCATCGAGGATCTTCGCAGCATAATCCGCCGCCTCGGCAGGTTTGCCGCTGAACACGCCGGGGCCCGACTGGATCACCGCCTTGTCGAATAGACCATCCGCCGCAGGCATCGCCATCAGGTGGCTGACCTTCGATCCGCCGCCGGACTCGCCCATGATCGTGACGTTCTCCGGATCGCCGCCGAAGCCCGCGATATTGTCGCGCACCCACTCAAGCGAGCGGACCAGATCGAGATTGCCGACATTGCCCGAGGCGGCGAACTCCTCGCCGAACTTTTCCGCGAGGTTGAGATAGCCGAAGGCGTTGAGGCGATGGTTGACCGTGACGACCACAACGTCGCCCTTCTCGGCCAGATTGCGCCCGTTATAGGCGGGCCAGTTGCCCGACCCGTAGGCATAGCCGCCGCCGTGGAACCAGACCATCACCGGGCGCTTGCCCCCATCGCCCGCCGCGGGGGTCCACACGTTGAGGAACAGGCAATCCTCATTGTCCATCTTCGCCTCGGTCGAGGTAGGGAAGATCGCCTGAATGCGGCGGGTCATTTCGGATTCGTTCGGGCCGCTGGCCGAATAGAGCTGCATGCACGGCGCGCCGTAGCCGGTGGCGTCGGCAATGCCTTCCCAGGCTTCGGGCTTGGCGGGTGGCTGAAAGCGAAGATCGCCCAGCGGCGGCGCGGCGTAGCGGACACCGAGGAAGGCATCGATGCCTCCCTGCTCCAGCCCCTGGACCGGTCCCGCTTCGGTTTCCACCACGGGGGTAGCGTCCGCAAGGGTCGGCTCCTGCGCGCTCGCGGCGGCGCCGATGGTCAGCGCGGCGAGCGATGCGAGGGACGCGAATAAATGACGTTGCATGGAAATCTCTCCCTTCGATGTGTCTGCGACACGAAGGGGCGGAAGCCCGTGCCAGACTCCCGCCCCCTCGCCCGGGTAGTTCAGCCGATGCCGCTCAGAAGCGGACCTTCGTGCCGATCTTGAAGGTCCGTCCCTTGGCAGTGCCGATAAACGGATCGTAGCTGTATTCCAGCCGGGCGGCCGGAGGATCGGTGTCGAACACGGTCTCGACCCCGGCCTGCAGCTCCGCCTCGACCCCGGCGAAGTTCAGATCGACCGTCGCGAAGATGTCGTGGACGAAGAAGCTATCCACCCGGCGGCCGAAATTGGTCTCGCCGAATTCGGGCGTTTCGGCGCAGAACTGCGGGCCGCACCGATTGTCGTCGACCCCGCCGATATAGTTGCTCGACCACGTCACGCTGACAGGATTGATCTGGAAGTTGGCGTAACCGCTCGCCCTCCACTCCGAAACCGTGCCGGGGGCGCGGTCGTAGTTGGAGAAGCCTGCCGCGTCGTAGCCTTGGCTGAAAAGCAGACCATTGAACTCGAAATCGCTGAACTTGTATTCCAGAGTGTAGGTCGCATTGCCGCCCACGCTGACCCTCACCGGACCCAGATCGGTGCGGTAGTTGACGCTGAAATCGAGCCCGCTCGTGGTCACATCCGGGCCGTTGACGGCCTGCGTGCGAATACGGCTGATATCATTGCCGATGGTCGTGCCCTGCGTGCAGGTACCGCCGGCAAACACCACATACGCCACGAAGGGGCTGGAGCAATCCACCAGCTGCGTGCCGTCGAGCCCGCCCGGCGCCACGTTCTCCGCGATGGCCTGAACGGGCAGCGTCGTGAAACGCCCTTCGAACTCGTAGGTCCAGTAATCGACGCTGAAGTTGAAGCCCCCGAATTCGACGATGGCCCCGATATTGTAGGTGAGGGCCGTTTCGGGCGCGAGCGCGGGATTGCCGACGGTGTCGGTCGCCTTGTAGGCGCCGCCCAGCACGTCGATCCCGGCTACGGCGCTGACACCGGCAGTGCCCAGATCGGCGGGCAGCGGACCGCGGAACGTGTCACCCACCGAGCCGCGCAGGGCGAGGAAATCGGTAACCTGCCAGCGCGCGGACAGCTTCGGATTGACGGTGGAACCCACCAGCCCGCCGTAATCCTCGTAACGGATCGCGCCGGTCAGTTCGAACCCGTCGAACACTTGCATCTGGGCTTCGGCGAAGAGGGCGTAGACATCCTGGGACAGGCGCGCGCGCGGATACTGGCCGAGGAAGGTGAACGCGCCCACCGGGAAGTTCGTGTCGTTCGGATCGTCGAGGCACGTCGTGTCGCCGTCGATCGCGCAAGGGTACGCGGCCGGATCGCTGAAGCGGTTGATCGGATCGGTCGCGAAGTCGGTCTTGCGGTATTGCGCACCGAAGGCATAGCCCAGCGTCCGCCCGAACAGACCGGCCTCGCCGGCGAAGACCGCGTCGAAGATGTACTGTTCTTCGGTCGCTTCGGTCCCGCTGGGCCGGGTGATGTAGTTGATGACTTCCAGCGAGTTCTCGTTCCCGGGAACATAGGCCGGGTTCGTCAGGCCCAGCGCCGGATTGCCCGGCGCGGAATTGATGAACGGGTTGAAGTAGAGGCAACCATTGGCCCCCGGGGTAGTGCCCGTGCAGTTCTCCCCACCGAAGCCGTTCAGTGCGCGCTGCAGACGATCGCTGACGATATCGTTGGAGAAGGCCGTGCGCGAACTGTTGATGTACGTGCCCGAGGTTTGCAGCGTCAGGGCGTCCGACAACTCGATGTCGAAGCTGCCCGAAACGCGCCACGCATCGTTGATCGCCTGCCCCTGGCCGGCGCCGCGCGGGTCGAGCGGATTGCCGCCCAGTGCGAAGGGCCGGAACAGCACGATGGACGAGAGCACCGGGGTAAACAGGCGCGGCGGCGTTCCCGGCGCGAAGGTCTGCTGAAGGTAAGCGGCGTAGCCGGGGTTGCTGGCCGGCACGGTGAAGGCGCTCGCGCTACCCGGGCCATTGGGGCCCTGGGTGATCGGATAGCTGGGCGAATAGCCCAGTTCGAGCAGCTCCGTATGGGAATAGAGCGCCTCCGCCATGAAGCTGACCTTGTCCGAAAGATCGGCGGTGAACTGGCCATAGACCTGGTAGCGATCTTCCTCTTCGATCAGGTTCACGAAGGGGATGTAGCTGTAGCGGCAGACCGGCAGCGGTGAGGCGCCGGGGCGTGGGAACACGCCGCTGACGCCGCCCAGTGCCGTGCAGGCACCAACCTGGTTGCCATCCACGCCAAGGCCGACAGTCGTGACGCCAGCGCCCGGAACGACGGCGAGCGGCGCGTAGAGGCCGGGGTTCGACAGGAAGGACCAGCCGGTCGGGTTGTCGGCATAGGGCACCTGCGTGAAGTCGCGCGCCGTCGTCGGCAGTTCGGAACGATGCTGCCAGCCTGCGCCGATCATCAGGTTGGCGGTGCCGATATCGAACCCGGCGAGCGCGCTGACGCGGTAGTTGTCGTCCGACCCGTCGACGAATTCCCAGTCGCCGGCGACTTCGATCCCGTCGAAATTGCGCCGCGTCACGAAGTTGGCAACGCCCGCGATCGCGTCGGACCCGTAGGTCGAGGCTGCCCCGTCCTTGAGCACTTCGATCCGGTCGAGCGCGAAGAGCGGGATCAGGTTGGTGTCGGCCGCACCGTCACCCGGCTCTGTGGCGAACCGGCGGCCATTGAACAGCACCAGCGTGCGCTCGCGCCCGAGGCTGCGCAGGTTGATCGAACCCACACCCTGGCTGCCGCCCGCGCCGTACTGGTTCGAATCGCCGAGCACGGGGCCGACGGACGGCAGGCTCTTGATGAATTCGAGCGGACTATCGATCCCGCGCGCGTCCAGCTCTGCCTGGCCGAAGACATCGACCGGCTGCGCCCCGTCTTCGCGCTGGCCGCGAATGTAGGAGCCGGTGACGACGATGGTCGTATCGGGATCGGACTCGATCTGCTCGGCAAGCACGGGGTCTCGCTGCTCTTCGGATGCGGGCGCACTTTGCGCCATCGCCGCCGGGGCAAGGAATGCGGCGCATGCAGCGCCTGCAAGCAGTTGCGGTTTACCAATCATGTCTCTCTCCCTCATCGCCGATTTTCCGGCTTTTTATGGTCGTTGCTCTAAATCTAGGGGCTTGCGGCCTCCTCCTCTTCGGGGCCGTCCGGCAGGCCGTCGGCCGGTGCCATGCGCAGCCCCCTCGTCTCGATCAGCGCGACATCTCCGCCCGGGCGGTAGGGTTGCCATTCGAACCCCGCGCCACATTCGAAACTGCGGGCCCCGGGCGCCATCTTCACGAAGGCGACCCAGCATTCGTTGACCGTGCTCGCCAGCGTGCGATCCGCCTGGTCGGCACGCTCGCCGCCCCAGGTCGACTGGTCGATCGAATCGAAGGTGAACATCAGTTCCGCCGAGTGGATCGGCCCCTTGGTCCACTCACCTTCGCGGAAGGCGGGCGTGTGATCGAAGCGATAGAGGAACGCCGGGGCGCCCTCGTCTCCGGCAAGACTTGCGAAAGTGCGCGCGCCGCGAAAGCCGCCTTCGCCCTGATTGGAGCCGACCAGCAGCGGCACGTCGATCTCTTCGCCTGCCCGCAGTGCCGCAATCGTGGAAGTCGGCTTGAAGCTGTCGTCCGGCGTGAAGAAGAAGCCGGCGCGCAGCGGCTCGGACGCAGCGAAGGTCTGCGCGGAGATGCCGCGCAGGTCGTCTGCCGTCGCGTCCGCCCCGATGCCGATGGTCTCCAGCGCCTCTATCGCCATGCCCTGCGCCTGTGCCCTGGGACGATCGGGCAGCAGCAGGCTGCCGGACTGGACGATGGCCTTGTCGAACAGGCCTTTGGCGGACGGGATCGACAGCAGGTTGGTGACGATGCCGCCGCCTGCCGATTGTCCTGCAATGGTCACCTGTTCGGGATCGCCCCCGAAGGCGGCGATATTGTCGCGCACCCATTCGAGCACGGCGACACTGTCCTGCAGCGCGTAATTGCCCTTGGGCTCCCGCGGGTTTTCCGCATCGAGCGCGGGATGGACGAAATTCGCCAGCGCGCCGAGCCGGTAGTTGACGCTGACCGTGATGACGCCGTGCTTTGCGTTGGCGGTGCCATCGTAGGAACCAAGGCTTCCCGCCCCCAGAAAGAACGCTCCTCCATGGAACCAGACCAGCACCGGCGCGCCCTGCGCATCTTCGGGCACGGTGATCGTGAGATAGAGGCAATCTTCCGATTGCGCCCCGTTCACGCCGCCGAAATTGGCGACCATCGTGTCGGTATCGACCGGCTGCGTGCACGGGTCCTCGTGCGCGGTCGCGGCGCGGACGCCTTTCCAGGGATCGACCGGCTGCGGAGGGCGCCAGCGATTATCGCCCACCGGCGGAGCGGCATAGGGAACGCCTCGAAAAACCAGTACGCCGCCTTCACGCGATCCCAGAAGTGTTCCGGCCTGCGTCTGAACCTCGACCCCGTCGATCGGATCGGGCATCTGCGCCATACAAGGCTGGGCGATCAAACCCGCCGATGCGGCCATCAACGACAGAATAAGCTGTCTCATTGCTCTCTCCCAACCCCTCTGACCTGCTGTCATAGCGCACGGTTTACGATCTAACAACATAGACATTCGAATATCGGGTACGATTTCGAGACGGGTCTATTACGGCGCCTCTCTTGGCAATGTGCTGGACAGGAACGGGCGCTTTTGAATAGCTTGGCGCGATGCAGCTGACCCGGGCAGAACTCTTCGACCATATCTGGTCCGAACCGATGGGCACCGTCGCGGCCCGGTATGGCCTGACGGGCAATGGCCTCGCCAAGATCTGCGACCGGCTCGCGATTCCCCGCCCCTCCCGCTCGCACTGGACGCGCAACGCGGACAGCCGCACGCCGCGGCCCGAGCTTCCGCCCGCCCCCCTTGGCCTGAGCGAAACCTTCGCACTGGGGCGGCGCCAGGCCCGCCAGTCGCCCGGATCGCGCACGCGCATGTCGGCGGACGAGCGGCGGCGGCACCTGATGGACACCGCCACCGCGATCGCGATTTCGGATGGCCTGTCTGCTGTGACCATGCGCGAAGTGGCGCGCCAGGCCGGCATCAGCGAAACGCAGGTCCACAATTGCTTCGGCGGCCGCACAGAACTGCTGCTGGCCCTCGCCCGGCGCGAGATCGCGACCCAGGAATCGCAACGCCGCAGGCGGATCGCGCGCGGTACCAATCGGCAGACGCGCGTGATGCTTTCGACCATCGGCTATCTGCACGAATCGGCGCAGCGCGGCCCGCTGCTGCAGATGCTGCTCCGCACGCCGGAAGTGCGCGATGCCCTGAAGCCCGAACTTGCGGCGTTGAGAGATGCTGCTCGCGAACCGATCCTTCAGAGACTGGTCGACCAGGGAAGGATGGATCTGCAGAGCGCGCGCGCCTCGACCGCGGCGCTCACGGCAGTGGCGCTGAAGGCTGGGGGCATCGTGGCAAGCCGGCGCGCGCCCTTCCCGATGGTCGAGGAAATCTGCCTTGGCGTGGTGATGGCCGGAGCATTCAGCGACGAAAGCGTCGCCGCAGGAAACGCAGACTAACCAGCCCCCACCTTGAACGCATTCAGCGAGGCCGTGACAAGGCGGCGGCAGGTTGCGTGGGCGGTCGCCCGGTCGACCTGATCGAGACGCACGAGGGGCGCGAGCGATTCGGGGATGCCCGCAACCAGTTCGAGCAGGACGAATGCCTCGCGCGGCGCGAGGTCCAGTGCCTGGCAGGTTTCGCGTGCGATGCGCCGGAGCAGGCTGCGAAACCGCTGGCGGCTTGCCGGCCCCAGCGGGCTGTCCTGATGCCGCTCTCGCAGGATCAGCTGCAGGAGAGGGCCATTGTCGATCAGGTAATCGAGATAGGCATCGAACGCCTCCAGCGCGCGGCCGTGGAAGTCCGATGTCCGTTCGCCCGGATCGGGAAGGACGAAGTCTTCCATCCGATCCAGGTGCCGGTTGAACAATGCATCGATCATCGCCGGAACGCCGTCGAAATAGACGTAGAGGAGGCTTCGGCTTACACCGACCCTCTCGGCAATATCGCCGAGCGAGAGATTCAGTGTCCGGCCTTCCCGGATCAGCGCTTCCGCTGCTGCGAGCACTTCCTGCTCGCGATCTCCTTCTGCCGCCACGGCTTCCATCCTCCCGCTGTGCAGCCACCCCGGTGCATTGGCAAGGCGGTACGCCTGCGCCCGGACCCTTTTATAACTATTGGTTTGACTGTCAGGAGGCAGCCCGGCACCTTTCCACGCGAAAAGGAGAATCCAGGTGAGCGATGGGATTGGCAGGAGTTCAGGCAGAGGCATGACACGGCGCGGGCTTATCAAGGCGGGATCGGTCGCGAGCGCGCTGGCGGTTACGGCCCCAGCACTGGCTGCAAGACAGGCTTCTCAGGGTCCGGGGGCTGCGGCAGACGGAGCGGGCTGGCGCGAGATTACGCCTGCATTGACGGGCTATATTGCGGGCGCGTGCGAACACCGCATACCGGCGCGGATCAGGGAACGCGCGCGTCTCCACATTCTCGACACGCTGGCCTCCATTGTCGCGTGCCACTCGCTCGAGGCGTCGCAGCTGGGCCGCCGCTATGCACAGGCCATGTCACCGCAGGGCACCAGCCCCATCCTGGGTTCGCGGCAGACAGCCTCGCCGGTGGATGCGGTCTTCGCCTCCGGGATGACCGCGCACGCGGCCGAGATCAACGATTTCATCCCGTCGGCCTATGTCCAGCCCGGCCCCGCCATCGTTCCCACCGCCATCGAGACTGCACGCCTGAACAGGCGCAGCGGGGCAGACCTCGTGGGCGCGGTGGTTGCAGGGTACGAAATCGCAGGCAGGCTGCCCAAGGCGATCGGCACGCGCAATCTCTACCTCGCTGGCCTCGCCAATCACGGCATCGCTCCCACTTTCGGCGCAGCGGCAGCGGCAGCGCCGTTGATGGGGCTCTCCACCGATCAGGTCGATCACATGCTGGCCTACTGCGCGCAGCAGGCGTCGGGATCGTGGCAGTGGCTGCTCGACGTGCGGCACGTGGAGAAGGCCTTCGTCTTCGGTGGCATGGGCGCGCGCAACGGAATGCAGGCGGCACGCATGGCGAAGATCGGCTTCACCGGCGTTCCGGCCAGCTTCGACAATGAGAATGGCTGGTTCCGCTGGCGCGCCTTCCAGGGCGAAGGGGCCAATCACGCCTCGCTCGTCGAAGGGCTGAACGAGGAATACGAACTCTCGCTGGCAGCGATGAAGCGCTACCCGGTGGGTGGCCCGACGCAGCCAGCCGTGCGCGCCCTGCTGGACCTGCGCAAGACCGTGACGCCCGAAGAGGTGGCAAAGATCGTGGTCGCCATGCCGGGCGAGGCCGCCACTTTCGAGCGCGCGAACATGCCCGCGCTCAACATCCCCTATCTGGCGGCGATCATCATGCTCGACGGAAGGCTCGATTTCGTCGACGCGCAATCGCTCGACCGGCAGGAGAACGACGCGGCTGCCCGCGAATTCGCGCGCAAGGTCACCGTGGTGCGGGACGAGGCGCAGGAAATGGGCGAAGGCGAGGATCGTACCGAGAGCGCGCGCGTCACCCTAACCCGCAAGGACGGCACGCAGGAAGAACGCTACGTGCCTTATGTGCCGGGCTATCCCACGCACCCGCTGGCAAAGGCCGAGGTGCAGGAAAAGGCGCACGAACTGATCGAACCCGTACTCGGGGTTGCGGCAGCGAACCGCCTGATCGCGCTGTGCGACGATCTGGACGATGCGGGCAGCGTTGACGCGATCGTGGAATTGATGCGCTTCGAAAGCACCTGATCTTAGAGGCAAAAAAAGGGGGAAGCACCCATACGGATGCCTCCCCCAGTCTGCTCGAGAGGAGCGTTACTCGGCCGCTTCGGCCATTGCTTCGCTTTTGCGGTACATCATGTGATCGTAGTTGGTGCGGTAGAACATGTCCTTCACCTCCTCGTCGAAGCCTTCCAGCGAAGCCTCGAACTTGCCGTAGGGGTCCTTGGTCCCTTCGGGGTGCGGATAGTCGCTGGAGAAGAGGTACAGCTCGGGCGCGGAATCGCGGATCATGCGGCCCACATCCTCGTTCGGGAACGGCGTGAAGCGCACCGCCCGCCTGATGTATTCGGACGGCAGCTGGTCCATGTCCTTCAGGTACTGGTCGGTCTTGTTGAACGAGTACCAGCCATGGTCGAGCATGCGCAGGAATTCGGGCACCCAGCCCGCCCCGCTTTCGATCACGCCGCCGCGCAAATCGGGAAAGCGCTGGAACACGCCGTCATAGACCATCGCGGTGAGGAATTCCTGGGGGGCGAACCACAGGCACAGGAAATCGGGGAAGCGCAGATTCTCCCCGCCGCCGTGCAGGTCCGCCGCGCGCTCGCGCCCGTTGTTCTTGAACTTGGCGGGCTGCGTTTTCGTGCCCGGGCCGATATGCAGCATGAAGGGGATCCTGTTGTCCTCCAGATACTGCCAGAACGGATCGAGATCGGGGTGGCCGGGGCTCTTGTCGCCTGCCGGGCCCGCGCTGAACATCACCGCCTTCGCGCCCGCCTCGACGGCGCGCTTCGCCTCGGCGAGGCCGCGCTCGGGATCGTCCAGCGGAGTGAATGCCACGCAGTCCATGCGGCCGTCAGCATCGCAGAAATCCTGCTGCGCCTTGTTGAGCGCCGTCGCGGCGGCATAGCGCTGGTCGTCGCTTTCCGCCTTGGTGATCGCCCCCAGGCCGAAGGTCGGGAACACCAGCTGCCGCTCGAAGCCCAGCCAGTCGAGCGCCTCGACCCGCTCGTCCTTGTCGAACCCGCCGTAGCCCAGCCAGCCCTTGGCCCCCTCGATGGGGTTTTCCAGCGCCTTGGCGCGCGCTTCGGGATCGCTCTTACGCGCCTTCGCGGCATCGATCATCTTCACGATCCGGTCGCCGCCTTCGCGCTGGGAATACACCTGCCAATACATCTCCTTGTACTCGCCCTCCAGATAGGGGGCGAGCCAGTCCTGCGTTTCCATCGTGTGCGAATCGGCGTCGTTTACGATCCGGCCCTTCGTGTAGGTCATCTGCATCTCCTGAATTATCGCCCTGCTGTATCTCACGCTATTGGTTAGGGTGTCAATAGGAAACAAAACCGCATTTTCTCGCGGAAATTGAGAGGCAATCCGCACCGCAGAGCTTGTCAGGCTCGATCACGCTGAATATCGGGTATGGAAAAGGGGGAGAGAGAGCATCGTCCAGCTACCGGAAATTCTCGCGGTCGAAGCGATGGGGGAGCGTGTCTTCGAAGGCCCCGCCGGCCCGGCGATGGGCCCGCGCCTGTTCGGCGGACAGGCCATCGCGCAGGCGCTGATGGCAGGCTGTGCGGCGGAAGACGGCGGCCGCCTGCCCAATTCGCTGCATGCCCATTTTCTGAAAGCCGGGGCCAGCACGGATCGGGTGCGCTACACCGTGACGACGCTTTCCCAAGGCCGCAGCTTCGCGGTCCGCCGGATCGACGGCATGCAGGGCGACACGCTGATCTTCTCGATGACGGCATCCTTCCATATCCAGGAAGCGGGCCACGAACATGCGACCCCATCCCCGTTCGATCTGGACATCGATGCCGCGCTATCGGCGCTGGAAGACTGGCGGTCGAAAAGTGCGCGGGCGAACGACGCGCCGCTGGTGGATCGCCTGCAGAAGCGCCCGATAGAAATCGTGCCGCTGGAACCCGATTCGCTGTTCGGCGCGGGGGCGAGCAAGCCGCATACTGCGGTCTGGATGCGGATGCGCAAGCCGTCGGGTGCCGACCCGCTGATGCAGCGCGCGCTGCTCGCCTATGCATCCGACATGATGTTCCTGCGCAATGCCCTGCTTCCGCACGGCGTCCGACCGGGGAGCAGCAGAGTGCAGGCCGCATCGCTGGACCACGCGATCTGGTTTCACGAAACGCCCGACTTCGACGCGTGGCATCTCTACGCCACCGAGAGCCCATGGGCGGGCCATGCCCGCGGCCTCAATCGGGGCCACTTCTACGATCTGCAGGGCCGGATGGTCGCCAGCGTCGCGCAGGAAAGCCTGATGCGTCCCCGAGGCGAGGCGCGCGACAGGCTGTTGCAGGACAAGGCTTCGTGAAGGCCCGCATACATCACGGCGCGAGCCTTCCGGCCGCCCGAAAGGACATAGCATGAGCGAGACGACCCCCGCCCTTTTCACCTTCGTCAAACTGACGGTCGCGGATATCGACGCGGCCACCACCTTTTTCGAAAAAGGCTTCGGCCTGACCCATGCCGATACGGTCGACACGCCGACTTTCCGCGAACACATGATGACCGGGCCGAAAGGCGCGATGACGATCGTGCTGTTCCACTGGAAGGATGGCCGCACGATCGAGGTTGGGAACGGCTACGGCCCCGTGGGCATGATCTCGCGCGATCTCGACGCCGACCTCGCACGGGCGGTTGCAGCGGGCGCGAAGCAGAGAGGCGAAACCGTACAATTCGGCCCGGCGCGCATCGCCTTCGTGAACACCCCCGAAGGGCACGAAATCGAGATCATGCAGATGGGCGAAAGAGGCGCGGCGGCGTAACCCGCCTCGCGCCTAGTCCTCGTCCCGCCAGGTGCGCCCCGGTTCCGCCCCGTTCGGCGGAGAGCGTAGCGTTTCGGCGGCCACCACGCGCGATTCTGCCGCAAGCCATGCGACCGCGTGGTCATTGGCTTCGCTACGCGCAGGCCATGTGAACTTGCCGCCGCAATCGAGGGTCGTGGCGGCGGGGTCAGCCTTTGCAAAAGCGACCCAGCATGAATGCACCAGCGCTGCCACGCGCTGGTCCTCCCCGGTCGGACCCTCGGGCAGCAGCTGATAGGTGCCCAGCGTATCGAACACGAAGGGCAGTTCGCCAGCGTGGGGCGCACCGTTGGGATCGCGCTCTCGCAGGGCTTTGGGAACGTAGTCGAAGAAATACTGGAACACCGGCGCGCCATCTTCGGCCAGATCGGCGACGCGCTGCGTGCCGACCAGTCGCCCTTCGTCCGAATTGGTGCCGAGCATCAGCAGCACGTCATGCTCCTGCCCCGCCTCGAAGGTCTCCATGATGGAAGCGGGTTTCACCACCCCGTCGATAATCGTGCGCAGGCCGAAAGCCGCTGCGCGGTCGGACAGGAAACGTTCCGCGGGCAGCGCCCGCAGCTGCCGCGCGGTCGCGTCCGGCAGGCCGAGCGCCTTGGCCGAAGCTTCGCCGCGCGCCTCGGCCTGCGCCAGCGGGGTGCCCGGTGTCGGGAGCGAGCCGGTCGACTGGAAGATCGCCTTTTCGAACAGGCCTTCGGCCAGGGGCGAGGTTACCAGGTTGGCGGTCATCGTCGCCCCCGCGCTTTCGCCGAACAGCGTGACGTTGTCGGGATCGCCGCCGAACCGCGCTGCATTCTCCTTCACCCAGCGCAGCGCCGCGATGGCGTCCATCAGCGCATAATTGGCGTTGGGTCCGCCAGCCTTCTCCGCAGTGAGCGCGGGGTGCGCCCAGCCGCCCAGCCCGCCGAGCCGGTAATTGATGCTCACCAGCATCACGCCGTCGCGCGCAAAGGCATCGCCGTGATAGGTCGGCAGGCTGCCCGCCCCCACCACGCCGCCGCCGCCGAACAGCCAGACCATCACGGGCGCGTTGGTCGCGCCTTGCGGAGCCCAGATGTTGAGCGTGAGGCAGTCTTCGGAAACCGGCCCGGCATATCCGCCATAGTTCGGAGAGCCGTCTTCGTTCACCGGCTGGAGGCAGGCGGGGCCGAAGCTGTCCGCCACTATCACGCCGTCCAAACGGGCCGGCTCCGGCGCGCGCCAGCGCAGTTCGCCGACCGGGGGCTGTGCGTAAGGCACGCCCCTGAAGACGATTGCATTGCCTTCTGGCGAACCCTGCAAGGCCCCGGAGGTGGTTTCGACGAGGCCCGACGAGCCGGGCGCAGGCATGCTCGCGCAAGCGGAGAGCGCAAACGCCCCCGCAAGTACGAGCCCCCATGCCCTGCGCAGGCTCACAGACCGCGCCCCTCTGGCAGCAGGCGCTGCAGCAGCTCACGCTCCGCCCCATCGGGATCGTTCACCACCTGGGGGTCGATATCGAAGATCATCGTCGCGCGGCTCTGCGGATCATAGGTCGGCCATCGCGGCAGCGCGGGCGTGTTCGGGTTGCCGCTGCGCGCAAAGGCGATCCAGGCATCGGCCATCAGGTCGGCCATCCGCTGCGTCTCTGCCGTCTCGGGCCCGGCAAAGCTGGTCGAGCGGGCCACATTGTCGAACACGAAGGCGATATCGAGTGCGTGCGGCGTTTCCAGCCGACCGCCTTCGACCGGAGTCTTCCAGTCGAGCCGGTACATGTAGACCGGCGCACTCTGCGCGCTCTTGCGTTCCGCCTGCAGCAGCGCGGTGCCGCGATAATTGCGGAAGGTCGCCACCTGGAAGAACACATCGCTGGCGTCGTATTCAGGATGCGCCGCGCGCATGCCCGCGATCACCTCCTCCACGTCGGCATCGCCCGTGAACGCCTTCAGCTTCGCGGGCAGCTGATCCCACGTCAGCGAAAAGTTCTCCGGGCTGCCGAGCCCGCCCTGCAGGCGCATCTCGTTGTTGTTGGTGCCCACCAGCAGCGGAATGTCGGCGGAAACAGGGTTGGCATCGGGCGTATAGGGCTGACGCGTGATCGACCGGCCATCGACGACGGGGCGATAGAACGCACCCCTCGTGCGCGACTTCATCATCGCGGTGACGAAATCGTCGATCGGCATTGCGGCCAGCTCCTCCACGCTGGAGACGCCTGCGGTTTCCAGCAGGTTCTTCGCCAGCGGAGTGGCCACACGCGGGGTGAAGCCTGCGAGCGACATGGAACCCGACTGCGCGATGGCCCGGTCGAACAGGCCGCGCGCATCCTCCATCGCCATCAGCGTGGAGACCTTGGCCGCACCGCCGGATTCGCCGAAAATGGTCACGTTGTCGGGATCGCCGCCGATTTCTTCCGCATGGTCGCGCACCCATTCCAGCGCCTTGACGATGTCGAGACTGCCCAGGTTGCCGCTGTCGGCATATTTCGGATCGTCGGTCAGGTCGGCGAGATAGGAATAGCCCAGTGCGTTGAGCCGATGGTTGAGCGTGACGACCACCACATCGCCGCGCTCCGCCAGCCGCGAACCGTCATAGCCGTTGCTCGATCCCGAGCCGGTGACGTAGCCCCCGCCATGCAGCCAGACCATGATCGGGCGCTTCTTCCCGTCTCCAAGGCCACGCGTCCAGACGTTGAGGAACAGGCAATCCTCGCTGGTGCCGACCGTGTTGGCCCAGGATTCGAAGACCGGCACCTCACCCATGGGGCGCTGCGGACATTCGCTGCCGAATTCCTTCGCGGGGCGCGTTTCGGTCCAGCCTTGCGGATCGGCTGCCAGCTGGAACCGGCGGCCTTCGGTCGAGGTCGCATAGCGCACGCCGCGGAAGACGTTGACCGAGTTAGACGCGCCTTCGAGCGTCCCGGATACGGGTCCGTAGCGGGTATCGAGGATCGGCGCGCCATTGGCTGTCGCCATCGGAGCCTGCGCCCCGGGCGTCGCGCAAGCGGTCAGCCCCAGCGCGGCGGCTGTGGCCAGACCGGCCCAGAATCTGCGGATGGTCATTTCCCTCGTCCCTCTCGTTCTAGTCTTCTGAATAATATGGCAGATCGGCCAGATCGCCTGCGCGCACACCGCGCGCCCAGGCGGCGCGGCCCACCACGAATTGCTCTTCGGGCGCGTCGGTCGGTTCCAGCCCCGATGCGCGGAAGGCCGCACGCATCGCGGCGCGCGCCCTGGCATCCAGCACGGGGATCGCGCCCTTGGGAGCGTGCGAGTCGCGCGGCAACAGGCCACCGTTGCCGCCGCCCAGCCACTGGTAATAACGGTTGTGTTGCCACGGATGCGCACCCGCGCGGATCACCGGGGCCTGCACGGCGAAGAAATGCGACAGCACGGGCTCGATATCCCGCGCCAGCGCGTCGAGCTTCGCGGTATCGCCCGCCGCGCTGGCGGCGAGCAGGCGGTTGCCGATTTGCCGCGCGGGCGTCTGCACCGCCTCGGCGTTCCACTGCCCGCTCCAGTCGATGCGAAAATGGCGCGAGAGCAGCGGCAGGAAATCGAGATTGACCGGCCCCATCGACAGCCGGTCGCCCAGCCGCTGGCACAGCTGCATGGTGGACGTCAGCGAGACGGGCTGCGAGATCTTGACCCCGACCACGTTCTCCATGTCTGCGACCCTGTCGTACACATCGAGCGGCTGGCCCGCCGGGCCAAGCGCGGGAAAGGCGCGCCGCTCGGTGGCTGCATAGAGCATCACCGGCAGCGAGGTCGCCGCGATCCGCGCCGCCATCAGGTCGTGCAGCTGGCCCGCGCTGCTCTCTGCCGGATAGGTCGAGGCGAGCAGCACCAGCTGCACGCCCATGTCTTCCAGCGCACGCAGCATCGTCAGGTCGGTGTCCACCTTTCCGCTCGGCAGAACGCCATGGACCGGAAGCGCGTCGCCCGCCTCGTCGATCACGATGCGGTGGAATTGCGCCCAGCGCGGATCGCCGGGCAATGTCCAGTTGATCATCGGCATCGTGCCGGAGAAGCCTTGCGCAATGGCGTGGCGGACATCGTGGCGGATCGCCTCCTCGTCCAGCGTCTGGCCATCCTCGAGAAAGCTCGGGAGGAAGAGGTTCATCAACCCGCGCAGGTGCGATGCCGCCCATTTGCGCTGAGGCGAGCTGGCCGCTGGGGCAAGGCGGCCGCCTGCGGGGGCCAGCGCCTGGACGGCTGGGGCCGCCATCAGCGCCGCCGCCCCTGCCAGCGCGCTCCGCCGCGAGATCCGCACAGGATGCAAATGTCCGCCTCTCCCCACGGGCCCAGCCGACACTCTGGCGGTGAACCCGGTATTTGAACCAAAACCATTCGCCCGCATAAGAGGGGCGCGGCTGGCATACCCTGTTTACGAAAAAGGACTTAACACGCAACTGCAATTGGTTCTAGTGTCAGTGCAAACAGGCAAGGGAGAATCGGGATGATGACACGGCGGCAGACACTCGGCGGCGCGCTGGCGCTGGGCGCAGCAACGATGGCGCGGCCTGCGCTGGCCTCCCCCATGTTCCCGGTGGTCGAGACCGCTCAGGGCAAGCTTCGCGGGTTGCACTCGGGCGGCGTCGCGGTGTTTCGCGGGATCAGCTACGCGGCGGACACCTCGGGCGCGAACCGCTTCATGCCCCCGCAGCCGGTGGAGCCATGGGCAGGCGTGCGCGACGCGCTCCACTGGACCGATGTGGCCCCGCAGATCCCCGGCGACCGGCGGCACACCTATGCCGACCTGATCATGGTCGATCGCAATCCTTCGGGCATGGGGGAGGACAATCTCTCGCTCAATCTGTGGTCGCCCGGCGTGGATGCCAACGCGAAGAAGCCGGTGATCGTCGTGCTGCATGGGGGCGGGTTCTATTCCGGCTCGGGCAATTCGGTGGGGATGGATGGCGAGGCGATGGCGCGCTTCTCCGACAGCGTGGTGATCGCGATCAACCATCGCCTCGGCGCATTCGGCTTCCTCCACCTCGCGGAATTCGGCGGGGAAGACTTCGCCACTTCGGGCACGGTGGGGATGCAGGATATCGTCGCGGCGCTGGGCTGGGTGCGCGAGAACGTGGCGGCCTTCGGCGGCGATCCGGACCGCGTGCTGGTCTACGGCCAGTCGGGGGGCGGCGCGAAGACCAGCGTGCTGATGGCGATGCCCGGCGGCAAGGGCCTGTTTCACCGGGCGGGCGTGATGAGCGGATCGGCGCTGCGCATGATGCCGCCCGAAATGGCGACCGGCACCGCGAAACGCCTGATGGACGCGCTGGAAATTGCGCCGGGCGATGTGCGCAAGCTGCAGGAGGTGCCGTGGACCATCCTCCTCGAAACGCAGGCCAAGCTGGAGGCCGCGGACCGCGCGCGTGGCGAGGCTCCGCGATCCTTCGCCCCGGTGGTCGACGGGATCGCCCTGCCCCGGCACCCCTGGGCCCCGGATGCGCCCGATGTGTCCTCCCACGTGCCGATGATCGTGTCCTCCGTCCTCGACGAGCGGTCGTACCGGATGGGCGACTTCTCGATGGACGAAGCCGGGCTGGTGGAGTTCGCGCGCGAGCGGGTGGGCGACAAGGCGGAGGACGCCGTCGCCGCCTATCGCGCCGAGGACCCGGACGCGAAGCCCTTCATCCTCGCCGCACGGCTCGATTCCGATCAGACGTTCCGCAAGGGCGCCTTCGCGCAGGCCGAACTCAAGGCGAAGCAGCCCGGCGCGAACGTGTGGACCTATCTGTGGACCGAGCCGAGCCCGGCAGCCGACGGCCGGTTCGGGGCGGTGCACGGCATCGATGTCGCGCCCAGCCTCTACAACACGCGCGGCGCGCTCAACGGGTCGAGCGCGGCGGCCAACAGGCTGGCGAAGGCTATCGCATCGAGCTGGGCAGCCTTCGCGGCGAATGGCGACCCGAACAACGAACATGTGCCCGAGTGGAAGCCCTACTCCCCGCCCGAACGCGCGACGATGATCTTCGATGAGGATTTGAGGGTGGAAAGCGATCCGCGCAGCGAATTCCGCCAGTACTGGCGGGGCTGAAGACCGCGAACCTGCCGAGCGGGCTGCGATAGGACCGTTCGAGCGGGCCTGACGCGCAGGAGCGTGTCAGGCTCTCGCTCGCGTCATTCCGGGTCTTTGGAAGCGGGCGCCGCGATACCTTCGCGCATCAGCAGGTTGGCGGCGGCGGCCACCTCGTCGCTCCGGTCGGTCTCGCTCCACAGCGAGAACTTGAGGCCCAGGAAAACGTTCATCCCCATGATGGCCCAGGCGTGCACTTCCGACAGGTCGTCGCGCAGCTCGCCGCTTGCCATGCCCCGTTCCAGCCGTTCGAAAATGCGCTTCGCCGTCGTTTCGTAGTGATCTCGATAGATGGCGGGATCGATGAATTCGGACTCATCGATGATGCGATAGATTTCCTTGTTCTCACGGGCGAAGCGCAGGAACGCGGCGAGCGCGGCGCGCTCTATTTCCATCGCCTTGGTCTCGGTGCTGATCGCCTCGCGCGCGGTCGTCTTCACCTGCTGCCCGAGGTCGCGCACCAGCGCGCGGAAGATCGCCTCCTTGGTGTCGAAATAGGTGTAGAAACTGCCTAGGGCCACGCCCGCGCGGCGGGTGATGCCCACGATCGACGCCTGGTGGAACCCGTTCTCCGCAAACTCGACCTCTGCCGCATCGATCAGTTTGCGCATGGTCCGCCGCCCACGCTCGGTCCGGGGCTGCTTTTCCCCCTCGTGCGAATCCGAAACGTGCGGATCGGAATTCTGCGATTGCGATGATTGCGCGTCCAGCCTGCTCATACCCCTTGCGTAACCGCCCGTGGCCGCTTGCACAACGATCCAAGTTGAAATCCGGTTCAACTATCAGTATAGCGGTCGCAAGACAGGGCTACAAAGGCCCGGGATCTGGGGAAGACGATGCCGTTCGGCGATCATTTCTATCGCAGCAGCGATGGCGAGCTGACGCTTTATGCGCGCGACTACGCGTCGAGCGGGCCTGCCGTGCTGCTGATGCACGGGCTGACGCGCAATTCGGCGGACTTCGAAGGTCTGGCGAGCGCGCTTGGCGGCCAGTACCGCCTGATCGTGCCCGACCAGCGGGGCCGCGGGCGCTCGCAGTGGGATGCAGACCCGGCGCGCTATCGCCCCGATATCTACGCGCAGGACATGCTGGCGCTGCTCGATTCGCTGCAGATCGACCGGGTAGCCACCATCGGCACCTCGATGGGCGGCATCATCGCAATGCTGATGGCGGCGACCCAGCGCGAACGGCTCTCGGCGCTGGTGCTGAACGATGTGGGGCCGGAAGTTTCCGCCGAAGGACTGTCGCGCATCTCCTCCTATGTCGGCGAGACCGGCCCCTTCGCCAGCTGGGCCGAAGCGGCGGAGGCCTGCCGCCGCCAGAACGCGGTCGCACTGCCGGATTATTCCGACGCGCAATGGCTGGCGTTCGCGCAGCGGCTGTGCACGCAGCGGCCCGACGGCTCGATCGCCTTCGCTTACGATCCGGCCATCGCCAAGCCGCTCGCCAATGGGGAAAGCACCGATGCGCCCGACCTCTGGCCGCTCTGGTCGGCCCTCGACGGACTGCCGATCCTGACGGTGCGCGGCTCCAGTTCGGACATACTCTCTGCCGAAACGGCCCGCCGCATGGGCGCCGAGCATTCCGGCCCGTTCGAACTGGCCGAGATTGCCGGGCGCGGCCACGCCCCGATGCTGGACGAGCCCGCAGCAACGTGGGCGATCACAGGTTTTCTGAAGAAATATGCGCAGTCGGCCCACCCGGTCCATGCGTGACGAATAGAACAACGTGAGGAGGAGGATACTTATGGCCCAGACCAAGACTACGCTCATCGCCCTGAAACTGGGGTCCGCACTGGGGGCGCTGATGCTCGCCGTGCCCGCGATGGCCCAGCCGGTGCCCGATGAAACCGAGATCGACGAAACGCCCGACGTCGGCAGCACGATCGTCGTCACCGCACGGCGCACCGAGGAAACGCTGGAAGACGTCCCGGCCTCCGTCTCCGCCTTCGATACCGCAGCGCTGGAGCGCATCCAGGCACAGGACACCACCGGCCTGCAGGGCGCGGTGCCGAACCTCAACATCGTACAGGGCCGCGGGTCTTCCAACGCGACCAACATCTTCATCCGCGGCGTGGGCCAGCCCGACGCCCTGCAGACCTTCGATCCGGCGGTCGGCGTCTATGTGGACGATGTCTATCTCAGCCGTATTCGCGGGACGCAGCTCGATCTGCTCGACCTCGAACGGGTCGAGGTGTTGCGCGGGCCGCAGGGCACGCTCTACGGCAAGAACACCATCGGCGGTGCGCTGAAACTGGTGAGCCGCCGCCCGGGTAACGATCTGCGCGCCAATTTCGGCGTCAACTACGGCACGTTCGACCAGCTCGATCTCAGGGGCTCGGTGTCCGGCCCGCTCGCCGAGGGCGTATCGGCCGGGATCGCGGCGATGTATTCGCGGCGCGACGGCTTTGTGGAGGACCGGGTGCTGGCCCGCGACTACAACGACAAGGATACGCTCGCGCTGCGCGGCACCCTTGCGCTGACGCCGTCCGACGATTTCCGGATCGACCTTTCGGCAGACTACAGTCGCGACGATGCCTCGCTGAACGTGGGCGCGCCGATCAACGAACTTCGGTATCTGTTCACCGGTCTGGAGCTGCTGCCGCTCGCCGTCGATCCGGAGGATTACGACTACACCGCCCGCACCACGCCGGGCCTGCCCAACTCGACCAAGCTCGACCACTGGGGGGCTTCCGCGCGCATGGAATGGGATGTCGGCCCGGAAATCCAGCTGCGTTCGATCACCGCCTACCGCGAACTCGACACCGACGATTACATCGATATCGACGCGACCGAGCTGGAAGTGGGCGACGTGTTCGTCGGGGTGGACCAGAACCAGTTCAGCCAGGAATTCCAGTTCGTCTACGACGGCGTCGGCTTCCAGGCGGTGGCCGGGCTGTATTATCTGCAGGAAAACATCACCTCAGACCAGCGGGCCTTCGCCGACGATCTGGTCGATCTGAGGGGCTTTCGCGCGGTGAATGCACTGCCCCCCGCCCTGCTTGGCCCGGATGACTTCCCGACCTTCCTGCGGACCATCGCCGACGATCTGCAGACCGACAGCTATGCCGCTTATGCCAATGTCGATGTCGAACTGACCGACGCACTCACCCTCGCGGCGGGCATCCGGTATACCTACGAGCAGAAGGACTACTTCCGCACCACCTCCACCTTCTCTTCCGCGCCCTTCCTCAACAGCGCGGCCCCGTTCGAGTTCGCGCCGAGCGATTCGTGGGACGACGTCTCGCCCATGGCATCGCTGCGCTACGAGTTCAGCCCGGATGCGAGCGCCTATCTGCGCATCGCCAAGGGCTTCAAGTCGGGCGGCTTCAACGGTCGCGCCAACTCCGCGACCGAGACCAGCGCGTACGAGCCGGAAACCGTGCTATCCTACGAAGCCGGTTTCAAGGCCTCCATCGACGGCCAGATCCGCCTCGCCGGTGCGGTGTTCTACAACGACTACGAGGATTTCCAGGCGCGCGTATCGGGCATCGAGGTCGATCCCATCACCAACGTGCCCACGCCAACGCTGGGTGTACTCAACGCGGGCAAGCTGGAAATCTCCGGCGCCGAGCTGGAAGTCGCGTGGACCCCGACGCGGGCGTTCCTGCTCGACGCGCAGATCGGCTATCTCGACGCCAAGTACGACGAGTTCGCGGATGACCGCTTCGCCAGCACGAATGGCAGCCGCGCCTTCCAGACGCCTGCCTTCGCGCCGGACTGGACCATTCGCCTGGGTAGCCAGTACACGTTCGAATTCGGTGACGGCAGCGATCTGGTGATCGGCGCCCAGTACAAGTACCGGTCCGAATATGCGCTATCGGTCGACAACACGCTGATCGATTCCACGACCCGCATCGAAGGGCTGTTCGAAGACGGCTACAGCCTCGTCGATGCACGCGTGGAATGGACCGCGCCGGGCGAGAACTACACGATCGGCGTTTACGGCCAGAACCTGTTCGACGAGCTTTACAAGACCGACGGGCAGGAATTCTCCTCGATCGGGAATATCCGCACGGTGTATTTCGGTGCGCCGCGCACCGTCTACCTTCGCCTCACGGCAAGCTTCTGATGCGACGGGCGGGGGCGGCACACGCTGCCCCCGCGCCTACCGCTCGCTGCACCCAAACCCTCTTGCGCAGCGCATGATCGCGCGCGGCGCCTCTGGCCCTAGTCCATCGCCTTGTCGCCGTTCGACATGCGGTGCGCCTTGCCCGGCGCCGTCTCCTGAAAGCCGACGGAGGCGACCTCCATCGTGTGGGGCTGCGAAAAATCGAAATCCACGGTCGCCACGCCTCCGGTGGCGCAGCAGCCCGCATCGCTCTCACGGCGCACCAGCGCGAAGGCCGAATTTTCCCTCAGGTTGAAAACCAGCGGGCTGGCAAGTGTGAAGCCGGCAGGCAGCAGGCGGTTCGCATCGTCCATCAGCCGATCGGCGGTGGTCCAGTTCCAGCCCGCTCCGCTGTCCTTCAGAAGGATGTCGGCACTGCCCAGCCCCCGGTTGCGCGCGGGCACATGCAGCAGGAACGTGCCGTCGCCATCGCGCACCGCCACGGGCGGATCGAACCAGCCTTCGGTCTGATGCGAGACGAGCAGGCTGGGCACCGCACCGTCCTGTTCGAACAGGACCATCATTTCGGTTGCCGGTCCATCTGACGGCTGCAGCGTTAGAAGCTGCCAGTACAGCGTCGTGCCCAGTGTCTGCGCGGCAATCTGCCCGCTTGCGATAATGGTGCAGTCCGCGCGGGTTCGGTAAAGGCACTGCGTCGCCAGCGTGTCCTGCGGCGCATCGTCCAGCATGACGGCCAGTTCCACATCCTCGCTCGTGCAGCCGCCCTGATACGCGCTATCGGGACACACCAAGGTATAGGCGTCCTCGAACATTTCGGGCTCTTCGCCGTCGAGCGCGCCGGGCTGGGCCTGCGCGGGCGAGACCATGCCCGTGCACGCGGCCAGGCTTGCGGCAAATATCGTCCAGGTCTTCATGCTACCGTCTCCCCCCCGATCTAGCGCAAACACGGGCGCCATTCGGGCGATCCCCGGTTAGCAAAGCCCCGCGCGCGCTCCCAGCAACTTGTGCTCGCATTTTCCTACTGCGGCAGAACCTGCGATAGTGCGGCCATGCGCCATGCCTGCCATCCGTACTGCCCCGCGCACCTTCAACCGCCGGTTTCGACGGGGGCGGCTTTTTCTCTCCTGGACAGTGTGTCAGGTGTGTCAGGCGAAACGACCAACCCGGGAGAAGACTTGTGACCGACAGGCATTTCGACATCGTGATCTATGGTGCAACCGGCTATACCGGGCGCCTTGTTGCCGAGCATTTCCTGCGCGAATACGGCGACCGGCCCGATGCGCCGACATGGGCGATGGCGGGCCGCGATCCGGACAAGCTGGCGGCGGTGAAGCGCGAGATCGGCGCACCCGATTCGACGCCCACCATCGTTGCTGACGCCGCCGACAAGGTCAGCCTCGACCGGATGTGCGAGCAGGCGAAGGTCATCATCACCACGGTCGGGCCGTACCAGCTCTATGGCGAACCGCTGCTCGCTGCCTGCGCGAAGAGCGGCACGCATTATGCCGACCTGTGCGGAGAGCCTGCGTGGATGCGGCAGATGATCGACAAGTACCACGAAGACGCGAAGGCCAGCGGGGCGCGGATCAGCTTTTCCTCAGGGTTCGATTCGATCCCCTTCGATCTGGGCGTGCTGATGCTGCAGAAGGAAGCGAAGGAGCGGTTCGGCGCGCCGTGCACGACCGTGCGCGGGCGTGTGCGGGCGATGAAGGGCACCTTCAGCGGCGGCACCGCCGCCAGCCTGACCGAAAGCATGAAGGCGATGGCACGCGACCCCTCGCTCATCAAGATCATGCGCAGCCCCTTCGGCCTCACGCCCGGGTTCGACGGGCCCGACCAGCCGAACGGCATGATCCCCAAATACGAAAGCGATCTGGGCAAGTGGGCCGCGCCCTTCGTGATGGCGCCGATCAACACCAAGAACGTCCACCGCACCAACTTCCTGCTGGGGCACCCGTACGGCGAGGATTTCCGCTATGACGAGATGGTGCTGACCAGCCCGGGCGAAGCGGGCAAGGCGGCGGCCAACGCAGCCGCTGAAATGATGAAGAACCCGTTCGGCTCCAAACCGCCCAAGCCCGGCGAAGGCCCCACACCCGAAGAGCGCGAGAACGGGTACTACGACGTCCTGCTGATCGGCGAGACCGCCAGCGGCGAAACGCTGCGCTACGCGGTGAAGGGCAAGTACGATCCGGGCTATGGCTCGACCAGCCGGATGATCTCCGAAACGGGTATCGCCCTTCTGGAAAGCGATGCGCCCGGCGGCATCGGCACCCCGGGTTCGATTTTGGGCGAAGCGCTGGTCGCGCGGTTGCGCGATCATGCCGCGCTGACCTTCGAGGTGGAGGAGTGACATTGCACCGGGAGCGTTCTGCGCTCCCGGACCATTGGATTGGGGTAGCAACGGGGAGACTTACGACATGGCGTTTCTTGCTTCCGTTCTTGGCCGGATACTCCTGGCCCTGATCTTCATCGTCGCCGGGATCACCAAGCTGGTGAACCTCTCGGACACGCAGACCTTCCTCGAACAGGCAACCACCCTGCCCACCAGCATCGCATTGCCGGTGGGGATCTTCGAAGTGGTGTTCGGCATGTTCCTCGCCATCGGGTTCATGACCCGGGTCAGCAGCATCCTGCTGTGCGGGTTCACGCTGGCGACCATCTTCTTCTTCCACAATGCACTGGCCGACCATTCGCAGTTGCAGGTGGCGCTGAAGAACCTCGCCATTGCGGGCGGCCTGCTGATGGTCTTCGCCTACGGACAGGCGCGCGGATCGGTCGATGTGTGGCGCGAACGCGACCGCGCGCGACGCGCAGAACTGCGCGCCGCGCGGGCCGGGGGGAAGGACGACGGTGCCGAGGCGCCCCGGGCAGGGGCCGCCGACGGCACCGTGGCCTGAGCTAGAAGCTGGTCCGCAGGCTCACCGAGAAGTTGCGGCCCGGCAGCGGCACATAGTCCCGCGTGAAGCTGGTCGCGCGGCGGCCCTGCTGGTCGAAGATGTTCTCCACCTTGGTCAGCAGCGTGACGTTCTTGTCCCCGCGGATCGGGCGCCACGCGATCGAAGCGTTGACGAAGGTGAAGCTGTCGGTGGTGCTCTCGAAAGCGGGCACATCGTCCTGCTCGCCGAACCATTCGACCTCGCCGCGCACGTCGAATGCGCCCGTGGTCGCGGTCAGCGCGCCCGAAAGGCCCAGCGGCGGGATGCGCGGGACAGGCGAACCATCGTCCAGTTCCGCCTCGACATACTCGGCGCTGGCTTCGCCGATCACCGCGAACCCGTCATTCTCGATGAAGGGCACGCTGACCTCGGCCTCGACGCCGAAGTAGCTCGCGTCCTGCTGGAGGTAGGTGAACAGCGGAATCGCTTCCTCGTCGTCCGCAGGCACCGCGATGCCTTCCTCGTCGACGAAGGTGCCGGTGTTGTTGAGGTAGATGTAGTCGTCGAACCAGCTCTTGAAGACGGTCAGGTTGACGGTGGCCGGGCCCACATTGCCGCGAACGAACCCTTCGAGGCCCCAGGCACGCTCCACATCGAGGTTCACATCGCCGCGCTCGTACTGGCCGGTCGCCACGTGCGGGCCTTCGGCGAACAGCTCTTCACCGGCGGGCGCACGGCCCACCCGCGATCCGTTCACGCCGACACGAAGGCCACCCAGATCGTAGGACAGGCCCAGAGCGCCCGAGAGCACGTCGAAGTTGCGGTCCACACCCAGCGCGTTGGACCGCGCGTCGGTCGTCTCGTAGCGGGCGGAGCCTTCGATCTGGAAATTGCCGAGGCTCAGTTCCTGCAGCGCGAAGAGGCCGAACTGCTCGGTCGTGTTGGGCGCGACGAAGGCTTCTTCGCCGACCGCCGCGAAATCACGGATGTAGAACTGCCCGCCGAAGGACCCGCGAAGATCGCCGATGGGGCTTTGCACGAATTCCGCACGGCCCTCGAAACCCGTGACGTCGAACACCGTGCCGACCTCGGAGCCTTCGAATTCGGTATGCGTGTAATCGCTGTAGCCCACGCGGGTCAGCATGCGATCGAGGAAACCCGAACCGAGGTCGATATCGGCGCGGAAGTCGGCGCGGAACTGCTCCAGCCCGATCGAGACGCCTTCCTCTTCCTCCTCGGGTTCACCGCCGCCACCTCCTTCGTGGTGGTGATGTCCACCGGCCGGATTTTCCGGAACGCCGTAGGTGGTGTCGTAGTAGCCGGCACCGAAGCCGAAGGTGCTGCCGTTGCGGAAGAATGCCAGCCCGCCATTGACGGAGGTCGTCTCGACGAAGGTGTTGGGCACGGTGCCCCGCGCATTGGCCTGCTCGCGCAGTTCTGCGGCTTCCTCGAATTCGCCCTCGCCTTCCTCTTCGGCGGCATCGGCCAGCAGGTCTGCCCGCAGATCCTCGGTCAGGGCATAGCCGGGAATGGCGAGGTCGCCGGCGTCCAGATAGCTGCCGTCGAAGTGAAAGACGAAGCCGTTGGCAAATGGTACGTCGACCGATCCGGCGAGACGGTATTCGTCGTTCACCGTGTCGTAGCTGGCCAGCGTATCGATATGGATCGGCTCTTCCGGAAGACGGAGCGGGATTCGCTTGTCGATCACGTTCACGGCACCGCCGATTGCCTGGCTCCCGTAAAGCAGCACGGCAGGGCCGCGCAGAACCTCGATCCGCTCCACGGTCAGCGGATTGATGCTGACCGCATGATCGTCGGAGGTATTCGAGGCATCGAGCGTGCCGACGCCGTCGGTCAGCACCCGGATACGCTCGCCACCGAAGCCGCGCAGGATCGGTCGCGAGGCGCCGGGCGTGAAGCCCGTGCCGGACACGCCGGGAAGATCTTCGAGTATCTCGCCGACCTGGCCGTCCATGTTGCGCTGCAGTTCCAGCCCTTCGACCACCGAGGTTCCGGCGAGAATGTCCAGCTCACGGATGCTGCGGCTGGCGGTGACGACGATCTCGCCCGCCTCGCTGCTCCGGTTGTGGAAGTCATCGTCGTAGTCCGCGTCCTGATCGCCTGCCTGCGGCGCGGGCTCTGCCTGTTGCGCCATCGCGGCCTGCGGCACCAGGCTGAGGGCAAGAGCAAGCAGTGGCAGACCGCTGGTTGAGAATTTCTTCATTGGGGACCTTCCGGGTTACGTGACTTTATATCATCTATGCCGCTAACGCGTGATGTAATATCATGCAAGCCCCGGTCGCGACGCTGACCGGTCTACGAATGCTGTTTGTCGGAAAATAAGGACAATGGAGCGGGCGAGGCGATTCGAACGCCCGACCCCAACCTTGGCAAGGTTGTGCTCTACCCCTGAGCTACGCCCGCTCACATGGCGTTTCCGGCAAGGCGCGAAGCTCTTCGCCGGAATGGGAAGCGGGCACCTAGCAATGAGCAGAGGCTATCGCAAGCGCAAAATTGCACGCGCATTCCCGCCCTTCACATCCACGGCGAAAAGCCCACATTGGGGCTTCTCGCAACCGCATAGAAAGGGGACCGCACTTGGCCAGCATGGGGCTCAATATCGAGGAACAGAAAGCAGTCGATCGCTTCCGGCAGGAGGTGGTGGAACCTTCGATGTCGAAGCTGGTGGTGCTCGATTTCTGGGCGGAGTGGTGCGGGCCGTGCAAGGCGCTGGCGCCGATGCTGGAAAAGGTCGCCGCCGAATATGCCGACAAGGGCGTGGTGCTGAAGAAGGTCAATGTCGATGAGGAACAGTTCATCGCCAGCCAGTTCCAGGTCCAGTCGATCCCCACGGTCTACGCGATGTTCCAGGGGCGCCCCGTTGCCGATCTCACCAGCGCGCGCAGCGAAAGCCAGCTGAAGCAGGCGCTCGACCAGATCCTCGCCCAGATACCGCTCGATCCGGATGCGGCGGGTACCGAAGGCGCACAGAACGACGGCATGCCCGATGTCGAACAGCTGATCGCCATGGGCGAACAGTTGCTGGAGGCCGGCGAGAACGAGAAGGCGGTTCAGCTCTACAGCGAGATCGCAAGCGCCGCTCCGCCCGAAATCGCAAGTCGGCCCGAAATCCAGTCCGGCCTGATTCGCGCGCTGCTGGCCACGGGGCAGCACGAGCAGGCGCAGGCGATCTTCGATGCGCTGACGGACGAACAGAAGGCCGACCCCGCCGTGGCGCAGGCCGGCGCGCAGCTCGAACTCGCGGGCGAGAAGGTGGACGACGGCGAGCTCGCCGCCCTGCGCGAAAAGGCCCAAGGCGGCGACATGGACGCGCGCTATGCCTATGCCGAAGCCGCCTTTGCCGCGCGCCAGCGCGATGCGGCCGCAGACGAGCTGCTCTCCATGGTCGAGGAAGACCGCGAATGGAACGAGGGCGCGGCGCGCACCAAGCTGCTGCAGATTTTCGAAGCGGTCGGGCTGGAAGACCCCTGGGTGGTCGCCACGCGTCGGCGCCTGTCGAAAATCCTCTTCGGATAGCCCCCATGCGCCTGTCGATCTTCCCGCTTTCCGGCGCCGTGCTGTTTCCCGGCCTGCAACTGCCGCTGCACATGTTCGAGCCGCGCTATCGCGCGCTGGTGGGCGATGCTCTCGCGCGGGACAGACGAATCGCGATGATCCAGCCCAAGCAGGCGCGCGAGGGCGCGGACCTCTACGAAGTCGGCTGCGTGGGCAAGATCGCGGAGGTCGAGGCGCTGGACGACGGGCGCTACAACCTCGTGCTCGATGGAGAGAGCCGCTTTCGCATGATCCGCGAACTCGACGTCTCCACCCCCTTCCGTCAGGTGGAGGGCGAACTGATCGCCGAGGACGGCGACGAAGTGCTGAGCGGCATCGAACGCGCCGGATTCGAGCGCGAGGCGCGCCGCTTCGCCGATGCGCAGGGCTATTCGGTGGACTGGGATGCGGTCGCGCAGCTCGACGACCAGTCGCTGATCAACGGGGTCAGCCAGATCGCGCCGTTCGACGCAGCATCCAAACAGGCCCTGCTCGAATCGCCGGACCTTGCCGCGCGGTGCGAACTGCTGATCCAGCTGATGTATTTCTTCGGCCGCCAGAACGGCACCGACGACAGGGTCACTCTGCAGTAGCCGTGGCCGCGCGGCCGGTCAGGCCAGCAAGGTGCCGCGCAGGCCGTCGATCACGAATTGCGAGGCTAGCGCGGCCAGCAGGACGCCCAGCAGCCGTGTGATCGCTGCCTCTATCCGCGTGCCGACAAGGTTCATCAGCGGGCGTGCCGCAATCAGCGATGCCATCGTGATCAGCAGCACCAGTCCGGCGGCCCCGAATACGACGATGCTCTCCTCGATCCCGGTCGCCTGGTTCATCAGCAGCATGATCGCCGCGATGGCGCCGGGCCCCGCCATCATGGGCATGGCCATCGGGAAAACGGACACATCCTCTATCTCGGGATTGGCGTTGATCTTCTCCGCGCGTTCCTCGCGCCGCTCGGTGCGTTTCTCGAACACCATGTCGATCGCGATCATGAACAGCATGATGCCGCCCGCGATTCGGAAACTGTCCAGTTCGATGCCAAGCGCGCCGAGCAGCTGTTCGCCGAACAACCCGAAGACCAGCAGGATCAGCCCCGAGATCACCGTGGCGCGAATGGCCATCGATACGGTCTGCGCCCGGCTGGCCTCGCGCGTCAGCCCGGCATAGATCTGGGCGCAACCGGGCGGGTCGACCACCACGAAGAAGGTCACGAAAGCGGAGAAGAAGAGTTCGAGCATGGGCTGCGGGCCTAGGGTTCGACTGCGGTCATTCCGGCGGCGAGGCGAAGGATCGCTCGATCACCGTCTCCCACGCGCCGGACGTATAGTAGTCGACACGGGCGTATCTTGTTCCATCGGCCCGGTGCTCCCAGTACCAGCGCAAGGTTCCGTCGCGCGACACCTCCTGGCCGTGGCTGGCACCTGTGGCAGGTTCGACCACCGGCGGGGCGGGCACCGTCGTTCCCGCGCGCGGACAGTCCGCCACCAGCCCGCGGATCGTATCGATCGCGGTGACGACGATCGCATCCTCGTCGATGACCTCGGGCGGCGGCTGCGGATCGTCGCGCCCGGCGACGTCATAGCTCCACTCGTAATCGTCGTTCCTGTCGTCACGCTCCCACACGGTCATGAAGGTGCCGACCAGGCCTTCGGGCTCCCGATACCGTCCGGAACTCACGGCCAAATTGCCATCGCAGCTCATGATGACCGTGCGCGGGCTCCACTCGATGGTGGTTACGGGGTCCTGCAGGCCGGAGAAGACCGGGCGCGCAGGCACGGGCCCGTTGCGCCCATGCACCACCGCATCGCCTGCGGCGAAGTCCAGCATCGCGGTATACTGCCCCCGCTCGCGCGCGGCGAGCTGGTATTCCACTTCGCGCGCAACGATCTCGCCGGGCTGGGCTGCATAGGGCGCGCTGCCCAGCGCCCGGTCGATCACGTCGCGCGGGGTCCGCGGACCCGATGGGCCCGCACAAGCGGCGAGCATGCAACCGACAAGGATCGTCGCGGCAAGAGTTTGCGCTGGCTTCACAGGCCCTCCGGCGGTTCGAGCCCCTCATGCGCGTATGCCGCGACAAGCGTGTTACGCAGCAGCACCGCGATGGTCATGGGGCCGACCCCGCCGGGCACGGGCGTGATCGCGCCTGCCACATCCTTGACGCCCGCGAACTCCACATCGCCCACCAGACGCCCTCTTTTTTCGCCCTCGGCAGGCGCAAGGCGATTGATGCCGACATCGATCACCGTGGCTCCGGGCTTGATCCAGTCCGCCTTGACCATCTCGGCACGACCCACCGCGGCGACCACGATATCCGCCCGGCGGACAACCTCGGGCAGGTCCTTCGTTCGGCTATGCGCGATGGTGACGGTGGCGTTTGCGTCAAGCAGCAGCTGCGCCATAGGCTTGCCCACGATGTTGGAGCGCCCGATGACAACCGCGTTCAGGCCCGAAAGATCGCCCAGGCGGTCCTGCAGCAGCATGATGCAGCCAAGCGGCGTACACGGCACGAACCCCTCGCGCCCGACCATCAGCCGGCCCGCACTCTCGACGTGGAAACCGTCGACATCCTTGCCCGGATCGATCGCCGCGATCACCGCCTGTTCGTCCAGATCGCCGGGCAATGGCAGTTGGACGAGGATACCGTCGACCGCCGGATCGGCGTTCAGCTGCTCGACCAGCGCGATCAGATCGTCCTGCGAGGTATCGGCAGGCAGGCGGTGCTCGAAGCTCTCCATGTTGGCGGCCAGCGTCGCCTTGCCCTTTGCGCCGACATAGACCTGGCTGGCCGGGTCTTCTCCCACCAGCACCACCGCGAGGCCCGGCTTGCGGCCGGCCGTCTCGGCAAAGGTGGCCGCATGGCCGCCGACGCGCTCGCGCAAGCTGGCAGCGAAAGCCTTCCCGTCGATGATCTGTGCGCTCACGCGAGGCCCCCGATCACCGAGCCCAGGATGATCAGGAAGATCTGCAGCACGATGATGAGCACCAGTGGCGAAAAGTCGATCGCGCCGGTCTGCGGAAGCAGGTTGCGGATCGGCCTGAGCACCGGATCGAGCAGCGAATTGATCGATCGGTAGATCGCAACCACGAAGTCGTTCCCCTGGCTGACCACGTTGAAGGCGAGCAACAGGCCGATCACGAACTGCACGATGATCAGCATCACGAAGACGTTCGTGAGCAATTCGACGATGTTGTAGATGGCGAAAAGGGCTTGCATGGCGGCCCGGTCTCCTGAGCGTTTTTCGGTAGCGTCTTACAAGAGTAATACGCCAATATGCGAAGGCAAGGGTGAGGTTCGCCCGCAGGCCTAGCCGTTTTGGACGGCTCTTACGAGCGTGCCCGCGCCGCTTGCGGTGAAGAACTCCAGCAGCATGGCATGTTCCACCCGCCCGTCGAGGATCACCGCTGCCTCGCACCCTTCGCGGGTGGCGGCGAGGCAGGTTTCCAGCTTCGGGATCATGCCGCCGGTGATGACGCCTTTGGCCCTAAGGGTCTCGATGCTGGCCTCGTCCAGTTCGCTCACCAGTTGTCCATCGCCGTCGAGCACGCCCGCCACATCGGTCAACAGCAGCAGCCGCGCCGCACCGAGTGCCCCGGCGAGCGCGCCGGCCATCGTGTCTGCATTGATGTTGTAGGTTTCTCCCTGGTCGCCGGCGCCGATGGGGGCGATCACGGGGATGAGGCCGCTGGCGGTGGCCATTTCGATCACCTGCGGATCGATCTCCGCGGGTTCACCCACGAAGCCAAGATCGACCAGCTGTTCGATCGCGCTGTCCTCCACCCGCGTGTCGCGGCTGACCTTGCGCGCCTTCACCAGCCCTGCGTCCTTGCCCGACAGGCCCAGCGCGCGGCCGCCCGCGGCGTGGATCGCGGCGACGATCTGCTTGTTGATCGCGCCGGACAGCACCATCTCGGCGATCTCCACCGTCGCCTCGTCGGTCACCCGCAGGCCATCGACGAAGCGGCTTTCGACGCCCACGCGTTCCAGCATCGCGCCGATCTGCGGGCCGCCGCCATGGACGACCACGGGATTGATGCCGACCGCCTTCAGCAGAACGATGTCCTGCGCGAAGCTGGCCGCGGCGGCGTTGTCGCCCATTGCGTGCCCGCCGTACTTCACCACGAAGGTGCGCCCGGCATAGCGGCGCAGGAAGGGCAGCGCCTCTATCAGTACGCTGGCCTTCGCGCCTGCATCGAGGCCCGCATTGGGGCCAGCATTGGGGGGGGCCGCGCCCCCGCCGTTCACCGGTGGACTCTCGCTCATGCCCGGCGCGCTAGCGGGGCTCGCGCGGTTTGGGAAGGCGGGACCACACGCCCCGCCCCTCCATCTTACTCGTCCTGCGGAGTATCGACCGCGGTTTCGGGCCCATCGCCCTCAACCTCGGTGCCTTCGGGGGCCACGGTGGCGACGGGATCGATCCCGTTCACATCGTCGATCGCTTCGGTGGTGAGTTCGGACTCGTCGCTCAGATCGGTGTCGAGCCGTTCTTCGGTGGTGGTGACCGCGCTATCGGGCAGGTCCGGATCGTCGCCATCGGCGTTCACGAAGACCATGATCGCCACCAGTGCGAGAACCGCGATTACCGCGATCCAGAGCCATTTGCTCGAACTCTTCTTCTCGATCACGTCGTCGTCGGCCATGGTGCTTGCTCCTGTTGCTGAGAGGTGTCCGCGCAAGGCGGCTTGCCCTTCCAACAAGCGGCGGCGGGGCGAGGTTCCGGGCGCTCCCCGGCGAGCGGCCTGCGGCGCGCCTGACACGCCTGACACAGTGTCCAGGAGGCGAAAAACGCCCCGGGAGCAAACCCCTGCCTTCGGTACGAAAGCGCCCGTCGGGGCAGCACGGGCGGGCTGTGACCGTCACGGCCGCAGGCATAGCGCAGCGCGGTGCCTGTAGGACAGCGCCGGAGCAGCGGACGCGCGCGGTGGGCACGCAGGCGCGACGGGCGAAAGACGCCGCGCGCTGCGGCCTATTCTTCGGTCGTATCGCTTTCCTGCGCCGTTTCCTCTTCCGCCATTTCCTCGGGCGGCACGTTGGTCATCTCGGTTTCGGGCACGTTCACGGGAACGCCCTGGGCATCCTCGTCCGCCACGATCAGCTCGCCGCCGCTCTTGTCGACGGCGTCGACCTCGTAGGTGGTTTCCTCGGGCTCGCCGCAGGCGGCAAGGCAAAGCGCAGCGGTGAGCGTGATGGCGGCAGGGGCGAAACGAACGGCCATGGCGATTCTCCTGTGAGGACAAGGCTGGCGGCAAATCTTGCACCGCGCCGCGCCGATGGCAAGCCGCGCAGTTTGCTGCGGGGCCTGCCTGGGCTATGAAGTCCGGCGGTGGCCGGTGCGAAGCCGGGCGAAGGGGAGAGCGCGGATGAGCAATGATCATGCAGACACTGCCGGGGGTTCGGCCGGGCCGGAGCCCGATACGGGCGTGACGCTCTATCGTCCGATCATCGTGGCGATCCTCTACCTCGCCAACCTGTTCACCGGCTTCAGCGTGCTGATCGGCCTGATCCTCGCCTATGTGTGGCGCAACGACCGGGACGTGACCGAGTGGGAGGAGACGCACTTCACCTACCTGATCCGCACCTTCTGGATCGGCTTCTGGGTGTGCCTGCTGGTGTTCGGCGGGCTCATCGCGCTGGCCGTGGCGACCACCGCCGGGCCCGCCTTTGCCGACCAGACGGCGTTCGACGCCGCCCCGCACGAGCCGCCCGCCGGAATTATCGCCGCGATCTTCGGCGGCATCGGCATCGGCTTCCTGATGTTCGTGTGGTACTGCGTGCGCAGCATCCTCTCGCTCGCCAATGCGGCCAACCGGCGGCCCATGCCCCGGCCGAAAACGTGGCTTTTCTGAAAGTCAGGCGCTTTCCGGCGGTGTAGCGGCGCGTTAAGGATCGCGCTTAACAGGCCCTTGAGGCCTTGCCCCCCATGGGGCGGGCATGGGCGATCCCGCCTCCTTTCGCCGGCCCTCCTTCCGTTCCGCGTCGTACGGCGACCCCGGCGCGCGCGCGGTTGCGCCTTCGCGCAAGACGAAGCGCGCAGCCTGGTGGGAGGCCGCGCGCGGGCTCGGCCTGGTGCTGGTGGCCGCACCGCTGGCGGTGTTCACAGCCGTCCTGCTGCACGACGGATTGCCCAGCCTGCGCGCCACGCCCCAGAGCGCTCAGGCGGCGGCGGAGGTGCAGCGGATCGAGAAGCCCTTCGGCCCCTGCATCGGCGGCGAACGCCATACCTGCGTGATGGATGGCGACACGATCTGGCTGAACGATGTGAAAATCCGCATCGCGGACATCGACGCGCCCGAGGTGTTCGATCCCGACTGCGAGGCAGAGCGGATCGCCGGACACCGCGCGACCGAGCGGCTGACCGTGTGGCTCAACGCAGGCGCCTTCGAGGTGCTGCCAAACCCCGATGGGCGGGATACGGACCGCTACGGCCGCAAGCTGCGCGTGCTGGCGCGCGGCGGCACGAGCGCGGTGGAGGCGCTGGAGGCGGAGGGTGTTGCTGCGCGGTGGGGTGGTAGTGAGAAGGCGTGGTGTTGAGGGGCCTGACACACTTTCTGTCGGTGTTCCGCGACAATGCGCGCGAGATGCTTGCCCATGTGGAAGCGCTCGTGAGCCTGATCGGTGAATGCGGCGTGCTGGTGGAGCGCAACTGGACCCGCCACCCGGGCCAGCTCCTCTACCGCGACCGCTGGCAGATCGTCGCCATGCCGGACCGGCATTTGGTCCATTGAGAACCCTGGCGCGCGGTGCGCCGGGGCGATAGCCAGAGGAGGTTACGATGACCCACGATTACGAGACGAACCACGACCACGCCCCGAGCTTTCGAGCGGACCAGCAAGCGGCGTAAGGGCTACCCGAGCGGAGTCGAAGACGGCCAAAGGCCAATCCGGGTCAAACGAGGCCAGCGGACGATCAAGGGCGGCCAGATCGAACTGCTCGAAAAGCTCGGGCGGAATGACCCGTGCCCCTGCGGTTCGGGGAAAAGATTTCAAACGCTGCTGCCTGCGCACGGGCCGCTACGACGGCGCCGAGCGGCGGGATTATTGGCGGTGAGTCGCGGTATTGAGGGTGAGACTCAACGATGCGTGGACTTACCCAAAGAATTTCACGAGCAAATTCAGAAGATTCGCCCATTGACCCGAAAAAAGGAGATACAAAGCGGTTATCCCCGCCGGAGATGCCAAGCTCTTTCCAGCCTGCTTGGAAAATTCCTCGGTGAACACTCCGAAATTGCGAGATGCTAGATCAGCCGCCTTGCCCGCAATTTTCGAAAGAACCTTCGATGCGTCGACTACTCTATGTTTGTCCGGATTATCAGCTAAAACTTCGCCTCGGATGGTCGCAAGTGCTTGCTCACCGTCTTCAATTTCATCGGCACCCAAACGATCTTCAGGCGGGGGGTTATTGTGACCGATACCGCCGTGTTCTGGTTGCACGTCATTCTGGACCGCCAGATTGCGCAGGGTACTTTCGATCTCCGTAAGAGCGGCCTGCAAGTCGCCCCTTCTCTCCTCAATCTCGTCCACAGGCGGGATTTCGTTACCGGCAATGCGCTTCAGCTCGCCTCGCTCAAGCCGATAATTTGCAAAGATTGACAGCCTCGCCATAGGGCGAAGAATTCTCGCACCGTCAAATTTAGTTGCATCATTGGCGATCACGCCGTTGAAGTCGTTATCGTGTATTAGATTGGCTTTGCTGAAATCAGCGCCGCGTATGTCAGCATCGCGAAAATCGCATGTATGGAAGTTGGATTGGGCAAACTTGACGTTCCTAAGGTTCGCGGATGTCAGCTTCGTGTGCACCCAATTACTTCTGCCGGTACAACCTTCAAGGTTCGCATGAGACAAGTCGGCTTGAGTGAAACTAGCTTCAGAAAGCACGCTCTTCGACAGATTCGACCGCTGCAGATTCCCTTTGTCGAACTGGGCACGCGTGAAGTCTCTGTTGCTAAGATCTTCGCCAACTAAGTTGGCCTGACGGAAGTCACCTTGCACCAGATCTTTCTCACCAGCCGCAAGCGCCGCAAGATCCATTTCGTCAGCCATCTAGTCCAACCTCTTTCATTCGAGCAGATCTACATCGCAAATGTGCGGCTCAAACGTTAAACGGCGCAAAGCACGCGGAGGTTGAACCTCTCACTCCGCCGCCTGCACGCCCCCAGCATCATCCCCGAACAGCCCCGGGCCGTCGTCGGCCTCTTCCTCGTTCGCGGCCTTGCCGGCGCCCTGGCGCTTGTCGAAGGTGCTCCACACCGTGTTCCAGTCGCCCTTGGTGGCGCCCTTGGAATATTCGGTGGCGCGCTGTTCGAAGAAGTTGGCGTGCTCCACGCCGTTCAATAGCGGGGTAAGCCAGGGCAGCGGGTGCTCGTCGATCATGTAGATCGGCTGCAGGCCCAGCTGGCCCAGCCGCCAGTCCGCGATGTAGCGGATGTACTTCTTGATCTCCTTCGCGGTCATCCCGGAAACCGGGCCCATCTCGAAGGCGAGGTCGATGAAGTTGTCTTCCAGCCGCACCGACTTCTGGCAGATGTCGATGATGTCTTCCTTCACCGCCTTGGTGTAGCAGTCCCGCTCGCGCACGAATTCGTGGAACAGGCGGATGATGCCTTCGCAGTGCAGGCTCTCGTCGCGCACGGACCAGCTGACGATCTGCCCCATGCCCTTCATCTTGTTGTAGCGCGGGAAGTTCATCAGCATCGCGAAGCTGGCGAACAGCTGCATGCCTTCGGTGAAGCCGCCGAACGCGGCGAGGGTGCGGGCGATATCCTCGTCCGTGTCGACGCCGAACTGCTGCAGGTAGTCGTGCTTGTCCTTCATCTCCTCGTATTCGAGGAACATGCCGTACTCGCTTTCGGGCATGCCGATCGTGTCGAGCAGGTGGCTGTAGGCCGCGATGTGGATCGTCTCCATGTTGGAGAAGGACGCGAGCATCATCTTGATCTCGGTCGGCTTGAACACCCGACCGTACTTCTCGTGATAGCAGTCCTGCACCTCGACATCGGCCTGGGTGAAGAAGCGGAAGATCTGGGTGAGCAGGTTACGCTCGTGATCCGAAAGCTTCTGCGCCCAGTCGCGGCAATCCTCGCCCAGCGGCACTTCCTCGGGCATCCAGTGGACCTGCTGCTGGCGCTTCCAGAAGTCGTACGCCCAGGGATATTCGAAGGGCTTGTAGGTCTTGCGGGCTTCGAGCAGCGACATTGGTGGTTCTCCGGGGCGCGTGGGCCTTCTTCGGTGTTTGCGGTCTTACTGGATGTGCCAACATAAGGAATCACAGCAGTGATTCGATAGCAAGGCGGATCAATGGGCCGGGGATAAGCGGCGCCGGGCGCTACCGCCTTTGGGCCGGGGCCCGCTCAGCCGGGGGTTATGGCGCTGAACAGGAAATAGACCGCGCCCAGAAAGACCAGCCCGATAGCGATTGCCACGACCGGTGCGGGCAGCGAATCGCCGTCTCCGATCGAGCGCAGCCAGCGCTGGTGCTCCTCCTCTTCCTCCAGCGCGGCGAGTTCCTCGGGCGACATCGCATTGCGCTTCACCTTGTCCCACATCCACCCGCACGCGAAGATGAAGCCGAGGGTGAGGGCCATCGCGGCGAAGCCCCAGCCCGGTCCCATCATGTGCTCCAGCTCGTCCATGAGGTTTTCCTGAAAGACGATCAGCAGGGGCGCCCCGATCATCATCAGCGCTGCCCGGGGAATAAGGGTTGCCGGCGATTTCGGTGGGTCGTCCTCATCGTGATCGAGCGCAAGCACGTCGGCGATGTCGTGTTTGCCTGCCGCGCGCGCCTTGCGGATACGCCATCCCCGCAAGTGCCACACCGCCCAGGGGAACAGCAGGGCGGCAGGTACCACCAGTGTGACAATGGCAAGCAGCCACAGATCGCCCTTCGTGACCTCCGCCGCGCCGATATGCAAAGCCGCATCTTCCCCCATGGCGCAAAACATGCCCCACGCTCCGCACCTCCGCAAGTCGGCGCGCGACTACCGCCTTTTGCCCCGGGCCGGAACGAATCCCCCGCGCCATCCATTGTGTTCATGTAAGGCGGGCCGAAGCAGGCCCTTGAAAAGACGAGAAAGATTGGAGCAGTTTATGTTCGAGAAGATTCGCATCAAGGAACACATGGAAGTCGTCGACGCCACCAAGCAGCACGTCGGCACGGTCGACGAAGTCGAAGACGAGCGCATCAAGCTGACCAAGTCGGATGCGTCGGATAGCCAGCACCACTTCATCGCGCTGGACGCGGTGGACAAGCTCGAAGAGAACCGCGTCGTCCTGAAGGAAGGCACGCCGCTGCCTGTCGGCCTCGGCAACAAGGCGACCACTGTATAAGCAGCTGGAGAGGCGAGCCGGATAACCGGCTCCGAAACAAAAACCCCGGCACGCCATCGCGGCGGGCCGGGGTTTTTCGTGTGCGGAGTCAGTAGCCCTGGGAGACGAACAGCACCATTACCGCCATGAGCATGAGCAGCGCTGCAAGCAGCAGCATGATCTTCGACCGTCGCTCCTGCGGCACCCGGATCGTGTAGATCGCCACGGCGATGACGATCACGGCAACGATGATCGTCGCGACTGGAAGAATGTCCATGGCCGCCCCCTGGCGTCGTCCTTCAGATCGGCGCTTCCCCTGTCGGAGTTACTGGCAGGCGAGGCATTCCTCGTAATCGGTCTGCTCGCCCGTGCCTGCCGCGAGTTCGTATTTTGCGGCTTCGGAGGTGTTGTCCGCCTCCACGCCGCCGGCAAAGCCCGCGCGCTGGATGCTCTTGGAGCGCAGGTAGTAGAGCGATTTGATCTTCTTCTCCCACGCATGGAAGTGCAGCATCATCAGGTCCCACTTGTCGACATCGGCGGGGATGAAGAGGTTGAGGCTCTGTGCCTGGTCGATCATGGGCGAACGGTCGGCCGCGAATTCGAGCAGCCAGCGCTGGTCGATCTCGAAGCTGGTCTTGTAGACCGCCTTTTCTTCCGGCGTCAGGAAGTCGAGATGCGCAACGCTGCCGCCGCGTTCGAGGATCGAATTCCACACATTGGTGGAATCCTTGCTCTTCTTCGCCAGCAGTTCCTGCAGATACGGGTTCTTGACGATGAAGCTGCCCGACAGGGTCTTGTGCGTATAGATGTTCGCCGGGATCGGCTCGATGCAGGCCGAGGTCCCGCCGCAGATGATGGAGATCGACGCGGTCGGCGCGATCGCCATCTTGCAGCTGAACCGCTCCATCGCGCCCATTTCCTCGGCATCGGGGCAAGGGCCCCGCTCGTGCGCGAGCACCATCGAGGCTTCGTTGGCTGCGGTCGAGATGTGCTGGAACATCTTGATGTTCCACGCCTTCGCCATCGGGCCTTCCAAGGGCAGGTTCTTCGATTGCAGGAAGGAGTGGAAGCCCATCACGCCCATGCCCACGCTGCGTTCGCGCGCGGCGGAGTACTTAGCGCGCGCCATTTCGGGCGGGGCGCGATCGATGTAATCCTGCAGCACGTTGTCGAGCATGCGCATGACATCCTCGATGAACTGCTTGTCGGTGTTCCACTCGTCCCACTTCTCGAGGTTGAGCGAGGACAGGCAGCACACCGCCGTGCGATCATTGCCCAGGTGGTCACGGCCCGTCGGCAGCGTGATTTCGCTGCACAGGTTGGAGGTCGAAACCTTCAGTCCCAGGTCGCGGTGATGCTTGGGCATCATGCGGTTCACCGTGTCGGAGAACACGATGTAGGGCTCGCCCGTCGCAAGGCGCGTCTCGACCAGCTTCTGGAACAGCGAACGCGCGTCGACCGTCTTGCGGACCGAGCCATCGCGCGGCGAAACGAGATCGAATTCCTCCCCTGCGCGGACCTTTTCCATGAACTCGTCGGTGACGAGCACGCCGTGGTGCAGGTTCAGCGCCTTGCGGTTGAAATCGCCGCTGGGCTTGCGGATTTCGAGGAATTCCTCGATCTCCGGGTGGTTAATATCGATATAGCATGCTGCAGAACCGCGCCGCAGCGAGCCCTGCGAAATCGCCAGCGTCAGCGAATCCATCACGCGCACGAAGGGGATGATCCCGCTGGTCTTGCCGTTGAGGCCGACCGGCTCGCCGATCCCGCGCACATTACCCCAGTAGGTGCCGATCCCGCCGCCCTTGGACGCGAGCCACACGTTCTCGTTCCAAGTGTTCACGATCCCGTCGAGGCTGTCCTCGACCGAGTTGAGGTAGCAGGAAATCGGCAGGCCGCGCGCAGTGCCGCCGTTCGACAAAACGGGGGTCGCGGGCATGAACCACAGGTTCGAGATATAGTCGTACAGGCGCTGCGCGTGGTCCTGATCGTCGGCATAGGCATCGGCCACGCGGGCGAACAGGTCCTGGAAGTCCTCGCCCGGCAGCAGGTAGCGATCCTTCAGCGTTTCCTTGCCGAATTCGGTCAGATTGGCATCGCGCGAAGCATCCGTGACGATTTCGAACCGACGCGGATTGACCTTCTTGCTGTCGGGCACGGCATCGGCCGCGCCGCTGGCGGCGACGGCCTTGGCCATCGCGTCCGCTGCGGCGGTTTCCACCAGCTGTTCCGAACCTGAATCGTTCTTGTCCATCGCAATTGCCTTCGCTTGGCCCTTCGCCTTGGCTTTCGAAGCGGCCTTGCTCGCGGGCCGCACCGTGCCTTCGTCCGTGTCGGTCATATCGGTTTCGCCAGTGCTGAATTCCATGGATTCGCCCCTAAAGCATTTCCCGGTGAAACCGCCATCTGCGCGCCCCACCTTCGCTTGAATGTCTTCTGCGGGGAATCCCGGTTCGTCGCGCAAAGACACATGCGACGCGCCCCGCCTGTTGCGAGCGTCACCCTGGTGCCTCTGCGTGCCGATTTGCCGAACCTTGGCTCCGGTCTTCATCCGCATCGCGAAGGGTTGCGAACATGAATCACGTGGCCGGATGGCGCAAGGGGAGCGGCGGCCAAAATCGGCAAAGCGACGCTGCGAAGAGTCTGGACGAAAGGCCAAAGCCAAGCCCCCCGGCGATTCGCCGCGCGGACCGGGCGGCGATCAATCTGTGAAAAACTTCCGCTTGCCTATCGTCGCTTCCCTGCGTTCGCGGCACATGCGCCGGTTCCAACGAAAAAGGCCTCCGCGCGGATGCGCGAAGGCCCTCTCGATATGGCATCCAGATTCGTTCGCGTGACAGCGAACGCGGATGCTTATTCCATTTCGTCGGCGACTTCGTTGAGTTCGTCGGCACGCTCGTCGCCGATGTCGTCGATTTCCTCTGCACGCTCGTTCAGCGCGTCTTCGCGGGCATCGGTGCTGGCTTCGTCGGCCTGCTCTTCGAGGGCAGCGGCGGTATCGTCGCCATAATCCTCGACTTCGTCGGCACGCTCTTCAAGCATGTCGCCCTGCTCTTCGACGGCGCTGTCTTCGCCACACGCGCTGAGCGCGAGGGCAGCGGCGGGAAGGGCGGCGAAAATTGCGAGCTTCTTCATGATAATTCCTTGCTGTTGCCTCCACCACGACGGGCGGTTCACCCCACCAATGGGCGCCCGCCACGATCCGGCCACAAACTAACCATTATCAAGTCGCGTCGCTCCGTCAGCGCGGCAACAGCACCGTATCGCGCGCCACCGGATCGGTCTCGGGGTGGTCGAGCGTGAAGTGCAGACCCCTGCTTTCCTGCCGTTTGAGCGCGCATTGCACGATCAGATCGGCCGCCTGCAGCAGGTTGCGCAGCTCGATCAGGTCCGTCGTGACACGAAACTGGCCGTAATAATCCTCCACCTCGGACTGCAGCAAGCGGATGCGGTTGGCCGCGCGCTCCAGCCGCTTGGTGGTGCGCACGATGCCGACATAGTTCCACATGAAGCGGCGAATCTCGGTCCAGTTCTGCTTGATGACCACCTCTTCGTCCGAATCGGTCACCCGGCTGGCGTCCCAAGGGCGAATCTCGGGCGGAGCATCGAGCTCGTCCCACATCGAGAGGATATCGCGCGCCGCCGCCTCGCCGAAGACGAAGCATTCGAGCAGGGAGTTGGACGCGAGGCGGTTGGCCCCGTGCAGCCCGCTCTCGGTACATTCGCCCGCAGCCCACAGGCCCGGCAGGTCGGTGCGCGCATACAGGTCCACCAGCACGCCCCCGCAGGTATAGTGCTGCGCGGGCACCACGGGGATCGGCTGCGTCGTCATGTCGATGCCAAGGCCGAGCAGCTTTTCGTGGATCGTGGGGAAATGCTCCTTCACGAACTCGGGTTCGCGGTGACTGATGTCGAGATGGACGTAGTCGAGCCCGAAGCGCTTGATCTCCGCATCGATCGCACGGGCGACGATGTCGCGCGGGGCCAGTTCCATCCTCTCGGGATCATACTGCTCCATGAAGCGCACGCCGGTGCGCGGATTGAACAGCCGCCCGCCTTCGCCGCGCACCGCCTCGGTGACGAGGAAGTTCTTGACCTCCAGGTTGTAGAGGCAGGTGGGGTGGAACTGCATCATTTCCATGTTGGAAACGCGCGCGCCCGCCCGCCATGCCATTGCGATGCCATCGCCTGTCGCGCCGCGCGGCGCGGTGGAGAACAGGTAGCAGCGGCCAGCGCCCCCCGCTGCCAGCACGGTGGCCCGCGCGACATGCGCTTCCACCTTGCCCGTCTTCTCGTTCAGCGCGTAGGCGCCCCAGATCTGGCCCGCGCCCGAATAGCGCGTCTCGTGCCGCCCGGTGATCAGGTCGATGCAGCTGCGCCCGGGCAGCATGGTGATGTTGGGGTTGGCCTCCGCCGCCCTGAGCAGCGCCTCCTGCACCGCCCAGCCGGTCGCATCGTTCACATGCACGATCCGGCGGTGCGAATGGCCGCCCTCGCGCGTGAGGTGCAGCGCCCCGCTTTCCTTGTTGAACGGCACGCCCAGCTCGATCAGCCGGTCGATCGCATGCGGCGCGCGTTCGATCACGAATTCCACCGTGTCGCGGTCGTTCAGTCCGGCGCCCGCCACCATCGTATCGTGAACGTGATTCTCGAAAGTGTCGCCCGCGTCGAGCACGGCGGCGATGCCGCCCTGCGCCCACGCCGTGCTGCCGCCCGTGAGCGAGCCCTTGGCGAGCACCAGCACCTTCTTTTCTTCCGCAAGGGCCAGCGCCGCGGTCAGCCCTGCGGCGCCCGACCCGATGACGAGCACGTCGTGGGTTTCGGTCATCCCCGCGTCATGGCGTCAGCAGTGCCCGGCTGCAACGTTTTGCGTGATCGCCGGGCCGCGCCGCGAGGATCAGGCCGCCCTGGCAGCCCTCGATTGCGCGGGCTCGACCGGCTCGGGCACTGGTGCCGGCGGCAATCCGGGATCGTCCGCATGGCCGCTCGCGCAGGTCCGGTCCCGGCCTTGCGCCTTGGCCGCATAGAGGCGCTTGTCGGCCAGCTTGACGCAATCGTCCATGCTGTCGTCCGTCTCGTGGAGCATGGCGATCCCGGCGCTGAACCGCAGGCGGTAATCGGGCGCGAAGTCGAACGCCTCGCGCTCTGCCCGGATACGGACCCGATCGATGATGCGCGCGGCCTGCGCTGCATTGGTCGCAGGGAAGATCACCAGGAACTCCTCCCCGCCCCGGCGCCCCACGATATCTGTCGGGCGGACACTGTCTTCCACGATCCGCGCAAACTCGCTGAGCACCCGGTCGCCCGCGTCGTGCCCGAACCGGTCGTTGCAGGATTTGAAGTGATCGATATCGAACAGCGCAACCGAAGCGCGGGGCCTTGCCGATCCCACGATGCGCAGCGCCTCCGCTGCCTTTTCCAGCGCCGCCCGCCGGTTGGAAAGCCCGGTCAGCGGGTCGATCATCGCCAGGCGGCGGAAGCGGCGGCGGTGGCGCAACAGGAAGAAGATCAGCGTGCCGAGGAGCAGCAGCGCCGTAATCGAGCCGACGATCACCGCGATGGCAAGCCGCAAACGCGCCTCGCTGGCCCGCTCTTCGGCGGAGAGGCGTTTTTGCAATACCTCGGTCTGGAAGCGGGCCTGCAAGGCAGCCACGCCGCTTTGCAGTTCGTCCCTGCGATACTCTTCCAGCACTTCGTTGGCCTGGCGGATGTCGGCATAGGCCTGCGCATTGCGACCGAGCGCGGAAAGCGCCTGCGCGCGGGTCTTGAGCGCGTCGGCCCAGTCTTCGGCCGGCGTCTCGCCCCGGCCGGCGGCAATCAACGGATCGATCAGCGAGAGGGCCTTCCTCTCCTCGCCCTGTTCGACGCGAAGCTGGGCCATCAGCGCGGTCGCCGCGAAGGACATGCGCTCGTCAGGCTTCGCCAGCCCCCGGTAAGCGACCTCGCACGCAGGTGCGGCTGTGTCGATCGCGCCACCCTCGAGCGCGGCCTGGCACACGCCCAGTTGCGCGTAGTCGACGGCATATTCGTTGCCATAACTGCGCGCCTGTTGCGCCGAGGCCTCGAAGTCATCGATGGCGCGCCGCCAATCGCCATCGGCAAGGTGGGTATAGCCGCGCAGGACAAGCTCGTTTGCCGCCAGATCGCTCAGGTCGAGCGCAAGATATGTTTTGAGCGCTTCGGAATTCAGGCTCTTCGCATATTCGAAGTCATGGCCGGAAGAGACCAGGAAGGCGAGCATCGTGGCTGCCTGAGCATGCACGATGGATTGTTCCTGGCCCGCGCTGTCGCGATAGGCCTGGCTTGCAAAGACGAAGGCCCGGCGGGGATTTTCCTGCACGGCGTGGTTGTAGGCCAGATCGATCGCCAGGCACGCCTTCGCATCGCTACCATCGGGAAGCGCCCGATAGTCGCGTTCGACGGACGCGAGTTTGCCCTGCTTTTCCGGTCCCGCTTGCGTTCTGGAGTAATCGTCCATCCGCAGCATCAAGTTCACGGGGTCGCCGTCGGGCAGGCTGCTGGCGACGCGTTGTGCCTTTTGGGAGGCGGGGGTCGGGTCCGTCCCGCTCATGCTCATCGCGATCGACTGGACCAGGTACAATTCGGCCAGCCGGCGGGTGTTGTCCGGATCGGTCCGGGCGATCCGCCGGGCGATGGCGTCGATCGCAGCAGCAGGATTGCGCCCGGTCTGCAGTTCCAGTTGTGCCACGACCGGGTCGACGGTGCCCGTGCAACGCGCCGATGCCGGGGTCGCGGCGACCGAAAGCAACACCGCAACCGCGCCACACGCGGCGCCGGCCAGGCGTGCCGACATCCTTGAAAGGGATGAGAATTTTCTCACCTGGCCGCATTAGCGGGGATGGATTGACCAAAAGTTATCGTGCGGGCCGAGAAAATTAACGAAACGGCGTGCGTCCCGCGGCCCAGCTGCGGCAGGCAGAATCGGACGCTGCCGCCCCCCCGGTCTAGGGTTTACCCCGCACCGGTCAGCTGAACGAAAACGTCCTCCAGATCGGGTTCGAGGGTGGAGACATCCTCGATCGCGTAGCCGTGGCCCTGCACGATGGTGAGCACCTGGCCCGCCGTCATCTTGTCGCGGTCGTAGGTCACCTCGAGCGTGCGCGGCGCGGTCACTTCGGCGCGGGTAAACGCCTCGTCCATCGGGGGGCCGGCCAGGTCCTTGTCGACCTCCAGCCGGATGATCTTCTCGCGCGCCATGCCCACCAGATCGCGGGTCGGCTTGTCCGCGATCAGTTCGCCATGGTTGATGATGGCGATGCGATCGCACAGTTCCTCGGCTTCCTCGAGGTAATGCGTTGTCAGCACCACGGTTACGCCCTGATCGTTCAGGTCCGTCACCAGCTCCCACAACTGCCGCCGCAGCTCGACATCGACGCCCGCCGTCGGCTCGTCGAGGACGAGGATCGGCGGGGAGTGCACCATCGCCTTGGCGATCAGCAGGCGGCGCTTCATCCCGCCCGACAGCGTGCGGGCATAGGCATCGCGCTTGTCCCACAGGCGTACCGCCTTCAGCAGCTCCTCGCTGCGCCGTTCGGATTTCGGCACGCCGTAGAAGCCCGCCTGATTCTCCAGCACTTCGAACGGGGTGAAGAAGGGATCGAAAACGATCTCCTGCGGCACGATGCCGATCGCGCGCTTGGCGTTGCGCGGGTTCTTCGCGGTGTCGAAGCCCCAGATTTCCGCGCTGCCGCCGGTGCGGCTGACGAGGCCCGCCAGAATGTTGATGAGGGTGGACTTGCCCGCGCCATTGGGGCCGAGCAGCCCGAACACGCCGCCTTGCGGCACATCGAAACTGACGCCTTTCAGGGCAAGCTTGCCCTCCCCCTCGCCCTTGTTGGGGGCGTAGCGCTTGGTCAGATTCTTGATCGAGATGGCTGGGCGATCCTGCATGCGCCCGCCCTAATGCGCGCACGAAGGCATTTCCAGCCGTTTGAGGTGCCTCGATGTTGCGCATGGTCTTGCGGGACCCTCTTGCCCGGGGGCGAGCGCGAAGATATGCGACACAGCCATGCCGATGCCGCCGCCACCAGAAATCTCCAAGGTCCTCACCCGCCGCGTATGGTGCGACGGGGCGACCGACATCCGTTCGGGCGAGAACTACAAGCCCGCCGCGCTGGGCCATCCGAAGGTCTATCTGGAGATCGACGAGCACGGCTATGTCGATTGCGGCTATTGCGACCGGCGATTCGTGCTGGAAGGCGGCCCCGCCGACGGCGTGGACCAGGCCGCGCTGCCCGACATCAGCGAAGGCGCCGACCCGGGCGTCTAGCGCCTTTCGCAACCGGAGCTTTCTGCCCCGATCAGGCGTTGTTCAGGACGGATGCGGTATCCGCATCTCCTGAAAGGACGACACCATGAAACTGCGCTCAGCACTCCCCGCACTGGCCGCCCTGGCACTCGCAGTGCCTGCCGCGGCCCAGGACGAAACCGCCAAGATGGATCGCGGCGAGCAGAAGCTCGCCAAGCTTCTCGAAGGCCGCGTTGCGGGTGAACCCACCAACTGCGTGATGCACCGCCCCAACGCACGCCTTTACGTGATCGACGAGACCGCGCTGGTCTACGACGCGGGCAGCACGGTCTACGTGAATTACACGCGCGATCCGGAAAGCCTGGACGATCACGATTACCTCGTGCTCAGGAATCCGACGCCCAGCATCTGCCGCACGACGCAGATCACCACGCGCGACCGTGGGTCCAACACCTTCAGCGGCGTGATCTTCCTCACGGACTTCATTCCCTACGAACGCGTCCGCGAAGAGGGCTGATCCCATAGCCGCGCTCGCGCGCCCATGGATGGCCGAGCTGTACCATTTCTGGTTCCGCACGCTCGGCCCATCCGACTGGTACGCTTCCGACTCCAGCGTCGATTCCGAACTGAGACGCCGTTTCGAGCGCCAATGGCACGCCCTGCGCCATCGCCCCGCCGCCAGCTTCCTGGATTCGCCGCACGGCGCGCTGGCCGCCGTGCTTCTGTTCGACCAGGTGCCGCGCAATATCTTTCGCGGCTCCGCCTGCAGCTATGCGAGCGATCCGCTCGCGCGCGCAATCGCCAGTCAGGTGCTGCGCCGTGGCTGGCATCGCTCCCTCACCAGGGACGAACGCCAGTTTCTCTACATGCCCTTCATGCATAGCGAGGATATCACCGACCAGCGGCTGAGCCTCATGCTTTTCGCGCGGCTGGGCCGGGCCCTGTCTTTCGCGCGCGACCATTACGCGATGATTGCGCAATTCGGGCGCTTCCCCCATCGCAACGACGTTCTCGGCCGCGAAACGAGCGCGGCCGAAGCGCGGGCCATCGCGCAGGGCCACGCCTGGTAGGCAAGCCTGGCGCTTTCAGTCGTCCCCGTCGCCCAGGTTCACGAAGAACTGCCCCAGCGCACCGACGAACATGGCCGCAGCGCCGACGATGAACAGCCATACCCCGGTGGTCTTCCATGCCTCGAACGCGGGCAGGAAAAGCACCGAGCCGACAAGAAAGGCGAGATTGCCGAACAGGCCGATCCCGCGGTGGATCCAGCCATAGTCTTCGACGATCAGGCGAATGGGGTCTGACATAGGGCCTCCGTCTGGTGTTCTGCCATTCGCAAAACATGGCGGCGAGGCGTGGTTCCATGAAAGGCTGCGAAGATCACCCCGTCGAGGCGCGGCCCGTTTCGCACAGCGCCTGCGCCACGCAGTTTGCGCAATCGAGGCTGCCAGGGCGGCACCAGGTCTGCCCGACCTTTTTCATCAGCAGGTGATGCTCGTCGTAATCCGCCGCGCTCCATTCGGGCGGCATGGCGGGCATGATCGCGGCATGGGCGCGTGCGGTGTCGGCCTTCGACGGCACCAGCCCCATGCGCTGGAGGATACGGCGATGGTGCGAATCGAGAACCAGCACCGCCCGGTCGAACGTTGAGGCATTCATCACCCCCGCCGCGATCTTGCGGCCGATGCCGGGCAACTGCTCCAGCCAGTCCATCGCAGCTTGCGTGTCCATCGCTTCGAGGTGCGACAGGTCCACCGCGCCGCGGCGGGCGACCAGATCGGTGAGGCAGGCTTTCAACCGATCGGCCGCCATGTTGGGATAGGTTTGCGAGCTCAGGTCTGCCTGAAGATTGTCGAGCGCGGCCTGCGCCACCGCCTCCCAGCTACCATATTTCGCCAGCAGGCTGTCGGTCGCCTCGTTGGAGATTTCCGACTTCGTGCGCGCCCCGATCACGCCCTGCACCAGCACCCATTCCGGCGCGCGGCGCTCCCTCGGTGCGCGCTCTATGCGCCCGAAGCGCTGGACCAGCAGGGGCTGAAGCCGCCGGAGCGTTTCGGTGCGCGGGTCCTCGCCGAGGGGAAGCTGCATCGTTCCGGCATAGGCCGGGCTGCGCGAATACGGCAAGCATCCTCGCGCGCGATGGTCAGCCGCCCACGCCCGTCTTGGCGACGATCTGTCGGGCGACGAGCCACGAGATCGGAATGGCGAGGACCAGACCCGCGGCCGATGCGATCGCGATGGGTTGCCATCCGGCCTGCATGTCCATGGAAAGGACCGCGATCACGGCCATCCCCATGAGAGTGGTCGCCACGATCGGCAACAGGATGAGCGTTATTCGAAACATCAAACGGCTCCCGCATTGATGGCATTGGTGCCTCGATACAGCGGGTCGGCCGCAAGATCATTGACGCGGATCAAATCCGCGCTGAGCTTCGAGCCGCTTCAGATGTCGACCGCGATCTTGCCGAAGTGCTTCTGGTCCTGCTCGTGGCGGAAGGCATCGGCCAGATCGGCGAGCGCGAAGCGGTCCGAGATCACCGGCTCGATACCCGTCGCCTCGATCGCGGCAATCATCCGCAGCTGCATCGCGCGGCTGCCGACCGTCAGTCCCTGCAAACGGCCCATCTTGCCCATCAGCGCCGCAGTCTCGACCTCGCCCTTGCGGCCCGTCAGCACCCCGATCAGATGGATATGGCCGCCCGGACGGATTGCCGCGATCGCCTGGTTGACCGTACCTGGCCCACCAACCTCGACCACATGGTCCACACCGCCGCCGGACCAGTCGAACGCTTCGTCGCCCCAGTCGTCGGTGCTCTTGTAGTTGATCGTGTGGTCAGCCCCCAGCTCGCGTGCTCTGGCCAGCTTCTCGTCCGAACTGGAGGTGATGATCACCCGCGCGCCCGCCGCCTTGGCGATCCTGAGCGCGAAGATCGAGACGCCTCCGGTCCCTTCGAGCAGCACCGTCTGCCCTGCCTGCAGGTTGCCATCCTCCATCAGCGCGCGCCACGCGGTCAGCCCGGCGCAGGGCAGGCACGCGGCCTGCGCGAAGTCGAGATTGGCGGGCATCCGGGTGAAGGCGAGCGCGGGCTTCACCACCTTTTCGCAGGCGAAACCGTCGATCCCGTCGCCGGGCGTGGTCTCGAAACTGCCCATCGGCGGGCGGCCATCCTGCCACTCGGGGAAGAAGACCGACATCACCCGGTCGCCGACCGCGAACTCCTCGACCCCTTCGCCGACAGCCTCGACCTCGCCCGCGCCATCGGACAGCGGAATGCGCCCGTCGTCGGTGGGGATCATGCCCGCGACCACCGCGTAGTCATGAAAGTTGAGCGAGGAGGCGTGCAGCTTCACGCGCAGCTCGCCCGGGCCGGGTTCGCCCGGACTGTCGATATCGACGACGTCCAGCGAATCGAGGCTGGCAGGATTACGGACTTTGACGGCTTTCATGGAAATGCTCCGTTGCTTCGGGTTTGTCCGGGCAACGCAGCAGGGCGCGGATTTGTTCTGGGGCCGCGGTCCGGCAGGTCGCACGCCCTGCACGTTCTTGCGCGGTGGAGCGGTAATGCTGCCGGTCTAGTCCGCCCCAAAGGGTCGCCGGCTGCCGACTTCGAACGTATCGATCACGAAATCGTTCGTCTGCCGCAACAGATCGAGCGTGATGTCCGCGACCTGCCGACTTTCCCCGGACTCTCCTCCCCAAAAGAGGATTTGCCCCTCGACCCGCGCGTGATCGGCGTCGAGGCCCGCCGGCTGCCCCAGATAGACCTTCCCGCCGTCGATCGCGGCCATGAAGCGCCGGGCGCGTTCTTCGCCGAAGCCGACGAAGAGCCACTTCAGGTCGTCGTCCTGTTCCAGCCTCAGCGTCCGCTGGAGCTTGGACAAGAAGCGGCTGGCGGTGCCAGCGGCCATCCGGTCTCCCGACGATCGGGCGCATGCCGACAGCATCATGGGAGAGTTGCGGAAATCCTCGATGTCGAATGTCGCGCATTGCGGCAGGGCCTTCACCGCAAAATCGGCCAATCCGAACGCGAAACCGACCGCCAGGCCGTCCGCGCATGAACCTTCCGCATCGCTTCGGATCGAACTTTCGCGCATCACGGCTTCGACCGGCAGGCTGCTGTCTCTCTCGGCGTCCATGCTGCCCGTCCCGGCAAGAACGGATTGGTCCACGCGTGGCGCGACGGCGGCTTCGGCAACGATGAACCAGCCATGCAGGCAAAACCGAAGCGTCCCGTCTTCATCACGAGGGCGCACCTCGCGCGCGAGTTTCTCGTCGAAATGCGCAGCACTTGCGATCACTTCGTTCCACATCTCGCCGCCGACCGGTGCCCGCAGCGGTTCGGCCTGCGCGGTGCCATCCTGCGCTTTCGGTGTCCGCACCTCCACGAAAGGGGTGACGCCGGGTTCGCGGACGAAACTCACGATGGCAATGTCGCGTCCATACCCGTCGACGAACATGGCGCGGTAGGCCGTGATGCCGGAGGCGACCAGAGCTTCGGCACGCTCGACGCCATAGAGGTCGCGCATCTGTTGCTGCACTTCGGCATCGCAGCGGTCGACGCCATTATCGTCGCCGCAACCGCGCGCGAAGACATCACTGGCACCGGCCCCATCCGCGTCCTGCGCGAATGCAGTGCCATTCCCCAGGGCTGCGACAAGCAGCAAGATCATCCAGCGCATGTGGTGTCCCTTCCCGAACCGTGCGGATTACACCCCGGTTCTACAGCCGCACCGGGCTTATTCCAGGCCGATCCGATGGCCTCAGGCGGCCCGAGAATCTCCATCCGGCAGGTGTCTGCGGGGATGCCTTCCCAAACCGCGAATCGGACCGTGCCGGAGGGCTGCCGCGTCGCCATCACGCAGGCCGGCAAGGTCAGTGCCTCCGGATCGAGCGTCTTTCCGCGGACGACATAGCGCGCCAGATCGCTGTCGAATTGCCCGCCGATACGCCGCGCCATCGCCGCGCGAATCCGCGCATCGGTCAGCGCCCGCCCCGCATTCTCGTCGATCAGATCGGCAATGACCGCGTCGAGGGCGGCACCGCGCGAGCGCGCCAGCATGTCCCAGTGCCAGGCCAGCAGCGCGCCGCGCTGATAGGGCAGGCGCTGCGCCTGATCGCTTTCGAAAATGCGCTCTGCCAGTTCGCCCGCAGGCAGCTCCCGCACGGGCGATGCAAGGTACGCGTTCGCCAGATCGGACATGCCGGCGAGAAAGTCCTGCGTGTCGATCAGCCCGGCGGCGAGTTGCAGCTTCCATGCGAAATACTCGGTCGCCCCTTCGGTGAACCACATGCGCTGCGCGTCGGTCGCTTCGTCGGTGGGCCCCATCCGGCGCGTGATCCATTCGTGCACGATCTCGTGCGCGATCGTGTGGCGCAGCCGCCCGGCATCGGCATTCTCGCTCGCGAGCAGCAGGAAGCTGCGATGCAGACCGGTGCCCACGACCGCCGAACCCTGCGGCGGCGCGGGGATCGGGTTCACCGCGAAGACGTAGGACGCGAAAGGCGCGTCGTCGAACCGCTGCGCCCCCTGGTCGAGCATCCCGGCCAGCACGCCGGACATCGCGTCTGCGTCCATCGCGAAACTGCCGCGAATGGCGCTGCGGACCGTGGTGTCCCCCGCCTGCCTTGTATCGAAAACGAAGTCGCCGAGCGCGAGCACGGAATTCGCCAGATCCTCGAGCGCACAGCCCCTCGCGCAATCGCTGGCTGCGAAGCTGAAGGCCGCGCGCTGCGGCAGCGATTGCAGGTCGAGCGTCAGCGGCACGCCGCCTTGCGACCATTGCGGGAGAAAGGTCTGGCCGAGGAGAAAGGCATGGCGCTCAGCCGTCCGGACGCGCATGCCGGGCAGGCGATGGGTCTCCCAGTCCGGCTCCCCGTCGTAATCCTGCGCCACCGTATAGGCGATCCAGCCGCCACCGGGCGCGACACGATAGGCTTCCTCGTCACCGGGGAGCCGCTCCAGCCCGCGAGTCACGGTATCCCTGCGCAATTGCGACAGGCGCTCTTCCGGCCCCCAGTCGTCGGGAAAGGACAGGACCGAGCCCGCAGCCGCTGCGGGCAGATCGAGCGTTACCGTGATCGCCTCGAACCGGTCCGGCTGCTGGGTGCCGAGCGAGAGAATGCCGGCCTGCGCGGCGGCGCGGCCATCAGCATCGAGCTGGGGAGGAAGAGAAGCGCATGCGGCAAGCGCCAGAATGCCAAGAGCTGCCAACATCTTGCGAACCATCGTCGTACCCCCCCCCGATACGCCCGGCTATTCCCATTCGATAGTGCCGGGCGGCTTGCTGGTGTAGTCATACACCACCCGGTTGATCCCACGCACCTCGTTTACGATGCGCGTCGCCACGCGGCCGAGGAAGGCGGCGTCGAAGGGATACACGTCCGCGGTCATCCCGTCGGTGCTGGTCACGGCACGCAGGCCGCAAACGGAATCATACGTGCGCCCGTCGCCCATCACGCCGACCGTCTTCACGGGCAGCAGCACCGCAAAGGCCTGCCAGATCGCGTCGTAGAGGCCCGCATTGCGGATTTCCTCAAGGTAGATCGCGTCCGCTTTGCGCAGGATGTCGCACCGTTCCTTGGTGACTTCACCCGGAATGCGGATCGCGAGACCGGGGCCGGGGAACGGGTGGCGGCCGACGAACATGTCGGGCAGGCCGAGTTCGCGGCCCAGATCGCGCACCTCGTCCTTGAACAATTCACGCAGCGGCTCGACCAGCTTCATGTTCATGCGTTCGGGCAGGCCGCCGACATTGTGGTGGCTCTTGATCGTGACGCTCGGCCCGCCGGTGAAGGAGACCGATTCGATCACGTCGGGGTAGAGCGTGCCCTGCGCGAGGAAGTCCGCGCCGCCGATCTTCTTCGCCTCTTCCTCGAAGACGTTGATGAACTCGCCGCCGATGAACTTGCGCTTTGTCTCTGGGTCGGTCTCGCCCGCGAGGCCTTCCATGAAGCGCTCTTCGGCGTCCACGACGACCAGCGGGATGTTGTAATGGTCGCGGAACATCGTCTCGACCTGTTCGCGCTCGCCCAGCCGCAGCAGGCCGTGGTCGACGAAGACGCAGGTCAGCTGCTCGCCGATCGCCTCGTGGATCAGGATCGCGGCGACCGAGGAATCGACCCCGCCGGAGAGGCCGCAGATGACCTTAGCATCGCCCACCTGCTCGCGGATTTCGGCGATCTTGGTGGCGCGGTATTCGGCCATGGTCCAGTCGCCCGAGAGCCCGCAGACATGGCGCGCAAAATTGGCGAGCAGCTTGGCGCCATCGGGCGTGTGGAACACCTCCGGGTGGAACTGCGTGCCGTAGTACCGCCGCTCGTCATCGGCGATCAGCGCGAAGGGCGCGCCATCGCTGGTGGCGACAATGCGGAACCCTTCGGCGAACTGCGTCACCTTGTCGCCGTGGCTCATCCACACCTGATGCCGCTCACCGACCTCCCACAGGCCTTCGAACAGCACGCAAGGCTCGGTCACGGTCAGGAACGCGCGGCCGAACTCGCCGCCCTCCCCGGTTTCGTGCCCCGGCTTCACTTCGCCGCCAAGCTGCGTGGTCATCACCTGCTGGCCGTAACAGATGCCCAGAATCGGCAGGCCCGAATCGAACAGCACCTGCGGGGCGCGTGGGGATCCTTCGTCGCACACGCTGGCGGGCGATCCGGAGAGGATGATGCCCTTGGGCTTCATCCGGTGGAACGCCTCTTCGGCCTGCGTGAACGGCGCGATCTCGGAATAGACGCCCGCCTCGCGCACGCGGCGCGCGATCAGCTGGGTCACCTGGCTGCCGAAATCGACGATGAGGATCGAATCGGCCTGTGCGGGGCTGGCCGGAGCGGAAACGGTAGCGGCTGTGTCGTCCATAGGCGGCGGTTAGGTAATGCCTGGGGGCAAGTCTAGGCCTTCGACCAGGCCAGACACAAGCCGGGTGCGCCGCGCCCGGAAAGAGGGGATCAGCGACTATGAAGGCAACTGAGTTCGAGAACAAATTCGACGCTGGTGAGAACGTGAGCGATGCAATCGACTGGTCCCAGGCGCGCCGTCGGACGATCAGTCCAAGCGTAAACGTGGATGTTCCCGCGTGGGTGATGGATAGCTTGGACAAGCAGGCTCGGCACATTGCCGAACGCCGGACCGTGTCCTTGATCGAAGCCCGTAGCAACGACGACCTATATGGCCGCCCCTGGTGTGAGAAATGGACGATGGGCCGCATGATTCAGTTTAACACGGCATCTCCTTACGCCAAAGCACGCGGGCAGGTGCGGAAATGGCTGACAACGAAAAGCGCGTCGCGGAAATCCTAAAAGGTGCAACAGATCGGCGGGCGCAAGGCGAGATGCTAGGGCGGCCTTAATCTCTCCTGTTTATAGAGTGTCTTCAAAGACTTCCGATGGCCTGCGCAGGAGAGAGGATTTGGCCCGCATCATCATTGCAGATGACGACCCCATCATCGTTGAGATCGTGCGTGAGATACTGGAGTCGGAAGGGCATATTGTCGGTGCGCTCGGCGATGGGACGAGAGTGCGCGAGGTGCTGGAAGCCAACCTCCCCGATCTGCTGATTCTGGACTGCTCGATGCCCGGGAAAAGCGGGATCGAGGTGCTGCGCGAGGTTCGTGGATCGGAGCTTTGCCGCCGGATTCCGGTGATGATGCTGACGGCGCGCAGTTCGCGCTCGGACGAGGAAATCGCATATTATTCGGGCGTGGACGAGTACATCGCCAAGCCCTTCGACAGCCAGCAGCTGGTACTGCGCGTCAACGCAATGCTCGAACACGGCACCAGGATTGCGCCGCTGCCGACATCGAGCGACGGCACAACACAAAGCGACGAGCGCCCGGGCCGCAGGATCGCCAGATTGTAATCAATCTCGCACCTTTGCGCGCCATGCATCAAGTATGGTGCAAAAAACTGAACATACCTGCGCATTTTCTCACTTTCATAAAGAGGGGCGTAAGATTATTTCGCCTCTCGAGCCGGGCGGCGGGCTGTCCTCCCTCCCCCCTTGAGCCTGCCCCCGGCCAACACAACAAAATCAAGGAAATACCATGCGCACGATGACGACCAACGTCTTCGCGCTGCTGGCGGCGGTGTCTATCAGCTCCGTCGTCCTCGTCAGCGCGGTGACTTTCTGATCCCTTCCCCCGAAGGTTGATCCTTCAAGGCCCGCTTGCCCTCTCTCCGGCAAGCGGGCCTTTTCTTTGCGCACCCCCCTCTCGACCCTCGCGGCACAGGCCGCCATAAGCCGCGCAGATATGCGAAACGGGGGACCATGCCGATGATCAGAGTCATTCTCGCCGCCAGCCTGCTGCTGGCCGGGCCTGCGGCTGCGCAGGCGCAGACCGAGGCTCGCACCGCGAAGCCGACCATACTGGCGATCTTCGCCCACCCGGACGACGAACTGATTGTCGCGCCCGCGCTTGCGGATGCCGCCGGAGACGGCGTGCGGGTAAAGGTGGTCTACGCGACGCGCGGCGATGCCGGGCCGGGCGTTTCCGATTTCGAAAAAGGTGCAGAGCTCGCCGCCGCGCGCGAGCAGGAGGCGCGCTGCGCGTCGGGCGCGCTCGGCCTCGATGATCCGATCTTCCTCGATTACGGCGACGGCACCCTGTGGCAGCAGGCGCAATCGCAGGAGGGCGCGCAAAGCCCGCTCGAAGCCGAACTGCGCGCGCTGATTGCCGAACATGACCCGGTGACGATCATCACCTGGGGCCCCGATGGCGGCTATGGCCACGCCGATCACCGGATGGTGCACGCGCTGGTGGCAGAGATCGTGCAGGGGATGACGCTGGGCGAGGGCGCACCCCAGCTGCTCTATCCCGGCATCCCCACCGGCACGCTTCCTCCGGTGCCCGAACTGCAGCGCTGGGCGACCACCGCGCCCGAACTGCTGAGCGTGAACGCGAAATACGACGAGGCGGAACTGGCGCGGGCGGCGGACGCCGTGCAATGTTACGCCACCCAGTTCGACGCGGCATCGCGCGCGCAGCTCGTGAACGTGTTCGACCAGTCGATCTGGCAGGGCGCGGTTCATTTCCGCCGCGCCTTCGGGCGCAAGGACTAGCCGCGAACCGTCAGCATTCCACCACGTTGACCGCCAGCCCGCCCTGGCTGGTTTCCTTGTACTTGGATGACATGTCGAGCCCGGTCTGGCGCATCGTCTCGATCACCTGATCCAGGCTCACGCGGCTTTCCGCGCCGGTGCGATGCAGCGCGAGGCGCGCGGCGTTGACCGCCTTGACCGCGCCGATCGCGTTGCGCTCGATGCACGGCACCTGCACCAGCCCGCCGACCGGATCGCAGGTGAGGCCGAGGTTGTGCTCCATCCCGATTTCCGCCGCGCAGGCGACCTGGACCGGGCTTGCGCCCCACAGCGCCGCAAGGCCACCGGCGGCCATCGAGCACGCCACGCCGACCTCTCCCTGACAGCCCATTTCGGCCCCCGAGATGCTTGCTCGCTGCTTGTAGAGCAGGCCGATTGCGCCTGCGGTCAGCAGGAAGTGCCGCCGCTTCTGCGCGCAGTCGCTGTCGTCGGACGTCTTGCAGTAGAAGCGGATCACCGCCGGAATGATGCCCGCCGCGCCGTTGGTGGGCGCGGTGACGACACGCCCGCCTGCCGCGTTCTCCTCGTTCACCGCCATCGCATAGCAGTTGAGCCAGTCGAACAGCTGTTCGCGCTCGTTCGATTGCGGATTGGCGGAAAGCTTGTCCCACAGGTCGGGCGCGCGCCGCTGCACCTTGAGGCCCCCGGGCAGCACGCCGCGCTGGCTCAGCCCTCGGTCGATGCAACCGTCCATCGCCTGCGCGATCGCGTCCAGCCCGGCGAGCGTTTCCTCGCGCGGGCGCATCGCGTCCTCGTTGGCGAGCATCAGGTCGGACACAGAGAGCCCCTGCGCCGCACACTGCGCCAGCATCTCTTCCGCCGAACCGAAGGGATAAGGCACCGTGGCGCCCGCTTTCACCTGATCGTCCTTCGGCGGCTTCTTCAATTGCGCCTCGGAGGCGACGAAGCCCCCACCGGTCGAGAAATAGGTGCCTTCGCGCAGCAGTTCGCCCGCCGCATCGAATGCGCGCAGGACCATGCCGTTGGGATGCAGGCTGGGGATGATCTGCCCGGCGAGGTCGATATCGGCCTGCGGATCGAAGGCGATGTCGCGCCTGCCGCCTATCGAGAGCCGCTTGTCGGCATGGATGGCCGCAAGCGCGCGCGCGGCCTCGTCCGGATCGGTACGCTCCGGCCTGAACCCGGCAAGCCCCAGGATGCTCGCATCGACCGTGCCGTGGCCGACACCCGTCAGCGCGAGCGAGCCCTGCAATTCGACCGCCACCCGCACGACCTTGCCGAGCTGGCCCGATTTCTCGAGCACGCGCACGAAGCGCCGGGCGATCCGCATCGGGCCGACCGTATGCGAGGACGAGGGACCGATACCGATCCGGAAAATGTCGAGGACAGAGAGCATCGGGGCGGCGATGGTGAAGCACTGCCGTAACGTCAATCGCTATCGGCGCGCGCGCTCCGCTCGGCCCCGCCCGCTCAACCTCCGCCACCGCCCAGCGAGCCGAGCAGGAAGGCCAGCACCGCGCCGATCGCGGTTGCGATGCCGGCCCAGTAGTCGTCTTCCTTGAAGGCCTGCGGGAAAACCTCGTTCGCAAGGCTGGCGATCACCGCCCCGGCAGCAAAGCAGCGAATCGCGCCAAGCTGGCTCTCGCTCGCGCCCTCCAGCAGCACGTTGCCCGCGATGGCGGCGACAGACAGCAGTGCCGCCGTACCGGCCCACAGCGCGAAAATCTTGCCTTTCGAACGGCCATCGCCGCGCATTTCCTTCGCACCGCCCGCCGCTTCGGGCAGGTTGGAGAGCAGGATCGATCCGGCCAGCGCGGCAACCTCCATTGGCCCGGCGCCGATCAGCGCAACGCCCAGCGCAAGGTTTTCCGGCACCCCGTCGAGCGTGATGGCGGCCAGCAGCCCGCCGCCCGATCCGCCGCCCTATTTCTCCTTCACCAGCCAGTCGGCCAGCGTGAACACGCCCGCACCCGCCAGCACCGCCAGCGCGGCAATGGTCAGCGATCCGCGTTCTATCGACGGCTGGATCAGCTCGCTCGTGACCGACAGAAGCAGTGCGCCGCCCGCCAGCGCGACGAGAAAGCCTTCGGTTTTCTTGTTGAGCGGCGCGTAGAGGCCCCAGGCCGCACCCAGAAGCAACGCGCCGGAGACCACGGCAACCACGATAGGGGTCATCATCATTGCCCGATCAATGCGCTTCCCTGCGGCTTGTGCCCGACGGCCAACGACACCCCGTGGAAAAGCCCCGCATTTTGGCCATGTTTCGTTTGGGTTTCAGCCCCCGCGCGCCTATATTCGCCCGATGGACGAGAACACGAAAAACGGCCGGAATACCGGCGAATACGGTGCGGATTCGATCAAGGTGCTCAAGGGCCTCGACGCGGTTCGCAAACGGCCCGGCATGTATATCGGCGATACCGACGATGGATCGGGCCTGCACCACATGGTGTTCGAAGTGTCCGACAACGCGATCGACGAAGCGCTGGCGGGCCATTGCGACCTCGTCCTGATCGAATTGAACCCCGACGGCAGCGTGTCGGTGGAAGACAATGGCCGCGGCATTCCGGTGGACATGCACAAGGGCGAAGGCGTCTCCGCTGCAGAGGTCATCATGACCCAGCTGCACGCGGGCGGCAAGTTCGAGAACACCAGCGACGACAACGCCTACAAGGTCTCGGGCGGGCTGCACGGCGTGGGCGTCTCGGTGGTCAACGCGCTGTCCGAATGGCTGGAGCTCAAGATCTGGCGCAACGGCAAGGAACACTGGATGCGCTTCGAGCACGGCAATGCCGTGAACAGCCTCGAAGTGACCGGGGATGCGCCCCCCGTGGATTCGAACGGCGACGAGAACGGGCTGAAGAAGGGCACGCGCGTTACCTTCAAGGCGAGCGAGGAGACGTTCAAGAACGTCACCGAGTTCGATTTCGAAAAGCTGGAGCACCGCTATCGCGAACTCGCCTTCCTCAACTCGGGCGTGCACATCAAACTGCGCGACCGCCGGAGCGAGGATGTGCAGGAGCACGACCTGTTCTACGAAGGCGGCATCGCGGCCTTCGTCAGCTATCTCGACCGCAACAAGGACCCCCTGATCCCCGAGCCGATCTCGGTCTCGGCGGAGAAGGACGGGATCGGCATCGACGTCGCGCTCGAATGGAATGACTCGTACTACGAGAACGTGCTCGCCTTCACCAACAACATCCCGCAGCGCGACGGGGGCACGCACCTTGCCGCCTTCCGCACCGCGCTGACCCGCACGCTCAACAACTATGCCGCAGCCTCGGGCCTGCTCAAGAAAGAGAAGGTCTCGCTGTCGGGTGAGGACATGCGCGAAGGGCTGACCGCGATCGTTTCGGTCAAGCTGCCCGACCCCAAGTTTTCTTCGCAGACCAAGGACAAGCTGGTCAGCTCCGAAGTCCGCTCTCCGCTCGAAAGCCTGATGGGCGACAAGATGACCGAGTGGCTGGAGGAAAACCCCAACCACGCGAAGACCATCGTCCAGAAGATCGTCGATGCGGCTGCTGCCAGGGAAGCCGCGCGGCGCGCGCGCGAAATGAGCCGCAAGGGCGCGATGAGCGTCGCTTCCCTGCCCGGCAAGCTGGCCGACTGCCAGGAACGCGATCCCTCCAAGTGCGAACTCTTCCTGGTCGAGGGTGACTCGGCCGGCGGATCGGCCAAGCAGGGGCGCGATCGCAAGACGCAGGCGATCCTGCCGCTCAAGGGCAAGATCCTGAACGTCGAGCGCGCGCGGTTCGACCGGATCATTTCGTCCAAGGAGGTCGGCACGCTGATCCAGGCGATGGGCACCGGCATCCGCGACGATTTCAACCTCGAAAAGCTGCGCTACCACAAGATCGTCATCATGACCGACGCCGACGTGGACGGCGCGCATATCCGCACGCTGCTGCTGACCTTCTTCCATCGCCAGCTGCCCGAGATCGTGAAGAACGGCCACCTCTTCATCGCCCAGCCGCCACTCTACAAGGTCGCGCGCGGACGGAGCGAGGTGTACCTGAAGGACGAGCGCGCGCTCGATCGCTACCTCGTTGCCGAAGGGCTGCAGGATCGCGTGCTCGACAGCGCCACCGGTGTGCGCGCCGGGGCGGATCTGTCCGCGCTGGTCGACCACGCGCTGCGGGTGCGCAACCTGCTCGCCTACGCGCCGCGCAAGTACGACAGCGCGATCATCGAAGCGCTGGCGATGGCGGGCGCGTTCGACCCGGAGAACCTCGCTTCGGAAGAGGCGCTGGATCGCGCCGCCGCGCGGCTTCAGATGGGCGACACCGAAGCCCAGTGGAGCGGTTCACGCAGCGTGGACGGCGGCGTCCGGCTCGACCGGCTGTGGCGCGGCGTGACCGACAGCCACCTGATCGACGAGAAGTTCCTCGACAGTGCCGAAGCGCGCAAGCTGCACAAGGTCGCTGCCGAGAACCTCAATGCCTATGAAAGCGCGGCGCGGCTGGTGAAGCCGAGCGTTGCCGAAGCCGAAGCTGCCGAGCAGGATGGCGAGGAAGAGGAAGGCACCACGCCCGACCGCTCGTCCGCCGCGGGACAGGGCACGATCATCCGCCCGACCCAGCTGTTCGACGCGGTGATCGCGGCGGGCCGCAAGGGCCTGTCGGTGCAGCGCTACAAGGGCTTGGGCGAAATGAATGCCGAACAGCTGTGGGAGACCACGCTCGACCCGGACAACCGCGCGCTGCTGCAGGTGAAGATCGAGGATGCCGACGTGACCGACGAGATCTTCTCACGCCTGATGGGCGACGTCGTCGAAACCCGGCGCGAGTTCATTCAGGACAATGCGCTCAACGTCGCGAACCTCGATATCTAGCTTGGGCTAGAGATCGGATTTGCCGGGGCGCTCAATGTCGCAAATCTCCATATCTAGCTTGGGCTAGAGATCGGATTTGCCCGGGCGCTCAATGTCGCGCTCAACGTCGCGAACCTCGATATCTAGGCTGCTGCGTCGGTCGCCCCGCGGCCGACCAGCAGACCCCATCCCTGCTCCTTCGGACGCACGCCGTTGAGCAGCCACAGCGCCAGCGGGCTATGCCGCAGTAGGCGGTGCGCGGCGTAGGGCAACGCGAAAGCGCCCAGACAGATCGCCAGCCATGAGGCGAGCGGCGGCAGCGCTGCCGAAATACACATGATCGCCAGCCCGACCACCACCGGGTGGTGCAGCAAATAAATTGTGAAAGACGCATCCACCAGCCGGTCGATGCTCTCCGAACGCGCGCGCACCAATCGCATCAGAACCGCAAGGATGGTCTGTGTGAGGCAGAGCGACGAGAGCCCGTCGAAAATGAGGTCGCACGCGATCCCGATCCGCGACTGATCGTCCCACAGCCACACGTGCAGAGCCAGCGCGACAAGCCCGATCCCGGCGACCATCGGATCGAACCGGGCGAACCTGTCCCACAGGATGGGCGACCGGCGCAGGGCAACGCCGATGGCGAAGAACGGCAGGAACTTCGCCAGCGCATCGAGATCGAGGAAGCCGCCCGCCATGCGCAGATCGATCGCCAGCACATGTTCGGCGACGAACAGCGCCAGTTCGTACCCGGCAATCGCCAGCCCGAGGGTCACGATCCGCGGAGCCGGGAACGAGCCGAGACGCCCGAGAAACGGCCAGACCGCCGCCAGCAGGCAGCACAGCAGCAAGAGGGTCGGGAGGAACCACAGGTGCGAGAGCGCGTCTCCGGCCGCAGCGCGGTCCACCATCCCGGCGGGCGCGGCATTCAGGATTGCCTCCTGGAGCGGGACGATGACGGCGACACCGAAGGCCAGCGGCAGCCCCAGCCGTTCCGCCCTTCCCGCCAGCCACTCCCCCCGCGTGCGCCGCTCCAGCAGCATGGCCGCGAAGAAGCCCGCAATCAGGAAGAAGCCGGGCATGCGAAAATCGCTGAGGATCGGCGGGATGAGCGCAAGAACGGGATCGCGCGATCCGCTCATCACCAGCCAGTGGCCTCCTGCGAAGGCGAGGCTGGCGTGGAAGGGGATACCCAGCAGCATGAACGCCGCACGCGCTGCGTCGAGATGGTGGAAGCGTTGCGTGAGGGGCGGCGATGCGGGCTGCATGGACCGCTATTGCGCCGCTTCCCCCGGCTTGTCGCGCGCGCGGAGCGTGGCGTCTCTCGGCAGGACAATTCGCCGCCCGACCCTTACCGCGTTCGCTCGACATGGCCTCGCCGAAGGTTCACGGCGCATCTCCATGGATCATGACGCAATCATTCTGGGTGGCGGGGCCGCCGGGCTTTTCTGCGCCGCTGTCGCGGGCCAGCGCGGGCGGCGCGTGCTGGTGCTCGAAAAGGCCGAGGCGGTGGGGAAGAAGATCCTTGTCTCGGGCGGCGGGCGGTGCAATTTCACCAATCTGGGCGCGGGGCCGCAGAATTACCTTTCTGCGAACCCGCATTTCGCCAAGTCCGCGCTCGCCCGCTACACCGCGCGCGATTTCCTCGATCTGGTGGAGCGCCACGGCATCGCCTGGCACGAAAAGACCCTCGGCCAGCTGTTCTGCGATGGTTCGGCGAAGCAGATCGTCGCCATGCTGCTCGCCGAGTGCGAGAAAGGCGCGGTCGAGGTCCGCACCGGGCAGGAGATCGGCGGCGTCGCACATGACGGCGAGAGCTTCGCGGTCGAGGCGAATGGCGAGACACATCGCGCGCCCGCGCTGGTCATCGCCACCGGCGGGCCCTCGATCCCGAAAATGGGCGCGACCGGTATCGCCTACGATCTCGCGCGGCAATTCGGCCTCAAGGTGGTCGAGCCGCGCCCCGCGCTCGTCCCGCTGACGCTGGGCGGGGAGGATGTGCTGTTCCGTGAGCTGTCGGGCGTGTCCGCCCCGGTCGAAGCACATGCGGGCAAGGGCAAGAACACCGGGCGTTTCCGCGAGGCGGCGCTGCTGACGCACAAGGGCCTGTCCGGCCCCGCGATCCTGCAGGCCAGTTCCTACTGGCGGCACGGCGAGGTGCTGCGGATCGACTTCCTTCCCGACACGCCGCGCGGCTGGCTGGTGGAGAGAAAATCCGCGACACCGCAGGCAACGCTCGCCCAGGTTCTTCGCACGCTGCTGCCCGAGAGGCTGGCCGATACGCTTGCCGGACGGCTCGGTCTCGACGGGCCATTGCAGGGCGCACCGGACAAGGCGCTCACCGCGGCCGAGGAACGCCTGCATGGCTGGCAGTTCCACCCCAACGGCACCGAGGGTTTCGCCAAGGCGGAAGTGACCGCGGGCGGCATCTCGACCGCCGAGCTGTCCTCGCAGACGATGGAGGCGAAGCGCGTCCCCGGCCTGTTCGCGATCGGCGAGGCGGTCGACGTGACCGGCTGGTTGGGCGGCTACAATTTCCAGTGGGCCTGGGCGAGCGGACATGCCTGCGGCGAGGCGCTCTAGCAATTCAACGCGCATCGCGGCATTCTCCAGCGCGGGTCGCATCGCAGGGGGAGGATGCAAAGTGCTGCGCTCCATGTTTCGCTGGGCAATCGCGCTCGGGCTGATGGCGGGCGTACCGGCTGCCGCGCTGGCGCAGGATAGCACCTGCCGTAGCGGCCTGTTCACCCGGCAGGCGGCCTTCGCGCAGGCCGAAGTTACCGCCTCGAAGGCGTTTTTCCGGAAGGATACCGGGGGCTGCCCGTCGGGAGAGGACTGCCGCAGCAACTCCTACGTGGTCGAAGGCGATGCGGTGGTGATCGGGCGGCGTCTTGGCGATTCCGTATGCGCCTTTTATCCCAATGACGACGGCGGCACCGCAGGCTGGCTTGATATCGGCGCGCTCTTTGTTCGCCCGCTCGACGCGGCACCGCCGCTGCGCCGGTGGCTGGGCGACTGGAGCGATGGCGCCAGCGCAGACGTCACGATCCTGAACAGCGACGGGCGCGCCACCATCATGGGTACAGCCTTCTGGCCCGCGCGGCCCGAAGAGAACACCTGGCCCACGATCCATATCGGGGAGGTCGACGGGCCGCTGGCGATCTCCGGCCACCGCGCGACCTATGCCGACGACAATCTATGCGAGCTGGAGCTGACGCTGCTGCCGGACTTTCTGCTGATCGCGGACAACCACAAGTGCGGCGGCGTGAACGTGACCTTCAGCGGGGTCTACCGGCGGGTGCCCAGATCGACTGGGACCTGAGCGACATGGGTTCTTGAAGTTGCAACAGCACGCGCGCATGCCCCGCCGCATGACCGGCAAGACCATTCTCTCCGCGCTGCTCGCGCTGACACTCCCACTGTCTCTGGGCGCATGCGCCACCGTTCCCGCCCAGCGCGCCCCGGAACCCGTGACCGTGGGCATCATCGGCCTCAACGATTTTCACGGCAATCTGCAGCCGGTCGCCCGACCGCTGCGGGTCGATGACACGATGGAGGTTCAGGCAGGCGGTGCGGCGCACCTCGCCACCGCCATCGATACCCTGCGCGCCCGGCAGGAAAACACGCTGGTGATCTCTGCCGGCGATCTCATCAGCGCGAGCCCGCTGGTCTCCTCGCTGTTCCTCGACGAGCCGACCATCGGCGCGATGAATCGGATCGGGCTCGATTTCAACGCTGTGGGCAATCACGAATTCGACCGTGGCTGGCGCGAATTGAAGCGGCTGGCCGAAGGCGGGTGCGAGAAGCTGACCATGCGCGAGCCCTGCGCGGTGGAGCCGGACTACGCGGGCGCCGAGTTCGACTTTCTCGCCGCCAACGTGCTGGCGGGCCCCGAGATCGCCGCACCCGACTCGAAGGACGGCGGCACGCTGTTCCCTGGCACAGCCATCCGCCGCTTCGGCGCGGGCGAGCGCCAGGTGGCGGTGGGTATCATCGGGCTGACGCTGGAGGGCACGCCCGATCTGGTCACGCCCGAGGGCATTGCCGGGCTGACCTTCATCGACGAGGCGGAGGCGATCAACGCCGCTGCCGCCGATCTGGAGGCCGATGGTGTCGATGCGGTGGTGGTCGCCATCCACCAGGGTCTCGTGCCGGACGAGCAGCCCGACGTGTTCGGCTGCGCGGCGATCTCCGGGCCGCTGCGCGAGATTCTCGACCGGCTGAATCCCGGTATCGACGTCGTGATTTCGGGTCACACGCACCGCCCCTATGTGTGCGATTATTCCACGGTCGACGCTGCGCGTCCGATGCTCGTGACCAGCGCGGCATGGGGCGGCCAGATGCTGACCGACATCGCGCTGACCATCGATCCGGCAGGCGACCGGGTGATCGACAAGTCCGCGCGCAACCTGGTAATCGCAAACGATGCCGGCGATGCCCGCGAGGGCGTGCTGCGCCCCGCCGCGCGCGCGGACATCGCGGCATATGTCGCGCGCTATGCCGCCGCCGCGAAAGAGGCCGAGACACGGCCCGTCGGGAAGCTTGGCGGCCAGGCGCGCGAAATCGGGATCGAGAATGCGCTGGGCAATCTGATCGCCGATGCGCAGCTCGATGCAACGCGCAGCGCCGGCGCGCAGATCGCGCTGATGAACCCGGGCGGCATTCGCGCCGACCTGATCCCCGCCGATGACGGCACGCTGACCTTCGGACAGATCTACACCGTCCAGCCTTTCGGCAACACGCTGATCACCAAGACCTTTACCGGCGCGCAGCTGCTCGAAATCCTGCGCAACCAGCACGCCGATGCGGGGCTGAGCGCGGGCGGCTCCACCGTATTCGCCGGATCGCGCGGCTTCGCGCAGGTCTTCGAGCGCGATCCGGACGACGCCGATGGCGGCTATCGCTTCGTTTCCGCCACCTTCGAAGGGCAACCTATCGATCCGGCGGCCACCTATCGCGTCACCATGAACAGCTTCCTCGCCACGGGAGGCGACGGGTTCGGGACCTTCGCCGAAGGAACCGATGCGGTGACGGGACCGGTCGACCTCGACGCGATGGAAGCCTATCTCGACGGGGAAGGCGTCCGCGCGCTGCCTGCAATCGACCGGATTACGGTGATCGACTAGGCGAAACACCGCCTGCCGGGCTTCGCGGGTCGGCTCGATCCGGTTTTTCTACTCGCCTGCCGGGCGCTAACAGGGCGGCGGCCCTTCCCCATCGTCGTTTGCCCGCGCTCCGCACGTTCCGCGCAAGGACCTCTCGCGCCCCGAAACGCGCCGACTGTCACCGGTCCGAAGGCAAGACCTTGAGACAAGCTATTTCACAGGGTGAGACATTGGTGACCCGTGTTAGCCACCCTGCGCCACTCGCAGCGAGGCTACATCCTAAACACGCCGAAGCGCGGGCGATCCGCGATCGGCGCTTCGAGGCACGCTGCGAAGGCGAGGCCCAGCACGTCGCGTGTCTGGACCGGGTCGATCACGCCGTCGTCCCACATCCGCGCGGTGGCGTAGTAGGGATTGCCCTCGTCCTCGTATTTCTGGCGGATGGGGGCCTTGAATTCCTCCGCCTGTTCCTCGGTCCACGAGTCCGCGTCGCGGTGGACCGTGGCAAGCACGGACGCCGCCTGCTCGCCGCCCATCACGGAGATGCGGCTGTTGGGCCAGCTGAAAAGAAAGCGCGGGCTGTAAGCGCGCCCCGCCATGCCGTAATTGCCCGCGCCGAAGCTGCCGCCGATCAGGATCGTGACCTTGGGCACGGTGGCGGTGGCGACGGCGGTGACCAGCTTCGCGCCATGCTTGGCGATCCCTTCCGCCTCGTATTTCCCGCCGACCATGAAGCCGGAGATGTTCTGGAGGAACAGCAGCGGGATGCGCCGCTGGCACGCCAGCTCGATGAAGTGTGCGCCCTTCACCGCGCTTTCGGAGAACAGGACGCCATTATTGGCGAGGATCGCGACCGGCATGCCCCAGATATGCGCGAAGCCGCAGACCAGAGAGCTGCCGTAGTCCTTCTTGAACTCGTGGAATTCGCTGCCGTCGGTGAGCCGCGCGATCACCTCGTGCACATCGTAAGGTGCGCGCACATCCTCGGGAATCAGCGCGTAGAGGTCTTCGGCGTCGAACTTCGGCGGGCGCGGGTCCTGCAGCGTGATGTTGGTGGCGGCGTCGGTGTTCTCGCCGAGGTGCAACACAATATCGCGCACGATGGTCAGCGCGTGTTCGTCGTTCTCTGCCAGGTGATCGACCACGCCGGACTTTTTCGCGTGCAAGTCGCCGCCGCCCAGATCCTCGGCGCTGATCTCCTCGCCCGTCGCGGCCTTCACCAGCGGCGGCCCGGCGAGGAAGATCGTGCCCTGATTGCGCACGATCACGCTCTCGTCGCTCATCGCGGGCACGTAAGCCCCGCCCGCGGTGCAGGAGCCCATCACGCAGGCGATCTGCGGAATGCCCAGGCTGCTCATCTGCGCCTGGTTGAAGAAGATGCGCCCGAAGTGCTCCTTGTCCGGGAAAACCTCGGCCTGATACGGCAGGTTCGCCCCGCCGCTATCGACCAGATAGATGCATGGCAGGCGGTTTTCCTGCGCGATTTCCTGCGCGCGAAGGTGCTTCTTGACCGTCATCGGGTAGTAGGAGCCCCCCTTCACGGTCGGATCGTTGGCGACGATCATCACCTGCCGCCCGGACACGCGCCCGACGCCGCAGATCATCGAGGCGCCATTGACGTCGCCTTCGTACATGCCGTTGGCGGCCAGTTGCCCGATCTCGAGGAAGGGCGAGCCTGGATCGAGCAACCGCTCGACCCTTTCGCGAGGCAGCAGCTTGCCGCGCGACACATGGCGCTCGCGGTGCTTCTCGCTCCCGCCCAGCGCGGCCTCGGCGACCTTTTCGCGGAGTTCGGTGGCGAGGGCCTTGTTGTGATCGAAGCGCGCCTTGGCATCGGGCGCTTCACGGTCGAGCATCGAGGTGAGGGTGGGGGCTGTCATTGGTTCTTCCTCAGCGCTTCTTCACGAACTCGGCGCGCAGGACCAAGCCCTTGATGCCGGGATACTTGCAGTCGATCTCCTGCGGGTCGCCGGTCAGGCGGATCGATTTGATCAGCGTGCCCTGTTTCAGCGTCTGGCCCGCGCCCTTGACCTCGAGATCCTTGATCAGCGTCACCTGGTCGCCGTCCTCAAGGACATTGCCCACCGCATCGCGCACTTCGACCTTATCCGCCGCAGCCTGCTTGGCCGCCAGTTCGGAGGCGGGCATCCATTCGCCGCTTTCCTCGTCGTAGACGTAATCTTCGCTATCGCTCACCCTGCGGCTCCAATCAGTTCCCGGCCGATCAGCATCCGCCGGATTTCGTTCGTTCCCGCACCAATGTCGAGCAGCTTGGCATCGCGCATGTAGCGCTCCCCCGGCCAGTCGAGCGTGTAGCCCGCCCCGCCCAGCGCCTGCACGCTTTCCGCCGCGACGCGGAAGGCATTCTCGCTCGCCAGCAGGATCGCGCCTGCCGCGTCGAACCGGGTGGTCTTGTTGGCATCGCAGCTCTTGGCGACCGCGTAGGTATAGGCGCGCGCCGATTGCAGCGCGACATACATGTCCGCCACCTTGGCTTGCATCAGCTGGAAAGACCCGATCGGCTTGCCGAACTGCGTGCGCTCGCGAAGATAGGGGATCACGGTGTCGAGGCAGGCCTGCATGATGCCCAGCTGCAGCCCGGCGAGCACCACGCGCTCGTAATCGAGCCCGCTCATCAGCACGCCCACGCCGCCGCCGACGGGGCCCATCACGCGGGTTTCGGGTACGAAGCAGTCGTCGAACACCAGCTCAGAAGTGGGCGAACCGCGCATGCCCACCTTCTCGATCTTCTGGCCGATCGAGAAACCTTCGTCGCCCTTCTCGATCAGGAAGGCGGTGATGCCGCGCGATCCGGCCTCGCTGTCGGTCTTGGCATAAACCACCAGCGTATCGGCATAGGGTGCGTTGGTGATCCAGAACTTGGTGCCGTTGAGCTTGTAGCCGCCCTCGACAGCTTCGGCCTTGAGCTTCATCGACACGACGTCCGACCCGGCGCTCGCCTCGCTCATGGCCAGCGAGCCGACATGCTCGCCGCTGATGAGGCCGGGCAGGTACTTCGCCTTCTGCTCCTCGTTACCCCAGCGGCGGATCTGGTTGATGCACAGGTTGGAATGCGCGCCATAGCTCAGGCCGAGCGAAGCGCTCGCCCGGCTGACTTCCTCGACCGCGATGACATGTTCGAGGTAGCCGAGGCCCAGACCGCCATCTGCCTCGTCCACGGTGATCCCGTGCAGGCCGAGCTCGCCCATCTGCGCCCATAGCGCGTCCTTGGGGAACCAGTCCTCGCGGTCGATCTTCTCCGCCAGCGGGGCGATCTGCTCGTCGGCGAACCGGCCGACACTCTCGCGGATCATGTCGGCACTCTCGCCAAGCTGGAAATCGAAATCGGGGGTTGCGCGCATGCTGGCCATGGGGGGTATCCTCTTGTTTGTGCCCGCGCATAGCAAGCGCGCGGGCGCTGGCAAACAGCGCCTGCCCGAAGGGCTACCCGGTGCATGCCAACCGGGTGGGAAACGGGCGCCGGTATCGCACGGCAGCAAGCTTTTCTGGTCAAGCCGGGGCAGCACCCTATATCTGCGGAAGGACAGGGGGCGAATGGAATCTCTCAGCGATCTCGATAGCACGGGCGCGAATCGCCCGGACGCACCGGTTTCCGGGCCGGAGGAGCGCTCGCGCAAGCTTGCCGCCTACGGGATCGATTCGCTCGAGGACGATGCCGAGCTGAACGCGATCGCGGATTTCGCGGCGAGCCTGTGCGATACCCCCACCGCCAGCGTCACCATCGTGGAGGAACGCCGGCAGCGCTTTCTCGCCAAGCATGGGATCGATAGCCGCGAGACTCCGCGTTCGGTCAGCTTTTGCGCGCAGGCGATGCAGGGCGAGGAGCTGTTCGTGGTGCCCGACGCCACGGAGGACCCGCGCTTTGCAGAAAACGAGCTCGTCACCGGACCGATGCATCTGCGGTTCTACGCAGGGGCGCCGCTGGTCACCGAGGACGGAACCGAACTGGGCGCATTGTGCGTGATCGATACCGAGCCGCGGCCCGAGGGGCTTACGCAATTGCAGCAGGATGGCTTGCGCGTCCTCGCACGCTCGGCGCTACGGCGCTTCGTCAACGAACGCGAGGCAAAGCGTTCGCGCGAGGGCGAGAAGGATCGGGCCCGGATGCTCTCCCTCGTGCTCGATTCGGTGCCCGGCATTGCCTGGTCGGCCGACGAGGACCTGAACTTCGATTTCTTCAACGCCCGGTGGACGGAAATCACCGAAGCGGAACCGCCGCGTACACTCGATGACTGGGGCTCGCATATCCATCCGGAGGATTACGGGGCCACCGTCGCCAAATTCTCGGCAGCGACGAAGCAGAAGCGCGTCTTCGCCGACGAATGGCGGCTGCGGCTGGCCGACGGCTCCTACCGCTGGGCGCTTAGTCGGGCGGTCCCGATCGAACTGGCCGACGGGTCCTGGCGCTGGGTGGGCTCGATCATCGATATAGACGATGCCCACCGCCTGTCCGAAGCGCGTGACCTGCTGGCGCGGGAACTCTCGCACCGTATCAAGAACATCTTCGCGGTCGTCGCCAGCCTCATCACCCTGTCCGCCCGGCGTGACCCGGACCTGCGATACTTCGCGCAGGAAATGACCGACAAGATCGCCGCGCTGGGCCGTGCGCACGAATTCGTGGCCCCTGCCGGGGTTGTGCAGGAAAATTCGTTGCACGGCCTGCTGGAACAGATTTTCGCACCTTATTCGAACGAGGGCGAGCCGCGGATCGCCGTGTCCGGCGAAGACCTTTCGATCCAGGCGCGCACCGCCACGCCGCTGGCGCTGGTGTTCCACGAACTGGCGACCAATTCGGCCAAGTACGGCGTACTCTCGCAGGACGAAGGCAAGGTGGATGTCGCGATCTCTACCGGGGATGACGAGAGGCTGAGCATCCTCTGGCTCGAGCCGGGCGTCGCGACGAAGGCCCAGAACGGCGAGGGCTTCGGCTCGCGGCTCCTGCGGATGAGCGTGGAAGGCCAGCTTCAGGGAAAGATCGAACGCGAATGGACCGACCAGGGGCTCGCGGTCCGGCTGGACCTTTCGCTGCCCGTGGTCGCAGGCTAGCACCGGCGGATGGCCGCATCGCTCGCTTTCGAAGGCGTCACCAAGCGTTATGACAGCACCCGTGCCCTCGCCGGGATCGATCTGGCGATCGAGCCGGGCAGCTTCGTCGCGCTGGTCGGCGCATCGGGCTCCGGCAAGTCGACCCTGCTCAAGACGATCAACCGCCTGGTAGAGCCGACCGAGGGCCGCGTGCTGCTCGACGGGCAGGATGTTGCCGCAAGCGATCCGACCGCGATGCGCCGCACCACCGGCTACGTGTTCCAGCGGATCGGCCTGTTCCCGCACATGAGCGTGGCGGAAAACATCGCGATCGGCCCGCGTCTGGTGGGCGAGAAACTGGGCGAGGATCGGATCGGCGAATTGCTTTCGCTGGTCGATCTCGATCCCGCGATGGCCAGCCGCCTGCCCGAAGAGCTTTCGGGCGGGCAGCAACAGCGCGTCGGCGTGGCGCGGGCGCTGGCGGGCAATCCCTCGCTGCTGCTGATGGACGAACCCTTCGGCGCGCTCGATCCCGTGACCCGCGATGCGCTGGGCACACGGGTGCGCGACCTGCACGAAACGCTGGACCTCACCACGATCATGGTCACGCACGACATGGCCGAAGCGCTGATCCTGGCGGCCCGGGTGCTGGTGATGGACGGCGGACGGATCGTTGCCGACGAGACGCCGCAGGCACTCAGCCGCGGCAAGGGTGGCGAGGTTGCGCAGGAACTGGTCGCGGTACCGCGCCATCAGGCCGAAAAGCTGAAGGGCCTTGAGGGATGATCGGCGTGTGGGATGCCCTGATGGGTCTGGGGGACGTGCTTGCCCAGCATGTCATCCTGGCCGCATGCGCCATCGGGCTGGGCATCGCGGTCGCCCTGCCACTGGCGGTGTGGGCCAGCCGCAGCCAGGCGGTGTCGCGCGGCGCGCTCGGCTTCGCGAGCTTGGTGCAGACGATCCCTGCGCTGGCATTGCTGGCGCTATTCTTCCCGATCCTGCTGAGCCTTCGGGCGGTGTTCGGCGAAGGGCTGCCGACGCTCGGCTTCCTGCCCGCGTTGCTGGCCCTGTCGCTCTACGCGCTGCTGCCGATCCTGCGCAACGCGGTAACCGCGCAGACCAATCTCGATCCCGGCGTGATCGAGGCGGCGAACGGCGTGGGGATGAGCTTCTGGCAGCGCCTGCGGCTGGTCGAGGCGCCGCTTGCCGCGCCCTACGTCATGGCAGGCATTCGCACCGCAGCGGTGTGGACCATCGGAGCCGCCACGCTCTCCACCACCATCGGGCAGCCCAGTCTGGGCGATCCGATCTTCGCGGGTCTGCAGACGCAGAACTGGTCGCTGGTGCTCGCGGGCTGCATCGCCAGTGCGGGGCTAGCCATCGTGGCCGACGCGCTGCTCGGCACGATCGAGGCGGGGTTCCGGCGGCGCGACCGGCGGCTGTGGCTGGGCGGCGCCATCGCGGTCGCTGTGGGCGTGGCCGCCGCCTTCGTGAGCCAGGTGGACTGGAGCCGCGACGACGGGCGCGAGACCATCGTGATCGGCACCAAGCAATTTTCCGAACAGCTGATTCTTGGCCGGCTGGTTGGCGAACAGCTGGAGGACGCAGGCTACGACGTCGAATATCGCGAAGGGCTCGGCTCGGCGGTGGTCGCGCAGGCGGTCGCCAACGGGTCGATCGACATCTACTTCGACTACACCGGCACGATCTGGGCAAACCAGATGAAGCGGACGGACAATCCCGGGCGCGATGCGATGTACGAGGCGATCGTGAAGTGGGAGCGCGAGGTGCAGGGCACCCGCGTGCTCGGCAAGCTGGGATTCGAGAACGCCTATGCCTTCGCCATGCGCGAGGACCGGGCGCGCGAGCTCGGCATTGCCAGCATCGAGGATCTGGCGCGCGCCGCGCCGCGGCTGGTGGCGGGCGGCGATCCGGAATGGTTCGAGCGGCCCGAATGGTTCGCGGTGCGCGACGCCTATGGCCTGAACTTCTCGAACGAGCGCAACTTCTCGCCCACCTTCATGTACAATGCCCTCAGGTCCGGTGACGCCGACGTGATCGCCGCCTACACATCCGACGGGCGGATCGCGGCGGATAATCTCGTCATCCTCGAGGACCCGCGCGAGGCGCTGCCCAGTTACGACACGCTGATCATCCTTTCCCCCGAACGCGCGAATGACGAGCGGCTGATCGCCGCGCTGCGCCCGCTGCTGGGCAGCATCAATGTGGAGGCAATGCGCGAGGCGAACTTCTCCGTCGACCGGACCGATGGCGACAAGAAAACTCCGCGCGAGGCCGCACGCTGGCTGGCCGGGGAAGTCGGGCTGGAATAGAGTTTCCGGCGCGTGCCGGGTCTTACGGCCGCGTCCATATCTGCGTCTGGCAGAAGGGGCCGACGCAGCCCTTCACCTCCAGCCGGTTGGCACCCTTGCGGCGGATGACGGAACGGTACGTCTTGCCCGCTTCGGGATCGTAGATGTCGCCTCGCCACAGATCGCCATCCTCGCGCAGATCGGTCAGCACCGGCAGGCCCATCAGCTTGCGGCTGCGCAGGCTCTTGTCCGGATTGTTGACGTCGCGCTGGTTCGCCCCGTCGGGCGGCGTTTCGAGAAACTTCGAGATCTTGCCGCAGACCGAAGAGCCGCACTGGCCGATCGTAACGATGGCGTTCTTTTCCTGCGTCACCCAGCGGCCCGAGATCGGATCGGCGGCGAGAGCCGGAACGGCGAGCGCGGCAATGGCGACCGCACCAGCCAGCGTGGCGGTAAGAAGTTTCTTCATGATCTGCGAACAAGCCACACCCGGCCCCGTTCCGCAAGCCGCAGCTCTTATTGGAGGCCCGCGCCTTCGGGCCAGTCGGCTGCGGCGAAGGCCATCACCTTGAACAGCTCGCCCATCTGCTCGGGCGAAACGAGCCGTTCGCGCGCCTCTTGCACCTCCTGCGCACGCTCGGGAGCTGCCCTCGCAAGCGCGGCGGCGCGCGCGCCTATGCCGAGCGATTCGAGGAATTTCCCCTGCGTCGCGGTGCCCAGCACACGTACCCCGTCGATGCGGGCAGCGGTTGCGAGCGCGGCAAAATCGACATGGGCGGTCAGGTCCGCCGTGCCTGGCCGTACCAGCGGATCGACCTTCCGGTGCTGCGCCACCGCCTGCAAGGTCGATCCGGTGCGGTGCCGCAGGTGGCCATAATCGACGATCAGCGCCACGCCGCCCTGTTCGGCGAGCCGTCGGGCGATCTCGCCCATCACCGCTGCTGCCGCCGGGCAGGTTTCGATGATCGTGCCGGGGGGCTGGTCGGCCCAGCCTTCGGGCACGGCGCTGTCCATCGGCTGGTCCCCGGCGACGAAGCGGAAGGCGGCCTCACCCTGCCCAGCATCGTCCAGTCCGCCATCGTCCAGCCCGATCATGCGTTCGCGCCAGCCCGCGTCGGTGCGCACCAGTTGGCGAACGGGAAGCGCATCGAAGAACTCGTTGGCGACCAGCAGCAGCGGGCGATCTTCCGGCAGGCTGGCGACATCCTCGTGGAATTGGGCGCCCGGTACGGCTTCGGCTTGCAGCGCGCGAAGAACCGGCGAGCCTTCGACGAAATGCACCTGCGGCGAGAGGCCGAACCGCGCCATGCTGCGCAGCGCGTCCTTCGCCAGCGTGCCGCGCCCCGGGCCAAGCTCGCAATAGAGCGGATCGGGCGGCGCGCCCGCGCGGCTCCAGATGTCCGCCAGCCACAGGCCGATCAGCTCGCCGAACATCTGGCTGATTTCGGGCGCGGTCACGAAATCGCCGCCGTCCGCCTCCCGCGGTGCGCCCAGCGGATCGCGCGCCGCGTAATAATGCGCGTTGCTTTCGCCCATGTAGCGCGAGACCGGTATCGGCCCGTGCATGGCGACCAGACGCCGGAACCGTTCGGCCAGGCTGGCGGGCTGTGGCTGCGCGCTCAGGATTCGCTCGCGGTTAGCGGCGCACCCTTCGAAGCCGACGGGTTCCTGAGCGCGTAGACCACCACCGCGACCCCCACGAGAATCATTGGGATGCTGAGCCACTGGCCCATGGACAGGCCGCTCGAGGCGGCGAACTCTGTCAGGTGCGCGTCGGGCTGGCGGAAGAATTCGTTGATGAAGCGCGCCGTTGCGATCCCGATGGTGAACACGCCCACCAGCACGCCCGGCTTCCACCGCGCCTTCGTCAGCCAGAACAGCGACAGCATGATGATCATCATCGCCAGTCCCTCCAGCCCGGCCTGGTAGAGCTGGCTGGGATGACGCGCGAGGCCCGAGGGGTCGGATGGGAAGACCATCGCCCAGGGCACGTCGGCGGGGCGACCGTAAAGCTCTCCGTTAACGAAATTCGCCAGCCGGCCGAACAACATGCCGAAGGGCACGTTGACCGCGATGTAATCCGCCACCCGCAGCCAGTTGAGGTTGTTGCGCATGCTGACCCATAGCAGCGCGAGGACCACGCCGATCCCCCCGCCATGGAACGACATGCCACCGTCCCACAGGCGCAGCAGCCCCCACGGCATCAGGCCTTCGTGCCCGAAATCCACGAAGAGTTCGGGCTTGTAGAACAGCGCATAGCCCAGCCTGCCGCCGAAGATGACGCCCAGCGTGCAGTAGAACAGCAGGTCGTCCGCATGGGTCTGCGTCATGGGGGCGCCGGGCGCCTTTATCATCCGGGTGAGGTGCCAGTAGGCGAGGATGATGCCGACAATGTAGGCGAGCGAATACCAGCGCAGGGTGAAGAACCCCAGGTCGATTCCCGGCGTCAGTCCCAGCTGTTCCCAGTAGATCGGTTCGCTTGCGGCTTGCGCGAGTAGTGACAGCATTCCATCGACCCCTTAGAGATAACGCCTGAACGGCCCGGTCTTGCGTCAGTGCGGCGTGCATTGGCACAGGCGGGGCCAGGACAAAAGGGACAATGCACGCGCGGCCACGGGGCCTGCGCGGCACCATGAGAGAGGATACGCATGCCGACGCAGCTCGACATTACTTTGGACACGATCATGGACCAGCTGGTCGCCCCCGGCGCCCCGGCGGAGACCGTGCCCTTCACCCGTAACGGCGTGGCCATGCCCAGCCTCAAGAATGCGCCGCCCAGCCTGGCGCACTACTTCGAGCAATATGTCGAACAGCACGGCGATGCCGAATTCCTGGTCGACGACGGATGCCGCCTGACCTTCCGCGAAACCTACGATGCCGCACGCCATGTCGCGGCAGGTCTCCTCTCGCAGCACCGACTGGTGAAGGGCGACCGCGTCGGCATCGCCGCGCGCAACTCGGCCAACTGGATCGTCGCCTACATGGGCATCACGATGGCAGGCGGATGCGCCGCGCTGGTCAACGGTTTTTCCACCGGCGAGGAAATGGCCGACGCGATAAGCATGGTCGGCTGCCGCATCGTGCTGGCCGATCGCAAGCGGGCGGAGCGCCTCGACGGAACCGATCACGGTTCGTCGATCCTGCCGCTCAAGCATGACTGCAACCCGGCCGAGGGGCTGAGCGCGGTGTGGGGCGATCCCGCCGCCACGCCGCTGCCCACGCTGGGGCCGGACGATTACGCGACGCTGCTCTACACGTCGGGCTCCACCGGCCGCTCCAAGGGTGCGCTGTCCGATCACCGGGCCGTGATCCACGGCACCATGAGCTACGTCATCCAGAGCCTGATGGCGCTGACCTACCTTTCGAGCCAGGGCGAGGCCTCGGCCCTGCAGCCCTGCGCACTGGTTGCCGTGCCGCTGTTCCACGTGACCGGCGAAATCCCTGTCTTCCTGCAAAGCTTCGCGCTGGGCCGCAAGCTGGTGCTGATGAAGAAGTGGGATGCGGGCGAGGCGCTGCGCCTGATCGACCGCGAAAAAGTGACCTACTTCACCGGCGTGCCGCTGATGAGCTACGAGATGGCCACCCATCCCGACCGCGAAAAGTACGATACCTCCACCTGCACCTCCTTCGCGGCAGGCGGCGCACCGCGCCCGGTCGACCATGTCGGCGCGATCAAGGAAGCGTTCCCCGGCGGCTTCCCCCTGCTGGGCTACGGCCTTACCGAAACCAACGCCATCGGCTGCGGCAATTTCAACGAAAACTACCTTGCCAAGCCGTCCAGCACGGGCAAGGCCAGCCGTCCGCTGGTCGACCTCGCCATACTCGACGAGCAGGGCAACAAGCTGCCCGCGGGCGAAGTGGGCGAAATCTCGATCCGCACCGTGGCCAACTTCCTGTGCTACTGGGACAACAAGGAAGCCACCCGATCCGCCATCACCGACGACATGTATTTCCGCACCGGCGACCTCGGCCGCCTGGACGAAGACGGCTACCTGTTCATCGTCGACCGCAAGAAGGACATCATCATCCGGGGCGGCGAAAACATCAGCTGCCTGGAGGTGGAAGATGCGATCTACGCGCATGACGATGTCGCCGAATGCTCGGTCTTCGGCCTGCCGGACAATCGCTATGGCGAGATCGTAGGCGCGGTTTACCTCGCACGCAGCGGCGCGGCACTGTCCGAACAGCAACTGGCCGACTATCTCGAGAAGAAACTTCCGCCCTTCAAGCGACCGGCGCGCATCTGGCAGGTGAACAGCCCGCTTCCGCGGCTCGGCACGCAGAAGATCGACCGGCGCGCGCTGCGCGACCAGTACACGGCAGAAACCGCAGGGACATGAGCGCACCCCCCCTCGCCAATCAACGCGCCATCATCGACCGGCGCGCACTCGCTGCAAAAATCGGCGAGATCGAGGGGGATGAAAGCACCTGGCGAGAGGCGTTGCTCGCCATCCTGCAGGAAGCGCTGAAGGCCGGCCGGGAGGAAATGTCCCGCCGGCTGGTCGAAAACCCTTCCGCCGGACACGCGCTTTGCGGTGGCCACAGCTTCCTGCTCGATCAGCTGATCCGGCTGATCCATGATCACGCGGCCGATCGGCTCGCCCCGGTACCCCAGGGCAAGGCGGCGCGTGCGCTCTCGATCCTTGCAGTGGGCGGGTACGGGCGCGAGGAAATGGCGCCGCATTCGGATGTCGACATCGTCTTCCTGTGCGAACGCACCGATGACGAGCGCACGGTCGCCCTGATCGAGGCGATCCTCTACCTTCTGTGGGACCTGGGCCTCACGGTTGGCCACTCGGTCCGTAACGTCGATGACATCGTGAAGATGGCGAAGGCCGACGGCACGATCCTGACCTCGCTGCTCGAAGGCCGCTACCTGTGGGGGGACGAGGCGCTCTACGAAGAGAGCAAGCGACGTTTCTTTCTGGAGGTCGTCGAAGGTACCGAACGCCAGTTCGTCACCGAAAAGCTGCGCGAACGCGACGAGCGACACAAGCGCATGGGCGATACGCGCTACGTCGTCGAACCCAATGTGAAGGAAGGCAAGGGCGGTCTGCGCGATCTGCAGGCGCTCTACTGGATCGGCAAGTATATCCACCGCGTGGGCGAGGCTGCCGAACTGGTTGACGCGGGCCTGTTCACGCGCAGCGAATACAAGAGCTTCCGCCGGGCCGAGGGCTTCCTGCTGGCGGTGCGCTGCCACCTGCACGATATTACCGGGCGCGCCGAAGACCGCCTCACCTTCGATCTGCAGAAGGAAGTCGCGCGGCGGATGCGCTTTGCCGACCGGCGCGGGAAGAGCGCGGTGGAACGCTTCATGCAGTTCTACTTCCTGCAGGCGAAGCGGGTGGGTTCGCTGACCGGGGTGTTCCTCAGCCAGCTGGAAGAACAATTCGCCAGGAAGCGCGCCCGGCGCGGGCTGCTGGCGGGTTTCAATTCACGCCCGCGGACGCTTCACGGCTATACCGTCTTCGCAGGCAAGCTGGCCGCGCCCGGAGACGAATGGTTTCGCAAGGACCCGGTCAGGCTGATCGAGATATTCCGGATCGCGGAAAGCGAACAGCTGGAGATCGACCCGCGCACGATGCGCCAGGCGGATCGCGACAGCGGGCTCATCAACGACGAGGTGCGCGAGGACCCGCGCGCGAATGCCGCGTTCCTGGACCTGCTTGCCGGTCGCAACGATCCCGAAACCGTGCTGCGCTGGATGAACGAGGCGGGCGTTTTCGGCCGCTTCGTGCCCGATTTCGGGCGGGTCAACGCGCAGATGCAGTTCAACATGTACCACCACTACACCGTGGACGAGCATACCATCCGCGCGATCGGCTTCCTGACGAAGATCGAGAAGGGCGAACTGGCAGAGGAGCATCCGCGCGCCACGCGCGAGATTCATCGTCTCAAGAGCAGGCGCGCCGCCTATGTCGCGGCGCTGCTGCACGATATCGCCAAGGGTCGCGGGGGCGACCATTCGGTGCTCGGCGCCGAGATCGCCGAGAAGCTGTGCCCGCGTTTCGGCCTGAGCGACGAGGAGACCACGCTGGTCGCGTGGCTGGTGCGCCAGCATCTGCTGATGAGCCACACTGCCTTCAAGCGCGACATTGCCGACCCCAAGACGGTCGAGGATTTCGTGGCCGAGGTGCAGACGCTGGAGCGGTTGCGGCAGCTCGCCATCCTGACCTCGGTCGATATCCGCGCGGTGGGCCCGGGCACATGGAACAGCTGGAAGGGCCAGCTGCTGGGCGAGCTTTACGATCGCTCGCACGAGCGGCTGCGGCTGGGCCACGTCACCAGTGGCCGCAAACATCGCGTCGATGCGCAAAAGGCCGCGGTGCGCGAAGCGCTGGGCGACAAGGCCGCGCTGATGGATCGGTACGACGATCTTCTGCCCGCGCCCTACTGGATCGCGGAACCGCCGGATATCGCCGCGCGCAACATCGTGCAATATTCGGTGGCGCGCGAACTGGGGGAGGCGCTGTCGGTCCATTGCGAACCCGACGAGGAGCGCGGGGCCACGCTCGTCACCGTGATCGCCGCCGACCATCCGGGCATTTTCATGCGCATCGCGGGTGCAATCCACGTCGTGGGCGGGAACATCATCGATGCGCGCATCCACACCACCCGTACCGGCTACGCGGTCGACAATTTCCTGGTGCAGGACCCGCTCGGCCAGCGCTTCGGGGAAGACAACCAGCTCGAACGGATAGAGCGCAGCATCGCCGATGCCCTGGAACGAGGCGCCCAGCTGGTGCCCAAGCTCGCCCAGCGCCCCTTGCCGCGCAGGGGTGCAGGCGCCTTCGACGTGCGGCCCAGCGTCGCGTTCGACAATGATGCTTCGCATCGCTTCACGGTGATCGAAGTTTCCGCGCGCGATCGTCCGGCCCTGCTCAACCGGCTGGCGCGCGCGCTGTTCGAACATCACGCCATGATCCGCTCCGCCCATATCACCCACTACGGGGAGCGCGCGGCGGATACGTTCTACGTCACGGATCTTACAGGCGACAAGATCACGGACCCTTCGCGCCTGGAAACGATCCGGGCCGCGCTGGTCGATGCAGCGAGCGACGAGATGCAGGCAGAACTGGAGCCTGCGTAACCGCTAAGACGCGAGCTGTAATTTGGGGTAGAGTTGCAGCCACCGCTTGGCCGCAATCCGCCCATCAAAAATCGGGCGCTTCTCTGCCACGAAACGATCAGTCGGGCGAAGAATCCCGTCGAACAGGTCGGTCAGGCCCAGCGGCGCAGACACCTCGCACCGATTGTCGGGCTGGCGGCGCACGGCAACAGCGGTGGCGGTTTCGGGCCAGAACCGCATCGCGTCCTGCGTATTCTCGTAGCGGCGATCACGGTTACGTATGTGCATCAGGGCCTGGTTCTTGACCGACCAATCGAACCCCGGCGCAGCCTGGATGAGACGCGCTTCGATATCCCGATCTGCGGGTGAGGGAGCATCCTTGCCAAACCAGATGACGTCGATATCGCCCGAAGGTGGCGACACCGCGTAGCCATGCAGATGATCCCACACTGCATTTCTGATAAAACCTGCACCTACCCAGCAATCCGGCAAACCCAGCGAATCGACGATTTCCAGCAAGGGCCACCGAACCGGATCGCGACGGATGATGTCCGCCACCCGGTCGGCCAGGCGATCCCTCACCCCCGCGCCCCGAACAGGGCAGAGCCGACGCGGATATGCGTCGCGCCGAGCATGATCGCCGTCTCGTAGTCGGCGCTCATACCCATGCTCAGGCCCCATGCACCCGGCTCGGGTTCGTGCCGCCGCGCCAGTTCGCCGAGCAGCGCGAAGAACGGCGCGGGCTCCTTGTCGGCGGGCGGGATGCACATCAGGCCGAGCAGCGGGATGTCCGCCTCGCGCGCGGCGGCGATGAAGTCCGGGAGATCGGATATTGCGCACCCGCCCTTCTGATCTTCCTCGCCCACGTCGACCTGGATGAAGCACGGCACGCGCCTGCCCAGCTTGTCGTATGCCTTCGCGAGCGCCTTCAGCAGCGAAGTCCGGTCGAGCGAATGGATCACATCGAAGGTTGCCGCCGCATCCTCCGCCTTGTTCGATTGCAATTGCCCGATCAAATGCAGCTCTACGTCGTCGTAGCGCTCGCGCAGCTCGGGCCATTTGGACTGCGCTTCCTGCACGCGGTTTTCGCCGAACACGCGCTGCCCCTCCTCCAGCAACGGCTCGATCTTCTCGACCGGATGCGTCTTGCTGACCGCGATCAGCGTCACCTCGTCCGGGTCGCGCTTGGCGATCTTGCAGGTGCGGGCGATCCGCTCTTCGACTTCCATCAGGGCTGCTGCGCTATCCATCGCGCGCCGCTATAGCGGTTGAACGATGCCGATCCATCCCCTTCCCGACCTCTGGCTGCTATCCGACGCGCGCAACGATGCGCTGCTCGAGGATGCGCTGACACGCCTGCCTGACGGCTCCGGTTTTGTGTTCCGCCACTATCATCTGCCGCAGGACAAGCGGCGCGTACGCTTTGAAATGCTGCGCAGCATCTGCCGCAGCATGAACCACTGCACGATCCTGTCCGGCCCGGCTGAAACGGCGCGGCGCTGGGGGGCGGACGGCGTCTACGGCGCGCCCACCGCGCTGGACGATGCTGCAGACATGCTGCGCATCGCGACAGCCCATGACGAAGCGGAGATAGCGGCGGCCGAACGCATCGGTGCGGATGCCGTAATGCTCTCCCCGGTATACGCCACCCGAAGCCATCCCGGAGGCGCAGCGCTGGGGCCGGAGCGGTTCCGTACCCTTGCCGGACCCACCTGCCTGCCGGTGATTGCGCTGGGCGGGATGACGCCGGAGCGCGCGCGGGCGCTGGGCATTTCGCGCTGGGCCGCGATCGACGGGCTGTCGTGACCGATTATGGCCCTGCGCACTTGACCCGGGACTCCCTTCGGATTCATGATGCGTTCCAAACCCCCGCGGAGTGATGGAAATGGCAAGCAAGGCCCTCGTCCCGACCGAGACGCTCGACTGGCGTGAGGCTTTTCGCGCATCGCTCAAGCGTGCGCTGCAGATGGCGGGTGCGCTGATCCTGTTCGGGGCGATGCTGTTCCTGGCGCTATCGCTGATCAGCTATACGCAGGCCGATCCCAGCCCATCGACCGCTGCTGCTGCCTCGGGGCCGGTTGCGAACTGGATGGGCAATGCCGGGGCCTGGGCGGCAGAACGCGCGCTGTTCTCCTTCGGCTGGGTCAGCGTGCTGGCGCTGCCGCTGCTCTATATCGGTGCGCGAAGCCTGTGGCGCGCCGCGAACGAGGAAGCGGACACGCCCGCGCATACGCGCTGGTGGCGCCCGCTCGCCCTGCTGCTCCTGGCGATGGCGCTGCTGGCGACGGTCCTGTCGCTCACCTTCGCGGACATGGCCATGGCGCTCCCCGCAGGCGCGGGCGGCCTTGCCGGCCTGATCGGCGCAACCGCAACCGAGGCGATCGCGTCGAGGCTGGCGGGCGGTGCTGCCGGATGGGTGATCCTTGCCATTGCGCTGGCCATGCTGGCGGGCGGTGCGATGCTGGTGGCGCGGGTATTCACGATCGACTGGCGCGGGCTGATGACCCTGCCGAGCCTGCCGCAGCGCTTCGTGCGGGAACGGGCGCCGGAGGTGCCCGAGAAGCCGAAGACGCCTCGCCGCAAGCCGAGCCGTGATGCCGCGATCGAAGCTCCCGAGCCGCCGGCGAGTGAACCCGAGAAGCCACGCCGCGTCCCGCAGATCGTCGATCCGAAGGTCGCACCGCGCAAGGCGGACGGTGATGCGCTCACCCGCCAGAAGGACATGTTCGCCGATTTCGACCTGCCTTCGCTCGAGCTGCTGTCCGACCGGGGCGAAGCCGATGTCGCCCCGCTCGACCGGCAGGCGCTGGAACGCAATGCGCGGCTGCTCGAATCGGTGCTCGACGATTTCAACGTGAAGGGCGAAGTCACCGCCGTGCGCACCGGCCCCGTTGTGACCATGTACGAGCTGGAGCCTGCTCCGGGCACCAAGGCCGCCCGCGTCATCGGCCTGTCCGAAGACATCGCCCGCAACATGAGCGCGGTCTCCGCCCGCGTCAGCACGGTGCCGGGCAAGACCGTGATGGGCATCGAACTGCCCAATGCCGAACGCCAGATGGTCGGCTTCAAGGAACTCGCCGCGTGCTCCGACTTCGTCGATGCGCCGGGCGACCTGCCGATCATCCTGGGCAAGGACATTGCGGGCGAACCGATCATCGCGGACCTTGCGGCCATGCCTCACCTGCTGGTCGCCGGGACCACCGGCAGCGGTAAGTCGGTCGGCCTCAACACGATCATCCTGTCGCTGCTCTACCGCTTCACGCCCGCCGAGTGCCGCCTGATCATGGTCGATCCGAAGGTGCTCGAGCTCAAGAGCTACGAGGACATTCCGCACCTCCTCTCGCCCGTCGTCACCGAGCCGGAGAAGACCATCCGCGCGCTCAAGTGGACGATCGAGGAGATGGAACAGCGCTATCGCAAGATGAGCGAGGTGGGCGCGCGCAACATCGCCGGGTTCAACGAACGCGTGCGGACCGCCAAGGCCAAGGGTGAGCCGCTGGGCCGCCGCGTGCAGACCGGCTACGACCCCGAAACGGGCGAGGAAATCGTCGAGGAGACCGAGCTCGACTACGAAGAGCTGCCGCTGATCGTGGTGATCGTGGACGAGCTGGCGGACCTGATGGCCGTGGTCGGCAAGGACATCGAGATCCTGATCCGCCGCCTGACGCAGAAGAGCCCCGCGGCGGGCATCCATCTGATCATGGCCACGCAGCGCCCCTCGGTCGACGTCATCACCGGGGTCATCAAGGCCAACCTGCCCACCCGAATCAGCTTCAAGGTGACCAGCCGGATCGACAGCCGCACGATCCTGGGCGAACAGGGCGCGGAAACGCTGCTGGGCAAGGGCGACATGCTGTTCAAGCCCAATATCGGCAACCTCACCCGCGTCCACGGCCCCTTCGTCAGCGACGAGGAAGTGGAGGCCGTGGCCGAGCACTGGCGCAGGCAGGGTTCGCCCGCCTATGTCGATGCCGTGACCGAAGAGCCGATGGACGGCGGCGGCGGCTTCGCCTTCGAGGATGAACTCACCGCGAGCGACAATCCGGACGAGCGCAAGTACCGCCAGGCCTGCCAGGTCGTGTTCGAGAACCAGAAGGCGTCCGGCAGCTGGCTCCAGCGCCAGATGGGCGTGGGCTACAACACCGCCGCCAAGTGGATCGAGCGGATGGAGAGCGAAGGCCTGGTCGGCCCCGCCAACCACGTGGGCCGCCGCGATGTCTACCGCGACAAGGACGGCAATCCGCTCTAGCGGGCGCTTGCCGAGCGCGGCCCCGGGGGCCAGGATCGGGGCCGCCCTGACACACCTGACACAGTGTCCATGGGGCAAAAGACGCCGGGCCCCTCGCGGAGCGATTTCGGCGGGTATCGACGGTGTGAAAGAGCGCGTTGACGTCTAGCGCGAGTGAAAGGTGTAGGACAGGGGCCGACACGGTGACCGGCTATGAGCGCGCGAAACCGGGCGCCCCGGCAGGACGCGGACCGCTAGCCGGGAGCCGCCTCGCGCCGGATCGGGAAGAGGTGCGCGTAGGTAAGGCAGCGCCACAGCCATTCGAGCGGGCCAAACTTGTAGCGCGCGAGCCAGGCGGGCGACCAGGCCAGCATGATCACCCAGGTCGCGAGCACCACGCCATACAGGGCTGGCCGGGTGAGTTCGCCGAACAGGCCGAGCGCCCAGCCGTGGAAGACGAACAGCATCAGGATCGAAGTGCCCAGATAGTTCGAGAACGCCATCCGGCCCGCCGCCGAAACCCGCGCGCCGAGCCAGCCCGTTGCGCGCGGCCCCCACAGCGCCAGCAGCGCCGCAAGCCCAAGGATCATCAGCAGGTTCGGCACCCTCGAGAGTCCGTCGAACGACCAGAGCGCGCCCATATAGCCGAAGCCCCCGGCGTGATTCCACAGCCCGATGGCGAGCGTTCCGGCAAGGCCGGCGAGCACTGCGATCCCCCCCCACAGCGCCTGCCGACGCGGATCGATCCGCCGGTCGAACAGCCCGAGACGGTACAGTGCCATGCCGATCAGCATCAGTGGCACCGCTTCCAGCCCATTCTGAAACCAGGACAGCAGCGGCTGCGACCAATGTTCGGCGATGTTGTGGGCGGCCCAGCCGCCGTAATCGCCCGCCCTGATCAGCGCGGTCTCGATCCGGTCATCGGCCGCGCCGGCATCGCGCATCGCCGCAGCCATGTCCGCCATACCGCCAGAAGACGCGGCCATCTCCCCGGCGGCGGTGGCATACATCCTGCCCCAGACGACGATATCCTTCACCGCAGCCAGCAGGTAGACCACGATCCCCACCCAAAGCTGCGTCTTCGGTCGCCGTTTGACGAACAGCAGGGCGATGAGGCCGCAGGTCGCGTAGGTCGCCAGGATATCGGTTTTCGAGACAAACAGGTAATGGGCGTAGCCGAAGGCGAACAGCCAGAAGAGGCGCCGCACCTGCAGCCAGCGCCCGCTGCCCCGCGCCCAGGCCCGGTCGAGGAAAAGGATCATGCCTGCGCCAAACAGCAGCGTGAACAGGCCGCGCATCTTGCCGTCGATCAGGGTGAATTGCGCGACCCATAGCCAGTCCGACACGGGCCCGTGTTCGGTCAGGAAGCCGCCCGGCCAGATGTAGGCGGCCGAGGGCTGGCCGAATGCGACGATATTCGCGGCAAGGATGCCCATCACGGCGATACCGCGTGTGAAATCGAGGCTCCCCAGCCGTTGCTGCCCCGTTGCCGGGGCAGGCTCGACGCGCGATTCGATCCGGTCCTCGATCATCACCCAGTCCTTCCTTGTTATTGCTCGAAGTCGCGCCCCGCGTGTCGGCGGCGAAATGGGGTTGAACCGGCCTATGCCTCTGCGGCGTCACCTTCCTGGTGCCAGCGCTGCAGCATGGGGATCGAGAGGAACTCCACGCCGACGGCCAGAAGGGGCAACACAACGCAGGTGAGATCCGAGAATGCGACGGCGGAAAAAAGCGTAAGCGTAATGGTTGCCGCCGCGCCCGCCCGCTGCATCGCACCGGCCCTGGCCCAGTCAGCGTCGACCACGAACCAGGCGAGCAGGATCAGTCCTGCAATCCGCAGCAGCAACAAGGTCGCCAGACCGGTCATGGCGGCGGCGTTGCCTGCGTAGACCGTCGGCACCATGCCTGTAGGCATCCTTGCGAAACTTGCGATTTCCCCGGCGTAGGGCGGCTCGACCCAGGGGTAGCCACACCACAGGCCAGCCAGCAGCAGTGCCGCCACGGGCAGGATCAGCCCGAGCGCGCAGATGTAGCGCGCCAGTGCAAGGCGGCCCTCGGCGTGCCTCGGCAATTCCTGCCACGCTGTCGTGAGGCACCCGAACGCGAAGGAAAGTCCGTCGCCCGCCTCCTGCGCCACGACGAACTCGGCGTGCATTGCCGCGGCCCATTCGCACCGGTCGGAGCCCATCCCCGCCAGAGCGAGCTTCATGACGGGGCGCGCGATCCACACGCTCATGCCTTTGCGTCCGAAAGGCCGAACGAGCCCGGATCGCTCCTGACCTCGCGTGCCAGGGCTAACCCCTCTGCCGTCAGACGATAGGCATGGCGCGGAGGCCGCCCGGGTGCACTGGGCTCGCACCATTCCGAGGACACAAGGCCGCGCTCGCTCATCCGCATCAGAAGCGGGTAGAGCGAGCCCGATTTCAGCCCGGTCTGCTTCATGAGTTCATACCCGTGGATGCGTTGAGGAGCCCGATCGTACAGCGCGGCCAGCACGGCGAGCATCTGTGGCGAGGGGCGTCGAGATCGAACCATGGGGCTAATCTTATATATGTAGAGTTAGCGGCGCAATCCTGTTTCTGGAGGTGCATCGCACATGGTTGCATCGCGCAGCCGAGCGAGCGTTACTGGTCGAACGATTGGGGGAGTGGCTGCCTGCCTTCTGCGTCCTTCCCACCTGCATGGCTGTCGACGCCCCGCCCGTTTCCAAGCCTCCAGCCGCGCCCTCACCTGGAAGCGCGCGCCTTCACTGATGTGCCTAACGCAATTCCAATGAACCTCATCGCAATTGCGCTTTGCGCACCGAACCGGCATCGCACGCCCACACAACGGGCCCGGCTCCCGAACCGCTGCTCGTGAAAACACGCCCGGAGGCGAGAGATGAAAATCGAGATCAACGAACACGCCGCATGGATCTTCAAGTCCGGCTGGAAAGGGCTTTGCCCCCGCTGCGGCAAGGGCGACATGTTCAAATCCTGGCTCAAGGTGAGCGACCGGTGCGAGGTGTGCGGGCTGGATTACCGCTTCGCCTCGCCCGACGATGGGCCGGCGTTCTTTTCGCTGTGCTTCGTCGCCTTCCCGCTGCTGTTCCTGATGGTCTGGGTGCAGGTGGCGCTGGAACCGCCGCTCTGGCTGCTGCTGGTTCTGGCGGTGCCGCTCATGACGATCGGCTGCCTGCTGCCGTTGCGCCCGATCAAGGGCTGGCTGGTCGCTTCGCAATATGTGAACCGCTCGGTCGAGGCGGGCACCGAGAAGTTGTGGGCCGAAATGCACGCACGCGAGGACGAGAAGAAGCGCGAAACGAAGGACCGGTGATCGCGCCACGAGTGCCCTGCCAGTCAGGGTTGGCGGCTTGCCGCCGGCAGGCCTACAGCACGTCGCCATGAGCCTGACCGTCTTTCTTGTCGTCATCCTAGCCGCCGCGCTGCATGCAGGCTGGAACGCGATGGTGAAAGGCGGGGCGGACAAATATCTCTCCACCGCGTCGGTCGTCATCGGCCAGGCCCTTCTCGCAGTACCCACGCTTCCCTTCGTTCCGGCGCCTGCCCCTTCCAGCTACGCTCTGATTCTGGCGGGGATCGGCCTGCACTTGGGTTACCAGTTCCTCCTCATGGCGTCCTATCGCGCGGGCGACCTGACGCAGGTCTACCCCTTGGCTCGCGGCAGCGCGCCGCTGATCGTGGCGCTGGTTTCGGTCATATTTCTCGGATTGGCGCTCCAGCTTGTCGAGCTGGCCGCGATCTCGGTGATCGGGCTGGGAATCATGTCGATCGCACTGGTCGGTAACCGCGACGGTCTGCACAATCGCAAGGCCGCGGCACTCGCGCTGGTAACGGGCTGTTTCATCGCGGCCTATTCGCTGGTCGACGGCCTAGGGGCGCGGGAAGCGGGTACGGCGCTGGGCTATTACGGCTGGCTGACGATCGGCAACGCCGTGGCCTTTTGCGCCATCACCGCGGTCACGCGCCCCGGTGTGCTCAAGCGCGTTCCAACCCACGGCCTGCGGCTGGCCGTCCTTGGCGGCGGCGCGTCCTATACGGCCTATGCGCTGGTCGTATGGTCATTCACGCAGGCGCCGATCGCGCTGGTGACCGCGCTGCGCGAAACCTCGATCGTGTTCGCGCTGCTGATCGGCGTGTTCGTGCTGAAAGAGAAGCTCAGCCTGGCAAAAGTGGTGTCGACCATGATGGTGCTGACAGGTGTCCTCATGACGCGGCTGGGAAGGAGCGGCTGAAGCCCGGTACGGGGCGCACGAAAAGGCCGCCACGCTCGGTTGGGAGCGGGCGGCCCTTTCGTCAGCCTCGAATGGCGGGGGGCTACTTGGCAGCTTCGCCGGCGGCCGCTCCCGCTTCGGCGCGCTCGGCCTCGAGTTCGGAATCGCTCTCCAGATCGGCGGCGGTCAGCGCGGGGTGCTGCGTGATCCGCTGGGTCATGGTTTCCATCGTGCCAGCGGGCAGCGCCACGAGACCGATCTTGGCCAGCGGGCCGCCGCGTTCCCACATCGCCATCCACTGTTCCAGGAACTTCTGCAGCCCGGGGATCGCCTGCAGGTGCGCCTGCTTCACGTAGAGGTACAGCGGACGCGCGCCGGGATACTGGAAGCTGGCAATATTGTCGTAGGTCGGCTCGACGCCGTTCATCGGCAGGCCCTGCACGCGGCCCTCGTTCTCTTCCAGATAGGAATAGCCGAAGACGCCCACGGCGTTGCGGTTGCCCTGAATCTTCTGGACGATCAGGTTGTCCTGCTCGCCCTGATCGACATAGGCGCCGTCGGAGCGGACTTCGGTGCAGGTGCGCTCGAACGCGTCCTCGTCGCTTTCCTTCAGCGCCGCCATCTCGGGATTGGCTTCGCACCCGGGAGTGAGCACCAGTTCCTTCAGCGCATCGCGCGTGCCGCTGGTCGAGGGCGGGCCGTAGACCAGGATCGGCGCGTCGGGCAGCGAGGGGTCGATATCGGCCCAGGTCTCGTTCGTCTGCTCTTCGCCGTAGGGGTTGGCGGCCAGCGCGCGGTAGACGATCTCCGGCGTCAGCTCCATCATGATGCCGCCCTGCGTGCTGGCAAAGGCAATCCCGTCCAGGCCGACCTGGATTTCGGTAATCTCGGTCACACCGTTGGAGCGGCAGGTTTCGAACTCGCTCACCTTCATCCGGCGCGAGGCGTTGACGATGTCGGGCGTATCCGCGCCCACGCCCTGGCAGAACAGCGCGATGCCGCCGCCCGAACCGGTCGATTCGATCAGCGGAGAGCGCATGTCAGGGTTGGTGCGCGAGAAGCTCTCGGCCACCTGCTTGGCGAAGGGATAGACGGTCGAGGAACCGACCGCGCGAATCGATTCGCGCGAGCCGCCGCCGTTGTCGCAGCCGGTCAGCATCAGGCCGGCAGTCGCCGCCAGAGCAAGAACGTGAGTGAATTTCATTGGTCGCCTCCATCGGGGCAAGGCATGGTGGTGGTCAAGCAGAGCGCCTAACCACTCTCCTGTGACAACTGCATTACCGCACGGCGAATGCAGGTAAACCCCACCCGGCCTTGCTGTCTGTCGCCCTGCCACCTAACGGTCCCGCCGTAACGTAAAGAAGGTCCCCCAACCCATGCGCATCGGCTGCCCCAAGGAAATCAAGAACCACGAATATCGCGTCGGCCTGACGCCCGAAAGCGCGCGCGAACTGGCGCGTGGCGGGCACGAGGTATGGATCGAAAGCGGAGCCGGGCTCGGCATTGATGCGACGGACGAGGAATACGAAGCCGCGGGCGCCCGGATCGTCGACGGGCCTGACCCGATCTTCGCCGAATGCGAGATGGTGGTGAAGGTGAAGGAACCGCAGGCGGACGAGCGCACAAAGCTGCGCGAGGGCCAGATCCTTTATACGTACCTGCATCTTGCGCCCGACCGGGAACAGACCGTGGACCTGGTCAATGCCGGCGTCACCGCCATCGCCTATGAAACGGTGACCGGGCCGCACGGCCAGCTCCCGCTGCTCAAGCCGATGAGCCAGGTGGCCGGGCGGATGAGCGTGCAGGCTGGGGCCACCGCGCTGGAAAAGGCGCATGGCGGGCGCGGGGTGTTGCTGGGCGGCGTGCCGGGCGTGATGCCGGGCAAGGTGGTCGTGATCGGCGGCGGCGTGGTCGGCTTCAATGCCGCGCAGATGGCCGCCGGGCTGGGCGCGGATGTGACGATCCTCGACCGCGACCCCGAAGTGCTCGAACGCGTCGGCACGCATTTCGAATCGCGCGCCAAGACGCGCTTTTCCAACGCCGCCAACCTGCACGATGCGGTGTGCCAGGCGGACCTGGTGATCGGCGCGGTGCTGATTCCCGGCGCCGCGGCCCCCAAGCTGGTCACGCGTGAAATGCTGTCCGACATGCAGACCGGCGCGGTGCTGGTGGATGTGGCCATCGACCAGGGCGGTTGCTTCGAAACCAGCAAGCCCACCACGCACGACGACCCGACCTACGTGGTCGACGATATCGTGCACTACTGCGTCGCCAACATGCCCGGCGCGGTGGCGCGTACCAGCACCTATGCGCTCAACAACGTGACCCTGCCCCATGCGCTCCAGATCGCCGACCACGGCTGGAAGGCCGCGATGCGCGCCAACCCGCACCTCGCCGAGGGGCTCAACGTGTGGGATGGCAAGGTGACCTACAAGGCCGTGGCCGAAGACCTGGGCTACGAGTACGTGCCGGTCGAGAAAGCGCTCGCCTGACGCGACCCAAGCGGGAGGGCAACCTCCAGGGCGTCGCCTTCCCGCTTCGTTAACCCCATGACGCTAGAGGGAACGCATGGGGTCGCTGCTGAGTCGGATCGGGATTCTGTTGTCTCTGGCATGCGCGTGCCTGGCGGCGCCCGCATCCGCCGCCCCGCTCGCTCCCGATTGCATCTTCTCGACCTCTCAAGACCTCTCCATCGAAAGCGTTCGCACCGATCCGCGATGGGCCTGCGAACAAGTGAACGCCTTGGGGGCTCACCGCTTCAACTGGCTGCGGTTCGACGATCCTCGCATCGCCGATTTTCGCTATTTCGCGATGGAGGCACGCTGGTTCGACAGCGTTACCGTGTACCGGATCGCAAGCGGCGGCCGGATCGCAAGCAACAGGCTCGTTCCGGACGACGTAAACCTCCACAACGTCAACGACATGATCTTGCCACTGCCGGATGTCGGCGATCCGCGAGCCCCCGTATTCGTCCGGGTCGACAATTATGCGAAATTCCGTGACGCGCCGAAGATGCGCCTTCTGGAGAGTGCCGACGCACCGGCAGGATTTGTGGACGACCTCGTTTTCGCAGCCTTGCTGATGGGTCTTGTCCTCGCACCCTGCATCCTCGCGGCAATGCTGGCCTTTGCGCTGCGGCAAACCTTCGTCGCGTGGTATGCGGTGGTGTGCGCCGGCATGGCGCTGACGATCGCGATGACCAGCGGCCTGGCCGCCAGCTGGTTTTCCGGTAACCTGGTCGTGTTCCTGGTGTTCGAGCGGTTGGGCTACGTCCTGATCATGTTCGCATCGTGCCAGTTCGCCCGCGACTTCATCGAACGCGATGCGCTGTCGCCCGCCATGCGCAAAGCGCTACGCTGGAGCGGCATTTTCATTCTCGTCGCGGGTGGACTGAACGCGGGCATAATACAGAGCCCGGCGCTGTTCGGCTTCGCCCAGCTCGTCGTCGTGACGGCTTTGATCGCCGCTTTCACGCAGGCCTTGCGGCGTGGAAGCCGCTGGGTTCGCTACCAGCTGGTCGGCTGGTCTTTCGCGATGGTCCTGGTGACGGATATAGCGCTCAAAGGCGTCGGCCTCGGGGGATTCCTCGAGACCAATTTCCTGATCGTCTTCTACGCCATGGTCTGGGAGATCGTCGTCGTCGCGATCGGCGTGACCGACCGGGCGCTGATGCTGCGGTCGGATCGCGACCGGGCGCGCCAGCTGGCCGCCGAGATGGAAAACCTTGCCGAGCGCGATCCGCTCACCGGCCTGCTGAACCGGCGCGGCATTGCCAATCAGTACGACAGCCTGATGCGGCGCGGCTTCACCACCTTCGCGCTGATCGACCTCGATCATTTCAAGTCGATCAACGACCGGTTCGGCCACCAAATCGGCGACCATGCGCTCATCGCCACCGCCAGCGCACTTGCGCCCGACGAGGACACTCTGGCCGTGCGGCTGGGCGGCGAGGAGTTCATGCTGGTGTTGCGCGGAGCCGATGCGACTCTGCGCGCAGAGCGCCGCCGCCGTGCAATCACTGCGCGGATCGCGGACACCGTCCCTCAGGTGGATCGGCCTGTCACCGCCAGCATGGGCGTGGTCGAGGCACCGGGCGAGGACGCCGCGGGGCTGCCCTTCGAAGTGCTCTATCTGCGGGCGGACACCTTGCTCTATCGGGCGAAGAACGAAGGACGTAACCGCTATTTCCGGGAATTGCTGGTCTTCGGCGAGCCGCCAGCAGACGACCACCAGGCCTTCGCTGCCTGACCTTGCAGGCGGCGCGGTTGCCAGGGCGAGCCGTCCATGGTGGCATCGCCCCGCTTCACCGATTACACTGCCCGGCATGCCACCTGCAACGTATCGGTTCGCCGGTATGGCGCCAGCCGGGAGAGACGAAGATGAGCACGCAGCAACCGACCAATTCGGGCTTCGGCCGGACCACCGAACCGCAGGAGGTGCTGCAAGGCATCGATCTTTCCGGCAAGGTCGCCATCGTCACCGGCGGCTATTCGGGCATCGGGGTGGAGACCGTGCGCGGTCTCGCCGGAGCGGGGGCGAAGGTGATCGTGCCCGCGCGCAACCATGCGAAGGCAGTGGGCAACCTTTCCGACGTTGCCGGCGATGTCGCGATCATGGAGATGGATCTCGCCGATCTCGCTTCGGTGCGCGCTTTTGCGGATGCCTTCGCGCAGAATCACGAACGCCTCGACCTGCTGATCTGCAATGCCGGGATCATGGCCTGCCCGCTGACCCGCGTGGGCCCGGGCTGGGAGCAGCAGTTCGGCGTCAACCACCTCGGCCACTTCGCGCTGGCGCAGGCGCTGATGCCGCTGCTGGAAAAGACCGCGAAGGAGCCGGGCAGCGATGTGCGGGTGGTCGCGTTATCCTCAACCGGCCACAAGCTGAGCGACATCCGCTGGGACGATCCGCACTGGAACGATGGCGAGTATGACAAGTGGCAAGCCTACGGGCAGGCGAAGACCGCCGACGCGCTGTTCGCCGTGGGCATGAATGCGCGGCTGGCCCGGCATGGCGGGCGCGCATTCTCGGTCCATCCCGGCGGGATCATGACCCCGTTGCAGCGCCATCTCGATAAAGAGGAAATGGCCGCGCTGGGCTGGCTGGACGAAAACGGCGAGCTGTCCGAACAGGCGGCCAGGATGTTCAAGACGCCCACGCAAGGCGCCTCGACCACGCTGTGGGCCGCGACCAGCCCTGCGCTCAAGGATCGCGGCGGCGAATATTGCGAGGACTGCGACGTGGCCGAGCTGGCCGATGCAGAGAACCCGAGCCGCTACGACAAGGTCCAGCCCTATGCGGTCGACGCGGATAGCGCCGAACGCCTGTGGGCGATGAGCGAGGAGATGGCGGCGGGGGTTTGAGGATCACCAGTGGCTCACCCCTATGATGTAGAGCGCGCGTCCGATCTCCATGTCGAATGGTGCCGCGATCTTGCGCAAAGGATGGATGTGCGAACCACGCATCAATCCGGCCCGCAGATGCGCGCCGTTATGCATGAACTGCGCCGCTCAATGCCACCCGAAGACGTGGTCACCATCGCCAACCAGCTGCCCGCTCTCGAACGCGGCATTTTTCTGCAGGACTGGCGGTTGGACGAGGGGCCGATCGACTTGCCCGACGCGGACACCTTCAGAGCCCGTGTTTACGAGCGGGTGAAAGCCCACCATTTCCGCGTGGAGTCGCTGGTGCAGGACGTGTTCTGGCTGTGGAATGAAAAGCTCGATCCGGCGCGCTCCGACAGGATCTCTGCCGCGCTTCCGGACTGCCTCAAGAGCCTGTGGCCGCAAGGGTCGCCCTAGCCGGATCACCTCAATTGTCACCCTGAACTTGTTTCAGGGTCCAGTCCTGCCTGCCGATCCGCGACAGGAAGATAGCTGGATGCTGAAACGAGTTCAGCATGACGGTCTGGGGTTATTCTGACCGAAACGGCGCCGCAATCTCTGCCGTAATACGTGCCGGGCGCGTGGTCTCGCGGTCGAGCATGACCCAGCGGGTTAGCGCCGACACCAGCACCTTGCCTTCGCCATCGACGAACTGCACCTCGCGGTCGAAGCGGGCACCCCTCGGCTCACCCGATACGTGGGTGCGGCCATGGGCGATGTCGCAAGCCTCATGCCACCTCCAGCTTGCGGTCGTGATCGACGCCGATGGGGAGCATTGTGAGACGATCCTTCTCCGAAGGGTCGACGCCCTAACCGATAAAGCGCTGCCCTGCTGCTAGCCGAGCATACCGAAACCTGATCGGGCAAGCGGTCGGCCAGCAACGCGGGCCGGCCGCTATTTTGGCACGAGCTGACCCTGTAGGTCTCTACTTAGGTTTCCGACCGGACGTCTTGAGATCGGGTTTGGCCGGTGGTTTCCAGTCGGGCGGCGTAATCGGCCGTTGCCGGCTTGTGCCGAGGCCCATGGCGCCCGGCTGCTGGCGTACCAGACCCGACGTGTCGGCCTGCGCGGCCTCTGCGGCATTTGCACCGCCCCGGAGCAGATTGATGCGGTCACGAAGGCGCCGTGCCTCCTCGAAATCGAGCGAGCGCGCCGCCGCTTCCATTTCGCGTTGGAGATCCTCGATAGTCTTGCTCATCACTCCTCAACGCACCGATGCGACATCTGGCCCCGATTGCCGGGGCGCTGCCTCATTTGCGGCAGCATTCGGGTTCTCGGTCTTTCGAATGTGGACCTTCGCAGCCGGATCAGCGCCAACCAAGTAGCGCAAGCGGACAGGAGCCTCCCGATCCGTCACCCTGAACTTGTTTCAGGGTCCAGTCCTGAATCCTGAACGTTCGACGACGATGGTGGCTGGATGCTGAAACGAGTTCAGCATGACGCTTCATCAATCCACCCGAAACGGCGCCGCGATCTCTGCGGTGATCCGCTGCGGGCGCATCGTCTCGCGGTCGAGCATGGCCCAGCGGGTCAGCGCGGAGACCATCACCTTGCCCTCGTCATCGACGAACTGCACCTCGCGGTCGAAGCGCGCGCCGCGCGGCTCGCCCGAGACGCGGGTGCGGCCGTGTGCGATCTCGCCCTCGCGGATATTGCCGCGATAGTCGATCTCGTGGCGGCTCACGACCCAGATGTATTTCTCGCGGTGTTCCTCGGGCGCGATGGCGTTCCAGTGGGCGACCGCGATGTCCTGAATCCAGCTGACCCAGACCGCGTTGTTGACGTGGCCCAGCTCGTCGATGTGCTCCGGGCTCGCCGTGACATCGTGCTCGAACGCCCAGTCGTTCCCGCTCACGCCAGCCTCCTCACACTGCCTCCAGCTTGGCGTCCGGATCGACGCCGATGCTGCGCAGGTCCGCCTCGGCCTGAGCGGTGGTGGTGAAGACGAAGGCTTCCATCCCCACCGCCTTGGCACCCGCGACGTTCTTTTGCAGGTCGTCGAAGAACACGCATTCTTCCGGCACCAGGCCATAGGTTTCGGTCAGCCAGGTATACATGCGAGGATCGGGCTTGAGCGTGGAGTGATCGGCGGAGACGCACGCGCCGTCGAACAGAGGCCAGAAGTCGTAGCGCCCGCGCAGGTAGGCGACGATCTCGTGCACATTGTCGGTGATCGCGTAGATGCCGTAGCCGCTCGCCTTCAGGCGGCGCATCAGCGGGGGCGTTTCCTCGATCAGGTGGAGGCTTTCGAACAGCGCGGAGACCAGCCGGTCGCAGGTCTTCCGGTCGAAGCCGTGACGTTCCCCGAACATGCGCTGGGTTTCGGTAAGGCTCATCGCGCCGCGATTGAGCGCACGGAAGATGTCGCCTCCGAACAGGTCCTGGCTGGTGATCCCGTCGGGCAGGTCCTTGCCGAAAGCAAGCTCGACGATTCGCTCCGGCTCCCACCGGACGATGACATTGCCGACATCGAAGACGACGTTTCGGATGGGGGTGGCGCGCTCGGTCATGCGGTCTCGCTAAGCTGAAGGGTTCGGGTCTCAGCCGGTCCCATAGAAGCGCAGCGCACGCCGATCCACCGCTCAGTCGGCCACCGCCGCGCACCCGGGGGCGGAACGGCCCACCCGGGCGAGCATGGCGCACAGGTCGCGCTGGGGATCGTCGGTGCCCCGATAGACGAAGTGCTTCAGCTGCGCGGCCAGTTCTTCATCCCCGCTCTCCGCGACCAGCTGCCCCAGCCAGTCGTCGACCGAAACGATCCCGTCTCCGCCCGCATCCTTGCGGTTGGAGGCGACCAGTGCGGCGACGAAATCGAAGAAGTCGCGCCCGCCATTCGTCTGCGCCGCACCCTCCGCAATCATGCCGATCACCGTTCCGCAGGCATAGTAGGCGTCGTAGTCGCGCCGCTCGTCGGCTTCGGCCAGCGGTTTGGAAACCGACATGGCGAGGCAGCTTTGCCATGTATTCGCAAGGTCGGCGCCTGCATCGTAATCGGGGTCGATCCGTTCGATCAGACGGTAGGCGAGCAGGTTGGCTCCACCTTCGGTAATCCATGAATCGGCGGCGGACTCGTACTCGACCGTCTGCCCCAGCCAGAAATGCGCGCCTTCGTGGGCGATGAACCAGCGTACGCCCTGCAGAGCCTGCACGTTCTCCTCCACCAGCCCGTCGCCTTCCAGACGCACGGTCAGTAGGCCCGCCAACACGCTGCCGCCCTGGCTGACGACGCCCGGCGTCGCCCCCGCCCAGCTCGAAAGCACCATAGGCTTGCCGCTGCCCGCCTGGTCGCCCAGCCGGTCGGCATAGATCGCGAAGGTCTGCGGCAGGAAATCGAGCAGTTCGCGGCGCAGCCACGCAGGCGTCTGCGGATCGATGATCGCGGTGAGATGGTCGGTCGAGATGGGCTGCGGATCGCCGAAGACGACGTAGGTAGCATCGTCACGCGTGGTCGCTGCCCGGTGGCGCTGACCCTTGTAGAGCAATGGCCCTGCCGCATCGCGGAAGACCATCTCCGTCTCCGGCCCCTCTTCCGCCATTTCCTGCGTTTCGCGGAGCCACGGCATCACCGCGAAGTGGCCGGTGAACAGGGCCAGGGTGCCGTCGGTGAACCGCAAGGCAGGGTCGTAATCGGCCAGCAGGTCGTCGGCAAACGGGACGAACCGCACGGTCACTTTGCGCGGGACGGTTCCGTCATCGGCCAGCAGTACGTCGGTCTCGCCGATCCGTTGCAGCGAAACGCCATCGGTCTCGACCGTCCAGCTCAATTCGCGCCACCCTGAATTTTGCCGCCGCGCCCGGTTGGAGCGCGGAAAGGCCCACCCTTGCGCATCGCTCGGGAAATGGAACGTCGCGCTCCAGCCGCCCGCATCGTACACCACCTCGACCCGCACCGGCGGTTCGTCGGGCGTGTCCTGCGCCGTCGCGATGGCCGGGCACACGAGCGCGAACAGCGCGGCGACCATCACCACGAGGCGCGCCATGTCAGTCGACCACGCCCAGCTGCGTCAGGATGAAGGCGAATTCCTCCGCGGTCTCGTACAGCGAGGCGAAGCGCCCGGACTTGCCGCCGTGGCCTGCGCCCATATTGGTCTTGAGCAGCAGCGTGTTGTTATCGGTCTTGGTCGCGCGCAGCTTGGCGACCCACTTGGCGGGCTCCCAATAGGTCACGCGCGGATCGTTGAGGCCCGCGGTGACCAGCAGCGGCGGATAATCCTGCGCCACGACCTGGTCGTAAGGCGAGTAGCTGAGCATGTAGGCGAAGGCCTGCTTGCTCTCGATCGGGTTGCCCCACTCGGGCCATTCGCCGGGCGTCAGCGGCAGGTCCTTGTCGAGCATCGTGTTGAGCACATCGACGAAGGGCACATGCGCGGCCACGGCACCCCACAGATCGGGATCGGTGTTGACCACCACGCCCATCAGCTCGCCCCCGGCGCTGCCGCCGCTGGCGCTGATCTGGCCCTTTTCGGTATAGCCCGCGTCGATCAGGCCCTTGGCGACATCGACGAAATCCTCGAACGTGTTGGTCCGCTCGTTCAGCTTGCCCTGCAGGTACCAGCGGCGGCCGAGATCGTCGCCGCCGCGGATATGCGCGATGGCATAGGCCATGCCGCGATCGACCAGGCTGAGCCGGCTGGTGGAGAAGCCCGGCGGAACGGCGTAGCCATAGGCGCCGTAGGCATAGAGGTGCAGCGGGCCGGCCCCGGCGGGGCGATCCTTGCGCATCACCACGCTGACCGGAACCTGCGTGCCGTCGCGCGCGGTGATCGTCAGCCGCTCGGTCTTGTACTGCGTCGCGTCGTAGCCGCTGGGAATTTCCTGCTGCTTGAGCAGTTCGAGCGCGCCGGTCTTCACGTCGTAGTCGTAGACCGATCCGGGCGTGACCATGCTCTGGTACGATAGGCGCAGCTTCTGCATGTCGTATTCGGGGTTGTTCGACAGCCCGGCAACAAAGCTCGCTTCGGGGAAGCGAATCGGCGTCATGTCGTCCGCATCGTCGTAGGCGCGCAGCTGAACCTGATCGAGCCCGGCGAGCCGCCCTTCGGTGACGTAGAAGTCCTTGAACAGCTCGAAATCGGTCAGGTAGAAATCGTCCGATCCTTCGATCAGCGTGGTCCACTCGCCCGGATTGGCGAGCGGCGCGGTCGCCATGCGGAAATTGATGTGGTCGTCGTTGGTGTGGATGAACAGCGTGTTGTCGCGCACATCGACATCGTATTCGACGCCCTTCTTCCGCGCCTTCACGAGCGTCTGCTCGCCGGTCGGGTTGTCGGCGGGGACCAGCCAGACTTCGCTCGTCTCGTTGTCGCCCGTGCCGATCACCAGCCAGTCTTCCTGCGCGGAGAGGCCTGCGCCCACGCGGAAGCCTTCGTCCTCCTCGCGGAATATCTCGACATCTTCGGAAACATCGGTGCCGAGCCTGTGCAGGCGGACATTGTCGACGCGCCAGTTCTCGTTCGCCTTGCCGTAGGCGATCATCGTGTCGTTCGCGAGCCAGGTGAGGCCCGAGAGCGTTTCGGGAATCACATCGTCCAGCAGCTCGCCGGTCTGCAAGTCCTTCACCCGCGCGGTGAACCGCTCCGACCCGTTGTCGTCGGCCGAGTAGGCGAGATAGCGCCCGTCCTTGCTGACCGAGAACGCGCCGAGGCGGAAATAGTCCTTGCCCTCGGCGAGCTGGTTCTCGTCCAGCAGCAGCTGCGGCTCACCGCCCGCCACCGGCTTGCGATAGTGCAGCCGGTATTCCTTGCCTTCTTCGAACTCGGACCAGTAGAGCCAGTCGCCATCCTTCTGCGGCACCGTGGAATCGTCTTCCTTGATGCGGCCCTTCATCTCTTCGAACAACTGATCCACCAGTGCCTGGTGCGGCGCCATCTGCGCTTCGAACCAGGCGTTTTCCTGATTCAGATATTCGAGCACGTCCTCGTCATCGACGACCGGGTAGGACTGGTCTTTCAACCAGTGATAGGGATCGCTCAGGGTGATCCCGTGGGTGGTGAAGGAATAGTCGCGGCGCTCTGCCACGGGAGGGGAAGTAGGCGCTGTCTCGCTCACGCTGGTATCGGCTCCGCTCGATTGGGCCGCTGCCATTGCCGGCATGATCAATGCGGACGTGGTCAGCATCGACAGGGCGATGGCTGCGGTGAAAAGCTTGCTCATGTTCGGCTCCCCCTCTGGGCGATGCGACGCGGCTTTGAAAGCCTTGCTTTGCCGGGGTATGACCCCAGATCATTCCCATAGCCAGACTTTCGAATGACAGGATCGACCAAATGCTGATGCAGACCCACGAAGCCCGCCTTTCCGCCCTGCGCGAGGAACTGAAAAAGCGCGGGCTGGACGGGTTCTGCGTGCCCATCGCCGATGCCCACATGAGCGAATATGTGGGCGAGGATGCGCAGCGCCTGCGCTGGCTGACCGGCTTCGGTGGCTCTGCGGGCAGCGCGGCGGTTCTGCCCGACAAGGCGGCGATCTTCGTCGACGGGCGCTATACCGTGCAGGTGCGCGACCAGGTTGAAGAACGCCTGTTCGAATACCGCGGCGTTCCGAAGGACAGCCCGGCGGCCTGGCTGGCCCGCAATGCGCAGGAAGGCGCGAAGATCGGCTACGACGCATGGCTCGCCACCCCGGGCTGGGTCCGCTCCACGACGGCCGCGCTGGAAAAGGTGGGGGCGAAACTGGTCGCGGTCGACGGCAATCCGATCGACGCGGTGTGGCAGGACCGGCCCGCGCAAAGCGATGCGGCGGCGCGGGTCCATGCAGACGAACACGCAGGCCGCAATGCACAGGACAAGCGGCAGGCCATCGCCGACTGGCTGACCGAGGAAAAGCTCGACGCGGTCGTGCTCAGCGCGCTCGACTCGGTCGGCTGGGCCTTCAACATTCGCGGGGCCGATATCGCGCATACCCCCGTTGCGATGGCCTTCGCGCTGGTTTCGCAGGACGGCACGGCGCAGCTCTTCATCGACGAGAACAAGGTCTCGCCCGAGCTGAAGCAGCATCTGGGCAATGCGGTGAGCATCCGTCCCCGCACCGAATTCGAGACTGCGCTGGGCGAAGTGGGCGACAAGCGCATCGCGCTCGACCCGGAATACGGCGTCGCGGCCATCGCGCAGGCGCTGGAAGCGGGCGGCGCGAAGGTGGTCGAGACGCGCGACCCCACGATTCTGCCGCGCGCGATCAAGAACGAGGCCGAGGTGGAGGGCCACCGCGATGCGCAGGCGCGCGACGGGGCGGCCGTCTCCCGCTTCCTCGCCTGGATCGAGGCCGAGGCTCCCTCGGGCACAATCGACGAGCTGACCGCGGCGGCCAAGCTGCTGGAATTCCGGTCGGTCGATGGCGACCTGAAGGATACCTCCTTCGACACCATTTCGGCTGCAGCGGGCCACGCCGCGCTGCCGCACTACAAGGTGGACGAGGACAGCAATATCACGATCCCGCCGGGCAGCATCTTCCTGTGCGATTCGGGCGGCCAGTACATCGGCGAAACCGGCGCTGGCACCACCGACATCACCCGCACCGTGTGGGTCGGCAGCAAGGACGGCGACGCGCAGCCCACGGCGGAGATGAAGGACCGCTTCACCGGCGTCCTGAAGGGCCATATCGCCATTGCGCAGGCGATCTTCCCCGAAGGCACCACGGGCGGCCAGCTCGATACGCTGGCACGCCATGCGCTGTGGCAGGTCGGCTGCGACTACGCCCACGGCACCGGCCACGGCGTGGGCAGCGCGCTGGGCGTGCACGAGGGCCCGCAGCGGATCGCCAAGACCACCGGTTCGCAGGGCGGCACGACCGAGCCTCTTGCGGCAGGCATGATCTGCTCGAACGAGCCCGGCTACTACAAGGCGGGCGAATTCGGCATCCGGATCGAAAACCTAGTCCTGATCGAGGAGCGCGAGATCGAGAATGCCGACGAGGGCACGTGGTTCGGGTTCGAGAACCTGACCTGGGTGCCGATCGACCGCACGCTTATCGATGTCGATCTGCTGACGCCCGAGGAACGCGACTGGGTCGACCACTACCACGCCTGCTGCCGCGAGATCCTGAGCGCGCGCCTTGCCGAAACCGGAGACACCCAGGCGACCGACTGGCTGGAGCGGCACACGCAGCCGCTCTGAGGGTGCTTGCCGACCGGCAAGTGTTCGCGTAATGTTCCCGTTCTTACGAGGGTCGCGACTCGGGAGAATGAGACCATGATCGGTTACGTAACGCTGGGGACCAACGATCTGCAGGGCAACGCGCCCTTCTACGATGCCATCGCCAGGGAAATGGGCACTGGCCGGATGATGGAATTCGACAGTTTCATCGCCTGGGGCGAGCCTGACGGCGCGGCGGGCGTTGCCCTGACCAGGCCCTATGACGGCAAGACGGCCACCGTGGGCAACGGCACGATGGTGGCGCTGCAGGCGAAGGACAAGGACCAGGTCCACCGCTTGCACGAAATCGCGCTGGCCAATGGCGGAACCGACGAAGGTGCCCCCGGCCCGCGCGGCGAGGCGGACGAGAACGGGCTGGTGTTCTACGCCGCCTATTTCCGCGACCGCGACGGCAACAAGCTCAACGCCTTCTGCATGACCCCCAACGGGTAGCGGGGCGGATGGCTGAACCGCGCAAGCTCTCCGAAAACCCGATCCATCTCGGCCTGGGGGCGACTGCCGAAGCGCAGCCGCCCTTCACCGGGATGGGCTGGTACGAGGAATATGGTCGACGCAACGCTGCCGATGGCGCGGAGGGCCGGCTCGTCTCGATGCACAGCTTTTCGGAAAGCTGGGGCAGCTGGGAAATGCACCCGCGGGGGCACGAGGTGGTCGTGTGTACGGCGGGCGAGATCACGCTGGTCCAGGAATATCCGGATGGGCGGGTCGAAAGGCTGACGCTCGCCCCTGGCGACTATGCGATCAACGTTCCCGGCGTGTGGCACACGGCGGATGTCGCCGGGCAGGCAACCGCGCTGTTCATCACGGCTGGCGAGGGAACACAGCACCGTTCCCGCTGATCCTGCGGATTGCGGTGGTGTGAACGTGGGCCCGATCGCGCGACAAAGCGTTACAATCGGGCCCGATCGTGGCAAATCCTTGCGACAAAGGCCGGCTAGAAAGGGTGTCATGAGCTGCGCGGCGGGTTTCGATCTCCCCCCTACCCCTCCCCGTCGTGCAGCTCTTCCCATTGTAACCTCAGGAGAACCACCCGATGAAAGCTCCCATTCTCGCCGCAGCCGGTCTCTCGCTGCTGGCAGGCACCGCCGCCATCGCCCAGCCTGCGGAGCGTAGCGCGACACCCATGACCCGCGCCGACATGAGCCAGAAGGCCGCAGAGCGCTTCCAGAAGATGGACCTCAACGATGACGGCGTGCTCGATCTGGCCGACAGTGAACTGCGCCGCCAGCAACGCATCGCCCGCATCGATACCGACGGCAACGGCGCGATCAGCGCTGCCGAGCGCGAGGCCGCCCGCGAAGCGCGCCAGGCACGCCGTGCCGAACGCCGCGAAGCGCGCGGTGTCGAAAGTGACCGGCGCGGGCATGGCAAACGCTGGAAGCGGGGCATGCGCGGACATCGTGGCATGATGGGCGGACGCATGATGGTGCGCGCCGACGCCAATGGCGACGGCCGCATCACGCTGCAGGAAATGCAGGCCCACGCGCTTGCTCGCTTCGACCGTATCGATACCAACAGCGATGGCACGGTGACGGCGGAGGAACGCCGGGCCGCCCGCGCCGCGATGCGTGCCGAACGGCAGGAACGCCGCGAGCAGCGCCGCGCCGAACGCGCGAGCCAGTAACGTAGCGCCCATGGCCACGCCCGAGGACACTTCGGCCACCACCCTGCTGCTCGTCGATGACGAACGCAGCCTTCGCGAACCCCTGGTCGACTATCTGGTCGGCCAGGGGTTCGTGGTGCTGGAGGCGGAAAGCGCCGCCGCCGCGCGCAGTCTGCTGCGCGAACACCGCGCGGACCTCGCACTGGTCGACATCATGATGCCGGGCGAGGACGGTCTTTCGCTCACCCGCCACCTGATCGAGGCGCAGAAACTGCCGACCATCCTGCTTACCGCCATGGGCGAAGCGACCGACCGGATCGTGGGGCTGGAAATCGGTGCGGACGATTACGTGACCAAGCCGTTCGAACCGCGCGAACTGGTTGCGCGCATCCGCTCCGTCCTCAGGCGCGCGGGCCGCCATTCGCCCGAGCGGGAGGACGAGGACGCGCCCTACCTTTTCGAAGGCTGGCTGCTCGATCCGCTCAAGCAGCGACTGACCGATCCCGGGGGGGCGGTAATCCCCATCTCCACCGCAGAATTCCGCATGTTACGGGCGTTCCTCGATCATCCGCGCGCCGTGCTCGACCGGGATCGGCTGCTGGACATGGTGCAGGGGCGCGAGGCGCATCTGTTCGACCGGGCGGTGGACAACCAGGTCAGCCGCCTGCGCCGCAAGATCGAGGAAGATAGTCGTCACCCGCAGTTCATACAGACCGTGCGCGGCGGCGGCTATCGCTTCTCCGCCGACGTCACCCGCACGACCTCTGGCTGACGGGTTCCATGCCGCGCCTGTTCCCGAAAAGCCTTCTGGGCCAAAGCCTTCTTGCGATCGCGGTGACGCTGCTGATCGGCCAGGCGGCCTCGGGCCTGCTGCTCTACCGGGCGGTCGAGGAACGGCGCGATACGGCCAGCGCCAATGCCGCGGCTTTCCACCTGCTGCGCACCGCCAGCCGTGAAGAAGGCTCGGTCCGCGCCATTCGCCGCGCCCTGCGCCGCCGCGAGGGCGACTCCCCCTTCGGTCTCGGTCGGCAGAGCCGCGGATCGGGTCGTCATCTGCCGCCGCCGGTGTCGGGCACCTTTGCCGATGCCTCGCCCCTGCTCCCCGGAGAAGAGCGCGATGCCGCCGCCGAAGGCCGTTTGCGGGAGATCCTCGCGCGGCAGGGCATCGTGGCGGATGAACTGCAGGTCACGCTGCGCCCGATAGAGAGCGACCCGCTGCTTGCCGAGATCGCGCAGGTCCGGCCGCGCTTCCGCGCGCGCATGGCCGAAGCGCACGGCGATCTGCTGGTGGCCGCGATGCGCCAGCCGGGCGAGGAGCGCTGGATCGTCGCGCGCACGGTCCGTCCGCCGGTGGAGGCGGGGGCGCTCCTGCTCATCGCGGGGCAGACCGTACTTCTGTTCCTGGTGCTGCTGGGCGGCACCTATCTGGTGCTGCGGCGGATCACGCGGCCCCTCGCGCGGCTCACCCGCCGGGTCGAGAGCTTCGCCCGCACGCAGCACGCGGGCGAGCCTCTGCCCCCCGAAGGGCCGGAAGACGTCAGCCGCCTGATCGCGGCGCACAACATGCTCGAATCGCGCATCGCCAGCCTGCTGGACGAGAAGGACGTGATGCTCGGCGCGATCGGGCACGATCTCAAGACCCCGCTGTCTGCGCTGAGGGTTCGGATCGAATCGGTGTCGGACGAAACCCAGCGCGCGCGCATGGCCGAGACGATCGAGGATCTGCGCCGTTCGCTCGACGATATCCTGTCGCTGGCCCGGATCGGACGCGCGAAGGACCCGCCCGAGGCCGTCCAGCTATCCGCGCTGGTCGCCAGCGTGGTCGAGGAGTTCGAGGATATGGGCAAGCCCGTCGCCATCGCGCACAGCGAGCGGCTGGTGGCGCCCGCCCAGGTCACGTGGCTGCGGCGCGCGCTGCGCAACCTGATCGGCAACGCGCTGCGCTATGGCGAAGCGGCGCAAGTCTCTCTTGCGAGGGAGGGCGGCATGGCGGTGATCGCGGTCGAGGACCAAGGCCCCGGCATCCCGCCCGAAGAGATGGCCGCGATGCTCGAACCTTTCCGCAGGGGCGAAGCGAGCCGCAATCGCGACACGGGCGGCGCGGGGCTTGGCCTCACGATTACCCGTGCGATCATGCGCGAACATGGCGGGGAATTGCTCCTCTCCAACCGCGCCGAAGGCGGTTTGCGGGCCGAAATGCGGCTGCCGCTGGCGCGCTGATCCCGGACGGTGCCGATCCCGCGAACTAGCGCATCAGCCCGCCCACGAGATTGCGCACGAAGCGCCCCGCGATGGGCCCGGCAAGGTCCGTGGCGATGGAGCCCGCTGCAGAGGTGACGCCAGAGGCCATCGGGTTGGCGCGCGATTTCTTGCCCAGCACGGTGCGCGCCGCCATCCCGGCAGCCGACCCGGCGGCAACCTTCGCCCCGCGCGACATCGCCTTCTCCCAGATGCTCTTGCTCTTGCGGGGGCGCTTGCGAACCTCAGCCTCGCCCTTCTCCTCGACCTCTTCGGCGGTCTCGGCGGCGTCGACCATCTTCTGTGCGATCACCTCCGCCGCGCTTTCCCGGTCCACGGCCTCGTCATACTTGCCCGCCAGCGGGCTCGCGCCGAGGATCACCGCGCGTTCACCGGCCGACAGCGGGCCGAGGCGGCTTTGCGGCGGCTTGATGAGCGTGCGCTGGACCACCGAGGGCGCGCCATCCTCGTCCAGCGTGGAGACCAGCGCTTCGCCCACTTTCAGTTCGGTGATGGCCTGTTGCACATCGAGATCGCGATTGATCCGGAAGGTTTCCGCCGCCGCCTTGATCGCGCGCTGGTCTCGCGGAGTGAAGGCGCGCAGCGCGTGCTGCACGCGGTTGCCGATCTGCCCCGCGACCTTGTCCGGAATGTCGATCGGATTCTGCGTCACGAAGAACACGCCCACGCCCTTGGACCGGATCAGGCGCACCACCGTCTCGATCGTGTCCTGAAAGGCCTTCGGCGTATCGTCGAACAGCAGGTGCGCCTCGTCGAAGAAGAACACCAGCTTCGGCTTGTCCTGGTCGCCCACCTCGGGAAGCGTCTCGAACAGCTCGGCGAGCAGCCAGAACAGGTAGGTCGCATACAGCTTGGGGCTGCCCATCAGCCGGTCGGCGGCGAGGATATTGATGAAACCGCGCCCGCTCCCATCGATGCGAAACAGGTCGTCCACCTCCAGCGCGGGTTCGCCGAAGAAGCGATCCGCCCCCTCGCTTTCGAAACTCAGCAGGCGGCGCTGGATCGCGCCGATCGAGGCCTTCGAAATGCGCCCGTACTCGCCGCCCACCGCATCGGTATTGTCGGCAGCATGGGCGAGCAGACTGCGCAGGTCCGCGAAGTCGAGCAGCAGCAGGCCGTTATCGTCGGCGTAGCGGAATACGATCTGTAGCACCCCTTCCTGCGTATCGTTGAGGTCCAGCAGGCGCGCCAGAAGCAGCGGACCCATCTCCGAAATCGTGGTGCGTACCGGATGGCCCTGCTGCCCGAACAGGTCCCAGAAGATCACCGGAAAATCGGCGTAGGCATAGTCGTCCATGCCCAGCTCCGCAGCGCGCGCCTCCAGCTTGTCGGCATGCTTGAACGTGGAGGAGCCGGGCACTGCGAGACCGGCGAGGTCGCCCTTCACGTCCGCCACGAATACCGGCACGCCCGCGGCGGAGAAGCTTTCGGCAAGACCCTGCAACGTCACCGTCTTGCCCGTGCCTGTCGCGCCGGCGATCAGCCCGTGGCGGTTGGCGCGCGACAGCAGCAGTTCCTGCGCTTCGCCTTGCGAATCGCGCCCCAGAAAAATCGTGCTCACCCGCCGTGTCTCCCCGCCTCGATGCAGCTTTGCGGTTTGGGCGCGCGGCCGCTTGGGCGTCAAGATGGTTCCAATTCGCGGCCCGTGCGATAGAGCGGACACGATGCCGATGGCCGACCCCTTCATCCTGCTCGACGATGCACGCGCCTGCGCTTCCGGCGCGGGTGCGGGCGCACGTCTGTTCGAATCGCCGCTGGAGGTGTTCCGCGCGCTTCGACCCGAGGAGGTGGCGGAGGCGCTTGCGGCGGCCGAGGCCGCGCAGGCCGAAAGGGGCGGAACGCTGGCGGGCTATGTCGCGTATGAGGCAGGGCTTGCACTGGAGTCGAAGCTGCGCCCGCTGGCCGGGGCGCGCACCGGCGCGGCAGGCCCGCTGGTATGGCTGGGCCTGTTCGAGCGCGAGCAGACGATTTCAGCGGACGAGGTCGACTCGTGGCTGGCGGAGCACGCGCCGGGCGCGGCCAGCCTCGGCCCCCTGGAACCGGCCATCTCTCTGGCGCAATGGCAGGATCGCTTCGCCGACCTGCAGCGGCACATCGCTGCGGGAGACATCTACCAGGCCAACCTGACCCTGCGGCTGACGGGTTCCTATCGCGGCGATCCGCTGGCGCTCTATGCAGCGCTGCGCGGGGCGTCGCACGCAGGCCACGGCGGCGTAGTGTGGGATGGCAGCCATGCGCTGGTCAGCCTGTCGCCCGAACTGTTTTTCGAAACCGATGGTGGAACGCTGACCGCGCGGCCCATGAAAGGCACGCGGCCACGCCATGCGGACGCAGCGGCGGATCAGGCGGCGGCGGAAGAACTTGCCGCATCCGAAAAGGACCGCGCCGAAAACCTGATGATCGTCGATCTGATGCGCAACGATCTGTCGCGCGTGGCGCAAGCAGGATCGGTGCGCGTGGAAGAGCCATTCGCGGTGGAGAGCTTCCCCACCGTGCACCAGATGGTCAGCACGGTGCGGGGCGATCTGAAGCCGGACGCGGGATTGGCCGACATCGTGCAGGCGCTGTTCCCCTGCGGATCGATCACCGGGGCGCCCAAGATCCGCGCAATGGAGCTGATCGACCGGCTGGAACGCGATGCGCGCGGACCCTATTGCGGGGCGATCGGCGCCTATGGCGCTGATCGCCGGGCCAGCTTCAACGTGGCGATCCGCACGCTGCGCCTGACCCCGATCGAGAACGGGCACGGCAGCGCGGTGCTGGGCGTGGGCGCGGGTATCGTGGCGGACAGCGACGCGCATGCCGAATGGCGCGAGGCGCAGGTCAAGGCGGGCTTCGTGCGCAAGAGCGGGCCGGAAAATCGCGCACCCGCCTTCGACCTGATCGAGACCATGCGCTTCGATCCTGAGGAAGGCATTGCGCTGCTCGAAGGGCACCTCGCGCGGATTTCCGCCAGCGCGAGCGAACTGGGCTTCGCGTTCGACCGGCACGCGGCGCGCAACCAGATCCAGACGCTGTGCTTCGATCTCGACCACGCGGCGCGCGTGCGTCTTACCTGCGCGCGTTCCGGCACCACCGCGATCGAGGTCGGCCCGCTGCCCGCGACGCCGACCGAGCCGCTCGACTGCATCGCGCTGCCCCTGCCCGTCGATCCGGGCGACTGGCGGCTGCGCCATAAGACGACGGATCGCGGCTTCTATGCAGACGCGCTCGCCGCGGCGCACGAAATGGACGCACACGAGGCCTTGCTGGTGCGCGACGATGGATGCGTGACCGAAGGCAGCTGGACCAGCGTGTTCGTGGAGCGTGACGGCACGCTCGTCACTCCGCCGCGCGCGCACGGGTTGCTGCCGGGGGTCTTCCGCGAATCGCTCATCGCCGAAGGTCGCGCGGTGGAAGGCGAGGTGATACTGGATGACCTCTCGGGAGGTTTCTGGATCGGCAATGCCGTGCGTGGGCTGATGCGCGCGAGACTCATATGAACATTCCCATTCTCTACGAAGACGGCGAGGCGCTGGTGATCGACAAGCCCGCCGGCCTGCCGATCGACCGCCCGCGCAAGGGCGGCGAATGCCTCGAAGACCATCTCGATTCGCTCAAGCTCGGTTTCCAGCGGGCGCCCACGCCGGTCCACCGGCTGGACACGGATACCAGCGGCTGCCTGCTGCTCGCCCGCAACCCCAAGGCGCACAAGCGCTTCGCCGCCGCGTTCGAGGCGCAGGCGGTCACCAAGGTCTATCACGGCGTGCTCGCGGGCGTGCCACAGGATAGCGAAGGGCGCATCGAGCTGGCGCTGGCGAAGATCAGCAGCGCGGAAAAGGGATGGCGGATGATTCCGGCCAGGAAGGGCAAGCCCTCGCTCACCGAGTGGCGCGTCGTGGCCGAGCATGAGGGCCGCACGCTGGTGGAGTTTCGCCCCGCGACCGGGCGCACCCACCAGATCCGCGTGCATGCCGCCAGCGGGATCGGCATCGCGCTGCTGGGGGACCCTGTCTACGGCACGCGCAGCGGCGCCGCGCGCACGATGCTGCATGCCAGCGCGATCACCGTGGCGCGCGAAGGCAAGCCCGATATCGCCGCGACCAGCCCATTGCCCGCCGATTTTGCGGCGCTGGGCTTTGCCGACGGATGATCGACGAGATCATCGCCCGCGCGCATTCGCTGGCGGAGGAGCGCTTCGTCGCGGGCTCCGGCCCCGGCGGGCAGAACGCCAACAAGGTGGCCACCGAAGTCCAGCTGCGGGTCAACGCCTACAAGCTGCGCCTCTCCCCCTTCGCCTTCCGCCGCCTGGGCGAGGTCGCGGGCAACCGGCTGACCGATTCGGGCGATATCCTGATCGTCGCGCGCGAGCACCGCACGCAGGAAGCGAATCGCGGGGAGGCGCGCGAAAAGCTCGAAGCGCTTTTGCGCGAGGCGCATCGCAGACCCAAGAAGCGCGCGAAGACGCGGCTGAACCGGGTGGGCAAGACCAAGCGGCTCAAAGCGAAGAAGGCCCGGGGCGATGTGAAGGCCAAACGCTCCAAGCCGACGCGCAGCGACTGGTAGCTTGACTTTTCCACGCCTCGCGCACATTAGCGCGTGCGATCGGGCGGTGCCGTGTGCGCCGCCTGTTGTTTTTTCACCCGCTGCACATCGTGGAACTCCGACGGAGCAAGTCACCGATGGCCGGGCCCTTGAACTGGCAGGATTGAGTTATGGCGAAGCCCGCAACCGTCAAGATCAAGCTCGTGTCGACCGCGGACACCGGCTTCTACTACGTGACGAAGAAGAACCCGCGGAACATCACCGAGAAGATGACCTTCCGCAAATACGATCCCGTCGTGCGCAAGCATGTCGAGTTCAAGGAAGCCAAGATCAAGTAAGCCCCCGGTGGCGCGTGCATCGCGCGCTGCTGGCGAGTTTTCCCGCCTTGCTCGGGCGGAACCGGCTCGCTCACACGCGGTTCACTCCGAGACCTTTACGGAGTCCGCTATGACGACCATCAAATCCACGCTTCGCCGCCCGCTTGCCGGGCTTGCCAGTCTTGCACTGATCGGCGCCGTGCCCGTCGCGGGCGCCATCGCGCTGCCTGCTCCCGCTTTCGCCGCATCGGGCACGCTCGACAATGCGGTGGCCGCATTGCGCGGGATCGAGACGATGCGCGCCGACTTCACCCAGACCGACCGCAGCGGCCAGACCGTGCGCGGCAAGATGACGCTGAAGCGACCGGGCAAGATTCGCTTCGAATATGCCGACGATGTGCCGCTGCTGATCGTCTCCAACGGCAAGTCGCTGACCATGATCGATTACGAGGTCAATCAGGTCCAGCGCTGGCCGATCAGCAATTCGCCTCTGGGCGCGCTGCTCGATCCCAATCGCGACGTGAAGAAGTACGGCAAGCTGCGCAATACCGGCAATCCCGATGTGCTTTCAGTCGAAGTGCGCGACCCGAACAAGCCCGAATACGGCATGATCACGCTGATCTTCGTGCGAAACGGCAAGGCGCCGGGCGGCTGGGAGCTGACCAACTGGGTGGCGCTGGATGCGCAGAACAACCGCACCACGGTGCGGCTGGCCAACCAGCGCTATGGCGTCTCGGTGAGCAACTCGACGTTCACCTACAAGGATCCGCGCCGTGCATCCCGTCGACCGCGCTAAACCGTTCGTCGAGCGATGCCCGGTGTGAGCGGTAAAATGCCCGCCATGTTCATGCGTAGGCAAGGCACGGCGGCCTAATTTCCAAATCACAAGGCCTGACGAATCTGCGGGTTTCCCCCCTGTTGCCCCGCAGTTCCCTCATACAAAGGCCTTGTCGCAAGCGTGACGAACGCTCGTAGGGAACCCCCGTGCCACAGCCCCCGGCGCGGGGGTTTTTCCTTTTCGATCTGCCTCAGGCGCCAGTGCACGCATTCGCGTGCCGGCTATCCATGCGGTCGCGCGCTTTTGCCGGTCCAGGTACGCGGACCGGACCGGCAGAGCAGAGGTTCGCTTTATTCGTCCCAGCCGAATGCGGCGCGCATGATGTCGTAGACGCGGTTCTGCTCGATCACCCCGCGCACGCGCTGCGCCCCTGGGCCGGTGCCGAACAGCGCGACATCCTCGCCCCCGTGGGTTTCCGCACCCAGCGGCACCAGCGCCTGCTGGCGGGCATCGGGGCGCGTCTCCGGCACAGGTCGCTCGCCCTGCACCGCGCCGGGGCCATTGGCGTAGCCCAGCGTGGTGTAGGGCTTGCCGTCGGCGGCCAGGATCGGTTCGTCGTTCGCGGCGCCGGGATGGTCCTCGTCACCGCTTTCGGGCGGATGGACCAGGCCCAGGATCGGATTGCCCCGCTTGGGATAGCCCGCGATGGTGAAGACGTGGCTGTGGTCCGCCGTGACGAGGATCAGCGTTTCTTCGGGATCGGTGTTATCGACCGCGTACTGAATCGCGCGGGCGAACTCGACCGTTTCCTCCAGCGCGTAGCCGGCCTGCCCGGCATGATGCCCGTGGTCGATCCGTCCGCTTTCGACCATCAGGTAATAGCCTTCGGGATCGTCGGAGAGGCGCCGGATCGATTCGGCGGTCATTTCCGTCAGTGTCGGTTCTTCCGTCTGCGCGGTCCGGTCCAGCTGATAGGTCATGTGGCTGGCCGAAAACAGGCCCAGCACCGGCGCGCCAAGCGGAGCCTGCCGCATCGAGGCGGTATTGGTGGCGATGGTCCCGCCCGTCCGGGCTGCCCACTGCGCAGGGAGATCGGCATTCGCGTCCGCGCGGCTGCCACCCCTGGCGCTGCCGAAGAACTTGCGCGCACCACCACCCAGGGCGACGTCGAAGGGAAATTCGACCAGCTGCTGCGCGAAATCGGTGCAGCCCAGCGCGCGCTGGCTTTCGGGAATGTCCGAATCGGCTTCCCAGTTGCGATCCGGGTTGTGGCCGTAGACCGCCGCCGGGGTCGCATGGGTAAGCCTCGCGGTGCTGACGATACCCACCGCCTTGCCCCGCTCCTGCGCCTCGACCGCGATCGGCTGTAGCAGGTGGCCCTGCGCAGCGGCACAATCGCCACGGGGCACGTCGGGGGCGGTGTTGATGACGCCGATCCGCGTCTTCGTGCCGGTATTGAGGGCGGAGGCCGTGCCCGCGCTGTCCGCCACCTGCGCGTCGGTGTTGTAGGTCTTCACCAGAGCCACGTTCCCGAACTTCTCGAAGCTGAGCTGGTAATCCTCGCCCGGCTGCCCCTGCTGCTGCCCGGCCAGGATGCGCGCGGCGGTGATCGTGGAAATGCCCATGCCGTCGCCGACGAACAGGATCACGTTCTTCGCCTTGCGCTCCGCAGCGATCGGGGCGGGGGCGGCCTGCGCTTCCTCGCCGTAATAATTGGTCGTGGTGGTGCACGCCGCGAGGGGCAGCGAAACGAGTGCTGCCAGCGCGGTTGCCCAGCGCTTGGCGTGATGGCTATCGGTGCGGATCATGGCAGGCTCCCTGGCGCGGCAATTCGGCTAAGCGCCTATGCCCATTGCGCATCAATGAGACAACTGCGTGTCGCACGCGCCGGGCCTGCCGCTCCGGCTTGCCGCGTGCCGATACGCGCCCTAAGTCCGCGCGCATGGTATCTGTCACCACCTGGAACATCAATTCGGTCCGCCTGCGCATGCCGCTGGTCGAGCAGTTTCTCACGGCCCACGCGCCCGACATCCTGTGCCTGCAGGAAATCAAGTGCGTCGAGGAGCAATTCCCCGCCAAGGCCTTCCGCGAACTGGGCTACGATCATATCGCGATCCACGGGCAGAAGGGCTACCACGGCGTCGCCACGGTCAGCCGCGTCCCGTTCGAGGAAATCTCCCGCCACGACTGGCAGGATAATGGCGAAGCCCGCCATGTCGGCGTGCGCCTGACCGATCCCGCGCACCAGGGCATGGTGGTGGAAAACGTGTACGTGCCCGCAGGCGGCGACGTGCCCGACCGCGAGGTGAACGCCAAGTTCGGTCAGAAGCTCGACTTTCTGGAACGGATGGCCCGTTGGGCGGACACGGTCGACCAGCCCACGCTGATCGTGGGCGATTTCAACATCGCCCCGCTGGAAAGCGACGTGTGGAGCCACAAGCAGCTGCTCAAGGTGGTCAGCCACACGCCGGTCGAGGTGGAGGCGCTGCAGCGCTTCATGGATGCGCACGGCTGGAGGGACATCGGCCGCGAGCATGTGCCCGCGCCGGAGCGCTATTACAGCTGGTGGAGCTATCGCAATCCCAACTGGCAGACCAACGACAAGGGCCGCAGGCTCGATCACATGTGGGCCAGTCCTGAACTCGCAAAGCAGGCCACCAAGCACTCCATCCTGGAAGAAGCGCGCAACTGGGAGCGTCCGTCCGACCATGTTCCGCTGACCACGGAGTTCGACCTCTGAGCGGGAGGGGTACGGGTGGCACCGCGCCTGGCAACGCGCGGGCGCTGGCACAGGCGATAGACGCTCTGCGCCACGGCTGGCCGATCGCAGTGGACGATGGGCCGGTGCTGCTGCCGGTCGAAACCGCGCCCAGCCCCGACATACAAGCGGACACGATGCTGATCTCCGCGGCGCGTGCGCAAACGCTCAAGCTGGCGAACCAGCGCGAAGCCGCGGTCCCCCACGCGCCCGTGCTGATCGAGGGGGGGGAGCCCTTCACGCTCGATCTGGCGCGAAGCGTGGGCGATCCCGCACTCGATCTGGCGAGCCCTATGAAAGGTCCGTTTCGCGCGCTCGCACTGCCGGGGACGCAGTGGCCCGCGACCGCGCTCGAAATCGCGCGCCACGCGGGCATCCTGCCTGCCTTCATGCTCGATCCGGCACCGGCGGACCAGCCGGTGGCCGTGGCCACGGCGGACCTTGCCGCATTCGCCGCCCCCGAGAGTCTGCGCATCGCCGCGCGCACCCGCCTGCCTACGGTGGCGGCGGAGCAGGCGGAAATCGCGATCTTTCGTTCTCCCGCCGATCTGCGCGAACATGCCGCGCTCATCATCGGGCGCCAGAGCGCGGACAAGGTCCCGCTCGTGCGGATTCACTCCGAATGCCTGACCGGCGATGTCTTCGGCAGCCTGAAGTGCGATTGCGGGCCGCAGCTCGACAGCGCGCTGCACACTTTCGCGCAGGAGGCGGAAAAAGGCGGCTACGGGGTGGTCCTGTACCTGCGACAGGAGGGACGCGGGATCGGCCTCGTGAACAAGCTGCGCGCGTACCAGCTTCAGGAGCAGGGCTACGACACGGTGGAGGCGAACCAGCGGCTCGGCCTGCCCGACGAGGCGCGAGACTTTCCCATTGCGGGACGGATGCTTTTACTACTGGGGATTTCACGTATCCGCCTGCTGACGAACAACCCGGCGAAGCTTACCGCGATGGAAGAACAGAACATCGAAATCGTCGAAAGGCTTCCCTTGGACACGGGCACCAATCCTCACAACACCCGCTATCTGGCGACCAAACGCGATCGTTCCGGCCACCTCCTTCCATGAGGAAGCTGACTATCCGGGAAGAACAGCCCGGCGATATCGCATCCATCCACGCCCTGACCCGCGCCGCCTTTGCCAGGGCGAAGCACTCCGACGGAAACGAGCAGGACATCATCGATGCGCTGCGCGCCGATGGCGACCTCACGCTCTCTCTGGTGGCGACCAATATGGACGAAGCGGTCATCGGCCATATCGCCTTCTCCCCGGTCGAAATCTCGGACGGCACCCCCGGCTGGTACGCAGCCGGGCCGATTTCGGTGATGCCCATGCGCCAGCGCACCGGGATCGGTTCGCAGCTGGCGGAAGAGAGCATCGCGCGGATCCGCGCGTTCGGGGCGCAGGGCGTCGTCCTGCTGGGCGATCCGGGGTATTACGCGCGCTACGGCTTCCACCCCGATCCCGACCTCATCCTGCCCGGCTTTCCGCCCGGGTATTTTCAGATCCGCATGTTCGGCGAAGGTCCGCGCCCCAAGGGCACCGTAACCTACGCGCACGCCTTCGGCCTCCGTCCGAAAGACTAGGCAGCAACAGCGCTTTACGGCAGGCTGTCTATCCCGAAACCCGCGCAACGGGGGAATGACATGCACAAGATCCTGCTCGCAATCGCGGCCCTGGCCTGCCTGGCGAATACCGGCGACCAAATCGAAGCCCTGACGGACAGCGGCGAATACGCGGCCGCATTCTCGATCGCGCGCGAAGCCGCCGAGGCTGGCGACCCCGAAGCGCTCGACTGGTTGGGCTGGTTCTACGAATTCGGCAATGGCGTGGAACGCGATCCGGCGATGGCCGCGCGCTATTACCGGGCGGCTGCCGCGCAGGGCGAAAACCACGCGCGCTGGCGGCTGGGTGTCATGATCGATCAGGGCGAAACGCCAGGAGAGCCCGAAGAGGCGGTCGCGCTGTTCCGGCAGGCAGCCGGGGAGAACTATCTTCACGCGGTGGTCAGCCTCGCGGTGATGCAGGCGACCGGCCGTGGCACTCCGCAGGATTACGCCGCAGCTCTTCAGAACTACATGGCCGCCGCCGCTCTGGGAAGCGATCACGCAGCGCGCGGGGTGGGCGTGATGATCTGGAACGGCGAGGGTGTGGAAGCGGACCGGGAAGAGGCTGCCGCCTGGTTCCTGCTGTCCGCCGCGATGGGCAATGAGGAAGGTGGCGACGCGCTCGATGCAGCCCTGGGCGCATTGGGCGATGCCGCCGACGAGCGGGCCATCGCACGCCGCGCTTCGGAAATAGCCGATACGCTCGGCCTCGATATTCTTGTCGAATTCGAAGAAGCGCCGGACGCAGGGGTGTGAACCGCAGAAGAGCGCGCGCTCAGCGCCGCTCGAACGGGGTCAGCCCGTTGCCCAGCCGATTGTCGGCGATGCGCAGGTTGGCGCCGGTCCAGTCTGCCACGAAGGCAGACTTGCGCGCCAGCGAGGGCACGAAGCGCGCATCGTTGCCCGCGATCGTCAGCCCGTCCGAACTGTGCGTCTGTTCCTCGGCGCCGACCGCGATGAAGGCGGAATAGTTTTCCTTGTCGCGGCCCTGGACGAACCAGTTGTTCGTGATCTGCCCGCGCGCGCCCTGCGGCAGGTCGATCATGTAATTGGTCGCCCGGCCGTTGGAATCGTCGAAGCTGGAGGCCGCGACTTCGACCACGGCGGCACGCGCCTTCAGGTAGTGGCCGCCGGTGCCTTCCTCGAACCGGCTGCGGGTCACGCGCAGGTGGCCGATATCGCCGGTGTAGATCGAATGGGCGCAGCCGCCCGAATTCTCGCAGGTGCCGAGGCGGGTGAAGGTGGAACGGTCCACCACCAGCCGCATCCTCTCGTCATGCGCGGTCAGGATGCCCTGCTGGCTGTCGCGGAACCAGCTGTTCGCCACGGTCAGATTGCCCGCTTCCTGGCGAATGCCCGCGCCATTGCCGTCGGCAACCGCAATGCGGCTGAAGATGATGCCCGAAACGCTCGCCTCCGCCCCGCGCAGCACCAGCGCGGCCTTGCCTTCGCATGCGGTGGCGGTGAATTCGACCTGGCCCGGCTCGGTCGCGAGAAAGGCAACGCGCCCTGCGCTCTGCACCGCGCACTGGCGATAGGTGCCCGGCGCAATGGCAATGCTGCCCTCGCCCGATCCGATCGCATCGACCGCGCCCTGCAGCGTCGAGAATCCACGATTGGTCTCGACCACGGTGAAAGGCGCGGGGGTGAGAGGCGCGGGCGCAGGCTGCGCCATCAATGCGGCAAGCGGAATCAGCGCTACCGCCACGGCGGCGACAACGCCGGCAGCAATCATCGTCGGGCGCGCCAGCGTGGTGCGCTGGGCAAAAGGGGGCTGGGTAGGGTCGCGTGCCTCGGTCATGCGGGGAATTGCTAAGGCATAATGGTTAACCACCCGCTAAGGCGTGGCCCGGTGATCACGCCCCATATTTCCCTTTGATCCGACGCATGCGGTCTGCTTAGCTTGTACCGGCACGTTCGGGCGCAGCCCGCAATTTGGTGCACCTATTTCAGATGGAGGATGGGCAGATGAAATTCACAATCCGTGCGGGCCTGATCGGTGCGAGCGCGCTGGCCCTCGTTGCATGCGGCGATTCCGATGATGCCAGCGATGAAGTGATTGCCGACAATGTCGAAATCCCGGCCGACGATGCGATGAGCGACGTGACGGACGAACCGATGATGGACGACGAGGTTGCCGCGCCCGAGCCCGCCCCTGCCCCCGAACCGGTCGAAACGCAGACCGACGAGGAACGCCAGGAAGCCGTGCGCCGCTCGGTCGAGGATGAAGCCGCGGCAGCCGAAGCGACGGCAGCCGAAATCCAGGCCGAACTCGACAAGATGAGCGCCGAAAACTGAGTTTGGCGGCAAGTTGGGCGTGGGCGGCCTGCAGGGCGGGCCGCCCATGATGTTATGTGAAGACCGGAGTTGAGTAGCACTATGTCGGGAATGGACGCGGACACCTTCGAGCAGTTTCACGAACAATTGGAGCGCTATGTCCGCGAACGGCTGATCCCGGCCGAAAAGGACGTGATCGCGAATGATGCGATTCCCGCCGACATCGTCGATGAAATGAAGGAGATGGGCCTGTTCGGCCTGACCGTGCCCGAGGAATATGGCGGCGCGGGCCTCTCCGTCACGCAATATGCACGCACGGTGAAGACGATGGCCTATGCCGCGCCCGCCTTCCGCTCCATCTTCTCGATCAATGTCGGCATGTTCAATTCCGCGATCAAGAACGGCGGTACCGAAGCGCAGAAGGCGGAATGGTGGCCCCGGATCGCTGGTGGAGAGATTGCCTGTTTCGGGCTGACCGAGCCGGGCAGCGGATCGGACAGTGCGGCCATGCAGACCACTGCGAAGCCCGATCCCGACGGCAATGGCTGGATCCTCAACGGCTCCAAGCGCTACATTACCAACGCCCCGCATGCCGACGTCGCGCTGATCATGGCCCGGACCGAAAAAGAGGCATTGCCCAAGAACGCGCACGTCAGCGCCTTCATCGTGCCAATGGACACGCCCGGCATGTCGACCGGCAGCCCCGATCACAAAATGGGCCAGGCGGGCAGCCTGGTGTCGGACGTCTATCTCGAAGACGTGCACGTGCCAGCCGACGCGCTGCTGGGCGGGGAGCCCGGCCAGGGCTTCCGCTTCGCCATGCAGAGCCTCGACAATGGCCGCATTTCCGTGGGCGCGGCCAGCACCGGCTACGCCAAGCGCGCGCTTGACAGCGCGCTGCGCTACGCCAACGAACGCCAGGCCTTCGGCGAACCCATCGCCAATTTCCAGCTGATCCAGCAAATGCTCGCCGAAAGCTGGACCGAGATCTACGCCGCCGAGGCGATGATGGCCGACGTGACCGCGCGCGTCGATCGCGGCGAGAACACCATCAAGCACGCCGCCGCGTTCAAGGTCTTCGCCTCCGAAATGTGCGGCCGCGTGGTCGACCGGGTGGTGCAGATCTACGGCGGCGCCGGATATTTGACCGAGTACGATGCGGAACGCTTCTTCCGCGATGCGCGGCTCTACCGCATCTACGAAGGGACCACGCAGATCCTGCAATTGCAGGTCGCCAAGCACATGCTGCGCGAATTCGCCGCCGGGGTGCAGAGCTGATGGCCCAGCTGCGCCGCGCTGCGATCGTATCGCCCATCCGCACGCCCGTGGGCCGTTTCCTCGGCACGCTGACCCCGCTGGAGGCGGGCCCGCTGGCCGCGCACATCATCAAGGCGCTGATCGAGCGTACCGGAATCGCCCCTGCACGCGTCGACGATGTCGTCTTTGCGCAAGGCTATGGCAGCGGCGAAGCGCCCGCCATCGGGCGCTGGGCGTGGCTGGCGGCAGGCATGCCCATCGAAGTCCCCGGCTTCCAGCTCGACCGGCGCTGCGGATCGGGGCTGCAATCGGTGATCGAGGCGGCGATGATGGTCCAGACCGGCGCGGCGGATTGCGTGCTGGCGGGCGGCGTCGAATCGATGTCCAACGTGGAGCATTACACCACCGGCGCGCGCCACGGCACCAAGATGGGCGATGTCGCGCTGTGGGACCGGCTGACGCGCGGCCGCCTGATGAGCCAGCCGATCGAGCGCTTCGGCGTGATCTCGGGCATGATCGAGACGGCTGAGAACCTGGCGAAAGATTACGACGTCAGCCGCGAGGCAGCGGACGAATACGCCGTATCTTCCCATCAGAAGGCCGCAGCCGCGTGGGATGCGGGCAAGTTCGACGCGCACACGGTGCCGATCGACGTGCCCCAGCGCCGGAAAGACCCGATCCACTTCGCGCGCGACGAGGGCTTCCGCCCCGATGCGTCGATGGAAAGCCTTGGGGGCCTGCGCGCGATCGAGAAGGACGGCATCGTGACGGCAGGCAATGCCAGCCAGCAGAACGACGCCTCTGCCGCCTGCCTGGTGGTTGCGGAAGACAAGCTCGGAGAACTGGGCCTCGAGCCCATGCTGTGGTTCGAAGGCTGGGCCGCTGCGGGGTGCGATCCTGCACGCATGGGGATCGGCCCGGTGCCCGCGACGGAAAAGCTTTTCGGTCGCACCGGCAAGGGCTGGGACGATATCGACCTCGTTGAGCTGAACGAGGCTTTCGCCCCGCAGGTCCTCGCCGTGCTCAAAGGCTGGGGGTGGAGCGAGGACGATTCGCGTCGCGACATGCTCAACGTCAACGGCTCGGGCATCTCGCTGGGCCACCCGATCGGGGCGACCGGCGGCCGCATTCTGGCCGACCTGGCGCACGAACTGCACCGGCGCGAGGGGCGCCTTGCGCTGGAGACGATGTGCATCGGCGGCGGCCAGGGCCTCGCCGCGCTGTTCGAACGCGCGGCATGAGCGACTGGTCCGACTGGATCGGGCGCGAGCAACGCAGCGCCGACCGGCTCGACGAAGCTCTGGCGGCACGCTGGCTCGCGACGCTCGATCTGGGCGCACCGGGCGGCGCGGACATGCCGCAGGGCATCCACTTCGCGCTGTGCACCCCCCAGGCACCCACCGCGATGCTGGGCGAGGACGGGCACCCTGCCCGCTCCGACGATCCGGCCAGCCTCTATCCGCCGATAGAACTGCCCCGGCGCATGTGGGCGGGCAGCGAGATCGAGTTCCTGCGGCCGCTTTCGCTTGGCGACCGGATCGACAAGCTGAGCCGGGTGACGTCGATAGAGGAAAAGGAAGGGCGCAGCGGCCGCCTCGCCTTTCTCAAGCTTGAGCACGCCATCGCGGCAAACACAGAGCCCGCGATCCGGGAGACGCAAACGCTGGTCTACCGCGAGGCATCGCCGCCCGATTCGCCGCTGGTACCGCCGGACGTGACCGATTCGCTGTTCGATCCCGCCGCGTGGGACCGGGTGCGCACGCTCGCCCCGTCCGAAGCGCTGCTGTTCCGCTTTTCCGCGCTCACCTTCAACACGCACCGCATTCACTATGATGCGCCCTATGCGCGCGAGGTGGAACGCTATCGAGGGCTTGTCGTGCACGGCCCGCTGATCTCGACCCTGCTGCTCCAGCTCGCCGCCGATCTGGTGGGACCCAACGCATTGCGCAGCTTCGCCTTCACAGCCCGGTCGCCTGCGATTGCGGGCGACACACTGCACCTCGCCGCCCGGCAGGCGGGCGATACGCTGGAGCTAGCGGCGCTCAACGATGCGGGAGCGCTGCTGACCAAGGCCAGCGCGGTGACCGGCGGCGGTTAAAACGCCAAATTGTGCGCACCCGCGCAAGATGCTATCTGTACCGGCATGGATGCAGTGATCGAAAACGACAGCGAATTCGCAGAAATTCCAACCATGCCGGAGGACGTGTTCACCGCACCCCTCAAGCGGCCCGCGCATGTGGGCGAGGACTGGCTGGAACCCAAGCAGACCGAGTACGACAGCGAAGACGATGCGATCTGGAACGATCTCTTCGCGCGGCAGATGGAGATTCTGCCCGGCCGCGCGGCGAGTGCCTTCATGGAAGGGCTCGACCGGCTCGATCTCGGCACCGGCGGCGTACCCGATTTCGGCGATCTGTCGGAGGCGCTGGACAAGCTGACCGGATGGAGCGTGGTGCCCGTGCCCATGCTGATCCCCGATCACATCTTCTTCTGGCACCTCGCCAACAGGCGTTTCCCGGCGGGCAATTTCATCCGCACGCGCGAGACCTTCGACTACATCCAGGAACCGGATGTGTTCCACGACGTGTTCGGCCACGTGCCCATGCTGACCAACCCGGTCTTCGCGGATTACATGCAGGAATATGGCCGCGCGGGCTTCCGGGCGATGGAGCATAATCGCCTCAAGGCACTGGGTGCGCTGTACTGGTACACGGTCGAATTCGGCCTGATTAAGGAAGAGGCCGGGCTACGCGCCTATGGTGCGGGCATCCTGTCCGGCCCCACCGAGGCGGTATTTTCGGTCGAGGCGAAAAGCCCGAACCGGATCATACTCAATGTCGATCGCGTGATGCGGACCGACTATGTCATCTCCGACCTGCAGCCGACCTACTTCGTGATCGAGAGCTTCGAGGATCTCTATCGCAAGACGGTGGAGCGCGATTTCGAGCGGCTGTACAAGTCGCTCTCGCCCTCGTTCACCTATGCGAACTCTGCCGTCATAGACGTCGACAATGTCGTGAATGTCGGCACGCAGGAATATCTGCTGCGCGGCGGGCGTGGAAGCGGAGCCCGGCCGGTCTGATACCGCGCCCCGGTGCGCTGCGCCTGAGGATGCCAGTCGACAAAAAGAAACCGGCCCCGAATCGCTTCGGGGCCGGTCGCTTTTGCAAGATGCCGGCACTTCCCCTGAGGGAAGCGCGAGAAGATTACATTTCTTCTTCGGTCGCGGCTTCGTCTTCCATGGTGTCTTCGGCCATGGTGTCTTCAGCCATCGTGTCCTCGGCCATCGTGTCCTCGGCCATCGCGTCTTCGGCCATGGTGTCTTCGACCATGGTGTCTTCCGCCATGGTGTCTTCTGCCATGGCTTCTTCAGCGGCGGTGTCTTCGGCGGTTTCGGCTTCGCCGCAAGCAGCGACGCCGAGGCCCAGAGCGACGGTCGAAGCGATCAGAGCGGCTTTGAAAGTGGTCTTCATTGGTCTTCCCCTCTTAGGTTGGGAGTCCCGCATAGCCACGTTTTCGCCACACCGATACCCCGAACTTGCCTCAATCGCAGGGGTCAGAGGACTGTGCTGAAGTGAGACGGACGCTCTAGCGGCGCGCGTAGGGGCCCACGACGGACAGCAGGCCGAGGACCACGCAGCCGCTCGCCAGCGCGACGATCAGGGCTCGCGCGCCAAGGGTCTCGATCAGTGGCGCATCGCTCACCAAGATGCCCGACAGGACAGTGGTGCCCGCGCCCAGGCCGACACGCAGCCACGCGGCCCGGTGGTCTTCCGCGCCGGTAACAAGCGCAACCAGCCAGCCAAGGACCGCGCCGCTGCAGAGAAGTACCAGTATGCCCATTGAATCCGTCGAAAGTTGCTGTTCGTTAAGTGGGAACAGGAAAGACGGACTTTGGTTCCCGCGCGTTTACCAGCCGCGCAGATGCCTCACCACGCGTACAACCAGATCAGCGTGATCGAACCGATCAGGATGCGGTACCACGCGAAGGGCGCGAAGCCGCGCTTGCTGACATAGGCGACGAAGGCGCGCACCACGACCAGCGCGACCAGGAAGCTGGCGAAGAAGCCCAGCGCGATATGGGTCCAGCCGATGGCAGCGGTTCCGGCCAGCAGATCCGGCTCCTGCAGGATCTTCACCGTCGCCGCGCCGAGCATGGTCGGCACCGCAAGGAAGAAGGAGAATTCCGCCGCCGTCTTGCGCCCTACGCCCATCGCCAGCGCGCCCATGATCGTCGCGCCCGAACGGCTGGTGCCGGGAATCATCGCCAGGCACTGGACCAGGCCGATCCCGATGGCCGCCTTCCAGGACAGCGATTCCACGCCCTGTTCCTCGCGCGTGGGAATGGTCTTTTCGAGCACCAGGATCGCGATGCCGCCCACGATCAGCGCGATGGCGACCACGGTGGGGCTTTCCAGCATCGCGTCGATAATATCGAGGATCAGAAGCCCGATCACTGCTGCCGGCATGAAGGCCAGCAGTATATTGCGCACGAACATCAGCGAGGTCCGCTCGCCCCGGAGCAGCCCCGTGCCCATGGTCCAGAAGGTTTTGAAATAGGTCACCACCACGGCCAGGATCGCGCCCAGCTGGATGACAATGTTGAACTGGCGCCACTGCGCCGGATCGTAACCGAACCACGCCTGCGCAAGGATCAGGTGCCCGGTCGAAGAGACCGGCAGGAATTCGGTCAGCCCCTCGAGGATGCCCAGCAGGATGGCGGTGACGATTGTGCTCATGGCCAAGCCTCATGAAGAGGGGGCCGCGCAAGTCAACCTCGCGCGGCCCCCCAATGCCATGATGGCAAGCTTTTACCCGCTTACCAGATCGAGATGCGCTCTTCCGGCGGCAGGTAGAGATCGTCCTGCGGGGTCACGTTGAACGCCTCGTACCAGGCATCCATGTTCCGCACGATCCCGTTGACCCGGAACTCCTCGGGGCTGTGAGGATCGGTCAGCAGACGGCTGCGGGCCGCTTCCTCGCGCTGCTGGCTGCGCCAGACCTGCGCCTAGGCGAGGAAGAAGCGCTGATCGCCGGTCAGCCCGTCGATCACCTTGTCCTCCTTGCCGCCCAGGCTGAGCTTGTAGGCGCGGTAGGCCAGGCTCAGGCCGCCAAGATCGCCGATATTCTCGCCCAGCGTGAGGCGCCCGTTGACGCAGGTTTCGCCATCGTCGAGCGGGCAGTAGCTGTTGTACTGTTCCACCAGCGCATCGCCCAGTTCGTCGAACGCGGCGCGGTCGGCGTCGGTCCACCAGTTGCGCAGCATGCCGGTGCTGTCGGACTTGGAGCCCTGGTCGTCGAAACCATGGCCCATCTCGTGCCCGATCACGCCGCCGATGCCGCCGTAGTTGACCGCCGGATCGTTCGATAGCGCGAAAAACGGCTGCTGGAGGATCGCGGCCGGGAAGACGATCTCGTTCTTCGTCGAGTTGTAATAGGCGTTGACCGTCTGCGGCAGCATGAACCACTCGGTCCGGTCGATCGGGCCGCCCAGCTTGGCCAGATTTTCCTCTGCGTTCCACCGCGCCGCCGCCATACGATTGGCAATCGGATCGCCGGGGCGGATGGCCAGACCTTCATAGGTTTCCAGGTTGTCGCGATAGCCGATCTTCGGATCGAAACTGTCGAGCTTGGCGAGAGCCTGTTCCTTGGTGTCCTCGCCCATCCAGCCGATCTCGCCGATCGATTCGCGCAGCGCAACGCGCAGGTTGGCAACCAGCTCTTCCATCGCGGCCTTGTTCTCTGCGGGGAAGTATTCGGCGACATAGGACTTGCCCAGAAGTTCGCCCAGCAGACCTTCGGTCTCGCCGATGGCCCGCTTCCAGCGCGGGCGCTGTTCCGGCGTGCCCTGCAGCGTCTGGCCGTAGAAGGCGAAATCGGCCTCGTCGAAACGCGAAGGCAGGACCGAGGCGTTGTTTTCGAGGAATTCCTTGATCGTCCAGGCCTGCAGAATCTCGACCGGCGTGTTGACGGCAAGCGCCATCATCGCGGGCGTGCCCCCGCCGATCTTGTCGAGCGTATCCTGATCGAGCCCCAGTTCCTCGGCCTCTTCCAGGCTCGGCGGAAGGTCGCCGACAATGAACCGGTCGGTCTCTGCAAACCCGCTGGCGGCCAGGAGCGCGGCGAGGGGAAAGCCCTCGGCCAGCTCGCTCAGCTCGCTGGGGCTCAGCGCGTTGTAGGTCAGGTCGCGGTTGCGGCTGGTCGCACGATCCCAGGATACGGTGCGCGCAATCTTGTCTTCGAAATCGTAGATCGACTGCGCCATTGCGGCCGGGTCCTCGTAGCCCGCCTCATCCATCAGGAACGTGAGATAGTCGCGGTACTTGGACTGGATCTCCCGCCCCTTCTCGCTCTCGTCCAGATAGTAATCGCGGTCGGGAAGGCCGAGGCCGCCCGAGCCGACATAGACCGAATAACGCGTCGGTTCCTTGGAATCGACACTCACACCGCCGCCGAGGGGGGAGGCATAGCCCGGCTCGCCCCACAATGTGGCCAGCTCCGCCAGCGTGCCGGCGTTGCGAATCTTGTCGAGGTAGGGCTGCGCATGGCTCAGGCCCGCAGCGTCGATCGCCGAAGTGTCGAAATAGGCATTATACGCATCGACGATGCGCTTCTCGTCACCGGTCAGCTGCGCCTCGGGCTTGGCGAGCAGGCTGTCGACCAGCGTCTTCACATCGCTGGTCGATTTCTCGCGCAGCAGGTTGAACGCGCCGAAGCGGCTGTATTCGGGCGGGAGCGGGTTGGCGTCGAGCCATTCCTGGTTGACGTAGGCGAAGAAGTCGTCGCCCGGATCGATCTCGTCCGACAGGAGCGAGGTGTCCACGCCCCATTCGCCGAAGCTCATCGTGGGCGTTTCGGTCGCGCCTTCGCTAGCGCTGCTATCCTGCAGCAGCATCTCGATCCCGCCCTGGTCGTCGCCCTCGTGCGCGGCGGCGGGTGCGGCCATCGCTAATGCGGCGACGCTGGCGGTGGTGGCAAGGATGGTACGGATCATGACTGAACCCTCTGTTTGGAAAACGATTTCAAGCTACCCTCTGGCGCCAGACCGGATGAACGGCGCATGGATCGTGAAGCCGGCATAGACCGCGAAGCCCGACCAGTGCCGACGTTTGTCGGGCGCCCAATGTCGCTCGTCGATTGGGTCCGGCCATCCGCCAGCCTCAGCCCGCGTCGGGACCTGCCGGATCGAGCTGGAGACGGGCCAGCTTGGCGTAGAGACCGCCCCGCGCGAGAAGTTCGGAATGGGTACCCTGCTGCACGATCCGGCCCTGATCCATCACCACGATCCGGTCAGCCTCGCGCACCGTGGCAAGACGATGCGCGATCACCAGCGTGGTGCGCCCGCGCATCACGCGCGCCAGCGCATCCTGCACCAGCCGCTCGCTCTCGGCGTCGAGCGCGCTGGTCGCCTCGTCCAGCAGCAGGATCGGCGCGTCGCGCAGGATAGCACGGGCAATCGCCAGCCGCTGCTGCTGCCCGCCCGAAAGCCGCGTGCCGTCTTCGCCAAGATTGGTGTCGAGCCCCTGCGGCAACGCCTCAAGGAAATCGGCCGCATTGGCGAGCCGGGCGGCTTCCCAGATTTCCTCGTCGCTCGCGTCCCAGCGGCCGTAACGCAGGTTGTCGCGCGCATTGCCGGAAAACAGCGTACCCGCCTGCGGGACGAAGGCCATGCGCTGGCGGATTTCTGCGGGATCGGCACTGGGCAAGGCGATGCCATCCAGCCTTATCGTCCCCTCGTCCGGGTCGTAGAAACGCTGCGCGAGCATGAAGAGTGTCGACTTGCCGGCCCCCGATGGCCCCACCAGCGCGACCGTTTCGCCCGGTTCGACCTCCAGCGTAAGGTCTTCGATCACGCTTTCGCCCGGGCGCGTGGGGTAGCTGAAACGCACGTTGCGGAAAGACAGGCTGCCCCGGGCGGGGACGGGCAGCGGCTGCGGGCTCGCAGGCGGCGCGATCTGCGGCTTGGCGCGCAGCAGTTCGGCCAGCCGGTCGGCCGCGCCCGCGCCGCGCAGCAGGTCGCCGTAAACCTCGGTCAGCGCGCCGAATGCGCCTGCCACGAACACGCCGGTCAGCACGAAGGAACCGATCGTGCCGCCCGTGATCGTCCCTTCGGTGACGGCCACTGCGCCGCGCCACATCAGCAAGACGATGGCCCCGAAGGCCAGCGTAATGACCACGCCCGTCATCATCGAGCGGATGAGAATGCGCCGCCGGGCGGTGTCGAATATCCGCTCCACCGCCTGGGCAAACCGGTCCTGCTCGCGGCGCTCCTGCGTGAACGCCTGCACGATGGCCATGGCCGACAGCGTCTCTGTGATCAGCGAGCCGACATCCGCGACCCGATCCTGACTCGCCCGGCTGACCGAGCGCAGGCGGCGCGCGAACAGCGTGATCGGCACGATGATGACCGGAATGGCGATAATCAGCATCGCGGTCAGCCTGGGGGCCAGCACGAAGAGGTAGATCGTGCCGCCGACGGCGATCAGCACGTTGCGCAGCGCGACCGACAGAGTGGTGCCGACGACCTGTTCGATGATCGCGGTATCGCTGGTCAGCCGGCTGGAAATTTCCTTGGGGCTGTTTGCCTCGTAGAAGGCCGGTTCCTGCCGCAGCAGGTTCTGCTGCACCTTCAGCCGCAGATTGGCGACCACGCGTTCGCCCAGCCAGCTGACGAAATAGAACCGCAGGGCGGTGCCAAGCGCCAGCACGCATACGATCAGGAACAGGTAACGGAACCAGCGCGCGATGCTTCCCGGATCGCCGCCATCGGCGAACCCGCGGTCGATCACCAATTGCAGCGCGGCAGGGATGGCCAGCGTGGCCGCGGCCGTAACCATCAGGGCCAGCAGCGCGTAGGCGACCTTGTCCGGATAGCGCAAAGCCTCGCTGAAGATGAGGCGCAGGGGTGCCAGAGAGCGCGCTTTTTCCGCAGGCGCGTCCGCCTGAGAGGCCTCGATCCGCCTGCTTCGTTTCGATCCGGGGTTGTCGCGTGCCATCAGGATGCCCGCCTAGCGGGGGCCGCCCGCAAAATCCACGCCCCTTGCGTTTCGGCAGGGGAGGAAGCGACAAATTCTCTTGTGCATTGCGCAAGGATGGTAAGGGGAGCAGGCAATACCAATATATCCGCCACGCTAACCGGCAAATATTCCAAGAGGTTTCCCTTGCTCTACCACGCCCACGAACTCCAGACCGCCTGGCTCAACAGCGCCAGTGCCATGGCCTCGATCGGGTCCGAATGGCTGACGAATCCCCGCAACCCGCTGGCCTACAGCGGGATCGGCCCGGTCGCGGGCTCCGCGCTGGAGGTGTTCGCGCACGCGACCATCCGCCGGGGCAAGCCGCAGTTCGATATCGAAAGCGTGAACGTGAAGGGCAAGGACGATCCCGTTGCCGAAACGCTGGTGCTGCACCGCGCGTTCGGCGATCTGAAGCGCTTCCGCCGGGCCGGGCTGCCCGATGATGCACCATCCGTGCTGATCGTCGCCCCGATGAGCGGGCATTTCGCCACGCTGCTGCGCGGGACGGTGGAGCGGATGGTCGAGAACGCGGAAGTGTACATCACCGACTGGCACGATGCGCGCGACATTCCGCTGTCCGAAGGGCGCTTCGATCTGGACGACTATATCGATTACATCATCGAATTCCTGCAGACGATCGCGGAGCGCAACGAAGGCGCCGCCGCGCACGTGGTCGCGGTGTGCCAGCCCTCCGTCCCCGCGCTGGCCGCGACAGCGCTGATGAACGGCGCGAAGGACAAGGCGACGCCGAAAACCCTCACCATGATGGGCGGGCCGATCGACACGCGCGAAAGCCCCACCACCGTCAACGACATGGCGATGAAGCGCCCGCTCAGCTGGTTCCGCCAGAACGTGATCGCGACCGTCCCGGCCCAGTATCCGGGTGCGGGCCGCCGCGTCTATCCCGGCTTCATGCAGCTCGCCAGCTTCATGAGCATGAACCTGGGCGGCCACATCCTGAGCCATTACGAAATGTACAAGCATCTGGTCGCGGGCGACGATGAAAGCGCGCAGCAGACCAAGGATTTCTACGACGAATACCGCTCCGTCTGCGACATGACGGCCGAATTCTACCTGCAGACCGTGGAAGAGGTATTCCAGGAACACTCGCTGCCCAACAACGCCTTCGAACATCGCGGCAAGGTGATCGATCTGGGCGATATCAAGCAGACCGCGCTGCTGGCGGTCGAGGGCGAGCGGGACGATATCTCCGGTATCGGCCAGACCAAGGCCGCGCTGCCGCTGGCGCGCAACCTCTCCGAAGACAAGAAGCGCTATTACATGGCCGAGGGCGCGGGCCATTACGGCATCTTCAACGGCAGCAAGTGGCGCACCAAGGTGGCCCCGGTGGTGGAACAGTTCATCGCCACCCACGGCTGAGCCGCGAGGCGCCAGTCTTGTCCGGCTCAGGGCGCGCCGGGTTGGCGCGGCCTGGGGCGGAAGATGCGCCGCAGGGTGCGCCCGACGAGCACGATCAGCGCGATGCTGAGGGCCAGCAGCCCCACCGCGATCACCGCTGCGATCACCGGATTGGCGATGGCCAGCGCCAGCAGGCCTACAGTAGCCACATCCTCCGCCGTCGAGACCATCACGTTGCTGACAGGCTCCGGGCTGGTGTTCACGGCGGCGCGCGCACTGGCTTTCCCCGCATGCGCCGCAAAGGCCGCACCGCCGCCCAGCAGGAAGGCGATCACCTGCCAGGTGGGATCGCCCGGATCGATGATCGCCAGCGCCAGCAGCGCGCCGCCGACCGGCCGGATCAGCGAGTGCACCGCGTCCCAGATCGAATCGAGCCACATCACCTTGTCGGCGAAGAATTCCATCACCGCGCCGACGCCTGCAATGCCGAGCACCCAGGGATTGGCAAGGACGTCCAGCATCTGCAACTGTTCGGGCAGCGGCACCCAGCCGGATCGCATCGCCAGCCCCGTGATGAGCACGGTTGCATAGAGCCGCCAGCCCGACAGCAGACTGACGCTACCCGCCAGCCCAAGCAGTTCGATGATACCCATGGCCGTGCCTATAGCACGTTTGCGCGAGAGCGATCAGCGAACTTCGGAGCCCCCGGCAAGGCGCTTCATTCGGCGTCGCCAATCACCTGCGGTTCGGCAGTGCAATCGGTCTCGCCATCGGCTGCCAGATCGGCGATCTCGCGTGCGCGCTGGTTGGCCGCACCCGCTCCGCCACCGATCTGCGCGATGCGGCAGCCGGGATCGTCGCGCGTCCCAATCCGTTCGACCGCGATAACGCTGCGATTGTTGGATTGCAGGCTGGCGTCTTGGTAGCGGAAGATGACCGCGAAGGGTGCGCCCTCGTCGCTGCGGATTTCGATACGCGGCGCGATCTCGTTGAAGGCAGCGATCGTCTGGAACCGATCGTTCTCGACCCCTGCATCGAGATCGAAACGCCCATCTCCCGCCTGCACGAAGATCGGCACCCCGGCTATCAGACCGCAGCGGAAGGTCGCGCCCTCACCCTCTTCCTGCTGCGTGAGGACTTCGCACTGGTCGAGGTCTAGCGTGCCATAGGCAGAGGCAAAACGCTCGTCCGGGGTCTCTTCGGACGCCGTCTCCCCGATCGGCGGGATTTGCGGTTCGTCGATCGTCACATCCTCGACGCTGCTCTCGCGCGCCTGATCGGCAGGGACGGTCTCACCGCAAGCGGTCAGAGCTGTCGCGGCCAATGCCAGCGACAGGGCGGAAAGGGGCAAGCGCATGAAATTCTCCCGTTGGTTATCGAGACAATGCGCCGCCCCTGCTCCTGGGTCCCGCGTCAGAGGACTTCGAAGATGCCAGCCGCGCCCATGCCGCCACCGACGCACATGGTGACGCAGACATACTTGGCACCGCGGCGCTTGCCTTCGATCAGCGCGTGGCCGACGCAGCGCGCGCCGGTCATGCCATACGGGTGGCCGATCGAGATCGAGCCGCCGTTGACGTTGAGGTCCTCGTCCGGAATGCCGAGCTTGTCGCGGCAGTAGAGCACCTGCACCGCAAAGGCTTCGTTCAGTTCCCACAGGCCGATATCGCTCATCTTCAGGCCGGTGCGTTCGAGCACGGCGGGGATCGCGAAGACCGGGCCGATGCCCATCTCGTCGGGCTCGGTGCCCGCAACCGCCATGCCGACATAACGGCCGAGCGGGGTCAGGCCGCGCTTCTCGGCGAGCTTTTCTTCCATCAGGATGCTGGCCGACGAACCGTCCGACAGCTGGCTGGCATTGCCGGCGGTGATCGTGGTGTCGGGGCCGAGGACGGGGTTGAGCGAGGCGAGGCCTTCCAGCTTGGTGTCGGGACGGTTGCCTTCGTCCTTGGCGACCGTCACTTCCTTCTCGGAAACCTCGCCGGTTTCCTTGTCCTTCACCTTCATGGTGACGGTGACGGGCACGATCTCGTCATCGAACTTGCCCGCTTCCTGCGCGGCAGCGGTGCGCTGCTGCGAGCGGAGCGCGTATTCGTCCTGCGCTTCGCGGCTGATGCCGTAGCGCTGGGCGACGGTTTCCGCCGTCTGCAGCATCGGCATGTAGACCGCGTTGTGCATGCCCATCAGCTCGGGATCGGGCATCACGCGCATTTCGGGGGTCTGGACGAGGCTGATCGATTCCTGGCCGCCGCCTGCGACGATATCCATGTTGTCGACCATGATCTGCTTCGCGGCGGTCGAAATCGCCATCAGGCCCGAAGAGCACTGGCGGTCGATCGTCATGCCCGAAACGCCGATCGGGCAGCCCGAACGCAGCGCGACCTGACGGCCCAGGTTACCTGCCTGCGCACCCTGCTGGAGCGCGGCGCCCCACACGACGTCGTTGATTTCGCCGGCTTCGATCTTCGCACGCTCGATCGCGGGGGCGAGCGAGTAGGAGCCGAGAGTCGCCCCCTTGGTGTCGTTGAAGCCGCCCTTGTAGGCACGGCCGATGGCGGTGCGTGCGGTGGATACGATGACTGCGCTGCGCATAATGTGAACTCCTTGAAACTGAACTTGCCTCTCCCCTTCAAGGGAGGGACAGCGAAACCTGGGTTTGCGACGCAAGCCCTCGTCGCAGCAGGGTGGGGCCCGGCATGCGTGGCGCCAGCGCCCCACCCCTCGATCCCCTACCCCGAAGGGGAGGGGAGGGATCCTAGACGTAGAACATCGACATCCACTCGCAGATCAGGGCGGGCTTTTCCTCGCCTTCGATCTCGATGGTGATCTCGACCGTGTGCTGCCACTGGCCGGGGCGCTTTTCTTCCATGCCCAGCAGTTTCCAGTGGCCACGGATACGCTTGCCCGATTTCACGGGGTTGAGGAAACGCGTCTTGTTGCCCCCATAGTTGACGGCCATCTTGATGCCGTCGGGCCGGGGCACATCGCTTTTCTGGGTGAGATAGGGGATCATCGAAAGCGTCAGGAAGCCGTGGGCGATGGTGCCGCCGAACGGCGTCATCTTGGCCGCTTCCTCGTTCACGTGGATGAACTGGTGATCGTCCGTCGCTTCGGCGAACTTGTTGATCCGATCCTGCGAAATCTCGATCCATTCGCTGGTGCCGATCTGTTCGCCGACCTTCGCGGCGATGTCCTGGGGGGTCATGCGCGCCTCTCCTTAGTCTTGCATTGCGCGCATTCCATGCAGGATGAAAATGCCTAGCGCAATGGAGGGCTGGCCGCCCCCGCGCCTGTCGCTACGGCATGCGGCTGTCCCGCCTGTCGCCCCGCCGCCAGCCGCGCCCCGATGGTGGCCTCGGCAGGCGAATCATGGCGCTTGGCGTAGATGACAAGCGCGATCTGGAGCCCCGCCAGCATCATGATGAAGGGCTGCCAGGCGATGCCCTGGAAGGTCGCGCCGACCAGATAGATCACCTGCGCATATTGCAGCGCGATGGCGAGATGGCCGAGCCATGCCAGGTTCGGGTCACCCCTCCTGCGCATGCGCCGTCGCAACCGCTCCATCTGGATCAGACCCAACGCCTGCAGCAGCAACCATGCACCAAGCCCCGGCCAGCCCTGCTCGCCCAGCATCTCGAAAATTGCGGAGTGGTACGCGCGTCCTTCATCCACCACCTCATCGTAGCGGGTGGTGGTCATGTTCCCCTCGCCCGTGGTCTGCGGCATGCGGTAGGTGAAGCTGTTCGCGCGATAGGCCTCGAACCCGCCGCCGAGCGGGCGCTCCTTTGCGTAGTCGATGGTCCATTTCCACACCGCCACGCGGGTCGAGGCGCTCTCGTCTTCCTCGGCGGTCAGCATGGTGGCCATGCGATCGGCATAGGATTGCGGCAGAAAGGGGAAGGCGGCGATGCACAGCAGCACGCCGCCGACCATCAGCAGCAGCTTGTGGCGGCTTTCCCGAAGGACCAGCAGGCCGAGCATAGCGATACACACCAGCCCGGTGCGCGCTTCCGTACCGATCGGAATCAGCAGGCATGCCCCGGCAAGTCCTGCGGCGAACAGCTTGACCGGCAGGCTCGGCTTGAACACCGTGTCGTAGCGGGTGAACCAGTAGAGCAACGGAATGATCGCGATGGCCACGGTGGAGATCGTGGAGCTTTCGTAGATCCCGCTATTGTCGTTCACGAACAGCGAGAGCGTGCCGTAGCCGCCGCCGCCGAAGACGGTCTTGATCCCGCCGGAGATGATGATCGCCCCCGCCGTGAGCACCATGACGAGCGCAGCCGCCTCGAACCGAAGCTTGGTGGTGACGGTGAAGGGCAGAAAAATCGCGAAGACGAGCGTCTTCCATACCCAGTCCCATTTGCCGACGGCCTCTACCGGGAATTGCGCACCCTGCATCGTGAACCATGCCCAGACCAGGAGGAACAGCATCAGCGCCTGGCGGAAGGTGAAGGTGGGGCGCGCCTTCTTGTCCATCATGAGCCACCCGCCGAAGGCAGCCGCGAAGGCGATCAGCGATACGGGCACGCTGGTGATCGGACCGTAGCCCATCTTCTGCGGGGCCAGGATGTCGACGTAGAGGTACAGGCAGATCCACAGGAACGGGCGCTTCAGCCCCAACAGCAGGAAGACAGCGAAAAAGCCGAGCAGGAACAGGTCTGTCATGGCGTCCGCTCGTCCGTCGCGCCGTCGTCATCGCCTTCCAGCAGCGGATCCTCGTCCAGATCGTCGCGCAGCATCAGGCGATAGCCCGCAATCAGCAGGAGGCCGTGAATCGCCACAATGACGGCCATGTCGATCACGGAATCGCGGGCTCCTGTCTCAAGGCCGGGCTGCGCCGGTCGCATCATGCGCCAGCATCGCAAGACCGGCTAGCACGGTGGAGTTGACGGCCCGTTAAGCACATCCGCGCTAGGCAAGCCCACGCTATGCGCGTGCTTCATGTTCTCGACCATTCGCTTCCGCTGCACAGCGGCTATGCCTTCCGCACCCGTGCGATCATGCGCGCGCAGATGGATGACGGGCTGGAGGTGCGCGGGATCACCGGCCCACGCCATTCGGCACAAGGTCCGGCGGAGGAGACCTGCGAAGGGCTGCGCTTCCACCGCACACCGCAATCCGTCGGCGGCCCGCCTGGCCTGCGCGAATGGCGCGAGGTTGCCGCACACGCCGATGCCATCGTGGCGCTTGCCAGGGACTGGCGGCCCGACGTGCTGCATGCGCATTCGCCCGCCCTGTCGGGCCTTGCCGCGATTCGCGCGGGGAAGAAGCTCGGCATTCCGGTGGTGTACGAGATTCGCGCCTTCTGGGAGGATGCGGCCGTGGGCAACGGGACCGGGCGCGAGGGTTCGCCCCGCTACCGCCTGACCCGCATGCTCGAAAACGCCGTCGTCAAACGCGCCGACGCGGTCTTCACCATTTGCGAGGGGCTGCGCAGCGATTTGATCGCGCGCGGCTTCCCGCCCGAAAAGATCGGCATATCGCCCAACGCGGTCGACCTGACGCAGTTCGGCACGCCTGCAGCGCGCGATCCCGCCCTGGCCACGAAGCTGGACCTGAACGGCGGCCCGGTGATCGGCTTCATCGGCAGCTTCTATCCTTACGAGGGGCTGGACGATCTGATCGCCGCCCTGCCCGCCCTGCGCGCGCGCCACCCCGATACCCGCCTGCTGCTGGTGGGCGGCGGGCCGCAGGACGCGGCGCTGCGCGAACAGGCCGCCGCTTCCCCGGCGAGCGATTCGATCATCTTCACCGGCCGCGTGCCGCACGCAGAGGTCGCGCAGTACTATGCCCTGATCGATATTCTCGCATTCCCCCGCAAACGCAGCAGGCTGACCGAGCTGGTCACGCCATTGAAGCCGCTCGAAGCGATGGCGCAGGGGCGGATCGTCGCCGCCTCGGATGTGGGCGGACACGAGGAACTGATTGCCGATGGGCAGACCGGGGTGCTGTTCCCCGCCGACGCCCCGGCAGGCGTGGCGCAGGCGCTGGCCGACCTGCTCGACGCGAAAGAGACCTGGCCCGCCATGCGCGAGCGCGCGCAAAGCCATGTCGCCACGCACCGGGACTGGTCGCTCAACGCGCGTCGTTATCTCGGCGTTTACCATCGCCTGCTAGGCCGGACGGTGGATCGGTCGCCCGAAAGCGGGGCGTGGAGGCCATCGTCAGACGGCCTTCACGCCCACGAGGGCGGCCCGGGATGAAGGAAGGCACCGTGGCCGATATCGACACTACTGCGGAAGAGACCGACGCGCCGTCGGGTGGGCTGACCTCCAGCTCCGCCTTTCCCGCGCTGGTCGCCCTGTGGTTCGCCGCGCTGTTCGGCGGCGGCTGCCTGTTTCTGCCTCCCGCCCTGTTCGACGCCATTCTGGGCGATGCGGCCCCCTTCGGCCCGCAGACCCGCATCGTCTTCGCGCTGGTCGCTGCGGGAATCGGGCTGGTGCTGGGCCTGCTGATCGCCCGGCAGGTGCGCTCCGATGCCCCCGAACCGGCGCAGTCCGTACCCAGGACCAGGAAAAAGCCGCGCAAGGACGACCCCCGCCCACCGCTGGACGTGCGCGCCGCGCTGGGGCTTGGCAGCAGCCATTACGATCTCGACGACGACGACGACGAGGAGGATCAGCGCGATGATCGACCGTCAGAGCGAGGAGGGGATGACGATCTGGAGCTGACGGAAGAAAACCTCTCTCACGATTCCGACCCCTGCGATCCGGCTTCCGAACGTCTCGCTGCCCCGATCGACGATCCGCATTTCGCCTCTGCGTGGAGCGATTCGGACACCTATCGACCGGTCCGCCCTTCCGAGGACTTCGAGGAGGAGCCGTTCGACGAGGCCTCCATCTCCTTCCAGACGGAGCAAGCGCGCCCCGCCCCGCACGAATGGGCGCCGGGCCCAGCATCCGCGCCCGCGCGGCCTTCGCGGTACAACCCCTTCGCCGACATGGTGCGCGTGGACGAGGACGATGCTGCGGATGGCTTTGACACCTCCGACGCGGAGGAACCGCAGCCTGTCGACCCGTTCCCGGAAGAGTCCGTCGACTCGCCGCCGGCTCCCGAACCCGCCGCATCTGCGGCCGTACCGCCGCCCCCCGCATGGCCCGCCCCGCGCGAGGAAGAGCCGACTCTCAAGGAACTGGGTGTCGCCGAACTGGTGGAACGCCTCGCCCGCGCCCTGCAGAGCCAGCAGAAATCGCAGGATCGGCCATCGCAGCCAGCGCCGGACCAAGCGCAGCGCGCCCCCGCCCGCACCGGCCAGCACCGCCACGAATCCGCACTCGCTCCGGCCAACCGGGCTGATCCGGACGTCGACCGTGCGCTGCGCGGCGCGCTCGACCGCCTCTCCCGGCTCGACGACGTGGCCTGAAGTCTAGGAGGAGGCGCCCTCAAGCCGCCAGTCCACCGGCTCGCGCCCGGCCTGCTCCAGAAAGGCATTGGCGCGGCTGAAGGGCTTCGACCCGAAGAACCCGCGATGGGCCGATAGAGGGCTGGGATGCGGCGAGCGGATGACGCAATGGCGCGCGCGCTGCCCCTGCTCATCTGCGTTCAATTCCGCAATGCGCGAGGCCTTCTTCTGCGCATGGCTGCCCCACAGGATGAAGACGGCAGGCTCGTCCCGCTGCGCCACTGCGGCGACACAGGCATCGGTGATCGCATCCCAGCCGCGCCCGGCATGGCTGCCCGCCTGCCCGCCCTCCACGGTCAGGCTGTTGTTGAGCAGCAGGACGCCCTGCCTCGCCCACGGCGTCAGATCGCCGCTTGCCGGCGCGGGGATCGCGCAGTCGTCCGCCAGTTCCTTGAAGATGTTCCTGAGCGATGGCGGATGCGGCACGCCGTCCGGCACCGAAAAGCTCAATCCCATCGCCTGGCCCGGACCGTGATACGGGTCCTGCCCCAGGATCACGACCTTCACCTCCTGCAAGGGCGTCAGCTCCAGCGCGCGCAGGCGGCAGCCCTGCGGCGGATAGATCGCCTTGCCCGCCTCTTCTTCGGCGCGGAGGAAGCCGCCCAGCCGCCGCGCCTCGGGCGTGGTCAGCACGGGTTCAAGCACGGGCGCCCAGCTTGCAGGAAGGTCTTCGGCCATGGACCACCGCTATGGCCAGAGCACGCCGCGCGCCAGACGCCCTTTTACTCTTTCCCCAATCGGCCTAGGTGCGGGAGCAAAGGCAGCAGGCTGCCCCCAACACGGATAAAGGATTTCGATGGCCGTACATTTCCACGAAGAAGACCTGCCCGAAGGCGTTCTGACCGAAGGCGCGGCGCTGGCCGTCGATACCGAGACCATGGGCCTCATCACCCATCGTGACCGGCTGTGCCTCGTGCAGATCAGCGACGGACAGGGGGATGAACATCTGGTCCGCTTCGGCGTCGGCAGCAGCTACGATGCGCCCAACCTCAAGGCGGTGCTCGCCGATCCCGCGCGGGTGAAGCTGTATCACTTCGCGCGCTTCGATCTCGCCGCGATCGAGTTCTGGCTGGGCGTAACCGCCGCGCCGGTGTTCTGCACCAAGATCGCCAGCAAGCTGACGCGCACCTATACCGATCGGCACGGGCTCAAGAATCTCGTCAACGAACTGCTGGGTGAAGAGATTTCCAAGCAGCAGCAAAGCTCCGACTGGGGCGCGCCCGAGATCAACAATGCTCAGCGCGAATATGCCGCGTCCGACGTGCGCTACCTGCACCGCCTGCGCGACATCTTCGAGGAACGCCTGCTGCGCGAACAGCGTATGCCGATTGCGCAGGCCTGTTTCGATTTCCTGCCGACCCGCGCGCGGCTGGACCTTGCCGGCTGGCCGAACGCCGACATTTTCAGCCACGAGTAGGCACCAAGTCAAAGCGCCATGCATCACGATCCGGTGGAAGAAACGAAGGAAGCGCGCAGGCAGCGCCGCGGGCGGCAACGCCAGGCGGCGCCCGACGGCTTCCACGACCGCCTGATCAAGATCCTGGCGATCGGGCTGCCGATGGCCACGGGCGCCATCGTGGCCTTTCTGGTGCTGACCCCGCTCGCCCCGCGCAGCGAGGTGTCCTTCATCCTCGACCGGGACAAGGTGGAGCAGATCGACGAGCGGCTGCGGATCGACAAGGCGACCTATCGCGGATCGGACAATCAGGGCCGCCCCTTCTCGCTCACCTCCGACAGGGCCGTGCAGCAGTCGAGCGCGGAAGGGATCGTCCGGCTGGAAGACGTGGTCGCACAGATCCTGCTGCGCGACGGCCCGGCCCGCATCTCTGCCGAAGGCGGCGCCTATACCATCGACGAGGAACTGCTGAACGTGCAGGGCCCGGTGATGCTGCGGGCGACCGACGGGTACGAACTGGTCGCGCGCGGCGTTTCGGTGGACCTGAAGGACCAGCTGCTGATCGGCGACGACGGCGTGTCCGGCGCGGTGCCAGCGGGCACCTTCTCTGCCGACAGCCTTCGGGTGGACCTGGAAACACGTACTATATTGCTTGACGGGAACGCGCGCCTGCGCATGGTGCCCGGCGCACTGGAGAGCATGCGATGAACCGCCGCCTTTTGTCCCTTCTCACCAATACCCACGGTCGCCTCGCCCTGAGATCCGGGATGGCCGGTTTCGCGCTGGCCGCGTGCACCGTGGCGGGCCTGCAGCTTCACGCGCAGGCCATCGCCGCGCACAATTCCAACGCGCCGGTCAACTACGCCGCCAACCGGATCGAGCTGCAGGATCGGCAGGACCGGGTGGTTCTTTCCGGCAACGTGGTGATCGATCAGGCCAACCTGCGGATGACCGCGGCGCGCACCATCGTCGACTATTCGGACAACGGTTCGCTCAGCATCCAGCGCATTTCGGCCACCGGCGGTGTCACCGTCACCCGGGGTGACGAAAGCGCGCGCGGCAGCGTGGCGGTGTACGATTTCAACCGCCGGATCATTACCCTGACGGGCGATGTCCGCCTGCGGCGCGGAACCGATACGCTGAACGGTGGGCGGCTGACGATCGACCTGCAGACCGGGCTTTCCAGCATCGACGGTGCGGGCGGCGCTTCGGACGGCGGGCGGGTGACCGGCAGCTTTTCCGTTCCGCAGAACTGAGCGTGCGGCACCGCCCCCCTACCGGGAGGCGGCGCGCGCGATCCACGCGATTTCCTGGGCAAGCAGCAGTTCGGCCTGCTGGCTGTTGGCCAGCAGCGCCTGGTGCAGGGCGGTCAGCCGCGACACGAGCCGGTCCAGCCGCTTCCCGCGCCAGATGCGCAGCTGTTCGGCAATATCGCGTTCGTCCTTGAAGAAGATGCGCCGCGCGCGTTTCTGCGACTCGACGAAAGAACCGACATCCTCGCCCGGGCGCATCCGCGCGGATAGCTGGGCGAGCTGAGCCGCGCGCCGTTCGAAGGCCAGCGCCACCCCGACCGGGTTTAGCGACAGCGTATTGAGCCGCGCCAGCTCGCCCGGCAGACGCTTGGCATGACCGCTGAGCGCGGCATTGACCAGCGGCATGAACCCGTCTTCCTCGCTCGTCGCGCCAACCGCGTCCCATGACGAAAGATCGGCCTTGCGCGGCGTATCAGGCGCTGCATCGAGGTACAGCGCCAGCTTTTCCACCTCGGCCTCCGCCAGCCGCCGGTCGAGCCCCGATGCGCGCGCGATGCGCTGCGCCAGATCACCGTCCAGCCGCAGGCCGTTGCGGTCCGCCAGATCGCGCACCGTGTTGGCCATGTCGGTCAGGTTGGGCGGGTAGAACATCGCCACCAGCGTATTGCCCGCGCCCGCCACCAGTTTGGCTGTACGCGACTTGTCTGTCGCGGAGGTGGCGACCACCAGGACGGGGCACGCTTCCCCCTCGGCCTCGAAGTGGATCTTCAGCGCATCATGCGCTTCCTCGCCGGTCGCGCGGACGAATATGTGCCGCGAATTGCCAAACAGGGAGGAAGAACGCGCCTCGTCCGCCAGCCGCACCGGATCGCGTCTGAGATCGGAGCCCGACATATCGACCCGCTCGCCCGGATCGGGCAGGCCACCGACGATCGTGGCAGCAGCGGCAGAGGCCGCGCTTTCGTCCGGCCCGCAAAAGAAGAAGGTATGGCATTCGCGCGCGGCCTGAGCAGCCATGCGACCGAAGCTGTTCTGGTTGGCCTTGAACGAGGGGGCCTTGGCCATGCGATCAGTCGCGATTGCGCAGCGCCAGCGAAACCCGCGTGACGATCTGGTCCGCAACCACCTGCGACAGCCGTTCCGCTGCCGCACGCTCGGCGGCAATCGTCGCGTAATCGCTCGACACCACGTCGATCCCGGCATCCGATCCCGCCGTCGCATCGAGCAGGATCGCACCGCTCGACAGGTCGATCAGCTGGTATCGCGCGCGCAGGATGCGCCTTTCGCGGCTGACGGTCTCGTCCGTCAGCAGGCCGAGGCTTTCGAGGCTCTCGTCGATCTGGACGTCGAGCCGGTAGCGCGGCGCGGTGTCGGAAGCACGCAGGTCCACGCGATCCTCGAGCGCGGTGGCAAGCAGCCAGCCCGTGCGGCCCTGGATCGGCGCAACCTCCACGGCGGACAGCTTGGCCGCCGCGCTGTTTCCGTTCGCACCCGCATAGATCGGCTGCAGCCCGCAGGCCGAGAGCGCGCACGCTGCAAAAAGGCACCAGACGATTCGCATCAGGTGACGATATTCACCAGCCGGTCGGGCACCACAATGATCTTGCGGATGGGCGCCCCGTCGAGCGATCGCTGAACCTTCTCGCTGGCCAGAGCCATCTCTTCCAGCACATCCTTCGATGCCCCCGCAGGCGCAGTCAGCGTGTCGCGCAACTTGCCCTTGTGCTGCACCGCGATAGTGACGGATTCGTCCTCCAGCAGGCTTTCGTCGATTTCGGGCCAGGCGATCTCGGCAATCAGACCTTCGCCGCCGATTGCCTGCCACGCCTCTTCGGCGAGGTGCGGCATCATCGGCGCAACCAGCGGGAACAGCGCCTCGATGGCCCTGGTTCGGTCGGCGGACGGCTTGGCCTTCTCGATCGCGGAGACAAGTTCGTACAGCCTGGCGACGGCCTTGTTGAAATGCAGCGCCTCGATGGTCTCGGCCACATCGTGGACGATCCGCGCGGTCTTTCGCGCCAGATCCGCATCCTCGCCGCTCGCCTGCGGGTCATGCTCCGCAACCAGGCGCCATACGCGCTGGACGAAACGCGCGCAGCCCTCGATCCCGCTTTCGGACCACGGCAGATCGCGCTCTGGCGGGCTGTCGGACAGCATGAACCAGCGCACGGCGTCCGCGCCATATTGCGCGATGATCGTATCGGGATCGACCACGTTGCGCTTGGACTTGGACATCTTGACCACGCGCCCGATGGTAACCGGGAAGCCGTCTTCCTTCAGCACCGCGCTCTGCCCGCTGCGTTCGACCTCGTCGGGGGCGAAATAGACCACACGGCCCGAATCGGGCTCGCGGCGGAAATAGGTCTCGTGCGTGACCATCCCCTGCGTGAACAGGCTGGCGAAGGGTTCGGTAAAATCGATCTGCCCCAGCCGCGCGAGCGCGCGGGTCCAGAAACGGGCGTAGAGGAGATGCAGGATCGCATGCTCGATCCCGCCGATATACTGCTCGACCGGCAGCCATTTCGCCACTTCCTGCGGATCGAAGGGCCGGTCCTCGGGCTGGCTGGCGAAACGCAGGAAGTACCAGCTGGAATCCACGAAGGTATCCAGCGTGTCGGTTTCGCGCCGCGCGTCTCCGCCGCATTTCGGACAGGCGACGTTCTTCCAGGTCGGGTGGCGTTCCAGCGGGTTGCCCGGCGTCTTGAAATCGACATCCTCGGGCAGAACCACCGGGAGCTGGTCCTTGGGCACCGGTACGATACCGCAAGAATCGCAATGGATGAACGGGATGGGCGTGCCCCAGTAGCGCTGGCGCGAGACGCCCCAGTCGCGCAGGCGCCAGACCGTCTTGCCTTCGCCCCAGCCGTCCGCCTCTGCGCGGGCGATGACCTTCTGCTTCGCGGTCTCCACATCCAGCCCGTCCAGCGGGCCGGAATTGACGAGGATGCCCTCGCCCGGTTCCGCGCCCGATCCCAGCGGGCGATCCGCATCGGCCGCACTCGCCCCGATCACCCGCAGGATCGGCAGGTGGTATTTCTTCGCGAACTCGAAATCGCGCTGGTCGTGCCCCGGCACGCCCATGACCGCGCCGGTGCCGTAATCCATCAGCACGAAGTTCGCGATAAATACCGGCAGATCGTGATCGGCGATCAGGGGATGGCGGGCCTTGACCCCGGTCAGGTAGCCCAGCTTGGTCGCCGTCTCCACCGTGGCGGCCGTCGTTCCGCCGCGCTTGCATTCGGCGATGAACTCGGCCGCCCCCTCGTCGCCTTCGGCAAATGCGCGCGCCACGGGGTGATCGGGCGCCACGGCGACGAAGCTGGCGCCGTAGATCGTGTCGGGCCGGGTGGAGTAGACCTCCAGCTTCTCGCCGGTCGAAAGATCGAAGGCGAATTGCAGGCCCTGGCTGCGGCCGATCCAGTTTTCCTGCATCAGGCGGACCTTGTCGGGCCACTTGTCGAGGCTGGCGAGGCCATCGAGCAGGTCGGGCGCGAAATCGGTGATCCTGAGGAACCACTGGGAGAGCTTGCGCTTCTCGATCTCCGCGCCGGAACGCCAGCCCTTGCCGTCGATCACCTGTTCGTTGGCGAGGACGGTCTGGTCGACCGGATCCCAGTTGACCTCGCTTTCCTTGCGATAGACGAGGCCCGCTTCGAACAGATCGACGAACAGAGCCTGCTCGTGCCCGTAATAGTCGGGTTCGCACGTCGCCAGTTCGCGGCTCCAGTCGAGCGCGAAGCCCAGGCGCTTCAGTTGCGCCTTCATCGATTCGATGTTTTCACGCGTCCACTTGCCGGGATGGACGCCCTTTTCCATCGCCGCGTTTTCGGCCGGCATGCCGAAGGCGTCCCAGCCCATCGGGTGCAGAACTTCGTGCCCGCGCATTTTCTTGTAGCGCGCCAGCACGTCCCCCATCGTGTAGTTGCGCACGTGGCCGATATGGATGCGGCCCGATGGGTAGGGAAACATCTCGAGCACATAGCTCTTGGGCTTCTCGCTCGCGCTGTCGGCGCGGAAGCACTGCGCCTCGTCCCAGGCTTTCTGCCAGCGGCCATCTGCCTGGGACGGGTCGAACCGCGTATCGTTCATGCTCGGGTCTTTATCGGATGAATGAGTGGCTTAGCTGGCGATCGCCTGGCGGCGCAATTCGCGAGCCTTGGTCAGGATGATGTCTTCCAGCTTCTGCACGGTCGCGGCCTGCACCGGCGCATCGACCCATCCGCCGCCCTGGCTGACCTGGCGGCTGGCCGCCACGCGCAGCGCATCGGCGCGCAGGTCCTGGTCGAGGATCGAAACGGTCAGCTTCACACGTTCGGCCGGGTTTTCCGGATTGGCGAACCAGTCCGTCACGATCACGCCGCCCGCACTGTCCGCCTGAAGCAGCGGCGCGAAGCTCACCGCTTCGAGGCTGGCGCGCCAGAGATAGGAATTGACGCCGATCGTCGTCACCTGACTGGCGGCTGTATCGGCACTGGGCAGGTCGTTGCCGCTGGCGCAGGCCGACAGGGCAGCAGCGAGGCCGAGCAGGCTGGCGGAAGCAATCGGGAGGCGGCGCTGGATCATCGTGGCTGGCTTTCCAAAGAAGAATGCGAAGGAGCAGGTCGGCAGACCGCGCATGCTGATGCCTCTATCGCCACGGACCAACCGCAGCAAGGGCGCGCCTGCCTTCCTGCGCGCAAGCTGGCGTGTGCGGGTGTACGCATGATGAACCTTGCGAGGGCATGCGGCGACTCTGTGTGCCTCTTGCAACACCTCTGTCGCAAGCGAAGCGACCGCTTGTGGAAAAACTGGAAAGCCACGAAGCGATGACCTAACACCTTGGATCGAAAGCGGGGGCGAAGCATTCGGTGGCTATTCACCGTGTGTAAGTCTCGCGGTGTTAGAACTGGGGATATGGGCAAGAAAACCGCACCTGTACTGCGCAAGCTGCTTGCACCCGCCATTGGCGGGGCGCTGGCGCTGGTCGCGGCTCCGGTGGTCGGCGCCGCCCTGGTCGAAGCGACCGTACCTACGCTTGTTTCCGGGTCCGATGCCAAGGGCACCCGCTTCACGCCTGCCACTGTCGATCCCGAACTCGCGCGCCGCGTGGCTGAACGCTACGCCGCCCGTCGCGAGGCATTGCCTTTCACGCCTGCCGCCGGGAAGGCTGTTGCAGACCGTACGGTGACGGTGGCCGTCCGCCTCGACGACGATTCGGCCCGCGCGATCTCGATTCGTTCGGCCATCGATTCGGCGCGCAGCGAACCGGGCCGTCGCGATGTCGCGGTCGCCCCTTCCGCCTTCGACCTGGGCGTGGCCCGCGGTTACCAGAGCTTCACCAAGCCGGTGGCCGAACTGCCCAAGTCCGTTTCGAAGATCACCATGCCGGATCTCTCCGAATTCCGCCCCTCTCAGGGTGTGAAGGACGAACCGAGCCGCTTCCAGCCGCGCATCTCTGTCGATCAGGAACGCACCCCCGGGCGCGCGCCGCGCACGCTCGAAGGGCGTGGGGAGCGTCAGCTCGATCTGGGCGGCGCCTACCGCGTCACGCGCAACCTGGACGTGACCGCCGGCGTGCGCCTGTCCGAGGAACGCGACCGGCTGACCCCGCTGACCGACGGCGCGGAAGACAGCCAGTCGGTCTATATCGGCACACAGCTGCGCTTCTGATTGCGCCCGGCTGCATTCGCCGCCGAAAAAAGCTCCTCCGCTCCTGTTTTGCTTTGCCCGCGCCTGCGGCTGACGCTACGTCTTTGTTCAAAGACTTGAAAAGTACTGGGAGGATTGAGGCTGGCACGAGTTGCAGTCGTGACGGGGGGCACGCGCGGGATTGGCGAGGCCATCAGCCTTGCCCTGAAAGAACAGGGCCGCACGGTGATTGCGAACTATGCCGGCAATGATGAGCGCGCGAAGGAATTCTCCGCGCGCACCGGCATCACCGCGATGAAGTGGGATGTGGGCGACCATGAAGCCTGTCTCGAAAACTGTTCGCGCATCACCGAAGAACACGGACACGTCGAAATCCTCGTCAACAACGCCGGGATCACCCGCGATGGCACGCTCGCCCGGATGAGCTTCGACGACTGGAACGAGGTGATGCGGGTCAACCTGGGCGGCTGCTTCAACATGGCCAAGGCATGTTTTCCGGGCATGCGCGAAGGCAACTGGGGCCGGATCGTCAATATCGGCTCGATCAACGGGCAGGCGGGCCAGTACGGCCAGGTGAACTATGCCGCCGCCAAGTCCGGCATCCACGGCTTCACCAAGGCGCTGGCGCAGGAAGGCGCGCGTTTCGGCATCACCGTCAACGCGATTGCCCCGGGCTATATCGATACGGATATGGTCGCCGCCGTGCCCGACAATGTGCTGGAGAAGATCGTGGCGAAGATTCCCGTCGGCCGGCTTGGCCAGGCAGAGGAAATCGCCCGCGGCGTGGCCTTCCTGACCGCAGACGATGGTGCCTTCGTCACCGGATCGACCATGAGCATCAATGGCGGCCAGCACATGTATTGAGGCGCCGTGATGCGTCCCCGCGCGGCGCCGACGGTATCGCCAGCTGCAGGACCATGCGGAGCGCCTTCCATGTTCAGATTTTTTTTGGCGGCATGCACAGTCACGCTGGTCGGCACGGCTGCCATGCCCGCGCATGCCGGCCCGGTCTCCGATCGGATCTATCAACCCATCCCGCTATCCCAGACAGAGGTGGAATTTCGCGGTGAGCCGCCTTTGCCGATACAGGCGAAGACGCAAGACGGGCTCGACCTGGAAGGCGCGTTCTGGCCGCCGGGAGAGGGCATCGACCAGATTGTCGTGGTGTTCCACGGCAACGGCTACAACCATCTCGTATCTGCCTATCGCGCCGAGCCTCTGCGCATCGGGGGGCGCGGCGTGCTGGTCGCCTCCTATCGCGGCTATGGCGACAACCCGGGCACTCCTTCGGAAGGCGGGCTCTACAGCGATGCCGAAGCGTGGATCGCCAAGGCACGCGAGCTGAGGCCCGACGCACGGATCTATCTCTTCGGTTTTTCGCTGGGCGGCGCAGTCGCCTTGCAAATGGCGGCGCGTGACGATTTTGCCGGCGTGGCAACGATGGGCGCGTTCACCCGCCTGCGCGATGCCGCACCGCTCCTCGCGCGGCCATTCATCAAGGAACGCTACGACAATCTCGCCTCGATTGCTCTCGTGACAGAGCCCACGCTGCTCCTGCACGGCACCAGGGACGAGACGGTCGATCCCAAGATGGCTGAGCGGCTGGAAGAAGCGGGCGGGCCGAACATCACCCGGATCAATCTCAAGGAAGGCGGCCACTGGGTCCCACTCGGTTCGATTGCGGGCAGGATCTGGCAACAATGGGAAGCGGCGGAAGCCCTGGCGCCCGGCGACACGCCGACGGCTCCGTGAGTTACCACCCACCCGTAAAACGCTCGGTCGAGATCGCCGGCCACAAGACCAGCATTTCGCTGGAGCCTGTCTTCTGGGACTTGCTGCGCGAGTTGGCCGAACAGCGCCGCGTACCGATAAACGCCATCGTCGCGCAGATCGATGTTGCACGACTCGAGGCCGACGAGCCGACCGGGCTCGCCAGCGCCATCAGGCAATTCCTCGTTGCCGAGGTGCGGAGCGGGGCCGGACCGCAAGGCCCGCCCCCGTCCGACTAGCTCAGTACTTCGCTGTGGCGTCGCTGGCCGGGAAGGTCTCGTCGAGAGCTTCGTCGGTCTCGCTCATCTTGTCGCCCTTGGTGGCCGTTGCGCCCGAACCGGCTTCGCGGAACTGGCCTTCGGGCTGACCTTTGGCGAAGGCCACGCCGTTCTCGTCCTTGCGGTCCTTGTAGGCCTTGTAACCCAGGTAACCGAGGCCACCCAGTATTGCGGTGCGAATCAAACCCATGTCACGTCTCCAATAATCGTTCTACCTTGCGAACGAAGGAGCGCGGCTTTGGGTCCTGCGCTGACGTGCTATTCGTCGCCGACCCGCTCGATTTGTGCGCCGATCGCCTGCAGCTTCTCCTCCAGCCGCTCGTATCCGCGGTCGAGGTGGTAGATGCGCCGGATCTGCGATTCGCCCTTTGCCGCAAGCGCCGCGATCACCAGGCTCATCGAAGCACGCAGATCTGTCGCCATCACTTCCGCACCGGTCAGCCCCTCCACTCCCTTGACGATGGCCGTGCGCCCCGAAACCTCGATGTCGGCGCCCATCCGCTTGAGTTCGGGCACGTGCATGTAGCGGTTTTCGAAGATGGTTTCGGTCAGAACGCTCGTGCCCTCGGCCACCGTCAGCAGGGCCATAAGCTGGGCCTGCATGTCGGTCGCCAGGCCCGGATAGGGCGCTGTCGAGAGGTTGGCTGCGCGCAGCTTGCCGTCGGCGGCAATATTCACGCCCTTGGCATCGCTTTCCACGTGGACGCCGATATTGCGCAGCGCGTGCAAGGTGGCCGACATATCGTCCGCCTTCGCGCCTTCGAGCCGCGCCTCGCCGCCGGTGATCGCCGCGGCACAGGCATAGGAGCCCGCTTCGATCCGGTCCGCCATCACCTTGTAGGTCGCGCCGTTCAGCCGCTTCACGCCGTGGATAACGAGGTCCGACTGGCCGATATTCTCGATCTCCGCCCCCATCGCGACCAGCAGGTTGCACAGGTCCACGATCTCCGGCTCGCGCGCGGCGTTGCGCAGGGTGCTGGTGCCGTTGGCGAGCACCGCCGCCATCAGTGCATTCTCGGTCGCGCCGACAGACACCACGGGGAAGTCGAACTCGCCGCCGGGCAGGCCGCCATCGGGCGCATGCGCACGAACGTAGCCCTGCGCCAGCTCGATCTCCGCCCCCAGCGCCTCCAGCGCGGACAGGTGCAGGTCGATCGGACGATTGCCGATCGCGCATCCGCCGGGCTGCGAGACGGTGGCCACCCCAGCGCGTGCCAGCATCGGCCCGAGCACCAGGATCGAGGCGCGCATCTTGCGCACCAGATCGTAGGGCGCGGTGGTCGAGGTGAGGCGGGTGGCTTCGTAAGTAACCACCCGGCCGAAATCTTCCGGCTTGGTCCCGGCAATGTTCACCGACACGCCGAACTGCGTCATCAGGTGCTGGAAGCTGTCGATATCCGCGAGCCGCGGCAGATTGCGCAGCGTCAGCGGCTCGTCCGTCAGCAGGGCACAGGGGATCAAGGTCAACGCGGCGTTCTTCGCGCCGGAAATCGGAATCGTGCCGGAGAGCCGCTGCCCTCCCGTAATGCTTAGCTTGTCCATCCCAGAGCGTTTAGCGGGCATGCGCCGCAAGACAAGTCGAAGCCCGCGGGTGCTCCCTTACAACCTAACGATTGGCAGCTTCGCCCCGGTGCCATTGACCCACCCTCTACCGCCGATCATACATTAGCCCCATGGCGCACAAACCGATCAAGAAGGCCGTTTTCCCCGTCGCAGGACTCGGCACCCGCTTCCTTCCCGCAACCAAGGCCATTCCCAAGGAGATGCTGGC